>ENA-ORCW01000052-ORCW01000052.1-marine-metagenome-genome-assembly--contig:-NODE-52-length-200501-cov-13.023914_pt1 | contig 200501 bp, 191 predicted proteins | sample MGYA00237784_ERZ508517 | MGnify/ENA primary metagenome ERZ508517 (study PRJEB26187, sample SAMN06268979) | marine metagenome | isolation source: Tt ae E1 feedstock associated aerobic enrichment on... | reverse complement strand
CCGCCTGGATCGCGAGCCGGCGCTGGTACGGCGGCACCGCGAGCCTGCCCCGGCTCCGACCGATCGGTTCGTACGAGCTGCCCGCCGTGCAGCCGGGCGTCGCGGCCCATGCGCTGCTCGTCATGGACGACGCGCCGAGCCCGCCAGTGCTGTACCAGGTCCCGGTCACGCTGCGCCGCACGCCGGCCGACATCGACCCCGAGCACCTGATCGGCGCCCTCGACGACGGCACGCTCGTCTACGACGGACCGTACGACCCCGCGTTCGCCCGGGCGCTGCTCGACCTGCTCCTCGGCCGCTCGGCGGCGCTCGCCGATGGCGTCGAGACGGTCGGCAGACCCGCGGTGACGGATGCCGCGGGGCGGGTCGATCCCGCCGCGCTCACGACGCGCGTGCTCACCGGCGAGCAGTCCAACACCTCGATCATCTACGAGCCCGCCGAACCGGGCACCGCGCGGCCCGTGATCTGCAAGGTCTACCGACGGCTGCACCACGGCGAGAACCCCGACGTCACGCTGCCGACCGCGCTCGCCGAGGCGGGCTCGCCGCACGTGCCCGCGAGCGTGGGTGCGCTCGTCGGCACCTGGAACGACGTGGGGCGCGACTCGGGCCGCGCGACCGGGCACCTCGCGTTCGCGCAGGAGTTCCTGCCCGGCGTCGAGGACGCGTGGCGGGTCGCGCTGCTCGCGGCCGCGGCGGGCGAGTCGTTCGCCGCGCCGGCCCGTGAGCTCGGCGTCGCGACCGCCGACGTGCACGCGAGCCTCGCGCTCGCGTTCGGCACGCGCGCCGCGACCCGCGAGCGCGACCTCGGCAGCGTCGAGGCGTGGCACCGGCGGCTCGCCACGGCACTGCGCGAGGTGCCCGCGATCGCGCCGCACCGCGCCGCGATCGAGGCGGTCTACGCCCGTGCCGAGGACGCGGCCTGGCCGCCCATGCAGCGCATCCACGGCGACCTGCACCTCGGCCAGGCGGTGGCCGCGCCCGGTCGGGCCTGGGTGCTGCTCGACTTCGAGGGCGAACCGCTGCGACCCATGCACGAGCGCACGGGCGACGACCTCGCGTTGCGCGACGTGGCCGGCATGCTGCGCTCCTTCGACTACGTCACGGGATCGATCGCGCAGTCGCGCGGAGGCGCCGACGACGGCGCCCTGCGCGAGTGGACGGGCGTGGCCCGGCGCGCATTCCTCGACGGGTACGCGGAGGTGGCGGGCGCGGACCCCGCGGAGCAGCGCGACCTGCTGGCCGCACTCGAGCTCGACAAGGCCGTGTACGAGGCGATCTACGAGACCCGCACCCGCCCCGACTGGGTGGGCATCCCCCTCGCGGCGATCGACCGCCTCGTCGCCGAGGCCGACCGGGGTCGCTGACGAATCCGTACGCCCACCCGGCTCAGCCCCAGAATCCCTCGTGCACCGCCGCGGCCTCGGGCAGGTCCGCCGGGCCGACGACCGCGACCGGGCGACCGCCGCGTGCGAACACCTCGCGGCTGGGCAGGTCGAGCGTGGGCACGCCCTCCTGCTCCGCCACGATGTCGCGCAGCGCCCGCTCCGAGAGCGCGTAGACGACCCTCCGGATGCCGCTCCAGTAGATCGCCCCGGCGCACATCGCGCACGGCTCGGTGCTCGTGAAGAGCGTGCTCGCGGCCAGCCGTTCGGGCCCGAGCGCGGCGGCCGCACGTCGCACCACGTTCGTCTCGGCGTGGCCGGTCGGGTCGCTGCCGGTCACGACGGAGTTGCGCCCCTCGACCACCTCGCCGTCGGGCGCGACCACGATCGCCCCGAACGGATGGTCCCCCCGGTCCCGCGCCTCGGCGGCGAGGCGGATCGCATGGCGAAGCCGGTCGAGGTCGCCGTCGTCGACCCCGGCATCGTCGCGCCGGGCGGGCTGTTCGTCGTGTCCGGTCGACCCGGGCGCATCCGTCGTCATCGCACCATGCTCGCGCACGACGCGGGGCGATTGTGGAACACCGCCAAGCGCGTGCACCATTGGCGGGGCGTTTGGCGCAGGAGACCACCAACGAGTCGATATCCTTGTCGATTTCGTTGTATGGTCAGACCACATACACACCACGACAAGGGGACGAGCACATGACCACCACCCTCAGCCCGGTCCGCCGCACGACGGCCCGAGTCCTCAGCATCATCGCCATCGCCATCGGCGCCGTCTTCGTCACCGCGGGCGCGGTCGCCTGGTCGGCCGTCAGCACCCAGCTGGCCGACGAGCAGATCGTCGTCGCCGAGGACGCAGCCTTCCTCGGCGGCGAGCCGGTCGCCGGCCCGCTCACGGCGTACGCGCAGGCCGACATCATCAACCACCACGCCCTCGAGGCGAGCGGCGGCCTCACCTACGCCGAGCTCGACCGCGACGACCCGGTGCGCGCCACCATGATGAACGCGTCGTTCCTGCGGGCGTCGCTGTTCACCTCGGTCGTCTCGTTCGGCGTCGCCCTCTTCGCCGTCGGCACCGGCGTCGTGACCATCCTGCTCGGCAGCGCAGGCCTCCTCGTCACCCCGGCCCCGGCGAAGGTCGAGGAGGCGGAGGGCCGCGAAGCCGTCACCGCCTGACCCGCTCGGGACCCGAACCCGCGCACCCCGCCACGGCGCCCGCACCCACTCGGTGCGGGCGCCGCTCGCGTGCCCGGGAAGGGTCGCGGCCCTCCACGGGTTGGGATGGGAGACCCCACGGAAGGAACCCCCCGCATGACCATCCTCGTCACCGGTGCGAGCGGCAAGCTCGGCCCGCTCGTCATCGACGCCCTCCTCGCCCGCGGCGCCGACCCCGCCGACCTCGTCGCCGGCGCGCGCACGCCGTCCGACCTCGACGCGCTCGCGGAGCGGGGCATCCGCGTCGTCGCATTCGACTATGCAGACCCCGAGTCGCTGCGGCCCGCGCTCGACGGCGTCGACGCGCTGCTGCTCGTCTCGGGCACGGAGTTCGGCGCCCGGGTCGCCCAGCACGGCAACGTCATCGCGGCGGCCGCCGAGGCCGGCGTCGGCAAGCTCGTCTACACGAGCGCACCGCACGCCGACTCGACGCCGCTCGTGCTCGCCGCCGACCACCGTGCGACCGAGGAGGCGATCGCCGCGTCGGGCGTGCCCGCGGTGGTGCTCCGCAACAACTGGTACTCGGAGAACTACCTGGGCGACCTCGCGATCGCCGCCGACACCGGCAAGGTGTTCGCCGCGGTCGGCGACGGGCGCGTGGCGAGCGCACCGCGCGCCGACTACGCCGAGGCGGCCGCCGTCGTGCTGCTCGAGGACGGCCACGTGGGCGAGACGTACGAGCTCGCGGGCGACCACCCGTGGACATTCGACGAACTGGCGGCCGCGATCGCGGAGGTGCTCGGCCGCGACGTCGAGTACGTGCGCCTCACCGTCGACGAGCGCATCGCGGCGATGCAGGAGGCGGGGCTCGACGAGGGCACGGCCGGATTCGTCGCGGCGCTCGACGCCGGCATCCGCGACGGGGCGCTCGCCGACGCCGACGGCACGCTCGCGCGCCTGATCGGCCGCCCGACCACGCCGCTGGTGGAGACCCTGCGGCACGCGGCCTGAGCGCACGGGCCACGCCGGGGCTCCGACGCGGCCCGACCCGTCCGCGCATACTGGAACGGTGACCGCGAAGACCCCGCTGCCCGACGACGCCCGCTGCCCCTGCCTCAGCGGCCTCACCTACGGCGAGTGCTGCGGCCCGCTCCACCGCGGCGAGCGCGTCGCGCCGACGGCGCTCGCCCTCATGCGCTCGCGCTACTCGGCCTTCGCGGTGCACGACGGCGAGTACCTGTCGGCCACGTGGCATCCGCGCTCCCGCCCCGACGTCATCGGCCTCGACACGCGCGAGCGCTGGTACCGCCTCGACATCGAGGAGACCGTGGGCGGCGGCCCGCTCGACTCGCAGGGGGTGGTCGGGTTCACGGCGTACCACCGCAGCGACGACGAACGCGGCAGCCTGCACGAGCGCAGCGGGTTCGTGCGCGAGCAGGGCCGCTGGTGGTACGTCGGGAGGGTGCAGCGCGGCTGACCCGGAGGCATCCGCTCGCCTGCCGACCCCGCGCCGCCCCATCGGCCCCGGCAACTCGCAGCCCGCTCCCAGCTTCGGCGGAACAGCCCCGCGCCCCCATCCGTTCTCCCTGATGTCGCCGAATCACCGGCGGGCACACGGCGTCGCAGCCGGCGGCGCCTGGAGAAGGAGGAACGAGATGTCCCCCGAGTACCGCAGCACCCCCGAGGCGCTCGAGCGCCTCACCCCGCTCCAGCGGAAGGTCACGCAGGAGGAGGGCACCGAGCCCGCCTTCCGCAACGAGTTCTGGAACCATCACGAAGACGGCATCTACGTGGACGTCGTGTCGGGCGAGCCGCTGTTCGCCTCCACCCACAAGTACGACAGCCGGTCGGGCTGGCCGAGCTTCACCCGGCCGATCCACGACGCATCGGTCACCGAGAAGGTCGACCGGTCGTTCTTCATGAAGCGCGTCGAGGTGCGCTCCGCGGGCGCCGACAGCCACCTGGGGCACGTCTTCGACGACGGGCCGACGGATGCCGGCGGCCTGCGCTACTGCATCAACTCGGCCGCGCTCCGGTTCGTCCCGGTGGCCGAGCTCGAGGCCGAGGGCTACGGCGAGTACCGCGCCCTGTTCGGGTCGCCCGATGACGACCGCCCGGCACCCGCCGGGCCCGCGGGTGCGACCATTGAGATGTCCGAGAAGGAGGACGCATCATGACCACCACTCCCGCTCCCGGTGAGCTGACCACGATCCCCGGCGCCGAGACCGCAGTGCTCGCGGGCGGATGCTTCTGGGGCATGCAGGACCTGATCCGCCGCCGCCCGGGCGTGCTGTCGACGCGCGTCGGCTACTCCGGCGGCGAGGTCGACCACGCGACGTACCGCAACCACGGCGACCACGCCGAGGCGATCGAGATCGTGTTCGACCCGACCCGCACCTCGTATCGCGAGCTGCTGGAGTTCTTCTTCCAGATCCACGACCCGACGACGAAGAACCGCCAGGGCAACGACCTCGGGCGCAGCTACCGGTCGGCGATCTACCCGACGTCGGCCGCGCAGCACGACACCGCGATCGACACCATCGAGGACGTCGACGCGTCGGGCCTCTGGCCCGGGAAGGTCGTCACCGAGATCGCCGACGCCGGCCCGTTCTGGGAGGCCGAGCCCGAGCACCAGGACTACCTGGAGCGGTACCCGAACGGGTACACCTGCCACTTCGCGCGGCCCGGCTGGGTGCTGCCGAAGCGCGACGCGGCCGCCGCGTCGTAGGCTACCGCCACTGGCAAGCCCGTGGCCGCCGTCCGGAGGTCTTCCTCGGGCGGCGGCCACGGGAGCCCCATCGCGAACCGACGGTGAAGCCTTCACTGCTCAGGCCGTTGGGGGGAACGGCCGATGGCGCAAGGGGCTCGTCGGGGGGAACGACCACCGGTTCGGCACAGGGCTTGCAGACAGGTTCGCACGACCCGACGCGGTAAGGTGTGGCGGAGACACGCCATGGCTGCGAACCGCCATGGCGTGACACGTCATCGACCGAGTGCGGGGAGGCCACCGGATGCTGGACGTCATCGGGCTGGACGCGTCGCACACCGCCGTCTACCGGGCGATCCTCGCCCAGCCGTCGGTGCGATTCGCGGACCTGTCCTCACAGCCCGACCTGGCGGGGGTCGACCTGGCGCAGGTCGTCGACGCGCTCGAGCAGGGCGGTCTCGTCGCGCGGCGCGCGACCGACCGCGACCTGCTCGTCGCCTCGCCGCCCTCCATCGCACTGCGCCCGCTGCTCCTCGAGCACGAGCGCGGGCTGTCGGCCGCGCACGAGACGCTCGTGCAGCTGAGCGAGATGTACCGTGCGAGTTCCGCACGCACGAGCGACAGCGACGTGGTCGAACGCGTCGCCGGCCGCACCGCCATCCGCCAGCGCGTGTCGCAGTTGCAGGCCGCCGCCGCCTCGTCGATCGACCTGTTCGTGCGCGACGACAGCATGCTCCGCGGACCGGGCGAGAACGTCGAGGAGGCCCGGGCGCTCGACCGCGGCGTGCGCTACCGCGTGCTCGTCGAGACGGCGGTGCTCGAACGCCTCGGCATCGTCGGCACCGCGCGTACGTCTGCGCGCATCGGCGAGGAGATCCGCGCGACCACCCACCTGCCCGCGCGCCTCGTCGTGAGCGACCGCGCGAGCGCACTGCTCTGGACCCCGCCCGACGACCCGGGCGAGGAGCCGACCGCGCGCCAGCGCCCGAGCGGGCGGCCACCGTGCCGGTGCCGCGCGACCCGGCCACCCGTTCGGCGGCGCTGCCCGCGATCCCGGCCGCGGACGGGGCGCTGGACCTGAGCATCGTCTACCCGCCGGCGGGGGGGCGCATCGCGGTGCGGGACTCGACGTTCGTGTTCGGGTCGACGGGGACGGGGCGCGCGTCGCTGGCGATCAACGGGTTCCAGGTGCCGGTCGCGCCGAACGGCGCGTTCCTGGCCTTCCTGCCGGTGCCGGGCGACGGCGTCTACCGCTTCGACGCCCGCACCGCGTCCGCGCGCGACACGCTGACGCTGCGCGTGGACGTGCCGGCGGCGCCGTCCGCGAGCGTCACGCCCGCGCCGACCCGGCTGGTGGAGGGCAGCGCGTACCCCAGCGGCGGACTGTCCGTCGCCGCGGGCGAACGCGTCGACGTCGGCATCCGCGGCCCCGCGGGCGGCACCGCCCGCCTGGTCCTGCCCGACGGCTCCACCGTGCCGCTGGTCGAGCGGCGGCTGGCCGGCGGCGTGTCCGAGTACTCGGGCTGGTTCGCGGCGCAGCGGCTGGAGACGGCCGACACCAGCGTCGCGTGGCCCGAACTCACGGGCGAGTCCCGGGGCGCGCAGCCGCTGCCGCGCGCGCCGATCCTGCCGCCCAACCAGCGGCCGGACGCGGTGCCGCTCGGGGAGGAGTCGGGCGATCGCGCGGCGCGCTTCGAGGTCGTGGTCGGGCTGGACACGCTGCGCAGCGAGCTGCCGCTCAACCTGACCGTGGTCGACCTGGCGCGGCCGCGCGTCGGCATCGTCGACGATCCGCGACCCCTCGCCGAGCGCGGCGACGCGCAGATCATCGCGCGGCCGGGACCGGGCGGCGGGCCGTACGACTACTTCTGGCCCGACGGCACGCGCCTCACGCTGATCGGCGAGCGCGACGGCGCGTACCACGTGCGCCTGACCGACGACCTGACCGTGTGGTCCCCCGCGAGCGAGATCGAGCTGGCACCGGTCGGCACGCCGCCCGCCGAGAGCCGCGTCGGCAACGTGAACATCCATCCGCGCTCCGGCTGGATCGAGGTGCGCATCCCCATGTCCGCGCGGCTGCCTTTCAAGGTCAGCGAGGTCGAGGGTCGCACCAGCATCGACGTGTACGGCGCGCTCAGCCGCACCAACCGCGTCGACTACGGCCAGCTCGACCCGTTCATTGAACGCGCCGAGTGGGACCAGCCGAGCGACGAGCTGTACCGCTTCAGCCTCTACACGGACGGCTGGAGCTGGGGGCACGACGTCGCCTACGACGGCACCACGCTCGTGCTGCGCGTGCGGCGCCCGCCCGCCATCGACCGCAGGAACCCGCTGCGTGGCAGGACGATCGCCGTCGACGCCGGGCACGGCGGTCCGGCCAGCGGCGCGACCGGCCCGACCGGCCTCATGGAGAAGGAGGTCACCCTCGCCGTAGCGCGCCGCATCGCCGCGCGGCTCCAGGCGCAGGGTGCGACGCCGGTCCTGATCCGCGACCGCGACGTCGACATCGCGCTCGAGGAGCGCGTGCAGACCGCCGTCGACGCCGGCGCCGAGATCCTGCTGTCCGTGCACATGGACGCGTTTCCCGACGGCATCAACCCGTACCGCGCCGCCGGCACGCACATGTTCTACTTCCACCCGCGCGCCGCCGACCTGGCGCGCCACCTCCAGGAGGAAGTGCTCGGCGAGCTCGGCCTGCCCGATCTCGGCATCGCCCGCGCCGATTTCGCCATGGCGCGGACGACGTGGATGCCCGCGGTCCTGACCGAATCGGTCTTCATGATGATCCCGCAGTGGGAAGCCGCGCTGCGCGACCCCGAGGTGATCGACCGGCTGGCCGCCGCGCACGTGCGGGCGGTGGCGGACTTCCTGGCGCAGAGGGCCGGCGACTGACCGGCTGGTACGGTTCGTGTAACCATCAAAGGTCACACGACTTACGACACCAGCCGGGAGGCCACACCATGGGCGGCAAGCGACCGGACCAGTACCAGATCGATCCCAACGAGGCGGGCACGACCGACCACAAGTTCCGCTCCAACACGCCGAAGGAAGGCGAGCGGCAGGACGAGCTCTACAGCCGCGTCATGGAGGGCGACCAGGGCAAGGCCCACACGCCCGAGGGCGGCGACGAGGAGTCGGTGAAGAAGCAGAAGGGCGGGAAGTAGCTGCCAGTCCCCACCGCCAGCCGCCACCAGGCGAGGGCCCGGCAGGCTGATCGAACGGAAGAGGGCGACCGCGGACGCGGCCGCCCTCTTTCGTTACAGGCTGGCAGCTGGAGGCTGGATCCTGGCAGCTACTGCCGCTGCGCCCGCGACCCCAGTCGCACCGTCCGCGTCAGCTCCTCGCCGTCGCGCAGCACGGTGACGTCGAGCACGTCGCCGGGCTTATGCGCGCGCAGCGCATCGGTCAGGGCGTAGAGGTCGGCGATCTCGGTGTCGCCCATGCGGATCAGGATGTCGCCCGCGCGGAAGCCGGCCTGCTCGGCGGGGCTGCCGCCGCTGACGCCGCTGAGCAGCACGCCGTGCTCGACGGGGCTGAAGTCCGGCACCGTGCCGAGGTAGGTGCCGTAGCCGCCGCCCTCCTGCGACGGCGGCGCGCCCGCGCCGCGGATCAGCGCCAGGCCGTGCGGCTGGTCGGCGAGGCCGTGGGCCAGGTCGGCCACCATCGCGGCGACGCGACCGATGCCGTCGTAGTCGATCAGCTGCCAGTCGTCCGTCGGCTTGTGGTACTCGCCGTGGACGTTGGTGAACAGGTGCAGCACCGGCACGTCCCGCGAATAGAACGACGTATGGTCGCTCGGGCCGTAGCCCTCCGGGCTGGGCGCGACCTCGATCCCCTGCGGCGCGGCCGCGGCCTCGACCAGCGCCGGCCACTGCTCCGCCGTACCCACGCCGTTCACGATCAGCGGTCGATCCGCCAGCCGCCCGACCATGTCCATGTTGATCATCGCCAGCGTGCGCTCGAGCGGGACCGCCGGCTCGGAAGCGTAGCGCGCCGAGCCCAGCAGCCCGAACTCCTCACCCGTGAACGCGACGAAGACGACGTCCACGTCCGGCCGGTCAGCCGCGAGCGCTTCCGCCGCGGCCAGCAGCGCCGCCACGCCCGACGCGTTGTCGTCCGCGCCGTTGTGCACCGCCGTGTCGTTCGGCGCCATCGAGCCGAACCCGCCCATGCCCAGGTGGTCGTAGTGCGCTCCGATCACCAGCGCCGGACCCTCGCCGTCGCCCAGCAGCCCGATCACGTTGCGACCCGACCCCTCCGGCGCGTGCGGGTTCACCACGCTCGCCAGCGGCACGTCCGTGAAGAAGCCGGAAGCGCCCGCGGGCGACAGCCCCGCCGCCGCCATGCGCGCAGCGATGTACTCCGCCGCACACCGCTCCCCCGCGCTCCCCGCCAGCCGCCCCTCCAGCCGATCATCGGCGAGGTAACGGACGGTGGCGCGCACCCCGGCCGCGTCGCCCACCACCGCCGCAACCGCCGGACAGGAAGCAGACGCCGACGCCGAGACAGACGCCGACGCGGAGACAGACGCAGGCGAGGAACCGGACGCCCCCACCGGCGTCCCCAGCGGCACCGCCTGCCCCGAAGCCCCGACCGCCAGCCCGCACAACAGCGCCGGAACCGCAAGCCACCCGACCGAACCACGCATCGTCACACCCTCTCGATAGCTTCAGGAAAGAAACACAGCGAGCGGACCGGGAAATGGGCCCGAGCGGGAAGATCACCCAGCCGCCCCCCCATCCCTCATCCCCCATCCCTCATCCCGACATCCCAGCCGATACCCCACCACCGCCCCCGAACATGGCCAGTCCCCGCCCCCCTCGCCAGTCGGAAAAACCCCGACCCCACAAGCACTTCAGGGGTATCAAGCCCCGCACCCAGCCACCACCCTTGACCACTAGATGTCGTGCTTGCATACTGGGGGTGCCCCAACATCTAGGGGCCACCACGGCAGCACCCACTACGCACAGAACGGCCACAATCCGCAGGCGATCCGCCACGATCGCCGGCATCAACGTCGCCCCGTAAAAACGCCACAGGAGACCCCGATGAGCCAGCAGTCCTCCCCGTCCGAGACCCGCCCCTGGGACGTCGTACCGCAGGATCTTCCGGCCGCGAAGCTGTCGGACAACGCGCGTACGGTGCTGGCGCGTCGCTACCTGATCAAGGACGAGCAGGGCGAGCCGACGGAGCAGCCGGAGACGATGTTCTGGCGGGTGGCGCGGGTGATCGCGGAGGAGGATCGGAAGTTCGGCGCGAGCGCGGGCGCGGCGGACGCGGTGGCGCGCGAGTTCTATCGCCTGATGACGGAGGGCCTGTTCGAGCCGAACAGCCCCACGCTGATGAACGCGGGCCGTCCGCTGGGCCAGTTGAGCGCCTGCTTCGTGCTGCCCGTCGAGGACGCGCTGAGCAACGGTCGCAACGGCATCTACGACACGCTGCGCTCGATGGCGCTGGTGCACCAGTCGGGCGGCGGCACGGGCTTCGGCTTCAGCCGGCTGCGTCCCAAGAACGACATCGTGCGCTCGACCATGGGCGTGGCCAGCGGTCCGGTCAGCTTCATGGCGCTGTACGACGGCTCGACGGAGGTGGTGAAGCAGGGCGGCACGCGTCGCGGCGCCAACATGGGCATCCTGCGCGTGGACCATCCGGACATCCGCGAGTTCATCGCGTGCAAGAGCGACGTCACCAAGATCACCAACTTCAACATCTCGGTGGCGGTCACGGACGAGTTCATGCAGGCGCTGAAGTCGGGCGAGCAGTACGCGCTGAAGAGCCCGCGCTCGGGCGAGACCGTGGGCTGGGAGGATCCGCAGGAGATCTTCGACCTGATCGTGCAGGGCGCGCACGCGACGGGTGAGCCGGGCGTGTTCTTCATCGACGCGGCCAACCGCTACAACCCGGTGCCGCACCTGGGCAGCTACGAGGCGACCAACCCGTGCGGCGAGCAGCCCCTCCTCGCCTACGACGTGTGCAACCTCGGCTCGGTCAACGTGGGCGCGTTCGCGCGCGTCGACTCCGCGGAGGGCGCCGCGCCGGAGGACCGCATCGACTGGGAGGGGCTGCGCCGGGTGATCCACCTGTCGACGCACTTCCTGGACAACGTCATCGACGCGAACCAGTACCCGCTGCGCGAGATCCACGACCTGGCGCACCGCATCCGCCGCGTCGGCCTCGGGCTCATGGGCTGGGCCGACCTGCTCGTGCGCGTGGGCGTGCCCTACGACAGCGACGAGGCCGTCGAGCTGGGCCGCAAGATGATGGCGTTCATCGACGAGGAATCGAAGGTCGCGTCCGAGAAGCTGGCCGAGACGCGCGGCGTCTTCCCCGAGTGGGAGAAGTCGATCTGGGGTCCGGACGAGACCGCCGCGCGCGACGACGACGGCAAGCGCATCCGCCCGATGCGCCGCCTGCGCAACTGCAACCTGACCACGGTCGCGCCGACCGGCACCATCTCGATCATCGCCGGCTGCTCCGGCGGCATCGAGCCGCTGTTCGCCGTCGCGTTCATGCGCAACCAGGCCGGCGTCATGATGCCGGACGTGAACGAGGACTTCCTGCGCATCGCCCGCGAGGAGGGCTGGCACTCGGACGAGCTGATGGAGGCCATCGCCGAGGAGGGGCACATCCATTTCGAGCAGGTGCCCGCCGACGTGCAGCGCACCTTCGTCACCGCGCACGACGTCACGCCCGAGTGGCACATCCGCATGCAGGCCGCCTTCCAGGAGCACGTGGATTCGGCGATCTCGAAGACCTGCAACTTCGGCTTCGAGGCCACGCAGGACGACGTGCGCGAGATCTACCTCCAGGCCTGGGAGCTGGGCTGCAAGGGCGTCACCGTCTACCGCGACGGCAGCCGCCCCATGCAGGTGCTGTCCACCGGCAAGACCAGCAAGGAGAGCGCGCCCGCGGCCGACGCCGCCGCCATCGGCGACCTCGAGTCGCAGCTGGCCGACGCGCGCGAGAAGCTGCACCGCCGCGAGCACGAGCTGGCCGAGCTGCGCGCCCGGCTCGACAACGAGATCGAGAGCCAGAAGCGCCGCCAGAAGCGCACGCGCCCCAGCGCGCTCAAGGGCACCACGCGCCGGATGCAGAGCCCGCTCGGCGACCTGTACGTGACCATCAACGAGGACCAGAACGGCCGTCCGTTCGAGCTGTTCGCCACGCTCGGCAAGGCCGGCGGCGCCGCCATGGCCGACGCCGAGGCCATCGGCCGCCTGGTCTCCCTGTCGCTGCGCAGCGGCATGTCGCTGACCGAGGTGCACACCCAGCTGCGCGGCATCAGCTGCGACCGGGCGGTCGGCTTCGGCGCCAACAAGGTGCTGTCCATGCCCGACGCCATCGCCCAGGCCATCGAGCAGCACCTCAACGAGAAGCAGGGCGTGCAGCAGGAACTGCTGCCGATGGGGGGTGCCGGTGAGGTGGCGCCGGTCGCGGCCGCGCCGGTCGCTTCGGCTGGCGGTTCTGTCGCCCAGCCGACCGTCGAGGCCTACGATCCGGGCGACGCGTTCCTGGGCACGTGCCCGGAATGCTCGAGCGAGCTGCAGTTCATGGAAGGCTGTGTGAAGTGCATGGCGTGCGGGTATTCGGAGTGCGGGTGAACTGCAGGCCCTAGGCTCTGGGCGCTAGGCTCTAGCGCTCGATGGTAGGGGTGGAGCAACGGCGCTCCGGGTCGATGATCCGGAGCGCCGATGCCCTTCAGGGCCGACCGTCTGGTTGGTAGACGAACCTCGTTCGGGCATACCATTAGTTATGCGGCATTGCGTGAAAGGTGAACGATGGCCGCAATGATACTGGCGGATAATTCCACCACTGCGATGAAGGGGTTTCGTACCTACCTCAACTACCTCTCCGCAGTCAGAGATCGCTTCAGAGAGACCTTCGGTAGCTTCGGCCGCTACTGTGAGCAGTGTTTAGTTGAAACTCGAAGGCTCAAGGGGGACAGGACTCTTGATCGCGAGCGAATTCGGCGGTTTCTCAGGCTGGCCTGGAACACAGAACACCTGCTCCACGAATCAGGGAGCGAAGACGCAGAAATTCAGCGCCTTAACAATCACTGGGCTCCCGTTCAGGCGTACTACGCAGTGTACTGTGCAGCGGAGGCTGCGGCCTACGCTCTCGATGGCTCGGCACCGGATTCCCACGCCAAGGCGCTGAAGAAGGTCACGGAGTATGCCCGGCGCTTAGATCTTCCCCCGTGGGACGTGGTTTGCACCGGGCCGACCGGCAAAGATGGCTCGGACATCAGTGTGGAAGGGCTCCCCGCTGGAACCGAGATTCCGAACAACCTCCAGTTGTTCGATGTGGACGCAGCAGGGATGATCGCCAAGTGCGTCTCTGCCGAGCATAAGCACCGGATCCATGACAGCTGGATCTCGCGGGATAGATCAGGCTGCTACAAGTACCAATTCGATCCTGGCCCAACCGGCTTGCTGCACTTCCTCTACCGGTTACGGATTAAAGCGAATTACCGGGAAGTGGACGTGTTCCTAGCCGGAGCAACTGAACGAGAAGTTTTAGACTTCGGCCGGCGTCTTCGCTTCCTAGTAGTCTTGGCCGTGATTCTCTGCGAGATCATTGTGATCCGGAAGATCGGGAAGCGGGCAGTCCTTGAATTCGCGAAGGAGTACATTGATAGGAACCCGGCCGCGATCGTCCTCGCCCGACGAGTTGAGATGTATGAGCGACTCGTATAAGCGAGGACCTGCAACGCCGCATAACAAACGGTTGGCGCCTCCGCGGCAGCTGACGTAGCCGCTCCCGATAACCCCGCCATAAGCGTTGCGGGTATGGCGAGGCAGGCGAGGATTCGAAGGCGGTGGCGTTCGCAAGGGTGATTGAGGGCGGGGGCGCCAACCTGGAACGTTCAGCGCAATCCTTGGGGCTTAGTAGATGAACGAGATCTCGGAGATCACCCGCCGGGACATCGTGGACTTCTTCGAGGCGGAGAGTGTGGACTGGTCCGGACGACTGGCAGAGTCTGCATTCATGGCCCGGTTGTACGATCTCTCGGCGTTGCCGTCCCACGATCACCGCTACGAGACAGCCGCCCAGGACATCGCACAGCATCGCGACAACTGGACGGATTGGGAGAACACGTGGGTTTTCTATGATACACGCTTCAACCTCGCACACGCGGAGGATGAGGAGCTCGTTCGTTTTCTCTGTGAGACGCTCCACCCTGTCGTCAGACAGGATACGCAAGAATCTCGGCGGTTAGCGGAAGTTTACAACAACTACCTCCGTGCAGACGGCTGGGAGGTCTATGAACGGAGCTCGATTTCTGGCCGCCCAGTCTTCGCAGCTCGGCGTATTGGCGCACGGGCCGAGATCTTTGCCGAGGCTACTGGCTGGGAGAAGGTCGACCGGCAGCTGGAAGAGGTACGAGGCCGGTTGAAGTCAGCGAAGACGGAAGAGCAATTCCAATCGGTTGGGCTACTCTGCCGCGAGGTCCTGATATCCGTCGCAGAGGCGTGCTTTGACCGGGCGAGACACACACCTGCCGACGGCGTCGAGCCAAGTAGGACGGACGCAGCAAGGATGCTCGGAGCCTACTTTGCTGCTGAACTTGGGGGAGGGAGCAACGAAGAGGCTCGAGCACACGCGAAAGCAGCACTGAAACTCGCCGTGGCCCTTCAGCACCGTCGGGCTGCGGACTTCCGAATGGCTGCGCTCTGTGCTGAAGGCACTGCTTCAGTGGTGAATCTTGTCGCAGTTCTATCAGGACGGCGTTGACTAGCAGTGGACCTGCGCCTGTCAAACGGTGAGCGCCTGCGAGGCTTCACATCTTCGACCCTTCGGGACACCGAGTCCCCGGCGCCGCTCCCCTGAAAACGTTAGACGGCATGCCTATGGAGAGGTTTAGGATGAGTAAAGGTCAGGAAGAGTTCGACCTCTTTGTCTCCTATGCCTCTGAGGACCGTGCAGTTGTAGCACAGCTAGTCGAGGTACTGAGTGGGCTCGGGATCAGGGTTTGGTTCGACCGGTCGCATCTAAAGGTTGGCGATAGCCTGCGCAAGAAAATTGACGAGGGATTGAGCAGATGCCGGTTCGGGGCCGTGGTTCTCTCTTCATCGTTCTTTGGAAAGCACTACCCTGAACGCGAGCTAGCCGGGTTGGCCCAGCGGGAATTGGACGGGCAGAAGGTGCTACTGCCTGTGTGGCACCGGGTCGATGCTGCAACGGTGCGGCGCTATTCACCCCCACTGGCTGATCGTGTGGCGGCGAACATGGACGATGGGCTGTTCTCAGTTGCGGCGAAGCTTATGGAGGTGGTAAGACCAGACATCATTGACGAGTTCAAGAAGAACAGTCCAATGGTCGATCTACCTCGGATCACCAAGGGGAGTGAGATCTCGAGCGTGATACGATCCAGCCACTTCTCAATGGTCTACAACGACGAAGTGGAGAATGAAAAGGAGGCGGATCTTGTCGGCGGGTTCATTCAGGAGCTTCGCGACTGGGGGGACATCTGGGATGACGTCCGGGCCCCGGACCACCTGCGGAATGAAGTCCATCTCACAGAACGTATCGGCGAACTCGAGGAAGCGGGTTGGTCGCTCCATGCCAAGCGAGAGCGGAGGCGCCTCAAACTGCATGGCGTCGACGATGAGTGGGAGATTGCCGATATCGCGCTGGTCCGAGGTTTACCGCGCGCCGTGTGCCGCTCGGGAGCCCAGATCTTCGTTTTGAGGGAAGGGTGAGGTGCTGGTGGCTTCGAAAAATGATCGCGCGCTGGAGGGTGTGCCGCGGCGGGTTGCAAACCTGGAAACCGTTAGGGGCCACTGGATCCTCTCACGACTACAGGGCGCGTCGCGCAGGTTCAGGTAGGGACGAATGACCGGTGCTATTGACCGATGAACTACTTGGAGGAACTCGTCGCTGAGTGGTACGAATTCCGAGGATATTTCGTCCGTCGAAACGTCCTGATCGGACCTCGGAAGCGGGGTGGTTATGCCGGAGAGTTGGACGTTGTCGCTTTTCACCCGGAGCGGAAGCACTTGGTCCACATCGAGCCTTCAATGGATGCGCTCTCCTGGCAGAAGCGTGATAGGCGCTTCAAGAAGAAGTTTGACCTCGGCAGGAAACACATCCCCGAGTTGTTCAGGGGCTTGAACGAGATCGAACAGATCGCTCTCCTGCAGTTCGCCAGCAAGCAGAACCACCAGTCAGTGGGAGGCGCCAAGTTAATGCTCGTCTCGGAACTGCTCGTGGATATCCTCTCGAGCCTTCGAGAGCAGCGTGTTGCATCGAGCGCAGTTCCTGAAGACAAGCCCATCCTGCGTACACTGCAGTTTGTGGCTGAGCATCGACAGGTCGCGTTCGATGCATTGTCAGGCCCGAGACCGGATTGACAACGGTCCTGGACGCAGATGCACCGGGGAAGGACAAATCGCGACGATTCGCCACGACCGCTATCGACCACTCATAGAAGAAATCTGGAAGAGCAAGCACATGAGTCGCTACGACGCTTTGACCGCAGCACTGGCACGGCGCGACGAGGCAGCCGTGACCCTGTCATTCGACGAGCTGGACGCCATCGTTGGTGGTTTGCCGATGTCCGCCCGAACCTATCATGCCTGGTGGGCGAACAAGCGATCGAGCCAGCCGCATGCTCGCGCTTGGCTTGACGCGGGAAGGTCGGCTTCCCCTGACTTCCAAGGCCAGAAAGCGGTGTTCAGGAGGCTGTCTGCGGATGCCGAGGAGGTCCTTGAGGATGGCAGCCGCCATGATGCCGTAATCGAGTACGTCGAGAGTACGATTTCGCTGGAAAGGGATATAGAGGAGCACCTTGTTCATAACCTCCACACGCTCGAGGATGGGCTGGAGCTCGTGGGACGGCAGGTCACCATCGATGTGGGACGCGTGGATCTACTGGCGCGTTCCGCCGCTGGTGAGAAAGTGGTTGTTGAACTGAAGGTCGGCGAGGCGAAGGAGGCGGCCCTGGGCCAGATCGCCCGGTACATGGGATGGTACGCGCGGGCCGACGGGGAGCGTCCGCGTGCCATCTTGGTGGCAGCGGCTTTCCCCGACAACGTGAAGTACGCCGCGTCTGCGATCCCGGGTCTCCGCCTGGCCACGTATCAGGTCAGCTTCTCGTTTTCCGAAGCTTCGCTCGACTGAGTACCGTCGCCGAAGCCATACCGCCTCCCGTCGAAGACGGCTGATCGGAGGCGCCACAGTACGACGTCCGACCGAGGCATTCCTGACAACCTCCAATCGATGATCACCGGCGAACTCAAGACCAAGGTCGACCGCATCTGGGACACGATGTGGTCCGGCGGCATCTCCAACCCGCTCACCGTCATCGAGCAACTCACCTACCTGCTCTTCATCAAGCGGCTGGACGAGCTCCACACTCTGAGGGAACGGAAGGCGGCTCGCACCGGCAAGCCGATCGAGGACCCGATCTTCTCCGGCGATCAGGAGCATCTCCGCTGGTCCCGGTTCAAGCAGGCCGCGCCCGAGGACATGTTCGGCATCGTGAAGGACGAGGTCTTCCCGTTCATCAAGTCGCTCGGCAGCAACGGCGACGGGGAGGAGGGATCGACGTACACGCAGCACATGGAGAAACGCGATCTTCATGATGCCGAAGCCAAGCGTGCTGGCGAATGTCGTCGATCAGCTCGACGGCATCGACATGGACGATCGCGATACCAAGGGCGACCTCTACGAGTACATGCTCGGCAAGATCGCGAGCGCGGGGCAGAACGGTCAGTTCCGGACCCCTCGGCACATCATCCGGCTCATGGTCGACATGATGGAGCCGACGCCGAGCGACGTGATCTGCGACCCGGCCTGCGGCACGGCCGGCTTCCTCATCGCCGCGTCCGAGCACCTCGTCGAGCACCACAGCGACACGATCTACAAGGACGATGCGACGCGGCGCCGGTTCAACGAGGGCACGTTCCACGGGTACGACTTCGATGCGACCATGCTGCGCATCGGCAGCATGAACATGCTGCTGCACGGCGTCGAGAACCCGGATATCCGCTACCGCGACTCGCTCGCGCAGTCGGACGAGGACGACGCCGAGCGCTTCACGCTGGTACTCGCCAATCCGCCCTTCGCCGGCAGCCTCGACTACGAAAGCACCGCGAAGGATCTGCTCCAGCTCGCGAAGACGAAGAAGACGGAGCTGCTCTTCCTGGCGCTGTTCCTACGACTGCTGAAGCCGGGCGGGCGGGCCGCCGTCATCGTGCCTGACGGGGTTCTCTTCGGATCGACGCGGGCACATAGGAAGATCCGCAAGATCCTCGTCGAAGAGCAGCGGCTGGACGGCGTGGTCTCGATGCCCTCGGGCGTGTTCAAGCCGTACGCAGGGGTGTCGACGGCGATCCTGTTCTTTACCAAGACGAACTCGGGCGGAACCGAAGACGTCTGGTTCTATGACATGAAGTCGGACGGCTTCTCGCTGGACGACAAGCGGGCACCTCAACCGAACAAGTCGGATCTGCCGGACATCCTGGAGCGCTGGCGGAATCGGGATGGCGAGGTCGACCGGAAGCGGACCGACCAGAGCTTCCTGGTGCCGAAGGCGGAGATCGCAGACAACGATTACGACTTGTCGATCAACCGGTACAAAGAGGTCCAATATGAGGAGGCGGACCACGAGCCGCCTCAGATTATACTCGACCGTCTGGAAGCGCTTGAGGATGAGATATCAGGAGGGCTCACGGCGCTCCAAGGCCTGCTGTGATACGACCGCCTATGGTTCCCTTCGGTGAAATCATGGCCGTGGCTGATAAGGAAGTCGTAGGGGACCGCGACCTCCCTATCCTTTCGATCACGATGCACGAAGGGCTCGTCGATCAGAGGGAACGGTTCGGGAAGCGCATAGCAGGAAGCGATATCTCCAAGTATCGAGTGGCAAAGCGTGGCCAGCTGGTGATGGGCTTCCCCATCGATGAGGGTGTGCTGGATTTCCAAACCCGATACGATCTAGCGGCGGTAAGCCCCGCGTACTCGATCTGGGAGCTTACCGGTGACGTGGAGGTCGACCTCGGTTACTTCGCCAAAGTCCTGCGCTCCCCGTGGGCACGCGCGATCTACGCCTCGAAGGTCCGTGGAACGGCCAAGCGAAGACGGTCCATTCCGAAGGCCGAATTCAAGCAGCTTGAGTTCCCCCTCCCGCCCCTCCCCGAGCAGAAGCGTATCGCAGCGATTCTCGACGCCGCGGATGCCCTTCGGACGAAGCGCCGGAAATCGCTCGAACTGCTCGACGAACTCGTCCAGTCGGTGTTCCTCGACATGTTCGGGGATCCGGTGACGAATCCGAAGGGGTGGGAGGCCGTCGCCTTTGGAGAGGCCACTGAATCGCGACTTGGCAAGATGCTCGATAAAAGCAAGGAGTCGGGCGATGCACAGTACCCGTACCTCGGAAACGCCAATGTCCAGTGGGGACGATTCGATCTTGCAGCTCTCAAGACGATGGATTTCTCGAGCGACGACCGAGTCGAATTCGCCCTACGACCAGGAGATCTCCTGGTCTGTGAAGGTGGGGAAGTGGGTCGTTCAGCAATCTGGCAGGAAGCTGACGCTGATATCTACTTTCAGAAGGCTATCCATCGGGTCAGGGTCGATGCGGATGTTTTAACTCCTGAGTATTTGTACTACTACATGCGAAACATGGCCGCTCGGGGCGGCTTTGCGCGCCTCACTAGTTCATCGACTATTGCGCACCTGACCGGGGTGAAGCTTCGGCGGCTCCCGCTTCCGCTACCGCCGTTGGAGCTACAGACCGATTTCGCTGACGTCCTTTCCGCGGCGAAGGTACAGCGCCGCAATTTGGAGGAGCACCTGACCGAACTCGACGCCCTCTTCGCCTCGCTCCAGTCCCGCGCCTTCCGTGGCGAGCTCTGAGTCTTGAGCAACTTCGCGTGGATGCCGGACGACTTCCGGCAGATCGCGGAAGCGGCCGGCAAGGCCGAGTCGCACATCCACGCGGATCCGCGCGCGGCCTGCTTCTACGCGCGCTTCGGGCTCGAGTCGATCGTGCACTGGATGTACCGGCACGATCCGGGGCTGCGCATGCCGTACGACAACAACCTGGGCGCGCTGCTGCACGAGCCGAGCTTCCAGAACCTGGTCCCCGAGAAGGTCTTTCAGAAGGCGCGCGTCATCCAGCGCGTCGGCAACGATGCGGCGCACAGCCGCCGGGCGTTCGGCGAGGGGGACGGGCTGCAGAGCGTGAAGGAGCTGCACCACGTCTGCTGGTGGCTGGTCCGGACCTACGCGCCGGAGGCGTCGCGGGAAGGGGCGGGCTGGCAGGACGAGCGCGTGCCGCGGCCGGTCGACCGGGACGCGGTCGTCCCGCGCGCCGAGCTCGAGGCGCTGGAGGCGCGGCTCGCCGAGCGGAGCCAGCAGGAGCTCGAGAGGCAGAAGGAGCGCGACGCGCTGGACGCCGAGCTCCAGGCGGTGCGCGCGGAGCTGGCCGAGGTGCGGGCTGCGCAGCAGGAGACGCCGGACACGCATGACTACTCCGAGGCGGAGACCCGCGAGTACCTGATCGACCTCGAGCTGCGTCGTGCCGGCTGGCCGCTGGACCAGAAGCGGGACCGGGAGTACCGGGTCGACGGGATGCCGAACGCGAAAGGCCACGGCTACGTCGACTACGTGCTCTGGGGCGACGACGGCAGGCCGCTCGCCGTGGTCGAGGCGAAGAAGACGCTGCACGACGCGGAGAAGGGTCGACAGCAGGCCAAGCTGTACGCCGACTGCCTCGAGAAGGCGCACGGCCGGCGGCCAATCATCTTCTACACCAACGGCTACGTCACCTGGATCTGGGACGACCTGATGTACCCGCCGCGACGGGTGGCGGGCTTCTACAAGAAGGACGAGCTCGAGCGGCTCATCGTGCGGCGCACGCAGCGGCAGGAGCTGGACGTCGCGGACGTGAAGCAGGAGGTCGCCGGGCGCTACTACCAGAAGCGGGCGATCGGCAGCATCGCCTCGCACTTCTCGTCGGGCCGCCGCAAGGCGCTGCTGGTCATGGCGACGGGGACGGGGAAGACGCGCACCGCCATCGCGCTGGTCGACTTGCTACAGCGGGCCGGCTGGGTCAAGCGCGCGCTGTTCCTGGCGGACCGCGTTTCACTGGTGAACCAGGCCGTCAACGCCTTCAAGGCGCACCTGCCCGAGTCCTCGCCCGTCAACCTCGTCAGCGAGAAGGACCAGGCCGGCCGCGTGTACGTGTGCACGTACCCGACCATGATGAACCTGATCGACGAGGCGGACGGCGGGGAGGCGGCGTTCGGTGTGGGGCACTTCGACCTGATCGTGATCGACGAGGCGCACCGCTCGGTCTACCAGAAGTACGGCGGCATCTTCCGCTACTTCGACTCGTTGCTGGTCGGGCTGACCGCGACGCCGAGCGAGCACGTGGACCGCAACACCTACGAGCTGTTCGACCTCGAGGACGGCGTGCCGACGGACGCCTACGAGCTCGAGACGGCCGTGAAGGACGGCTTCCTGGTCCCGCCCCGCGTGCAGCAGGTGGACCTGCGCTTCCCGCGCGAGGGCATCTCCTACGACGACCTGAGCGAGGAAGAGAAGGAGCAGTGGGAGTCGCTGGACTGGGGCGACGGCGTCGGCGCGGGGCCGCTGCCGGATCGGGTGAACGCGAGCGCGATCAACAACTGGCTGTTCAACCGCGACACCGTCGACAAGGTGCTCGAGCACCTCATGGTGAACGGCCATACGGTCGAGGGCGGCGACCAGCTCGCGAAGACGATCCTGTTCGCGCGCAACCACCAGCACGCGAAGTTCATCGAGCAGCGCTTCGACCACCACTACCCGGAGCACAAGGGTCACTTCGCGCGCGTCATCGACAACTACGCGACGTACCCGCAGAGCATCCTGGACGACTTCTCTGACCCCGCCAAGCAGCCGCACCTGGCCATCTCGATCGACATGCTGGACACCGGGGTCGACATCCCGGAGGTGGCGAACCTGGTCTTCTTCAAGCCGGTCTACTCGCGCATCAAGTTCTGGCAGATGATCGGCCGCGGCACGCGGCTGCGGCCGGACCTGTTCGGGCCGGGGCAGGACAAGCAGGATTTCCGGGTCTTCGACTTCTGCTTCAACTTCGACTTCTTCCGCGAGAACCCGGACGGCATCGAACGTGGCGGCAGCGCTCCACTGGGCGTTCGGCTGTTCAACGCGCGCGTGCGGCTGCTCGCCACGCTCCAGAACGATCCGAAGCACGACGAGAATGGCGCGCTGGCGGACTCACTTTCCGATGGGCTGCACGACCACGTGTACTCGATGAACCGCCAGAATTTTCTCGTGCGGGAGCGGCTGGAGGCGGTCGATTACTACAGCGAACGCGAAGCCTGGAAGAAGCTCGAGGAGGAGGACGTGCAGCGCCTCGAGGAGGAGGTCGCTGATCTCCCCGCCGGAGCGGAGGACGACAAGCTCGAGTCACGCATGTTCGACCTGACGCTGCTGCGCATGCAGCTCGCGCAGGTCGAGGGGAACGCGGGCGAGTTCGAAGCACGGCGCCAGCGCGTGGTCGAGATCGCCATGCTGCTGGAGGACAAGGCGTCGATCCCCGCGGTGAAGGCGCAGATCGAATTGATCCGGGCGGTTCAGGACTTCGCGTTCTGGGAGGGTGTCACGCTCGAAACGCTGGAGGATGTCCGGGTCCGCCTGCGTGGCCTGGTGCCGTTCCTCGACCGGCACCAGCGCAAGCTGGTCTACACCGACTTCCAGGACGAGATCGTCAGCGTGAGGGACGACGACGCCATTGTCATCCCGAAGATGACGGGCCTCCAGTACGAGAAGAAGGTCCGGGAGTACCTCAAGGCGCACGACGATCACATCGCCATCCACCGCCTGCGCCGCAACGAGCCGCTGACGCCGACGGACCTGGAGAGCCTGGAGGACGCGCTGAAGGAGATCGGCGATCAGGAGGGCGAGGCGCTGCTGACCGACCTGCTGGCGCGCAGCGAGGCGCCGTCGCTCGCGCACTTCGTCCGCAGGATCGTCGGGCTGGACCGCGCCGCCGCGCAGGCCGCGTTCGCGGACTTCCTCGGCGACCGCAGCCTCACCGCCGCGCAGATCCGCTTCGTCGAAACGATCATCGACCAGCTCACCGCCCGCGGGGTCATCGAGGCCGGCGCGCTCTACGAGCCGCCCTTCACCAGCATCCACGCCGGCGGTCCGGACGCGCTGTTCGCCGGCAAGGGGCAGGTCATCGACGACATCTTCGAGCGCGTGAAGCGGTTCGAGGACGGGCTGCCGCGGGCGGGGTGAGGCGGTCAGGGGCCGGGGCCCGACCCTGATCGAGAATGGCGCTTCCGCTCCACGGCCGTGTATATCTGAAGCATGACTGAAGCCGTTGCCGAGATCCGGGATGCCGTTTCATCCGCACTGCGCCAGCGCGGCGTTGTGCACGCATCCGTATTCGGATCGGTGGCCCGCGGTGAGGAGCAGCCGGGTAGCGATGTGGACTTCCTGGTCGAATTTGAGCAGGGGCGCACTCTGCTCGATCTGGTGGGCCTGCGCCTGGAACTCTCCGAACTGCTCGGTCGAGAGGTCGACGTCGTCACGCCAGCCGCGCTGCACCCCCGCCTGAAGGAAAGGATTCTCGCGGAACTGGTGCCCATCCTGTGACGCGCACGGATGTGATCCTTCTCGAGGACGTCCTCGAGAGCATCGCGCAGATCCAGGCCTACACCGAAGGCATCGACCTCCAAGCGTTCTCGGAGGACCGCCGCACCCAGGATGCCGTCCTCAGACGTCTGGAGATCATCGGGGAGGCGGTGAAAGGACTGTCGGCCGAGCTTCGTGAGCGCCATCCCGACGTTCCGTGGAAGGAGATCGCCGGAGCTCGTGACGTTCTGGTCCACGAGTATTTCCGTGTGGACCTGCGGCTCGCTTGGGACATGGTGCAGTTCGACGTGCCCGCATTAGCGCGGCAGGTGGAGAAGGTTCTCGACTATCTAAGGCGCTAGGACGAACCTCTCCAGAAACGCCCGCGCGGACGCGGCGCTCCGACGCGACGGTCTGGCGACGGCGACACTCGGATGGGAGGATGAGCGGCGTGAGACCTCACGAGATCCTGCTGGGCACGACCCTTCTCGCGTTCTCGCTCGGCGGCTGCGCCCATGCGCCGCCGGCCGATGTCGACGGCTCGGCCGCGGCCGATGTCGAACGGCCGGCCGATGAATCCGGCACCCGCGAGCATCCCGTCGTCGCCGTCGTGCGCACCACGTCGCTGCAGTGGGAAGGCGAGCAGACCTACATCCCGCTTTACGCCGACGGCACGGCGTCCGGCCTGATCGTGGTCAACTTCGACGGCGGGCGGCTGTACGGGACGGGGGTGCCGGACGCGTGGACGTGGACGCATCCGGACACGGTCGAGATCTGCGCGAGCGTGCGGATCCTGCGCAACGAGAGCGGCTTCCCGCCCATCGAGCGCGACTGCGGCTCGCATCCGATCACGGGCAAGGAGCTGGACCAGGACGAGGACGGCGAGGTGGACCTGGTGGAGACGTTCACGGTGCTGGATCCGCGGTTCTACCAGCGACGCCCGGGCCGGTCCGAATGACGATCAGGCGGCTGGACAACGTCGGCATCGTCGTGGAGGACCTGGACGCGGCCATCGCGTTCTTCGAGGAGCTCGGCCTCGAGCTGGAGGGGCGCGCGCCGATCGAGGGGGAGTGGGCGGAGGGGGTGACGGGGCTGCGCGGCATGCGCGTGGAGATCGCGATGATGCGCACGCCGGACGGCCACGGCCGTCTCGAGCTGTCGCGCTTCCTCTCGCCCGAACCCGTGGCCGATCATCGCGACGCGCCGGTCAACGCGCTGGGCTACCTGCGCGTGATGTTCACGGTGGAGGACCTGGACGACACGCTGGCGCGGCTGCGTCCGCTCGGCGCGGAGCTGGTGGACCGGGTGGTGCGCTACGAGGACGCGTACCGGCTGTGCTACATCCGCGGTCCGGAGCGCATCCTGATCGGGCTGGCGGAGGAGCTGGGGCCGACCGCGGGCTGATGCGGGCGGCGAGCGCGCCCCGGCGTCGCGCCGCCGTGCGTCATGCCTCGAGGCAGACGGTCAGCAGCATCGCGCTCGGCTCCAGGGCCCGCACGTCGTGCGGTACGCCGGTGTCCAGGATCAGCACGTCGCCCGGCTTCATGTCGTGGGAGTCGCCCTCCGCGGTCACGACCAGGCGACCCTCGAGCACGTGGATGGTCACGAGGCCTTCGGCGGAATGCTCGGCCAGGTGGCCGTCGGCGTCGAACGAGAAGGCGACATGGGTGAGCACGCCCCGGCGGAACAGCGTGATCTGGCGGTGTCCGTTGCGGGCGGGATGATCCTCCGCGCGCAGCCGCGCCAGCGCGTCGGGCAGGGAGAAGAGGTGCTGCGTGCCGGCGAAGCGCTCCGAGGGGCGCGCGCGCAGTCGTTCGACGTCGTTGTTCTCCTCGCCCGTCATGCGGATAGCTCCTGGCTGGTTGGTCGTGGCGGGCAGGCGGCCCGCTCCAGCACGGTACGCATCCGGCCCGCCCGGCGCACCACGTCGTCGGCGATGGCGGTGGGCAGCACGTCGTGCGCCGTGCGATCGAAGAGCTCGATCCATCGATCGAAGTCGGCTGGCCGCAGGTCGCTCAGCCGCGCGTGCGTGTCCACCGGATTGCCGGCGAAGCGGCCCGTCGCCAGCAGGACGCTGGACCAGAAGTCGCACATGCGGTCCAGGTGCGGCTCCCAGCGGCCGGCGAGCCGGCTGTCGAAGATCGGGCCGAGCCGCGCGTCCTCGCGCACCCGGCCGTAGAAGGTCAGCACGAGCGTGCGGATCTGGTCCTCGGTGATGCGGTCCATCAGACTGAGGCACTCCAGGATGAAGGGGCGGTCGCGGTCGGCGCGGGGAGCCGGCCGCGACGTCGTGCCCCATCGCTACCATCGACCTGTCGCGACGTTCCCGGGGAACGAGGACCGATCATCGATGCAACCGCTCCGCTACTCGATCAACGTCACGCTGGACGGCTGCGTGGATCATCGCGCGGTCGTGCCGGACGAGGCGCTGCACCACCACGCCGCGGCGGGCATCGAGCGCGCGGACTCGATGCTGCTCGGCCGCGTGACCTACGGGATGATGGAGGAGGCGTGGCGCCAGCCGGCGCGCACGGGGGAGCCGGCGGAGTGGATGGAGCCTTGGATGATGCCCTTCGCGCGCACGATCGACGCGGTGAGGAAGCACGTCGTCTCGAGCACGCTGGGATCCGTGGACTGGAACGCGGAGCTGGTGCGCGGCGACCTGGCGACGGCGGTGCGCGCGCTCAAGGCGGAGCCGGGCCGCGGCATCGCGACGGGCGGCGTGACGCTGCCGCTGGCGCTCGCGGAACTGGACCTGATCGACGAGTACGAGTTCATCGTGCACCCGGTCGTCGCGGGGCACGGTCCGAAGCTGCTGGACGGGCTGTCGCGGCGCGTCGACCTCCGGCTGATCGACCGGCGCGAGCTGGCGTCGGGTGCTGCGGCGCTGCGCTACGAGCCGCGCCGCTAGCGCCTACCTCGGGGCCGTCGCGCCGACGTTGGCCGCCACCACGCGCCACTCGTCGTCGGTCAGCGGCAGCGCCTGGCGCAGCCGCGCCCAGCGCAGCGCCGGTGGCGCGTCGTCGGGCGAGGTCTGTGCATCGGAGCCGTAGAGGATGCGCTCAAAGCCGATGCGGCGGAGCTGGCGTGCGATCTCGGCGCGCGACTCGACGCCGGGCGCGCCGCGGTCGACCTCGGTGAGGTCGAAGAAGAGGTTGCGCGTGCGCGGGTCGCCCGACTCGACGGCGTCGGCCCAGAACGCCAGCACGTCGGCGCGGTAGGCGTTGCCGCCCCACAGGTGCGCGATCTGGACGGGCACGTCGGGCGCGACCGGCAGCACGCGCGTCAGCAGCGCCTCGGCGTGGCGGCGGTCGTAGTCGCCGCTCTGATCGGCGTGCACCACCAGGCCCATGCCGAGCTCGTGCGCGGCGCGGAACACGGCGCGCACGCGCTGCTGATGGTCGGCGTCCAGGATGTCCACGCCCGCGCTGCGGAAATGCATCTTCACGCCGCGCATGCCCAGCTCGCCGCCGCAGCGCCGCACCTCCTCCACCGCCCACTCCCAGAGCGGATCGATGCCGCAGTACGCGACCAGCCGGTCGGGATGCCGCGCGACCTGGGCGGCGGTCCAGTCGTTCTCGGCGCGCGCGTTGGCGCGGTCGGTCGGCGCGCCGCTGTCGAACCAGTAGGCGACGGACAGCACGACCGCGCGACCGATGCCGGCCTCGTCCAGGTCGGCGATCAGGTCGTCCGCGGTGATCGGCTCGGCGAACGCGCGCGGCGGGATCAGCGTGGACTGCTCGGACGCGATGCGCCACGCCTCGTCCGCGCCGCGCCGCAGACCGAGCGTGAAGTTCAGCTCGACGTCGGACGACTCGCCCGAGCGGACCACGCCCGCGATCCACGCGGCCTCCGCGCCGAGGGCGTACGCGGTGGGATCGAAGTGAGTGTCGGACGTATAGGCGCGCGTCATCTCCGCGGCGGCGTCCAGCCCCTGCTGCCACCAGTCGCCGCCATCGGCGATCTGGAGCACCCACGCGTCCTCGGCGAAAAGCCCCGCTACCTCCTCCGTGCCCATCGCCGCGTTGCGGCGATCGAGCAGCTCCGCGAGCTCGGCCGGCAGCTCGATCACGGCCGGCGGATCGATCGCGCGCTGAACCGCGGTGGGGCCGACCAGGTGCTGATGATGATCCACCAGCGGGACGATGCGCCCGCGCTCGCGGATGGCATCCAGGCCCGCGGCCGTGGCTGCCGTCCCGGCGCCCGATGCGGTGGCCGCGGTGGTCGGCGCCGTCCCCACGCTGGCTCCCGTCGCCGCCGGGTTCCCCCCCGCGTGGCCAGGGGCGCAGCCGCCGATCAGCGCCGCGATCGTGGCGGCCGCGGCAAGCGCGGAGGGGTGGGATCGACGGATACGGCGGATCGGCAGGGTGGGTGCGACGTGGAGGATCACGGGCGATGCTCGGTGCTGGAGGGCGTCTCGCGAGCGGTCAGCATCGCCGGTCCGCGCGACGGATGGTAGACGCCACGCGACGAGCTGCGCTTCCGGCGGGATCGACGGGCCGCCGGCGCGGACGTACGGGAGCGGTTTCTACCATCGCGGGCACGCGCGCGCCCGGCGTGCTACCATGCCCCTCGCCGATCGATGACAGGGATCCCGCACCACGAGGAACGGAGCGCATGGAGAATCCGGAGCAGGCACGGGCGGTGGCGGAGGCGATGGTGGCGCTGTGGCGCGGCGAGATGCCGGCGACGGTGCGCGTGCTGTCGGCGGTGCCCGACGAGGGCCGCGACTTCACACCGCACGAGAAGTCGCGCACGGCGTGGCAGCTGGTGACGCACATCGCCACGTCGGACCTGTGGTTCATCCGCTCGATCACCGAGGGCCGCTTCGCGTTCGATCCCGCCGCGGCGAAGGCGGCGGAGGCGAAGTTCTCGACCGTGGCCGACGTCGTCGCCTTCTACGAGAGCACGGTGCCCGCCGCGCTGGAGGGGATCCTGGATCTGAGCGACGAGGCGCTGGCGCAGCAGGTGGACTTCTTCGGCATGGTGAGCCGGTCGCGCGCGCGCTGGGTCGGCGCCGCGGCGCTGCACGGCATCCACCATCGCGGCCAGCTCTCGTCCTACCTGCGCTCGATGGGCGCGAAGGTGCCGGACATCTACGGCCCCAGCGCGGACGCGGACCGGATCCCGGTCTGAGGCGGCGCACCGTGCATCGCATGAGATTGCTCACCGCCGCGGCGTCGATCGCGCTGATCGCCGCCGCCGCCGCGCCGCTCGCCGCGCAGCAGCCGCTCACGCGCGCCGAGCGCAGCGACTACCTGGAGACCAGCCGCTACGCCGACGTGATGGCGTTCCTCGACTCGATCGCGGACTCGCCGCGGCTGCACCGGACCACGTTCGGCTACAGCCACCTCGGCCGGCCGCTGCCGCTGATCGTGGTCGGCGCGCCCGACGCCTCGCCCGAGGCGGTGCTGGCGACCGGGCGCACGCGCGTCTACGTGCAGGCGAACATCCACGGCGGCGAGGTGGAGGGGAAGGAGGCGCTGCAGATGCTGCTGCGCGACCTGGCCGCAGGCGCGCATCCGCAGTGGACGGACTCGCTGGTGCTGCTGATCGCGCCGATCTACAACGCGGACGGCAACGACGCGGTGCGCATCACCAACCGTTCGGACCAGCACGGCCCGCTGGCGGGCGTGGGCGAGCGGGCGAACGCGCAGGGGCTGGACCTGAACCGTGACCACACCAAGCTGGACTCGCCGGAGGCGCGCTCGCTGGTGCGGCTGATGACGCGCTACGACCCGCACGTGGCGATCGACCTGCACACGACCAACGGCACGCACCACGCCTACCACCTGACCTACTCGCCGCCGCTGCACCCGTCGACGGACTCGTCGCTCGTCGCCTTCCTGCGCGACGAGTGGCTGCCGACGCTGACGGGGGAGGTGCGCGCGGAGCACGGCTGGGAGACGTACTTCTACGGCAACCTGCCGATCCGCGAGTGGGGCATGACGGGCGAGCGCGGCTGGTACACCTTCGACCACCGGCCGCGCTTCAACAACAACTACGTTGGCCTGCGCAACCGCATGGCGCTGCTGAGCGAGGCGTACTCGTACGCGTCGTTCCGCGAGCGCGTGGCGGCGACGCGCGCGTTCGTCGACGCGGCGCTGGACTTCGCGGCCGCCAACGCCAGCCGCATCCGGCGGCTGACCGCGCGCGCCGACGCGGACTCGCCCGTCGGCGACAGCCTGGCCGTGCGCGCCACGCACCGGCGCGGGCCGATGACGGAGATCCTGCTGGGGGAGGTGGAGGAGCGGGTGAACCCATACTCGGGCGAGGCGTACTCGGCGCGGCTGGACGTGGTGCGCCCGGAGACGATTCCCGACTACGGCAGCTTCCGCGCGACCGAGACCGAGCGCGTGCCGCGCGCCTACTACGTGCCGGACCGGCTGGGCGACGTGCTCGAATTGCTGCGCGCGCACGGGATCCGGCTCAGCCGCGTCGGCGCGCAGCCGACCGGCGCGCTGGAGGCGTTCGCGATCGACTCGACGCGCGTGGCCGAGCGCGAGTTCCAGGGCCATCGCGAGCGGGAGTTGTTCGGGGAGTGGCGCGCGACCGACGCCACACCCGGCGCCGACGCGTGGGTCGTGGACATGACACAGCCGCTCGCGCGGCTGGCGTTCCAGCTGCTGGAGCCGCGCGCAGACGACGGGCTGGTCAACTGGAACGTGCTGGACGAGGCGCTGGTCGGCGACGACGCGAGCGCGTCGCCCGCGCGGGCCTATCCGATCCTGCGCTCGGCCGACTGAGCGATCCGTCGATTCGCGATCTCGACGTGGGTGCGGCCATGCACACCGAGGGTTTCGACCGGCAACGCTGGGCCGCGTTGTGCCGGCGCCTTGGGTGCCCCGACGCCGTCCAGAACTTCGAAGCGCTGCGTGTCGCGTACGCGCAACCACACCGCCACTACCACGACGTACGCCACATCGCCGAATGCCTGGCGCTATTCGACGAACTGCGCGACGACTGCGACCACCCGGACGAGGTGGAGTACGCCATCTGGATGCACGACGTGGTCTACGAGCCGCGGCGTTCGGACAACGAAGCCCGCAGCGCGTATCTGGCGGTCGCGTGGCTGGCGCCGTGTGATGTCGACGGGCCGGTGCTGCAGCGCGTGCGCAACCTGGTGCTCGCCACGCGGCACGACGGCGCGCCCGCCACGCGCGACGAGGAGATCATCGTCGACATCGACCTGCACATCCTTGGCGCTGACGCGGACCGCTTCGACGAGTACGAGGCGCAGGTGCGCCGCGAGTATCGCCGGGTGCCCTGGTTCCTGTACCGGCGCCGGCGCGCCGACATCCTGCGCGGCTTCCTGGCGCGCGTGCCGCTGTATCGCACGGAGCGGTGCCGGGCCCGCTCCGAGGAACGGGCGCGCGCGAACCTGCGGCGCTCGATCGAGCGGCTGACCGGTCGGGCCTGAGGGTCACCGCCCCGGTGCACGCGGCGATCGATGGCGCCGCCGCCGCTGCTTAGATTCGGAGTCCTGTCCCACCCATTCCACCGCCGGAGGCTCCATGCAGACACTGAGGGGGAGGACCGCGCTGCTGACGGGCGCGTCGCGCGGCATCGGCCGCGAGATCGCCCGCGCGCTGGCCGCCGAGGGCGTGAACCTGCTCCTGAGCGCGCGAACCGCCGCGTCGCTCGAGCAGACGCTGCGCGAGGCACGAGCGGAGGGGGTCGAGGCAACGCCGCTGCCGGCGGACCTGGGCGATCGCGCGGAGGTCGAGCGGCTGGCGCAGGCCGCGCTGGACGCGGCCGAGCGCATCGACATCCTGGTCAACAACGCGGCGATCGAGCGCGCCTGGCCCTTCGAGCGCGTGGCGCTCGACTTCATCGAGGAGATCACCGCGGTGAACCTGATCGCGCCGATGCTCCTGACGCGGCTGCTGCTGCCGCACATGATCGCGCGCGGGGAGGGTCACGTGGTCCACGTCTCGTCGCTGGCCGGGCTGGTCGGCACGCCCTACGACGAGCCGTACTCCGCCACCAAGCACGGGCTGGTGGGCTTCTCGCGCAGCCTCCGGCTCACGCTGCAGGCGGAGGGGCGCCCGATCGGCATGTCGGTGATCTGCCCGGCGTTCGTCGAGGACGACGGCATGTACCAGTCGGCGGCGGATGCCAGCGGCGCGCCTGCGCCAGCCATGCTGGGCACCGTGGCGATGGCGCGGGTCGGACGCGCGGTCGTGCGCGCGATCCGCAAGGACCAGGCGGAGGTGATCCTGACCGGCAAGCCGACGCTGCCCTTCCGGCTTACGCAGACCGTCGCGCCGGAGATGGCCGAACGCATGTCGTCCATGGTCGGTGTGCCGGCGATGTTCAGGAAGTGGGCGGACGCGTCGCTGCGCGTCGCGGGGGACGGAGCCGCCCGCGGCGCGTGAGCTGCGCCGCACGCCGCATGAGTGCCGCCTGCCGCGCCACGTGAGCTCCGCCTGCCGCGCCGCGCGCGGACGCGGCCGGGCGAAGTGGCCCGTCGCTTGAACAGGGCGCCGCCATGACGTTCATCCTGTGGTACATCGTGGCGGGGCTGCTGCTGATCACGATGGCGCTGGCGGATTCGTTCCTGCGCCGGCTGCCGCTCAGCACCGGGCTGCTCTACCTGCTGGCGGGCGTGGCGCTGGGGCCGCTCGCGATCGGGCTGATCCGGCTGGACCCGGTGCGCGATGCGGAGCTGCTGGAGCGCGTGGCCGAGCTGGTGGTGATCGTCTCGCTGTTCGCGGCGGGACTCAAGCTGCGCACGCCGCTCAGCGATCGGCGCTGGGTGGTGCCCGTCACGCTCGCCTTCGCGTCCATGACGGCGACGGTCGCGCTGATCACGCTGGTCGGCTGGCTGGGGCTCGGGCTGCCGCTGGGCGGTGCGGTGCTGCTCGGCGCGGTGCTGGCGCCGACCGACCCGGTGCTCGCGTCGGACGTGCAGGTGGAGGGGCCGACCGACCTGGACCGCGTGCGCTTCGGGCTGACCGGGGAGGCGGGGCTCAACGACGGCACCGCGTTCCCGTTCGTGATGCTGGGCCTCGGGCTGGTCGGCCTGCACGAGCTGGGCGATGCGGGCTGGCGCTGGCTCGCGATCGACGTGGCCTGGGCGATCCTGGCCGGGCTGGCCGTCGGCTCGCTGCTCGGCATGATGGTCGGGCGCGTGGTGCTGCACCTGCGGCGCGAGCATCGCGAGGCGATCGGCCTGGACGACTTCCTCGCGCTCGGCCTGATCGCGCTCAGCTACGGCATGGCGGACGGCATCGGCGCGTACGGCTTCCTGTCCGTGTTCGCCGCGGGGCTGGCCGTGCGGCGCGTGGAGCGCTCCAAGAGCGGCGCGGACGACGAGCCGCCGCCCGACGTCACCGCGGCGGCCGAGGCCGAGGAGGCGGAGGAGGCGGCCACGGATCCGGAGACCGCGCCCGCCTACATGGCGCAGGCGGTGCTCGGCTTCTCGGAGCAGCTCGAGCGCATCGGCACAATCGGCGTGGTGCTGCTGGTCGGCGCGATGCTGCACCCCGACCACCTCTATCCGGCGCTGCTCTGGTTCGTGCCGGTGACGATCCTGGTGATCCGCCCGCTGGCGACCGTGCCGCTGCTGCGACCGACCGGGCTGGACACGCTGCAGCGCCGGCTGATCGGCTGGTTCGGCATCCGCGGCATCGGCTCGATCTACTACCTGATGTTCGCCATCGCGCACGGTCTGCCCGAGGACATCTCGCGCTGGCTGGTCGCCATCACGCTGACCGTGGTCGCCACGTCCGTGGTCGTGCACGGCGTGACCGTCACACCGCTGATGAAGCATTATGGCAGCCGCTACCGGTCATCGGAGACGTAGGAGGGGAATGCGCAGGCTCGTGATGTGGAATCTGCAGACGCTGGACGGCTTCTTCGAGAAGGCCCGATGGGACCTGGACTTCCACGAGACCGTCTGGGGCGAGGAGCTCGAACGCTTCTCGCTGGAGCAACTGGAGGAGGTCGGCGCGCTGCTGTTCGGCCGCGTCACCTACCAGGGCATGGCCGACCACTGGTCGAAGGCGACGGGCGCGATCGCCGATTTCATGAACGCCGTGCCCAAGGTCGTCTTCTCGCGCACGTTGGAGAGCGCCGACTGGAACAACACGCGGCTGGTGAACGGCGACGCCGCGGACGAGGTCGCGGCGCTGAAGCGGGGGCAGGGCAGGGACCTGTTCGTCTTCGGCAGCGCCGATCTGTCCGACACGCTGCTGCGGCGCGGACTGTTCGATGAGCTGCGCATCTGCCTCGCCCCGGTCGTGCTGGGGCAGGGCACGCCGCTGTTCAAGCCGGGCGCGCCGTACCAGGGGCTGGAGCTGCTGGAGGCGCGGCCGCTCGCCACGGGCGGGCTGATCCTGCGCTACGCGACCGGGGGAAGCGACGCCGATGAGCGATAACCAGCGCACGGTCGAACGCTACATGGAGGGTTTCCGTCGCAACGAACATCCGGCGATCCTGGACTGCCTGACCGACGACGTCGAGTGGCTGGTGCCCGGCGCGTTCCACGTGCACGGCCGCGACGCGTTCGCGCGCGAGATCGAGGGCGAGGGCTTCGTGCGGCCGCCCACGATCGAGGTGACACGCATGCTGGAGACGGACGACGTGGTCTTCGCCGAAGGCTTCGTGCGCACCGAGCTCGCGGACGGCACACGGCTCAGCCTGGCCATGTGCGACGTGTTCGAGATGCGGGACGGCCGCATCCGCAAGCTGACCAGCTACCTGATGCCCACGGGCTGAGGCAGAGGTTACGCTGCGGGAGAGGGAGCGGGAGCTGTTCGAGACGCTGGGGATGTCGGTCGAGCAATGGTCGCGAAGCGGGCAACGAAGAGTGATCATTTGACCTTGTCCTCAGGACCTGGATTGATGGCGTGCACAAGAACGGAGGCAGCCCATGCCCAGCCTGACGATTTCCTTCGGATCCGAACTCTACCTGCGGCTGCAAGCCGCGGCCGAGCAAGGCCACCGCAGCCTCGACGAGGAGATCATCCACCGGCTCGAGCAGTCGCTGGCCCGGCCTCCCGTCGATGTCGATACGCCGCTGGCTGAGGCTCGAGCGCTGCGCGATCACACGCGCGTGCCCGCTCTGACGGACGAGGCGCTCCGCGCGATGCGGGAAGAGGGCAGGGCATGATCACGGTCGCCATGGCTGAGGCCGAGTGAAGCCGAGCCTCACCTTCGAGTTCACCTCGACGCTGTTCCGCGTGCCCGGCCCCGGCGGCTGGGTCTTCCGACGTGTTCGATTGCTACCCTTCGTCGCCGCGCTCTCGCTATGGGCGGCCGAGGACGCGAGCGCGCAGGACGCCACGGCCCACGTCGCCGCGGCGCAGGTCGACGGCTGGACGATCGTCCACCCCGAGGGCGACAGCGGCTGCGCGTTCGGCACGCCGTTCCGCTTCTTCCATCGCGAGGGTGCCGACCCGTCGCGGCTGCTGGTCTGGTTCCAGGGCGGCGGCGCGTGCTGGAACTGGGTGAGCTGCTCCGGCATGTTCGACACGTCCGTCGACGACGACGAACTGGCCGGCTACGGCGGCATCTTCGACTTCGAGCACCCGGACAACCCGTTCCGCGAGTACACCGTCGTCTTCGTGCCCTACTGCACGGGCGACGTGCACTTGGGCGACACGATCGTGCGCTACGGCGACGAGTCATGGGACACGACGCCGGTGCAGCATCGCGGCGCGAACAACGTGGCCGCGGTGCTGGACTGGATGCGCGTCAACGTGCCGGCGCCGGAGCGGCTGGTGGTGTCGGGCGCCAGCGCGGGCTCCTACGGCGCGCTGTTCCACGCGCCCGCCCTCGCGCGGCTGTTCCCCGACGCGCGGCTGGTCTTCATCGGCGACTCGGGCGTCCCGCTGCTCCACGACTACCCCGGCATCCTCGCCGGTTGGGGCGCCGATCCGGACCTCACGCTGGAAGCGGCGCACGAGCGCATGGCGCGGCTGCGGCCGAACGCGACGCTAGCGCAGATCACGACCGACGACGACGCGATCCAGAAGGCGTTCTACATCTTCTCGGGATCCGGCGACTGGCGCGGCGCGACGCTCGGGCTGCTGGCCGGGCTGGAGGCGAGCGTGCCGCGCTTCCACGCATTCGTCGTGACGGGGGAGGACCATGGTCTGATGCGCGTCGACGCGTTCCACGGCTACGAGGCCGACGGCGTGCGGCTGCGCGACTGGATCGACGACCTGGTGAACGGGCGGCCGGTCGAGAGCCGCTACTGCGACGGCTGCGTGGCGGCCGACGGTCCGTAGGACGGCACTCCTCCGGCCGCCGGCGACGACATCCTTCTGTCGTCGACCACTCCGGTACTACCTTGCGGTTGACGGCCGGCGATCCCCCGCCGGCTCGCCGTGGATCCTCCCGCCAAGGAGGGCAGCCATGGAACGGAGCGTCGCCTACTGCTCCGCGGTCGACCACAACGTGCCGGTGGTCCTGAAGGCCGGCGCGCGCATCCGCGGTCCGCGCGCCCGGACCGACCCGTCCGACCTCCTCTGCCTGGATTACCGCGTCCGCTGCACCGGCTGGTGCTGCCCGCTGATGTCCGTCGACGACCGCGCGGAGGCCAACGCCACCACCACGAGGGTTGCGCGCCGATGGGTCCGACCGACGTAACCGATCCGCACTACTACCACCGCGTAGTCGACTGCCAGTGGGCATGCCCCGCCCACACGGACGTCCCCGGCTACATCCGTCTGATCGCGCAGGGCCGCTACACCGAGGCGTACCTGCTGAACCGCGCGTCCAACGTGTTCCCCGGCGTGCTGGGCCGCACGTGCGATCGCCCGTGCGAGCCCGCGTGCCGCCGCGGCCGCGTGGACGAGGAGCCGGTGGCCATCTGTCGGCTGAAGCGCGTCGCCGCCGACCTGCGGGACGACGTGACGGAGCAGCTGCCGCGCGCGCCGGCGCGGAAGAACGGCCGCCGCATCGCCTGCGTGGGCGCGGGGCCGGCGTCGCTCACCGTCGCCAACGACCTGATGCCGCTGGGCTACGACGTGGTGATCCTTGAGAAGCTGGACCGCCCGGGCGGGCTGATGTGGCGCAACATCCCGCAGTTCCGCCTGCCGCCCCGCGTGCTGGACGAGGAGATCGGCTACATCATCGACATGGGCGTGGACCTGCGCCTCAACACCCCCGTCGACAGCATGGCCGCGCTGCTGGACGAGGGCTACGACGCGGTCTTCATCGGCTCGGGCGCGCCGAAGGGAAAGGAGCTGGACCTGCCGGGCCGCTGGGACGACCGCGACCACGTGCACATCGGCATCGACTGGCTCGGCGCGGTCGCGTTCGGCCACCGGGACAGCATCGGCGAGCGCGTGCTGGTGATCGGCGTGGGCAACACCGCGATGGACTGCTGCCGCACCGCGCAGCGGCTGGGCGGCCGCGACGTGAAGGTGATGGCGCGCAAGCCGCGCGCGTGGTTCAAGGCCAGCCCGTGGGAGCTGGAGGACGCGGAAGGCGAGGGCGTCCGGATCGTGGAGGACCACTCGCCGAAGCGCTTCGTGACCGAACGCGGCCGCCTGGTCGGTATGGAGTTCGACGTGTTCCGCTCGACGGTGGACGACGACGGCCGGCTGCACCAGGAGAAGGTCGACACGGTGGTCATCCCCTGCGACGACGTGATCGTGGCCATCGGCCAGGACGTCGCGTTCCCGTGGATCGAGCGGGACATCGGCATCGAGTTCGGCGAGTGGGACATGCCGGTGGTGGATCGCGCCACGCTCATGACCACCCGGCCGGGCGTGTTCGCCGGCGGCGACGCGGCGTGGGGACCGGAGAACATCATCTGGGCCGTGGAGCACGGGCATCAGGCGGCCATCTCCATCCACGCGTACTGCGACGGGCGCGCACTGGACGACCGGCCGCCGTACGGCATGAACCTGGTCAGCCAGAAGATGGGGCTCCACGAGTGGAGCTACTCCAACACGTGGGACCCCGCCGCGCGCTCGCCCATGCGCTACGCCGAACTGAAGGCGCGGCTGCAGGCGCTGGAGGTGGAGGCCGAGCTCGGCTTCGACGCTGATGCCACGCTGCGCGAGGTGGAGCGCTGCCTGAACTGCGACATCCAGACGCACTTCAGCGCGCCGCTCTGCATCGAGTGCGACGCGTGCGTGGATGTCTGCCCGGTCGAGTGCCTGACCATCACCGTGAACGGGGAGGAGGCGGAGCTGCGCCCGCGGCTGAAGACGCCCGCGCTGAACCTGGACCAGCCGCTGTACGTGTCCCAGGGGCTGCCGCAGACCGCGCGCGTGATGGTCAAGGACGAGGACCTGTGCATCCACTGCGGTCTGTGCGCCGAGCGCTGCCCGACCGCCGCGTGGGACATGGCCAGGTTCGAGCTGCTGATCCCGTACGCGGGGCGGCCGGCCGCGGCCCCGCTGCCCGTGGCCGGATAGCCGCCGTGACCAACCGCTTCGCGCTCAAGATCGCGACGGTCAACGGCACCGGCTCGGCGTCGGCGAACGGGCTGCTGATGCAGGCCATCTTCCGCATGGGCGTGCCGGTGAGCGGCAAGAACCTGTTCCCGTCCAACATCCAGGGTCTGCCGACCTGGTACGAGATACGGGTGGACGCGGACGGCTGGGTGGCGCGCGCGGAGGCGCCCGACCTGATGGTGGCGTTGAACCCGGCCACGCACGGCCGGGACGTGGCGGAGGTGCGGCCGGGCGGCTGGCTGCTGCACGACAGCACCTGGCCGCTGCCGCGGGAGGCGCTGCGGGACGACGTGACGTACCTGGGCATCCCGCTCGCGCGGCTGTGCAACGAGCGGTTCGAGGGCGCGCGCGAGCGCATCCTGATGCGCAACATCGCGTACCTGGGCGCGCTGACGGCGCTGCTGGACGTGGAGCCGGCGGTGATCGAGGCGCTGGTCACGGAGACGTACGGCCGGAAGAAGGCGCTGCTGGACTCCAACTTCCAGGCGCTGGCGCTGGGCCGCGACTGGGCGCTGGCGCACTTCGACTGCCCGCTGCCGATCCGGCTGCGGCGCATGAGCGCCAACGATGACGCGGTGCTGATCGACGGCAACACCGCCGCGGCGCTGGGCTGCGTCTACGCGGGCGCGACCGTGGCCGCGTGGTACCCGATCACGCCGTCGACCGCGCTGGTGGATGCGTTCTCGCGTTTCTGCGGCCGCTTCCGCCGCGACCGGGCGACGGGTCGCATGAACGTGGCCGTGCTGCAGGCGGAGGACGAACTGGCTGCCGTGGGCATGGTGGTCGGCGCGGGGTGGATGGGCGCGCGCTCCTTCACGGCGACCAGCGGCCCGGGCATAAGCCTGATGAACGAGATCATCGGGCTGGCCTACTACGCCGAGATCCCGGCGGTGATCTTCGACATCCAGCGCACCGGCCCGTCGACGGGCATGCCGACGCGCACGCAGCAGGGCGACCTGCTGTCGGTGGTGTACGCATCGCACGGCGACACGCGGCACATCGCGCTGTTCCCCGGCGACCCGCACGAGTGCTTCCACGACGCGGTTGCCGCGTTCGACCTGGCCGAGCGCTACCAGACACCGACATTCGTGGTCAGCGACCTGGACATCGGCATGAACGACTGGGTGGTGCCGCGCCTGCGCTGGGACGACGGCTACCGCCCGGACCGCGGCAAGGTGCTGACGGCGGAAGAGCTGGAGGCCGGCGCGAAGGTGGCGCGCTACCTGGACACGGACGGCGACGGCATCCCCTACCGCACGCTGCCCGGCGAGCACCCGCGCGGCGGCTTCTTCACGCGCGGCTCCGGCCACGACAGCCGCGCGCGCTACACCGAGGACGCGGCGCCGTACATGGAGGTGGTGGACCGCATCGACCGGAAGATTCGCGGCGCGGTGATGCACGCGCCGGCGCCGGAGGTGGTGGGCCGCGCCGCGCCGATCGGCATCGTCACCATCGGCGGCTGCAGGCGTGCGGTGCTGGAGGCCAGGCACCTGCTGGCGGGAGTGGGCGTGGCGACCGACGTGCTGCGCGTGCGCGCGTTCCCGTTCCACCCGTCCGTGCGCGAGTTCATCGACGCGCACGAGCGCGTGTTCGTGGTCGAGCAGAACCGGGACGCGCAGCTGCGCTCGCTGCTGGCCATCGAGACGGAGGTGCCGATCCAGCGGCTCGAGTCGATCCGCTTCTACGGCGGCCAGCCGCTGTCCGCGCCGCCGGTGGTGGAGCGGATCCTGGACGCGCTGGGCATGCCGCGCGTGGAGCGGGAACCCGCGCCTCCGCTGGAGGGGGCGCGCACATGAGCTGGATGGAGAAGCCGCGCATCCGCATCCCGAAGCTGGAGCGCAACGCGCTGGGGCTGTCGCGCGCGGACTACGAGGGGCGCATGTCCACGCTGTGCGCCGGCTGCGGCCACGACTCGGTGACCGCCGCGATCATCGAGGCGTTCTTCCAGCTGGGCATCGAGCCGCACCGCGTGGCCAAGCTGAGCGGCATCGGCTGCAGCGCCAAGACGCCGACGTATTTCCTGCAGTCGGCGCACGGCTTCAACGGCGTGCACGGGCGCATGCCCGCGCTGGCCGCGGGCGCGGCGGCCGCCAACCGCGGCATGACCTACATCGGCGTGTCCGGCGACGGCGACTCGCTGTCCATCGGTATCGGCCAGTTGTGCCACGCGATCCGCCGCAACGTGGACATGCTCTACGTGCTGGAGAACAACGGCGTCTACGGCCTCACCAAGGGGCAGTTCTCCGCGTCCGCGGACGTGGGTTCCAAATCCAAGCGCGGCGAGCCGAACGTGATGCCGCCGATCGATCCCGTGTTCCTGGCGCTGTCGCTCGGCGCCACGTTCGTCGCGCGCTCGTTCTCGGGCAACAAGGCGCAGCTCGTGCCGATCCTGCAGGCGGGCATCGCGCACCGCGGCTTCGCGCTGGTGGACGTGATCTCGCCGTGCGTCACGTTCAACGACCACGAGACGTCCACCAAGTCCTATCGCTACACGCGCGAGCACGACCGCGCCGTGTTGGAGGCCGACTTCGTGCCGCTGCGCGCCGCGATCGAGGTGAACGGCGGGAACGGCGGGAACGGCGGCAACCGCGGCAACGGCGGCAAAGACGGCAACGGCCTGGGGCGGATGCGGGATGTGACCATGCACGATGGCAGCATCGTCCGTTTTCGGGGCGTGCCGGGCGACTACGATCCCACGGACCGCGATGCCGTGTGGCGCTACCTGCGCGAGCGGCAGGCGGCGGGGGAGGTGGCGACGGGGCTGCTGTACCTGGACCCCGCCAGCGCCGACATGCACGAGGTGCTGGGTACGCCCGACGCGCCGCTGGTCGCTCTGCCGTACGCGTCGCTCTGTCCGGGCGCCGCGGCGCTGGACGCGCTGATGGAGGAGTTCCGCTAGCGGAGTCCCGCGGGCACCTGCCGCAGGTGCCCGGCGCTCGCCGGACCGATCAGAGCGCCGCAGACCGCGGCGGCCGGGGCGCCCGCCGCGCCCCGGCGGTGAACGAAGTCGACTATGTTCAGCCATGTACAACACCTGCCTCTTCTGCAATCGACCGCTCGGCGCCAACCAGGTGATCGAGGAGTTCCCGGTGGGACGTCGGCTGGCGTTCGACGGGGAGAAGGGCCGGCTGTGGGTGGTGTGTCGCGCGTGCGAGCGCTGGAACCTCTCGCCGCTGGAGGAGCGCTGGGAGGCGGTCGAGGCGTGCGAGCGCATCTTCCGCGACACGCGGCTGCGCGTATCGACCGAGAACATCGGGCTGGCCAGGCACGGGGAGGGGCTGGAGCTGGTGCGCGTGGGTCGACCGCTGCGCCCGGAGTTCGCCGCGTGGCGCTACGGCGACCAGTTCGGCCGGCGCCGCAAGCGCGCGATGGCGTACGGTGCAGGCGCGACCGCGCTCGGGCTGGGCGTGTACTTCGGCGGCGCGATGCTGACCGGCGGCGTCGGCATGGGCGGCTTCTGGCTCTGGCAGGCGGTGGACTCGCTGATCGATCGCCGCACCGCGGCACGGCTGGTGACGCCGGAGGGCCGGCTGGTGCGGCTCGGCCGCGAGGACCTGAAGCAGGTGCGGCTGCGCCCGGCCTCCGGGGATCAGGGCTTCCGGTTGATCGTCAAGAAGGGGCGCCGCAGGCACGAGTTCGAGGGCGTCGACGCGCGGCGGGCAGCCAGCCGCGTCGTGCCGCGCATCAACCGGCGCGGCGGCAGCCGCGACAGCGTGCGGGCAGCGGTCGCCGAGATCGAGCGGGAAGGCCATCCCGAGAAGTACCTGGCTCACCTGGTGGACGGCGACCGCTTCCGCAGCCGCATGGGCGTGCCCGGCTACATCAACAAGATGCCGGCGCCCACGAAGCTGGCGCTGGAAATGGCGCTGCACGAAGAGGACGAGCGCCGCGCGCTGGAGGGCGAGCTGTGGCTGCTCGAGCGCGCGTGGAGTGACGCGGAGGAGATCGCCGCGATCGCCGACCGGCTGATCGAACCGCCCGGCACGCGCGAGTTCATCGAGCGGAACCGCGATCCTCGATCCTGATGCTGCGAAGACGGTTCGCCGGCGCGGCCGTCGCGGTCGCCCTGCTCCTGCTTCCGGGCTGCGCCGGATCGACGTACGACTCCGGCGTTCGCCCGGAAGAGCTACGCTTTCCGCCGTACTACTCGGGCTGGCCGGCGCCGCTGCAGGGCTGCGCCGCCCACGTCGCCGTCGCCGCCGAGGACGTGAGCTGGCTGGAGGACGACGAGGCGACGGCCCTGCTCCTTGCTCGGATCAACGCGCACCTCGACTCGTTGGGGCACAGCGTGCGGTTGCACCCTGCCGCGCCCGAGCCGCCGTTCCCGCCGCAGGTGTCGTTCGAGCTGGCGGAGCCGGGCATTCATGACTCGCCGGGGCCGATGCGGCTGCAGGCGTACTCGCCGACGGACGACTGGAAGGCATGGGTGGCGGACGAACTGGCGGGAGCGGGAGCGGACGCGCTTCTGCTGATCGAGTTCGGGCACACCTGGCTGTTGCCGGCGGGCGACGTGGTGCGCCTGGGGAGCGAGCACGAGCAGCGGCTGCCACGCGGCACCGACGAGGACGAGCCGCTCATGGCGCTCGTGCTCCGGGGCGCACTCGTGGGTGCGGACGGGCGTGTACGGCGGATCGGTGCCGAGGGAATCGTCGCGGCCGTTCAGGAATCAACGCTGGGCCGTCTGCTCGGCATGGGCCGCAGCATCTCCCGTCGTGATGTGCGGCAGTTGCTGGAGACGCGCCGGACCGACCTGCCTGGTGAGCCGTTACGCTGGCAGGTTGCCCTGGAGACGCTGGTCCGAGAGCTGACCGGCGCGGCCGGCACCTGCGGCGGCGCCACCTGATCTCCGCCGGCCAGGCCTCGCCGCCTGGCATCCTCGCCGGATGCCGTGCACGCTCAAACCGCCTCTCCTTCCCCCACCAACCGGAGCGAAAGGCCATGAATCGACAGTCTCCGATCGAACCGGGCAGGGAATCGCTCGAAGCGGCGCGCGCCTACGAGGCGCTGCACGTCGAGGCGCTGTTCCGCGAATGGGTGGAGCCCGTCCTGGACGCGGCGCAGGTGCGGCCGGGGCAGGCGGTGCTGGACCTCGCCTGCGGCACGGGCGTGCTGGCTCGCGGCGCGCGGGTGCGCGTGGGGGAGGCGGGGTGGGTGGTCGGCGTCGATCCCGACCCGGGCATGCTCGCCGTGGCCGATGAACTGGAGCCGTCGATCGACTGGCGGCCGGACTCGGCGGAGTCGATCCCTGTCGAGGACGACGCGGTCGACGCCGTCGTCAGCCAGTTCGGCATGATGTTCTTTGGCGACCGCTTGGGCGCCGCACGCGAGATGGTGCGCGTGCTGCGGCCGGGCGGACGCGCGGCGGTGGCCGTCTGGGACGCGCTGGAGCGGCAGCCGGCGTATGCCGTCGAGGTGGCGCTGCTGGAGGAGGTGGCGGGCCCGGAGGCCGCCGAGGCGCTGCGTGCGCCTTTCGTGCTGGGGGATGCCGGCCGGCTGCGCGACATCCTCGACCAGGCGGGCTTCGACGACGTCGAGGCGGTGACGCGGATGGGGACGGGGCGCTTTCCCGATGTCCGCACCATGGTTTCCGCCGACCTGCGCGGCTGGCTGCCGGTGATGGGCGTGCACCTCGACGAGCAAACGATCGAACGGGTGCTGGCCGAGGCGGAGCGGCGCCTCGCGGGGTTCACCGACGGCGGCCAGGTCACGTTCGATTCACCGGCGCACATCGTCAGCGGCGTCCGCGCCTGAACCGCTGCTCCGGACGCTTGCCGCCGTCGCCCCACGCCCTAGCTTCGCCTGCGACGATTCCACGCCAAGGAGGCAGTCCGCATGACCGCAGCAGCAGTTCGACTCCAGCTCGCGCTCCTCGCCCTCGTTCCGCTGGCCGCGTGCGGCGGCACGACGCCGCCGGTGCAGGAGCCGTCCACCACGGTAGTCATCTCCGAGCAGTCCGAGGCGCGCGCGGTCGACGCCGAATCGCCGCGCATCGAGTGGGGGCTGGTGATCCACGGCGGTGCGGGCACCATCACGCGCGCGAACATGACGCCGGAGCGGGAGGCCGAGTACCGCGCGAAGATGGAGGAGGCGCTGCGAGCGGGGCACGCGGTGCTGGAGCGCGGCGGCTCGAGCCTGGACGCCGTCGTCGCGACGATCAACCTCATGGAGGACTCGCCGCTGTTCAATGCCGGACGGGGTGCGGTGTTCACGGCGGAGGAGACCAACTCGCTGGACGCGAGCATCATGGACGGCGCCTCGCTGCGGGCCGGCGCGGTGGCGGGCGTCATGCGCGTGAAGAACCCGATCACGCTGGCGCGCGCGGTGATGGAGGAGTCGCCGCACGTGATGCTGTCGGGCGCCGGCGCGGAGGAGTTCGCGACCCTGCAGGGCATCGAGCTCGTCGACCCGTCGTACTTCTACGTCGAGTCACGCTTCCGCGCGCTGCAGCGCGTCAAGGAGCGGGAGCGGCAGCAGGCGGCCGATACGTCGGCGCTGCTGGACGTGGCGCGCAACGACGACAAGTTCGGCACGGTCGGCGCCGTCGCGCTGGACCGGCAGGGTCGCATCGCGGCGGGCACGTCCACGGGCGGCACGACCAACAAGCGGTGGGGCCGCATCGGCGACTCGCCCATCATCGGCGCGGGTACGTATGCCTCCGACGACTGCGGCGTCTCTGCCACCGGCTGGGGCGAGTACTTCATCCGCAACGTGGTCGCCTACGACATCTGCGCACGCGCCGACTACCAGGACATCACGCTGCGCGAGTCGGCACGGCGAATGATCATGGAGCAACTCGAGGCGCAGGAGCCCGAGACAGGCGGCATCATCGCGCTGGACGCGCAGGGCCATGTGATCATGATGCTGAACACGCCCGGCATGTACCGCGGCTGGATCGGCGCGGACGGCGCGCCCAACACCGAGATCTACCGCTGACCATGCGCGGCCGGCGCGACCCGGTGCGCACGGCCGCGGTCTCCGCACCGGCCGAGCGGACGCGGTGAGGATCGGCATCGCCAAGCCGCGCCGCGGCGCGGGCGGCGGTACCACAATGGCGCTCAACCTCGCCGTCGGCCTGCGCGAGCGCGGCCACGAACTCTTCGTGATGGCGCACCCGCGCGCTCTGATCCGCCAGCGCGCGCACGAGCTGGGCATACCCGTGGATCCGGTGCTGTTCGGCGGCGATATCCGGCCGCTGCCGCGCGCGCTCTCCTGGCTCGCGTTGCGCCGCCGGCGGCCGGACGTGCTGCTGGTCAACGTGGCGCGGCCGCCCGACCTGGACTACTGCGCAGGACCGGCGCTCCGCCTCGGCATCCCGGTGGTCGCGCGGCGCGGACTGGCGGGCGAGCTGCGGCTGACGGACACGCAGCGCGCGCTGTTCCGACGCGTGCGCTGGATCGCCGTATCGCAGGCGATCGGTCGCGAGCTGGAGCAGGCACTGCCGGGGGAGGAGCCGCCGACCGTGATTCCCAACGGCACGGACCTCGATCGCATCGAGGCCGAGCCGGCCGCCGACCTCGGCCTGCCGGACGGAGCGCTGGCGATCGGATTCGTCGGCCGGCTGCACCTGGAAAAGGGCATCGCCGAGCTGGGCGCGGCCTGGCCAGGCGTTGCGGACGCGATGCCCCACGCGCATCTGCTCATCGCCGGCAGGGGCGAGCACGAGGCGACCCTGCGCCAGGCGCTGGCCGGCGCGCCGCGCGTCCACTGGCTCGGCTTCCGCCGCGACGCCGTCGCCGTGCAGAAGGCGCTGGACCTGCTGGTGCTGCCCACGCACCGCGAAGGCTTCCCCAACGTGATCGTGGAGGCGATGGCCGCGGGCGTGCCGGTCCTGTCGACGGCGGTGGACGGCCCGATCGAGGCGGTGGTCGACGACGTGACCGGCCGCCTGATCCCGCCGCGCGACCCGCACGCGCTGACCGAAGCGATGATCGCGCTCGCGCGCGACGAAGCCGCGCGGAAGCGGATGGGCGCGGCCGGAAAGCAGCAGGCCGCGGAACGCTTCGACTGGACGCGTGTGCTGGACGACTACGAGACCGCGCTGGCGCGGGCGGCCGAGGCCGGACCGCTCGGGTGAAACGGAGGCGGTGGCGGAAAACCTCTGCCGGTCGTTTCGCACCTCCACATAGCGCTTCCGGCCGCCCCCATGGTCGTTCGCGCCGCGGCGAGCGGCTAGGCGTCCCTGCCTGCAGCCCGTCTGGCGCTGTCCGCGGGAACTGTTGGTAACGACGCGGCGCCGGATCGCGCGCTTTGCCTCCACGACCCGCTCCCGCACACCTGTCCGGGGCCGAGCCTCGACGCCGGCGTTGCCCAAGGACCACGACGGGCAGGGCGCGGTTGCAACCCTTTCCGGCTGCTCCAGGACGGATGCCCGTGGGTCCGGCGCTGGCGGGAGGGCGATACCCGCAGCGCCAAGTCCGCGGGACCAACAGTTCCCGCGGACAGAGCCAGAGGAGTCGAAAAAGGGAGGGGCCGGCCCCGACCCTCGGCGGAATGTTCTCGCCGCCCCGGCGGAACGCGCTGTCGCCGGGGCGCGGTGCCCGTCGGGTCGCGCGGCCGGTCGGTGAGGCGTGGCGGCTAGCTCGCCAGCAGCTTTGCGACGGCGCCGGTCAACTCCTCGGGGGTGAATGGCTTGGGCAGCACGTCGTCCGCGCCGAGCAGCGCGGCGTCGGCCAGCGCGTCCAGCATCCTGCCGCCTGCGCCGCCGGAGACGGCGAGGATGCGCGTGCCGCCGTCCACGTCGCGCAGCATCTGCATTGTTTCGAGGCCGTCCTGTTCCGGCATGAACAGGTCGGTCACGACCAGGTCCGCGCGCCGCTGGCGGTGGAGCTGCGCGGCGGTCGCGCCGTCGGCCGTCGAGCGCACGTCGTGCCCGGCGCGGGTCAGGATGCGCGCCATCAGGTCGCGCACGGAGTCCTCGTCGTCCACCACGATGATGCTGGCCATGGCTCGGAAGTAGAGGGGCGAGCGGCCGGGAAGCAAGGTTCGGGGGATCGGGCCTGGTAGCTGGTGGCCGATCGTTGGTCGCCGACAGGTGATCGTCAGCGGCCGGCTCCCCGCTTGGCGCCGCCTGCACTCGCCGCCTACCATACGGCCACTCCACGAACCCGAGCCCCGAGCCGCCATGCGAAACGTACGCGCCCGCACGTCCACCCTCGCGCTCCTGCTCCTGCTGCTCGCTGGCGCGGTCTCGCCGGCCCTCGCCCAGCAGCTCACGGTGGAGCGGCTGTTCGGCACGGACGAATTCGCCGTGCGCGGCATCGGTCCGATCCAGTGGATCGAGGGCGGCGCGCGCTACACCATGCTGCGGCCGGACAGCGCGGGCGTGCTGGACCTGGTCGCGGAGGACCCGGTGGGCGGCACGCTGGTACTGGCGCGCGGCGCGACCATGGTCCGGACGGAGGGGGGCGATCCGATCGACATCGAGGACTACTGGTGGTCGGCGGACGAGCGGCGGCTGCTGCTGTTCACCAACAGCGAGCGGGTGTGGCGGCAGAACACGCTGGGCGAGTACTGGGTCTACGACCTGGACACGGAGCGGCTGACGCCGGTCTCGCCGGAGGGCAAGCAGATGTTCGCCAAGTTCTCGCCCGACGGCTCGCGCGTGGGCTTCGTGCGCGACAACGACCTGTGGGTCATGGACGTGGCCAGCGGGCAGGTCACTCGCCTCACGCACGACGGCAGCGCGACGATCATCAACGGCACCACCGACTGGGTCTACGAGGAGGAATTCGACCTGCGCGACGCGTGGCGCTGGAGCCCGGACGGCCGTCGCATCGCGTTCTGGCGCTTCGACCAGAGCGCCGTCGGCGAGTTCCCGCTGCTGGACTACATGCAGCTCTACGAGGAGCCGATGGAGCTGCGCTACCCCAAGGCGGGCACGCCCAACTCGACGGTGCGCATCGGGGTGGTGGACGTCGCGTCGGGCGAGACGACCTGGATCGAGCCGGGCGCAGGCGAGTGGGAGTACATCGCGCGCATGGACTGGGCGGGCAGTTCGGACGAGCTGACCTTCCAGCGGCTGCCCCGCTGGCAGAACCGCATCGACGTCATGATCGCCGACGCGCGCACGGGCGAGAGCCGCGTGCTGTTCAGCGACACCGATTCCGCGTGGGTCGACGTGGACGACGACATGACGTGGATCGACGATGGCCGCCGCTTCATCTGGTCCAGCGAGCGCGACGGCTGGAACCAGCTGTACCTGCACGACCGCGACGGCTCGGTCGTGCGGCAGATCACGAGCGGCGACTGGGACGTGACCGCGTTCCACGGCGTGGACGAGGAGGCCGGCTGGGTCTACTTCAGCGCGGCGGAGCGCAGCCCGCTGGAGCGGCACCTGTACCGCATCCGCCTCGACGGCACGGGCATGCGCCGCATCACGCGCGAGCCGGGCACGCACAGCGTGTCGATGGCGCCGGGCGGCGATCACTTCATCGACGTGTACTCGACCGCGGAGAACCCGCCGGTCACGCGGTTGCACCGCGCCGACGGCACGCTGGTGCGCGAGCTGCGCGAGAACGGGCAGGTACGCCGCAACCTGGCGTCGGCGCGCGTGCGTTCGCCCGAGTTCTTCACGATGGAGGCGGAGGACGGGACGACGCTGAACGGCTGGATGATCAAGCCGCCGAACTTCGACGCCTCCAGGCGCTGGCCGGTGTTGATGTACGTGTACGGCGGCCCCGGCTCACAGACGGTGACGGACGGCTGGGGCGGGTTCCGCTACCTGTGGCACCAGCTGCTGGCCGAGCGCGGCTACATCGTGGCCAGCGTGGACAACCGCGGCACGGGCGCGCGCGGCCGCGACTTCAGGAAGATCGTCTACCAGGACCTGGGCGCGTGGGAGTCGCGCGACCAGGTCGCCGCGGCGCAGTGGCTCGGGTCGCTGCCGTACGTGGACCGCGACCGCATCGGCATCTGGGGCTGGAGCTACGGCGGCTACATGACCGCGCTGGCGATGATGAAGGAGGGCGCGCCGTTCCGCGCCGGCATCAGCGTCGCGCCCGTCACCGACTGGCGGCTCTACGACACCATCTACACCGAGCGCTTCATGCGCACGCCGCAGGCGAACCCGGAGGGCTACGAGAGGAGCGCGCCGACCGCGCACGCCGCGCGGCTGGAGGGCGACCTGCTGCTGATCCACGGCACCGGCGACGACAACGTGCACTACCAGAACGCCGTGCAGCTGACCGACGCGCTGATCGAGGCCGGCAAGCAGTTCGACCTGATGTTCTACCCGAACCGCACCCACAGCATCGCCGGCGGCAACACCCGCGTGCACCTGTTCACGCTGATGACCGAATGGCTGGCCGAGCACCTGCCGGCCGGAGCCGCACCCGCAACTTGAACGGCGGGCTTGGGGCTTGGGGCTTGGGGCTTGGGGCTTGGGGCTTGGGGCGTCCGGCATTTGGCATCGCCCTTCGCGACCATCGGCCGCCGCCCATCGCCTCGGCCATCGGCCGTCGCCTCGGCCCCGCCCTCGTACAAACGGAGAGGCGTCCGACACTGGCCGGACGCCTCTCCGTTCACTCAGCCAGCGGGCGCCTCACCCAGGCCCCAGGCCCCAAGCCCCAAGCCCCAAGCCCCAAGCCCCAAGCCCGAAACTTCAGTGTCCTTCGGGCTCTCCCTGCGGCACCTCTTCGACCTGCTCGCCGCCCGCGCCATGACCGGCGTCCTCGCCGTGATCGTCGGCGGGGCCGTGGCCGAGCGCCTCGGGCGGCAGGTGGTGCGGCTCGGCGGTGGCCCAGTCCGGCTCGCGGAACGGGCCGCCGGCGGGCACGACCTGGAGCTCGAACCAGTCGCCGGTCCGGCGGTCCATCGTGTAGAGCCGGTCGTAGGGCGGCTCGTCCCAGGACAGCGCGCTGAACGCCTGGCCGCCGAAGGAGCCGACCGGGCGCATCATGTCCGGCGCCACGTCCTGCGGGCGGCCGGACGGGATGTAGACGCGGCCGGAGATGGCGACGGGGCGGCGCATTTCGGCGCCCAGTTCGCCGGCGCCCGCGACGGGTGCGGTGGTCTCCGCGCCCGCCACCACGTGCGCGGCCGCGGCGCTGGTCGGATGCACCGCCATCACCAGGGCCGAGGGCGCGCGGTCGCGCGCGGCCTCGAACTCCAGGTTGCGGTCCTCGAGGCCGACGTCCTCGCAGGCGGCCAGGGTCGTCGTCGCGGCGAGTGCTACGATCAGTCGCTTGTCCATCGCTCCAATGTCCGGTCGGTTGCCCTGTCGCCCCGCTTCCGTTCGCTGGAAGCTGGAGGCTGGCAGCTGGAGGGTGATGTTTGACTCCCGCAGCGCACTCGCGCAAGCTTGCGCCCCGAACGGCCGCGCGGAGGCGCCGCCGGTCCGCCACAACAGGAGGCAGCATGCGCATCGCTCTGGATCCCGTTCCTCTCGTGCTCGGCATCTACGCCCACGTCGGCGCCCTGCTGGGCGAGGCGTCGCGCGAGCACCAGGGGACCGACCCGGAGGCGCTGGGCCGTCGCTTCGGCCGGCAGCGGGAGGACAAGGCCGACAAGGAGGTGCAGCGGCTGATCCGCGGCCTGCACTCCAACATCAAGACGGCCGACAAGCTGCTGAAGAAGACGGGCGACGTCTGGAAGATCTCGCAGGAGACCGACCTGGTCGACCTGGTCGTGCATCGCCGCGGCGACGCGCCGGACCCGCAGAGCTACGTGCTGCTGCGGCCCGCCGAGGTGAAGCCGCTGCTGCTCGCGGTCGCCGAGGCGGGCAAGGGCACGGGTGAGGCGGACGAGACGCTGGACGAGCTGCGCGCGGCCGCCGGCGGCATGGAAGGGCGCGGCCGCGACTACCTGATGTTCGGCTTCTCGCCCTGGGAGGGGTAGCCGGGGTCGGGGGTGCGGCGAGCTAGAGCGCTGCGACCACGCGCTCGCCCATCACCTCGACCTGCCAGCGGCGCACACCCTCGACCTCGGCCAGTTCCGCCGTCGACGCGGGCTGCGCGCGGGCGATGGTCTCGAGCTGGTGGCGCGGCATCAGGAAGCCGCGGTCGAGCGACAGCTGGTCGGCGAACTCGTCGCGCACGGCCTTGAGCCGGTCCACCCGCTCGTCCAGTTCGGGGTCGTAGGGGCGACGCGGCCCGCGCTTCGGCCGCTCCGGCAGCTCCGCCTCCGGCAGGTCGAGGGCGCGCTTCACCGCAGCCATGAGCGCCTTGCCGTGCCGTCGGGCGTTGCCGTCGCCCACGCCCTTGATCGCCGCCAGCTCGTCGGTGCTGCGCGGCTGTGCGCTGGCGATGCCGAGCAGCGCGTCGTTGCCCAGCACGCGGAACGTCGCCTGGTCCCGCTCGGCGGCCACGCTCTCGCGCCACGCGTGCACCTCGCGCAGCACGCCGAGCGAGCGCCGGTCCAGGTCGCGCGCGCCCTTGAGGCGCCAGGCGTCCTCGTCACCGTCGCCAGAGCCGTTCTCCCACAGCGTGCGCTCGCGCAGCCGGAACTCCTCCTCGGCCCACGCCAGGCGGCCGGCCTTCACCAGTTCGTCGCGCAGCACGTCACGCAGGTCGGGCAGGTAGCGCGTGTCCTCGGCCGCGTACTCGATCATGTCCTGCGGCAGCGGCCTGCGCGCCCAGTCGGCGCGCTGGTACTTCTTGGGTATGGTGACGTCCAGGTGCCGCTCGAGCAGGCTGGCCAGGCCGAGGCCCGGCTCGCCCAGGAACTCGGCCGCGATCTTGGTATCGAACAGCCCGCGCACCTCGAAGCCGTAGTCGCGGTGCAGCAGGCGCAGGTCGTAGTCGGCGTCGTGGAAGACGACCTCGACTGCCGTCTCCAGCAGCGGCGCACGCAGCGGGTCCAGCCCCTTCAGCGCCAGCGGGTCGACCACCCAGGTGCGCGTGCGCGTGGACAGCTGCACCAGGCTGACCGTGTCCCGGTAGCGATGGTATCCCGCCGCCTCCGTGTCCGCCGCGAAGAGCCCCGCGCTCACGCACTCCGCCGCCGCCTGCTTCAGCCCGTCGTTCGATTCGATGTATTCCATCCGTCGTCCCCAAAGCCCAAAGCCCAAAGCCCAACGCCCAACGCCCAAAGCCCAAAGCCCAACGCCGGCACTGGCACGTCGGGGCGCCGGCCCGCATCCTACGACCCCGGCGCGGAAACTGCACCCTGCGGTGACCCCGCACGAATCGGACGAACCGACCGAGATTCCACGTGAGGACGAAGATCGTCGCGACGCTCGGCCCTGCCAGCGCGACCCCGGAGCGGGTGCTGCAGCTGGCAGGGGAGGGCGTGAGCGTTTTCCGCATCAACATGGCGCACGGCACCCGCGAGGAGCTGCCGAGGCGCGTGAAATGGATCCGCGACGCGGCGGAGACGCTGGACCGCGCGATCGCGGTGCTGGCGGACCTGGCCGGACCCAAGATCCGCGTCGGCGACCTGCCCGACCCGATCGAGCTGATCGAGGGCAGGACCGTGGTCTTCGCGCCGGAGGCCGAGGCGGACGGTGAAGAGATCCCGTCGACCTACGAACGGCTGGCGCACGACGTCGCGCCCGGCAACCGCATCCTGCTGGACGACGGGCTGATGGAGCTGGTCGTGGAGGCGGTGGATGGCGAGCGTGTACGCTGCACCGTAGTGCAGGGCGGGCGGCTGCTGCCCAACAAGGGGCTGAACCTGCCGGGCATCCGTGTCAGCGCGCCGGCGCTCACGGACAAGGACAAACTGGACATCGAGGCCGCCGTCGAGGCCGGCGTGGACCTGATCGGTCTCAGCTTCGTACAGCGGCCGGAGGACGTGCTGGACCTGCGCGAGCGGCTGCCGGAGGGTCCGCGCATCGTCGCCAAGATCGAGAAGGACGTGGCGCTGGACAATCTGGCCGCGATCCTGGACGCGACGGACGCGGTCATGGTCGCGCGCGGCGACCTGGGCGTCGAGCTCCCCTTCGAGCAGGTGCCGGTCGCGCAGAAGCGCATCATCCAGATGGCCAACCGCCTGCACCGGCCGGTGATCACGGCCACGCAGATGCTGGAGTCGATGATCGAGTCGCCGCGGCCGACGCGCGCGGAGGCGAGCGATGTGGCCAACGCGCTGTTCGACGGCACGGATGCCGTGATGCTGTCGGGCGAGACCGCGGCCGGCCGCTACCCGATCGAGGCGGTGCAGGCGATGCGTCGCATCATCCGCGAGATCGAGCAGACTGCCGCGTTCGACCAGGGCCCCAAGTACGACGTGCCGCTGGACGAGCCGGCGGACGGCGAGACGCCGACGGAGTTCGCCGTCGCCGCCGCGACGGTGCAGGCTGCGCGCATGGTCGGCGCCGCGGCGATCGTCAGCCTGACGCGCTTCGGCGGCACGGCGCGGCTGGTGTCCAGCTACCGGCCGAACGTGCCGATCCTGGGCGTCACGCACGACGAGCGGACCTATCGTCAGCTCGCGCTGGCCTGGGGCGTGCGCCCGCTGCTCTGTCCGACCGCGCCCGCCTACGACCACATGGTCGGCTGGGCGCGCCACTGGCTGCTCGAGAAGGGCGTCGGCCAGCCGGGGCAGCGCTTCGTCGTGACCGCCGGCTTCCCGTTCCACGTCTCCGGTTCGACCAACATGCTGCGCGTCGAACAGCTCTGAGCCCGTGCGACTCCGTTTCCTCGGCACGGGCACGTCGTTCGGCATCCCCGTGCTCGGCTGCGACTGCGCGACCTGCCGCTCGGACGACCCGCGCGACCGGCGCACGCGCCACGGCGCGCTGATCGAAGGCGACGACGGCGCGCGGCTGCTGATCGACACGCCGCCCGAGCTGCGGCTCCAGCTGCTGGACGCGCGCGTGGACCGCGTGGACGCCGTGTGGATCACCCACTGCCACGCCGACCACACCCACGGCATCGACGACCTGCGCGCGTTCACCGTGCGCGGCCGGGCGCCGCTGCCGATCCACGCGCCCGCCGCCTGCGCGGACGACCTGCGCACCCGCTTCCGCTACGTCTTCGATCGCGACATGCGGCCCGAGGCCGGCACGTCGCGGCCGGAGCTGATGCTGCACGCGCTCGACCCGGACCGGCCGCTGCGCGTCGGCTCGCTCGAGGCGATGCCGCTGCCCGTGAAGCACGGCCGCACGACCGTGCTGGGGGTGCGCTGCGGCGGGCTCGGCTACGTGACCGATGCCAAGAGCCTGCCCGACGAGACCCTGCGGCGGCTGGAAGGCGTGCACGTGCTCGTGCTCAATGCGCTCTGGTTCGGCAACCCGCACCCCACGCACCTGAACGTCGAGGAGGCCGTCGAGCTGGCCGGCCGCATCGGCGCCGAACGCACGTTCCTGACGCACCTGACCCACCGCACCTCGTTCGACGAGCTGGAACGGCGCCTGCCGCCGAACGTCCGGCCCGCGTACGACGGGCTGGTGGTCGACATCTGATACGGAGGCAGGCGATGGACGATCGGATCGTTCTGGAATACGACGGCATGATGAGCGAGCGGCTGGACGGCCGCGGTATCGCGGCCGAGCGGCTGGACGCGCTGGAGCCCCGCTTCCGCGAGATCCAGGCGGACGTGCGGCGCCGCCGCGACCACGGCGAGCTCGGCTTCTATGCGCTGGCCTACGACGACGAGCTCGTCCGCTCGGTGCAGGAGCTGACCGACACGCTGCAGCAGTTCGAGGTGCTGGTCGTGCTCGGCATCGGCGGCTCCGCGCTCGGCACGACCGCCCTGCGCGAGGCGCTGCGACCGCCACTCTGGAACGAGCTGGACGACGAGGCGCGCGACCACTATCCGCGCCTGTACGTGCTGGACAACGTCGACCCCGCCACGATCGCCGCGCTGCTGGACCGGCTGGAGCCCGGCCGCACCCTGTTCAACGTGGTGAGCAAGTCGGGGTCGACGGCCGAGACCATGGCGCAGTTCCTGGTCGTGCGCGACTGGCTGAAGCGCGCGCTCGGGGAGGACTACCGGCGGCATCTGGTCTTCACGACCGATGCAGAGCAGGGCAACCTGCGCCGCATCGCCGACGACGAAGGCATCGCCAGCCTGGTCGTGCCCGACAACGTGGGCGGGCGCTTCAGCGTGCTGTCCGCGGTCGGGCTCTTCCCGGCCGGCATCGTCGGCATCGACATCGGCGAGCTGGTCGCCGGCGCCCGCGCCATGACCGAGCGCTGCGACACGAACGAGCTGCGCGAGAATCCCGCCGGCCTGTTCGCCGCGCTGCAGTGGCTGGCGCACGAGGAGGCGGGCGCGCCGATCCACGTGATGATGCCCTACATCGACCGGCTGCTCGCGATCGGCGACTGGTTCCGCCAGCTCTGGGCGGAAAGCCTGGGCAAGCGGCTGGACCGCGCAGGGCAGGAGGTGTTCCGCGGGCCCACGCCCGTCACCGCGCTCGGCGCCACCGACCAGCACTCGCAGATCCAGCTGTTCATGGAGGGCCCGTTCGACAAGACGGTGACGTTCGTGACCGCCGGCGACGCGACGGACCTGGCGATCCCCGAGGCGTACCCGGATCTGAAGGGCATCTCCTACCTCGGCGGCCATACCCTGGGCGAGCTGCTGCGCGCCGAGCAGGCGGCCACTGCGGCCGCGCTCACGCGCCACGGCCGCATGAACATGACGCTCGCGCTGCCGCGCGTGAGCGCGCACACCGTCGGCCAGCTGCTCGTGCTGCTCGAGATCGCCACCGTCTACGCCGGCGCGCTCTACGACGTCGACCCGCTCGACCAGCCCGGTGTCGAACTCGGCAAGCAGCTCACCTACGGGCTGATGGGCCGCCCCGGCTACGAGGCCGAGACGCTGGAGTCCGCGCCCGACCGCTTCCGCTGCGCATGATGGGCGCGCGCCGCGCTACCCGCGGGCACTCTGCGCCGTGATCGGCTATCAGGACGGGCGCTGGCTGCCGCAGGCCCAGATCGCGGTTTCGATCGAGGACCCCGGCCTGCTGGTCGGCGACGGCGTGTTCGAGTCGGTGCGGCTGCACCGCCGCGCGCTCTACCGCCTGGACGCGCACCTGGAGCGGCTGGAGGGCAGCGCCCAGGTGCTGCGCATCGAGTTGCCGCCCCGCGACGAACTGGCCGGCGTGCTCCGCGATCTGTGTCGCCGGAACGACGTCGCCGAGGCGGCCGCGCGCCTGCTCGTCACGCGCGGCGCGCGCGGCAGGCCGTCGATCATGGCCACGCTGCGTCCCGTGTCGAAGGACTGGGAAGCGCGCGCCGCGCGCGGCTGGCGCCTGGTCACCGCGCGCACCCGGCACCCCGATCCTGAGACGCTGCCCCCGGCGCTGAAAAGCCTGGGCCGCGTGCACTCGGTGCTGGCGCGCATGGAGGCGGCCGACGCGGGCGTGGATGACGCGCTGCTGCTCGCGCACGACGGCGCCGTCGCCGAGGGCCCGACCTGGAACTTCTTCTTCCGGCTCGACGGCGGCTGGTGCACCGCATCGGTCGACGTGGGCGTGCTGCCCGGCGTCACGCGAACGAGCCTCGTCGACGTGATGACGGCCGCGGGCGAGCGAGCTGAGGCGGGGCGCTGGCCCGCAGCGCGCCTGCTCGACGCCGATGCCGCGTTCGCGACGATGAGCAGCATGGGCGCCGTGCCCGTCGTGGCACTGGACGGCCGGGAGCTGCCCGCCTCCCGCGAGGCGACCGCCCCGCTGCAGCAGGCGTACTGGCAGCAGGTGCGTGCGGAAGCGCAGCCGGTCGACGATTAGAGAGGGCGTTTCCGGCCGGACGGCCGAGGAAGACCCCTCCTCCCACAGCCCCTCTGGCTCTGTCTGCGGGTAGTGTTGGTGTGGCGACGCATCCTGCCATTCCTCTGCCCCGGTGACTCCTCCATCCTCGGCGCATGCTGACCCGCGCCCACCACGGATCATCGCGGCCACGTCCGACCTGGCCGGCCGATGCCGCAGCCGATGCCGCAGACGTCCGCCTCGCCAATACCGTCGCCTATCTGCGCTTCCCGCTCCGTGCGGAGCACGGCGGTGGGCTGCCCGACGCGTCACGCTGCCCTCGCTGTGGCGGTCGTCGCGTTCAGAAGTGGGGTCGCTTCGCGGGTCGACAGCGGTTCCGCTGCCGCGACTGTCGCAGGACGTACAGCACCTTCACGGGGACGCCGCTCCGCTACCTGAAGCGGGCGGACCGCTGGCGCGCCTTCCTATGGTGCATGGAGGGCCGGCTCACGGTCCGCCGCGCGGCAAGCGTTCTCGACGTCCACCGGAACACCGCGCTGCGCTGGCGCCACCGCCTGCTCGACCACTGGCGTCTGGAGCCGCATCGCCGCCTGCGCGGTCGCATCGAGGTCGGCGAGCTCTGGCTGCCACTCAACGAGAAGGGCAGCCGTTGTCTGCTGCGCCTGCCGAGACGACACGGCTACGAGCCCGGCCGCACGGGCGAGGAGGTGCAACGCGTCCGCCTGGTCGTGGCGATGCAGACGGTGACGCTGCCCGCGCCGATCGGAAACAGGGATCCGCATACGCCGGCCGCGCGTGACGCCGCCGCCGCCGCGATGCATGCCAACGCACCGCTTGCCACCGACCCAGGCATCGACCGCATCCTCGAGCTGTCGATCCAGCGGTGCGGCATGTCTCATCCCGGCCGATTCGACTACCTCGCCCTGCTGGGGTCGCGCGTGGTCGAGGTCGACGAGATCGTGGCGACGCGGGGCCCGCTCCTCCCACTGGTCGGGTTCGCACGCAGCCTCGGCGTCGCCCATCGACGGCAGAGACACGACTACTGGAACGGTGGTATGTACCGCATCCAGCGGGAGTTGCGGCGCTGGTTGCGCCCGTTGCGCGGCGTGGCCACGCAGCGGCTCGACAACTACCTGGAGTGGTTCCGGCGCGATCGCCTGGCGCCGGCGTTGTGACGCGAGCGACCGCGCCGGCAGCGGCGACGATCGACGGCTCCCGGCTTTCGTCCAGATCACCGCTCGCGCGCCTCGCCCGATCTGCCGCTCCTGCATGCTGGCGACCCAGTAGGTCGGCGCAGCGGCCGCACATGCAGGGTTCGGAAGCAGTGACTCCAGTTCGACCTGGCTCGCTCGCTCCGGTTTCCGCGCACCAACACTTCCCGCGGACAGAGCCATAGGGGTCGTGGGAGGGGGGCGGCGGAGAGGGTGGGGCCGAGGACTCGAGGCGGGACCGGCTTCGGCTCTGGTCTCGCGACCGAGGCCTCCGTGGCGGCGGTATCGGCCGGTGGCGCCGTGCGCGTGACGTCGCCACCGGGAACGGATGTTGCACCTGCGGCGCCGATCCGGAGCACCTCCGCACCGTCCGTGCGGAGCACCATGACCCCGAGCCCGATGCCGACGTGTCCGTGACGCCGCTCGAGATCCAGGCCAACCGGCTGGACCTCCTGAGCCGCCTTGCCGGCGATATCAGCCACGAGATCAAGAACCCGCTGCATGCGATGGTGATCAATCTCGAGCTGGTGCGGCGGCGCGTGGAGAAGGGGGAGCGGGAGGGTGCGCTCGAGCGCGTTGCCATCGTGGAGCAGGAGGTGGCGAAGGTGCACGGGCTGACGCACGCGCTGATCGAGGCGTTGCGTCCGCCGCGCGAGGTCGACACGGTATCCGTGCCTGCGCGCGTGGTCGAGGAGATCGTGCCGCTGCTGGCGGCGCGGGCGCGCCTGGCGCGCGTCGACTTCAGCGCGGAGCCGGGAGCAGACGCGGTACGCGTGGATCTGTCGCCGCATCTTCTGCGGCAGGCGCTGCTGAACCTGTTCGACCGGGGCGTGCGTGCCGCGGGCGTGGGTGGCACCGTTCGTCTCGAACTGGACTTCGACGAGCGGATGGTCAGCATCACGATCGCCGACAGCGGCGTGGCGCCCGAGCCGTATCTGCCGGAGGCGGAGCAGGAGCCGGTCGGACTCCGTTTCGCTCATGCGCTGGCGGTGACGGCCGGCGGCGAGGTGATCGTGCAGAGCGGCGAGGAGCCGCTGCGGGCACGGGTGATCCTGCGGCTGCCGCGCACCGGCTCGGCTTGACCCCCCGGCGCGCGCGCCGGTACACTTTCCACAATCGCAGAACCCCCCGAATCGTGAAGAGCCCCATGTCCCAGGGGAAACTCCTGATCGCGGACGACGAGAAGCACGTCGCCGAAGGTCTACAGATGCTGCTGGCCGAGGAGGGTTTCGATACCGAAACCGCCACGGACGGCAAGGAAGCGTGGGAGAAGGTCCAGCAGGCGGAGTACGCGCTCGTGCTCGCGGACCTGAACATGCCCAAGATGAGCGGTCTCGAGCTGTTCGCGAAGATGCGCGAGGCCGACATCGACTCGGAGTTCATCGTCATCACCGGCTCGGCCACGGTCGATTCGGCGGTCGAGGCGATGCGCAGCGGCGCTTACGACTACCTGACGAAGCCGCTCGACATGGAGCGGCTGCGCGCGCTGGTCTCGCGCGCGGCGGAGAAGTACCACGTCAAGACGGCCAACCGTCGCCTGCGCCAGCAGCTCGAGGAGCTGACGCGCGTTGGCGACATGATCGGCCAGTCCGAGGAGATGCGGCGCGTCTTCGAGGTGATCGAGGCGATCGCCGAGTCGGACGCGAGCGTGCTGATCGTGGGCGAGAGCGGCACCGGCAAGGAGCTGGTGGCGCGTGCGCTGCACGACAAGTCCAGCCGCAAGAAGGGCCCGTTCATCGCGCTGAACTGCGGCGCGTTCCCGCGCGAGATCCTGGAGAACGAGCTGTTCGGCCACGAGAAGGGCGCGTTCACGGGCGCGACCAACGAGAAGGCCGGCGCGTTCGAGATGGCCGATGGCGGCACGCTGTTCCTGGACGAGGTCGCCGAGATGGAGCCGGACGTGCAGGTCAAGTTCCTGCGCGCGCTGGAGGGCCGCGCGTTCCGGCGTCTGGGTGGCAAGAAGGAGATCGCCGTCGACATCCGGGTCGTCGCCGCGACCAACCGCGACGTCGAGGAGGCTCTCAAGGACGGCGACCTGCGCGAGGACCTCTACCACCGCCTGGCCGTCATCCCGATCTACCTGCCGCCGCTGCGCGACCGCGAGGGCGACGTCCGGCTCATCTCGGCCGAGTTCCTGCGCCAGTTCGCGGAGCGGCAGGGCAAGAAGATCGAGGGCTTCACCGACGGCGCGCTCGAGTACCTCGAGACGTATCCCTGGCCGGGCAACGTGCGCGAACTGCGCAACGCGATCGAGCGTGCGGTGATCCTGGCGCGCGGCGACCGGATCGAGCCGAGCGACCTGCAGCCGCGGCACCGTCCGCTCGAGGACCGTGAGGTGCGCGTGCACGTCGGCACCTCGCTGGAGGAGGCCGAGAAGCTGATCTCGCTCAAGACCTTCGCATTCACGGGCGGCGACCACGGCAAGACCGCGCGCATCCTGGGCGTCGAGGAGAAGGACCTGCGCGGCCGGCTGGCCAGCTACCTGGAGGAGGGGACCGGCAACGGGACCAAGGCCGCGGCGTCGACCTCCTCGAAGAGTTCGGCGCGGTCGGGCGGCGGCTCCTCGAAGTCGTCGTCCGGCTCCAAGTCGTCCAAATCGACGAAGTCGAGCAAGTCGAGCAAGTCCAGCAAGTCGACGAAGTCGTCGTCGAAATCGAAGTCGGCATCGAAGTCCAAGGGCGCGGCCAAGAAGTCGTCGCGCAGCAGCAAGTCGAAGAAGTAGACCCAGGGGCGGCGCAAGTCCGCCGAGGAGAGCGATGGCACACGAAGACGATCTGCCCGTGGTGGTGATCGAGCGGCGCACCGGCGTCGTGGGACCGTTCCTGTGGGGGGCGCTGCTCGGCTCCCTCGCCACGCTGCTGCTGGCGCCCGGCTCGGGTGACGAGACGCGGCGCGAGCTGGGCCGCAGCGTGCGCCGCCTGCGCGACTCGGCCGATGCCGCGCTGCGCGACGTGCAGGACCGCGTGGGTGATGCGCGCGCGGAGGTCGAGGCGCGCATGGCTGGCGTGCGGGGCGCGTTCGACGCCGGCAAGGACGCGGCGCGCGGTGCGCGCGACGACCTGGGCCGCCGCTACCAGCAGGGCCGCGACGCCGCCCGCACGTCCTACCGCACCACCTCGGGCCCGGCCGCCGGGGGCACGGCGGCCGGCGCCGGCGAGGACGAAGAGGAGTAGCCGGGCATCGCCACGCCGGAAGACGGCCGCTTCCGCCGGGGCACGGACAGCGCCCGGCGCTTCCTGGCGCTGGTGTACCAGAAGGCCGGCGAGGACAACATCTTCTTCCTCGCCGGCGCGATCGCGTTCAACGTGCTGGTCGCGTTCGTGCCGCTGATCCTGGCGGTGATCGGGATCGCGGGCACGGTGCTCCGGCAGCAGAACGTCGACCCGACCGGGCTGCTGCTCGGCTACATCATGGACGCGCTGCCCGACGCGGGCCCCGACTTCCGCGACCGCATCCGCACGCTGCTCGAGAACTTCACCGAGAGCGCGACGGGCATCCTGGGCATCGGTACGGTCGTCTTCATCTGGCTGGCGACGCGCCTGATCGGCACGCTGCGCACGGTGCTGCGCGAGGTGTTCGACATCGAGCGGGATCGCGGCATCGTCGCGGGCAAGCTGTTCGACTTCAAGATGGTGGTCGCGGCCGGGTCGCTGTTCGCGCTCAACGTCGGCATCACCGTGCTGCTGGAAGTGCTCGGCCGTTACGGCAAGAACGTGTTCGGCTTCGAGGGCGCGGCCGTGGACTACTTCAACTTCGTCTGGGCGCAGCTGCTGGCCTTCGCCTTCATCTGGGCGATGTTCCTGGTCATCTACCGCTACCTCCCCGCCAGGAAGGTGAGCTGGAGGACGGGGCTGATCGCGGCCACCTTCACCGCCGTGCTGTTCGAGCTGATGAAGCAGGCGTTCAGCTGGTACGCCAGCGTGGCCGACTACGGCTCCGTGTACGGCAACCTGACCTTCCTGCTCATCCTCGTGCTCTGGATCTATTACACCTCGGTGGTGTTCATCCTGGGCGGCGAGGTCGCGCAGGTGGCGGCCATGCAGCGCATCCGTCGCAGGCAGCGCGAGCGGCTGCGCTGATGCACGGAACGGCCGCCCACCCCGATCGGTATCTCCATTGGCCACGCACGCGCGCTGGCCTCCTCCGCCATCATCGACCGAAGGCATCGTGAGCAGGGCATCCGACGACGGACGCGACGGCAGGAAGACGGTCGCGACCAACCGCAAGGCGCGGCACGAGTACGAGATCCTCGACAGCTTCGAGGCGGGCCTGATGCTGCAGGGGCCGGAGGTCAAGTCGATCCGGGACGGCAAGGTCAGCATCAGCGAGGCGTTCGCGCGCGTGGACAACGGCGAGGCCTGGCTGTACGGCATGCACATCAGCCCCTACGAGCCGGCCAGCCGCTGGAACCCGCCGGAGCGGCGGCCGCGCAAGCTGCTGCTGAACCGGAAGGAGATCCGCGAGCTGGCCGCCGCGACCGACGAGAAGGGGCGCACGCTGGTGCCGCTCGAGCTCTACTTCCGGCGCGGCCGCGCCAAGCTCGCCATCGGCATCGCGCGCGGTAAGAAGCTGCACGACAAGCGGCAGGACCTGAAGCAGCGCGAGGCCGATCGCGAGATGCAGCGCGCCTTCCGCGAGGCGCGCCGGTGACGACGCCGCTCCGACTGGCGGGCGCGCGGGCGCGGCTGCTGGCCCGCGCGCGGAAGGGGGCGACGCCGGCGGCGCTGGCGATTCGGGTGGTCGGCGCACTGGCCCTCGCGCTCGCGCTCGCCGCGCCCGCGGCCCCGCAGGCGCGCGAGCTGGTGCTGGACGGACCGTCGTCGAGCACGCGCATCGCCGCGGCGCTGCACCGCGGCCACCCCGCCGTGCCGCTGTCGTCGCTGCGCCACCTCGGACTGCACGGCGAGACGGACGCGGAGGGCGCGCGCCTGTTCGCGTTCGGGGATACGCTGGTCTTCCACACGCTGTCGCCCTTCTTCTCGGACGGCGACTCGCTGCACAACCTGGTCGACCCGGTCTACACCGAGGGCGGCGTGCTGTACGTGCCGCTGCAGTTCGTCGAGGAGTGGCTGCCGTCGCGCTATCCGTCGCGCATCGTGCGCGAGGATGGGCGCGTGCGGCTGCGCGCGCAGGAGGCCGCGCGTGCGGGGTCGGGCGGCCGCGCGCGCGCCACGCCGACCCGGGCGCCCGCGGGCGAGCCGGTGGACGAGACGCGCGTCGTGATCCTGGACGCAGGGCACGGCGGCCCGGACAACGGCGCCATCGGCGCACGCGGCGTACGTGAGAAGGACGTGAACCTGGCCATCACGATGCGCGTCGCGCAGCACCTGCGGCAGATGCCGGGCTACGAAGTGCACCTGACTCGCACGACGGACACGCTGATCGCGCTGTTCGACCGGCCCAAGATCGCGAACCGGCTGAAGCGCAACCGGCCGTCCGCACTGTTCGTGTCGATCCACGCCAACTCGTCGTCCAGCCGCGGCGCGCAGGGCTTCGAGACGTTCATCTACTCGGAGGCGCGCACGGCGGACGAGCGCGCGGTGGCCGAGCGCGAGAACGCCGTCGTCTCCTACGACGGCGAGCAGGCGGTGCAGGGTGCGGACGAACTGGGCTTCATCCTCTCGAACCTGCGCAACGACTACTACGTGCGCGCGTCGCACGACCTGGCCAGCGTGGTGCAGGACGAGCTGCGCGGCTTCCATCCGGGCAGCAACCGCGGCGTGAAGCAGGCGCCGCTGGTGGTGCTGGTCGGCGCGTACATGCCCGCCGTGCTGGTGGAGACGGCGTTCGTCTCCAATGCGCGCGAGGAGCAGCTGCTGTCCAGCGCGCAGTTCCAGCAGCGCACCGCCTACGCCATCGCGCAGGCCATCGACGAGTTCTTCGAGGAGCACGAGTTCCTCTGGCAGGACGGCGAGACGTGAGCCGTGGCCGCCTGCTCGCGCTGGCGCTGCTGGTCTCGACGCTGGGCGCGTGCGCGTACTTCAACGCGCTGTACAACGCGCGGCAGCTCTACGCGGACGCGCGGCGCGCCGCCGAGCGCGGCGACCTGAGCACCGCGGAGCGCGACCACCGTGAGAGCCTGGACAAGGCCGCGCGCAGCTTCCGCCACGATCCGGACGGCCGCTGGGCGGACGACGCGCTGCTGCTGGTCGGCCAGAACCATTTTGCGCTGGGCGACTGCACCTCCGCGCGTGCGGCGCTGCAGCGCGTGATCGACAGCTCGCCCGACGCGGAACTGGTCGGCCGGGCCAGCGCCTATCTCGGCGCCGTTCACGTCTGCCTGGAGGAGCCGGCTGCCGCGCTGCCGCATCTGGACCTGGCGATCGACCGCATCGAGGCCGGCAGCGCGTCGGCCGCGTTCGCGCGGCTGTGGCGGGCGCGCGCGCTGTTCGCGCTGGACTCGAGCGCGGCCGCGTGGAGCGATCTCGCGATCGCCGTCGAGCGGGAGGACGCGGTCGGCCGCGAGGCGTCGCTCGAGCAGGTGTCCATGGCGCTAGCCGACGATCGTTCGGACATGGCCGTCGCGGGCATCGCGCGGTTGCTGGCGGACAGCGAGGGCGACCTCTACGCCGACTCGATCGTCGACCTCGCCGATGCCAGCGCCGAGCGCTGGGGCGGCGCGGTCGCACGGCAGGCGCTGGCGGACGCCGCGCGCGCGCCCTGGCCGGGCGAAGCGCGTGACCGCCTGGTCGTGGTGCGGGCGAGCCACGCCGCGGCCGCGGGCGACACCGCGACGGCGCTGGAAGAGCTGTCCTCGGCGGCGTCACGGCTGGCGCTGGGCCCAGCCACCGAGGCGCGGCTGCGCACCGCGGCGCTGCAGCTGGCCAGCGCCGAGGGCGCGGCGGACCTGGAGGCGGTGCGCTCCACACTGCTGCCCGCGCTGACGCACCCGCGCGCGCGGGAGACCGTGCAGTCCGTCGCGCTGGTGGGCGCGCTGCTGGAGCGGGCGCGGCTGGGCCAGCCGCTCGGCTTCTTCGCCGCGGCCGAGGTCGCGCGCGATCGGTTGGGCGCGGACGGGCTGGCGATCCGGCTGTTCCAGTCGTACGCCGAGGTCGCGGGTGAGGGACCCTGGGCCACCAAGGCGCGCCTGGCCGCGCTCGCGCTCGGACCCGACGCGCAGCTGGCCACGGAGCTGCGCAACCGCATCGCCGGCGCTGGCGACGTCTATGCCGCGGCCAGCGGCGGCGCGGCGGCGGAAGGCTTCGAGGACGCGGAGCGGCGCCTGGAGGCGTCGCTGTCCGCGCTGGTGCAGGAGGCGCAGGCGGCCGTGCAGGACCAGGACGTGGCGGTGGGCCGCGCCATCGCCGAGTTCGACAGCATCGCCGCGGCGGCGCAGGCGGACAGCGTGCGCCTGGCCTGCGGCACGATGCTGGACAGCCTGGGCATCGGCGGCATCCGCCGCGACAGCGTGCGCGCCGCCTGCCTGCGCGAGCAGGTCGCGCTGGTCGATTCGTACCTGCTCGTGGACACGCTGCTGCTGCGCGACTCGACGGCGCAGCGGGCGCGGGCTGAGGAGCAGGTGCAGCAGGACCCGGCGGGGCAGGAGCGGCCGCAGTGACGCCGCGCCTCGAGCAGACGCTGCTCGGCGCCACGTTCCAGAACCCCGTCCTGCTCGCCGCCGGCACCGCCGGCTACGGCCGGGAGCTGGACGAGCTGATCGACCTGGACCGGCTGGGCGGCCTGGTCACCAAGGCGGTGACCGTGGAGCCGCGCGCCGGCAATCCCGCGCCGCGCGCCGCCGAGTTCGGCGCCGGCATGCTGAACTCGATCGGGCTGGCCAACGTCGGGATCGAGCGCTTCGTCGACGAGAAGCTGCCCTGGCTCGAGAGCAGGCTCACCCGAGCGCAGGTCCTGGTCAACGTGGCCGGGAAGTCCGCGGCCGAGTTCGCCGAGGTCGTGCGCGCGCTGCACCCGCACGGCGGCTTCCTCGGCTTCGAGATCAACGTCTCCTGCCCCAACGTGAAGGAGGGCGGCCGGCTGTTCAGCGCCAGCGAGCAGGCGCTGACCGAGGTGGTGCGCGCGGTGCGCGCCGAGACGGACCGGCCGATGTCGGTCAAGCTCTCGCCTGCGGTGCCGGACATCGGCGCGATGGCCGAGGCGGCGGTGGCTGCGGGGGCGGACGCGCTGACGCTGATCAACACGTTCCCCGGCCTGCTCTTCGACCTGGACACGCGCCGCCCGCTGCTGGGCGCCGGCAGCGGCGGCGTGAGCGGGCCGGCCGTGCTGCCCATGGGGGTGTATGCGGTTTCGCGCGCGCGGGCGCGCGTGGACGTCCCGATCATCGGCGTGGGCGGCATCCGCTCGGGCGCGGACGCCATGCAGTACCTGCTCGCGGGCGCGTCGCTGGTCGAGATCGGCACGGCCAGCTTCGCGGACCCCCGCGCCGCCGACCGTGTATTGAGCGACCTGATGGACCTGTGCCGCCGCGGCGGCGTGCGCGACGTCGCCGAACTGGTCGGCGCCGGCGTGCGCGATGCCGCGGCGACCGACGACCGGCGGATATGAGCGGACTCATCGTGGCCCTGGATCGACCGAACGCGGACGCCGCGCTCGCCCTCGTGGACGAGCTCGGCGACGCGGTCGATTTCTACAAGGTCGGCCTGGAGCTGTTCACCGCCGCGGGACCCTCGCTCGTGCGCGAGCTGCGCGCCCGCGAGCGGCGCGTCTTCCTCGACCTCAAGCTTCACGACATCCCCAACACCGTGGCGGCCGCCGTGCGCGTCGCCGCGCAGCTGGACGTGCAGATGCTGACGCTGCACGCGACGGGTGGCACGGCCATGATCGAGGCGGCCGCGCGCGCGGCCGAGGACGCGCAGCTCACGCTGCTGGCCGTCACGCTGCTCACCTCCTTCTCCGCCGACGACATCGAGCGGGTCTGGGACAAGCAGCTGCGCTCGGTGCGCGACGAGGTGACCCGCCTGGCCGCGCTGGCCGCCGAGGCGGGCGCGCACGGCGTGGTCGCCTCCGCACAGGAGGCGGAGCCGCTGCGACGCCGCCACGCGCCACCCTTCCTGCTGGTCACGCCCGGCATCCGCCCCGCGGGCGCCGATGCGGGCGACCAGTCGCGGACCGCCGCGCCGGCCGACGCCGTGCGCGCCGGCGCGGACTTCCTGGTCGTCGGCCGGCCGATCCACGAGGCGCCCGACCCGGCCGCCGCCGCGCGCGCGGTGCTGGCCGAGATGACGCTGGCCGAGGCGGAGGTCGCGTGATGCGCCGCCGCCATCTGCCCGCGCTGACGCTGCTGCTGGGCGCGCTGTTGTGCGCGCCCGCGCCGGCCGCCGCACAGCGCGACGACCTGGTGCAGGTCTACGCGTCGGTGACCAGCGCGTGGGCGCGCGGCAGCGCCGGCTCCGTCGCCGACCTCAGCCTGCAGGCCTCCGTCGACATCGGCGACGGGCCGATGGGCCCGCTCGGCTCGCGCCAGGTCGCGGCGATGCTGCGCCGCGTCTTCGACGACGTCGAGACGGTCAGCGTCTCGCGCGGCATGCTCGAACGCGTGGGCGGCAACCCGCCCCGCGCCTTCGGCTCGATCAACTGGGTCGCACGCGCGGAGGGCACCGCGCAGCCGGTGCGCCGCACCGTGTACTTCGCACTGACGCAGACGCCGTCCGGCTGGCGCGTCACCGAGATCCGCGTCCTGCGCTGACGGGCTTGACCCGCGCGGTGCGCCGCGGCACACTGCGCGCGCCCGTGGCCGAATCACGCACCGCACGCATCATCCGATGGCGCTCCGCTTCCACAACACGCTGACTCGCCGGGTCGAGCCGTTCCAGCCGCTCGACCCGAAGCAGGTCCGCGTCTACGCCTGCGGCCCGACCGTCTATCGGCAGCCGCACGTCGGCAACTACCGCACGTTCCTGTTCAACGACCTGCTCGTCCGCTACCTGCGCTGGTCCGGCTACGACGTGAAGTTCGTCATGAACCTGACCGACGTGGACGACAAGACCATCAACGGCGCGACGGACGCGGGCGTGAAGCTGGACGAGTTCACGGAGCCCGTCATCGACGGCTTCTTCCGCGACATGGACCGGCTGGGCGCCACGCGCGCCGAGGCGTATCCACGCGCGACGCGGCACGTGCCACAGATGGTCGAGCTGGTGGGTCGCCTGCTCGAACGCGAACACGCGTACGTGGGCGACGACGGCTCCGTCTACTTCGACATCTCGTCGTTCCCCGACTACGGCCGGCTGTCGCGGCTGGACGTGGAGGGGATCCGCGCGGGCGCGGGTCTCGCCGCGCGCGACGGCGCGGAGCGGCTGGCCGACGAGTACGCCAAGGAGGACGCGCGCGACTTCGTGCTCTGGAAGGCCGCCCGCGATGCCGACGAGAAGGTCGGCGCGGCCTGGGACACGCCGTTCGGTCGCGGACGACCCGGCTGGCACCTCGAGTGCTCCGCCATGAGCATGCACGAGCTGGGCGAGAGCTTCGACATCCACACGGGCGGCGAGGACCTGGTCTTCCCGCACCACGAGGACGAGATCGCCCAGTCCGAAGGCGCTACCGGCAAGCCGTTCGCCCGCTACTGGCTGCACGTCAAGCACCTGCGCCTGGACGACGCGAAGATGTCCAAGTCCAGGGGCAACGTGGTCGGCGTCGCCGACCTGCTCGACCGCGACGGCTACGGCGCGGCCGTGGTGCGACTGGCACTGCTCTCCGCGCACTACCGCCGCGAACTGAACTTCTCGAAGCAGGGGCTGGACGACGCGCGCGCCGCCGTGCGCCGGCTCACCGACTTCGCCGACCGGCTGGACGCGACCGGGGTCGCGGACGACGCGCCGCCCGCCGGCCTGGCCGCCGCGGCCGCCGCCGCGCTGGACGGCTTCCGCGCCGCGCTGGACGACGACCTCAACACGCCCGCCGCGCTCGGAGCGCTGTTCGACTTCGTGCGCGAGGCCAACGCCGCGCTGGACCGCGCGGGCAGCGTCACACCCGCCGAGCGCGAGGCCGCCGTCGCCGCGCTGCGCAGCATCGACCAGGTGCTGGACGTGATCGAACGCGCCCGCGCCGAGAGCCGCGGCGACGACCCCGAGTTCGAGCAGTGGGTCGAGAAGCAGCTCCAGGCCCGCGCCGACGCGCGCGGCCGCCGCGACTTCGCCGCCGCCGACGCCATCCGCGACGAACTGACCGCCGCCGGCGTCGTGGTGGAGGACACGCCCGGCGGCGCGCGCTGGAAGCGGGGGTGACGATCGGTCGGGCAGCCGGCCGCGTGCGGACCGCCGCCGGCGCGCCAGACGGCCGTTGACGGGCGCCACGCCCGCCGCCAACCTTCGTGCGGGCGCGAACCGCGCCAACCGCTGACGTAGCTCAATTGGCAGAGCAGCTGATTTGTAATCAGCAGGTTCGGGGTTCGATTCCCCGCGTCAGCTCTTCTCCTCCCGCCAACTTCCTGGCCGGCCGGCGCGTCAGCCTGCGCCCTGCTCGGCCAGCGCCACGCGTACCGCCGCGTCGAACAGTCCCGCGATCTTCTCGGCCGCCGCGCGCTCCTGCGCGATGATGCGCTCGACGGCGCTCACGGTCTCCGTCGCGCCGGCGCGCCGCGCGACGCGCAGCAGGTGCTCGTAGCCGCCGATCTCCAGGAACTCCACGGCGTAGGCGAACGCGGCGATCTTGCCGGACGTGTCCGGATGACCGGCGAAGAAGGTGCCCCAGTTGACCGCGCCGAAGCGCAGCGCCGCGTCCTTCAGCCTCGACGGCTTGCCGCCGTGCGCGTCCAGCCGCTGCTCCAGCAGCTTCTGCTGCGTGCGCGACTCCTCCAGGTGCTCGGCGAACGCCGCGCGCAGATCGGGCTGCTCCTCCAGGTGCTCCACCGCCGACTCCAGCAGCTGGATCGACTGCGCCTCGATCGCGTGCGCATCGGCCAGGTAGGTGCCGAGCGTGTCTTGGAAGTCGGCGGAATCGACCTTCTCGAGTGACGCGTCGGCGGTCGCGTCGAACACGCTCTCCAGCCGCTTCATCATCACGCGCTCCTCGTCGCGGATCCCGCGCGCCTCCCGCGCCACCTCCGCCTCGCCCGCCGCCTCGGCCGTGCGCGCCAGCAGGTCGTAGGACGCCCACTCCAGCGCCTCGTACGACAGCGCGTGCGTGGCCAGCTTGCCCGGCGTGTCCGGCTGGCTCCATGCGAAGGCGAGGAAGCCCTTGCCGCCCAGCCACATCACCGCGTCCTTGCCGCGCGAGGGGGAGGCGTCGCGCGCCTCGAGCAGCCGCTTCACCCGGCTCTCGTGCCCCTCCGTCTGTCCGTAGTGCTCGCGCAGCATGGCCGCCAGCCGCGGCTCGCCCGCGATGTCCGGCGCGCGTTTCAGCTGCGAGAGCGCCTGCTCCTCGATGGAGTGTGCGTCGGTCAGGTACTTCGTGAGTTGCTCGTGGATGTCCTTCATCGATGCCTCCTGCGGTGATGCCGGCCGTTTCGAGGTGGGGAGGGGGCAGGAAGCGTTCCCGCGGGAGCTTGACGTCGCATGCCCGCTCCGACAGCTTTCGCGCCCGCCCCGATCCGTCGGCGGCGGTCTCGCGGGAGTAGCTCAGTTGGCTAGAGCATCAGCCTTCCAAGCTGAGGGTCGCGGGTTCGAGTCCCGTCTCCCGCTCTGGGAGGAAGGCGCTGTCACGCATCGCGTGGCAGCGCCTTTTTTCGTTGCGGCACGGCCTGCGCGGCGTCGCCAGGGGTCCGCCGCCGCCCCTCACTCCAGGGGGCAGACGGCGCCCTCCGCCTACAGCTGCGGCGCCACCTGGTACTGCTCGTACAGCCCGTCCGGCGTCTCGAAGGTCCACACGCGCAGCACGCGGTCGGGGAAGGTGACGCGGTACGAGCGGCTGATCATGCCGCCGCGGTCGGAGCGTCCGGTCTGTTCGAAGGCCTGCGGAGTGCCCAGCGGCCCGAGTCCGACGCGGAAATCGGACAGCGCGCGCTCCGTGAAGTAGGAGCGGGCGTTTGGCGTGAGCAGCGAGCGGTCCACGCGGCCCTGCTGGAGCTGCTCGAAGATGCGGCGCGCGAGCGCCGTGCGACGGGCCGTCTCGCCGTCGTCGGTCGCCGGGAACAGGCGATCGGCGACCGCGCGCGCGATGGCGCTGGCCGCGGGCGCGGCCATCATGTTGGTGAGCACGGTGACGGCCGCGCCGTCCTCCGGGTACACGTAGTTGGCCGACACGAAGCCGGAGACCTCCCCGGTGTGCGCGACGCGGCGATGGCCGCCCTGCATGCCGACCGACACGCCCAGGCCGTAGCCGGTGGCGAGGCCGTTGCCGAGCACCATCTCGGCCTCGAGTTCCCGGTAGGATGCGTCGGAAAGCAGCGTCCGGTTCGCGAGCGACAGGTTCCAGCGCGCCAGGTCGCTCGCGGTCATGGCCAGGCCACCCGCGCCGAACATCCAGCCGGGCGCTTCGGTCGGAGCGACGCGCAGCGGCCCGAGCCCGTAGCGCTCGTAGCCCGCCGGGTCGGCCGGCGTCATCGCGCCGGCGTCGAAGTCGATGACGGAGTTCATGCCGAGCGGCTCGAAGATCCGCTCGCGCAGGAAGCGCATGAACGGCATGCCGGTTTCCTTCTCCACGATGCGCGCGGCCAGCACGTAGCCGGTATTGCTGTACTGCCAGTCGGTGCCCGGCTCGAAGTCGAGCGGCGCCCCGGCCCAGCGCGCCAGGATCGAGTCGGGCGCCGCCGCGGCCAGCATCATCGGCGGCACGTAGTCGTGCGGCCAGAAGTCCGAGTAGCCGGAGGTGTGCGTGAGCAGCTGGCGGATCGTGATGTCGCCGGCGCGCGTGAGGTGCGGATACCAGCGGGAGACACGGTCGTCCAGGTCCAGCCGCCCCTCCTCCTGGAGCAGCAGCAGCGCCGCCGAAGTGAACTGCTTGCTGACCGAGCCGATCGGGTAGCGCATGTCCGGCGTCGCCGGCACGTCCGGCCGCACGTGCGCCAGGCCGTGCGCCTTTGTGTAGACCAGCCGGCCGTCGCGCACGATCGCGACCGACGCGCTCGGCACGTCCGCCGCCGCCAGCACGTGCGCCACGACCGAGTCCACCGTCGCCTCGAAAGAGGACGTCGCGGCGCCCGACGCGGCCGGCTGGCCCAGCGGCGCCGGTCGCTGCGCCGCGAGCGGGCCCGCAACGGAGCCCGTAAGGATGAGGAGCGCGATGACGGTTCGTCGCATGATCGGTCCCTGCGTTCGCGAGCGGTTGTGGGCGGCCGCGGCCGTTGCGCACCGCCCCCCGGGAGGAGCTGGCTCAAGTAGTCGCGAGGCCCGCCCCGGCGCAAGCCGTGGATGTCGGGCGCCGCGCCCAGGCGCGGTCGTTCCGCTCGCGACGCCACGCGCGCCCCGCAGGTGCGGCGGCTTGACCGCGTTCGGCGCGCGGGGCACTATCCCGGCGACGCGCGTGCCCGCAGGACGGAAGTACCGTCCCGGCTCTACCGCCGCAGCCGTTTCGACCGCGCCGCGAAGCAGAACCGCACGATGAGAAACAACCCGCCCGCATCCGGTCTGGCCGCCTGCACGCTGTTCGCCGTGGCCCTGGCCCTGACCGCTTGCGACGATGATCCGCTCGTGCCGCCGGGCGACGGCATCCCCGATGTGCAGAGCGTCGCGGTCGTGGACACGGCCGGCCCCATCTTCCGCTCGCTCGCGGTCGAGCTGGACGGCGTGGGCGACGTGGAGGTCTTCTACGAGCCGATCGACGGCGGCCGCACGCTGCGGGTCCGCTCGTTCGGGCGCACTTCGCACGACGTGCTCATGCCGCGATTGATGGCGGACACCACGTACGGCTACGCGGTGCGGGCGAGCCTGGGGGGTATCGCCTCGATGGACGTGCGGCGTGGCACCTTCACGACCGCATCGCTGCCCGCCGACCTGGCCGGCATCGACTTCAGCGTGGAGGGGGAGGCCACGTTCCCGCTCGTCATGCTGAACCACTCGGTGCCGGGCGGCTTCAGCGGCGTGATCGGCATCGATACCGACGGCTTCATAGCCTGGTACACGGACGCGTTCGGCACGGGTGGCGCGGCCACGCCGATCCCCGGCAGCCCGGACATGCTGTTCATCGCGCGCGCGATCGACGCGATCGTGCGCGTGTCGCCGCGCGGCGATGTGGTGGCGCAGCTGGACTTCGCGGACGTGCCCGGCGGCGGCGTGCACCACGACCTGGCCGCGCTGGACGGCAACCGCGTCGCATTCATCGCCCACGACCGGCGCCCCGTGCGCGACACGCTGGTGTCCGGAGAGGCGGTGTGGGTCTGGGACACGGAGACCGACGCCGTGAACCGGGTCTGGAGCTCCTGGGACCACTTCGACTACGACTCGGACCGCGGCAGCCGCACCACCGCCGACGACTGGCTGCATGCCAACGCGCTGTCCGTCGGGCCGCGCGGCAACCTGATCATGTCGCTGCACTGGCTGAACCAGGTTATCTCCATCTCCGCCGACTACCAGTCGATCGAGTGGCGACTGGGCGGCGTGAACCACACCATCGGCGTCTCCGCCGCGGACCGCTTCAACGGCCAGCACAGCGCCTTCGAACTGCCGGGCGAGCGCGTCATCCTGTTCGACAACAACTACGAGGGCGCCAGCGCCGGCGGCCACTCGCGCGGGCTGGAACTGCAGATGAGCGGCGACACGGCCTGGGTGGTCTGGGAGTACGTGGCCGACCCGCCCATCATGTCGCAGATCTGGAGCGGCATCTACGCGCTGCCCAACGGCCACCGCGTCGTCTCCTTCCCGATCCCCGCCGTGGTGCAGCCCGCCGGCGGCGCGCCGCCCATGACGGTGGACGAGGTGGACGAGACGGGCGTGCGCGTATGGCGCCTGACCGGCCCCGACCTCACCGCCAGCTTCCGCGGCGTCCCCTGGACCGCCCTCGCCGGGGAAGTCGAAGTGCCCGCCATGCCGTAGGCGCGGGCGGCGCCGTTCCCGACAAAGGATCAGCCTCCTCCCGACGCCGCGCCCGCCCCCCGGCAGCCATGCTGGAGACGGACCCGAGAGGCGTGGAGGCGATCATGACGGGGACAGACGGCAGGCCGGTCGCGAACGACCGCTTCAAGCAGGGGTTCGCCAACCGCTTCTGGTGGGGCACCGCCATCGCCGTGGTGCTGCACTTCATGCTCTTCGCCTGGTTCCCGCCCATGAGCGTGGCCGATGTCTCGTTCGGGGAGCGCTCGCTGGAGGCGGTGGACCTGCCGCCCGACGAAGTGGACCTGCCGCCGCCACCCGCCCAGATCGCTCGGCCGGCCGCGCCCGTCATCTCCTCCGACGCCGAGATCTCCGAGGAGATCACCATCGCGCCCACCACCTTCGAGGAGAACCCGATCGCGCTGCTCACGGAACTCGAGCCCGTGGCCGAGGCCGAGGACGTGCTGGCCGACTACGAGGCGTTCACGCCGTCCATGGTCCGCCCCGAAGTGCGCAACCGCGAGGAGGTCGGCCGGCGCATGGCTCAGCTCTACCCGCCCGTGCTGCGCTCGGCCGGAATCGGCGGCACCACCCGCATTCAGCTCTGGCTGGACGAGAGCGGGCAGGTGCAGCGCGCCGCCGTGGCCGGCTCCAGCGGCTATCCGCTGCTGGACGAAGCCTCGCTGCGCGTGATCGAGGTCGTGCAGTTCTCGCCCGCCATGAACCGCGATCGCCACGTGCGGGTACGCATCCTCTGGCCCATCACCTGGCGGCCCGTGGACCGACAGTAGCAGCTTCGCGGCCGTCGACCGCACCGGCGGCGCTCCAGCCGCTCCCGACCTGTTGACGCATCCCGAAGCCGTTGGTATACTACCGGTCTGTCGCCGAAGCGGGGGGCGTGTGCCCGCCAGCCGGGCGACAGCGCGGTGGGCGCAGCGAGCGCTCGGCCGAACAGATAGAGGCAGGAAAAGCGGCGACGCGTGCGGAGCGAGCAGACGGTCGAAACGCTCTCGCATGCGTCGCATCTCTTGCGCTAGTGCTCGCGTAGCTCAGTGGTAGAGCGCGTCCTTGGTAAGGACGAGGTCGTGGGTTCAATCCCCACCGCGAGCTCTGAACGCGTCGAACAGATCGGATACCCGGGGAAAAGGAGCCATGGGCAAGGCGAAGTTTGAGCGGACGAAGCCGCACGTGAACGTGGGCACGATCGGTCACGTGGACCACGGCAAGACGACGCTGACGGCGGCGATCACGGAGATCCAGGCGGCCAAGGGGCTGGCGGAGTTCGTGGCGTTCGATCAGATCGACAAGGCTCCGGAGGAGCGGGAGCGGGGCATCACGATCGCGACGGCGCACGTGGAGTACGAGACGGCGGGTCGTCACTATGCGCACGTGGACTGCCCGGGTCACGCGGACTACGTGAAGAACATGATCACGGGTGCGGCGCAGATGGACGGCGCCATCCTCGTGGTGAGCGCGGCGGACGGCCCGATGCCGCAGACGCGCGAGCACATCCTGCTCGCCCGCCAGGTGAACGTTCCCTACGTCGTGGTCTTCCTGAACAAGGTGGACATGGTCGATGACGAGGAGCTGATCGACCTGGTGGAGCTGGAGGTTCGCGAGCTGCTCAGCGAGTACGACTTCCCGGGCGACGACATTCCGGTGATCCGGGGTTCGGCGCTGAAGGCGCTGGAGGGCGGCGACCCGAACAGCGAGTGGGGCCAGAAGATCGGCGAGCTGATGGACGCGATCGATTCCTACATCCCGGAGCCGGAGCGGGACACGGACAAGCCGTTCCTGATGCCGGTCGAGGACGTGTTCTCGATCACGGGTCGTGGCACGGTGGCGACGGGTCGTGTGGAGCGCGGCATCGTGAAGACGGGCGAGGAGGTCGAGCTGGTCGGCTTCGGCGCGAACAAGAAGACGGTGGTCACGGGCGTCGAGATGTTCCGCAAGGTGCTGGACGAGGGCCGTGCGGGCGACAACGTGGGTCTCCTGCTGCGGGGCGTGGACAAGACGGAGATCGAGCGGGGCATGGTGCTGGCCAAGCCGGGCACGATCAAGCCGCACACGACGTTCAAGGCGGAGGTCTACGTGCTGACGAAGGAGGAGGGCGGCCGTCACACGCCGTTCTTCAACGGCTACCGTCCGCAGTTCTACTTCCGCACGACGGACGTGACGGGATCGGCCACGCTGCCGGAGGGCGTGGAGATGGTGATGCCGGGCGACAACGTGCAGATGGAGATCGAGCTGATCACGCCGATCGCGATGGACACGGAGCTGCGCTTCGCGATTCGCGAGGGTGGCCGCACGGTGGGCGCGGGCGTCGTCACGGAAATCATCAAGTAACGAGCGTTCAGCGATCAGTTTTCGGCCGTCAGCACGATGCTGGCGGCCGACCGCTGACGACTGAAGGCTGGCAGCTGGAGAAGGCCACATGGCCAGAGACAAGATCATCCTCGCCTGCACCGAGTGTAAGGAGAGGAACTACCACACCACGAAGAACAAGCGGCTCCATCCGGAGCGCGTGGAGTGGAAGAAGTACTGCGCGCGCTGCGACAAGCACACGGCGCACAAGGAAACGCGCTAGGCGCGGCGGGTAGATGGCAGCCGATCGAGGTGCGGCGCAGGCCGCCAGCGAGGGATTCGTCACGCGTACGCGGACCTATTTCGGTCAGGTGCGCGAGGAGATGGCCAAGGTCACGTGGCCGGACGTGCCGCAGCTGCGGAACTCCACGTTCGTGATCCTGATCTTCGTGCTGGTCGTCTCCGGGATCATCTGGCTCATGGACGTGAGCGTGCGGACGGTCCTGGACGTGATCATGAACCTGTTCGCCTGAGCGAGGAGATGGGAGCGGTCATGGCGGACGAGGCGCGCTGGTATGCGGTGCAGACGTACTCGGGTCACGAGAACAAGGTCAAGAAGCTGATCGACTTCCGGATCTCCGAGGAGGAAGGGGAGGCGGCGGAGGACAAGGAGATCCAGGAGGCGCTGGTCCCGACCGAGGAAGTGGTCGAGATCAAGAACGGCAAGCGGGTCACGACCACCAAGCGGCTGTATCCGGGTTACGTGCTGGTGCGCATGCTCTACAACCAGCGCACCGCGCACGTGATCAACAGCATCCAGGGCGTGATCAAGTTCGTCGGCTCCGGTGAGGAGCCGCAGCCGCTGCGGGATGACGAGGTCGCCAAGATCTTCGGCATCACGCCGGTGGAGGAGGAGGCCGAGCCGCGGGAGGAGATCCCGTTCCGTGTCGGCCAGGTGGTCGAGGTCACGGAGGGTCCGTTCACGGACTTCAGTGGCACGGTGCAGGAGGTCTTTGCCGACAAGGGCAAGGTGCGCGTGGAGGTCAGCCTCTTCGGTCGCCCCACGTCGGTGGAGCTCGACTACACGCAGTTGAAGGGATACTGAGCGAGCGGGGCGCGGACCACGGCAAATGCGCGTGGGAGCTTCGGGCTCATAGCGAAGGCTGAATCATGGCGAAGAAGGTCACAGGTTTCATCAAGCTGCAGGTGCCTGCGGGCGCGGCCAATCCGGCGCCGCCCGTCGGGCCGGCGCTGGGTCAGCACGGCGTCAACATCATGGAGTTCTGCAAGGCGTTCAATGCGCGGACGCAGCAGGACTCCGGTCTGATCATCCCGGTCGAGATCACGGTCTTCGCGGACCGTTCGTTCACCTTCATCACCAAGACGCCGCCCGCGGCGATCCTGCTGAAGAAGGCGGCCAAGCTGGACAAGGGCTCGTCGGAGCCGAACAAGACCAAGGTCGGCACGGTCAAGCGCGCGCAGGTGCGCGAGATCGCCGAGACCAAGATGAAGGACCTGAACGCGGCCAACGTCGATTCGGCCATGCGCATGATCGAGGGTACGGCGCGTTCGATGGGCCTGACGGTGGTGGACTGATGCCGAAGCACGGGAAGAAGTTCTCGGACGCGCAGGGCAAGGTCCCGACCGACATCCGTTTCGACGACCCGAAGCAGGCGCTGGGCCTGGTCAAGGACGTCTCGTTCGCGAAGTTCGACGAGACGGTCGAGGTCTCGCTGCGGCTGGGCGTCGATCCGCGCCACGCCGACCAGGTCGTGCGCGGCACCGTGGTGCTGCCCAACGGTTTGGGCAAGAGCGCGCGGGTGCTGGTGCTGGCGCAGGGTGAGAAGGAGAAGGAGGCGCGCGACGCGGGCGCCGACTACGTCGGCATGGAGAACGTCCAGAAGATCAAGGACGGCTGGACCGACTTCGACGCGGTGGTCGCGACGCCCGACGTGATGGGCCAGGTCGGCCAGCTGGGCCGGGTCCTGGGCCCGCGCGGGCTGATGCCGACGCCCAAGGCCGGCACGGTCACCTTCGACGTCGCCAAGGCGGTGAAGGAGATCAAGGCGGGCAAGATCGAGTACCGGGTGGATCGGACGGGCAACCTGCACGCGCCGATCGGCAAGGTCAGCTTCACTGCGGATGCGCTGGCGGAGAACCTGGGCGCGTTCATGGACAACGTGGTGCGCGCGCGGCCGTCCTCGGCCAAGGGCAACTACATCCGCAGCGTCACGGTCTCGAGCACGATGGGTCCGGGCGTGGCCCTCGATCCGAACCTGTATCGACGGACGAGTGCATGATGAGCACGGTTATCGAGCGTAAGCAGGCGGTGGTCGACGAGATCGCGGCCAAGATGGACGAGGCGGTGGCGTTCTATCTGACGGACTTCACCGGCCTCAGCGTCAAGTCGATGACCGAGCTGCGCGCCAGGCTGCGCGACGCCGGCATCGAGTACGTGGTGGTCAAGAACACGCTGGCGCGTCGGGCGCTCGCGGGTCTGGACCTCCCGGACGTGGCGGATTTCTTCACGGGTCCCACGGGTCTCGTGATCGGTCGCGAGGACGCGGTCTCGGCCGCGAAGATCCTCGACGACTTCGCGAAGGACCACGACGACAAGCCGCAGATCAAGGCGGGCGTCGTGGAGCGGAAGCCGGTCGACCGCGAGCAGGTCTCGCGTCTGGCCAAGCTGCCGCCCAAGGAGCAGCTCCTGGCGGAGCTGGCTGGGGCCATGCAGGCGCCGATGGCCGAGTTTGCATTCGTGTTGCAGGCGCCGCTCTACGAGTTCGCTGGCTTGCTCGAGGCGCTGCGCGCCGAGCGGGAACAGGCTGCGTAAACCTCTATCACCAAGGAAGTACGTCCCATGGCTACGAACACGCAGGAACTGCTCGACACCATCGGCAACATGACCGTCATGGAGCTGGCGGACTTCGTCGAGGCCTTCAAGGAGAAGTTCAACGTCACCGCGGTTGCCGCGGCTCCGGCCGCCGGCGCGGGTGCGGGTGCGGCGGGCGCCGCCCCGGCCGCCGAGGAGAAGACGGACTTCACCGTCACCCTGAAGGACGTTGGCGCCAAGAAGATCCAGGTCATCAAGGTGATCCGCGAGGTCACCAGCCTGGGCCTCAAGGAGGCCAAGGACCTGGTGGACGGCGCGCCGTCCACGGTGAAGGAGGGCGTCGAGAAGGCCGAGGCCGAGCAGATCAAGGCCAAGCTGGAAGAGCAGGGCGCGACCGTCGAGCTGAAGTAGCTCCGCCGTCCGCACAGGGGGATCGCCGCCCGTCGGGCGGGCGGTCCCCCGGCGGTCGCCGTCACGGCGGCGTCCGCGGCAGTACGCGGAGAGGGCGGAACCTTCAGTTCGACGAGGCGCGATGGCCTGGCGACACAGACTTCTCACAACCCGACATCTCGTACATCCCCGCCGCGAGCGCGCGGTCGGGGGTTTCTGCGCTTGTCCACCTGAGATCGGCGACGCGGACGCGTGCGCCCGCAGGTGGACCACGAAGGGGGATGCGCTTTGGCGATGACGAACAACGGTCGACGTCCGGCGGTGAGCTTCGCGAAGCTCGAGGCCGGCATGGACATGCCCAACCTGCTCGACGTGCAGCTGCGGGCCTTCGAGACGCTGCTGCAGACGGACGCCGCCGCCAAGGAGCGGGAGGACGTCGGTCTGGAGCGGGTCTTCAACGAGATCTTCCCGATCTCGGACGTGAACGAGAACTTCTCGCTCGAGTACGTCAGCTACGCGCTGGGCGAGCCGAAGTACGCCGTCGACGAGTGTATCGAGCGCGACATGACGTTCGCGGCTCCACTCAAGGCGACGCTGCGGCTGATCGTGTGGGAGGACCTGGAGGACGGCGAGCGCCGGCCCAAGGACATCATCGAGAAGGAGGTCTATCTCGGTGACCTGCCGCTGCTGACCGACCTGGGCACGTTCATCATCAACGGTGCCGAGCGGGTCATCGTCAGCCAGCTGCACCGCTCGCCGGGCGTGGTGTTCGAGGAGAACATCCACCCGAACGGTTCCAAGCTGCACAGCGCGCGCATCATCCCGTTCCGCGGTTCGTGGGTCGAGTTCACCGTCGACATCCACGACGTGTGCTACGTCCACATCGACCGCAAGAAGAAGTTCCCGGCCACCGCGCTGCTGCGTGCGTTCGGCTACGGCACGGACGAGGAGATCCTGCGCCTCTTCTACAGCACGAAGAGCGTGGACCTGACGGCGGTGGAGGACGACAAGGCGGGCCGTCGCGACGTGGTCGGCTACATGCTGGCGGAGGACATCGTCGATCCGGAGAGCGGCGAGATCATCGCCGAGACCGCCACGGAGCTGGACGAGGACACGTTCGAGCGGCTGCGCCGCGCCGAGATCGACACGGCGCTGGTCTTCGCGTCCGAGGAGGCGCGCGGCGGCGAGAGCCCGCTGCTCAAGAACACGCTGAAGAAGGATCCGACCGACGACGAGGCGGAGGCGCTGCGCGCCATCTACTCGCTGCTGCGGCCGGGCGAGGCGCCGAACATCGAGACAGCGCGCGCGGCGCTGGAGCGCATCTTCTTCAATCCCAAGCGCTACGACCTGGGCCGGGTGGGCCGCTACAAGATCAACCAGCGGCTCAAGCTGAACATCCCCGCGGGGCACACGGTGCTCACGCAGGAGGATTTCATCGCGATCATCCGCTACCTGATCGAGCTGAGCGACGGTCGCGGCTACGTGGACGACATCGACCACCTGGGCAACCGCCGCATCCGTACGGTGGGCGAGCTGATCGCGAACCAGTTCTCGGTCGGCCTGTCGCGCATGGCGCGGCTGGTCAAGGAGCGCATGTCGATCACGTCGGACGTCGAGCGCATGAACATCGACGACCTCGTGAACGCGCGTACGGTGAGCGCCGTGATCCAGGCGTTCTTCGGTTCGAGCCAGCTCAGCCAGTTCATGGACCAGACGAACCCGCTGGCGGAGATGACGCACAAGCGGCGTCTGTCCGCGCTGGGTCCGGGCGGTCTGACGCGTGAGCGGGCGGGCTTCGAGGTGCGGGACGTGCACTACTCGCACTACGGGCGCATGTGCCCGATCGAGACGCCGGAAGGCCCGAACATCGGTCTGATCACGAGCCTGACGACGTACTCGCGCATCAACGACCTGGGCTTCATCGAGACGCCGTACCGCAAGGTCGAGAAGGGCAAGGTCACGGGCGAGCTCGTGTGGCTGGACGCGAACGCCGAGCAGGAGGCGACCATCGCGCAGGCCAACGCGCCGCTGAACGACGACGGCACGTTCAAGAACGAGTTCGTACTGTGCCGCGAGCGGGGCGACTTCCCGCTGGTGCGCCCGGACGACATCGACTTCATGGACGTGGCGCCGGACCAGCTGGTCTCGGTGGCCGCGGCGCTGATCCCGTTCCTGGAGCACGACGACGCGAACCGCGCGCTGATGGGCTCCAACATGCAGCGCCAGGCGGTGCCGCTGCTCTTCCCGGACTCGCCGCTGGTGGGCACCGGGCTGGAGGAGAAGGTGGCGCGCGACTCGGGCGCGGTCATCCTGGCGCGGCGCCCGGGCAACGTGGTGCGCGTGACGGCCGACGAGATCGTCATCGACACCGGCATGGTCAAGCCGGGCCAGTCGGACGAGCCGCTGGCCAAGCTGTCGCAGTACGACCGCTACCGGCTGAAGAAGTTCTGGCGCACCAACCAGGACACGGCGATCAACCAGCGGCCGCTGGTGGCCGCGGGCACCACGGTGGAGGCGGGCGACATCATCGCCGACGGCCCGTCGACGGACCACGGCGAGCTGGCGCTGGGCCAGAACGTCACGGTCGCGTTCATGCCCTGGTACGGCCACAACTTCGAGGACGCGATCGTCATCTCGGAGAAGCTGGTCAAGGACGACGTCTACACGTCGATCCACATCCAGGAGCTGGAGCTGCACGTCCGGGACACCAAGCGCGGCATGGAGGAGATCACGCGCGAGATCCCGAACGTGGCGGAGGAGAGCCTGGTCGACCTGGACGACCGCGGCATCGTGCGCATCGGCGCGCGGGTCAAGAGCGGCGACATCCTGGTCGGCAAGATCACGCCCAAGGGCGAGACGGAGCTGTCCCCGGAGGAGAAGCTGCTCACGGCCATCTTCGGTGAGAAGGCCAAGGACGTGAAGGACTCGTCGCTGAAGGTGCCGCCGGGCATGGACGGCACGGTCATCGACGTCAAGGTCTTCAGCCGCCGCATCGACGACAACCTGCTCGAGCAGGAGCGCGGTCAGAAGATCGGCGACCTGCGCGCGACGGAGCGGCGCGAGATCGGCCGCATCGCGGAGGCGCGCGACGAGGAGCTGCGCGAGCTGCTCAAGGGGCAGACGGTCGCGCTGATGCTCAAGAAGGGGACGGTCGAGCCGTTCATGGACGAGGGCACCAAGCTTAGTGCCTCCGTGCTGAACGACATCGACTTCGCCGACGTGGACATGACCACGCTGAAGGTGAAGAACGCCGGCTCCAACGAGCGCATCCGCAAGCTGATCGACGCGGCCAAGAGCCGCATCGAGAAGGTGCGCGAGAAGACCGAGGAGCAGATCGACAAGGTCTTCCAGCCGGACGAGCTCTCGCCGGGCGTGGTGCAGCTGGTCAAGGTCTACCTGGCGCAGAAGCGCAAGATCGCGGTGGGCGACAAGATGGCCGGCCGGCACGGCAACAAGGGCATCATCGCCCGCATCGTGCCGGAGGAGGACATGCCGTTCCTGCCGGACGGCTCGCCGGTCGAGATCGTGCTGAACCCGCTGGGCGTGCCCAGCCGCATGAACGTCGGGCAGATCCTGGAGACGCACCTGGGGTGGGTCTGCAAGCTGCTCGGCTTCGAGGCCAAGACGCCGGTGTTCCAGGGCGCGTCCGAGGACGAGGTGGGCGGCCTGCTCGTGCTGAGCGGCGCCCGCTGGGCGCACCACGCGCTGGGCATCCGCAGCGCCGAGTTCCCCGAGCTCTCGCCGGAGTCGACGGGCGAGCTGCTGCGCGCCATGCAGGCGGTGGCGGAGACGGAGGGGCGCACGGTGACCACGGGCGGCGGCAACGGCGGCGCGCACCGGGCCAGCCTGGGCCGTACGCTGGACGCGTACCTGAACGGCAAAACGCCGAAGCCGGTGAAGGACGGCCTGGTCGCGCTGACGCAGTACCTGGTCGCGGCCGGCGGCGAGCTGGCCGAGCGCCGCGGCGAGAAGCTGGACGACGCGTTCCCGGCCATCGCCGCGCTGAAGGGCAAGAAGGCGCCCAAGGAGGGGCTGCAGGACGCCGCGGTCGAGTTCCTTGCGGCGGCGCAGCTCACGCCGGGCGGCAAGATCTGGCTGCGGGACGGCCGGAGCGGTCAGCGCTTCGACTTCCCGGTCACGGTCGGCGCGATCTACATGCTGAAGCTGAGCCATCTGGTGGACGACAAGATCCACGCGCGCTCGATCGGGCCCTACTCGCTGGTCACGCAGCAGCCGCTGGCGGGCAAGGCGCAGTTCGGCGGTCAGCGCTTCGGCGAGATGGAGGTGTGGGCGCTGGAGGCGTACGGCGCCGCGCACACCCTGCAGGAGATCCTGACCGTGAAGAGCGACGACGTCTCGGGGCGCAGCCGCGTCTACGAGGCGATCGTGAAGGGTGAGAATCTGCCCGAGCCCGGGATCCCGGAGTCCTTCAACGTTCTGGTGAAGGAGCTCCAGTCGCTGGGTCTGTCCGTCACTCTGGGACGAGACGAGTAGAGGGATACATGATCGATTTTCCGCGCACCCGCGAGCCGCGCTCGAGCGACTTCGACTTCATCCAGCTGAAGATCGCCTCCCCGGAGGAGATCCGGAGCTGGTCGTACGGCGAGGTCACCAAGCCGGAGACCATCAATTACCGCTCCTTCAAGCCTGAGCGGGACGGGCTCTTCTGCGAGCGCATCTTCGGTCCGGTCAAGGACTGGGAGTGCCACTGCGGCAAGTTCAAGCGCATCCGCTTCCGCGGCCACGTCTGCGACAAGTGTGGCGTCGAGGTCACGCTGTCGAAGGTGCGGCGCGAGCGGATGGGCCACATCGAGCTGGCCGTGCCCGTGGCGCACATCTGGTTCTTCAAGACGCTGCCGAGCCAGATGGGCTATCTGCTGGGCATGACGCTGCGTGACCTGGAGAAGGTGGTCTACTACGCGAACTACGTGGTGACCCATCCGGGCAAGCAGGAGGTCAAGTACCAGCAGCTGCTGGACGAGGACGAGTACTACGACCTGCGCGTGAAGGCCCGCGAGGAAGGGGACGACACGTTCAAGGCCGAGGTGGGCGCCGAGGCGATCCGTACGCTGCTGCGCCGGCTGGACGAGGGCGACAAGGACATCAAGGACCGCAACGCGGACGGCAAGGGGCTGGACCGCCTGGCCGAGCGGCTGCGCTACGAGGTCGCCAACGAGACCAGCCAGCATCGCAAGAAGATGAAGCTGAAGCGGCTGAAGGTGATCGACGCGATCCGCGCGTCGGGCACCTCGGTCGAGACGCGCAACAAGCCCGAGTGGATGATCATGGACGTGGTCCCGGTCATCCCGCCGGACCTGCGTCCGCTGGTGCCGCTGGACGGCGGCCGCTTCGCGACGTCGGACCTGAACGACCTGTACCGTCGCGTCATCAACCGGAACAACCGGCTGAAGAAGCTGATGGAGATGCGTGCGCCGGAGGTGATCCTCCGCAACGAGAAGCGCATGCTGCAGGAGGCGGTGGACGCGCTGTTCGACAACGGCCGTCGCTCGAAGGCGATCCGCGGTCGCGGCAAGCGGCCGCTCAAGTCGCTGTCCGACATGCTGAAGGGCAAGCAGGGCCGCTTCCGGCAGAACCTGCTGGGCAAGCGCGTGGACTACTCGGGCCGTTCGGTCATCGTGGTCGGCCCGGAGCTCAAGCTGCACCAGTGCGGCCTGCCCAAGGCGATGGCGGTCGAACTGTTCAAGCCGTTCATCATCCACGAGCTGGAGAAGCGCGGCGAGGCCGAGACGGTCAAGCGCGCCAAGAAGATCGTGGAGCGGGACGACCCGAAGGTCTACGAGGTGCTCGAGGGCATCATCAAGGACCACCCGGTGCTGCTGAACCGGGCGCCGACGCTGCACCGGCTGGGCATCCAGGCGTTCGAGCCGGTGCTGGTGGAGGGCAAGGCGATCCGCATCCACCCGCTGGTGTGCGCCGCGTTCAACGCGGACTTCGACGGCGACCAGATGGCGGTGCACGTGCCGCTGTCGTTCGAGGCGCAGCTGGAGGCGCGCGTGCTCATGCTCGCGTCCAACAACGTGCTGCTGCCGTCGAACGGCCGGCCGGTGGCGAGCCCGACGCAGGACATGGTCATCGGCTCGTACTATCTGACCAAGGCGCCGCTCCAGGTCACGGACCTGGAGAACCAGCTGGAGGCGGGCCGCCTCTCGCGCGACCGTCGCGAGAAGGCGGACGAGAAGCTGAACGAGCTCTACGACGGCGCGCCGCGCTTCGGCCGATTCGCCGAGGCGGAGGCCTCGCTGGCGCTGGGCCAGGTCGGCTTCCGCGACCTGTGCTGGTTCTGGGTCGAGGGCAAGCGGCTCGGCGAGGAGGCGGAGGAGTCCGAGCGGCGTGGCCGCTGGGTCCGCACCACCGTCGGCCGCGTGATCTTCAACTCCGTCGTGCCGGAGGAGCTCGGCTTCTGGAACCGGACGATGGGCAAGAAGGAGCTGGGCGACATCATCTTCAAGGCGTACCAGGAGCGGGGGCTCGCGCGTACGACGCAGTTCCTGGACGCGCTCAAGGACTTCGGCTTCCGCTACGCCACCATGGGCGGCATCAGCGTGGGGCTGGTCGACCTGGAGATCCCCGAGGAGAAGGCGTCGATCCTGGAGGAGGCCGACGAGGAGGTCACGCGCTTCACGCGCGCGTACCAGAACGGCGTCATCTCCAACGGCGAGCGCTACAACAAGGTCATCGACACCTGGACGCACGCGAACAACGACGTCGCGGACGCGATGGTGCGGCGGCTGGAGCGCTCGGGCGACGGCTTCAACCCGGTGTTCATGATGATGAACTCGGGCGCGCGTGGTAACCGCGACCAGATGAGGCAGCTGGCCGGCATGCGCGGCCTGATGGCCAAGCCGCAGAAGAAGCTGACCGGCGGCATCGGCGAGATCATCGAGAGCCCGATCAAGTCGAACTTCCGCGAGGGGCTCACGGTGCTCGAGTACTTCATCTCGACGCACGGCGCGCGGAAGGGTCTGGCGGATACGGCGCTGAAGACGGCGGACGCGGGCTACCTGACGCGTCGTCTGGTGGACGTGGCGCAGGACGTCACGGTGGCCGAGGACGACTGCGGCACCGTGCTGGGCATCGAGATGACCGCGCTGAAGGAAGGCGAGGACATCATCGAGCCGCTCAAGGACCGCATCGTCGGCAACGTCGCGCTGGACGACGTGATCGACCCGATCGACAGCGAACTGATCGTCGAGGCGGGCGAACTGATCGACGAGGACGCCGCGGACGCGATCGAGGACGCGGGCATCCAGTCGGTGCGCATCCGCTCGGTGCTGACCTGCGAGGCGCGTCGCGGCATCTGCCGCATGTGCTACGGCCGCAACCTGGCGACCATGGCCATGGTCGACCTCGGCGAGGCGGTCGGCATCCTGGCGGCGCAGTCGATCGGCGAGCCGGGCACGCAGCTCACGCTGCGTACGTTCCACATCGGCGGTACGGCGGCGCGCATCGCGGCGCAGACGGCCCGCAAGAGCAAGGTGGACGGCGTGGTCGAGTTCGAGCGCATCGTCACGGTGGAGACGCCGGACGGTGAGCACATCGTCACGAGCCGCGAAGGCGAGATCGTGATGAAGACCAAGGAGGGCGTGCTGCGGAGCCGCCTGGCGGTGCCGTACGGCGCCACGCTCGCCATCGAGGACGGCACCGAGGTCGAGGCCGGGGACCTGCTCTTCAGCTGGGACCCTTACTCGGAGCCCATCGTGGCGGACGTGCCGGGCACCATCGAGTTCATCGACATCGTCGAGGACCAGACGGTGCGCGAGGAGCTGGACGAGTCGACGGGCCGGCGTCAGCTCGTGATCATCGAGGATCGCGAGAAGAAGCTGCATCCGATGATCCGCATCGGGCAGGGCAAGGGGAAGAAGGCGCGCGAGTTCATCATCCCGGTCGGCGCGCAGCTGATGGTGCGTGACCAGCAGGAGGTCACGCCCGGCACCACGCTGGCCAAGATCACGCGCGAGGTCTACAAGACCCGCGACATCACGGGCGGCCTGCCGCGCGTGGCCGAGCTGTTCGAGGCGCGCAAGCCGAAGGACCCGGCGGTGATCACCGAGATCGACGGCTCCGTCCGCTTCGGCGACATCAAGCGAGGCAAGCGCGAGATCATCGTGACGCCGGAGGAGGACGCCGAGCGCACCTACGAGGTGCCGGTCGGCAAGCACCTGCGCGTCCACGAGGGCGACCTGGTGCGCGCGGGTGACCGACTCAGCGAGGGCCCGGTCAACCCGCACGACATCCTGCGCATCAAGGGGCCGCGCGCCGTGCAGGAGTACCTGCTCAACGAGGTGCAGGAGGTCTACCGTCTGCAGGGCGTGAAGATCAACGACAAGCACATCGGCGTCATCGTGCGCCAGATGCTCCAGAAGGTGAAGATCACCGATCCGGGTGAAAGCACCTTCCTGGAAGGCGAGAACGTCGATCGCGTGGAGTTCCGTGACGCCAACCAGAACCTGGTCGGCGCCGGCAGCAAGCCGGCCCGCTCCGAGCCGCTGCTGCTCGGCATCACGAAGGCGAGTCTCACGACCCAGTCCTTCATCAGCGCCGCCTCCTTCCAGGAGACCACGCGCGTGCTGACCGATGCCGCCGTGCGCGGCGCCCGGGACGACCTCATCGGGCTGAAGGAGAACATCATCATCGGTCACCTGATCCCGGCGGGTACGGGCATCTTCAGGGGCGCCGAGGTGGAGTTCCTCCTCGACCAGCCCATGCCGGAGTCCGAGGGCGCCGGTTTCGGCGACGAGATCTTCGCCGGCCTCGACGTCCGCGTGCCGGACGAGGAACCGGCCGAGGCTTAACGGGCTACGGGCTACGGGCTACGGGGTACGGGCTACGGAGGCGCCCGGCGCGGAGGATCGCGCCGGGCGCTTCTCGCTTTCGACCGTCTTGAGCAGGCCTGCGAGCATTCGGCGCACGCTGGACACGCGATCGGTCAGACGTGCGGCGGCCTCGGGCGGGAGGAGGCCGAGGTCGCGGGCGAGTTCACAGGGATAGGCGAGCTCGGTCGCCGACCCGGCAGCGATGGTCAGGAAGTGGGCGAATTCGGATCGACTGCTGCGGCCGCAGCCTTCGGCGATGTTCGTGGGAATGGAGCGGGCGGCATCGCGCATCCGAGCGGTCAGCCCGAACCGCTCCTCGCCGGGAAGGCCCGCGTTGCCGGGTAGATCTCGAGCACTGTCGCGTGCGCCAGCTCCCAGACGTCGAGCTTGTGGTAATCTCGCATGCTCGAAGCTTTCCCCCTCCGCCGGGCACGACCATGGCACTCCCGGCCACGTGTCCTATGGCCAGGGTCGAAGGGCATCCTCGCGGTTCGGCGCGGGATCGGGATCGCAATCGGGATCGGAATCGGAATCGGGGTAGGCGATGACGTAGCCCGTAGCCCGTAGCCCGTTGACACCTTCCCCGACCTCCCTTACCTTCTCTGGTCTGTCCGGCGATTGGGGCGCGCAGCACGCGTCGAACGTCGTCGGAGCCGGCGGGGGAACCATGTACTTCCCCCGCTTTGTTTCGCGAACCAGGGACGACGTTCGGTAACGCATGCCGACCATCAACCAGCTCGTACGCAAGGGCCGCCAGGCCGTCGAGAAGAAGGACAAGGCGCCGGCGCTGCAGGGCAATCCGCAGAAGCGGGGCGTCTGCACGCGCGTCTACACGACGACGCCGAAGAAGCCGAACTCGGCCCTGCGCAAGGTCGCGCGTGTTCGCCTGACCAATCAGCTCGAGGTCACGGCATACATCCCGGGTGAGGGGCACAACCTGCAGGAGCACTCGATCGTCCTGATCCGGGGCGGCCGTGTGAAGGACCTGCCGGGCGTGCGCTACCACATCATCCGCGGCACGCTGGACGCGAGCGGTGTCAGCGATCGGCGCCAGGGCCGGTCGAAGTACGGTGCCAAGAGGCCGAAGTAAGCCAATGAGTCGACGTCAGAAGGCGGTCAAGCGCGAGATCCCGGCGGACCCGAAGTACGGCTCCACCACGGTCACGAAGTACATCAACAGCCTGATGGTGGACGGCAAGAAGTCCACGGCCGAGCGGATCTTCTACGACGCGATGGACATCGTCGAGCAGAAGACGGGACAGCCGGCGGTGAACGTGTTCAAGCAGGCGCTGAACAACGTGAAGCCGGCGGTCGAGGTGAAGAGCCGCCGGGTGGGCGGCGCGACGTACCAGGTGCCGGTGGAGGTGAGGCCGGAGCGGCGCAACGCGCTGGCCATGAAGTGGATCACGCTGTATGCGCGGGGTCGCGCCGAGCGCTCGATGGCGGAGCGGCTGGCGAACGAGGTGCTGTCGGCGGCCCGCAACGAGGGCAACGCCGTGAAGAAGAAGGACGATACGCACCGGATGGCGGAGGCCAACAAGGCCTTCGCGCATTACCGGTGGTAGCAGATATAGAAGACCGAAATGCCTAGAAAGACACCGCTCTCGAAGCTCCGCAACATCGGCATCATGGCGCACATCGATGCCGGCAAGACGACGACGACGGAGCGCATCCTGTTCTACACGGGCCGTCTGCACCGGATGGGTGAGGTGCACGAGGGTGCGGCCACGATGGACTGGATGGAGCAGGAGCAGGAGCGGGGTATCACGATCACGTCGGCCGCGACCACGGCGAACTGGGTCCGCAACGACGTGGAGCACCGCATCAACATCATCGACACCCCCGGGCACGTCGACTTCACGGTCGAGGTGGAGCGGAGCCTGCGCGTGCTGGACGGCGCGGTCGCGGTGTTCTGCGCGGTGGGCGGCGTGGAGCCGCAGTCGGAGACGGTGTGGCGCCAGGCGGACCGCTACGGCGTTCCGCGCATCGCGTTCGTCAACAAGATGGACCGGGTCGGCGCCGACTTCATGAACGTGGTCGGCATGATCCGGGATCGGCTGGGCGCCAACGCGCACCCGATCCACTACCCGCTCGGCGAGGGCGAGATGTTCACGGGCATCGTGGACATCGTGCGTCGCGTGGAGCTGGTCTACGACGAGTCGTCGCTGGGCGCCCGCTGGGACGAGGGCCCGGTGCCGGACGCGCTGCAGGAGCAGGTCGAGACGCTGCGCAACGAGTTGATCGAGGCCGCGGTCGAGCACGACGACACGCTGATGGAGAAGTACCTCGAGGGAGAGGAGCTCACCGAGGAGGAGATCATGCGCGCGGTCCGCGCGGCGACCATCGCGAACGCGATGACGCCGGTGCTGTGCGGCTCGGCGTTCAAGAACAAGGGCGTGCAGCAGCTGCTGAACGCCGTGATCGACTTCCTGCCCTCGCCGGTCGACATCCCGGCGATCAAGGGCCACCTGCCGCACCACGACGAGACGTTCGAGGAGCGGCAGGCGGACGACGACGCGCCGTTCGCGGCGCTGGCGTTCAAGATCGCGACGGATCCGTACGTCGGGCGTCTGACCTTCTTCCGGGTCTACTCGGGCTCGCTGAAGGCGGGTTCGTACGTGCACAACTCGACCAAGGACAAGCGCGAGCGTGTGGGTCGCCTGCTGCAGATGCACGCGAACCACCGCGAGGAGCGGGAAGAGGTCTACGCGGGCGACATCGCCGCGGCGATCGGGCTCAAGGACACCAAGACGGGTGACACGCTGTGTGACCCGGACGAGCCGATCATCCTGGAGGCGATGAAGTTCCCGGAGCCGGTGATCAACGTCGCGATCGAGCCGAAGACCAAGGCCGATCAGGACAAGCTGGGCACGGGGCTGCAGAAGCTGGCGGAGGAGGATCCGACCTTCCGCGTCTTCACGGACGAGGAGACGGGTCAGACGATCATCGCCGGCATGGGCGAGCTGCACCTGGAGATCATCGTCGACCGTCTGCGTCGCGAGTTCAAGGTGGACGCGAACGTGGGTCGTCCGCAGGTGAGCTACCGCGAGACGATCCGGACCAAGGCCGAGAAGGTCGAGGGCAAGTTCGTGCGGCAGTCGGGTGGTCGCGGTCAGTACGGCCACGTCGTGATCAACATCTCGCCGGCCGAGCCCGGACAGGGCTTCGTCTTCGAGGACAAGATCGTGGGCGGCGTGATCCCGCGTGAGTACATCGGTCCCGCCGAGCAGGGCATGAAGGAGGCGATGGACAACGGTGTGCTGGCGGGCTACCCGCTGGTCGACATCAAGGTCGAGCTGATCGACGGCTCCTTCCACGACGTCGACTCCAACGAGATGGCGTTCAAGATCGCCGGCTCGATGGCGCTGAAGGAGGGTGTGCGCCGCTGCTCGCCGGTGCTGCTGGAGCCGATCATGGACGTGGAGGTCGTCACGCCGTCCGAGTACATGGGCGACGTGATGGGCGACCTGTCCAGCCGGCGCGGCAAGATCGGCGGCATGACGCAGCGCGCGGACGCGCAGGTGATCGCGGCCAGCGTGCCGCTGTCGGAGATGTTCGGCTACTCGACGACGCTGCGCTCGCTGACGCAGGGGCGCGCCGTCTACTCGATGCAGTTCGCGCACTACGACGAGATGCCGAAGTCGAAGGCGGAAGAGGTGATCGCCAAGACCAACGGCAGCGGCTCGTAGGGCGAGCCAGGGCGGAGCACGGACGTACAGGGCGAACGGAAAACCAGGACGAGCGACGAGCAATGGGGAAGGCCAAGTTCGAGCGGACGAAGCCGCACGTGAACGTGGGCACGATCGGTCACGTGGACCACGGCAAGACGACGCTGACGGCGGCGATCACGGAGATCCAGGCGGCCAAGGGGCTGGCGGAGTTCGTGGCGTTCGATCAGATCGACAAGGCTCCGGAGGAGCGGGAGCGGGGCATCACGATCGCGACGGCGCACGTGGAGTACGAGACGGCGGGTCGTCACTATGCGCACGTGGACTGCCCGGGTCACGCGGACTACGTGAAGAACATGATCACGGGTGCGGCGCAGATGGACGGCGCCATCCTCGTGGTGAGCGCGGCGGACGGCCCGATGCCGCAGACGCGCGAGCACATCCTGCTCGCCCGCCAGGTGAACGTTCCCTACGTCGTGGTCTTCCTGAACAAGGTGGACATGGTCGATGACGAGGAGCTGATCGACCTGGTGGAGCTGGAGGTTCGCGAGCTGCTCAGCGAGTACGACTTCCCGGGCGACGACATTCCGGTGATCCGGGGTTCGGCGCTGAAGGCGCTGGAGGGCGGCGACCCGAACAGCGAGTGGGGCCAGAAGATCGGCGAGCTGATGGACGCGATCGATTCCTACATCCCGGAGCCGGAGCGGGACACGGACAAGCCGTTCCTGATGCCGGTCGAGGACGTGTTCTCGATCACGGGTCGTGGCACGGTGGCGACGGGTCGTGTGGAGCGCGGCATCGTGAAGACGGGCGAGGAGGTCGAGCTGGTCGGCTTCGGCGCGAACAAGAAGACGGTGGTCACGGGCGTCGAGATGTTCCGCAAGGTGCTGGACGAGGGCCGTGCGGGCGACAACGTGGGTCTCCTGCTGCGGGGCGTGGACAAGACGGAGATCGAGCGGGGCATGGTGCTGGCCAAGCCGGGCACGATCAAGCCGCACACGACGTTCAAGGCGGAGGTCTACGTGCTGACGAAGGAGGAGGGCGGCCGTCACACGCCGTTCTTCAACGGCTACCGTCCGCAGTTCTACTTCCGCACGACGGACGTGACGGGATCGGCCACGCTGCCGGAGGGCGTGGAGATGGTGATGCCGGGCGACAACGTGCAGATGGAGATCGAGCTGATCACGCCGATCGCGATGGACACGGAGCTGCGCTTCGCGATTCGCGAGGGTGGCCGCACGGTGGGCGCGGGCGTCGTCACGGAAATCATCAAGTAACGAGCGTTCAGCGATCAGCGTTCGGCCGTCAGCACGATGCTGGCGGCCGACCGCTGACGACTGAAGGCTGGCAGCTGGAGAGCGAACGGGACAAATGGCCGGCAAGATCAGGATCAGGCTGAAGGCATTCGATCACGCGGTGATCGACCAGACGGCCGCGGACATCGTGCGGACGGCGGAGAAGACGGGCGCGCAGATCAGCGGCCCGGTGCCGCTGCCGACGCGCACGCAGCGCTGGACGGTGCTGCGCTCGCCGCACGTGGACAAGAAGAGCCGGGAGCAGTTCGAGCTCCGGACGCACAAGCGGGTGATCGATATCATCGACTCCCGTCCGCAGACGATCGACGCGCTGACGAAGCTCGATCTGCCCGCGGGCGTGGACGTAGAGATCAAGGTTGACTGAGGCGCGGATCATGGCCGGGCTGATTGGAAAAAAGCTGGGCATGACCCAGATCTTCGACGACGAGGGATCGGCGATCCCGGTCACGGTCGTCGAGGCGGGTCCGTGCGCGGTGACGCAGGTGAAGACAAAGGAGACCGATGGCTACTCGGCCGTGCAGGTCGGGTGGGGCTCCCGCAACGAGAAGCACTCGACGCGCGCCGAGCGCGGGCACGCCGCCAAGGCGGGCCTGGAGACGGCACCGCGTACGCTGCGCGAGTTCCGCGTGGCGGACACGAGCGGACTCGAGCCGGGGCAGACGCTGACGGTCGAGCAGTTCGAGGTCGGCGAGACGGTGAAGGTGACCGGCACGACCAAGGGGCGCGGTTTCCAGGGCGTGGTGAAGCGGCACGGCTTCCGTGGCCGTCCTGCCTCGCACGGCCACCCCAAGGCGCGCAACCCCGGTACGCTGGGGCCGGGCACCAACCCGTCGCGCGTGATCAAGGGCAAGAAGATGCCCGGTCAGATGGGTGGCACGCGCCACACGGAGCGGGGGCTGCGGGTCGAGCGCATCGACGCCGAGCGCAACCTGCTCTACATCCGTGGCTCGGTGCCCGGAGCGCGCAACTCGACGGTCCTGATCCGGAAGGCGTGATCCGGGAGGCATGGATTCGATGGCGATGAAAGCAGCGGTCATCACGGCCGAAGGCAAGAAGGGGCGGGCGAAGAGCCTGCCGGAGTCGATCTTCGACGGTCGCGTGCACGAGCCTGCCCTGTGGCAGACCGTGAAGGCGCAGCGTGCGAACAGTCGGCAGGGCAACGCGTCGACCAAGACGCGGGCGCAGGTCCGGGGCGGCAACAGCAAGCCGTGGCGCCAGAAGGGCACCGGTCGCGCCCGTCAGGGCTCGATCCGCTCGCCGCAGTGGGAGGGCGGCGGCATCGTGTTCGGTCCGAGCTCGGACCGGAACTACACGCAGAAGGTCCCGCGCCAGGTGAAGGTGCTGGCGCGCCGCTCCGCGCTGAACGCGCGGGCGCAGGACGGCCGCGTGCTGCTGTTCAAGGCGCTGGGCATGGACGCGCCGAAGACCAAGCGGATCGTGGAGCTGGTCACGGCGTCGGAGGCGAGCGGCAACGTGCTGATCCTGACGGACGGGCATCAGCCGCTGGTGTACCGCTCAGCGCGCAACCTCCAGGACGTGAAGGTGCTGCCGTTCGGCAGCGAGTCCGCCTACGACGTGCTGTGGGCGGAGACGGTCCTGATCGAGGACAGCGCACTGCCGACGGAGAAGAAGGGCAGGAAGACGGCGGACGAGGACGAGACGGGCGAGGAGGAGTCGGATGCGTGACGCCAAGGACGTCATCGTCCAGCCGGTCGTGACCGAGCGGTCGATGGAGCTGGCGGCGGGCGAGGCGGGCGAACCGCAGTACACGTTCGTCGTGGCCCGTGACGCCAACAAGCTGGAGATCAAGAGCGCTGTGGAGCGCCTGTTCGGCGTGCGCGTCTCGCAGGTGCGCACCATGAACTACCGCGGCAAGATGCGCCGCGTCGGCCGCAACATCGGTCGTCGGCCCGGCTACAAGAAGGCGATCGTGCGCCTGGCCGAGGGCGAGCAGATCGACGTGTACGAGGGGATCTGATGGCGATCAAGAAGTTCAAGCCCGTCACTCCGGGCACGCGTTTCCGTTCGGTGATCGAGCGTGAGGAGATCACGCGCACGGGTCCCGAGCGCTCGCTGACGGAGTCGCTGCCGAAGAAGTCGGGGCGCAACCATCACGGGCACATCACGTCGCGGCGTCGCGGCGGCGGCCACAAGCGGCTGTACCGTCGCATCGACTTCCGGCGCGACAAGCACGGCGTGAGCGGCCGCGTGGCGGAGATCGAGTACGATCCGAACCGCTCGGCGCACATCGCGCTGGTGCACTACGAGGACGGCGAGAAGCGCTACATCCTGCACCCGAAGGGGTTGGAGGTGGGCGCGCGCATCACCGCCGGCAGCGGTTCGGACGTGCGTCCGGGCAACGCGATGCCGCTGGGCGAGGTCCCGCTGGGCACCATGGTGCACAACGTGGAGCTGAAGCCGGGCAAGGGCGGCCAGATCGTGCGCTCGGCAGGGACCAGCGCCCAGGTCGTGGCCAAGGAAGGCGAGTACGTGACGCTGCGCCTGCCGTCGACGGAGTTCCGTCGCATCCGGCGCGAGTGCCAGGCCACGGTGGGCGAGGTCGGCAACGGCGACCACGAGCTGAAGGTGATCGGCAAGGCGGGCGCGAACCGCTGGCGCGGTCGTCGGCCCAAGGTGCGCGGCGTGGCGATGAACCCGATCGACCACCCGCTGGGTGGTGGTGAGGGCCGCTCGTCGGGCGGCCGTCCGCCGACCAGCCCGTGGGGCAAGCCGGAGGGCAAGAAGACGCGCAAGCGGAAGAAGCAGTCGAGCAAGTACATCGTGCGCGGTCGCAAGCGCGGCAAGGCGACCAAGTAAGGCGGCTACGAGATCATGGCACGTTCGATCAAGAAGGGACCGTACGTCGACGCATCGCTGGCCGACAAGATCGGCAAGATGAACGCGAGCGGTCAGAAGAAGGTGGTGAAGACGTGGGCGCGCGCGTCGATGGTGACGCCGGATTTCGTCGGCCACACGGTGGCGGTGCACAACGGGAACAAGTTCATCCCGGTGTACATCACCGAGAACATGGTGGGTCACAAGCTGGGCGAGTTCGCGCCGACGCGGCTGTTCCGCGGACACGGCGGCAAGCTGGCCGACAAGCGGACCAAGGCGAGGTAGCGAGGAGTCGATGGAAGCCCGAGCGATCAGCCGGCACGTCCGGCAGAGCCCGCGCAAGATGCGGCTGGTGATCGACCTGATCCGCGGCAAGTCGGTGAACGAGGCGTATGCACTGCTTCAGTTCTCGAAGAAGCGGGCGGCCGAGTCGATCGACAAGACGCTGCGCAGCGCGGTGGCCAATGCGCGCGACAAGGCGGAGCAGGCCGGAGAGGCAGTGGACGTGGACGCGCTCTACGTCAAGGAAGCGGTCATCAACGAGGGCCCGCGCCTGAAGCGGTGGCGCGCGGCTGCGATGGGGCGGGCGGCGCCGATCCACCACCCGACCAGCCACGTGATCATCGTCGTCGATTCGAAGGAGTAGGGATGGGACAGAAGACACATCCGCGCGGGTTCCGCCTCGGCATCGTCAAGCCGTGGAAGTCGCGGTGGTACGCCGAGCGCAACTTCGGCCAGCTGCTGAAGGAAGACGAGACGATCCGGAAGTACATCCATGCGCGCCTGGGCCATGCCGCGGTCGCGATGGTGGAGATCGATCGCAAGCCGCAGAAGATCGTGGTCACGGTGCACACGGCGCGGCCGGGTGTGGTGATCGGCAAGCGAGGCGCCGAGGTGGACAAGCTGCGCGACGAGCTGGCGCACCTGACCAACAGCGACGTCTCGATCAACGTCGAGGAAGTGAAGCGGCCGGAGCTGGACGCGCAGCTGGTCGCGGACAACGTGGCGCACCAGCTGGTGCAGCGCATCTCGTTCCGCCGCGCGATGAAGCGGGCGGTGCAGTCGGCGATGCGTGCGGGTGCGGAGGGGATCAAGATCCAGTGCGGCGGGCGCCTGGGCGGCGCCGAGATCGCGCGGTCGGAGGGCTATCACGAGGGTCGCGTGCCGCTGCATACGCTGCGCGCGGACATCGACTACGCCCAGTCGACGGCGCGCACGACGTACGGCACCATCGGCGTGAAGGTGTGGATCTTCAAGGGCGAAGTGATCGAGGATGCTCGCGGTCGCACGTACTCGACCGGGGCCTGAGGAATAGGCGGGGACTGAAACGATGCTAGCGCCGAAGCGGATCAAGTATCGCAAGCAGATGAAGGGTCGCATGCGTGGCAAGGCGACCCGCGGGAACACGGTGGCGTTCGGCGAGTACGGGCTGCAGTCCACGGAGCCGGGCTGGATCACCAACCGTCAAATCGAAGCCGCGCGTGTGGCGATGACTCGCCACATCAAGCGAGGCGGCAAGGTCTGGATCCGGATCTTCCCGGACAAGCCGGTGACGAAGAAGCCGGCCGAGACGCGCATGGGCAAGGGCAAGGGCAACCCGGAGATGTGGGTGGCGGTGGTGAAGCCCGGCCGCATGCTGTTCGAGCTGGAGGGCGTGACGGAGGACATCGCGCGCCGCGCGATGGAGCTGGCAGCGGCCAAGCTGCCGGTGAAGACGAAGTTCGTGTCGCGCGAGACGCACGTGGGAGGTGGCGCATGAAGGCGCCCGAGGTACGTGACATGACGGACGCGGAGATCGAGGAGCGGATCGGGGAGATCCGCGAGGAGCTGTTCAAGCTTCGATTCCGCAGCGCCACGCAGCCGCTGGAGAATCCGGCGCTGTTCAAGACTCTGCGCCGGGACCTGGCGCGGCTGAAGACGATCCAGGCGGAACGCCAGACGGCGGCCGTCGGCGAGGAGTGAGTACGGCGATGGCGGAGAAAGAAGAGCGCGCGCAGCGCAAGGTCCGGACGGGCACGGTCGTCAGCGACAAGATGGACAAGACGGTCGTGGTCTCGGTGGAGCGGCGCACGGCGCACCCGGTATACGGCAAGCAGATCACGCGTTCCAAGAAGTTCCACGCGCACGACGAGGAGAACGATGCTCGTCAGGGCGACGTGGTGCGGATCGCGGAGACGCGGCCGCTGAGCAAGACCAAGCGCTGGCGTGTGGTCGAGATCGTCGAGCGGGCGAGGTAGGGAGCCATGATCCAGCAGGAATCGATGCTCCGCATCGCCGACAACTCGGGCGCGAAGCGGGCGAAGTGCATCCGCGTGCTGGGCGGCTCGGGCCGCCGCTACGCGGGCGTGGGCGACATCATCGTGGTCGCGGTCAAGGACGCGCTGCCGAACGGCACCGTGAAGAAGGGTGAGGTCGCGAAGGCGGTGGTGGTGCGCACGGCGAAGGAGACCCGGCGCAAGGACGGCAGCTACATCCGCTTCGACGAGAACGCGGCCGTCATCATCAACGACGCGGGCGAGCCGCGCGCCACGCGCATCTTCGGCCCGGTGGGCCGCGAGCTGCGCGAGAAGCGGTTCATGAAGATCGTCTCGCTGGCGCCGGAGGTGATCTGATGGCTGGAGGTAGCGTGAAGCGGCACAAGATGCACGTGCGGCGGGGCGACCGCGTGCGCGTGATGCGCGGCAACCATGCGGGGCTGGAGGGCACGGTCCTGCGGGTGTTGCCGAAGGAGAACCGGGTGGTGGTGGAGGGCGTGAATCTGCGCAAGCGGCATCAGCGCCCCTCGCAGACCAACCCGGAGGGCGGGATCGTGAGCTTCGAGGCGCCGATCCACGCGTCCAACGTGATGCTGGTGGACCCGGCCGGGAACGCGACGCGGGTGCGTCGCCGGATCGAGAAGGACGGGACGAAGGAGCGGGTCTCCGTGAAGAGCGGCGACGCGATCCCGAATCCGGAATCGTAAGCGAGATGAAGCCGAGACTGAAGCAGCACTACGACACGACGGTCAAGAACCGGCTCAGCGAGCGGTTCGGCTACACCAACACGCACCAGGTTCCGCGCATCGACAAGGTGGTGCTGAACGTGGGGCTGGGCGAGGCTTCGAAGAACCCGAAGCTGCTCGAGAGCGTGGTGGACGAGATGGCGTCGATCACGGGCCAGAAGCCGGTGGTGACGCGGGCGCGCAAGTCGATCTCGAACTTCGGCATCCGCGACGGCATGCCGATCGGCGTGAAGGTGACGCTGCGGCGCGAGCGGATGTACGAGTTCCTGGATCGCCTGATCAACGTGGCGATCCCGCGCATCCGCGACTTCCGCGGTCTGCCGACGCGCGCGTTCGACGGGCGCGGCAACTACACGCTCGGGGTGAAGGAGCAGATGATCTTCCCCGAGGTGGATTACGACAAGGTCGCGCAGGTGCACGGCATGGACATCGTCATCGTCACGACGACGGACAAGGACGACGAGGCGATGGCGCTGCTGCGCGAGATGGGCATGCCGTTCCGCGGCGAGGAGGCCGTGATCGTGAGCGGCGAAGAGATTCCCGGGCCGGTCGAGGCGTAAGGGACATGGCGAGAAAGGCTCTGGTCGAGAGGACCAAGAAGAAGGCGAAGTTCCAGGTGCGGCACCGCAACCGGTGCCAGCGCTGCGGTCGCCCGCGCGCGTACCTGCGCAAGTTCAGCCTGTGCCGCATCTGTTTCCGTGAGCTCGCGCTGAAGGGCGAGATCCCGGGCGTGCGCAAGGCCAGCTGGTAGCTGCAGCGGTCAGTGTCAGCCGTCCGCGATCAGCCTGGAGCTGGTCGTCGACCGCTGAAGCCGAGCGCTGAACGACACTCTACAAGTCCGGCCGCACGAGGCGGCGGGATACTATAGGGAGAACGAAGGAATGCAGACGGATCCCATCGCTGACATGCTCAGCCGCATCCGCAATGCGGGTCGGGCCGGGCACCGCCGGGTGGACATGCCGGTCTCGAAGGTGAAGGTCGAGATCGCCCGCCTCCTCTCGGAGAACCACTTCATCCACGACTTCAAGGTTCTGGACGACGGCCGCCACGGCGTGCTGCGCCTGTACCTGAAGTACCACGACGACCGGCCGGTCATCCGGGACCTGCAGCGCGTGTCGAAGCCGGGCTACCGCCGTTACGCGGGCGCGGCCGACCTGCCGCGGGTGCGGGGCGGGATGGGCATGGCCATCGTGTCGACGTCGCAGGGGATGATGACGGATCGGCAGGCGCGCGCCCAGAACGTGGGCGGCGAAGTCATGGCGCTGGTGTGGTAAGGGGATAGCGACAATGTCACGGATCGGAAAGCAGCCCATCGCCATCCCCGGCGGCGTCACGGTGGACGTGGACGGCCGCACGGTGCGGGTGAAGGGACCGAAGGGCCAGCTGGAGCGGGAGTTCCGGCCGGAGGTCGCGGTGGCGGTGGAGGACGGCAACGTGGTGGTGAGCCGCGATGGCGACAGCAAGCAGCACCGCGCGCTGCACGGCCTCACGCGCGCGCTCCTCGCCAACATGGTGGAGGGCGTGACCAACGGGTTCAGCAAGAAGCTGGAACTGGTGGGCGTCGGTTACCGCGCGGAGAAGAAGGGCAAGACGCTGGTGATCAACGTGGGCTACTCGCACCCGGTGCAGTATCCGGAGGCCGAGGGTCTGACGCTGTCGACGCCGGCGCCGACGCAGATCGTGGTCGAGGGCATCGACAAGCAGCAGGTCGGCCAGGCCGCGGCGGAGATCCGCGCGGTGCGCCCGCCCGAGCCGTACAAGGGGAAGGGCATCCGCTACGAGGGTGAGTACGTCCGGCGCAAGGCCGGCAAGGCCGGGGCGAAGTAGTCATGAGCAAGAGGCAGAGGGAGCGGGAGTCCCGGCGGCTGCGTCGACACCGTCGTGTGCGGCGCAAGGTCGAGGGCAGCACGGAGCGGCCGCGCCTGGTGGTGCATCGTTCGCTGAAGCACATCCAGGGTCAGCTGGTGGACGACACGACGGGCCGCGTCATCGTGGGCGTGAGCACGCTGTCGGCGCCGCTCAGGGACGAGGAAGGCACGAAGAAGGATCGCAGCAAGGCCGCGGGGAAGCTGCTGGCCGAGAAGGCCAAGGAGGCGGGCGTCGAGCGGGTCGTGTTCGACCGCGGCGGCCTCGTCTACCACGGCCGTGTCGCCGCGTTCGCCGAGGGCGCGCGCGAGGGTGGCCTCGACTTCTGATCGCGCGAACGAGGAACGGATAGAATGGCGAAAGAGCAGCGGCGTCGCGGCGGTGGTCGCGGCGAGAGCGAACAGGTCGAGAACGTCATCCACGTGAACCGCGTGGCCAAGGTCGTCAAGGGCGGCCGGCGCTTCTCGTTCACCGCGCTGGTGGCGGTGGGCGACAAGGAGGGCCGCGTGGGCATGGCGCTCGGCAAGGCCAGCGAGGTCGCGGAGGCGATCCGCAAGGGCTTCGAGCATGCCCGGCGCAACATGGTGGAGGTGCCGCTGGTGGAGGGCACGCTGCCGCACGAGATCGTGGGCCGGCAGGGCGCCGCACGGGTGCTGCTGAAGCCGGCGGCGCCGGGTACCGGCGTCATCGCGGGTGGCGCGGTGCGCGCGGTGCTGGAGGCGGCGGGCGTGACGGACGTGCTGACCAAGAGCCTTGGCAGCAACAACCCGATCAACGTCGCGCGTGCGACGCTGAACGGGCTGACGAGCGTGGTCACCTGGGAGCAGGTCGCGCGCGAGCGCGGCGTGAGCCTCGAGGAGCTGGGGGTGACCCGTGGCTGAGGCGAAGAGCAGGAGCCGCTCGAAGGCCAAGAAGGGTTCGACGCGGCTGCGCGTGACGCAGGTGCGCAGCGTGAGCGGGCGTCCGGCCAAGCATCGGGCGACGCTCGAGGCGCTGGGCCTCAAGCGCAATCAGCAGACGGTGATCAAGGAAGACACCCCCGGCATCCGGGGCATGCTGTTCCAGGTCCAACACCTCGTCCAGGTGGAAGAGGTGGAGGGGGGCGAGGAGTAAGATGGTCGATCTGAGCAATCTGGGCCGCCCCGAGGGCGCGCATCGCGACCGGAAGCGTCTGGGGCGTGGCCCCGGCTCCGGCACGGGCAAGACGTCGGGCAAGGGCCACAAGGGCGCCAAGGCGCGCGCGGGCTACAACCACAAGCCGGGCTTCGAGGGCGGCCAGATGCCGCTGCAGCGGCGCCTGCCCAAGTTCGGCTTCACGCCGCGCAACCGGGTCGAGTTCGAGGTGGTGAACCTCAAGGACCTGGCGCGGGTGGAGGGCGACGAGATCTCGCCGGAGATCCTGGTCGAGAACGGGCTGGTCCGCCGCGGCGAGCACCGGGTCAAGGTGCTGGGCGATGGCGAACTGGACCGCAAGCTGACCGTGCGCGTGCACGCCGTGAGCGGCAGCGCGCGCGAGAAGATCGAGGCCGCCGGCGGCAGCATCGAGATCCTGGAGCGCTAAGGGATGGCGAATCCCGTCTCCCGGCTCTGGAACGTTCCGGAGCTGAAGGACAAGATCCTCTTCACGCTGATGGCGCTGCTCGTCTACCGGGTGGGCGCGCACATCACGGCGCCCGGCCTGGACGTGCGGGTGCTCGAGCAGCAGTTCGGCCAGTTCGGCAACACGCTGTTCGGCGTCTACGACATGTTCGTGGGCGGCGCGCTCTCGCGCGCGACCGTGTTCTCGCTGGGGATCATGCCCTACATCTCCGCGAGCATCATGTTCCAGCTGCTCGCGGCCGTCTTCCCGACGGTCGAGAAGATGCAGAAGGAAGGGGAGGAGGGCCGCAAGAAGCTGACGCAGTGGACCCGCTACGCGACGGTGGCGCTGGCCTTCGGGCAGGCGTACGGCTACGCGGTGTTCCTGCAGGGCACCAATGCGGTGCTGTGGCCGGGCTTCCTGTTCCTGATGAGCACCGCGCTGATCATGACGGCCGGCGCCATCTTCGTGATGTGGCTGGGTGAGCAGATCACGGACCGGGGCGTGGGCAACGGCGCCTCGCTGCTGATCTTCTTCTCGATCATCGAGGGCTTCCCGGGCGCGCTGGCCGCGACGTTCGAGTCGCTGGGCGCGGGCGTGATCAACGTGATCCAGCTCGTGATCCTGGGCGTGGTCATGATCCTGGTCATCGCGGGTACGGTGGCGATGACCATGGCGGCGCGGCGGCTGCCGGTGCAGATCCCGCGCAAGGTCATGGGCCGCGGACGCATCCGCGAAGGTCAGAAGAGCTTCATCCCGCTGCGCATCAACTCGGCGGGTGTGATGCCGATCATCTTCGCGCAGTCGATCATCATCGTGCCGGGCACGCTGGCCGCGTTCATCTCGGACGAGGGCTGGATCGGGGCATTCGCGCGGACGTTCCAGCCGGGCACGTGGCCGTACTACCTGACGTACACGATTCTGATCGTCTTCTTCTCGTACTTCTACACGGCCATCGTCTTCAACCCGGTGGACCTGGCGGAGAACCTGAAGAAGCAGGGCGCGTTCATCCCGGGCGTGAAGCCGGGCCGTCACACGGCCGAGTACATCGACGACGTGCTGAGCAAGGTGACGGTCGTGGGCGCGGCGTTCCTGGCCGCGATCGCGCTGCTGCCGTTCTTCGTCTTCGACTGGCTGGACATGCCGATGCTGTTCTTCTTCGGCGGCACCTCGCTGCTGATCGTGGTCGGCGTGGCGCTGGATACGGTGAACCAGATGCAGCAACATCTGCTGCTCCGGCACTACGAAGGCTTCATGAAGAAGGGGCGCGTCCGGTTCCGCGGTCGCCAGCGGTACATGTAACGGCGGCCTGCGGCCGCGGGACGGCCGCCTGCGGCGTCCGGGGACGCGGCTTCGCCGCGGGGACGGCGCCTGCGGCGCCGGGGACGCGGCCTGCGGCCGCGGGCAGGAATGGAGAGAGCGCGGCCGGATTCCGGAGCGGGAGTCCGGCCGTCGTTTTGTGAATGAGAGGGGCGACACGAGGGCCCGGGGCAAAGGCCCAAAGCCTGAAGCCCAAAGCCGACAAGCCGATTTTCGATGAACATCATCCTGTTGGGCGCGCCGGGTGCGGGGAAGGGGACGCAGGGGACGCTGCTGATGGAGCGGCACGGTTTCGGCCGGATCGCGACGGGCGACCTGCTGCGTGAAGCGGTGCGGCAGGGCACGCCGCTGGGGCAGCGCGCCAGGAAGCACATGGACGCGGGCGAGCTGGTGCCGGACGAGCTGATCCTGGAGCTGGTGCGGGAGACGCTGCAGGGCGGCGGCGACATGATCTTCGACGGCTTCCCGCGCAACCGCGCGCAGGCGGAGGCGCTGAGGCGCCTGCTCGAGGAGGAGGGGCAGTCGCTGGACGCCGTGGTGGTGGTGGACGTGCCGGATGACGTGCTGGTCAAGCGCATCTCGGGCCGGCGCAGCTGCCCCGAGTGCGGCGCCGTCTACAACGTGCACTTCCAGGCGCCGGCGCAGGACGGGCTGTGCGATCGCTGCGGCGGTACGCTGGTGCAGCGCGCCGACGACAACGAGACCACGGTCGCGAAGCGGCTCGCGGTCTACGGCGAGCAGACGGAGCCCCTCATCGCCTACTACCGGGAGGCGGGCGTGCCCGTGCGTCAGGTGGACGGCGACCGGGAGGTGGAGCAGGTGTTCTCCGACGTGCGGAGCGAACTGGGACTGTGATCGAGCTGAAGTCGCCCGACGAGATCGAGGCCATCGGCAGGGCGGGCCGCGTGATCGCCGAGCTGTTCGAGGAGCTGCCGGCGCAGGTGCTGCCGGGGCGCTCGACCGGCGAGGTGGACCGCTTCGCCGACTCGTTCATCGTGGCGCACGACGGCGCGATCCCGGCCTTCAAGGGGCTGTACGGCTTCCCGCGCTCGGTCTGCATCTCGGTCAACGAGGAGGTCGTGCACGGCATCCCGACCGAGGAGCGGGTGCTGAGCGAGGGCGACATCATCACGGTCGACGTGGGCGTCAAGCTGGACGGCTGGTTCGCCGACGCCGCGATCACGCTGCCCGTGGGGCAGGTGGACGAGGCGACCGCGCGGCTGCTCGAGGTGACGCGCGACGCGCTGGAGCGCGGCATCGAGCACGCGCGTTCGGGCATGCGGCTGGGCGACGTGGGCCACGCCATCCAGACGGCGGCCGAGGCGTCCGGCTATTCGGTGGTGCGGGACCTGGTCGGCCACGGCATCGGCCGCAAGCCGCACGAGGAGCCGCAGGTGCCCAACTACGGGCGGCCGGGCCGCGGCCTGGCGTTGCGTCCGGGGCTGGTCATCGCCATCGAACCGATGGTGAACCAGGGCTCCGAGCTGGTGCACACGCTGGACGACGAGTGGACGGTGGTCACGGCAGACGGCCGGCGCAGCGCCCACTTCGAGCACACGGTCGCCGTCACGGAGAACGGGCCGCGGGTACTCACGCGGTTGTAGGCTTGGGGCTTGGGGCTTGGGGCTTGGGGCTTGGGGCTTGGGGCGGCGGGTTGATTTGCGGCTGAGGCGCCATGGGCTGGGCGGCGGTTGCGGCGGTTGCGGCGGTTGCGGCAGTTGCGGCAGTTGCGGCAGTTGCGGCAGTTGCGGCAGTTAACGGGTGGGGTTGCCGGTCTGGCGGGACGTGGATATACTTACAGACTCTGCGAGAAAATCTCGGCGAGGACGGTTCGTATGAAGGTTCGGAGCAGCGTGAAGCCGATCTGCGAGCACTGCAAGGTGATTCGCCGTGCCGGCGTCGTGCGTGTGATCTGCAAGAAGAACCCGCGGCACAAGCAGCGGCAGGGGTAAGGACATGGCGCGTATTGCGGGAGTGGATCTGCCGCGTGACAAGCGGATCGAGGTGGCGCTCACCTACGTCTACGGGATCGGCGACTCGACGTCGCGCAAGATCCTGGGCGAGACGGGGGTCAGCGTGGATCGTCGCGTGCACGAGTTGACGGACGACGAGGTGAATCGCCTGCGTCGTGTCATCGAGAATCAGCACCGCGTCGAGGGCGCGCTGCGCAGCGAGGTCTCGATGAACATCAAGCGGCTGATGGACATCGGCTGCTATCGGGGCATCCGCCACCGGCGCGGTCTGCCGGTGCGGGGCCAGCGGACGCATACGAATGCGCGGACGCACAAGGGCAGCCGGCGCGCGATCGCGGGCAAGAAGAAGCCGCCGAAGAAGTAGGGGAAACTGATCGATGGCCAAGCCGAAGCAGGCCCGTACGAAGCGGGCGCGCAAGAACGTGGAGTCGGAGGGCGTCGCCCACATCAAGGCGACGTTCAACAACACGCTGATCACGCTGACGGACATGCAGGGCAACGTCGTGGCGTGGGGCAGCGCGGGTAAGGCCGGCTTCAAGGGATCGAAGAAGTCGACGCCGTTCGCGGCGACGGTGGCAGCCGAGCAGGTGGCGCGCGAGGCGTCGAACCTGGGCATGCGCCGGGTGCACGTGGAGGTTCAGGGTCCGGGCAGCGGTCGCGAGTCGGCGATCCAGGCGCTGTCGGCGGGTGGTCTGCAGATCAAGTCGATCAAGGACACGACGCCGATCCCGCACAACGGCTGCCGTCCGCCGAAGAAGCGGCGGGTGTAAGCAGTTCGAGGAGTGACCGGTCGTAAACCGCCAGTCGTCTGGGCGGGACGAAGATCGGGCAGTGAAAAGCCAACCAGACGAGAGACGAGTACGAGATGGGACGTTATACCGGCCCGGTGTGCAAGCTCTGCCGCCGCGAGGGGCAGAAGCTGTTCCTGAAGGGCACCAAGTGCTACACGGACAAGTGTCCGGTCGAGCGGCGCAACTACGCTCCCGGGCAGCATGGCGCGGCGCAGCAGCGTCGTCGCAAGACGTCCGACTACGCGCAGCAGCTCCGCGAGAAGCAGAAGGTGAAGCGGATCTACGGCGTGGGTGAGCGCTACTTCCGCAACCTGTTCGATCACGCGAGCACGCAGCAGGGCCTCACGGGTGAGAACCTGCTGATCGCGCTGGAGAGCCGGCTGGACAACGTGGTCTACCGGCTGAACTTCGCGCAGAGCCGTGCGCAGGCGCGCCAGATCGTGCGCCATCGCCATGTCGAGGTGAACGGGCGGGTGGTGGACATCCCGAGCTACGTGGTGCACCCGGGCGACGAGGTGCGGATCCGCGAGAGTTCCTCGGATCTGCTGCCGGTGCAGGTGGCGCTGGAGGCGAAGACGCGGCCGGACACGGTGAAGTGGCTGGCGCTGGACGAGAAGGGTCGGGCGGGGCGGATGCTGGAGCGGCCTACGCGGTCGGACATCCCGCTGGCGGTCCAGGAGCAGCTCATCGTCGAGCTGTACTCGAAGTAAGCGATTGCAAGACGGAATACATCCGCGAGTCGGGAGGGGACCGTGGAGCTTGATCTGACCGGATTCGTACTGCCCGAACGGGTTGAAGAGCTGGAGCGCTCGGAGGACGAGCGCTCGGCGAGGTTCTCGATCGCGCCGCTGGAGCGGGGCTTCGGGCAGACGCTGGGTAACTCGGTGCGGCGCATTCTGCTGTCGTCGCTGCCGGGCGCGGCCGTGTGGGCGTTCCGCATGGACGGCGTGCTGCACGAGCATCAGACGGTGGAGGGTGTGGTGGAGGACGTCCACCAGATCATCCAGAATCTGAAGTCGCTGGTGCTGGCGCTGGACGAGGGCGTGACGGAGACGACGCTGGAGCTGCGCGCGAGCAAGGCGGGCGCGGTGACGGCGGAAGCGTTCGACGCGAGCGGGGTGAGCATCATCAACCCGTCGCACCACCTGTTCACGCTGCAGGAGGACCGCGAGGTCAACCTGACGCTGTACGTGAACCAGGGTCGCGGCTGGGTGCAGGCGGACCAGCACGAGCTGCCGAAGGGCAGCCCGGTGGACATGGTTCGCATCGACGCGATCTACAACCCGGTGCTGCGGGCCAACTTCACGGTCGAGGAGACGCGTGTGGGCCAGCGGACGGACTTCGATCGTCTGACGCTGCACGTCGAGATGAACGGCAGCATGGATCCGGAGCGTGCGATCGCGTACGCGGCGGAGCTGGCGCGGCTGCACCTGTCGTACCTGCTGCGCTTCAGCGAGGGCGAGGCGGGCGAGGAGCCGCCGGTGCCGGGCGCGACGCGCATGACGTCGTCGATGCAGGACCTGCTGAGCCGTCCGATCGACGAGCTGGCGGAGTTCAGCGTGCGGTCGGTCAATTCGCTGAAGAAGGAGAACATCGTCACGCTGGCGGACCTGGTGCGCCGGACCGAGGACGAGATGCTGGACATCGAGAACTTCGGCGCGAAGTCGCTGGAGGAGATCCGGCAGTTCCTGCAGGAGCACGACCTCCGTTTCGGTCTGCAGATCGAGGAGGGCGAGGACGGTGAGCTGTACGTCGTGGAGTCGGATGCCGAGGCCGAGGTCGGCGAGGCCGCGGAGGAGGAGGAGTAATGCGGCACCGTAGGAAGGGGCGGCTGCTGAACCGGACCGCGGAGCATCGCGGGCTGATGCTGCGCAACATGGCGACGTCGCTGTTCCGGCACGGCCGGATCGAGACGACGGAGGCGAAGGCCAAGGAGCTGCGCACGTTCGCGGAGCCGCTGATCACGAAGGCGAAGCGCGGCGACCTGCATGCGCGGCGTCTGGTGGGCCGGAAGATCCAGGACACCGAGGTACTGCGGAAGCTGTTCGACGAGATCGGTCCGCGCTACGCGGAGCGGCCGGGCGGCTACACGCGGGTGCTGAAGCTCGGGCATCGTTCCGGTGACGGTGCCGACATGGCGATCATCGAACTGGTCGACTGATGGCGGAGATCCCCGTGCAGCGGCGTGGACAGGGCGGTGGTGTGCCGACGTGGCTGGTGGCCGTGGTCGCGGTGGCGATGGTGGGCGGGCTGCTGGTCTGGCTGGCGATGACGGCCGAGCCGTCGGGCAGCGGGATGGTGGTGGCGGAAGAGGCGCCGGACAGCGCGGCGATGGCGGCCGAGCAGATCCCGGCGGTGGGGCTGGAGACGTTCGCGGGGCGGGAGTCGCAGTACGTGGGACAGGACGTCCGCTTCACGGCGGCGCCGGTGGACAGCCGTCTGGGCGCGCGCGCGTTCTGGATCAAGCTGCCGAACCAGGGTCTGTTCCTGGTGCGCAAGCCGGCGGATGCCGATGCGGTCGCGCCGAACGACGTGGTCGCGGTGGCGGGTCCGGTGCTGGAGATGACGGACTCGGTGGTGACGGAGTGGATCCAGAGCGGCGCGATCACGCAGGACCAGGAGCTGGAGGCGCGCTACGCGACGGCGTACCTGGACGCGTCGTTCGTGCGCTCGGTGGGCACGGCGCCGGCGGCTGCGCGGGATACGGCGGCAGCCGCGCGATAGGCTGAATCGAGGAACAAGGGGCGCCCGGCGCGGGACGCCCGTTTTCGGAGGGGATGGAAATGGCACGGATCTGCTACGTCTGCGGCAAGGGTCCGACGGTCGGCAACAACGTGAGCCACGCGAACAACAAGTCGCGTCGGCGCTGGCTGCCGAACCTGCAGCGCGTGAAGATCATGACGGACGACGATGGTGTGCGTCGTGTGCGGGTGTGCACGCGCTGCATGTCGGCCGGCAAGATCAAGAAGGCGCCCTGACGGCGCTGGTTCACTAGCAGCTGGAAGGGGCGTGCGCCTGTGTTGCGCACGTGCCGGATGGACCGGAGAAGCGCCCGGCACCCAGGGGGTGCCGGGCGCTTTCGATTGTGCTATAGGTAGTCGCCCCCGGGGGCGCATTCCGAGACAGTCGACGAGGCGATGAATCTACCCATTCCCGCAGCATTCGCAGCACTGGCCGTCGAGGACGGTCACATGACCGTGCCGGAGTTCCTGTTCATCCTGATCGCGATCCTGGTCGCGGCCAAGCTGATGGGGGAACTGGCGGAGAAGATCGGTCAGCCCGCGGTGCTGGGCGAGCTGCTGGCGGGCGTGCTGCTGGGATCGTCGGTGCTGGGCATCGTGGACCCGCAGGTGGAGGCGGTGCACCTGCTGGCGGAGATCGGCGTCATCATCCTGCTGTTCGAGATCGGTCTCGAGACGGAGCTGCGGCGGCTGATCCAGGTGGGTGCCGCGTCCGCGGTCACGGCGGTGGTCGGCGTGGCGGTGCCCTTCGCGGGCGGGTATCTGACGGCCGACTTCCTCGGCCTGGAGATGATGGAGGCAGTGGTGGCGGGCGCTGCGCTCACGGCGACCTCGGTCGGCATCACGGCCCGCGTGCTGTCGGACCTGGGCCGGCTGCAGGAGCCGGAGAGCCAGATCGTGCTGGGCGCGGCGGTGATCGACGACGTCGTGGGCCTGATCATCCTGGGCGTGGTGTCCGGGATGGTGGCGGGCGCGGACGTGACGGCGATGACGGTGGGACGCATCACGGGCATCGCCTTCGGGTTCCTGATCGTCGCGCTGATCGTGGGCATGCTGCTGGTGCCGCGCATCTTCCGGCTGCTGTCCAAGGTCGGCAAACCGGAGACGCTGGCCACCATGGGGCTGGCCCTGGCGTTCCTGCTGGCGTACCTGGCGGACCTGGCCGGCTCGGCGCTGATCATCGGCGCCTTCGCGGCCGGGCTGGTGCTGGCGCCCACGCCCTACGCGCACACGGTGGAGGAGGGGGTGGCGCGGCTGGGCCACTTTTTCGTGCCGATCTTCTTCGTGGCCGTGGGCGCGGCGGTGGACGTGCGCACCTTTGCCGACCCGCAGGTGCTGCTGGTGGGCGGCGCGCTGATCGTGGTCGCGATCGTGGGCAAGATGCTGGCGGGCTACGCGCCCTTCTGGATCGACGCCAAGAAGAGCGTGATCGGCGTGGGCATGGTGCCGCGCGGCGAGGTGGGCCTGATCTTCGCCCAGATGGGGCTGACCAGCGGCGTGCTGTCGGCCGGACTGTTCAGCGCGCTCACGCTGATGGTCATGGTCACCACGTTCATGGCGCCGCCGCTGCTCAAGGTGCTGTTCCCGCCGATCGGGCCGCCGGGGCCCCCGCCGTCCGGGATCTCGGAGAGCGTGACGGAGGCCTGACTGCGGGCTACGGGCTACGGGCTACGGGCAACGGGCTACGGGCAACGGGCAACGGGCAACGGGCAACGGGCAACGGGCAACGGGCTACGGCGACAGGGGCGGGCGACTGGTGACTGAGAAGGGCCTGGCGGGGCAGCGGGTGGTGGTGACGCGGCCGGCACGGCAGGCGCGCGGGATGATGGAGCGGCTGCGGGCGCTGGGCGCGGAGCCGATCGCCTTCCCGACCATTCGCATCGCGGATGCGGCGGATCCGGGGCCGCTGCTGGAGGCGGCGCGGCGCGCGGGCGAGTTCGAGTGGGTGGTCTTCACCTCGGTGAACGGCGTTTCGCGCTTTTGGGAGGCGCTGGAGGCGGTGGGGCGCGGCGGCGCGGCAGTGCGGCATGCGCGCTTCGCCTGTATCGGTCCGGCCACGGCGGACGCGCTGGCGGAGCGGGGCTACCGGGCGGAGCTCGTGCCGCGCCGTTACGTGGCGGAGGGGGTGGCGGAGGAGCTGGTGGGGCGCGGGGACGTGGCGGGGGCGCGGATCCTGCTTCCGCGTGCCGCGGGCGCGCGCGACGTGCTGCCGGAACGGCTGGCGGCGGCGGGCGCCGACGTGTTGGAGGTGGAGGCCTATCGCGCGGTGGCGGACGCGCCGGGTGCGGCCGCGCTGCGGGGGCGGCTGGACCGCGGCGAGGTGGACGTGGTGACGTTCACGTCGTCGTCGACGGTGCGTCATTTCGTGGACGCGGTGGGCACGGCGCTAGGCGATGCCCGCGTGGCGGCGATCGGCCCGATCACGGCGGGTACGGCGCGCGAGGCGGGTCTGCCCGTGCACGTGGTGGCGGAGCGGCACACGGTGGACGGGCTGCTGGACGCGCTCGTGGCCGCAACCGCCTGAAATGCGTTAGCTTGTAGTGCTTCCTTCCCGACATTCCAAGATTCCTGATCGTAGCGACAACGGAGCAGCACGAGTGATGGCAGCGCTCAACGAGCTGACGCCCACGGGCGCGGCACTGGAACAGCGGATCGAGGACCGGTCCGCGGTGATCTGCGTGATCGGCCTGGGCTACGTCGGCCTGCCGCTGGCGGTGGAGATCGGCAAGGCCGGTTACCGGGTGGTGGGATACGACGTCTCGCCGCGCGTGGTGCAGAACATCAACGACGGGCGCTCGCACATCCAGGATGTACCGGACCACGACGTGGCGGGGCTGGCGCGGGTCGGCCGGCTGGAGGCGACGACGGACGCGGCGCGCATGGCCGAGTGCGACGTGCTGATCATCTGCGTGCCGACGCCGCTGTCCAAGACGCGCGATCCCGACGTCAGCTACATCGTCTCGGCGATCAAGGCAGTGAAGAACACGCTGCGCGAGGGGCAGCTGGTCATCCTGGAGTCGACGACCTACCCGGGCACGACGCACGAACTGGTGCTGCCGGCGCTGGAGGAGGGCAGCGGCGAAAAGGTCGGCCAGGACTTCTTCCTGTGCTTCAGCCCGGAGCGCGTGGACCCGGGCAACGTGAAGTGGCAGGTCAAGAACACGCCCAAGGTGATCGGCGGCACGACGCCGGCGTGCCTGCGGCTGGGCGCGGGGCTGTACGGCCGGGTCATGGATACGGTGGTGCCGGTGAGCTGCACCGAGGCCGCCGAGATGACCAAGATCCTGGAGAACACGTTCCGGTCCATCAACATCGCGCTGGTCAACGAGATGGCGCAGATCGCGGACCGGCTGGACGTGGACATCTGGGAGGTGATCGACGCGGCGGCGACCAAGCCGTTCGGCTTCATGAAGTTCCTGCCGGGGCCCGGCATCGGCGGCCACTGCATCCCGCTCGATCCGCACTACCTCGCCTGGAAGATGAAGACGCTGAACTACAAGACGCGCATGATCGAGCTGGCCAGCGAGATCAACGCGGAGATGCCGCGCTTCGTGGTGAACAAGGTGCAGGACGCGCTGAACGACCACGCCAAGGCGGTGAAGGGCAGCCGTGTGCTGGTGCTGGGCGTGGCGTACAAGAAGGACATCGACGACATGCGCGAGAGCCCGGCGATCGACGTGATCCGGCTGCTGGAGGAGAAGGGCGCGGACGTGGCGTACCACGATCCGCACGTGGCGCAGTTCGAGGAGGACGGCCACAGCCTGCGAAGCGTCGAGCTGACGGACGAGGCGCTGAAGGAGGCGGATGCGGTGGTGATCATCACGGATCACCGCTCGATCGACTACAGGCGCGTCGTGCGGCTGGCAAAGGTGGTGGTCGATACGCGCAACGCCACGACGGGGGCGGGTGCGGGGAACGTGGTCGGTCTGACGGCTGTACGGTCTGTCGATGCGCAGGCGGTGACGGACGAGACGGAGGGCGGCGCGGAGTCGCGCCGGCGCGTGAGCGCGGGGATCATGGCGTGAGGAGAGGCTAGCTGTGGCTGGTTCTGCGGCGCGACGGTCGGCGCTGCTGTTGGCGTCGCTGATCGCGATCGGCGCCGCGGCGGCGCCGGCCGCTTCACAGGTGGGGGATACGGCGCAGCTGCGTCGCCAGATGGAGGCATCCGGCGGCGCGCAGCAGGCGCTGGAGCGTTTGCGCGCGTCCGGCATGACGCGGGCGCAGATGCGGGCGCAGCTGCAGATGGCGGGGTACGACCCCAATCTGGCCGATCCCTACTACGACGCGCTGGAAGGGCGTACGAGCGGTCTGCCTGGCGGCGACGATGCGCAGTTCCTGCGGGCGCTGGACGAGATGGACGTGGCGGAGCCCGATTCGGCGGTCACTCCGAGCCAGACCGACCAGTTGATGGAGGCGGAGCTTTGGCGGGCCGAGCTGCGGTTCCGCTCCGACTCCCTCTACCGCGCGCGACTGCAGAGGCAGGACAGCCTGGCGCTTGCACGCGCCGGCATCACAGAGAGCGGCCTGCCACTGTTCGGCCGCGACATGTTCGCGCGGCTGACCACTGAGTTCGAGCCGGTCACCACCGGCCCGGTAGACGCGGATTATCGTCTGGGGCCGGGTGACGAGGTCGACCTGATCCTGACGGGCGACGTCGAGCTTGCCTACCGGCTGGATGTGACGCGCGAGGGATACCTCGTCATTCCCGACGTCGGACAGGTCTCCGTCAATGGCCTGACGCTGGGCATGCTCGAGGAGCGGCTGTACGACCGGCTGGGTCAGGTCTACTCCGGTGTGCGCCGCGGTCCCGAAGCAACCACCCGCTTCCAGGTCTCGCTCGGGTCGCTGCGCGCGAACCAGGTCTACGTGACGGGGGAGGCGGAGCGACCGAGTGCCTACGTCCTGAGTGCGACGGCTACGCCCTTCAATGCGCTGTATCGCGCGGGCGGCCCGGCGATCACGGGCTCCTTCAGGAACATCGAGGTCCGGCGCGGCGGCAGTATCGTCGCGACCGTGGACCTGTACGGCTACCTGATGGAGGGCCGCACCGCGCAGGACGTCCGCCTCAACAATGGCGACATGGTCTTCGTGCCGCTGGCCGGTCCGCGGGTGGTGGTGCAGGGGCAGGTGCGCCGGCCGGCGGTGTACGAGGTGCGCGCAGGGGAGGGGCTGCGGGACGTGCTGGCGTTTGCGGGCGGGTTCCGGCCGCAGGCGGTGGTCGAACGGGTGCACGTCGAGCGGATCCTGCCGCCCGAGCAGCGGCAGCCGGGACTGGACCGGGTCGTCCTCGACATCTCGATCGAGGAGCTGATGGCGACCGGCCGTGCGATCGCGATCCGGGACGGTGACGTGGTCACGGTCTTCGCGATCTCGGAGGAGCGTCGCAGGCTGGTGACGGTGAGCGGCGAGGTGAACAGGCCGGGGCCGTACGAGTGGGTGCCCGGCATGACGCTGGCCGATCTGCTGTCGCGGGCGCAGGGCGTGGAGCCGTCCGCGTACGAGGGGCGGGTGCACATCTTCCGCCTGGACGAGACGGACATGAGCCGTTCGCTGCTGCGCGTACCGCTGGACGCCGGCGCGGCGGGCGCCGTGGCGCTGGCCGATCGCGATTCGGTGGTGATCTACAGCCGCGCGGTGCTGAGCCGGCCCCGGCAGGTGCGGATCGAGGGGCTGGTCAAGCAGCCGGGCACCTACACGCTGGCCGAGGGCATGACGTTGCAGGACCTGGTGCTGGCGGCGGGTGGCTACCGGCACGGCGCTTACGAACTGGAAGCGGAAGTCGCACGCAGGCCGGACCCGCTGAACCGCACGGATACGACGGCGGTAACCGTGCAGGTGCCGCTGAGCGGCTCGAGCCGCGCGGGTGGTGACGGAGCGGGCCTGCCGGCGTGGACGCCGGCCGCCGACGAGGTGTCGCTGCGCCACGGGGACGTGGTCTACATCCGCCGCGCGCCCGGCTACGAGGAGCCTCGCGTGGTGATGGTGACCGGGGAGGTGGCGTTCCCCGGTCCGTATACGCTGGAGTCGCGAGACGAGCGACTGGCGAGCCTGATTCGTCGGGCGGGCGGGCTGACCGATGAGGCGTACGCGCCGGGTGCGCGCCTGGTGCGCGGCGGTCAGCTGGTCGGCACCGACCTGGAGCGGGCGCTGGAGGACAGCGATGCGCGGGACAACGTGCAGCTCCAGGCGGGCGACAGCCTGTACGTGCCGGATTATGATCCGACCGTGCTCGTGACCGGCGCCGTGGCGTTCGAGACCCGCGCGCTCTACGAGCCCGGCCGCGGCCTGGACCACTACATCGCGCAGGCGGGCGGCTACGTGGAGGCGGCGGACAAGGACCGTGTGGCCGTGACGTATCCGAACGGCGAGCGGCGCGTCGTGGACAAGGTGCTGTTCTGGCGGCTGAGCCCGTCGATTCGGCCGGGCAGCGTGATCTCGGTGCCAATGGAGCCGCCCGGCAACGCCTTTCAGTGGGACGTGCTGCTGACGCGGACGGTAGCGGTGGTGAGCGCGACGGCCACGCTGCTCATCGCCTACGATCGCATCACGGAATGAACGCGGAGCAGGGTCCCGCCGCTGCCCCGGTCCACTCGGGACTGGACGTGCTCGCGCTGCTGGTCCGTGAGCGGCGGCTGCTGATCGGGCTGCCGCTGATCACGCTGCTCAGCGCCCTGGCCTTCTCGCTGCTGCTGCCGCGGCTGTACGCCGTCGAGTCGCGCTTCACGCCGGAGTCTTCCTCCAGCTCGCTGTCCCGGTTCGCCGGGCTGGCCGGCCAACTCGGGTTCGACCTGCCCACGCCGGAAGGCGGCGAATCGCTCGACTTCTATGCGGAACTGCTGGAGTCCCGTGAGCTGCTTCGCGAGCTGGCGCTGACGGAGTTCCGTTTCGAGGACGACGGCCGCACACTCGACGGGAATCTGGTCGAACTCCTCGAGGTAAAGGGCGATTCTCCCGACGAGCGCGTGCGAAACACCGTCGAAGTACTGGAGGACCTCGTCACGGCGCGCCCGGACAACGCGGCACAGATGGTGACCCTGGAGTCTGCCGCACCGTGGCCCGCGCTGGCGGTGGAGGTGAACGGCCGCATCATCGAGCTGGTCCAGGAGTTCAACGTGGACCGCCGTCAGACGCGGGCGGCCGCCGAGCGGCAGTTCACCGAGGCCCGCCTCGCCGAGGCGCAGGCCGAGCTGACGGCAGCGGAGGACCAACTGGCGCGCTTCCTGTCGGACAACCGGCGCTTCGAGGAGTCGCCGCAGCTGGTCTTCCAGAACCAGCGGCTGCAGCAGCGCGTGGCCATGCGCCAGGAGCTGTACCGTTCCCTGGTTCAGGGCTACGAGCAGGCGCGGCTGGACGAGGTGCGCAATACCCCGGTGATCACGGTGATCGATCCGCCGCGCGGGCCGGCGGAGCGGGTCTCTCCGAACTTCGTGGTCAATGGCCTGCTCGGACTCGTGCTGGGCCTCCTGCTGGCGATCGGGCTCATCGCGGCGCGCGCCATGCTGAGGGCGGCCGAGCGCAGCGATCCCGCCGGGCTGTCGCGTCTGCGGTCGGCGGTCGGGGAGGTGGGCGGGCCGCTGCGGCGACTGCGGCGGGGCGACGGACATCAGGGGATGCAATCACCCCCGGTGCGGGACCGGTCCGCCGTCGGCGACCGATCGCGAGAGAGCGAGCGCACTTCGGTGGCCGGCAGCGGCCGGGGCGAGTGAGCGGCGCACGTGCCCGCGCGGGTGGCTGCGCCGCATCGCGGCTGAACCCGGACACCCGGCCGGGCCAGTACCCGGCCGCGACCGCGCATGACCGGCGCCGCCACCCCATGCGACGGCTGGGGCGCCTGTCGACCGCCCTCTTGCTCGCGCTGCTCGCCGGGCCGTCGGCCCTGTCGGGCCAGGCCGCCGACTACTCCGGCGCCCCCATCCCCCCGGATCACTGGTCGATCGACGCGCTGCGGCGGCTGGACGGGCTGAACCTGCTGCCGGCCGACTTCGACGCAGGTGCACCACTCGTTTCGCAGCGGACCGTCGGCCGCATGCTGGCGCGGGCCGCTGCCGATGCGCCCCCCCACCTGGATGGGCTGGTGCGCGGCTGGATGGAGCGGTTCGACGCCGAGTACGGCATCGATGCGACGGACGCGTACGGCGCGTTCGGCTCAGCCAGAGTGCTGGTGCGGGGCAGCCGTGTGGGCCCGGTGCTGACGACGCGCGATGGTGCGGTGCGGCGCGGCTGGGGCTACGTGGACGGCTATCCGCCCGGCACGTTCTGGATGCCGGCCACGGCCGTGCCCGACGAGACGGAAGCGGGCGTCGCCGGCGTGCTGCAGGTGCAGCCGCACCCCGCGCTGGCGGGCGTATACCGCGACGGGCCGGCGCGGACGGAAGAGCTGTATGGCGTGGCCGCGCTGGGGCCCGTGCTCTTCTGGGCCGGCGACCGGGCGCTGCGCTACGGCCCCGGCCGCTCGGGTGGGGTGGTTCTGAACGGGGACGCGGCGCTGCGCTCGGCGGGATTCCGCACGCTGCGCGGCTTCCGGCTGCCGTGGGTGCTGCGGCACATCGGCCCGGTCAGTCTGGAGCTGGCGCTCGGGGAGACGGATCTCGAATACAGCTTCGAGGACGTATTCGTGCTGACCACGCGCGGCATGGTCGCGCCGCACCAGCGGCTGCGGCTGGGCGTTTCGCGGGGCGCGATGTTCGGCGGCGACGGGAACACGGACGTGGATCTGTTCGCCGTGTTCTCGGTGCTGATCGGCAAGCACGCGGGCGACATCAGCGAGCTGGACAACCAGGTGGTGGCGGTGGACGCGCAGTGGGTGCCGCCCACGGAGCGGTGGCTGCCGCTGCGGCTGTACGTGGAGTGGGGCTTCGAGGACAGCGCAGGCGCCTACACCAACGTACCGGGGATCCTGGGCGGTGTGGAGGTGCCGGCCGTGCCGGGGCTGCCCGCGCTGCGCCTGGGCGTCGAGCGGGTACACTTCGCGCCCTCCTGCTGCGACAACCCGGTCTGGTACCGCCATGCCACGTTCTTCGACGGATGGACTTTCGGGGTGGAGCCGGCGGGCCATCCGCTGGGCGGGCACGGCGACCAGTGGTCGCTGGAGGCGGGGCTGGCCGTGCTGGACGCCCGGCTGCGGCTGGACGGGCGGCTGTTCACGCGGGAGCGGGGGGAAGAGAACATTTTTTCGCCCCTGCGGGACGGGGAGAGCCTGGGCGGCAGCGGCCGGCTGGAGGCCGCCGCGCTGCCCTGGCTGGAGCTCTGGGCCGAGGGAAGCACGGAGGACGGAGAGGGCTGGCGCGAATCTCGCTTAGCGGTAGGTTTGCGGGCGCTGTTCTAGGGAGAAAGTCGCGAAAATGGAAGCGCAGTATTCGAGAATCGCGCCCGATGTGGTTCTGGGACGTGACGTCGTCATTCACGCATTCGTCAATCTGTATGGTTGCCGGATCGGGGACGGCACGCGGGTCGGGACGTTCGTGGAGATCCAACGGGGCGTCGAGGTCGGCAGGCAGTGCAAGATCCAGAGCCACACCTTCATCTGCGAGGGAGTCACCATCGAGGACGAGGTCTTCGTGGGACACCACGTGTGCTTCATCAACGACCGGGACCCGCGGGCGACGAATGCGGACGGCTCGATGCAGGGCGACGAGGACTGGACGCTGGAGCGGACGCGGGTGCGCCGGGGCGCGTCGATCGGGTCGGGCGCCGTGATCCTGGGCGGCCTGGAGATCGGGGAGAACGCGCTGATCGGCGCGGGTGCGGTCGTGACGCGGGACGTGCCGGCGAACGGCGTGGTGGCGGGCAACCCCGCGCGTGTGCTGCCCCGCAGCCGGGACGGGCGGCGTGAGTCGCGCCGCGCGTAGGGCCGTGCGCTCGACAGCGGCGGTCGCGACGGAGCAGCTGGGCGGCGCCAGGAGCGCTGCGGGCGAGCCCGTACGACTGGAGACGGGCCGACCGGTCATGGTCGATTCCGTGCTGAAGCGCGTGGTGGACGTGGTGGGCGCATCGCTGCTCCTGCTGGCCAGCGCGCCGCTGGCCGCGGCCGTGGCGATCGCGATCCGGCTGGACTCGCGAGGCCCCGTGCTGCTGCGCCAGGAGCGCTGCGGCTACCGCGGCAAGCGCTTCACCTGCCTCAAGTTCCGTTCGATGCGAGCGGACTCCGACGACGGTCGGCACCGCGCCTACGTGTCCGAGCTGCTGAGCGGCAACGGCGCGGCGGCGGGCGACGGCGTCTTCAAGCTGGAGAACGACGATCGCATCACGCGCGTGGGCGCGTGGCTGCGGCGCACGTCGCTGGACGAGCTGCCGCAGCTGTGGAACGTGCTGCGTGGCGAGATGACGCTGGTGGGGCCGCGGCCGCCGCTGCCCTACGAGGTGGAGCTCTACGACCAGCGGCAGTGGCAGCGGCTGGAGTGCCGGCCCGGTCTGACCGGGCTGTGGCAGGTATCGGGACGGAACAAGATGTCGTACCTCGACATGTGCGAGGTCGACCTGGAATACATCGGGCGGTGGAACCATCGGCTGGACGCGGCGATCCTGTTGCGAACGGTACCGGTTGTGCTGCTGAACCGGGGCCACGCGCGCTAGGCGCGGCCCGGGGAGCGGAGGATGCGATGCGGCAGGTGAACGTCGGCGTGATCGGATGCGGCTACTGGGGCCCGAACCTGGTCCGCAATTTCGCGCGCCATCCACACGCCTCGCTGATGGCGGTGGCGGACGTGGTGAAGGAGCGGGCCGAGCGGACGGGGGCGGAGTTCCGAGTGCCGCTGGTGACCGACGACGCGCAGCGGGTGATCGGCTCCAGCTCGGTGGACCTGGTCGTGATCGCGACGCCGGTCTGGACGCACTACGAGCTGTGCAAGCAGGCGATCAACGCCGGCAAGCACGTGCTGGTGATGAAACCGCTTGCGACGCGCACGGACAAGGCCGAAGAGCTGTGCGACCTGGCGCAGCGGAAGGGCGTGCTGCTGGCCGTGGACCACACGTTCATCTTCACCGGGGCGGTGCAGAAGATCAAGGAGCTGGTCGACTCGGACGAGCTGGGCGAGCTCTACTACTTCGACTCGGTGCGCATCAACCTGGGCCTGTTCCAGCACGACGTGAACGTGCTGTGGGACCTGGCGCCGCACGACGTCTCGATCATGGACCACCTGATGGGCTGCCTGCCGGACGAAGTCACGGCGGTGGGCATGTGCCACGGCGGCAGCCCGACCGAGAACATCGCCTACCTGACCGTGCGCTACGGCCACAGCTTCCTGGGCCACGTGCACGTGAACTGGCTGGCGCCGGCCAAGATCCGGCGCACCATCGTGGGCGGCAGCCGCAAGATGCTGGTCTACGACGACATGGAGCCCAGCGAGAAGGTGCGCGTCTACGACAAGGGCGTGTCTTTCCTGGCGGACCCCAACGACAGCACCGAGGAGCAGTACAAGCCGCTGGTGTCCTATCGCTCCGGCGACATGTGGGTGCCGCAGCTGGAGATGAAGGAGGCGTTGTCGGTGGAGGCCGAGAACGTGATCTCGGCGATCCGCGGCAGGTCCGAACTGATCGTGACCGGGCAGGACGGGCTGCGCGTGGTGCGCATCCTGGAGGCCGCCGAGCGCTCCATCCAGAGTTCGGGCGCGCCGGTCAAGATCCGACCCGCCATCGCCGCCGCCTGACCCGGAGCTCGCCATGCAGTTCGTGGATCTGAGGGCCCAGCACGACGAGGTGCGGGCGGAGATCGAGGCGGCGTTCCGTCGCATCGTGGACGCGTCGTCCTTCGTTGGCGGCGCGGACGTGGAAGGCTTCGAGCGGGACTTCGCCGACTTCGTCGGCGTGCCGCACGCGGTGGGCGTGGCAAGCGGCACGGACGCCGTGCGCATGGCGCTGCAGGTGGTGGGCGTGCGACCGGGCGACGCGATCGTCACCGTCGCGCACACCTTCATCGGCACCGTGGAGGGCGCGGTGCAGCTGGGCTGCCACCCGCTGTTCATCGACGTGGACGCCGACTCGCGCAACATGAGCCCGGGCGCGCTGCGCCGCTTCCTCGAGGACGAGTGCGAGCGAGGCGCCGACGGCCCGCGCCACCGGCGCAGCGGTCGCCGCATCGGCGCGATCCTGCCGGTCCACCTCTACGGCCAGAGCGCCGACATGGCGCCGATCCTCGACCTGGGCAGCGAGCACGGCGTGCCGGTGGTCGAGGACGCGGCGCAGGCGCAGGGCGCGCGCTACCGCTTCCCGGACGGCCGCGACGTCGCCTGCGGCGCGATGGGCGACGCGGCGGCCTTCTCCTTCTATCCGGGCAAGAATCTCGGCGCGATGGGGGAGGCGGGCGCGGTGACCGTGCGCGACGAGGCACGCGCGCAGCGACTGCGCCTGATCCGCGACCACGGGCAGGCCGAGAAGTACGTGCACCAGATCGCCGACGGCGGCAACTACCGTCTGGACGCGATCCAGGCGGCGGTGCTGCGCATCAAGCTGTCGCGGCTGGAGGCGTGGAACGACGCGCGTCGCGAGGCGGCTGCGCAGTACGGCCGGCTGCTGGCGGATTCGCCGATCGAGCCGCCGCGCGAGATGGAGCACGCGCACCACGTCTGGCACCTGTACGTGGTGAGCCTCCCCGAACGCGACCGGGTGCGCGCGGCGATGGGCGAGGGCGATGTGCCGACCGGGCTGCACTACCCGATCCCGCTGCACCTCCAGCCGGCGTTCCGCGGCCAGGACGTGCTGGGCGGGCCGCTGCCGGTGACGGAGCGGCTGGCGGCCGCGTGCCTGTCGCTGCCGATGCACGCGCACCTGGAGCCCGCGGACGTGGAGCGGGCGGTGGAAACGCTGCTGGACGTGGCGAGGGTGCCGCAGCCGACGTAGGCTTCCCGACATGAGCACGGCGACGGCGGTACCGGACGGTCGGCCGTCGGCGCGACCGGGGCCGCTCACGCGGCTGGCGCCGGTGGCGCTGGCCGTGGGCGCGGGGCTGCTGGTGGCGCTGGCCAGCGTGCTGGGCCCGGCGCGGCAGGCCGCGGTGCTGCTGCTGCTGGCGCTGACGCCCCCCGTCCTTCTGCTGTTCCTGTTCCGGCCGCACCTCTCGCTGGCCGCCTACCTGCTCGCGATCCCGCTGATCCTGCCCGTGCCTGTGGCCGGCGGTCTGAACGCCGGTGAAGCCGCCACGCTGGGCATGCTGGTGCTGGGCTTCCTGGGATTGTGGCGCGTACGCGAGCGCATCGGCCCGGCGCTGCGGGCGCTGGCGCCGGTGCTGGTGCCGCTGGTGGTGCTGAGCGTGGTCAGCATCGTCTCGCTGCTGGTGAACGGCATCCTGGCGTTCGAGGAGATCGTATCGGCGCTGTTCAAGGTGCTGACGTTCGGCCTCATCGCGCTGCTGGTGCACGTGTACGCGGACACGGACGGCCACGCGCGCACGCTGCTGCGGGCGATGGCGCTGGGGGCGACGGCGGTGGCCGCGTACTCGGTGCTGGCGTGGCTGGCCGGCTGGAGCTACGACGCGACGTACGACTGGAACCGCGCCTCCGGCACGTTCGAGAACTGGAACCTGCTGGGCGGCTTCATGGCGCTGATGGCGCTGCCGACGCTGGCGCTGGCCGCGCGTTCGCGCGGCATCGGCGCGCGCATCGGCTGGGCGACGGGGTTCCTGCTGCAGATCGTGGCGCTGCTGCTGTCGCTGACGCTGGGTTCGATGGCGGGCGTGGTGGTGGGTGCCCTGTTCACGGTCGTGTTCGTGGCGCGCATCGGCTGGCGGCGCCTGCTGCCGGCCGCGCTGCTCGCGATCCTCGCCTTCGGCTTCGTGTTCGCGACCAACCCGGCGCTGCGCGACAAGCTGGCGCGCGTGGACGAGCGGGTGGAGGACCGGCTGCTCACCTACGCGGTGGGCATCAACATGTTCGCCGATCGCTTCTGGTGGGGGTTCGGCAGCGAGCAGAACCTGACGGACGAGCTGTGGTTCGGGGAGGCCGACTACGGCATCACCGGCCTGGGCACGTCCAGCATGGTGCCGCACAACGCCTTCCTGAAGATCGGCGTCGAGAAGGGCTTCTTCGGCGCGGCGGTCTTCACCCTGCTGATCGTCGGCTGCTTCGTGCTGGTGTTCCGGCAGGGGCGCCGGCTGCGCGGTGGGCCCGACGCATTGCTGTACTATGGCATCGTCGCGGGCGCCGTCGCGTTCATGACGCAGAACATGACCAACGACCTGATGCTGCACGCGCGCGTCGGCATCGTCTTCTTCGCGCTGATCTCGGTGCTGGACCGGCTGGGGCGGGCGGAGGCGGGGCGCGCGGGGGAGGGGACGGCACTGGCGGCGGGGGCGGATGGCTGAGCGGGTGCTGGTCATCGCGCACCAGTACCTGCCGTCGGATCCGCGCATCCGCCGGCAGCTGGACGCGCTGGCGGACGAGGGCGTCGCGGCGGACGTGGTGTGCCTGCGGCGGGAGGGGCAGGGCTTCCGCGACCGCTACCGCACCAGCGAGCTGCACCGCATGCCGGTGCGGCGGCACCGCGGCGCTTCTCTGGCCGCGTACCTGGCGGAGTACGCGGCGTTCTTCGCCAGCGCCGGCGCCTACGCCTCGCTGCTCTACGCGCGCCACCGGCACAGCGCGGTGGTCACGCACACGCTGCCGGACCCGCTGGTGTTCGCCGCGCTGGTGCCGCGGCTGACGGGTGCGCGCGTGGTGATGGACATGCACGAGTTCACGCCGGAACTGTTCGAGACGCGGCACGGCCTGTCGTCCTCACACCCGCTGATCCGCGTGACGCGCTGGCTGGAGCGTGCCAGCACGCGCTTCGCCTCTCGCGTGGTGACGGTGCACGAGCCGGGGCGCGAGCTGCTGGGCGGGCGCGGCGTGCCGGCCGACAAGCTGCGCGTGGTGCCGAACACGGACCGGATGCGCATCCGTGACGGCGCGGAGGGGCCGGACCGCTACGCGCGCGAGGGCGGCCCGTTCCGCCTGGTCTACCACGGGCTGCTGGCCAACCAGTACGACCTGGCGACAGCGCTGCGCGCGGTGGCTCGCCTGCGCGAGACGGGCGGGCCGGACGCGCGGCTGCGCATCGTCGGGGAGGGGCCGGAGGAGGGGGCGCTGCGCGCGCTGGCCGCCGAGCTCGAGCTCGGGGACGCGGTCACTTTCGAGGCGCCCGTTTCTCCCGACGAGATCCCGGCGATCCTGGAATCGGCCGATGCGGGCGTGGTCCCCATGCGCGACGTGGTCTACACGCACCTTACGCTGCCGATGAAGCTGCTGGAGCTGGCGGCGACGGGCGTGCCCGCGATCACGACGCCGTCGCGCACGATCCGGCACTACCTGGGGGAGGACGCGGTGCTGTACGTGCCCTTCGGCGACGCCGACGCGCTGGCGGAGGCGATCCGGCGGCTGGCCGGCGATGCGGAGCTGCGCGCGGGCATGCGGCGCAACGCGGCAGAGGCGGTGCGGCCGCTGCACTGGGGGGTGGTCGGGCGGCACTTCGTGGAGGTTCTGCGTGGCGGCTAGGGGGACCGGGCCTCGCGTCCTGGTCGTGACCAACATGTGGCCGGGGGACGGGTCGCCGTATGCGGGGATCTTCGTCCGGCGACAGGTGGAGGCGCTGCGGCGGGTGGCGCCGTCCTGGACGTTCGACACGTTCGTTATGGCGGGGCGGCGGGGGCGGTCGGACTATCTGCTGGCGGTGCCGCGGCTGCGGCGGGCGCTGCGCGCGGGCTACGACCTCGTGCATGCGCACTACGGGTTCACGGGGGCCACGGCGGCAATGGCGGGGTCGCGGCCGCTGGTCGTGACGCTGCACGGCGGCGACGTGGACATCTGGTGGCAGCGGCCGATCACGGCGTGGGGGGTGCGGCGGGCGGACCGGGTGATCGCGGTGTCGGAGCGGTCGCGCGCGGTGTGGGGGGACGCTTCGCTGCCGGTGCTGCCGTGCGGCGTACCGACCGGGCTGTTCGGCCCGCGCGACCGGGCGGAGGCGCGGCGGTGGCTGGGCATCGACATGGACGCGCCGACCGTGCTGTTCCCGGCCGACCCGGCGGTCCCGGTCAAGGACTGGCCGCTGTTCCGCACCTCGATCGACCGGCTGACGGAGCCGCTGCGCGATCAGGTGGTGGTGCGCGTGCTGGCCGACGTGGAGCCGGAGGAGGCGCCGTGGCACATCGCCGCGGCCGACGTGGTGGTCGTCACGTCGCAGCGGGAGAGCGGGCCGCTGGTGGTGAAGGAGTCGCTGGCGATGGGCGTGCCCGTGGTCTCCGTGGACGTAGGCGACGCGGGGCAGGTGCTGGCGGGCGTCGCCGGCTGCGCCGTGGTGCCGCACGACCCGGCCGCGATCGCCGCGGCCGTGGAGCGGGTGCTGGCGTCGCGAGCCACGCCGCCGGACCCCGAGCGGCTGCGGGCGCGCGTGCTGGAACTGGGGCTGGACGACGACGCGATCGCGCGGCGGCTTCTGACGATCTACGAGGAGACGATCGCGGCGTCGCTCAGATGATGCGCTGTGGCGTGAGCCGCGCGCCGGTGTCGCCGAGGCCGAGCTGACCCCAGCTGTTGCGGCCCCAGCAGTAGACGCCACCGCCTTCGGCCAGGCCGCAGGTGTGGAACCAGCCGGCGCTGATCTGTCGGAAGCGCAGCGTGGTATCGACGCGAGCGGGTACCAGGCGATCGACCAGCGTGCCGTCGCCGAGCTGACCGGACTCGTTGCCGCCCCAGCACCAGGCTTCTCCGTCGGCCGTGAGCGCGCACGAGTGCGTCTCGCCGGCGCTGATGTCCATGAGCGGGCGCGGCGTCGCGACCGGAACCGGGAACGTGCGCGCCAGCCCCTCGCCGTTGCCGATGCGGCCGCGGTCGCCGCGGCCGAAGCACCAGCCGACGCCGCCCGTGTCGATGCCGCACGTGTGGGCCACGCCGGCGTCCAGGAGCGCCCACTTCAGCCCGGCCTGGCGGACGGGATCGGGGTCGTTGGGGTCGCCGCGCACGCGGTGCGGGGTCGCCCTGGCCACGGTCGAGCCCGTGCCGAGACGCCCGTCCAGGTTTGCGCCCCAGCACCAGGCGTCGGCGTCGGCGTCGATGGCGCAGGTGTGGCTGGCGCCGGCGGTGATCTGGGTGAAGACGTGGCCGCCGGCGACGGGGGAGGGGATGGACGTGCTGTCGTGGTCCAGACCGTCGCCGAGCTGGAACATGCGGGCGAGGCCCCAGCAGTAGGCCCGGCCGTTGTCGTCCAGTGCGCAGCTGTGGCTGCCGCCCGCGGTGACGTCGACGACGTAGTTGCCCAGCACGACGGGCAGCGGCGCGGTCGAGCATAGCAATGGATTGACCTCGCCGCAGCGCTGCGTGGTCGTTTCGCCGACGCCGAGCTGGCCGCGCCAGTCGAAGCCCCAGCAGTAGGCTACGCCCCCGGACAGCGCGCAGTTGTGCTCCTCCCCGGCGTCCACGTCGCGCAGCGGGCCGCCGCCGACGGGGACGGGCTCGAGGCAGGCCCGGCCGTCGTCGGTGCAGGGGGAGACGCTGGACAGGAAGCCGAGTCGGCCCATGCGGGCGCGGCCCCAGCACCACACGTCGCGATCGGCGGTGGCGGCGCAGGTGTGCTCGGCGCCCGCGGTCACCTCGACGAAGCGCTGCGGCGCGTCCGGTGCGGTCGGCGAGTCGTCGCCGCAGGCCGAGAGGGCGAGCGCGAGGGCCGGGAGACAGAGCAGTCGGGCTATCGCCCGCGCCGACCTGGCGCGGGGGCTGCCGGGTTCGATCTGGCCGTTCGGGTGACGCAAGACAGACTCGTGGTTCCGGGGTTCGCGTGGCCGCGCAATGTAGCGGCGGCCGACCCGTGCCTCCAGATTCGCGCCATGCCGGAAAACAGAGTCCGACCGGGGCGCGAGGACGCGCGACCGGCGCTGCCGACGACCATGGCGCGCAACAGCCTGCTGAACCTGCTGGGGCTGGGCGCGCCGCTGGTCGTGGCGGTGTTCGCGATCCCGCCGCTGGTGGACGGGCTGGGACCGCAGCGCTTCGGGCTCCTGGGCATGATCTGGGTGGTGGCGGCCTACCTGAACCTGCTTGACCTGGGACTGGGACGCGCCACGACGCGCTATGCGGCGCCCGCGCTGCGCGACGGCGACCAGGCGGCGCTGGGCTCCATCCTGGGCGCGGCCGTCGCGCTGCAGCTGGTGCTGGGTGTGGCGGGTGGGGCCGTCGCCGCGCTCGCGGCGCCGCCGCTGGTGGACCGCTTCCTGGGACTGGAGGGAGCGCTGCGGGACGAAGCCGTGCGCTCGTTCGTGCTGCTGGCCGCGGCCGCGCCAGCGCTGACCGTGGCCAGTTCGTTTCGCGGCGTGCTGGAGGCCGGGCAGCGTTTCGCGGTGATCAATCTGATCCGCGTGCCGGTCAGCACCGCCAACTTCCTGGTGCCGCTGGTCGGTGTGGTGCTGGGCTGGTCACTGCCGGCGATCGTCGTCGGCATGGTGCTGGTGCGCGTCGGCGCGCTGTTCGTCTACGGCGCGGCATGCCTGCGCTCCTGGCCGGGGCTGGCGCGGCGGCTGGGGCTGCACGGCGGCCGCATGCGCGAACTGCTCGGGTTCGGCGGCTGGGTCACCGTGTCGGGCGTGGTCGGCGCGCTGCTGGTCTACGTCGACCGCTTCGTGCTGGGCGGGCTGCGCTCGGTGGCCGAGGTGGGCTACTACACGGTGCCGCACGAGATGGTGACGCGGCTGGAGATCCTGCCGGCCAGCCTCGTGCTCACGCTGTTCCCTGCCATGGCCGCGATGTCCGGGGAGGCGCGGCGCGGCGGCGAGCTGTTCGACCGCTCCGTGCTGTTCCTGCTGGCGCTGGTCGGGCCGCTGCTGCTCGCGCTGGCGATCGCGGGCGGCGACATCCTGACGCTCTGGCTGGGCGCCGACTTCGCCGCGCAGGCCGCCGGCGCGCTGCGTCTGCTCGCGCTGGGCATGCTGGCCAATGCGCTGGCCTACATTCCCTACGCCGCGATCCAGGCCGCCGGCAAGCCGCAGGTCGCCGCGGCGTTTCACCTGATCGAGCTGCCCATCCACCTGGTCGTGCTGTGGACGCTCACCGTGCGCTGGGGTATCGAGGGCGCCGCGGCCGCGTGGGCGCTGCGTACCGCGCTCGACGCCTCGCTGCTGTACGCCGCCAGCGGCCGCATGGGCCTGCGCAGCCGCGGTCTGCCCGATCGGGTGGGGCGTGTCGCGATCGCGCTGGCGATCTTCGCCGCCGCCATCGCGCTGGCCACGGTGTGGCTCGCGTCGCCCCTGCCCGCCATCATGGCCGTGATGCTGGCGCTGCTGCTCTGGGCCGCCTGGTGCTGGAAAGCCCTGCTGCTCCCCCGCGAGCGCGCCCGCCTGCTCGAGGCGGTCGGCGTGGCGCGGCCCGCATGAGCCGCGGCCGGTTGTTTGCACGCGTAGCCCCGGGCTCGTGACCCGTAGCCGCTAGCCCGTAGCCCGTAGCCCGTAGCCCGTAGCCCGTAGCCCGTAGCCCGTAGCCCGTAGCCCGTAGCCCGTAGCCCGTGGCCCGATCATGGATCTCTCCATCCTCATCTGCTCCTGGAACGTGCGCGAGCACCTGGAACGGTGCCTGGCGTCGCTGTACGGACGGGAGCAGGGCGTGGACTTCGAGGTGGTGCTGGTCGACAACGCGTCGACGGACGGCACGGTCGAGATGGTGCGGCGGGACTGGCCGCAGGTGCGCGTGGCGGTGAACGCGGCCAACGTCGGCTTCGCGCACGCCAACAACCAGGCGCTGGCGCGTGCGCACGGCGAGTACGTGCTGTTCCTGAATCCGGACACCGAGGTGGGCCCGGACGCGCTGCGGCGCTGCATGGAGGAGCTGCGTGGCGATCCGACGATCGGGCTGGTCGGCTGCCGGCTGCTGTACCCGGACGGGCAGATCCAGTACGAGTGCGCACGCAGCGCGTACCGGCTGGGTGATCTGCTGATCGAATCGGTCTACCTGCACCGCTTCTTTCCGAGGCATCCGGTCTTCGGCCGGCAGATCCTGGGTCACTGGGACCACACGGACAGCCGGGACGTGGAGGGGCTGTCCGGCGCGTTCATGATGATGCCGCGCGCGCTGGCCGAGGAACTGGGCGGCATGGCCACCGAGGTGTTCCTCTACCACGAGGACATGGACCTGGCGCTGCGGGTGCGCCAGCGCGGCTACCGGGTGCGGTATCTGGCGGACGTGGAGACCGTGCACCACACCAGCCGCGCGACGGTGGGCAAGTGGGCGGAGCCCGGCTGGGCGCTTCTGGAGCTGGAGACCAACGTCCGGCTGATCCGGCAGCTGCAGGGGCGCGCCGCGGCGGGCGCCGCGCGTGCGGCCTACCTCGCCCGTTCATTGGGCCGTATGGCCGTGGCCGCCGCGGGCAAGGTCGTGCCCGGGCTGGGCCGCGTGCGCGAGCGGTACCCGACGGTGTTCAGCGTGCGGCGCCACGCGCTGCAGGCGGCGTGGTCGCTGTCGCCGCGGCTGGTGGCGCACCGGCTGCCGAGCGGTCCGACGCCGGCGGAGCTGCCGCCGCCTACCGAATACCCTCCAGGAGCGCCGGCCACGCGCTGACCTCCAGCGTCAGCCGCAGGCTGGAGGCGTCCTCCAGGAAGTCGCGGTCCCAGCGGTGGCTGTAGCCGAGGGAGCCGGCCGCGGACAGCCCGTTCCACAGGAACAGGCCACGTACGCCGCCGGTCAGCTCCGTGTCGTGCTCGTAGGGCCAGTCGAGACGCGCGGCGATGGCCGCATTCGAGGCGTCGTTGCGGCGGACCCGCTCCACGAAGACGCCGGCGTAGCCCCACCAGTCCATCCAGTCGACGCCGATGAACTGAGCGTCGGCGCCCGGGCCGATGCCGGCGCCGAGGATCTGACCCCGGTTCGTATAGCCCTGCCTGACCCTTTCGTGCGTGTAGTAGACGGGCGGGGACCGGCCATGCCGCGTCTCCTGCTTCTCCTGCAGGTGGTTCAGCTCGGCCTCGACGCGGATCGCGCCCGGCCCCACCTCCGTCACCTTCTGGATGCCGAACAGGTACGCCTGCGAGTGGTCGGGCTCCGGGATGAAGTCGTCCGTCACGCCGGAGAAGCGGTCGTTGCGCGCCCACTCGGCGTAGACCTCGGCACCGACCTCGGGGAAGACCCAGCGGCCGAACAGCGCGGCCAGTTCGTTGCCCGGCAGGTTGCTGTCGCTGCCCAGGCTGAAAAAGCCTTCCAGGCCGCCGAAGTCGAACAGCGCGTCCTGGTCGTCGGGGCGGAACATGTAGGAGCGTGCGACGCCCACTTCCAGGCCGTCCAGGCCGCGCGGGCTGACGGAGAAGGACCAGATGGCGAGGTGGCTGACATCGTTGGTCGAGACGGAGTCGAAGTGCTCGGACTCCTCGACCCGGCCCAGCACCAGTTCCAGGTCCAGCTCGGCGATCCAGAGGTCCAGCGGCCGGCTGGTCGACGCGAACAGGTGCGTGAAGCCGGGCGCCGTGGCGGAGAGCACGATCGGGTTCCGGATCGCCGGGCCGACCAGCAGGTTCTCGTGCGAGATGCCCGCCGCCAGCCCCCAGGCGTCCACGCGCAGGAAGCTCTGCCCCGCCCAGTCCGCCTCGACGAACGACTCCTCCCCCATGCGCTGCGGATAGTCGATGCCGCTGTAGAACGGATTGCGGTAGACCGGAAAGCCGGGAGAGGACCGGGGCACGATCTCGAAGTCGCTGTTCTGCTGCCAGGCGAGGCCGGGGATGAAGCCCGCGCTCACCGGGCCGACGTGGGCCGCCACGCCGCCCGTGATGGCCGTCGAGACGCCGCGGCCGGCCCAGACGAAGCCGTTGTTGCGGTCGTCGGGATAGCCGCCATTGACCCACGTGCCGACGCGCAGCGGCACGAGCTCGATCGCCACGGGCCCGCTCTCGAACAGCGGCGCAGCGGCATGCTCCGGGCAGTCGCCCGGCGCCCCGGGATCCGACGCGCGGCGCACCGTCATGGAGCGGACGTGCATGTCGCCGCCCAGTTCGGCCAGCCGCCGCAGCTCCTCGGCGCTGCCCGTCACGCCGGCCGGGCCGCTGCCGGCCAGCAGGGCGCAGGGCTCGAACGGCAGCGCGACGCCGGTTTGCTGCGCCAGCGCGCCGGAGGGCGCGGCGGCGAGCACGATGAGCAGGGATGTGCGCAGGTGCGTCGACTTCATGCGATGCCTCGGGTGCGGTCGCCCCCAGCGGGGCTTCGATGCGAGTGGGGAATCTGATCGGGTGGAGAGGGCGCGGCAAACGCCGCGCCGCGTTGCCGCCGACCGCCGCGCCGCGTTGCCCCCGCCCTCCGCGCCGTCTAGCTTCGCGCCCGTTCGCGGGTCCCTTTCACGCAGCAACGGCGGTTCGATGGCGGAGCACGTCCTGGTCACCGGCGGAGCCGGCTTCATCGGCTCGTTCCTGGTCGACGCACTGGTCGAGCGGGGGCACCGCGTGCGCATCCTGGACTCGCTGGAGGAGCAGGTGCACGGCGGCGCGCGGCCCGACTACCTGAACCCGCACGCCGAGTTCATCGAGGGCTCCGTGCTCGACCCGGCCGCCGTGGCGCGTGCGATGGACGGCGTGGACGTGGTCTTCCACCAGGCGGCCATCGTCGGGGTGGGGCAGTCCATGTACGAGATCCGCCGCTACTGCGAGGGCAACACGCTCGGCGCCGCGACCGTGCTGGAGGCGCTGATGGAGCGGCGCGACCGCGTGCGCAAGGTCGTGGTCGCGTCGTCGATGTCCATCTACGGGGAGGGCGCCTACATCGGCGCGGAGGGGCGGATGGAGGCGCCGCGGCTGCGCCCGCGCGACGCGCTGCGCCGCGGCGAGTGGGAGCCGACCGACGAGGGCGGCCGGCCGCTCGAGCCGATGCCGACGCCCGAGCACAAGCCGCTGCAGCCGACCTCGGTCTACGCGGTGACCAAGCGCGACCACGAAGAGCTGTTCCTGTCGGTCGGGCACGCGTACGGCATCCCGACCGTCGCGCTGCGCTACTTCAACGTGTACGGCGCGCGGCAGGCGCTCTCGAACCCGTACACGGGCGTCGGCGCGATCTTCTCCAGCCGCTACCTGAACGGCCGGCCGCCCGTGATCTTCGAGGACGGGGCGCAGACGCGCGACTTCGTGCACGTGAGCGACATCGTGCAGGCCAACCTGCGCGCGATGGAGGGGGACGGCGCGGACCACCAGGCGGTCAACGTGGGCACCGGCCGCGCGACGTCGGTGGCGCGGCTGGCGGGCCTGATCGCGCGCGAACTCGGCATGGAGGAGATCGAGCCGGAGATCACGGGCGAGTTCCGCGAGGGCGACATCCGCCACTGCTACGCCGACATCGGCAAGGCGCGGAACCTGCTCGGCTACGAGCCGCGTGTCGCGCTGGAAGCCGGCGTGGCGCAGCTGGTGGAGTGGGTGCGCACGCAGCGGGCGGAGGATCGCTTCGACGCGGCGCGGGCGGAACTGAGCGAGAAGGGGCTGGCGTAGCCATGGCCGTACCGTTCCTGGACCTGAAGGCGCAGTACGCCGGGCTGCGCGCCGACGTCGACGACGCGATCCGGCAGGTGGTCGAGTCGCAGCACTTCGTGATGGGCCCGCGCGTCGAATCGTTCGAGAACGAGCTGGCGGCGCGGCTGGGTTCGGAGCACGTGGTCGGCTGCGCCAGCGGCACGGACGCGCTGCTGCTCTCGCTGCGCGCGCTGGAAGCGGAGCCGGACGCGGAGGTCATCGTACCGGCGTTCACCTTCTTCGCCACGGCGGGCGCCGTGTGGAACGCGGGACTCACCCCCGCGTGGGCCGATGTGGATCCCGTCGACTACAACCTTACGGCCGAGACGATCGAGGCGGCGCTGACCGAGCGGACGCGCGCGATCGTGGTGGTGCACCTGTACGGCCAGATGGCCGACATGGCGCCGATCCTGGAGCTGGCCGAGCGGCGCGGGCTGGCCGTGATCGAGGACGTGGCGCAGGCGCTGGGCGCGCGGCAGCGGCTGAACGGCACCTGGCGCGAGGCGGGCACGCTCGGCCTGTTCGGCGCCTACAGCTTCTTCCCGACCAAGATCCTGGGCGCGTTCGGCGACGGCGGCGCGATCTGCTCGGACGACGCGGCCATGGCCGACCGCGTGGCCAAGCTGCGCGTGCACGGCGGGCGGCAGATGTACCACCACGAGATGGTCGGCACCAACTCGCGGCTGGACGCCCTGCAGGCGGCCGTGCTGTCGGTCAAGCTGCCGCACGTGGACGCGTGGATCGCGCGCCGGCGCGAGGTGGCGGAGCGCTACTCCCGGGGGCTGGCCGACGTGGACGGGGTGAGCGTGCCGGAGACGCGGCCGCACAACGAGCACGTGTGGAACGTCTACACCCTGCGCGCGCAGGAGCGCGACCGGCTGCGCGAGCACCTGGTCGGGCGTGGCATCGGCAGCAACGTCTACTACCCGCTGCCGCTGCACCTGCAGGAATGCTTCGCCGGCCTGGGCGGGAAGCGCGGGCAGATGCCGGCCAGCGAGGCGGCGGCCGAGCAGGTGCTCAGCCTGCCGATGTTTCCGGAGCTGGCGGACCGGCAGGTGGACGAGGTGGTGGAGGCGGTGGCGGACTTCTACGGCTGATACGGCGGGGGACGCGGCTGCGCCGCGGGGACGCTCGTCTGCGGCTCGCGGGGACGCGGCTATCGCCGCGGGGACGCTCGCCTGCGGCTCGCGGGGACGCTCGCCTGCGGCTCGCGGGGACGCGGCTATCGCCGCGGGAAGCGCTACAGCGTGCGCGCCTTGGCGCCGTCCTGCTCGATCAGCTTGCGGAAGTGCGGGATGGTCTTCTCCAGCCCTTCGCGCAGCTTCACCTTCGGCTCCCAGCCGAGCTTCTCGCGCGCCCTGGTGATGTCGGGCTTGCGCACCTTGGGGTCGTCCTCGGGCAGCGGCAGGTGCTCGATCTGCGACCGGCTGTCCGTCATGCCGATGACCAGTTCGGCCAGCTCCAGGATGGTGAACTCGTCGGGATTGCCGACGTTGACCGGGTCGTGTTCCTCCGACATGAACAGCCGGTAGATGCCGTCCACCTCGTCGGTCGCGTAGCAGAACGAGCGGGTCTGGCTGCCGTCGCCGTACACGGAGATCGGATCGCCGCGCAGCGCCTGCACGATGAAGTTGGAGACCACGCGCCCGTCGCCCGGCCGCATGCGCGGGCCGTACGTGTTGAAGATGCGCACGATGCGCGTGTCCACGCCGTGGAAGCGGTGGTACGCCATGGTCATCGCCTCGGCGAAGCGCTTGGCCTCGTCGTAGACGCCGCGCGGACCGATCGGGTTCACGTTGCCCCAGTAGTCCTCGGTCTGCGGGTGCACCTCGGGATCGCCGTACACCTCGGAGGTGGACGCCAGCAGGTAGCGCGCGCCGTGCTTCTTGGCCACGCCCAGCGTGTTCAGCGTGCCCAGACTGCCCACCTTGAGCGTCTGGATGGGCAGCTCCAGGTAGTCCACCGGGCTGGCCGGACTCGCGAAGTGCAGCACGCCGTCGATGCCGTCGCCCGCGTGACCCGTCATGTCGATGTACTGACTGACGTTGTGGGTGACGAACGAGAAGCGTTGCTCGTCCTTCAGATGCGCGATGTTGTCGGGCGAGCCGGTCAGGAAGTTGTCCATGCCGACCACCTCATGGCCCTCGGCCAGGAAACGATCGCACAGATGGGAGCCGAGGAAGCCGGCGGCGCCGGTGATGAGGATTCGCATGGGGGCGGATAGTAGACGCACCTGCGTACCATCACAACTGTTACGCAGTGGTACGCTTATTGACGCACCGATACGGGGCGGGCTACCTTCACCGCTGCGAATCGGCCTATGTGCTGACAGCAGTGACGATTGCACGCCGCAGGTGCGGGCTGGTGCGCCGCATGTGGGGCTTTTTTTTTGACGCTCATCCACGGCCGGACTGATTGATCAAGGGACGCAGCATGAATGGCAGGGCTGACGGAGGATCGCCGGACCAGACGGGAGCGGACGTGAGCGTGATGGACCGGCTTTACTACCGGCTGTACGCCCATCGCCGCCCGGTCGTGCTGCTCATTTACGGCCTGCTGGGTGCAGTAGGGTATTTCGCCGGATTCCTGCTGCGCTTCGAGTTCACCGACTGGTCGCACTGGTTCGCGTCGTTCGTCGTGACGGTGCCGCTGCTGGCCGCGGTGCGCATCGGCTACGCGCACATGTTCCACCTTTCGATCGGTCGCTGGCGCTTCATCAGCACCGTCGACGTCCTGAGACTCATGGTGGCAACGTGCGTGGGCACGCTGACCATGGTGCTGGCTCGCTGGGCGCTGCTCGGTGTGGTGACCATTCCGCTCTCTGTCCTCCTGATCGAGTGGGTCATAACCACCCAGCTGATCGGCGCCCTGTGGCTGGGCTACCGCACCAGCTTCGAACGCCTGCGCCACGCCCGTTGGGACGGCCGGAACGGGCAGGCCCGTCGCAAGATCGTGATCGTGGGCGCGGGGGAGGCGGGTAACATGCTCGCCCGGGAGATCCAGCGTTATCCGACTGGCTACCAGCTCGTCGGTTTCATCGATGACGATTCACTCAAGTGGGGCAGCCATATCCGCGGCGCCGAGGTCATCGGTGGCACGGCGCTGCTGCCGGAGCTGGTGCAGGCCCGCAAGCTGGACGAGCTGTTGCTGGCGGTGCCATCTGCGGAGCCGGAGGCGCTCCGGCGTCTGGTGGAGAGCTGCGAGGCGGCGGACATCCCGTTCAAGGTACTGCCCGGCATCGAAGAAGTGCTGGAGGGGAATGTACGGCTGAACCAGCTGCGCGAGCTGCGGATCGAGGACCTCCTCGGTCGCGAGCCCGTCTCGCTCCAGTTGCCACAGCTCGAGGGCGATCTCGACAACCGCTGCGTGCTGATCACCGGTGCCGCCGGCTCGATCGGCTCCGAACTCGCGCGCCAAGTCGCTGTGAACCGCCCGGATCGGCTGGTCCTCCTCGACCAGTCCGAAACGGCGCTCTTCTTCCTCGACATGGAGTTGCGCCGCGAAGCGCCGGACGTGGACATCGTGCCGGTGATCGCCGACATCGCGGACGAGCGATCGATGGCGCAGGTCTTCGAGCAGCACCGCCCGCACCGTGTCTTCCACGCCGCGGCGTACAAGCATGTGCCACTCCTCGAGGAGAATTCGAGCGAGGCGATCCGCAACAACGTGATCGGCACCCGCATCGTGGCGGAAATGGCGGGCCGCCACGGTTGTGGCAAGTTCGTCCTCGTCAGCACCGACAAGGCGGTGCGCCCGCAGAACATCATGGGCGCCACCAAGCGCATGGCCGAGCTGCTGATCCTGGCCATGAAGCAGGAGTACCCGGCTACGGTCTATGGCGCGGTCCGTTTCGGCAACGTGCTCGGCAGCAACGGCAGCGTGATCCCGATCTTCAAGAAGCAGATCAGCGAGAAGCGGCCGCTGACGGTCACCCATCCGGACGTGACCCGCTTCTTCATGACGATTCCGGAGGCGGCGCAGCTGATCCTGCAGGCATCCCTGCTCGAGGAGCTGGACGGCCATATCGCCATGCTCGACATGGGGCAGCCGGTGAAGGTGCTCGACCTCGCCAACAACATGCTTCGCCTGGCCGGTATCCCTCCGCGCGTCGGAGACAGCATCGTGTTCACGGGCCTCCGACCCGGTGAGAAGATGCACGAGGAGCTGACATTCCCTGCGGAGGAGACGACGGAAACGTCGATCCCCAAGGTGCGCGTCGTGGACAGCCGCGTGATGGACTTCGGCGGTGTGCTGGAGGTCGTGGACCGATGGGCCGCCTGCTTCGACTCCGGGTTCGGCCGCCAGGTCGCCGAGGAACTGCGCGTGCTCTTCAAGGACGAGCACAACGGGCAGCTCATGGTTCCCGCCGCAACCGTGCAGCCGGAGCCCGCTCTCGCCGTGCGGGTCGTGGACTGACCACAGCAGGCGCGGCAGGAGCTTGTCCCGATCTCACCGGCCCGAGGGCCCCGGCATCTCGGTCGTCATTCCGACCCACAACCGTGTGCGCATGACCGCGCGCGCGGTCGATAGCGCGTTCGCCCAGACGCTGGCGCCGCTCGAAGTGATCGTCGTCGACGACGGCTCCACCGACGACACCCGCCGAATCGCCGAACGTTACGCGGACCGGCCGTTCCTGTACCTCCGCAACGACACGTCGCAGGGCGCGGCGGCCGCGCGCAACCGCGGCATCGAGGCCGCGCGCGGCGAGCTCGTCGCGTTCCTCGACTCCGACGACGTATGGCTGCCGGAGAAGCTGGAGCGGCAGGCTCTCCTGCTCACTCAGCAGCCCGACGTCGCCGCCGTCTACTGCCGCCACGAGGTCGAGGAGGAGCAGCGTGGCACCCGCGCAGCCGGCGGGCGGCTGTTCCGCGGCGACGTGCGCGCCGAACTGATCGGCGGCTGGTGCCCCGCGACCACGTCGCTCTTCATGGTGCGTCGCTCGGCGCTCCGGGAGGTCGGCGGTTTCGATGAGCGGCTGCGCAGCTTCCATGACTACGACCTCTGGCTGCGGCTGTCGGAGCGACATCGTTTCGACTACGTGGACGAGCCGCTCGTCCGCTTCTTCAAGCACTCCGGCCAACGCATCAGCCTGGATCCGGAGCGGCGGCTCGAGGCCCTGGACCGCTTCCTGGAGAAGTGGCGGCCGGTCATCGAGCAGAGCCTCGGACCCAACGGCTTCCGGCGCCGTCGACGCGCCAAGCGTGCCTCCAACCTGAAGCGCCTCGGGGTGGAGGCGCTCCGCCAGGGCGAGCTCACGGCCGGCCGCGCATTGCTTGCGCGCTCGCTGCGCGAGCGTCCCACGGACCCACGCGCCTGGATCCAGCTCGCGGCGTCCTTCGCCGGTCGCCGGGGCTACGCGGCACTGCGGCGCAGGCTCGGCGGGAGCGCGGCGTGACGCCGGCCGGCGAAATTCTCGCAGCCAGGGCGGCGCCTGCCCGACGCGGCAGCCGTCTGCGCCGCTCCCTCACCTACCGGGTGCGGCGGGTTCTTTGGACGATCAGCGCCGCTTCGCGGCCGCTGCCCGACTTCCTCATCATCGGGGCGCAGAAGGCGGGCACTTCCTCGCTCTACTGGTACCTGGATCGTCACCCGCTGGTGCGTCGCTCGCTCATGAAGGAGGTCGAGTTCTTCACGCTGCACCATCACCGCGGGGAGCGCTGGTACCGGTCCTGGTTTCCGCGACGGAGGGCGGGTGACGACTGGATCACCGGCGAGGCGACCCCGTATTATCTGTTCCATCCGGCAGCGGCGGAGCGGGCCGCGCGACTGGTCCCGCGCGTCCGCGCCATCGCGGTGCTGCGGGATCCCGTCGAGCGCTGCATCTCTCACTACCACCACGAACGTGTGCTGGGCCGGGAGAGCCTGCCCCTCGAGGAGGCGCTCGAACGGGAGACGCAACGGCTGGACGGGGAAGAGCGCAAGCTGCTCGAGGACGACCGGTACCGATCGATGGCCCATCAGTCCCATTCATACCGCAGCCGCGGCCTCTACGCGCCCCAGCTCCAACGCTGGTTCGACGCACTCGGTCGCGAACAGGTGCTCGTGCTCCTGTCCGAGGACCTTTACCAGCGCCCCGCCGAAAGTTTCCGCACGGTCTCCGCGTTCCTCGGCATTCCGCCCATCGATCTCGACGAGTATCCGGCGCACAACAGCCGGGTGTACCCTGCGGCGGCGGACCACGTCGTCGCCGGACTGGAGCGGTTCTACGCACCGCACAACCAGCGGCTGGCCGCGCTGCTCGGGAGGGAACTGCCGTGGTAGACGGTCGCTCCGTGCTGGTCGTGGTTGCACACCCCGACGACGAAGCGCTCGGCTGCGGCGGGACCGTCGCGAAGCTGCGCGCCGGAGGGAGTCGGGTATCGTGCTGCATCATGGGCGCGGACGTGCGTGCGCGCCGCCACCGGCCCGAGGACGACGCGCTGCGCGCCGACACCGACGCCGCCGCCGCGATCCTCGGCTTTGAGCGGCTGATCCGCGGCGACTTCCCCAACATCGAGCTCAACACGGTGCCGCACCTCGAGCTCGTCCGGTTCGTGGAGGAGGCGATGCTGGAGACCGGCGCCGACGTGCTGATCACGCACCACGCCGGGGACCTCAACAACGACCACCGACACGTGGCCCTGGCCGCGCGCGCCGCCGCCCGGCTGTGGCAGCGCCGCGAGGGCGTGCCGCCGCTGTGGGCGCTGCTCTACATGGAGATCGCCTCCTCCACCGACTGGGCCTTCAGCGGCCGGGACGAGGTCTTCGCGCCCAACCTGTTCGTGCCGCTCGGCGAGGCCGAGCTCGATGCCAAGCTGCGCGCCTGCGCCGCCTACCGGGGCGTCATGCGGCCTCACCCGCACCCCCGCAGCGAGGAGGGCCTGCGCGCGCAGGCGCTGCGGCGCGGCGCCCAGGCCGGCGCCCCCCTTGCCGAAGCGTTCGAGACGGCCTTCCTGAGGGCGGACTGGTAGAGGGTCATGGGGTGGTATCGACGTTTCGGAAAACGCGCGGTCGACGTGGTCGGTGCGAGCGCGGCGCTCGTCCTGCTCGCGCCGCTGCTGGCCGCGACCGCCGTTCTCATCAAGCTCGAGGACCGCGGCCCGGTGCTGTTCCGCCAGACGCGTGTCGGCCGCGGCGGAGACCCGTTCCCGTTCCTGAAGTTCCGCAGCATGGCCATCGGAACGCCCAACCTGGCCTCCGCCGACGCCCGGGGCCTGCGGGTGACGCGCGTCGGTCGCTGGATCCGGCGGACGAACATCGACGAGCTTCCGCAGCTCGTGAACGTCCTGCGCGGCGAAATGAGCTTGGTCGGCCCGCGACCGGCGCTCCCGTCTCAGACCGCGCTGGTCGAGCTGCGCAGCCGCGGCGGCGCTCTCGACTGCCTGCCCGGCCTCACCGGCCTCGCGCAGGTGAGCGCCTACGACGGTATGCCCGAGACGGAGAAGGCGGCCTTCGACGGCGAGTATGCCCGCACCGTCTCGCTGCGGCGGGATGCCGGCATCGTTCTGCGCACGTTCCGGTACCTCACGCAGCCGCCCCCGGTGTATTGATGGGGAAGCAGACCAGAGGATGATGCGAGCCGCCTTCGTTACCTGCGTCGAACTTGGTCGCGCCTGCATCGAGGAGGTGTGCGAGTCGGGCGGGCAGTTCGAACTCCTGATCACGCTGCCGGACGATCGTGCGCCCAAAAAGTCGGGACGGGTCTACCTGGACGACCTCGCTCGCGATCGGTCGATCGATCTGCTGAAGACGCCCAACGTCAACGACCCCGGGGTCGTCGAGGAGATCCGCCGGCGCGGGATCGATTGGCTCTTCATCATCGGATGGAGCCAGATCGCGAAGCCGGAGGTCCTGAGCGCGCCGCGGCTGGGGGCCTTGGGAGCCCACCCCACGCTGCTGCCGGTCGGCCGCGGACGCGCCGCCATTCCATGGGCCATTCTGAAGGGGCTCGACGAAACCGGTGTGACGCTCTTCCAGCTCGACGAGGGCGTCGACAGCGGGCCGATCCTCGCGCAGGAGCGCATCCCGATCGCGGCCGACGAGACGGCGACGAGACTCTACGAGAAGGTCGCTCAGGCACACCGCGCGCTCATGAGGCGCGTCTGGCCCGACCTGCGCGACGGTACCATCCGGCCCCGCGCACAGGACGAATCGCTGGCCACCTACTGGCCCGGCCGCAAGCCGGAAGACGGCCGTATCGAACGATCGATGACCGTGCAGGAAGTGGATCGCCTGGTTCGAGCCACGACCCACCCGTACCCGGGCGCATTTATCGACGTCGGAGAGGAGCGTATCCGAGTCTGGCAAGGCGCGACTTCGCGCCGATCGGATTCCGACCTCCCCCTGCATGTGGACGAAGGCACGTACTGGGCGTCGCGCTTCGATGTCGAATCGCCGGATCAGGATGCCTGAGCCGACGAAGGGCGCGCACGGCCCGTTGCTCGTGGTCGAGCCGGAACTCGGCGGCCACCAGTTCGACCACGTTGCGTACCTGCTGCGCCACTGGCCGCTGGAAGCGCTCGCGCGAACGCGTTTCCTGGTCCATCCGGACTTCCTGTCGGCCCACGGGCACGAACTGGCGGACCTGGTGGGCTTCGACGCCGAGCATTTCCGCGCGGCTACGTCCGACGACCTGTCCCGGTGGCACGAGCCGCGCGCGGCCCTGCGCTCCTTCGGGCGATGGGCGGTTGCGCGGCGACATGCGGAAGCGGTGGGCGCGCGCCATGTGCACTTCCAGCATCTCGACCATCTGCAGTTGCCGCTTGCCCTCCGTCGCATTGCGGGGGTCGGGGTCTCGGGGGTGCTGTTCCAGCCGACCGTGCACTACGGCCGGATCGGGCCATCGCCATCGGCGACCGAGACGTTGAAGTCGGTCCGCAAGGCGATCCTGTACAGGCTGATGCTGCGGAATTCGGCTCTGGGCACAGTCTTCACCCTCGACCCGCTGTTCATCAAACACGCTCGTGGCTGGCAAGGCGCATCCAAGCTAGTGTACCTCCCCGACCCCGCTCCGCAGCTGGCTGACGCGAGCGATGCGCGCCCGGAGCCCGGACGGGCAGATCGGGTGCGGTTCCTCCTGTTCGGGGCCCTGGCGAGGCGTAAGGGGATCCATCAGACGGCGCGTGCGCTGCGCCACGTGGCTCCGGACCTGGCGGACAAGGTGGCGGTCGTGTTCGCCGGCGCGCTCGCCGGTGAAGACAGGGCTGATTTCATGCGGGCGGTCGACATCGCGCGGGCCGAGCGGCCGTCACTCGATATCCGGGTCGACGACCGCCGCCTTCCGGAGGCTGAGCTCGAGCGGCTGATCGCCGGGTCGGACGTCATCCTGATGCCGTACCAGCGGTTCGCTGGCTCCAGCGGCGTGTTGCTTTGGGCGGCCGCCGCGGGCAAACCCGTGCTCGCTCAGGACTACGGACTCGTCGGCGAACTCGTGCGCGCCCACCGGCTCGGCTGGGCCGTGGACACGACCCGGCCCGAAGAGATCGGCCGGGCGATGGAGCGCATCGTGTCCGGCTGGCCCGAAAACGGATCGACCGGCGAGGGAGCGGCCGATTTCCTGTCGGGGCGCACCACGCGTTCGTTCGCCTGCACGCTGTTCCAGCGCCTGGCGCCGGCCCTGGGGCTGCCGCCGGACCTGGAGTGCCGGACCGAGGATCCGAAGCCGGAAGGACGTCCGGCCGACCCGGGAGCGATCCGGTGAGGCGAGCGGCGGTCTTCGCATCCAACAGCACCGAACCCCGCGTAATCAAGCGCTTCCGCGCTTTCCAGCGCGCGGCCGTCGTTCCGCTCGGTTTCTGCTTTCGTCGCCAGCGGTTCAACACCGATTACGCGCCATTCTGGGAGAACACGGCTCTCGGAGAAGTGAAGGATGGCCGCTACTGGCATCGCCTCGGCATGATGTTGCGGGCGGCGTGGCGGATCTTCCGGCGCCGCAAGTCGCTTCGCGGCGTATCGATCTTCTACGCCATCAATCTCGACATGGGCCTGCTGGCCTGGGCCGCCCGCCGCATCGCTCGGGCCGACGCGGTTCTCCTGTACGAAGTGGGAGACATTCCACCCGTCTTCCTGTCCGGCTCCCTGCGCGGCAGGATCGTCCGGCTCGCGGAGAGGTGGCTGCTGCGCCGCGCCGACTGGCTCGTGGTGACGTCGCCGGCGTTCGTCGAAGAGTACTTTCGGCCGACCCAGGGTTTCGACGGCCGCTCGTTCCTGCTCGAGAACAAGCTTTCCCTCTCGGATCTCCACGAGGCGAAGTCCGTGTCCGGGAGGAAGGACGATCGCGGCACCGAGCGGGGCGCCCCATGGCGCATCGGTTGGTTCGGCGCCCTTCGCTGCGTTCGGAGCTGGGAGATCATCAAGACGCTGGCGGCGCAGCTTCCCGAATCGGTCGAATTCCACCTCTGGGGTTACCCTAGCCTCATCGATCGAGAGGATTTCGAACGGGGCGTTGCCCGGCACGCCAACATCCATTACGGAGGAGAGTACCAGGCACCGCAGGACCTTCCGGCCCTCTACGGGTCGGTGGACCTGGCGTGGGGCTTCGAGTTCGTTGCGGAGCGGCACAACTCCCGCTGGCTGCTTCCGAATCGGCTCTACGAGGCCGGGGCGTTCGGCGTGCCTCTGCTCGCCGCACGGGACTACGAGGTCGGCAAGGTCGTGGAGGAGCTGGGCATCGGCTGGACGTTCCCGGAGCCGCTCTTGCGGCACCTGGCCACTTTCCTCGAGACACTCGACGAGGCCGACTACCGTGTCGTCGCCCACCGATATGCCGGCATCCCGATGGAGCGTTTTGCGAGCGACGACGATTTTTCCGCACTGTGTGCCCGAGCGCTACGCGCGCCGTCCGGCACCGACGCCATTCGGTGAAACCATTGAACGGTAGAAACCAGCGCCTGCCCGACTTCCTGATGGTGGGCGCCATGAAGTCCGGAACCTCCACGCTGCACCGCGTGCTGGCGGATCATCCGGACATCTTCCTCCCCGACCGGGAGGTGTACTTCTTCGACATCGACGACATCGAGCAGCACCGGGACTTCCTCGGCGTGAGCAAGGGAGGGTGGGAGTTCTTCGACTACGAGGCCAACCTCGATCGCTACCTCGAGTGGTACCGGGCCCTCTTCAGCGAGGCGCGCCCCGACCAGCGCGTCGGAGAGCGGTCGACGACGTACCTCCCGTCCCGGAAGGCTCCCGGCCGCATCGCCCGGCTCCTCCCCGACGCCAGGATCCTCGTCGTCCTGCGCGATCCCGTGAAGAGGGCGTACTCCCACTACTGGCACCTCGTGCGAGTGGGGACGACGAACCAGACGTTCGAAGACGCCATCCGAACGGGCCCGCTCCACCTCATCCAGCGGGGTCTCTACCGGGAGCAACTGGAGTCCTATCATCAGCATTTTCCCGCGGATCAGATCAGGGTCGTCGTCTTCGAGAAGCTCGTTCGAGACATGGCCGCCGAGGTCGCCTCGGTGTGCCGGTTCCTCGAAGTGGACCCGCCCGCCACTCCCCCGACGGCGGACGGCGTCCGGGAGAACGCCGCCAGAGTGCCGAGCAGCCTGGCCTTCCAGCTGATGCTGAACCGCGTCCTCGGCGGAAACACGACCGCGCGGTACGGCCAGGCCGACCTGCCCGAACGCTCCGCGGGCAAGGCCCCGCCGCTGGCCTCGCGCCTGCGCCGACAGATCAGCCGGGTGAATCTCCGTAGCCGGCGCTATCCGGCCATGCCCCCCGACGCACGTGAATTCCTCGAGAGGTACTACCGGCAGGAGAACCGTGGCTTGAGCGGGTTCGCCGGTTGCGACCTGGGCGAGTTCTGGCCCCACATGGCGGCGTGAACGTGTCGCAGTACGACGGACAGGGACGGGTCGCGGTGTACGTCCCGGCCTTTCCGGCCCCGAGCGAGACCTTCGTCGTCAATCAGATCGAAGGGCTGGTCGAAGCGGGCCTGCGCGTCGATGTCGTCGCGAAGTCCGCGGGCTCGAATCCCGAGGCCGCCGGGGAGCGGCTCGGACTCCGGGAGGTCCGCTTCCAGCGTCCGCTGGCAGCCGGCAGGTTCCGCCGCATGCTGGGCGGAGCCCGGCTGGCCGCGGGGCTCGCGCGCCGCCATCCCGCCGTCGCAGCACGCAGCCTCGACGTCGTGCGGCACGGCCGGGCGGCGGCGTCGCTCAGGCTCCTGTACGCGGCGGAGCCGTTCGTCGGCGAGCGGTACGACGTCGTCTACTGCCATTTCGGACCGATGGGATTGCAGGCGGTGCGCCTCCGGCAGACCGGAGCGCTCCGCGGCCGCGTCGTCACCGTCTTCCACGGCTTCGACGTCAGCAACACCATCAAGCTCCGCGGGCCCGATTACTACGCCGATCTGTTCGAGCACGGGGATCTGCTGCTGCCCGTGAGCGAGTACTGGCGTCGGCGCCTCATCGAGCTTGGCGCCGACCCCGACCGGATTCTCGTGCATCGGATGGGGATCGACCTGCCGGATGCGATCGACCTGACCCATCACGACATGGCGGAGACCGTTCAGCTGGCTTCCGTGGCGAGGCTGGTCGAGAAGAAGGGAATCGAATACGCGCTCGAGGCTCTCGCACGACTCCCCCACACTCCCGCATGGCGGTATACGATCGTCGGCGACGGCGAGGAGCGGAACGCGCTGGAACGGCTGGCGACCGATCTCGGAATTGCCGATCGCGTCCGTTTCACGGGATGGCAGCAGCCCGACGAGGTCGACGCGCTCCTGCGCCGCAGCCATGTCTTCGTGGCGCCGAGCGTCACCGCGCGGAACGGGGACCAGGAAGGCATTCCGGTCGCCATCATGGAGGCGATGGGACGCGGCCTGCCGGTCATATCCACGATCCACACCGGCATTCCCGAGCTAGTTGAGGACGGTCGCTCCGGATATCTTGTCGCGGAACGAGCGGCGAAGGCGCTGTCCGACGCGATCGCCCGGCTGATCGGGGACGTACACCTCCGGAAGACGCTCGGGGCGCGAGGCAGGGAAATCGTTGCCGCCCAACACGATATTCGCAGCCTGAACCGGCGCTTGGTCGAGCTGCTGCTGGACGGCACCGCGGCCACGTAGCCGCAGCACGGGCCGCGATGAAACAACCGGTGAGAATTGACACATAGAACAACGGATACAGACTCGCACCGCGAGTTCTACGACGAGTTCCTGACGGATCGCATGGTCGACTACAGGTTGCACGGCAATCTGCGGATCGACCGAGCCATCGGGCTCGTGACGCCGCACGTCCAGCCGTTCAGTCGCGTCCTGGACATCGGCTGCGGGATCGGCCTCGCGACGGAAAAGGTCGCCGCCGCCGCGAATCGCGGCAGGGTCTGGGCGTGCGACCTGAGCCCGGCAAACATCCAGTTCGCGCGGGCCACGGTCAAACGTCAGAACATCGAGTTCTTTGCCTGCGACGTGCTCAACGACTTCGACACCGTGCGGAGCCGGGTGGACGAGCCGCTCGATATCGTGATGATGGTCGACGTCCTGGAGCATCTTCCGCTCTCAGCCCAGACGGCATTGTTCGAGGGAATCGGCGAGCTGCTCGCCAAGAATGCTCTGGTGCTGCTGACCTTTCCGAGTCCGGCGTTCCAGGAATACCTGAGGACGCACAAGCCCGAGCGGCTGCAGCCGGTCGACGAGGATCTGCCGGCCGGTTGGCTCGAGCGTCTCGCCGAGGCGTCGGGGACGAGGCTCCAGCGCTACGAAGCGATCGACGTCTGGATGAGCGAGCAATACGTGCATTGCGTCCTTTCGCGGGGCAGGACGCTGGTCCAGCGGACGCCGGGGCTGGCAGAGCGCGTGCTCGGCCGGGCACGCAACGTGTTGCGGCGACGTGTGCTCTGGCCCGTCCGAAGACAACGACTCAAGCGACAGTGGCCGTCGCTGGATCCCAAGGGCCAAGTCGATGACGCTCCCGGCCCTAACGATCGAAATCCGGAAAGCAGATGCCGTTGAAGGAGTTGAAGCAGGCGCGGTCTGGCGAACGGGTTCGTTTCGAAAGGCCGGGCAGAATCGAAAGGGCTCTTCGACGAGTGGTGAGCCGCCCCCACCCCGCTCCCATCGTCATCCTGGGGAACCAGAAATCGGGAACGACGGCGATCGCCTCGTTGCTGGCGTACCACGCCGACCTGAGGGCGACCATCGATTTCTACCCGTTCCTCGACGCCGAGACGGTGCGTTCCGCCCACGAGGACGACGAGGGCTTCCGGCGCTTCATCCGTCGGTTCCGGTGGGAATTCTCGCGTGAGCTGATCAAGGAGCCACAACTCACGTTCCTGCGTGATCGGCTCGCCGCCCGCTTTCCACGAGGAAGATTCCTGTGGGTCGTCCGGGATCCGCGGGACAACCTGCGCAGCATCCTGAACCGGCTCGGCGTTTCCGGCCGCGAGGAGGAACTCGAGCCCCGGAGCGTGACACCCGAATGGCAGTTGATCCTCGACGGAAGCTGGCTCGGCCTCCCTTCCGGAACGTATACGGAGCAGCTTGCGCATCGGTGGAAAGCCGCCGCGGAGCTGGCCTTGACGTCGGGCGACGAGATCGTGCGCTATGAGGATTTCCTCCTCGATCGCGAATCCTCCGTGAAGGATCTGGCCGTTCGTCTTGGTCTGCCGTCCGTGAACTCGATCACTCACATGGTGGATCTTCAGTTCCAGCGCCGTGGAGACCGCACCGCGGCATGGGACGAGTTCTTCGGCCCGGACAATCTCGCCCGGGTCGAAATGATCTGCGGTGCCGCCATGGAGCGTTTGGGCTACGCCAAACTTGACTCCGGCCAGTGAATAGGCCGAGGCGCCCCTTTCCCGGCCGAGTTGGGCGGCGCGTTCTGAAGCCTGCTGTATCGGGACTGGACGATTTAGAGGTTCCTTTTGGAAAGCACGACCGGACGTGGCGGCATCGATGAGCCAGTATCGCCGCCGTACCGTGAAAGCGATCGGCTGGAGCGCGGTTTCGAGACTGGGCGGTCAGCTCGTCTCGCTCCTGGTAGTCGTGGTCCTGGCGCGCCTTCTTGGGCCCCGAGACTTCGGGCTTATCGCGATGATCGCCGTGTTTGCGAACTTCGCCCAGATGTATGCCGACCTCGGTTTCGGCGCGGCGCTCATCCAGCGGAAGGAGGTTGCGGAGGCGCACCTCTCCTCGGTCTTCTGGGTGAATGTAGTGGTGGGCCTCACGCTCGTACTCCTGTTCGCAACCATTGCGCCGGCCATAGCGGACTTCTTTGACGAGCCACGACTCGTTCGACTCACGAGAGCGATCGCTCTGAATTTCGGCATAGTATCGCTTGTGGTCGTCCAGAAGACGCTTCTGCGAAAGCACCTGGCCTTTAGGAAGCTCGCGATAGCGGAGATTGGTGGTGTCACAGTAGGAGGTGTACTCGCAGTGGCTGCCGCTCTCGCGGGACTCGGGGTGTGGGCACTGGTCGTAAAGGCGCTGGCTGTCTCATTGTCCATCATGGTGCTGACTTGGATCCAGAGCCCGTGGCGACCGCGCTGGATTTTCGATTGGGGGGCGGTCCGCGAACTGACCGGATTCAGCCTCAACTTTCTTGGAACGAATACTCTGAGCTACTGGACAAGAAACGTCGATAACCTGCTGATCGGCAGAGTGCTCAGCGCGGCCGCTCTCGGTGTTTACAGCCAGGCATACCAAATATTTCTTCTGCCCCTGAACAACGTTTCTAACGTCTTTGGAAATGTACTGTTTCCATCGCTGGCGTTGATCCAGGAGGACCGTAGGCGAGTCGCGCGTGTCTATCTACGAGTGACGCGCACCATATCGCTCGTCACGTTTCCGATGATGATTGGCCTGTTTGTTGTGGCCGACGATTTCGTCTACGTAGTTTTTGGCGAAGCCTGGGCGGGGATGATCCCCCTTCTACGGGTGTTCAGTCTCGTTGGCATTACCGGCTCAATTCGAACGATTACAGGCAATCTGTATGCGTCCCAAGGGCGGGTGGATCTCCAGTTCAGGGTCTCGCTCGTCCTGCAGGCGTTAAAGATCAGCCTCCTGGTGGCCGGGGTGCTTATCGGCCGCGATGTGTTCTGGGTGGCCGTATCGCTGGCAGTCGCGAACTGGATCAACCACTTCCCTACGTTCTACTTTGCGGGTCGACTGGTCGGATTGCGATTCCGTGACGAGGTGCGCGCCGTGACGCCCGTCTTCGTTGCGGCCGTCGTCATGGGGGCGATCGTTTTCGGGGCAGAGCGGCTGGCACCGGCGTTGCCGCGCCCGCTGACGCTCGCCGGTCTCGTGCTCGTCGGGCTCCTTTCCTATGGAGCCATCCTCATCCTGTTCAAGCCGCGCGCTTATCTGGACGTCCTCGAGATAGCCAGGGACCAGAGGCGTGCGCCACGTGACGAAAACAGCGCGGCGGCCCTGTCCTGATGCGACCTCCTCTCATCCACATCGGTTACCCCAAGACGGGGAGCACCTGGCTCCAGAAGTACGTCACCTCCGCCGAGGCTTTGGGATTTCGCCCTGGAGTCGAGCGCGGTACCGTGAGGCGCCTGATCATCGAGCCGAACGAACTCTGGTACGATCGAGAGGCGCCGGCGGAGGCCCTCAGGGCGAGGTTCGAGGACTGTGAAGGTGATGGTCTCGTTCCGGTGATCACGCATGAGCGACTCGCGGGCAATCCGATCTCGGGAGGGTACGATGCAGCCGCGATTGCACGGCGGTTGCACGGCCTGCTGCCGGAGGGGCGAGTTCTCATGGTGGTGCGAGAACAACGAAGCCACCTTCACTCGATCTACAACGAGTACGTGGCGGGCGGAGGCGTGGCGGACCTCGACCATTTCCTCTCCCCGCCGGAGGGGGCCCAGATCCCGCTGTTCGACTTGCGGTATCTGGAATTCGATCGGCTGATCCGGCTGTATCAGGCGCTCTTCGGCACCGGCCAAGTGCTGGTGCTTCCCTACGAGTTGTTGAGAGAGGATGCGGTAGCGTTCTGCAACCGGATCCTGCAATTCGTGGGGCTCGACCCGTTGATTGCGCTCGAGGCTCCACCTGCCCGACGCAGCGTCGGACCGTACGGGGTTGCCCTTCGCCGCCGTCTCAACAGGGTGCTGCAGAAGAACCGGCTGAACCCGGCCGGAATCGCGCACTTGGAGAACCTGGGACGATGGGTCAGGGTTGTGGACCGCTACGTCCCGCCGCCGCTACAGCGCCGGGCAAAGGGGAGGTTGAGGGCGCGGATCGAGGAGCGCCTGGGACGCAGGTTTGCGAAGAGCAATTCTCGCACGGCCGTCCTCTCGGGCTTGGATCTCGGCGCGTACGGGTATCCGGTAGCTTCGCTCGACCAGACGAAAGAATGACACGCACAACTTGAAATCCTTTCGCACATGACGTACGAAGGTAGACCGGTCCTGGTGACCGGATCACATATATCGGGGACCACGTGGGTGGGTCGCACGCTGGGTGCCGGACCGGGACTTGGCTACATACACGAACCGTTCAACGTGGACTATGTTCGTCCGGGCCTGACGGATCCGCACCTCAAGTACTGGTTCACCCACGTCTGGCAAGGCAATGAGCACCTGTTCCGACCTCATCTGTCGGCGGTACTTTCATGGCAGTTCTCCTGGCGCAGGGCGATGGCGGCTGCGCGCGGGCCGGCCGATCTCGGGAGAATTGCCAAATACCGGTTGCGTATGTTCCGGAACCGCCGGGCACGGTTGCGTCCGCTGCTGAAAGACCCCATCGCACTGCTCTCCGCGGAGTATTTAGCGAGCGAGTTCCACGCAGACGTGGTGGTGATGATCCGGCATCCTGCCGCGTTCGTCGCGAGCCACATCGAGAGGGGATGGCGGTTCCCGTTCGGGGACCTGCTGGCACAGGAGAGGCTGATGGACGTGTTTCTCGGCCCGTTTGCCGGACGCATGGAAGCCGAGGTGTCGCATCCCGGTTCGGAGGTCGAGCACGCCGCCCTCGTGTGGGCAGTCCTGTATGCCGTGGTGTCCGGCTACAGCCGGCAGCATCCCAACTGGCTGTTCCTGCGGCACGAAGACCTGGCGCGGCAGCCGATGGAAGGGTTTCGCGGTCTTGCCGATCACATCGCCGTACCGTTCTCTCCTCAGCTCGCCCAGGCCGTGCAACGGAACAGCTTCGCCGATCGAGGCGTGCAGGCTCATGGCGACTCGAACGCTATCCGTCGTGACAGCGCGGCGGTGGTGGGGAGCTGGCGGGAGAGACTACCGCCTTCGGAGACGGTCAAGATCCGGCGTCTCACCGAAGGCGTCAGCGAGGCGTTCTACTCGGGTGGCGACTGGTAGCTGCTCATAGCTGGACGCACGTCGGCCGCCCTGCGCTGGTCGAGCATTCAGGTGGGTGCCGCAACGGGCTGGGCCGAAAAATCTTCCGACCCGATAGAGGTTTCCTCGCGCATCCGCTCACCGTGCCAGACTCCCACCAGCAGCAGAGCCATATAGCTCCAGGCCCGCACGCTCACGAAGGCCCCGATGAACTGAGCGAAAACAAAAACGAGCAGGGCCATGAACAGGGAATTGCGTAGGCCGATCGAGCGGGCAAACCCGCCGAGCGACAGCACGGCCAGGCCGCCATACCCGAGGCCAAGATATACCCAGTGCTGCCAAAAGAAATTGAAGAGCTTCCGGGTTTGATGGCTCTCCATGACGAGAAAGACGTCGCCAAGAGCGCGGTAGGCCCGGTTGTATAGCTCTACTGCGGCGCTTTCGCCGCCCACGCCGATGCCGGTCAGCGGGTAGACAGCGAGAACCTCGCGGGTGACATAAAGAGGCGCGAGCACGCGCTTGAACGTGCTGACGTCATTACCCTGAGCGACTCGATCGATGCGGGCCGAAAACACGGTTTCCCCGATGACGAGCGCGGCCACGACGAATGCGATGCCGATCCCCAGAAGCATCGCGTTTTTCCTCACGGACGAGCGTAGGAGAAACCGGAAGATGCCTTCCCCATCAAGGAAGACCAGGACCCCGAGGGCAACCAGGGCGCCCAAGATGGGGATCGGGCTTTTAATGAGTACGAGAAAGGCCACGATCAGAAGCATGTATTTCCAGTAGCGGCCGGATTTCTCCGAAAGCATCAGCCAGATCGAGGCGGAGAGCAGGGCGAAAGACGCCAGGTATGATGGCTCTTGGGTGAAGAGCCGCGGCCTCGCTTTTCCGAAGAGGATCATGTCCCGCGCGATGTTCTCCTCGTGGCCCTCGAACCGTGAGTAGAACGCGTAGCGAAAGGCGTCCGAAACCGGCCGCAGCCCGCCGTACAGTTCCAAGAGCGCTCCCACAATGATGACCACGGACCACACGCCGAAGATCTTGGCGATGAGCCGGGGCGGCCAGAGCATCAACTCGAGCAGAAGCCCATAGGCGCCTAGGACCGAAAAGACCAGGAAGAGGTACGAGTCGGCTCGCTCCGTGAGGAGGGCCGCCGCGTCCGGGGCCGTAAGCACGCCGACGCCAACGATGGCGAGAAATCCGAGGAGGGCACCGGCGGGCCTCCAGCCGCCGAAACGGACGTTCAGAACTAGGAGGAGTCCGCCCGTGAGTCCGCAGAGGAAGCCTGGGATCTCGATCGAACCGGTGATGGGCAGGGCGAGGTACGTGTACAACCCCACGAGGTAGCCGACGACGAGAACTCGCCGACCCCAGCCGGGACGATGGTCTGCCGGGGCCCTCGCGATCAAGTAGGCACCCCGGCCCTTGGCGTCGATACCGTTGGTCTTTCCCGCGCCTCCACCCCCGCTGCCTTCGCCAGCGATTCCTCGTACAGGTCCCCGATGCGGTCGAGCCCGTGGTGCGCAACGACGTAGCGGCGGCCGTTCATGCCGCGCCGCGCCTGCTGCTCGGGGTCGGCGGCGGCGGCCTCGATGGCGGCGGCGATGCCGTGCTCGTCCTCGGGGGGCAGCGCCTGGCCGGCGTCCGCAGAATGGATGACATCGGCCGTCTCGCTGTCCGGATCGACGCTCGCGAGGATGGGCCGACCCGCGGCCATGATCGTGAATACCTTGCAGGGCACGGACTCCGCCGAGAAACCCTTCTTGAGCGGCACCAGACAGAGGTCGGCCGTGGCGTACATGTCGGGCAGGTCCTCGTACGGCTGGAAGGGGAGGAAGCGCACGTTGTGCAGCGCCATCTCCTCGGCCTGCTGCTGGAGCGAGGCCTTCGAGGCGCCCTCGCCCACGATCAGGAAGCGGATGTCGTCGCGGCCCTTCTGCTGTAGGATTCCGGCGGCGCGCAGCACGTTGTCCAGGCCCTGGGAGAAGCCGACGTTGCCGCCGAACAGCACGACGAAGTCGTCGCCGAGCTCCTGCCGCTCGCGGAACGGGTTGTGGCGCGGGCCGGGCGTGACCTCGTCGGTGTCGAAGAAGTTCGGGATGACGTCGATCTTGCCAGGGTCGACGCCCTTGGCCTCCAGGTTGGCGCGGAAGCCCTCGGAGATGACGGTGACACGCCGGGCACTGGAGTAGACGTGGCGCTCTAGGCGCTTCAGCGTCGAGAGCAGCGGGCCCTCCGAGATGGAGCCCATGCGCACGAGCAGGTCGGGCCAGACGTCCTGCACGTTGTAGATGAAGGGCGTGCGCTTCAGCTTCAGCAGGTCCCCCACCAGCCCGTTCGTGAGGGGCGGGGAGGGGATGAGCGCCACGTCGTGGCGGGGCAGGGCGAGCGCCCTGCGGGCAGCGCGCGCGCCGAACGAGCCGTAGTTGCGGATGCGCTGACGGAAGTTCGACTTGTCCGGTACGAAGACGGGCACGCGGTGCACCTCGACGCCGTCCATGACCTCATGGGCCGGGGCGGAGGGGCTCGACTCGCCGCCGTAATGCGGCTCTGAAGTGACCACTGTGACCTCGTGCCCGCGCAGCCGTAGCTGGCGCGCGATGTCGGCCATGATGACCCCGGTCGAGCAGATGTCGGGGGGGTAGTACGTGCTGACGAATAGGACCTTCATCCCTCGTTCTCCCACGCCGGGTAGCCGAGCTCCTCGAGGAGCCCTCCCAATGCGTCCTGATAGTCCGCGCGCAGCGCGGAGTCGAAATGGTTGCGCCAGTCGCCGGCGACGCCGCGCCGGAAGAAGCTTGTCCCGGCGCCTTCGTCGTCGCCGCGGCCGCGGCCGCCGCTCAGGCGGCTGAAGCTGTGGCGCTCCACGACGCGGCGCACGGTCGGCTCGCTCGAATCGAGCCCGTAGTGTCGCGCCACGGCAGTCATGGTGGCCACGGGCTCGGCGAGCATGTCCTCATAGCGGATCACACGCGTGAGCCCGGTGTCGGCGTTCTCCTGCCAGGACCGTACCCAGGCCGCGAAGGAGGGCAGGTCGCGCCGCAGGAATACACGCAGCCCCTCACGGGGGGACAGCCCGCGGTAGTGCGGGTGCTCGGGGTGCCAGCTGGTGCTGCGCACGTAGAAGTAGTGGCTCACGGCGACGTCTCGCAGGTCGCGCTGGACGACGACGTGGGGCAGCTGGTGGCGGCGCAGCAGCGCGACGTTGGCGGGACTGCCCGGCACGTGCGTCTTGGCCACCGCCAGGGCGCCCGCGAGCTCTGCGAAGAAGTCGTCGGGCAGGTCGAAGTCGTGGCTGCGCCCGGCGCGCATCTCGTGCCGCGTGATCGAGACCGGCAGCACCAGCTCGAAGCCCTCGTAGCTGGACAGCATGCGCTCGAGCCACGTGGTGCCGCTCTTGGGCAGGCCGGCGATGAAGAGTAGCGGGTGCGGGTAGCGCTCGCCGTGCCGCGCGTACGCCTGGCGCGCCGCGCGCAGGCGCGAGGCGTGGCGCAGGCGCGCGCCGGCGCGCTTGGCCGCGCGCGCGACGGACGGCGGCGCGTGCAGCCGCACCAGTTCGGCGAGCCGGGAGTCGCTCAGCATGCGCGGCCCCGCGGGCGTGGCGCGCGCCTCACGCGCCGGGCCCGGCGCAGGTCCGCTCCAGCCCGGCGGCGACCGTGAACGGCGGCCGTGAGCCGATGTGGCGCCAGAGCGGCCCCGAGTCGAAGGTCTTGTCCTCGAGCAGTCGCTCGACGGCCTCGGCCTCGACCGGCGCGTGGCCGGCCACGCGCTCGAGGCCGCGCAGCGCGCCCGCCGCCAGGCGAAGTGCGCCGTTCGGAACCGGCAGCGAGCGGGGCCGCCGGCCACACGCCGCGGCCATCGCCGCGATGAGCTGGCGCGAGGACAGGTCGTCGTCGTCGGTCACGTAGAAGAGCGGCGCCCCCTCGGCAGGTCGCTCGACCAGCTCGGCCACCGCGTGCGCGAGGTTGCCCACGTAGACGTAGCTGCGCACGCCGGCCCGCGCGGGCACGGGCAGCGGCACGCCGCGCTCGACCAGGGCGTGCAGGCGCGCGAGCTTGCCCTTCATCCCCGGGCCATACACGCCGGGGGCGCGCAGGAGCGCGGCCGCCCGGCCAGACGCGCCCGCTACCCAGTCCCGGACCAGCGACTCCGCGGCGAGCTTGCTCTCGCCGTACGCATCCGGCGGCTCGCCCTCCGCGGCGATGGAGCTCTTGAAGATGACGTGGGTGACGCCGGCGGCCGAGGCCTCCGCGAGCAGGTTCGCAGTGCCGTCGACGTTTACCGCCCAGTAAGGGTTCGTGCCGGCTCCATTCCCGGCGACATGTGCTTGCGCGGCCAGGTGGATCAGCGTGCGTGCCTCATCGAAGATCCCCGCGAGACTGGCTCGATCGCGCAAGTCGGCGATGGGTACAGCGCGAACGCCGCGCGGGAGGCGCGACTGCGATCCGTGGCGGTAGACCGCGCGAACGCTGTGGCCGCGGCCGACGAGCTCGTTGCAGATGTGGCCGCCGAGAAAGCCGGTGGCGCCGGTGATGAGGACTTCCACTACGGATTCACCATGAAGAAAGGGGCGGCGGAACCGGTGGCCCGCCGCCCCCGACCATTCAGGTCTACGCGACGACGGCGGGCTTCTGCTGGGCCTTCGGCTTCGGTGCCGCGGCGTTCTCGCCCAACTGCTCGCGGATCCACTCGTAGGTCCTCGCCACCCCCTCGCGCAGCGGCTGGGACGGCTCCCACCCCAGCTTTTCACGGATCAGAGCGTTGTCGGAGTTCCGACCCCGCACGCCCTGAGGTCCCGGAATGTGCTTGAGAGACAGGTCCTTGCCTGCGATGTCCATGATCATGCGCGCGAAGTCGTTGATCGAAATCATCTCCTCCGAGCCGATGTTCACGGGCCCCGTCCAGTCGGAGCGAGTGAGCCGAATCGTGCCTTCCACGCACTCGTCGACGTAGAGGAACGAGCGTGTCTGCTGGCCGTCGCCCCAGATCTCGACCTCGCCGCCATCCTCCGTCGCTGCCACCTTGCGGCACAAGGCGGCCGGCGCCTTCTCCCGGCCTCCCTGCCACGTGCCCTCGGGGCCGAAGATATTGTGATAGCGCGCGATCCGGACCTCCATGCCGTAGTTGCGGCCGAAGGCCAGGTACAGCCGCTCCGAGAACAGCTTCTCCCAGCCGTACTCGCTGTCGGGGTTCGCCGGGTAGGCAGACTCCTCCGAGGTCTTCGGGTTGTCCGGATCCATCTGGTTGTGCTCGGGATACATGCAGGCCGAGGACGAGTAGAAGATCCGTTTCACGTTCCGCCGGTGACAGGCCTCGAGCATGTTGAGGTTGATCAGGGCGGAGTTGTGCATGATGTCGGCGTCGTTGTCGCCCGTGAAGACGAACCCTGCACCGCCCATGTCGGCCGCGAGCTGGTAGACCTCGTCGAATCGGCGGTCCACCACGAGGCGGCAGACATCGGGGTCGCGCAGGTCACCGATCACGAAATCGTCGGCCTCGGTGGGCGCGAACTCCGGGTACTTCAGATCGACGCCACGCACCCACGCGCCTTCGGACTTCAGCCGCTTCACCAGATGACTGCCGATGAAGCCGCCCGCTCCGCAAACCAACGCCTTCCTCATACCCTGCTCCTCTCGTCTCACATGCCTACTGGACCTTTTTCGGGTCCGGAGCATAGGCAAGTAGGATGCCTCCCGCAAGCGCAGTGGCACGAGAATTGGGAGGAGCGAGGGAACCGGGGGGTGGTTTGGCCGGTAGGCAGCTTCCTGCTATCGTACTCTGCTGCTCGTTCAACGGAAAACTCGCGCGATGGGAAGGAAATGAGGCGGTGGCTGAAGGGGGGGGTGGTCATGGGGGGGCTGCTACTCGCTGGCGCCGGTTGCGCCACGGGTGGCTCGGGAGGCGGGGTGACAACCATGGTTGCGGAGGCGGAGTACGTGCTGGAGAGGGGGAATCATATCCGGGTCAGGGTATGGCCGGATTCCTCGCTCGGCGGCACGTTTCCGGTCGAAGACGACGGCAACGTCTATCTTCCCGTGATCGGGACGCTGCCCGTGGCCGGCAAGACCCTCTCGACGCTGCGCGCCGAGTTGAGGAGCCGGTATTCCCAGGAGATGCGCAATCCGACCATCTCGGTGTCGCCGCTGTTCAATGTCAGCGTCCTCGGCGGCGTTCTGCGCCCGGGTCTTTATCAGGTGGGGCCCACGCATACCATCTTCGACGCGATCAGCATGGCGGGCGGGTTCTCCGACACGGCGAAGGAGGACGAGGTGGCGATCGTGCGAAATGGCGTGCGTTACGAGATCGATGCCGAGCAGGCGATGAAGGCGGGTACGCCCGACCTGCTGATGGCTCTCAAGTCAGGGGACCGTATCGTGGTACCGGAGGGATGGGACATTCAGGCGCGTGACGTATTGAACGCGCTGCAGGCCGTTCTGGTCGTGGTGACGCTGGTCACGCGCTTCTGAACATGGCTCGCTTCAGCAACGGCTCTCAGGAGCTCGCACCGGGTGGCGCCCAGGAGCAGGATTTTCGGCAGGTGCTTCGCCTGCTGGGAAGGCGCTGGTGGATCATAGCCCTGGTCACCGTGGTGGCGGTCGCCGCGGCCTGGATGCATCAGCGGTCGCAGCTGCCGTCATATACTGCGCAGGTGCTGCTCGAGAAGGAAACGCGGGCCTCGCCGATCGAGGCGCTGACGAGCGCCCTGCCGACAGCGGCCGCGCCGACCGTAATCGGCTCGCAGGTAGAAATCATCCAGACCACAGCCGTCCTGAGCGCGGTCGTGGACTCGCTGGGCCTCCGCTTCGAGGTGACGGAGCCGCAGGTGCCGAAACGGATGATCTTTGCCGAGGTCCAGGTGGACTCCGCGGCCCCGGCTCTCGCCTACACGGTGAGGCGTTCGGGCGGTCAGATCGTTTTGTTCCATGGCGAGACCGGTCAGGAACTCGCGCGCACCGCGCCGGGGGGCTGGCTCAGGGCGGATGGGTTGCGGATGCTCACGAGCGAGACCTTCCCACGCAATGAGACGGTGCGTGTGCGTCTGCTGTATCCCGAGGTCGCCGTGGCGCGCCTGCGAAACGCGCTCCGGGTAGAGCAGGTGCGAGGCACGTCCCTGATCCGCGTGGAGTACAGCACCACGAACCCGCAGCTGGCTGCATCGGTCGTCGGCTCGGTGGCGGATTCCTACCAGCGGCATGCCGCCGCGGGCGCCCGGGAGGCGGCAAGCCGCCGCCGCGAGTTCCTCGGGGATCAGCTGGCCATGGTGGCCGATTCACTGCAGGCGCTACAGAACCAGCAGATGGCCTTCCAGGAGCGCTCTGGCACCCTCAACCCCGAGATCGAGGGCGAAGCGCTCATCCGGGCGCAGATGGAGGCCGAGGCGGAAGTGCGACTGCAGCGTTATCGGGAGACGGTGCTGCGTGATCTGGAGCAGTCGATCGTCACTGGAGAGGATGACGAGGACGCGCTCCGACGCGCGGTAGCGCTCGGACCTGACATGGTACCGGGCGCCGAATCCCTGTATTCGCGGCTGCGCGCGCTGCGCTCCGATCGCAGCCGGCTGACGGCTTCGCGCTACGGTTATACCTCGGAAGGGGCCGAAGTCGAAGTACTCGACTCTCTCATCGCGGACACGCGAGCCGAGATTCGCAACATGGCGCGAGAGGCGCTGAACGTGGCGCAGACGCAGCGGCGCAACGCCGAGCAGCAACTCGAAGTCCTCAGTTCCTCCGTGCGGGAGCTGCCCACGCGCAGCGCATCGTTCATGCGCATGAGGCAGGAGGCGGAAGCGATCCACGCCACATACGATCTGCTCGCAGGGAAGTATTACGAGGCGCAGGTGGGGGAGGCGATCGAGGGGGGCGACGTAGTGATCGTCGATCCCCCCGCGGTACCGGTTCTGCCGGATCCCAGTTACACGAGTCGTGTCCTGATCATCGCTCTGCTGCTGGGCCTGATCCTGGGAAGCGGGCTGGTGCTCGCCATCGGCGTGATGGACCGGAAGATTCGGAGCAGCGAGGATGCGGAGGCTGCCGCCGATCTCAACGTGCTGGCAATGGTGCCGCACGTCCGGCATGTGAACGGGACCGGGCGCCCTCTGGTGTCGGCAGAGGAACGCACGCCGCTCGGCGAGGCCTTCCGGACGCTCAATACCATGATCCGCTTCAGCAAGGTCGAACGGCCGCGGATCATCGCGGTTACCAGCCCTGAGCAGGAGGCGGGCAAGAGCACGGTGGTTGCCAATCTTGCAAGGGTGATGGCCACCAGCTACAGCTCCGTCCTGGTGGTCGACGCCGATTTTCCGCGCCCGGTCCAGCACTCCATATTCGACCTGCCGCGCGCTCCCGGCCTTTCGGATCTGCTGGTAGGTGAGGCGGCCCTGGAGACCGTGATTCGGCGTCCGGCCGGTGCCCGCTTCGACTTCATCTCGGCGGGCTCCCCGATCCCCAATTCAGCGGATCTGTTGTCGAGCGCTCGATTCCAGGAGATGCTGCGCACCGTTTCGGAACGCTACGAGGCCGTGATCTTCGACACGGCTCCCTCGATGATCCTTGCCGATTCCACCGCGTTGGCGCCCGTGGTGGACGGGTTGCTCCTGGTGGCCAGGATGGATGCCACGGATCGTCGCGCCTTGAGTGATGCGGTACGGCAGCTTCGAAGTGTCGGAGGTACGCTGCTGGGCCTGGTGATCAATGATGTCGACGAGGGAGACCTGTACGGGGCCCAGAGCGACTACTACAGCGGCGGAAACGGCCGGAAGTCCTCACAGAACCGCTTGAGGCAGCTCCTCCGCATCTAGAACTCGCGAGAGTTCTGGTGTGGTCGGCTCGCCCTTCCATCCCGTCATGTCCGGTTTCACTGTCGATTTCCACAATCATCTGCTTCCTGGCGCCGACGACGGTGTTGAGGACGCCGGGGAGGCGCGGCTGGCTCTCGAGGCCTTCGCTGGCGCTGGGATCTCCAAGATCGTGGCTACGGTGCATGTGGATGCTTCCATTCTCGAGAGGGCGAGCGCCTGGGATGAGTGGACGTCTCGCACCGACGTCGCCTGGGCATCGCTTCGTGAGGTCGCACGGAAAGCTTATCCCCGCCTCCAGCTCTTCCGGGGGGCAGAACTCAAACTGGATGCGCACGCCTCGGATCTGTCGGACGAGCGGCTCAGCCTGGGTGACACGCCCTTCGTACTCGTGGAGTTTCCCGGCCGAATGATTCCGGTCTTTGCTGCGCGGCTGCTACACGAAGTCCGAGCAGCTGGTCGCATTCCAGTCCTGGCACACCCCGAGCGGTACATTTCGCGGCAGGACCTGCTGACCGAGGCAAGGGAGTGGCGGGGCGTGGGCGCGTATCTTCAGGTGAACCACGGCTCGATCGTCGGCGCGTACGGATCACGTGTCCAATCGGCGGCTCGCGAGTTGCTCGAGAACGGGCTGGTTGATTATCTGTCGAGCGACTTCCACGGGCGCGGGAGCCCCTGGGTGGAGGAATCCGCCGATTTCCTGGAGTCGCTGGAGGGTGGAGCAGAAGTGCTGTCGACGCTGGATGGAAACGCGCAACGACTCCTGAGAGGGAAAGAGCCACGGCCAGTTGCGCCCCTCCGGGTGCGACGAGGAGCTCTGGCGCGACTACGCAACTGGTTCGGGGCAGCCTGAGGCGCCCGCGGTCTCCGTCGGGCGGTGCAGTTGACCCACCTTCCAACCTCTGGTACGTTCGCGAGCTGGAAGCAAACCGAGAAACGCCCTCCAGGACCGCCCGCCGGCAGGATTTGACGTCCGACATGACGATGAACCTTCAGGAGCCACTGCAGTTTGCCCGTAGGGTGGCCCGTGAGGCGGGCGCCGCGGCCATGGCGCACTACGGCACGGCCGAGTCCGAGGCCAAGGCGGGCGGCAGCCCCGTCACCGCCGCCGACCATGCCGCCAACCGCGTGATCGTCGGGGCGATCCGGCGCGAGTTCCGTGGCGACGCCATCCTGTCCGAGGAGTCCGTGGACAGCCCCGCACGCCTCAGCGCGCGGCGCGTGTGGATCGTGGATCCGCTGGACGGGACCAAGGAGTTCCTGGCCCAGAACGGCGAGTTCGCCATCATGATCGGCCTCGCCATCGGCGGCGATCCCGTGCTGGGCGTGGTCTACATGCCGGACGGCGACCGCATGTACTCCGCCGCGCGCGGCGCGGGCGCCTGGCTGGAGCAGGGGGGCGAGACGCGCGAGCTGACGCGCAGCCCCGCCGATCCGGGGAAGCTGCGCATGGTCGGCTCCCGCTCGCACGGAGACCCGCTGATCGACCGCATGGTGCGCTCGCTGGGCGTGACGGACGTCAAGCCGTCCGGCTCGGTGGGCGTGAAGTGCGCGCTGATCGCCGAGGGCGACCGCGACCTGTACGTGCACCCGGTGCCCTACCTGAAGGAATGGGACACCTGCGCGCCCGAGGTGCTGGTGCGCGAGGTCGGTGGCTCCGTCACCGACTGCTGGGGCTCGCCGCTCCGCTACAACAAGCCCGACCCACGACAGCCGCACGGCATCGTCGCCTGCGCGCCCGGCGTGATCGACGCCGTGCTGCGCCGGGTCACTCCGCTCTACCGGGACGCCAACGCCGCATGAAGTCCGCAGCCACTGAAACGATGTCCGCCACGCGACACGACCCGGACACGGGCGCGTCCAGGACGCCGCACTACCGGCGCAGCCACCTCGCCCAGCTGGAAAGCGAGGCCATCTACATCATGCGGGAAACGGCCGCGCAGTTCGAGCGGCCGGTGCTGCTGTTCAGCGGCGGCAAGGACTCCATCGTCATGGTGCACCTGGCGCGCAAGGCGTTCTGGCCGGGGCGCTTCCCGTTCCCGCTGCTGCACATCGACACGGGGCACAACTTCCCGGAGACCATCCAGTTCCGGGACTGGCTGGTCGAGGAGACGGGCGCGCGGCTGGAAGTGGCCTACGTGCAGGAGTCGATCGACCGGGGGCGCGTGCAGGAGGAGCCGGGGCCCAACCCCAGCCGCAACGCGCTCCAGACCGTCACGCTGCTGGACGCGCTGCGCGACATGAAGGTGGACGCGGCGTTCGGCGGCGGCCGCCGCGATGAGGAGAAGGCGCGCGCCAAGGAGCGCTTCTTCTCGCACCGCGACCGCTTCGGCCAGTGGGACCCCAAGAACCAGCGCCCGGAGCTGTGGAACCTGCTCAACGGCAAGAAGCACCTGGGCGAGCACTTCCGCGTCTTCCCGCTCAGCAACTGGACCGAGATGGACGTCTGGCAGTACATCGCGCAGGAGAAGATCGCCATCCCCGACCTGTACTACGCCCACGAGCGCGAGGTGATCGAGCGCGACGGCGTGCTGCTGGCCGTCGGCGAGAACAACGCGGTGCTCGAGGGTGAACGGGCCGAGACGCGGCGCGTGCGCTGCCGCACCATCGGCGACATCACCTGCACGGGCGTGTGGGAAAGCGAGGCCACGTCGCTGGAGGACGTGATCGCCGAGGTGGCCGCGGCCCGCAAGGCGGAGCGCGGCGGTCGCAGCGACGACAAGCGGTCCGAGGCCGCGATGGAAGACCGCAAGCGGCAGGGGTACTTCTGATGGCCGCGTCCACGCTGGAGTACCTGCCGCGCGCCGAGCGCGCTGACGACCCGTACCTGAACATGGACCTGCTGCGCTTCTCCACGGCGGGCTCCGTGGACGACGGCAAGTCCACGCTGATCGGCCGGCTGCTCTACGACACCAAGAGCATCTTCGTGGACCAGCTGGAGGCCGTCGAGCGCACCAGCGAGCAGCGCGGCGAGGGCTACGTCAACCTGGCCCTGCTGACCGATGGCCTGCGCGCCGAGCGCGAGCAGAACATCACCATCGACGTGGCCTACCGCTACTTCGCCACGCCGCGCCGCAAGTTCATCATCGCGGACACGCCGGGGCACGAGCAGTACACGCGCAACATGGTCACGGGCGCGTCCACGGCCGAGCTGTCGATCATCCTGATCGACGCGCGCAAGGGCGTCTCCACCCAGTCCAAGCGGCACGGCTTCCTGGCTTCGCTGCTCGGCATCCCGCACCTGCTGGTCGCCGTCAACAAGATGGACCTGGTGGAGTACGGCGAGGCGCGCTTCGAGGAGATCCGCGAGGAGTACACGGACTTCGCCGCCAAGCTCGGCGTCGAGGACCTGACCTTCATCCCGATCTCCGCGCTGCACGGCGACAACGTGGTCGACAAGAGCACGAACATGCCGTGGTACGACGGCCCCACGCTGCTGCACCACCTGGAGACGGTGCCGGTCGGCACGTCGCGCAACCTGGTCGACTTCCGCTTCCCGGTGCAGTACGTGATCCGTCCCGACCAGGACTTCCGCGGCTTCGCCGGCCGCATCGCCTCGGGCACGCTCAGCCCCGGGGAGGAGATCGTCGTCCTGCCGGGCGGGACGAAGACCACCGTGAAGTCCATCGAGACGCCCAACGGCGCGCTGGACGAGGCGGCGGCGGGCGAGTCCGTCGTGCTGACCACCTCCGAGGAGGTGGACATCAGCCGCGGCGACATGATCGTGCGCAGCAAGAGCCTGCCGTACATCGACGACCGCTTCGAGGCCATCCTCTGCTGGATGGGCGAGAAGCCGCTCGACACGTCCGTGCCCTACGTGCTGATGCACACCACGCGCGAGGCCAGGGCGTACGTCTCGAAGCTGCACTACCGCATCGACGTCAACACGCTGCACCGCGAGGACGCGGACACGCTGAAGCTGAACGACATCGGCCGCGTCGAGATCCACACCGGCCAGGACGTTTTCTTCGACCCGTACGAGAGCAATCGCGAGACGGGCGGCTTCATCCTGATCGACCCGCACTCGAACGTCACCGTCGCCGCCGGCATGATCCGCGGCCAGGTGCGCACGGCGGACGCGGTGCTGAAAACCGACCGGCGCGAGCGGCTCAAGAGCCCGCACGTAGTCTGGGAGAAGTGGAACGTGCCGCGCGAGGAGCGCGAGGCGCTGAACGGCCACGGGGCGGCCGTACTCTGGTTCACCGGCCTGTCCGGCAGCGGCAAGTCCACCATCGCGCGCGAGCTGGAGCGCCGCCTGTTCGACCAGGGCGTGCGCACCATGCTGCTCGATGGCGACCAGGTGCGCCACGGGCTGTGCGCCGACCTGGGCTTCAGCCAGGAGGACCGCGAGGAGAACATCCGCCGCGTGGGCGAGGTGGCGCGGCTGTTCTTCGAGTCGGGTGACGTGGTGCTGTGCTCGTTCGTCTCCCCGTTCGGCCGCGACCGCGATTTCGTACGCTCGCTGCTGCCCGAGGGCCGCTTCATCGAGGTCTTCGTGGACACGCCCATCGAGGAGTGCCGCAGGCGCGACCCGAAGGGGCTCTACGCCAAGGCCGATCGCGGCGAGATCCGCGACTTCACCGGCGTGACGAGCCCGTACGAGCGGCCGGACGACGCCGAACTGGTGATCGAGACGGTGGAGACGGGGGTGGAGGAGGCGGTTCGCGTCCTGCTGGACCGACTCCGGGCCGAGGGTATCCTGCCTGGTTGATGCTCGACGCCGTCCGGTCTAGCTTGCCCATCTGTCGTTTCGAAGCCCGCTCCGGCGGGCTTCTCACCTTGAGGAACGTCTATCCATGCACGTTGCAGTCATAGGAACCGGATACGTCGGCCTGGTCGTGGGCGCGGGGCTCGCGGAGAGCGGCAACGACGTGATCTGCGCGGACATCGACGCCGAAAAGGTGCGCCGCCTGAACGAGGGCGAGATCCCGATCTACGAGCCGGGGCTGGAGCCGCTGGTGGAGCGGAACGTGGAGGCGGGGCGGCTGCGCTTCACCACGGACGTGGCGGAGGCGGTGCGCGAGTCCGAGGTGATCTTCATCGCGGTGGGCACGCCGCCCGGGGAGGACGGCAGCGCGGATCTGAAGCACGTGCTGGCCGTGGCGGACACGATCGGCGCCAACGTCAACGCCGAGAAGATCGTCATCACCAAGAGCACGGTGCCGGTGGGCACCGCGCGCATGGTGCGCGAGGCGATCGCGCGGCAGCGGCCGGACCACCCGGTGCACGTGTGCTCCAACCCGGAGTTCCTGAAGGAGGGCGCGGCGGTGGAGGACTTCATGCGCCCGGACCGGGTGGTGGTCGGCGTCGATTCGGACTACGCGCGGGACAAGCTGGCCGAGCTGTACGAGCCGTTCGTGCGCACGAACAACCCGGTCATCTTCATGGACATCGCGTCCGCGGAGATCACCAAGTACGCGGCCAACGCGATGCTGGCGACGCGCATCTCCTTCATGAACATGGTCTCGCGGCTGTGCGCCGAGGTGGGCGCGGACGTGCACCTGGTGCGCAAGGGCATCGGCTCGGACGCGCGCATCGGCCAGGCGTTCCTGTTCGCCGGCATCGGCTACGGCGGCAGCTGCTTCCCGAAGGACGTGAAGGCGCTGATCCGCACGCTGCGCGAGGAGGGTGTGGACGCCGGCATCCTCGAGGCGGTCGAGCGGGTCAACGACAGCCAGAAGCGGCTGCTGCTGGAGCGGGTGGTCGAGAAGTACGGGGAGGACCTGAGCGGCCGCACCTTCGCCGTGTGGGGGCTGTCGTTCAAGCCGGAGACGGACGACATGCGCGAGGCGCCGTCCCTCACGGTGATCGAGGGGCTGCTGGAGCGCGGCGCGCGGGTGCGCGCGCACGACCCCGTCGCGATGGACGCGGCGCGCCGGTTCTTCCGCGACCGCATCGAGTTCGTCAAGACCAACTACGACGCGCTGGACGGCGCCGACGCGCTGCTGGTGCTGACCGAGTGGCAGCCGTACCGCCGGCCGGACTTCGAGCGGATCGTGAAGTCGCTGAAGGAGCCGGTGGTGTTCGACGGCCGCAACCTCTACACGCCGGAGCGCATGCGCGAGAAGGGCATCGAGTACCACAGCGTGGGGCGGCCGAGCGCCCTGCCGAATCCGGTGGGAACTGCATGAGCAAATCGGCGCTGATCACCGGCATCACGGGCCAGGACGGCAGTTACCTCGCCGAGCTGCTCCTTGGCAAGGGTTATCGGGTTACAGGTCTCGTCAGGCGCTCCAGCACGCTGAACTTCGAGCGGATCGAGCACATACAGGACGAAATCGAACTGGTGTCGGGAGATCTGACCGATATCCTCTCACTCATCGCTGCGATCGAGCAATCAGAGGCGCAGGAGATCTACAACCTGGCTGCGCAGTCCTTCGTCCAGACGTCCTGGGTGCAGCCCGAGTTGACCGGGCAGGTGACGGCGCTCGGGGTCATGCGGATGCTCGAGGCGATCAGGTTGGTAGATCCGTCGATCCGTTTCTACCAGGCATCATCGAGCGAGATGTTCGGCAAGGTCCGAGAGACGCCCCAGCGCGAGAGCACGCCTTTCTATCCGCGCAGTCCCTACGGAATCGGCAAGGTGTTCGGACACTGGTCGACAGTGAACTATCGCGAGAGTTACGGGCTGTTTGCGGTCAGCGGCATGCTGTTCAATCACGAGTCGCCGCGGCGTGGGCTGGAATTCGTGACGCGCAAGATCACGGATGGAGTGGCGCGCATCAAGGCAGGGCGTACCGATGAGTTGCGCCTCGGAAATCTGAATGCGCAGCGGGACTGGGGTTTCGCCGGAGATTACGTGGAAGCGATGTGGCGGATGCTGCAGCAGGACGAGGCGCACGACTACGTGGTCGGCACCGGGGAAACGCACAGCGTGCAGGAGTTCGTCGAGCGTGCATTCGCCCGCGTAGACCTGGACTGGCGGGAGCACGTCGTCATCGACGAGCGGTTCATGCGGCCGGCCGAGGTGGACCTGCTCGTCGCAGATCCATCCCGCGCGCGTGAGGAATTGGGCTGGCATGCCGAGGTCTCGTTCGGCGAACTGGTCGACATGATGGTCGACGCGGACCTGGAGCGGGTCGAGCGGGAGCCGGCCGCGGCCGGATGAGGATCGTCGTCACCGGCGCGTCCGGCTTCGTCGGCCGCTGGTTCTGCGAAGTCGCCCGCGCCGCCGGTCACGAGCTGATCGGGCTGGCGCACGAGCCGGAAGCGCCGGAGGCGGACGGCATCGCATGGCGCACCGGCTTCGATCTGCGCGACGGGGCGGTGGTGGAGCGGACGCTGCGCGAGGCGGAGCCCGATGCCGTGGTGCATCTGGCCGCGGTCTCGTCCGTCGGCCAGTCGTGGCGCGACGTGGGCGCGACCCTGGAAACCAACCTGCTCGGCACCACGCACCTGCTGCGCGCGGCCATGGCGCAGGAGCGGGCGGTCGACCTGCTGCTGGTCGGCTCGGCCGAGGTCTACGGCGCAGCGGGCACGGAGGCCGAGCCGCTGCGGGAGGAGTGCGCTCTCGCGCCCGCCAACCCCTACGCCGCGACCAAGGCGGCGCAGGAGATGCTGGCGCTGGGGCTGCGCGAGTTGCTGCCCGGGCGCGTGATCCTGACGCGCAGCTTCCCGCATACGGGGCCTGGCCAGGCACCGAACTTCGTAATCCCCAACTGGACGCGGCAGCTGGTCGAGCTGCGCGCGCGCGGCGGCGGCACCCTGGAGGTGGGCGACACGTCCGTGGTGCGCGACATCGCCGACGTGCGCGACGTGGCCGCCGCATACCTGGCGCTGCTGGAGTCGGAGCAGGCGGATGGCGTCTACAACGTGTGCACCGGCCGCGGGCACGCGCTGTCCGACGTGCTGGCCGCCCTCCAGGAACTGGTCGGCGTGGAGGCCGACGTGCGCGTGGACCCGTCGCGCCTGCGTCCGACCGAGATCCGCTCGCTGATCGGCTCGCCCGCGCGACTTCAAGCGGCAACGGGCTGGCAGCCGCAGCGCGAGCTGCGCCAGACGCTGGCGGACGTCGTTACCGACATCGTGCGGGCGGGCGGATAGGGCTGCTGTGCGGTGTCGGCCGTCGGTCCACCGGGCGGGCAGTGCCGGCGCAGGGGTATCGGCCGTCGGCGGGCTGGTGTCAAAGCCCGTAGCCCGTAGCCCGTAGCCCGAAAGCCCCTTGCGCCCCGCGCCCCCGCGCGTTTAGCGTAGTCGCACATCGCAAGCAGTACGGCGGAAGCATTTGGAGGCCGCTTGGCACCGCCGGAACGACGCGCAGCGCGTCGCTCGAAACAAAGGTCTAAAGTGCCGGGACAGTCGCAGGCAGCGGTCGAGGATCGACCATGCGGGACGCCCCAGCGCTGAGACAGCGGCGCGGGGCGTTTTTCTATGCCCCGTGGCCACGCACAACACGGGACGCATGGGATCGATGAGGCAGAACTATCTGGACGTGCTGGGGCGGCGGGTGCTGGTCTTCGACGGCGCCATGGGCACCAGCATCCAGCGCTACGGGCTGGGGCCGGACGACTTCGGCGGCGCGGCGCTGGAAGGGTGCAACGACTGGCTGGTCATGACGCGGCCGGACGTGATCGAGGAGATCCACGCGTCGTTCCTCGAGGTGGGCTGCGACGTGCTGGAGACGGACACGTTCCGCTCGAACCGGCTGACCATGCGCGAGTACGGGCTGGAGGACCGCATCCTCGAGGTGAACCGCGCGGCCGCGGCGCTGGCGCGGCGTGCGGCGGACCGCTACTCGACTCCTGAACGCCCGCGCTTCGTGGCCGGCTCGATCGGGCCTTCGGGGCTGCTGCCGTCCACCTCCGACCCCACGCTCGGCAACGTCACCTACGAGGAGCTGGTCGACGTCTTCGAGGAGCAGGCGCGCGGGCTGGTCGAGGGCGGCGTGGACGTGCTGCTGATCGAGACCAGCCAGGACATCCTGGAAGTGCGCGCACAGGTTACGGCGTGTCGACGGGTGATTGCGCGGGCGCGCGCGCAGGCGGAGGCGGAGGCAGAGGCTGAGAGAGACGCAGAGGCACGGGGGGAGGGCGGCTCTGTGCCTGCGCCGTCGCCTGTGCCCGCGCTTCAGGTCCAGGTCACGCTCGATACCTCGGGCCGGATGCTGCTGGGCACCGACATCTCGGCCGCGACCGTGATCCTCGAAGCGCTCGGCGTGGACGTGATCGGGCTGAACTGCTCGACGGGGCCCGACCACATGCGGCAGCCGGTGCGGTGGCTGTGCGAGAACTCCCGGCTGCCGATCTCGGTGATCCCCAACGCGGGCATCCCGCACAACGAGGGCGGCGTCGCCGTCTACCCGCTGGAGCCGGAGGCGCTGGCGGAGGCGCACGAGCAGTTCGTGGCCGAGTTCGGCGTGAACGTGGTGGGCGGCTGCTGCGGCACCACGCCCGAGCACCTGAAGGCGGTCGTCGAGCGCGTCTGGGGTCGCGAGCCGAAGCGGCGCGAGGTGGCGTACGTGCCGCGCGTGGCGTCGGCGATGACCGCCTACGACCTGCACCAGGAGCCGGCGCCCACCCTGGTCGGCGAGCGCGTCAACACGCAGGGCTCGCGCGCGGTGAAGCGGCTGCTGATCGCGGACGACTACGAGGGCGTGCTGGAGATCGCGCGCGGGCAGCAGGAGGCGGGCTCGCACCTGCTGGACGTGTGCGTGGCGCTGACCGAGCGGCTGGACGAGGCCGCGCAGATGCGCACGCTGGTCAAGCAGCTGGCGCAGACGGTGGAGACGCCGCTGGTCATCGACTCGACCGAGGCCGACGTGATCGGGGAGGCGCTGCGGCAGTACCCCGGCCGCGCGGTGATCAACTCGATCAACATGGAGAACGGTCGCAAGCGCATCGAGGCGGTGCTGCCACACGCGGTGGAGCACGGCGCGGCCCTGGTCGCGATGACCATCGACCCGGTCGGCATGGCCAAGACGGCCGAGCGCAAGCTGGAGGTGGCGCGCGCGATCCACGACATCGTGACGGGCGAGTACGGCCTGGGCCCGGACTCGCTGATCTTCGACCCGCTCACCTTCACGCTGGCGACGGGCGAGCAGGAGTTCCGGCGCAGCGCGATCGAGACGATCGAGGGCGTGCGCGCGATCAAGACGGAGCTGGCGGGTGTGCTGACCGTGCTGGGCGTCAGCAACGTGTCGTTCGGGCTCAAGGGCGTCGCGCGCAGCGTGCTCAACTCGGTGTTCCTGCACCACTGCGTGGAGGCCGGGCTGGACCTGGCCATCGTGAACCCCGCGCACGTGAAGCCCTACGCGGAGATCGAGGAGGACGCGCGCCTCATCGCCGACGACCTGATCTTCGACCGCCGCGAGGACGCGCTGGAGCGCTTCATCAACTTCTTCGAGGGGCGCGAGGAGACGGAGGAGTCTGCCGCCGATCCGACGCTGGAGATGGAGCCCGACCAGGCGATCCACTGGAAGATCGTGCATCGCAAGAAGGAGGGGATCGAGGGGTGGGTCGACCGCGCCATCGCGCGGAGGCTCGGGGAGGCAGAGGCAGAGGCGGAGGCGGAGGCAGGTGACAGCGATACCGGGGCTCCGCCTCGGCCCGTGCCTACGCCTGCTTCACACGAAGCCGGGGTCGACCTGCTCAACAACGTGCTGCTGCCGGCGATGAAGGAGGTGGGCGACAAGTTCGGCGCGGGCGAGCTGATCCTGCCGTTCGTGCTGCAGTCGGCGGAGGCGATGAAGCGGGCGGTCGCGCGCATGGAGCAGTACCTCGAGAAGGTCGAGGGCCAGTCCAAGGGCACGGTCGTGCTGGCCACCGTGTTCGGCGACGTGCACGACATCGGCAAGAACCTGGTCCACACCATCCTGGTCAACAACGGCTACACCGTGCACGACCTGGGCAAGCAGGTGCCGATCAACGACATCATCGACAAGGCGCTGGAGGTGAAGGCGGACGTGATCGGCCTGTCCGCGCTGCTGGTGTCGACCTCGAAGCAGATGCCGGCGTGCGTGCAGGAGCTGGAGCGCCGCGGACTGGAGTTCCCGCTGATGTGCGGCGGCGCGGCGATCAACCCGAGCTTCGTGCGGGCGTCGGCGTTGGTAGGCGGAGGCGCAGGCGGAGGCGCAGGAACCGATGCGGACGGCGCCGGGGAGCTGCGGCCGTACGGGCCGGGCATGTGGTACTGCAAGGATGCATTCGAGGGGCTGTCGGTCGTGGATACGCTGGTCGGCTCCTCGCCCGACGCGCGGCGCGCGTTCGTGGAGGCGCGCAACCGGGACATCGTCGAGGGCGTGGCGAAGCGGGCGGCGCTGAAGGAGAAGGCGAAGGGGATGCGGCCGGCGCGCTCGTCGGCGGGCCCGTCGCGCGAGGTGCCGGTGCCGACGCCGCAGTTCCTGGGCGTGAAGGTGGTCGAGCGCATCCCGCTGGCCGACCTGTACCGGCTGATCGACCTGAACACGCTGTACCGGCTGCACTGGGGCGCCAGGAACGCCAAGGGCGCGGAGTGGGAGCGTCTGGTGCACGACGAGTACGAGCCGCGGCTGCGCCGCTACCAGCAGCAGGCGCTCAGCGGCGGCCGTCTGCGCGTGCGCGGCGCGTACGGCTTCTTCCCGGCGGAGTCGCAGGGCGACGCCGTGGTGGTCTTCGACCCGGAGACGGGCGACGAGCGGGCCCGCTTCGCGTTCCCGCGCCAGGGCGACGGCGAGGAGCTGTGCCTGGCGGATTACTTCAAGGGCGCAGGCACGGGCACAGGCGCAGGGGCGCCGGATGTGCTGGGCCTGCAGCTCGTGACGATCGGAGACGAGCTGCTGCTCGAGTCGGAGCGGCTGATGAAGGAGGGCGACTACTCGGAGGGCTACTTCCTGCACGGCTTCGGCGTGCGGCTGGCCGAGGCGGCCGCCGAGTACGTGCACCGGCTGATGCGGAAGGAGCTGGGCATCGCGGGCAACCAGGGGCTGCGCTACTCGTGGGGCTACCCGGCCTGTCCGGACCACATGCAGCACTTCACGGTGTTCGACCTGGTGCCCGCGCGCGACCGGCTGGGCATGGAGCTGACCGAGGCGGGCGCGCTGGTGCCGGAGCTGTCCACGGCGGCGCTGGTGGTGCACCACCCGGAGGCCAAGTACTTCTCGGCGATCCCGGCCGAGGGGCTGGACACGGGGGAGGGGCTGGCGGTGCCGGCGGGGGTGGCGCGATGAGCACCTGGACGCTGCACGACCTGATCGGCGACGACCGGCCGCACGTCTTCGACGGCGGGATGGGCACGATGCTGTACGCGGGTGGCGTGTTCATCAACCGCTGCTACGACGAGCTGAACCTGAAGGACCCGGACATCGTGCGGGGCGTGCACGAGGCGTACGTGCACGCGGGCGCCGAGCTGATCGAGACCAACAGCTTCGGCGCGAACCCGGTCAAGCTGGGCGAGCACGGGCTGGAGGCGCAGACGCGCGAGATCAACGCGCGCGCGGCGCAGATCGCGAAGGCCGCGGCACGCGGCCGCGCGCTGGTGGGCGGCTCGGTCGGCCCGCTGGGCATCCGCATCGAGCCGTACGGCCCGACGTCGCTGGACGAGGCGCGCGCGCTGTTCCGCCAGCAGATCGAGGGGCTGGCCGAGGGCGGCGCCGACTTCATCATCCTCGAGACGTTCGCCGACCTGGCCGAGATCCGGCAGGCGCTGCTGGCCGTGCGCGACGCGTGCGACCTGCCCGTCGTCGCGCAGATGACGGTCAACGAGCAGGGCACGACCGTGTACGGCACCACGGTCGACCAGTGCGGCGGGCGGCTGGACGAGTGGGGCGCGGACGTGATCGGGCTGAACTGCTCGGTCGGTCCGCACGGCCTGCTGCAGGCGATCGAGGGGCTGGCCGGCGCGACGCAGAAGAAGCTGTCGGCGCAGCCCAACGCCGGCCTGCCGCGCGAGATCCACGGTCGCAAGATGTACATGGCCTCCCCCGAGTACGTGGCCAAGTACGCGCAGCGCATGATCCGCTCGGGGGTGAAGTTCGTGGGCGGCTGCTGCGGCACCACGCCGGAACACGTGCGAGCGATCGCCGGGGTCGTGGCGGCACTCTCGCCGGGGCGGGTGCGGGTGCTGGGCTCGCCTGCGGCGGGAGGCGGAGGCGGAGGCAGAGGCAGAGGCGCGGCGGCAGGCGCGGGTGCGGGGGCGGGTGCGGGGGCGGGCGGCTCGGCGGAGGCGGAGGCGCAGGCGCCGCAGGGCGAGGAGCCGCGGCCGCTGGCGGAGCGGTCGTCGTGGGGCGCGAAGCTGGCGGCGGGGGAGGTGCTGACCAGCGTGGAGATCGTGCCGCCCAGGGGGATCGACCCGTCGTCGATGCTGGCGGGCGTGCAGAAGCTGGCCGCGGCGGGCGTGGCGGGCGTCAACGTGCCGGACGGTCCGCGCGCGCAGATGCGCATGGGCGTGCTGGCCACGTCGCTGCTGGTGCAGCAGCACGCGGGCGTGGAGGCCGTGGTGCACTACTGCTGCCGGGACCGCAACCTGCTCGGCATGCTGAGCGACCTGCTCGGCGCGCACGCGCTGGGTCTGCGCAACCTGCTGCTGATCACGGGCGACCCGCCCAAGATGGGGCCGTACCCGGACGCGACGGCGGTCTTCGACATCGACTCGATCGGCCTGACCAACCTGGTCGCGCGGCTGAACCGCGGGCTGGATCCCGGCGGCAACCCGATCGGTGAGGCGACGGCGTTCACGATCGGAGTGGGCGTGAACCCGGGCGCCGTGCAGCCGGAGGAGGAGCTGCGCCGCTTCTACTGGAAGGTGGACGCGGGCGCCGAGTACGCCATCACGCAGCCCGTCTTCGACGCCGAGCAGCTGCTGAGGTTCCTGGAGCAGCTGGACCGGCAGGACCTGCGCATCCCCATCGTCGCGGGCATCTGGCCGCTGGTCTCGATCCGCAACGCGGAGTTCCTCGCCAACGAGGTGCCGGGCGTCGAGGTGCCGCAGCGCGTTCTGGACCGCATGCGCGCCGCCAGCGCGCGCGGCCGCGAGCACGCGGTGGCCGAGGGCATCGCCATCGCCGTCGAGACGTGGGAGACCATCCGCGCCGAGGTGCAGGGCATCCAGGTCAGCGCCCCCTTCGGCAAGGTGGAGCTGGCGCTGGAGGTGCTGAATGGCGCTGGTGCGCTCGGGGCGCGGGCGGAAGCCCTGCCCCTGGCGCGCTGACGCGCGCCGGGAGGCGGAGGCAGAGGCGGAGCCGGAGGCAGAGGCAGAGGCAGAGGCAGAGGCAGAGGCAGAGGCAGAGGCAGAGGCAGAGGCAGAGGCAGCACGAGCAGGATGCGCCTCCGCCTCCGCCTTCGCCTCAGCCTTCCCCGCCCCGCCTTTCCCGCGCCCGTCGGGCGCCCTACCATTCCGCACCGCCCATAGCCGTCCACCAGTCAGAAGCCGAGATGAACCTGGAGACCCTGATCGACCGCGGGAAGCAGGCGTTCGAGCGGCGCGACTACGTCAATGCGCTGACGAACTTCCAGGAGGTCATCGAGCACAACCCGAGCTACCCGGACATCCGGCACCTGGCGGGGCTGTGCCTCAGCTTTCTCGGTCAGACGGAGGCGGCGCTGCGCGAGTTCGACGCGGCATGCACGCTGAACGACCGCTACGTGGAGGCGCACCTGAACCGCGCCATCACGCTGAACGACCTGGGCCGCTACGACGAGGCGCGCACGGCATTCGCGCGGGCTGCGGAGCTGGAGGAGGGCAGGGCGGACCGTTTCCCGGCCGCGGTCTCGGCCAAGCTGGCCAACGCGCATCTGCAGGTGGGCGACCTGTACATCGCCGCCAACGCGCCCGCCGAGGCGGCCGAGCAGTACCGGTCGGCGCTGTCGATGCGGCCGCGCTTCACCGACATCCGCAACAAGCTGGCGGAGGCGCTGATCCAGCTGGGTCGGCTGGAGGAGGCCGAGCGGGAGCTGGAGGTCGCGCTGGACCACAACGAACGCTACCTGCACGCACGGCTGAACCTGGGGCTGGTGCTGTTCCGCCGCGGCGATCCCGAGGGCGCGCGCCGGCACTGGCAGCGCGCGCGCGAGCAGGAGCCGGACGACCCGCAGGTGCGGGCCTACTGGTCGCTGGTCGAATGACTGCGGGCCTGGGGCCTGGGGCCTGGGGCGTCGGTGGACGCGCGGTGGGGCGGCCGACGCGGCGTGGTACCAGCGGCGCGGCAGCGTCCTGTTTGCTGTTGCTGCTCGCGCTCGGTGCGTGCGAGCAGGGGGAGGACGCGATCACGAGGGGGGACCGGCTGTGGGCGGACTCGTCGTACACCGCGGCGCTGGCGGAGTATCGCCTGGCGAGCGCGCGGGGGGGCGACGAGGCACGGCTGCGTCTGGCGCACGCGCACGCGGAGCTGGGCCAGCTGGAGGAGGCGCGCGAGGTCTACGCGGAGCTGATCGAGGAGGACCGCGACCTGATCGACCAGGCGGTCTACGACTACCTGGAGATGGCGTCGCGGGCGCGCGAGCGCGGCGATCCCTACGGCATGACGCGCGCGGTCGAGGCGGCGCTGGCGCTGCGGCCGGGGCTGGACCTGGGCCCGCTCAGCGAGGCCGTTGCCGACTATTACGCGAGCAACGCGTCGTCGTCGCAGGCGCTGGCGTTCCTGGAGCGGTCGCTCGCGGACGCACCGCCGGACTCGGCCACGCAGATCGTCTTCCGCATCGGCCGGCTGCGCGCGGAGGGCGGGCAGTGCGAGGCGGCGCTGCCGTACCTGCGCTCGTACCTCGCCCGCGCGCCGGAGGGGGAGCACGCGAGCGACGCGCGCTGGACCATCGGCAACTGCGCGTTCCAGGCGGCGCGCACGGCGCACCAGGCCGGCAACCTGACGGACGCGCTGGAATCGCTGGAGACGACCATCGAACTGGGCATGCCGGCCAACCTGCAGGACCAGGCCTGGTTCCTCCGCGGCGACATCCTGTACGCGCTGGGTCGCAACGACGAGGCGCTGGAAGCCTACCGCCGCGTCATCGAGCTGAACCCCGCGCGCACCGGTCAGCTGGTCGAACGCGCGCAGCGCCAGATCGACCGCATCCGCTTCGGGATCTGATCGCTGACGGCTGACAGCTCAGCGCGAGCGTAGCCACTCCACGAAGCGCGGGATGCCGACCTCTACCGGCGTGGTCGGGTCGTAGCCGATGGTCTCGCGGGCGCGGCTGACGTCGGCGTAGGTGCGGCGCACGTCGCCGGGCTGCATGGGCAGCCGCTCGATCTCGGGCTCGACGCCCAGCGCCTCCCCGATCAGGCGGATCAGCTCGGCCAGCGATGTGGTGCGGCTCTCGCCCAGGTTCACGATCAGGAACTCGTCGTCCACGCGGCGCGTGCGGTCGATGGAGCCGATCACGCCGTCCAGGATGTCGTCGATCCAGGTGTAGTCGCGCTCGCTGGAGCCGTCGCCGAACATGGGGACGGGCCGGCCCTCGAGCATCAGCGTGGCGAACTTGCGGATGGCCAGGTCCGGGCGCTGGCGCGGGCCGTAGACCGTGAAGAAGCGCAGGCAGTGCAGCGCCCCGCCGTGCAGGTGCTGGTGCGCGTGGCAGATCAGCTCGCAGGCGCGCTTGGTCGCCGCGTACGGCGAGATGGGATGCGCGACGGCGTCGTCCTCCGAGAAGGGCACGCGCTCGTTGTTGCCGTAGACCGACGACGACGAGCCGAACACGAAGCGGTCGACGCCCCGGCGGCGCGCCAGCTCCAGCAGGGCCTGCGTCGCGACGACGTTGGCGCGCGTGTAGCCGACCGGGTCCTGGATGGACGGCCGCACCCCCGCCTTGGCGGCCAGGTGCACGACGACGTCGAAGGGGCGTTCGCCCAGCGCGCGCTCCAGCGCGTCCAGGTCGGCGCAGTCGGCCTCGATCAGCCGGAACGACGGGTGCCCCAGCGCGCCCTCGAGATTGCGCCGCTTCTCGGCCGGCTCGTAGAACGGGTCGAAGTTGTCGACGCCCAGCACGTCGTGACCGTCGGCGAGCAGCCGGTCGACCAGCGAACTGCCGATGAAGCCCGCGGCGCCCGTGACGAGCAGCCGCTCGGCCGGCTCACCCCCGGCCATAGCGGTCCTCGAGCCGCACCACGTCGTCCAGGTCGGGCGTCGACGCCTCCAGGATGTCCACGTCCGTCACCGCCTCCATGCGGTGCACCGTGCCCGGCGTGACGTGGTAGCTGTCGCCCGGCTTCATCTCGATCAGCTCCAGCTCGTCCGCCGAGGGGCCGACGAAGAACCTCATCTCGCCGCTCCACAGATGGATCGTCTCGTCCTTGCGCTCGTGGTACTGCAGCGACAGCGCGTGCCCCGCCTCCACGTGGAGCACCTTGCCGACGTAGCGATCTGTCTCGGCCCAGATGATCTCGTAACCCCAGGGTTTATCGACTCGACGCATGGTGGTGGGTGCTGGCTGGATGGTTGGTCCGGACGGCGCGAAGGTAGTGGCGGGCCTCGGGTCGGGCCAGCGGGGACGCTCGCTGTTGCTCGCGGGGACGCGCCTGGCGGCGCGGGGACGCTCGCTGTCGCTCGCGGGGACGCGCCTGGCGGCGCGGGGACGCTCGCTGTCGCTCGCGGGGACGCTCGCTGCGCTCGCGGGGACCGCGGCGGCCGGTCGGGATGGGTCGGCAGGCGCCCTCCCCGCGCCGCCAGGCGCGTCCCCGCGAGCGCAAGCGAGCGTCCCCGGCGAGCGCAGCGAGCCGTCCCCTATCGGGTCCGCCCGCACGGCGCCAGCGTCCGGACGCGGTCGCCACCTGTACCTCAGCCAGCACCTCCCCTATCTTTTGCGGCTTGTCCGGGGCCGGCGACGGAACGCGGGCGGCCGGTCATGGTAGAGAAGCGCGTGCAATCCAACCGGGACGAAGGCGTGATCCGACATAGAGACGCGGGGCTGCGGGCCGCGCTGGCGGCGGGGCTGGTGCTGCTGGCGGCGTGCGGCGCCAGGGAGCCGTCGCTGCAGGGGGTCGAGGCGGAGGGGCTGCTGGAGCGCGGTCTGGCGGCGCACCAGGCGGAGGAGTGGAACGACGCGATCCGCTATCTGGACCGGCTGGTGCTGGAGTACCCGACGCACCCGAGCGTGCAGCAGGCGCGCTTCTACCTGGCCGACGCCTATTTCGGCAAGGAGGAGTACATCGCGGCTGCGGGCCGCTTCACGCGCCTGGTGGAGGATTATCCGCGCGGCGAGTGGGCGGACGACGCGCGCTTCAAGGTGTGCGACGCCTATCGCATCCTCTCGCCCGACGCGACGCTGGACCAGGAGTACACGGAGGCGGCGATCGACCATTGCCAGTCGCTGGTCGTGTACCATCCGGAGAGCGAGCACGTCGCACGCGCCAACGAGATCGTGGACGCGATGCGCAACAAGCTGGCGCGCAAGCGGCTGCTGAGCGGCGAGTTCTACTTCAAGCGGCGCGCGTACGACTCGGCGATCCTGTATTTCGAGGGGGTCGCGCGCGATTTCCCGACCACGAGTGTGGCGCCCGAGGCGCTGCTGCGTGCGGCGGAGGCGTACGACCGCATCGGCTACGAGGAGGAGGCGGCCGAGGCGCGGGCGCGTCTGCTGCGCGAGTATCCGGCGAGCGAGCAGGCGCGCTCGCTGGGCTCCGCGCCGCAGGCCGTCGCGGGGTCGTGAGTCGGAGGCTGCGCTGAGGGTCGGCGTCTTCGGCGGTACGTTCGACCCGCCGCACGTCGGTCACCTGATCGTGGCGCAGGACGCGCTGGTGGAGCTGGCGCTGGAGCGGGTGCTGTTCGTGCCCGCCGGGCTGCCGCCGCACAAGCGTGAGGCCGAGTCGACGGCAGCGGAGTTGCGACTCGAGATGACGCGCGCGGCCGTGGCGGGCGATGCCCGCTTCGAAGTGGATGCGCTGGAGGTGGAGCGCGCGGGCCCGTCGTACACGGTGGACACGCTGCGCGCGCTGCGGGAACGGCGGCCGGACGACGAGCTGCTGCTGCTGATCGGCGCGGACCAGTTCCGCGAGTTCGCGACGTGGAAGGACGCGGCGGAGATCGCGCGGCTGGCGAGTCTGGTGGTGATCGGCCGGGAGGGCGCGCTGCTGGACGCCGCGGCGGAGGCGCTGCGGCGTGAGGGGCTCGACCCCGCGTGGCGGCGGCTGGACGCGACGCGCATCGACGTCTCGTCGACGCTGGTGCGGCAGCGGGTCGCGGCCGGACGGCCGATCCGCTATCTGGTGCCGGACGCCGTCGCGGCGATCATCGACAGGGAAGGGCTCTACCGGCGCGACCGGTAGGGCGGGCGGACGGCTCGGGGACGATCGGTCCGCGGATCGAGAACATCGTACACGCCCGACGGGCGAGCGCACACGGCGCCGCCGGTCCGGCGCATCGGAAGAAGTCCAGAATGCTCAAGGGTTTCATAGAAGGCATCTTCGGCTCCCGCCACGATCGCGAGGCGAAGCGGCTCGAGCCGCTGGTCGACGAGATCAACGGTATCGCCGAGCGGCTGCAGTCGCTGTCGGAGCAGGAGCTGCAGGCGCAGACGGAGAAGCTGCGCGGCATCATCGCCGAGCGGACGGGCGCGCTGCAGACGGAGCTGGACGACCTGCGCGCGCGCAAGCGCGTGACGGAGGACACGTCCGAGCGGCAGGCGATGGCCGAGGAGATGCGCGGGCTGGAGGAGCGGCTGTCCGCGCAGCTGCGCGAGGTGCTGGACGACCTGCTGCCCGAGGCGTTCGCGACGGTCAAGGAAGCCGCGCGGCGCAACATGGGCCGCGAGATCGACGTCACGGGTCACCAGCTGACCTGGGACATGATCCCCTACGACGTGCAGCTGATCGGCGCGATCGCGCTGCACCAGGGCAAGGTCGCCGAGATGGCGACCGGTGAAGGCAAGACGCTGGTCGCGACCATGCCGCTGTACCTGAACGCGCTGGCCGGCCGCGGCGCGCACCTGGTCACGGTGAACACGTACCTGGCGCAGCGCGACGCGGAGTGGATGGGCACCATCTACCGCTACCTCGGCCTCACCGTCGACTGCATCGACCTGCACCAGCCGGGCTCGCCGGAGCGGAGGGCGGCCTACAACGCCGACATCACGTACGGCACCAACAACGAGTTCGGCTTCGACTACCTGCGCGACAACATGGTGCACTCGCTGGATCAGCGGGTGCAGCGCGCGCACTACTACGCGATCATCGACGAGGTCGACTCGATCCTGATCGACGAGGCGCGTACGCCGCTGATCATCAGCGGCCCCGTCGCGGAAGAGCACAGCGACATCTACCGCAAGTACAATCCGCAGGTGAACAACCTGTTCCGTCAGCAGCTGCGCATCGCGAACGAGCTGGTCGCGGCGGCGGAGACGGAGCTGAAGGCAGCGGACGAGCTGTCGGACGCGAAGGAGGCGCAGGCCAGGCGCTTCGAGGCGGGCGAGAAGCTGCTGGCGGTGAAGCGCGGCACGCCGAAGCACCGCAAGCTGGGCAAGATGTTCGCGGACGACCCGGGCATCGAAGGGCTGGTGACCAAGGTCGAGAACGCGTACATGCGCGAGAAGCGCCTGCACGAGCTGGACGAGCTGCTGCTGTTCCAGATGGACGAGAAGGGGCACACCGTCTCGCTGTCGGACCAGGGGCTCGAGGTGCTGAGCCCGAGCGACAAGGACGCGTTCACGGCGCCGGACCTGTCGCAGGACATCGGCGCGATCCAGAAGGACGAGTCGCTGGACGACGCCGCGAAGCGCGAGAAGGTGCAGTCGCTGGAGAAGGAGTTCGCCGAGAAGAGCCAGAAGATCCACGCGATCCACCAGCTGCTCAAGGCGTACGCGCTCTACAACAAGGATGAGCAGTACATCGTCGAGGACGGCCAGGTGGTCATCGTCGACGAGTTCACCGGCCGCAAGATGGCCGGGCGCCGCTGGAGCGACGGCCTGCACCAGGCGGTCGAGGCGAAGGAGGGCGTCAGCGTCAAGGGCGAGACGCAGACCTACGCCACGATCACGATCCAGAACTACTTCCGCATGTACGACAAGCTGGCCGGCATGACCGGTACGGCCGAGACGGAAGAGGGCGAGTTCCACCAGATCTACAACCTGGACGTGATGGTCATCCCGACCAACCGTCCGATCGTCCGCGACGATCGCCACGACCTGATCTTCCGCACCAAGCGCGAGAAGTTCAACGCGATCATGGACGAGATCGAGCGGCTGCACCAGCTGAAGCTGCCGGTGCTGGTCGGCACGGTGTCCGTGGACGTGTCGGAGACGCTGAGCCGCATGCTGAAGCGGCGCGGCATCCCGCACAGCGTGCTGAACGCGAAGTACCACGAGCAGGAAGCCGAGATCGTGGCCAAGGCGGGTCAGCCGGGCGCGGTCACGATCGCGACGAACATGGCCGGCCGCGGCACCGACATCAAACTCGGCGTGGGCGTCAAGGACGCGCGCACGGTCGGCTGGGCGAAGCAGAACGGCGTCGACCTGAGCAAGCTGCCGCACGCGGCCGATCCGGCGCTGTACGTGGAGGACCCGTCGGCCGCATCGGACGACACGGTGCTGGAGGACGGCGGGCTGCACATCGTCGGCTCGGAGCGGCACGAGTCGCGGCGCATCGACCGGCAGCTGCGCGGCCGCGCGGGCCGTCAGGGCGATCCGGGCGCGTCGCAGTTCCTGATGTCGCTCGAGGACGACCTGATGCGCCTGTTCAAGTCGGAGCGCATCGCGTCGGTGATGGAGCGGATGGGCGCGGAGGAGGGCGAGGTCATCACGCACGCCTTGGTGACCAAGTCGATCGAGCGGGCGCAGAAGCGCGTCGAGACGCAGAACTTCGAGGCGCGCAAGCGGCTGCTGGACTACGACGACGTGATGAACCAGCAGCGCGAGGTCATCTACGACCTGCGCCTGTTCGCGCTGGAGGGCGGCGAGGACCTGGTCGGCGAGACCTGGGAGATGACGGAGGCGGGGCTGCGCGCGGTCGTGCAGGAGTTCGTCGACACCAGCGAGCCGCCCGAGGAGTGGGACCTGGCCGGGCTGCGCCAGACGCTGGTGCTGGACTTCATGCTGGTGGTCGACCAGCTGCCCAACGAGCCGACGCCGGACCACCCGTTCGACACGATCGACATGGTCGAGGAGGCCGTGGTCGAGCGCGCCCGCGAGGCGTTCCGCCGCAAGCTGCAGCAGTTCGGCGACCACCGCGACCGCGTGCTCAGCTGGGTCGTGCTCAGCGTGATCGACGAGAAGTGGCGCGATCACCTCTACGACCTGGACCACCTCAAGGCGTCGATCGGCTTCCGCGGCTGGGGGCAGAAGGACCCGCTGATCGAGTACAAGCAGGAGGCCTACGAGATGTTCGTGGACCTCATGGCCGACCTGCGCCGCTCGATCGCCAGCATCGTCTTCCGCGCGCAGCTCGCGGTGGAGCGCCGGCAGCCGGTGCAGCCGCCCAGGACGCTCACGCTGAGCGGGCCGAGCGATTCGCCGGGAACGGCGGTACGGCCGAACGATCAACCGGCGCCGCAGCGTCAGGAGACCGACCGCTTCGTGCCGGGCGCGGCGCCTGGCGGCGAAGGCAGAGGCGGAGGCGGAGGCGGAGGCGGAGGCGGAGGCGGAGGCGCGGCCGCGCGTCCCGCCGGCGCGCCGGTGCCGGGCGCGGCGATGGCCGCGATGATGGGCGGGTCGCGGCAGGCGCCTGACCCGTCGCGGCTGGCGACCAACCGCGGCGACGGCAGTGCGGCGAAGAGTCAGCCGGTGCAGACCGACGACAAGGTCGGCCGCAACGACCCCTGCCCCTGCGGCAGCGGCAAGAAGTACAAGAAGTGTCATGGCGCCGCGTAGCGGAGCAGGCGGAGGCGGAGGCCGAGGCAGAGGGAGAGCCAAGGCAGAGGCAGAGGCCTAAGGGCGAGGCGAGTGGGGAGGCGACGCGGACTTGTCGCCTTCCTTGCTCCTGGCTACGTGGGTGAGGATGAGGGCCGACAGTTGCCCGGTCACGTGTAGCGCCTGCAGGCGTGCCCTGTCACAGTCTTCGGCGAGAGCGGGCTCGACGGTGCGCACGATGTCGATGCCGGCAGCGGTTTCCGTGAAGGAGCGGCGGGCGATCCGGTAGATGCGGGCCTTCTCCAGCGGCGCGTGATCGCCCGCGCCTTCCGCGATGTTCAGCAGGCCCGACTCGCAGGCGCGCCTCAGCTGCCTGGCCAGATCCGCCCGGAACCGCGGCAATGATGCGGCGATCCGCTCGGTGAGGCGCAGCAAGCCCAGCGCGTCCTGGTAAACCGGCATTCCGCTCGTGATCGAAGCCGCCCGCCCCGGCGCCTCTGCCTCCGCCTGCGCCTCCCCCTCCGCCTCCGCCTCTGCCTCCGCCTCCGCCTCCGCCTCCGCCTTTGCCTTTGCCTCCCCCTCCGGCTTCGCCTCCGCCTCCGCCTCCGCCTCTCAAAACAGCCCGGCCTCGGCGAAGCTGACGTAGCGTCCGTCGCCGATGACGATGTGGTCCAGGACCTCGATGCCGATGATGCGGCCGGCTTCGACCAGTTGTCGGGTGACGGTGCGGTCCTCGGGGGAGGGTGCCGGATCCCCGGACGGGTGGTTGTGCACCAGGATCATGGCTGCGGCCGCCTCCTGGACGGCGGGCCGGAACACCTCGCGCGGATGGATCACCGAGGCGTCCAGCACGCCGCGCGTGACGACGATCTCGCGGCTGACCGCGTGCTGCGTGGTCATGAGCAGGATGCGGAACTCCTCCTGTTTGAGGTCGCGCATGGCGGGGGCGCAGCGGTCGTAGACGTCCCCCGGGCCGCGGATGCGGGGCCGTTCCTCGGGCTCCTCGCGGGCGAGCCGGCGTCCGAGCTCGAGCGCGGCGGCGACGCGGGTGGCGACGGCGGGTCCGACGCCGGCCGTGCTGGACAGCGCGGACGCGCCCTCCCCGGCGAGGCGCCGCAGCGATCCGCCCGAGCGGCCGACCAGCGCGTCGGCGATGGCCAGTGCGCTGCGGCCGCCCGTGCCGCTGCCGATCAGGATCGCCAGCAGTTCCCGCGTGGCCAGGGCGGACGGGCCGATGCTGAGCAGCCGCTCGCGCGGGCGCTCCGGCGCGGGCCATTCCTTGATCGTCAGGTTCGGCATCGCCCGAAGCTGGGCGGTCAGAGGGGGCGCGGGAATGGCGGCGGCGGCCAAGTCGGCGCGATGCCGAGCTTTACGATGCCGGGTTCGGGACTGCATCTTGCCTCACCCGGGTAGACAGGCAGGCACCGATCCTCCGCTGGAGGGTAGGCTCCTGCATCCCGCGGGGCGCGGCGGGCGCACGTCGCCTGCGCCTGCGCCTCCTTCCGTGTCTTCGCCAGCGCAGCCATGCACGTCAGCACGCGTCCGCCGACCGATTCCGAGCCGCGGCAGTATCCGCCGCTGCCGGACCGTCTGCGTGCGTCGCTGGAGCCGCACGCGGCGCGGCTGGACCTGGACCTGATCGCGCACGCCTACTGGTACGGCGAGCGAGCGCACGAGGGTCAGAAGCGGGTCTCCGGCGAGGCGTACATGGAGCACTGCGTGGAGGTGGCCAAGATCCTGGCCGACCTGCACCTGGACGGCTTCTCGATCGCCGCGGGACTGATCCACGACGTGGTCGAGGACACCGGCATCGGCCTGGCCGACCTGCGCGAGGAGTTCGGCGACGATGTCGCGCTGATCGTGGACGGCGTGACCAAGCTGGGCAAGGTGCAGTTCCGCTCCACGGCGGAGCAGCAGGTTGAGAACTACCGCAAGCTGCTGCTGTCCATGGCGCAGGACGCGCGCGTGATCCTGGTCAAGCTGGCGGACCGGCTGCACAACATGCGCACGCTGGACGCGCTGCGGCCGGAGAAGCGGCGGCGCATCGCGCTCGAGACGCGGGAGATCTACGCGCCGCTCGCGCATCGTCTGGGTGTGGCGCAGATCAAGTGGGAGCTGGAGGACCTGGCCTTCAAGCACCTGGAGCCGGAGTCGTATCGCGAGCTGGCCAAGAAGATCGCGGAGCGCCGGCGCGAGCGGGAGGAGTGGGTCGAGTCGTTCCGGCAGCCGCTGGAGGAGAGCCTGCGCGAGGCGGGCATCCCGGTGGAGGTGTACGGCCGGGCCAAGCATCTCTGGTCGATCTACCGGAAGATGCAGAAGCGCGGCAAGCCGTACGAGGAGATCTACGACCTGATGGCGATGCGGGTCGTGACCGACACGGTGGCCAACTGCTACCACGCGCTGGGCGTGATCCACAACAACTGGACGCCGCTGCAGGAGCGCTTCCACGACTACATCGCCACGCCCAAGTCCAACATGTACCGGTCGCTGCACACGACCGTGTTCGGACCGGGCGGCCGGCTGTACGAGATCCAGATCCGCACGACGGAGATGCACCGCACGGCCGAGTACGGCATCGCGGCGCACTGGCGCTACAAGGAGCCGCCGCCGGGCGGTGAGGACGAGGTCGACGAGACGCTGTCCTGGTTCCGCCAGGTGCTGGAGTGGCAGCAGGAGACGCGCGAGCCGGAGGAATTCATGGAGTTCCTCCGCATCGACCTGTTCCAGGACGAGATCTTCGTCTTCACGCCGCAGGGCGACGTGAAGCAGCTGCCCAAGGGGGCGACGCCCATCGACTTCGCGTTCGCGGTGCACACCGAGGTGGGCACGCGCTGCGCGGGCGCCAAGGTCAACGGCCGCATCACGCCGCTGGCGCGCGAGCTGACCAACGGCGACACGGTGGAGATCATCACGGACAGCCGTCAGCGGCCGAGTCGGGACTGGCTGGCGTTCGTGAAGACCGCGCGCGCGCGCAACAAGATCCGGCAGTGGATCCGGCAGGAGGAGTTCGACTCGTCGCGGCAGCTGGGTGAGGAGCTGCTGGACCGGGAGCTGAAGCGGCTGAAGAAGCCGAAGCTCACGAACGAGCAGATGGAGCGCACGGCCGAGGCGCTGGGTCTGCCCGGCTGGGACCACGTCCACGCAGCGCTGGGCCGCGGCGACGTGGGTCCGACCGCCGTGCTGAAGGAGCTGTTCCCGGGGGAGGACGCGCCGCCGCCCAAGGAGCCGTCCACGCTGGAGCGCATCGTCCAGAAGGTCACGGGCACGGGCAAGGGCGTGCGCATCCAGGGGCTGGACAACCTGATGGTGCGCTACAGCCAGTGCTGCCAGCCGGTGCCGGGCGACGACGTGATCGGCTACATCACGCGCGGCCGCGGCATCTCGATCCACCGCAAGGACTGCCCGAACATCCTGCAGCTCTCCGACGATCCGGAGCGCCGCGTCGAGATCGAGTGGAAGGCGGAGGACAGCGACCGCTTCTTCGTGCGCCTGATCGTGGAGGGCACGGACCGGCGCGGCCTGCTGTCCGACATCGCCACGGCCATCACCACCACCAGCACGAACATCTCCTCGGCGGAGATCCAGGCGGTGGAGGGTGGCATGACCGGCTCCTTCGTGGTGGACGTGCAGGATCTGCCGCACCTGAACAAGGTGATCCGCTCGATCAAGAAGGTGAAGGGCGTGCTGGGCGTGGTGCGCCGCGAGCACTTCTCGGAGTCCGACATCGAAGTCTAGCCGCTTTCGCCGCGGCACCCGTCGCTGTAGTCTGCCCGCCGCCCGTCATCGTCCGTACCACCACCGGAGTCCGAGTCCCCCTTGAGCTGGGAAGCCTGGTTCACGCTGGCCGTCGTGATCGGCACGCTGTACGTGCTGGTGCGCGACCTCTACTCCCCGGCCATGACGCTGCTGACCGCGACGGTGCTGCTGCTGACCGCTGGCATCGTCTCGCCCGTGCAGGCGTTCTCGGGGTTCAGCAACCCCGCGCCGATCACGGTGGCGGCGCTGTACGTGCTGGCCGGCGCGGTGGACCGTACGGGCGCGCTGCAGCCGATGCTGGCGGCCACGCTGGCGGCGGGGCGCGGGCGTGGCCGGCTGCTGCGGCTGCTGGTGCCGACCGCGGCGGCGTCGGCGTTCCTGAACAATACGCCCATCGTGGCGACGCTGGCGCCGCAGGTGGCGAGCTGGGCGGAGCGGCGCGGCGAGTCCTCGTCGCGCTACCTGATGCCGCTCAGCTTCGCGGCGATCCTGGGCGGCGTGGTCACGCTGATCGGCACGTCGACGAACATCGTGGTGTCGGGGCTGCTCGAGGCGACCGGCCAGCCGCCCATCGGCATGTTCGAGCTGACGCCGATCGGCCTGCCCGTGGCGCTGGCGGGCGTGCTGTTCCTGGCGCTGTTCTCGTCGAAGCTGCTGTCCGACCGCAAGACGCCGACGCGCATGGCGCGCGAGAACCTGCGCGAGTTCGTGGTCAACATGGACGTGGTGCCGGGCGGACCGCTGGACGGGCAGACCGTGGAAGGCGGCGGTCTGCGGCACCTGGAAGGCGTGTACCTGGTCGAGATCGAGCGGGACGGCGCCACCATCGCGCCGGTCGCGCCGGACACCGCGCTGCAGGGTGGCGACCGCCTGAGCTTCGTGGGTCGCGCGGACCTGGTGGTCGACCTGCAGCGTGCGCGCGGGCTGGTCTCGACCGAGCGGCCGCACCTGATGGAGTACGACCAGCCCGGCCACACCTTCTTCGAGGCCGTGCTGGGCGAGGCCTCGCCGCTGGTCGGGCGCACGCTGAAGGAGGTCGGCTTCCGCGCCCGCTATCAGGCCGCCGTGGTGGGCATCCACCGCGCCGGCAAGCGCGTCGAACGGAAGTTCGGGGAGGTGCAGCTCAAGGTGGGCGACACGCTGCTGCTGCTGACCGACCCCGGCTTCGGCCGCCGCTGGAGCGACCGCAACGACTTCCTGCTCGTCTCGCGCAAGGGCGGCGCGCCGCCGGCCGCGTCGCGGCAGGCGTGGATCGTGGCGCTGATCACGCTGGCGATCGTGATCGGTGCCGGTTCCGGCGCGGTGCCCGTGCTGCAGGCGTCGCTCGTGGGCGCGCTGCTGCTGCTCGCGCTGAAGGTGCTGACGCCAGGAGAGGCGCGCGCGGCCGTGGACCTGGACGTGATCATCGTCATCGCAGCGTCGTTCGGCATCGGCGCGGCCATGGAGGAGTCCGGGCTGGCCACCACCGTGGCGCACGGGCTGACCGCGGTGTTCAGCCCGCTCGGTCCGCTCGGCATCCTGCTCGGCATCGTCGTGACGACGGTGGTGCTGACCGAGATGATCACCAACAACGCGGCCGCGGTGCTCATGTTCCCGATCGCGATCTCGACGGCGGCGGAGGCGGGGCTGGACGTGCGCGAGGTGGCGATCGCGCTGGCGATCTCGGCGTCGGCGTCGTTCCTCACGCCGATCGGCTACCAGACCAACACCATGGTCTACGGCATGGGCGGCTACCGCTTCGGCGACTACTCGCGGCTGGGGCTGCCGCTCACCCTGCTGGTCATCGCGACGATCGTGGTCGCGATCGGGCTGTGGTAGGCGGAGCCTGAGCCGCCGCCGGGTGTAGACGCAGCCTATGGCAACGTTCGATCTGCAGCTGCCCTTCCCGCTGAGCGGCGATCAGCCGCGCGCGGTGGAGGAGCTGATCCAGGGGTTCCAGCGCGATGGCCTGGCCGAGCAGGTGCTGCTCGGCGTGACCGGCTCGGGCAAGACCGTGACCATGGCCGCGCTGATCCAGGCGCTGGGCCGGCCCACGCTGGTCATGAGCCACAACAAGACGCTGGCCGCGCAGCTCTACGGCGAGCTGAAGCAGTTCTTCCCGAAGAACGCCGTCGAGTTCTTCATCAGCTACTACGACTACTACCAGCCGGAAGCGTACGTGCCGTCGTCGGACACGTACATCGAGAAGGACAGCTCGATCAACGAGGACATCGACCGGCTGCGGCTGCGCGCGACTTCGTCGCTGATGGAGCGGGAGGACGTGGTCATCGTCGCGTCCGTCTCCTGCATCTACGGCCTGGGCGACCCGCGCGAGTACCGCGAGCTGATGCTGGTGCTGGAGCAGGGGCAGGAGATCCCGCGCAAGGAGATCCTGAGCGCGCTGGTGCAGGTGCAGTATCGCCGGAACGACTTCGAGTTCGAGCGCGGCACCTTCCGCGTGCGCGGCGACACCATCGAGGTCTTTCCCGCCTACGAGGAGCAGGCGATCCGCATCGAGCTGTGGGGCGACGAGATCGAACGCATCACCCGCTTCGACCCGCTCACCGGCGACACGATCGTGCGTATGCCGCGCACCGCGATCTACCCGGCCACCCACTTCGTCACGCAGCGGCCGCGCATCGAGCGCGCGGTCAAGCTGATCGAGGCCGAGCTGGACGAGCGGCTGCTCGAGCTGCGCAAGGCGGGCAAGCTGCTGGAGGCGCAGCGCATCGAGCAGCGCACCCGCTTCGACATCGAGATGCTGCTCGAGATCGGCACCTGCCCCGGCATCGAGAACTACTCGCGGCACATCACCGGCCGGCGGGAAGGGGAGCGGCCCGCCTGTCTGTACGACTACTTCCCCGAGGACATGCTGGTCATCGTCGACGAGTCCCACTCGACCGTGCCGCAGATCCGCGGGATGTACAACGGCGACCGCGCCCGCAAGACCACGCTGGTCGACTTCGGGTTCCGGCTGCCCAGCGCGCTGGACAACCGGCCGCTCACCTTCGACGAGTGGGAAGAGCTGGTGCCGCGCGCGCTGTTCGTCAGCGCGACGCCCGGCGAGTACGAGCTGCAGCAGACCGGCGGCGTCGTGGTCGAGCAGCTGATCCGGCCGACCGGGCTGCTCGACCCGCCCGTCGAGATCCGGCCCGTGCGTGGTCAGGTGGACGACCTGATCGGCGAGATCCGCGAGCGCAGCGCGCGCGGCGAGCGCGTGCTGGTCACCACGCTGACCAAGCGCATGGCCGAGGACCTGACCGACTACCTGCTGCAGGTCGGCATCAAGGTCAGATACCTGCACGCGGACGTGGACGCCATCGAGCGCGTCGAGATCATCCGCGACCTGCGCCTGGGCAAGTTCGACGTGCTGGTCGGCATCAACCTGCTGCGCGAGGGGCTGGACCTGCCGGAGGTCTCGCTGGTCGCCATCCTGGACGCGGACAAGGAAGGCTTCCTGCGCGACGAGCGCTCGCTGATCCAGACCATCGGCCGCGCCGCGCGCAACGTGAACGGCAAGGCGATCATGTACGCCGACCGCATCACCGGCTCGATGCAGCGCTGTCTGGACGAGACCACGCGCCGGCGCGAGATCCAGGAGCAATACAACCGCGAGCACGGCATCACGCCCGCCACCATCATCAAGAGCGTGGAGGAGATGATGCTGACGACGCGCGTGGCCGACGCGCGCGAGGAGCGCGCGGTGCCCAAGGTCAAGGAGAAGCCTGCCACGTACGCCGACGAGGCGAACCTGGAGGAGTGGGCCAAGATCCTGGAGCAGCGGATGGCCGAAGCCGCGGCATCGCTGGAGTTCGAGGAGGCCGCCCGCCTGCGCGACGAACTGGCCGAGGTACGCGAGAAGCTGGGCGTAGCAACGGAGTAGCGGAGTGCGGAGTGCGGAGTGCGGAGTGCGGAGTGCGGAGTGCGGAGTGCGGAGTCCGGAGTGGAGAGTCCGGAGTCCGGAGTGCGGAATGCGGAGCCGCCGAGCAGGAGTACGTGCAGGAGCAGGAGTGCGCGGAGGGCGCGGCACACGACGCAGCGCCCCAAGCCCCAAGCCCCAAGCCCCAAGCCCGATGGTCTTGACCGATCTCAGTGAGAGCCGACTGGAGGCGTGGGGGCGCGCGATCGGCGCTTCGGCGTCGACGCCGCTCGTGCTGGCGCTGCGCGGTGAACTGGGCGCGGGGAAGTCGGTGCTGGCGCGGGCGATCGCGCGGGGGGCGGGGGTGGTCGCGGCGATGCCGTCGCCCACCTACAACCTGGTGTTCCGCTACGACGTGGACGATCGGACGGTGATGCACGTGGACCTGTACCGGCTGGAGGACCCCGCCGAGGTGTGGGAGCTGGGCTGGCAGGAGCTGGGCGACGGCGACCAGATCGCGCTGATCGAGTGGCCGGAGCGGGCGGAGGCGCTGCTGCCGGAGCCGCGCTGGGAGATCGAGCTGACGGTGGGCGCCGAGCCGACGCTGCGCGACGTGCGTGCGCGGCCGATCGGCGCGCCGCCGCCGCTGCCGGGCGCGCCGGCGGAGTTGATGCCTTGACGGCGGCAACGGCGGGAACTGCGGCAACGGCGGCAACGGCGGCAACTGCCGTCACGGCCGTCACGGCCGTCAATGCCGTCAATGCCGTCGTCACGGCCGTCACGGCCGTGGGGGGCGTTCGATGAGTGTGGATGCGCCGCTGCTGGCGATCGAGACGTCGACCACGGTGGGATCGGTGGCGGTGGGGATCGATGGGCGTGCGATCGTGGAGGTCACGCTGGCGCCGCCGGTGCGGCACGCGGCGATGGTGCTGCCGTCGATCGAGCACGTCCTTTCGACGGCGGGCGTCGCGCGGGAGGAGCTGTCGGGCGTGGTGATCGGGGGTGGGCCGGGGTCGTTCACCGGGCTGCGCATCGCGGCGGCGACGGGGAAGGGGTTGTGTCATGCGCTGGAGATCCCGCTGTTCGCCTATTCGGGGCTGGCGGCGCTGGCGGTACGCTCGGGCGTGAAGGACGAGCCGGTGTGCGCGCTGCTGGACGCGCGCCGCGGGGAGGTGTATGCGGCGTGCTATCGCGTGAGCGAGGACGGCATCGAGACGCTGTACGAGCCGGCCGTCGTGCCGGCCGGTCAGCTGCCGGACGAAGCCGCGCTGGAAGGCGCGCTGTACGTGGGGGAGGGGGCGGTGGCGAACCGGGAGGCGCTGGAGGCGGCCGGTGTGCGGCTGGCGCGGCCGGCGGACGTCGCGCCGTCGGCGGGCGGCCTGCTCTGGCTGGCGCGTCATGCGGCGGAGGCGGGACGCGTCGAGTCGGCGGCGGCATGGGAGCCGGACTACGTGCGCGCGTCCAGCGCCGAGCGCGGGGTGGCCGGCTGATGGCACAAGCGGGTGAGGCGACGCACGTGGAGTCGGAGCGGCGTCGCGGGAGCCGCGGCTGATGGCGCGCGTCGCGGACGTGCCGCGCGGCGGCGCGGCGGGTTCGGCCGACGTGGTCGTGCGGCCGATGCAGGGGCGGGACCTGGACGCCGTCGTCGCGATGGAGAAGGCCACGTTCAGCATGGCGTGGAGCGCCGGCACGTTCCGCGGCCTGCTGAACCGACGCGACGTGGATGCGCTGGTCGCGCTGCGCGACGACGATCTGCTCGGCTACGCGGTCGGCTGGGGCGTGGCCGACCAGGGCGAGCTGGCGAACATCGCCGTGCGACCCGACGCGCGGGGCACGGGCGTGGCCGCGCGGCTGCTGGAAGGCGTGCTCGAAAGCATGGCCGCGCGCGGCGTCGAGCAGATGTTCCTCGAGGTGCGCGAATCCAACCTGCCCGCGCTGCGCTTCTACGCACGCTACGGCTTCCGCGAGGTCGGCCGCCGCCGCCGCTACTACACGCGCCCCGAAGAGGACGCGCTGGTGATGTACCGGCCGCTGGAAGACGGCGGCGAGGGCGGCAACGGCGGCAACGGCGGCAACAGCGGCAACAGCGGCAACAGCGGCAACAGCGGCAACGGAAGTGACGGCAGTCACGGCAGTCACGGCAGTCACGGCAGTGACGTCCGTTACGGACTGAAATGGGTGAAGGGTGATGGGCTTTCCTGAGGTGCGGATGCGGCGGCTGCGGCGGACGGCGGGGCTGCGGTCGATGGTGCGGGAGACGACGCTGGACGCGGGCGACCTGATCCTCCCCCTCTTCGTGGTGGAGGGGGAGGGGGTGCGGCGGCCGGTCGCCTCGATGCCGGGTGTGGACCAGACGTCGGTCGACGAGCTGGTGCGCGACGCGACGGAGGCGTGGCGGCTGGGCATCCCCGCGGTCCTGCTCTTCGGCATCCCGGGCGAGAAGGACGAGCGAGGCAGCCCGGGCTGGGCGGAGGACGGGGTGGTGCAGCGGGCGGTGCGCGCGCTGCGGGTGGAGCTGCCGGAGCTGGTCGTGATCACGGACGTGTGTCTGTGCGAGTACACGTCGCACGGGCACTGCGGCATGCTGCGGGAGGATGGCGGCGTGGACAACGACGCGACGCTGGAGCTGCTGGCGCGGCAGGCGGTGAGTCACGCGCGGGCGGGCGCGCACGTGGTCGCGCCGAGCGACATGATGGATGGCCGCGTGGGCGCGCTGCGTGCCGCGCTCGATGCCGGGGGCCATCACGACGTGGCGATCCTGTCGTACGCGGCCAAGTTCGCGTCCGCCTTCTACGGCCCGTTCCGCGACGCGGCGGAGAGCGCGCCGCGCTTCGGGGACCGGCGCGGCTACCAGATGGACGCGGCCAATGCGGACGAGGCGCTGCGCGAGGTGCGGCTGGACCTGGACGAGGGCGCGGACATGGTCATGGTCAAGCCCGCGCTGGCGTACCTGGACGTGATCCGGCGCGTCAAGGACGATACGGGAGCGCCGCTGTGCGCCTACCATGTTTCGGGCGAGTACTCGGCGATCCTGGCCGCGGCGCGGCAGGGCTGGCTGGACGAGGAGGCGGCGATGACGGAGGCGCTGCTGTCGATCCGGCGCGCGGGCGCGGATCTGGTCGTCAGCTACTGGGCGCGGCAGTTCGCGCGGCGGGCGGCTCGAACCGATTGACATTCCGCCATTTCGCCGCCTACCTTGGTGCCGGCTCCCCGCGGCGGTACGACACGCCGAACGGCCCTTCGGAAGAGAGTCCTCCCATGAAGTCGCGGATCGCAACGCTGATGACGGCGGTGCTGGCCGGCGCGCAGCCCCTCGCCGCGCAGATCGGCCAGGAGCTGGACCGCGCACAGCCCCAGGTGATCGCACCGGCGCAGGATGCGCCGGCCACGCGTGAGCATCTGGTGCGGCGCGGTGACACGCTCTGGGACCTGGCCAACAGCTACCTCGGCAACCCGTTCTTCTGGCCCACGATCCACGAGGCCAACCTCGGCGTGATCGAGGACCCGCACTGGATCTACCCGGGCGAGCGCCTGGTCATCCCCGGTGCGGCGACGGCCGTGGCCGAGGGGCCGCCGGGCGACGCGGGGGTGATCCGCGCGGTCGCCGTGGCCGACGAGCAGCCGCTGGTCGGCGCGGGGCAGGGCGCGGTGCCGCTGGAGCGGCGCACCCGCTTCTACCGCACGCAGGGCGCCGACCCGACCGTGATCGAGGCGGAGGCGCTGCGACAGGCGGGTGTGGAGCCGGGCGAGCACTACAGCGCGCCGTGGCTCTCGCCGGAGCAGGGCGAGACGGTGATCGGCACGATCCTGCGTTCGGTGGACGCGCCGGAATCCGGCTTCGAGGACGACCTGCTGGTGCACCCGTTCGACGAGGTCTACGTCGAGTACCGCGGCAGCAGCCGGCCGGGCGTGGGCGTGCGGCTGATGATCGCCGACCGCGAGCGGCGGCTCGAGGGCGACTCGCGGCACGTGTTCCGGCCGGCGGGCATCGCCACCGTGATCGGCACGGAGGCCGAGGTCATGCGCGTGCGCCTGACCGAGCAGTGGGGCACGATCCGGCGCGGCAGCCTGGTGCTGCCGCTGCAGCCGTTCCCGGCGGTGGAGGGCGACAACCAGCCACTGGCCAACGGACCGACCGGTCGCATCATCGGCTGGGAGGTGGAGCAGGCACTCTACGGCACGTCCGACCGCGGCTTCGTGAACCTGGGCAGCGGCGAGGTGCAGATCGGCGACGTGCTGCTGGCGTACCGCCCGGCGCGCGTGGTGAGCGGATCGACCGTGCCGACCGAGCCGGTCGCGTACGTCAAGATCGTGCGCGTGGAGGAGAACAGTGCGACCTTCCGCGTGACCAAGGTCCTGCAGCGCCGGCTCGACACGGGCATGCCGCTGCAGGTGGTGAGCCGCATCCCGTAGCGGCGCGGGCCGCGCGCATGGCGCGCGGCCCGGGAACGAGCACCCGGACCGGCCGTGCGCGGCCGGTCCTCGACGGGCGCCGGAAACGGCGCCCGTAGTCTTGTCGGAGACGGATGGAGTTCTGGGCCTACATCGCCGCACTGGTCGCGTACGCGGGAGCGGCCGCCGTTCTGCTGCGCGCGCTCGCGGCGGGCGACCGCACCGCGCCGCGCGCGGGTGCGGTGGCCGGCGGTGTGGGCGTGGCCGCGCACCTCGCGGCCAGCGTGGGCTACACGGCCGCGCACGGCGAGCTGCCGCTGGTGGGGTTGGGGCCGTCGCTGGCCACCTTCTCGCTGCTGGTCGCGCTGTGGGCCACCCCGCTGCTCTGGCTGCGCGAGGCGCGGCCCCTGGGCGTGGTGCTGATGCCGCTCGCCGCGGCGCTGCTGGGGGGTGGGCTGCTGGTGGGCGTGGAGCCCGCACCGGCCGAGCTGGCGTTCCGCGGCGCGTGGTTCTACCTGCACGTGCTGCTGACCTTCGTAGGCTACGTCTGCTTCGCGGGCGCGTTCGCCGCGGGGCTGCTGTACCTGATCCAGCACCGGGAGCTGAAGGGCAAGCATTTCGGGCGCTGGTTCCGCTTCCTGCCGCCGCTGGAGAGCCTGGAGCGCTGGCAGCGTCGGGCGCTGGAGGTCGGACTGCCCGCGCTGACGCTCGGGCTGCTGGTCGGCTGGGCGTGGACCACGCGCTTCGCGAGGCCGCTGCCGGCGTGGCATCCCAAGATCGTATGGGGGCTGCTGTCCTGGGTGCTCCTCGCGCTGGCACTGCTGGCGCACCTGGCGCCGACGCGGCACCGCCGCGGCGCGCTGGTCAGCGTGGTCGGATTCGCGGTGACCGTGGCCGTCTACGTCGTGCTGCGGCTGTCCGAATCGCAGGGGAGCCTGTTCCTGTGAGCCGCGCGGCGAACGGCCGGCCGGCGGTGGCGCTGGTCGGCGTCAGCCATCACACGGCGCCGGTCGAGGTGCGCGAGCGTTTCGCGTTCAGCGACGGCGAGGCCGCTGCCGTGCTGGGCCAGCTGGTAGGGGAGCAGGGTGTGGACGAGGCGGTGCTGCTCTCGACGTGCAACCGCACCGAACTGTACGTGCACGGGCCGCAGCCCGCCTCGCTCGAGGCGGCCACCGCCCTGCTGGCGCGGCGCGCGGCGGAGGTCGCGGGCGCGGCGGGCCCGTCGGATCGCTACCTGTACCGGCACGGTGGTCAGCGCGCGGTGCGGCACCTGCTGCGGGTGGTGAGCAGCCTGGACTCGATGATCCTGGGCGAGGCACAGATCCAGGGGCAGGTGCGCGGCGCGTACGAAAGCGCACACTCGCTGGATGCGCCGGTCACCGGTCCGGTGCTGTCGCGGCTGTTCCAGCTCGCGCTGCGCGTGGGTTCGACGGTACGCGCCGAGACGGGTCTCGGCGCGGGCGCGGCGTCCGTGCCGTCCGCCGCGGTGGAGCTGGCGCGCAAGATCTTCGGCAGCCTGCGCGGCCGCCGCGCGCTGATCCTGGGCGCCGGAGAGATGAGCCGCCTCGCGCTGGAGTGCCTGCTGGGGGAGGGGATGGACAGCGTCGTCGTCGCGAACCGCAGCGAGGGGCGCGCGCGGGAGCTGGTCGAACGCACGGGCGGCGCCGCGATCCGCTTCGAGGACATCGCCGCGCAGTTGCCGGACACCGACCTGATCGCGACGGCGACCGCGGCACCGCATCCGGTGCTGACGGAGGGGATGATGCGGGCGGCGCTGCCGAAGGGCGCGCGCCGGTCGCTGTGCATCATCGACATGGCGCTGCCGCGGGACGTGGAGCCGGGCGTGGGCGAGATCGACAACGTCTTCCTCTACGACCTAGACGACCTGCAGCAGATCGTGGACGACAGCCTGGAGCGACGGCGCGGCGAGGTGCCGGCGGCCGAGGCGATCATCGAGGATGGCGTCGCCGAGTTCCGCGACTGGTACCTGTCGCGCGACGTCGTGCCGGTGATTCGCGCGCTGCGTGCGCAGGCCGAAATGGCGCGCGCGCAGGAGGTGGAGCGGCTGCTGCGGCGGCTGCCCGGGATGGACGCGGAGCAGGCGGCCGCGGCGGTGGACGCGCTGAGCCGGCAGCTGGTCAACAAGCTGCTGCACGCGCCGACGGTGCGGCTGCGCGAGGCGGCCGCGGGTGGAGAGGGCGAGATGGCGCGCGCGGCGCGCTATCTCTTCGAACTGGACGAGCACACGGACGGGGACGAATGGCCGGGATGAAAGTGCTGGTGACGGGCGGTGCGGGGTTCATCGGCAGCCATGTGACGGATGCGTACGTCGCGCGCGGCGCGAAGGTGTGGGTGCTGGACAACCTGTCCAGCGGGCGGCGCCAGAACCTGAATCCGCAGGCGACGTTCGTCGAGGCGGACATCCGCGACGACGACGAGGTGGCCGCGCTGTTCCGCGACGCGGGCGGCTTCGACCTGGTCAACCACCACGCGGCGCAGATCGACGTGCGCAAGTCGGTGAACGACCCGCGCTACGACGCGAGCATCAACGTGGACGGGCTGCTGAACCTGACTGAGCGCTCGCGCGAGCACGGCGTGCGCCGCTTCGTGTTCGTCTCGTCGGGCGGCGTGGTCTACGGCGAGCCGGACGTGCGGCCGACGCCCGAACGCATGCCCAAGCTGCCCAAGTCGCCGTACGGCGTGACCAAGCTGGTCGGCGAGCACTACCTGCACTACTACGCGTCGATCCACGGCCTTGAGTACGTCGCACTGCGCTACAGCAACGTGTTCGGGCCGCGCCAGGACCCGCACGGGGAGGCGGGCGTGGTGGCGATCTTCTGCAACCGGCTGCTGGCCGACACGCCGCTCACCATCTTCGGCGACGGCGAGCAGACCCGCGACTACGTGTTCGTGGGCGACGTGGTGCGCGCGAACCTGACCGTCGGCGACATGGAGCTGGACCCCCCGACCGACCTGGACGTGCGCGGCTTCAACGTCGGGACGGGTCGCGAGACCAGCGTGAACGAACTGGCGCGCACGCTGATGCGCGCGTCCGGCCGCGAGGTGCCGCTGGATTACGCGCCGGCGCGGCCGGGCGAGCTCCAGCACTCGTGTCTGGACACGTCGTCGCTGCGCAAGCGCGGCTGGGACACGCAGACCACGCTGGAGCAGGGGCTCAAGCAGACCTTCGACCACATCGCGAGCAACCGGTGAACGTGATCCTGCAGAGTACGGCCGCGGCGGCCCCCATCGCGCAGACGCAGTTCCGCGTGCCCGAAGGCATGTTCGACATGATCCTGGGCGGCGGCCTGTCCACCAAGATCATCCTGGCCGCGCTGGCGGTGTTCTCGATCGCGAGCTGGGTCATCATCTTCTGGAAGGCGGGGCAGTACCGGAAGCTGCGCAAGTCGGGCGAGCGGTTCCTGCAGTCGATGGAGCGGACCCCGCGCCTGGAGGACGCGTACAAGTCGGTGACGCGGCTGCCCGAATCGCCGTACACGCGCGTGTTCCGCAGCGGCATCAACTTCTTCAGCGAACTGCGACCCGGCGCGCTGAAGGAGGACGCACCGATGCAGCCGGGGCTGAGCGAGGCGCAGCTGCATGCGCTGCAGCTGGTGCTGGAGAAGGAGCAGGTCGAGGAGCGGGACATGCTCTCGTCGGGGCTGCAGTGGCTGGCCATCATCGGCACGGTCTCGCCGCTGATGGGTCTGCTCGGCACGGTGATCGGCGTGATGGACGCGTTTCTCGGCATCACGGCGGTCGGCAGCGCCAACATCGCCGCGGTCGCGCCCGGCGTGGCGGAGGCGCTGGTCACCACGGTGGCAGGCCTGTTCGTCGCGATCCCGGCCGTGATCGCCTACAACTGGTTCGTGAACAAGCTGAACCTGTTCGCGAGTGAGCTGGAGGGCTTCGCCAGCGAGTTCATCGGCACGCTGGCCAGGGAGGGCCGTCTGTGAACGGACGCAATCGCCGCGGCCTGCCGCTGAGCGCGGAGATCAACGTGACCAGCCTGGTCGACGTGGCGTTCACGCTGCTGGTCATCTTCATCATCACCGCGCCCATCCTGCAGGGTGGCATCGAGGTGCAGCTGCCGCAGGCGTCGTCCACCCCCATCACGTCCGAGGACCGCGTCATCGTCACGGTGGACCGCGAGGGCGACATCTTCATCGGCGAGATCCCGGTGAAGAGCGTGGACGACTTCCGCACGGTGTATCCCGAATACATCCGCAGCCGCAACGTGCGCGGTGCCTACCTGCGCGGTGACCGCGAGGTGCCGTACGGCCGCGTGCTGCAGGTGCTGGGCGTGATGAAGGAGCTGGACGTGGTGGACGTCGGCCTGGTCGCCGAGCCGGACCTGGAGCGCTGATGCGGCACGGCGCGCCCCGCCGACCGGAGGGACCGGGCCGAAAGGCGATCGGCTTCTCGGTCGCGCTGCACGCCGCGCTGCTGAACGGCATCACCTCTCATGTGCTGGACTACGACGATACCCACCTGAAGACCATCATTCATCCGGCCGGCCCGGTCGCCTCGGCGCTGCTGGCGTTGGCGGAGGTCCGGCCGCTGAGCGGCCGCGACCTGCTGACCGCGCTGATCGTCGGCGTCGAGGTGGAGTGCCGCATCGGCAACTCGGTCTACCCGGACCACTACGACCGCGGCTGGCACATCACCGGCACCGCCGGCGTCTTCGGCGCCGCGGCGGCGGTGGGCCACGCCATCGGGCTCGACGCGCAGAAGATGCGCTGGGCGCTCGGCCTGGCGGCCACCCAGTCGGCTGGCCTGCGCGAGATGTTCGGCACCATGACCAAGTCGTTCCACCCGGGCCGCGCCGCGCGGCTGGTCCGGCGCTACGGGCTGAACGTCGTGGCCTGCAACGTCGAGCGGCAACGGCTGCCCTTCGCCGACGGCACCTTCGCGCACGTGATCTTCAACGAGGTGCTGGAGCACCTGCGCGTCGATCCGCTGCTGGCGCTCTCGGAGGCCAATCGCGTGCTGGCCCCCGGGGGCAGCCTGCTGCTGACGACCCCGAATCTCTATTTCATCAAGACCGTCATGAAGTTCCTGCTCGGGCGCGGCTTCAACGATCCGGTGCAGGAATTCGGCAAGCTGCGCAGCGTTGGGCACATGGGCCACGTCCGCGAGTATGCTCGGGGGGAGGTGCGGCGCTTCGTCGAGGCCAGCGGCTTCACGATCCGCAGCCACAAGCTGACCCAGTACAACTACCCGCGAAACCTCTTCGGCGCGGTTTCCCTGCCTCTGCTGTCCCTCATGCCCTTCCTGCAGGGCACCCAGATCCTGATCGCCACGAAGACCGCCGCGGGCCCCAATCTCCTGCCGCTGACGCGAAGCTGAACGGGCCGCCGCACTCCCCGCTGTCACCCTCGGACTTGATCCGAGGGTCCATGCCTGCCGCTTGGCATCCTGCTTCGCCCATGGATGCTCGGGTCAAGCCCGAGCATGACAATTGAAGTGCTCTGCTAGGCGCGTTGTGCTCGCGACTGACGCTTGAAAGCCTCATAGAGGCGGCGAATCGTTAGAAAGTGCTCATCCCGCCCGCGGGTCGTTAGTGTTGCGAGTTCTTCGTCTCCAAGAGCTGCGCAGACAACGTTGCACAGTGCGATCAAGGCGCAGATTTCTTCCTTAGTCAGCAAGGCCAACTGACCGGGATGTTCGAGGCGGCCATACAAGTCGCGCAGGCTGTCTTCAGAGGTGCCGATTGTGGTCATAAAGCGGGCGATTGCCTCGCCATCGAAACCCCCGAGTTCCCGAATGGCCGACTTAACGTTCTCCAGGTCGGTATTGTCGAATCCGGAAGTCGTCGCTTGAAAAGGGATGCGAACCGCGTAGCGGTCGTTGCCGAAGGCATCGTACTCATCACTCACGACAAAAGTCCTTGACCACTTTCACCCCACCGGCGGCTTCATGCAGACCTGGCCGTAGGCGTAGCGCTGCTTGATCAGGCCGTTGTATTCGAAGACGTCGAGAGTCGCTTCGTAGGCCGGCTCGGTGATATCAAC
>ENA-ORCW01000051-ORCW01000051.1-marine-metagenome-genome-assembly--contig:-NODE-51-length-203566-cov-13.013568_pt1 | contig 203566 bp, 186 predicted proteins | sample MGYA00237784_ERZ508517 | MGnify/ENA primary metagenome ERZ508517 (study PRJEB26187, sample SAMN06268979) | marine metagenome | isolation source: Tt ae E1 feedstock associated aerobic enrichment on... | reverse complement strand
GGGGGGGGGGGGGGGGGGGGGGGGGGGGGGGGGGGGGGGGGGGGGGGGGGGGATGGGGGATGCGGACCTGGGGGATGAGAGGGTGAGCGGATGATTCGGCTGGAGTGGGAGGCGCAGGAGCTGGCGACGCGGCATGCGTTCAACATCGCGCGCATGAAGGCGCCGCAGACGCGGCGCACGGCGCGGGTGCGGCTGGTCGACGAGGACGGCGTGGAGGGGTGGGGCGAGGCGCCGGTCTCGACGCCGTACTACGGGGAGACGGCGGAGACGGTGCTGGCGGTGGGGCCGCGGCTGGAGGCGGCGGTTCGGGAGGCGTGGTCGCGGCGGCCGGAGGGGACGGCGCTGCCGCCCATCGACGCGGCGGAGGCGGCCATGGAGCAGGCGATCGGTGGCAACCGCTGCGCGAAGGTGGCGGTGTCGGCGGCGCTGCACGACCTACTCGGCAAGCGGACCGGCGCGCCCGTGTGGGCGATGTGGGGTGTGGACCCGGCGCGGGCGCCCCGCTCCTCGTTCACCATCGGCCTGGACGAGCCGGAGGTGATGCGGGAGCGGGTGCGCGAGGCGAGCGGTTACCCGATCCTGAAGATCAAGATCGGCACGAAGCGGGACGAGGAGATCCTGCGGCTGATCCGCGAGGAGGCGCCGGACGTGTCGCTCAAGGTGGACGCGAACACGGGCTGGACGGTCAAGCAGGCGCTGGCGAACCTGCCGATGCTGGAGGAATATCGGGTCGAGCTGCTGGAGCAGCCGCTGCAGCCGGACGACCTGGACGGCTTCGCGCTGCTGCGCAGCCGCTCGCGCATCCCGGTCTACGCGGACGAGTCGTGCCGCACGCTGGCCGACGTGGCGCAGCTGGTCGGACGCGTGGACGGCATCAACATCAAGCTGGCCAAGTGCGGCTCGCTGGCGGAGGCGCGGCGCATGGTCGCGGCGGCGCGCGCGCACGGCATGGGCGTGATGTTGGGCTGCATGCTGGAAACCAGCCTGGGCATCGCGGCCGGCGTGCAGCTGGCGCCGCTGATGGACCATGTGGACCTCGACGGCGCGGCCCTTCTAGCCGACGATCCGTTCGCGGGCCCGGGCATGGAGCCGGACGGCTCGCTCCGCTTCAACGCCGAGCCGGGGCTGGGCGTGACGGCGCGGTAGGGCCCCTGGCCCCGGGCCCCGGGCCCGGGTGTTCGGAAGGCGGCGTCAGAGGATGCCCAGCACTTCCTCGGCGTGGCCCTTGGGCGAGACCTTCTCCCACACCTTCTCGATGCGGCCCTCTTGGTCGATCAGGAAGGTGGTGCGGGCGACGCCCATGAACTTCCTGCCCATGAAGCTCTTCTGCTGCCAGACGCCATACTTTTCGGCGACCTCGTGCTCCGGGTCGGCGAGCAGGCGGAAGGGCAGGTCGTACTTGTCGCGGAACTTCTGGTGCTTCGAGACCTTGTCCGGGCTGACGCCGAGGACGACCGCATCCTTTGCCTGGTACCGCGGATGGCTGTCGCGGAACTCGCAGGCTTCGCGGGTGCAGCCGGGCGTATCGTCCTTGGGATAGAAGTAGAGCACGACCTTCTGGCCGCGCAGGTCGGCCAGCGAGATGCGGGAGCCGTCGTCGGCGTCGAGTGCGAAGTCGGGTGCCGGATCCCCCGGCTGCGGCAGGTCGGCCATCGGTCGTCGTCTTCCTGGTTTCGATCGGCGGCGCGCGCCCTGCGTAGGAGCAGCGGCCGGAACGTGCAAAGGGGGAGAAAGATGAGCGAAGCGCAAGGCGGAGCGGCGACGGAGGAACGGCGGAGTGACGGCATCGGCGCCGATGCGGGAGACGACCCGCGCCCGAGCAGCGCCGAGCGGCCGATTCGAGGCGGGCATGTCCCTCCCGGAGAGGACATGACGCCGTTCCAGCGGGTGAACTTTCAGTTCGATCGCGCTGCGCGCCGGCTGGACCTGTCCGAGGCGACGCAGGTATCGCTGAAGACGCCGTTCCGCGAGGTGATGGTCGAGATCCCCGTGGACTGCGACGGCGAGATCTGCACGTTCCACGGGTATCGCGTGCAGCACAATCGCGCGCGCGGTCCGATGAAGGGGGGGCTGCGCTACCATCCCGCGGTGGACCTGGACGACGTGCGGGCGCTGGCGTCGCTGATGACGTGGAAGACGGCGGTGGTGGACATCCCCTACGGCGGCGCCAAGGGCGGCATCGACATCGATCCGAAGCAGATGCCGCAGCACCGGGTGGAGCGCATCACGCGCACGTTCATCGAGCGGATCGAACGGTTCATCGGCCCCAACGAGGACATCCCCGCGCCGGACGTGAATACGGATGGGCAGGTCATGGCGTGGATCGTGGACGAGTACTCCAAGTTCAACGGTTTCTCGCCGGGCGTGGTGACGGGCAAGCCGCTGGAGCTGGGCGGATCGCTGGGCCGGGTGTCGGCGACGGGGCGCGGCGTGGCCGTGGTGACGGGGCTGGCCGCGGCGGACGCCGGCATCGACCTGGAAGGCGCGACGGTGGCCGTGCAGGGCTTCGGCAACGTGGGCAGCTGGTCGGCCAGCTACCTGTCGGAAATGGGCGCGCGCGTGGTGGCGGTGAGCGACGTGCAGGGCGGCATCCATCGCGGCGACGGGCTGGACGTGGCTCGCCTGATCGAGACGGCCAAGGCCGAGGGCACGGTGGTGGGCGCGGAGGGCGTGGACCGCATCAGCAACGAGGAACTGCTGGAGCTGGACGTGGACATCCTGGTGCCTGCGGCGCTGGGCGGCGTGATCAACGCCGGCAACGCCGGTGAGGTGCGGGCGCGCATGATCGTGGAGGGCGCGAACGAGCCGACCACGCCCGCGGCCGACGACATCCTGGACGAGCGCGGCGTGATCGTGGTTCCGGACATCCTGGCCAATGCCGGCGGCGTGACGGTCAGCTACTTCGAGTGGGTGCAGAACCTCCAGCAGTTCCGCTGGAAGGCCGAGCGCGTGGACGAGGAGCTGGTGCGCATCATGACCGAGGCGTACAGGGAGGTGCGGGCGCGCCGCGACGCCGAGGACGTCTCGCTGCGCGTGGCGGCGTTCATGGTGGCGATCCGCCGGGTGGCCTCGGCGACCAAGCTGCGAGGCCTGGAGGCCTGAGCAGCCGCGGCTGCGTTCGGTACGCAGGGGTCGACCGCACGAGAATGAACTCCCGGGCGCCAGCGGCGTAGGAGCCTGTCTCCCGACCCGACGGGCCAGGGCACCCACCACACGTACCCAGATCGATGCGTAGACAGACACCGACCGTGAAGATCGGCGACGTCGCCGTAGGCTCCGGCCATCCGGTGGTCGTGCAGAGCATGACGAACACGGACACGGCCGACGCCGCGTCGACCGCGGCGCAGGTGGAGGCGCTGGCGGCGGCGGGCAGCGAGATCGTCCGCATCACGGTCAACAACGACGAGGCGGCGGCGGCGGTGCCGGAGATCGTGGCGCGGCTGGCGGACCGCGGCGTGGACGTGCCGATCGTGGGCGACTTCCACTACAACGGCCACCTGCTGCTGGCGAAGCATCCGGAGACGGCGCGGGCGCTGGCCAAGTATCGCATCAACCCGGGCAACGTGGGCGCGAAAAGGCGCGACGAGAACTTCCGCACCATCGTGCAGCTGGCGGTGGACAACGGGAAGCCGGTGCGCATCGGGGTGAACTGGGGCTCGCTGGATCAGCAGCTGCTCACCGAGATGATGGACGAGAATTCGCGGCGGGCCGAGCCGTGGGACGCGCGCACGGTGATGATCGAGGCGATGCTGGAGAGCGCGCTCCGTTCGGCATCGCTGGCGGAGGAGGTCGGGCTGGGTCACGACCGCATCCTCATCTCGGCCAAGGTCTCGGGCGTGCGCGACCTGATCGACGTGTACAGGCTGCTGGCCGGGCGGTGCGACTACCCGCTGCATCTCGGGCTGACCGAGGCCGGCATGGGGATGAAGGGCATCGTCGCGACCACGGCCGGTCTGTCCACGCTGCTGATGGAGGGCATCGGCGACACGATCCGGGTGTCGCTCACGCCGCGCCCGGGCGGTGACCGCGCCGAGGAGGTGCGCGTCGCGCAGCAGGTGCTCCAGTCGCTCGAGCTGCGCAGCTTCACGCCGCAGGTGACCTCCTGCCCCGGCTGCGGCCGGACCACGTCCACCTTCTTCCAGGAGATGGCGGAGGAGATCCAGGCGCACATCCGCGAGCAGATGCCGGCCTGGCGGGAGATGTACCCGGGCGTCGAGGAGATGAAGGTGGCGGTGATGGGCTGCGTGGTGAACGGGCCCGGCGAGAGCAAGCACGCCAACATCGGCATCTCGCTGCCCGGCACGTTCGAGGAGCCCAAGGCGCCGGTCTACGTGGACGGCGAACTGTTCCGCACGCTGAAGGGGGAGGGGCTGGTGGCGGAGTTCAAGGGGATCCTGGACGAGTACGTGGCGCGGACGTACGGCGGTGTGGAGGCGGTCGCGAGCCCGTGACGGGTGACGGGCGACCGGCCACTGACGACTGATCGCTGGTGACTGGCGACTGGTGACCGGAAGCAGGTTGGCCGGTATGGCCATGGCCGCGCGCGAGCGCGGCCTTTTTCTTTGGGGTAGGCTCGGTCGGTCGGGGCGCCGCCCTCGTCCGAATAGCGGAAGGCGACGGGCGGCGCGTCCGACCGGGCGTACGGAGTATCTAGCGCGTACCGATGGCGCGCAGTGCGTGCTCCATGACGTTGTCCTCGTTGAAGCCGAGCTTCTGGAGGGCGACGTTGCCCGGGGCGGATACGCCGAAGCGGTCCAGGCCGACGGAGAGGCCGTTCGGTCCGACCCAGCGCTGCCAGCCGAAGGTGACGCCCGCCTCGACGGAGACGCGGGGCGCGTCGGTCAGCACGGCATCGCGGTAGGCGGCGGGCTGTTCGTCGAAGATCTCCCAGCACGGCATGGACACGACGCGCGCCGTGACCTGGTGCTCCTGCTCGAGGCGACGCGCGGCGCGCAGGCAGAGGTCGACCTCGGAGCCGGTGCCGATCAGCACCACGTCGGGCCGGTCCAGCTCGTGTCCGTCCGGGCCTGCGGTGCGCGCGTCGGCGCCCGCCTGCCAGAGCACGTAGCCGCCGAGGCGTGCGCCCTCGTGGACCGGGTGCCGGTCCGGATCGATGGCGGGCAGGTTCTGGCGCGACAGTGCGAGCACGGTCGGCCGGTGGCGCTGCACCGCGACGCGCCAGGCCTCCATGGTCTCGTTGGCGTCGGCGGGGCGGATCACGGCCAGGTCGGGGATCGCGCGCAGCGCCATGAGGTGCTCGATGGGCTGGTGCGTGGGCCCGTCCTCCCCGAGGCCGACGCTGTCGTGCGTCAGCACGTAGATCACGCGCAGCCCGGTCAGCGCCGCCAGACGCATGGACGGCCGCATGTAATCCGAGAAGATCAGGAACGTGCCGCCGTAGGGGACCACGCCGCCGTGCAGCGCCATGCCGTTCAGTGCGGCGCCCATGGCGTGTTCGCGCACGCCGAAATGGATGTTGCGGCCGCCGTGCTCCTCCGCCGACTGGGCGGCCTCCCCCTCGATGGGCGTCTTGTTGGACTCGGCCAGGTCGGCCGAGCCGCCGATCAGGGTGGGCAGGTGCGGCGCCAGCGCGTTGATCGCCTTTCCGGAGGAGGCGCGGGTCGCGGCCGGCTTGGCGTCGCCGGGTACGGACGGCAGGTCGGCGTCCCAGCCGTGCGGCAGCCTGCCGTCGATGGCGGTCTCCAGCTCGGCGGCCAGTTCGGCGTGCTCCTCCCGGTACGCGTCGAAGCGCGCCTGCCAGTCGGTGCGGGACTCACGGCCGCGCTCCACCGCCTCGCCCATGTGCCGGCGCACCTCGTCGGGGACGAGGAAGCGGGGCGCGAGGGGCCAGTCGAGGTTCTCCTTGGACTTCTCGAGCGCCTCCTTGCCGAGCGGCGCGCCGTGCGCGTCGGCGCTGTCCTGCTTGGGGCTGCCGAAGCCGATGTGCGTGCGCACGCGGATCAGCGTGGGGCGCGCCGTCTCCGCCTTCGCCTCCCGGATCGCGGCGTCGATGGCGTCGACGTCGTTGCCGTCCTCGACCATCAGGACCTGCCAGCCGTACGCCTCGAAGCGGCCGGTCACGTCCTCGGTGAAGGCGAGGTCGGTGGAGCCGTCGATGGAGATGGAGTTGTCGTCGTACAGGTAGACCAGTTTGCCGAGGCCGAGGTGGCCGGCCAGTGAGGCTGCCTCGGAGGCGACGCCCTCCATCAGGTCGCCGTCGGAGCAGATCGCGTACGTGAAGTGGTCGACGACGGTGTGGCCGGGGCGGTTGTAGCGCGCGGCCAGGAACCGCTCGGCGATGGCCATGCCGACGCCGTTGCCGAAGCCCTGCCCGAGCGGGCCCGTGGTCGCCTCGACGCCGCGGGTCAGGTGCGCCTCCGGGTGGCCGGGCGTGCGGCTGCCGAACTGCCGGAAGTTGCGGATCTCGTCGATGCTGGTGTCTTCGTAGCCGGTCAGGTGCAGCAGGCCGTAGAGCAGCATGGAGCCGTGGCCGGCGGACAGGATGAAGCGGTCGCGGTCGAACCAGGCGGGGTCGGCCGGGTCGTGGCGCAGGTGCCGCTGCCAGAGCGCGTAGGCCATGGGCGCGGCGCCCATCGGCATGCCCGGATGGCCGGAGTTGGCCTGCTCCACCGCGTCGGCGGCCAGGAAGCGGAGCGTGTTGATCGACAGCTCGGCCAGCTCGGCGGTGTCGGGGCGGTGTTCTTCAGCGATCGTGCTGGTATTCTCGGCCACGGCGGTGTTTCGGCGGGTTCGGGTCGCGACAGCCCGTATGGTAGCGGAGCCCGGCGCCGCGGTCCACGCCCGCCGCCGATTCGCCGCCGCATCGCGGCCGCACCAGATTGGCTGGCCCGGGGGGTGCATGGGAGGGGCGCAAACGGAGGGAGTGAGTGAGCTACCAGTTCCGGCTGTACGTGACGGGGCGGACCGCCCGGTCGCTGAACGCGATCTCGAACCTGCAGCGACTCTGCGAGGAGGTACTCGCCGGGGAGGACTGCGGGGTCGAGGTCGTGGACGTGCTGGACGCGCCGGAGCGGGCGGAAGAGGATCGCATCCTGACGACGCCGACCTTGGTGATGGAAGGCGCGCATCCGCGCCGTCTCACGGGCGACCTCTCCGACGAAGCGACGGTGCTGCGCGCGCTCGGCCTGACGGCCCGGCGGGAACACGATGGCAATTCCGGTCCGACCAGGGAGCGTGGGAATGGGTGAAGTGGAGAGGCGGGCGCGCCCCGTCGAGAAGATCGCGACCGGGATCCCCGGCTTCGACATCGTGGCCGAGGGCGGGCTGCCGGAGGAGCGCTCGACGCTGATCGCGGGGACGGCGGGCAGCGGCAAGACGCTGTTCTCCACGCAGTTCCTGGTGGAGGGCATCCGCGGTACGGGCGAGTCGGGCGTGTTCGTCACCTTCGAGGACACGCCGGAGTCGATCCGCTCCAACGTGCTCTCCCTGAGCTGGGACATCGAGCAGTGGGAGGCGGACGGCAAGTGGGCCTTCGTCGACGCGTCCCCGATCACGTCGGAGGACGCGACGGTGGCGGGCACGTTCGACCTGGGCGCGCTGCTGGCGCGCATCAGGCACGCGGCATCCAAGGTGGGTGCACGCCGCATCGTGCTGGACTCGCTGAGCGCGCTGCTGACGCGCATGAACGACGACATCGCGATGCGGGCGGAGCTGCAGCACGTGATGACGGAGCTGAAGCGGGACGGCATGACCATCGTGTTCACCGGGGAGCGGCCGGAGAACTATGGTCCTACCACCCGTCACGGCATCGAGGAGTACATCGCCGACAACGTGATCATCCTGCGGCACGTGCTGGTGGAGGAGCGGCGCCGTCGCACGGTGGAGATCCTGAAGTACCGGGGCACGTCGCACCAGAACGGCGAGTTCCCGGCGACGATCCACGACAAGGGATTCCTGGTCGTGCCGCTCTCGGCGCACGAGCTGACGCAGAAGTCGTCGACCAAGCGCATCCAGTCGGGCGACGAGACGCTGGACGCGATGTGCGGCGGCGGCTTCTTCCGCGACTCGATCATCCTGGTCTCGGGCGCGACGGGCACGGGCAAGACGCTGATGGTCACGCAGTTCCTGGACGGCGGCATCCAGAACGGCGAACGCTGCCTGCTGTTCGCGTTCGAGGAGAGCCGTGAGCAGCTGAACCGCAACGCGCTCGGCTGGGGCTACGACTTCGAGAAGCTGGAGGCGGAGGGCGCGCTGCGCATCGTGACGGTCTACCCGCACGCGTACACGCTGGAAGACCACCTGGTGCGGCTGAAGCGGGAGATCGACGAGTTCGAGCCGGACCGGGTCGCGATCGACAGCCTGTCCGCGCTGGAGCGCATCTCGACATCGCGCGGGTTCCGGGAATTCGTGACGAATCTGACCGCGCACATCAAGCGGCGCGAGGTGGCGGGGCTGTTCACCTCGACCGCGCCCACGCTGGCGGGCGGCACGTCGGTGACGGAGAAGCACATCTCGACGATCACCGACACCATCATCCTGCTGCGCTACATCGAGAGCGGCGGCAAGGTGCTGCGTGGTGTGACGGTCCTGAAGATGCGTGGCTCGTGGCACGAGAAGGAGATCCGCGAGTTCACCATCGACGGCGAAGGCATGCACATCGGGGAGCCGTTCCAGCACGTAACGAACCTGTTGATCGGGCCGATGCGTCACCTGAGTGAAGGGGAGGAATCGCTCCTGTAGCGATCGCAGCGTGAAGGAGCGGAAGCGAACGATGAGCGGCGCGACCACGGGATCGCGTGCAGAGAGCGTGGATCGGGAGCGGCTGCTTGACCTGATCGAGCGCAACGCCGACGGCATGATGGTGGTCGACGGCGCGGGCACGATCGTTTTCGCCAACGAGGCGGCGGGCCGACTTTTCGACCGCGAGGCGGACGACCTGCTGGGCCAGGCGTTCGGCCATGCGCTGGTCGGTGGCGAGACCACCGAGGTGGACGTGCCGCGCCGCGGCGAGGAACGCGTGGCCGAGCTGCGCGCGGCCGACTTCGAGTGGGACGGCGAGCCGGCGACGCTGATCTCGCTGCGCGACATCACGCTGCGCAAGCAGGCCGCGGAGCAGCAGCGCGAGCTGGCGGTGGCGCAGGCGCGGCAGGCGGAAGCGGAGGCGCGCGCGGAGCGGGCGGACTTCCTGGCGCGGCTGTCGGGTTCGCTGGAAGGGCACCTGGAGCTGGAGCCCAGCATGCGCGCGGTCTGCCACCTGTGCGCAGAGCGGCTGTCGGACTGGTGCTCGGTGGACCTGCTGGACGACGGCGAGGTGCGGCGGATCAGCTGCTCGGCGGAGGACGGCGGGCTGCTGCTGTCGGAGGTGCCGCACGTGCGGAGAGGCGATGCGGTGGTGGAGCGGCTGCAGGACGGGCTGGCGGACCGGCTGACGGACGAACTGCCGGGCGACTGGCGCGGCGGCCACGTACTGCGCGTGCCGATCACGAGCCGCGGCCAGAAGGTCGGCGCGCTGACGGCGCTGCGACACCGGGACCGCCCGTTCACCTCGGACGACATCGACCTGGCGCGCGAGATCGGCCGGCGCGCGGGCATCAGCGTGCTGCACGCGCGGCTGTTCCGCGATGCCAGGGAGGCGAGCCGCGCGAAGTCGGACTTCCTGGCCGTCATGTCGCACGAGCTGCGCACGCCGCTCAATGCCATCATCGGCTACGCCGACCTCATGGGCATGGGTGTGGACGGGGAGGTGACGGAGAAGCAGGAGCGTCACATCGGGAAGATCCGCTCGAGCAGCCAGCATCTGCTGCAGCTGGTCGAGGAGATCCTGACCTACATCCGCATGGAGGGCGGCCAGGAGGAGGTGCACCTGGCCGAGGTCAGGCTCGCCGACTTCCTGCACGAGACGGCGGACATGGTCGCGCCGATGGCGGACAGCGCCGGCCTGGAGTTCGTGACGGACCTGCCGCAGGACGGCGAAACCATCGTCACGGACCCGCAGAAGGCGCGGCAGCTGATCGTCAACCTGCTGAGCAACGCGGTGAAGTACACCGATGAAGGCCGCGTCGAGCTGCGTGCGAGCCTGGAAGAACAGCACCTGTGCGTGCAGGTGATCGACACGGGCATCGGCATGAGCGAGGAGGAGCTGGAGCACCTCTTCGAGCCCTTCTGGCAGGCGGCGCCCGCGAGCACGCGCCGGAGCGGCGGTACCGGACTGGGCATGTCGGTGGCGCAGCGGCTGTCGCACCTGCTGGGCGGCTCACTGGAAGTGGAGAGCGAGCCGGAGGTCGGCACGCGCTGCGTCGTACGGCTGCCCTACCGGCACCCGGGCGGTGCGCCGGAGGCAGCGGCGGCGGGGAGCGATGGTCCGGCGGCGGAGAGCGACGGCCCGGCAGCGGCGAACGATGCCCCGGCAGCGGCGAACGATGCCTCGGCAGCGGCGGCGGAAGGAATGGCGAGGCAGGCCGAGGCAGGGCCGGAGGCGGGCGCGCTGGAGGAGTGAGCGGACGCCGGGCAGGAGGCTTCGCAAGAGTCTTGCATTGAAGGGGCGGCTGCATCGGAGGATCTGCAGAACAGCGCAACGGGGAGGGGGATGCCAGTCGACGACGGCCGCAAACGCGTCGTGATCGAGGGGGTGGAGCCGCAGGTGGACTGCGGCCGCTACCCTGCGAAGACGGTGAAGGGGGACGAGGTGGTGGTGGAGGCGGACGCGTTCACGGACGGGCACGACGCCATCACGGTGCTGGCGCTGTACCGGAGGAAGGGAGAGCGGCGCTGGAACGAGGTCGAGATGCGGCCGCTGGTCAACGACCGGTGGCGCGCGACCTTCACGGCCGAGGAGCTGGGGCGCTACCAGTTCACGATCGAAGCGTGGGTCGACCACTTCAGAAGCTGGCAGCGCGACATGTTCAAGCGCGTTGCGGCCGGTCAGAACGTGGACGTGGATCTGCTCATCGGCGCGGAGCTGGCGCGCGAGGCGGCGGACCGCGCGCGCGGCCGGCGCGGCCGCATCGAGGGGCGGCTGCTCCGACAGGCGGCGGAAGTTCTGGAAGCGGGCGCGGGTGAAGCGGGCCACGGGCCACGGGCTACGGGCCACGGTGCGGGCGGGTCGGGTCAGAAGTCCGCTCCTAGCGCGGGCGGCTCCGATGATTCCGATGTGTCCGAGCGCGGCGGGCCTGCCGCGCTGGAGGACTGGCGCAACGGAGTGACCGACTGCGGGCTGCCGTCGGGGCTGGCGACGACGGGGCCGGCGGTGCAGTCGTCGCACGGCGGGCACGGCCCGAAGCAGATGGCGGCGGGCGTGGATCCGGCGGCGGCCGCAGCCACGGACCCGCGCATCGAGGTGGCGCTGTCCGCGGCGCTGGCCGAGCTGATGCACCGGCACGTGGACCGCTCCAGGTCCACGCGGTGGGATCCCGTGCTGGAGGTGCGGGTCGACCCGGTCAAGGCGGCGTTCTCCGCGTGGTACGAGTTCTTCCCTCGCTCGGCCGGCCCCGCCGGGCAGCACGGCACGTTCGAGGACGCGACCGAGCGGCTGGACTACGTGCAGCGCCTCGGCTTCGACGTGGTCTACCTGCCGCCGATCCACCCGATCGGCGAGACCAAGCGCAAGGGCCGCAACAACGCGGTCGTCGCGGCGGAGGGCGACCTGGGCAGCCCGTGGGCGATCGGCGGCGCGGAGGGCGGTCACAAGGCGATCCATCCGCTGCTGGGCGACGAGAAGGCGTTCAAGCGCTTCGTGAAGGAAGCGCGCAAGCGGGACATCGAGATCGCGCTGGACGTGGCGTTCCAGGTCTCGCCGGATCATCCGTACGTGAAGGAGCATCCCGACTGGTTCCGCGCGCGGCCGGACGGCACGATCCAGTACGCGGAGAACCCGCCCAAGAAGTACGAGGACATCTACCCCTTCGACTTCGAGAGCGAGGACTGGCAGGCGCTCTGGGACGAGCTGAAGAGCGTCTTCGAGCACTGGATCAAGCGCGGCGTGCGCATCTTCCGCGTGGACAACCCGCACACCAAGGCGTTCCCCTTCTGGGAGTGGTGCGTGGCGGAGCTGGAGCGGGAGCATCCGGAGGTCATCCTGCTGGCGGAGGCGTTCACGCGGCCGAAGGTGATGTACCGGCTGGCCAAGCTGGGCTACCACCAGTCGTACACGTACTTCGCGTGGCGCTACGGCAAGCACGAGTTTCAGGAGTACATGCGCGAGCTGACCAGCGCGCCGGTGAAGCACTTCTTCCGGCCGAACTTCTGGCCGAACACCCCCGACATCCTGACGGAGCAGCTGCAGAGCGGCGGCCGGCCGGTGTTCATGCAGCGGCTGGTGCTGGCGGCCACGCTGTCGTCCAGCTACGGCATCTACGGTCCCGCCTTCGAGTTGGTGGAGGCGCGGCCTCGCGAGCCGGGCAGCGAGGAGTACCTGGACTCGGAGAAGTACCAGCTGCGCGACTGGGGCCTGGACGCAGAGTGGAGCCTGGCCGAGTTCATCGCACGGGTGAACCGGATCCGGCGCGAGAATCCCGCGCTGCACCGCAACGGCTCGCTGCGCTTCCACCAGGTCACGAACGACATGCTGATCGCCTACAGCAAGGAGGGCCGGCGTACCGGCGGCGGAACGGCAGGCGAGGATTCGTCCGCGAGTGAGGGGCGGGGGACGCGCAACACGATCCTGACCGTGGTCAACCTGGACTCGTACCACACGCATGCGGGCATGCTCTGGCTGCCGCTGGAGGAGCTGGGCATCCGGCCGGACGAGCCGTTCGTGGTGCACGACCTGCTGGGCGGCGCGCGCTACCGCTGGGTCGGTCACAACAACTACGTGGAGCTGAACCCGCACGTCGTACCGGCGCACGTCTTCCGGATCGAGCGACAGGCGCGTACGGAGCGGAACTTCGACTACTTCATGTGATGGCGATGGCGGACAAGAGCGGCAGGGGTGGCGGCGGTACGAAGAGCGCGGCGAAGAAGGGCGCCGCGAAGGGCGCGACCGGGAAGAGCGCGTCGAAGAGCGCGACGAAGGGCGCGACGAAGGGCGCGACCGCGAAGAGCGCGTCGAAGAGCGCGAAGAAGGGCGCGACCGGCAAGGCCGTCGCGAAGGGTGCGGCGAAGAAGCGGGCGCCGGGGAAGGGCGACGGCAAGGGCGACGGCAAGGCCGCGGCGAGGCAGCCGTCGCGCGCGCCGAACGTGGTGGGCGCCGGTGACGACCCGCTCTGGTTCAAGGATGCGATCATCTACGAGCTGCACGTGCGCGCGTTCCACGACTCGGACGGCGACGGCATCGGCGACTTCAAGGGTCTGACGCAGAAGCTGGACTTCCTGGCCGACCTGGGCGTGACGGCGCTGTGGCTGCTGCCGTTCTATCCCTCCCCGCTGCGCGACGACGGCTACGACATCGCGGAGTACAAGGAAGTCAATCCGTCGTACGGCACGCTGGACGATTTCCGCGAGTTCCTGAACGAGGCGCACGCGCGGGGTCTCAAGGTGATCACGGAGCTGGTGATCAACCACACGAGCGACCAGCACGCATGGTTCCAGCGGGCGCGCAAGGCGCCGAAGGGCAGCCCGGAGCGCGACTTCTACGTGTGGAGCGACACGGCGCAGAAGTGGGAGGACGCGCGCATCATCTTCAAGGATTTCGAGCACAGCAACTGGACGTGGGACCACGAGGCGGAGCAGTACTACTGGCACCGCTTCTACTCGCACCAGCCGGACCTGAACTACGAGAATCCGGCGGTGATGGAGGCGGTCTACGACGTGCTCGACTTCTGGATGGGCATGGGCGTGGACGGCATGCGACTGGACGCGGTGCCGTACCTGATCGAGCGCGAGGGCACCAACTGCGAGAACCTGCCCGAGACGCACGAGATCCTGAAGCAGATCCGCGCGCACATGGACGACAAGCACCAGGCGCGCATGCTGCTCGCGGAGGCAAACCAGTGGCCGGAGGATGCCGCCGAGTATTTCGGTGACGGCGACGAGTGCCACATGAATTTCCACTTCCCGCTGATGCCGCGGCTGTTCATGGCGGTGCAGCAGGAGGATCGCTTTCCGATCATCGACATCCTCGACCAGACGCCGGAGATCCCCGAGAACTGCCAGTGGGCGATCTTCCTGCGCAACCACGACGAGCTGACGCTCGAGATGGTGACGGACGAGGAGCGGGACTACATGTACCGCACGTATGCGTCGGACCCGAAGGCGCGCATCAACCTGGGCATCCGTCGCAGGCTGGCGCCGCTGCTGGCCAACAATCGCCGCAAGATCGAGCTGATGAACGGGCTGCTCTTCTCGCTGCCCGGCACGCCGGTGTTGTACTACGGCGACGAGATCGGCATGGGCGACAACTTCTATCTGGGCGATCGCAACGGCGTGCGCACGCCGATGCAGTGGAGCGGCGATCGCAACGCCGGCTTCTCGCGCGCCAATCCGCAGCGTCTCTTCCTGCCGGTCATCATCGATCCGGAGTACCACTTCGAGGCGATCAACGTCGAGACGCAGCAGGCCAACCCGTCGTCGCTGCTGTGGTGGATGAAGCGGCTGATCGGGCTGCGCAAGCGGTTTCAGGCGTTCGGCCGCGGCGAGCTGAACTTCCTGTACCCGGACAATCGCAAGGTGCTGGCGTTCACGCGCCAGTACGAGGACGAGACCATCCTTGTGATCGCGAACCTGTCGCGCTTCACGCAGGCGGTGGAGATCGACCTGTCGCAGTTCTCGGGCACGATCCCGATCGAGCTGATGGGGCGCAACGCGTTCCCGCCGATCGGCGAGCGGCCGTACTTCTTCACGCTCGGTCCCCACAGCTTCCACTGGTTCGCGCTGGAGCCGGAGCGGCCGGCCACGGCGCAGCGGCATGCGCCGGGGGTGGCGCGCGACGGCGCGGGCCTGCCGGTGCTGCGCGTGGACGGCGAATGGACGGCGCTGATGAGCGGGCGCGGCCGCTCGCGCGTGGAGGCGCTGCTGCCGGATCACATCGCCGCGCAGCGCTGGTTCCGCAGCAAGGCGCGCACGATCCGCTCGATCGACCTGGAGGACGTGGCTCGGGTGGAGGTGGACGAACTGGGCTCCGTCTACGTCTGCATGGCGGTGGTCGACTACGTGGACGAGGACGCGGAGCACTACCTTCTGCCGCTGGGCTTCGTGACGGGCGAGCGCGCGGCGCGGCTGCTGGAGCTGCGGCCGGGCGCGGCGCTGGCGCGGCTGGAGACCGGGTCGGGGGAGGGCGTGCTGATCGACGCGCTGGCCGAGCCGCACTTCGCCGAGCGGCTGCTCGCGCTGATCGCGGGCAACGAGAAGCTGTCGGGCAGCGGCGGCGATCTGGTCGGGCGGCGGGAGCGTTCGTTCGACGCGATCCTGGATGACGCGCGCGAACGGGCGGGTGAGGACGAGCGCATCGACCTGGACGGGGAGGGGGAGGAGCCGTGGCGCGGCCTGCGCGCGACGGTGAGCCGGCTGGAGCAGAGCAACACGTCGGTATCCTTCGGCGCCACGCTGATCCTCAAGCTGTACCGCCGCGTGGAGCCGGGCATCAACGCCGACGTCGAAATCGGGGAGTACCTGACGCGGCAGGGCTTCGACCATGCGCCGCGCGTGGCCGGCACGCTGTCGCTGCGGCGCGGCCGCAGTTCGCAGCTGGTGCTGGGCATGCTGCAGGAGTTCGTGCCCAACGAGGGCGATGCCTGGCAGTACACGCTGGACCGCTTGGGAGACTACTTCGAGCGGAACCTGGCCGAAGCGCCCGAGCTGCCGGAGGAGCGTCCGACCGTGAAGCGGCTGCTGTCGCTGGCGTCCGACCCCGCGGACGACGAGGTGCGTGAGCGGGTCGGCACCTACATCGACGATGCGGAGCTGCTGGGTCGGCGCACGGGCGAGATGCACCGGGCGCTGGCCGAGGGCGACGGCGACTTCGCGCCCGAGGCGTTCTCGACGTTGTACCAGCGCTCGCTCTACCAGTCACTGCGCAACCTGACCGCCAACGTGTTCGAGCTGGCGCGCACACGCGTGTCGGAGCGACCGGCGCTGGAGGACGTGCTGGGCATGCGCGACCAGCTGCTCGGCCGGTTCCGCTCGCTGGTGGGCGGCAAGCTGTCCGCGCAGCGCACGCGCGTGCACGGCGACTATCACCTGGGCCAGGTGCTCTACACCGGCCGCGACTTCGTCATCACCGACTTCGAGGGCGAGCCGGCGCGGCCGGCCAGCGAGCGGCGGCTGCGCCGCTCGCCGCTGCGCGATGTGGCGGGCATGCTGCGCTCGTTCCACTACGCGGCGTACTCGGCGCTCGCGCGGCAGCGCGAGCAGGGGCTGGGCGGCGGGGAGGCGTCGGCCGACGCAATGGCGGACTTCTGGTACACGCACGTCGCCGCCGCCTTCCTGCGCGGCTACCTGGATACGGTGGCGGGAGCGGGGCTGGTGCCCGAGCGGGAGAAGGGGCTGCAGGTGCTGCTGGACACCTACCTGCTCGAAAAGGCCGTGTACGAGGTCGGCTACGAGCTGAACAACCGGCCCGACTGGGTCGGGCTGCCGGTGCGTGGCATCCTCCAGCTCATGCGCGACCGCTCGTGAGGCAGGTCGCGCCGGCCGGCGCGACGATGGCGCCCGAGACCGCGCTGCGAACGCTGGCTCGCCTGTATGGCGTGAGTCCGTCGTACACGGACATGGAGCGGCAGCGGCGCGACGCGTCCGACGAGGGGCTGCTGGCCGTGCTGAAGTCGCTCGGCGCCTCGCTGGAGAGCGTGGCCGACGCCCCCGCCGCGCTGCGCGAACGGCGGCTGGCGCTGCACCGGCGTGCGCTGCCGGGCTGCGTGGTCGCGTTCGGTGAAACGCCGCCGCTGCTGACGCTGCGGCTGCCCGCGGCCGCGGCCGATCGCCGCGTGCGCGTCAGCATCGAGCCGGTCGACCCGATGCGCGATCCCGGCGGTGCGGCCGACGCGGCCGAGTCGCTGACGATCGATCCCGCTCACGGCGCAAGGCACTGGCACGACCTCGAAGGGGAGCGGCGTGCCACCGTGCGGGTCCGGCTGCCGCACGGGCTGGATCCCGGCTACTACCGCCTGCGCGTGGACGATTCGTCGGCGAGCTGCCCGCTGCTTGTCGCGCCCCGGCGAATGCACCCTGGGCCGGCGGCCCTGCGAGACGGTCGCGCGTGGGGCGTGTTCCTGCCCGTGCACGCGGTGCGACGCGCGGCCGACGCCGGTGTGGGCGATCTCGATGCGCTGGGCGAGCTGTTCGAGTGGGTGACGTCGCTGGGCGGACAGGCGGTCGGCACGCTGCCGATGCTGGCGCAGTTCCTGGACGAGCCGTTCGAGCCGAGTCCGTACTCGCCGGTGAGCCGCCTGTTCTGGTCGGAGCTGTACCTGGCGCCGCGCCGAGGCGGGGAGCCGGAAGCGGGCAGTGCGCCCGCGCGTGGGCCGGAAGCGGACGCGGTGCGTGCGGCCGGTGAAGCGCTGGTGGATTATCGCTCCGCCGGCGCAGAACGGCGGCGCGAGCTGGAGGCGTGGCTGGCGCGCGAGTGGCCGGAGGGCAACCCGGAGCCGGAGGGGCTGGAGGCGTTCCGTCGCCTGCGGCCGGAGGTGGACGCGTACGCGCGCTTCCGGGCGACGGGCGAGCGGCGCCGCGAGTCCTGGCACGTCTGGCCGGAGCGGATGCGCGCGGGCGAACTGCGCGACGGCGACTGGGAACCGGGTGCGCGCCGGTTCCACCTGTGGGCGCAATGGAAGGCGCACGAGCAGCTCTCGGCGCTGGCGGAGCGAACGCGCGAGCGTGGCGCGGGGCTCTACATCGATCTGCCGCTGGGCGTGCACGCGGACGGCTTCGACACCTGGCGCTACCGCGACCGGTTCGTCAGCGGCATGTCGGTGGGCGCACCGCCCGACTCGTTCTTCACCGGCGGCCAGGACTGGGGCTTTCCGCCGCTGCGGCCGGAAGCGATGGCGGAGAGCGGCTTCGCGTACACGGTGGCCACCATCCGCAACCACCTCCGCTACGCCGGCGTGCTGCGCCTGGACCACGTCATGGGGCTGCACCGGCAGTACTGGGTGCCGCACGGCACGGGCGCGAAGCACGGCGTCTACGTGCGCTATCCCGCCCGCGCCCTCTACGCCATCCTGGCCCTCGAATCGCATGCGCGCGGCGCGGCGATCGTGGGGGAGGACCTGGGCACGGTGCCGCCCGCGGTGCGGCAGGGCATGGCGCGGCACGGCGTGCGCGGCATGTACGTCGGCCAGTTCGACGCGAACGCGGACGCGCGGCCGGCAACGGGAACTGCGGCCCCCGGCGCGGTGGCCAGCCTGAACACGCACGACATGCCGACGTTCGCGGCGTACTGGACGGGACGGGATTTGCGACAACGGGTGGAGTGGGGCCTGCTGGAGCGGGACCAGGTCGACGCCGAGTCGGCCGCGCGATCGCGGCTGCGGCAGGCGATCCGCCGCGAACTGGGCTGGCACGAGACGCGGGACGACGCGGTCGGCGGCGACGACACGCGCGCCGCGCTGGACGCCTGGCAGGCGCGCCTGGCCGCGGGCGATGCGGCACTGATGCTGGTCAACCTGGAAGACCTGTGGGACGAGACCGAGCCGCAGAACGTGCCGGGCACGTGGCGCGAACTGCCCAACTGGCGGCGCCGCGCACGGCTGACGCTGGACGAGATCCGCGCGGACGGCATGCTGGCGGAGCGACTGAAGCGAATCGATGGCCTTCGCAGGGGGAAGGCATGATGGATGACAGAAAGGGTGGGACAGGGACGACGGTCGGTGGCGCGGCTGACGCCGCGCGGGGAGGCGCTGACGCGGGGGGACGCGCTGGCGCGCGGGGACCCGCTGACGCGGGGGGACCCGCTGACGCGGGGGGAACCTCGGAAGCCGCGGCGGCGTCGTCGAAGGGTTCCAGCGAGTTCACGGGGCACGACGCGTATCTGCTGAACGAGGGGACGCACTATCGGTTGTGGGAGAAGCTGGGTGCGCACTTGGTGAACAGCGGGGTGCGCTTCGGCGTGTGGGCGCCGAACGCGCGGCGGGTGTCGGTGGTGGGCGACTTCAACGACTGGCGGCCGGACGCGAACCCGCTGGAGGCGGTAGATTCTTCGGGTGTGTGGCAGGGCGTGATCGAGGCCGCGCAGAAGGGTTCGCGCTACAAGTACCACATCGAGGGTCGCAACGGCTACACGGTGGCCAAGGCGGACCCCTTCGGCGTGATGCACGAGACGCCGCCGAAGACCGCGTCGATCGTCTGGGACCTGGAGCACGAGTGGTCCGACGGCGACTGGATGCGCAGGCGGCGCGAGGACGGCGTGAACGGGCTGGACCGCCCCATGTCGATCTACGAGGTGCATCTCGGCTCGTGGATGCGTGACCCTGACGAGCCGGAGCGGCTGCTGTCGTACGCCGAGGTGGGCGAGCGGCTGGCCGAGTACTGCGAGCGGCTGGGCTTCACGCACGTGGAGCTCCTGCCGATCATGGAGCACCCGTTCCACGGCTCATGGGGCTACCAGACCACGGGCTACTTCGCGCCGTCCAGCCGCTACGGCTCGCCGCAGGACCTTATGCGGCTGATCGAGACGCTGCACCGCCACGACATCGGCGTGATCTTCGACTGGGTGCCGTCGCACTTCCCGTCGGACGAACACGGGCTGGTCTACTTCGACGGCACGCACCTGTTCGAGCATGCGGATCCGCGGCGCGGATTCCACCCGGACTGGCAGAGCTACATCTTCAACTACGGCCGCCACGAGGTGCGGGCGTTCCTGATCTCGAGCGCGCTGTTCTGGCTGGAGAAGTTCCACGGCGACGGTCTGCGCGTGGACGCGGTCGCGTCGATGCTGTACCTGGACTACTCGCGCAAGCACGGCGAGTGGATCCCGAACGAGTTCGGCGGCCGCGAGAACATCGAGGCGATCGAGTTCCTGAAGAAGCTGAACACGGCGGTCTACGAGGCGCACCCGGACGTGCAGACCATCGCCGAGGAGTCGACGGCGTGGCCGATGGTCTCGCGGCCTACCTACGTGGGCGGGCTCGGCTTCGGCGCCAAGTGGGACATGGGCTGGATGCACGACACGCTGGCCTACATGCAGCGGGACCCGATCCACCGCGCGTACCACCACAACCAGCTCACCTTCCGCGGCGTGTACGCGTTCACCGAGAACTACGTGCTGCCGCTGTCGCACGACGAGGTGGTGCACGGCAAGGGCTCGCTGCTGGGCAAGATGCCGGGTGACGAGTGGCGCAGGTTCGCCAACCTGCGACTGCTGCTGGGCTACATGTGGGCGCAGCCGGGGAAGAAGCTGCTGTTCATGGGCGGTGAATTCGGCCAGCGCGCCGAGTGGAACCACGACCGCAGCCTGGACTGGCACCTGCTCGACCAGCCGCACCACCGCGGCGTGCAGCAGTGGGTGGCCGACCTGAACCGCGCGTACCGTACGGAGCCCGCGCTGCACGTGCGCGACGTGGACGCGCGCGGCTTCGAGTGGGTCGAGGCCAACGACGCGGGCAACAGCACACTGTCCTTCCTGCGCCGCGGCGAGAACGGCGACCCGCCGGTGCTGGTCGTGTGCAACTTCACGCCGGAGGTGCGGCGCAACTACCGGATCGGCCTGCCACTGGGCGGCACCTGGCACGAGATCCTGAACAGCGACGCCGAGGTCTACGGCGGCAGCGGCCAGGGCAACATGGGCGCGGTCGAGTCGGCGCCGGTGCCGTACCATGGCAAGCCGCACTCGATGGTGCTGACGCTGCCGCCCCTGTCGCTGATCCTGCTGCGGCCGGAGCGCGCGAAGCCGGCGCGCGGGGCCGGGTGACACGAGCGGGCGCCACACCGCTGGGCGGCGATCGCTGCGCGTTCCGCGTCTGGGCGCCGGCCTGCGAGCGCGTCGATGTGCACCTGCTCGAGCCGGCCGACCGGCTGGAGCCGATGCGGCGCGTCGAGCGCGGCTGGTTCGAGGCGACGCTGGACGACGTGCCGCCGGGCGCGCTGTACCGCTACCGGCTGGACGGCGGTGAGGAGCGGCCGGACCCGGCGTCGCGGCACCAGCCGCAGGGCGTGCACGGGCCGTCGCGCGTGGTCGCGCACGAGTTCGCGTGGAGTGACGGCGGCTGGCGCGGCATCGAGCTGCACCGGCACGTCTTCTACGAGCTGCACGTGGGCACGTTCACGAGCGGCGGCACGTTCGACAGCGCGATCGACGGGCTGGACCGGCTGGTCGAACTGGGCGTGACCACGGTCGAGCTGATGCCGGTGGCGCAGTTCCCAGGCGAGCGCAACTGGGGCTACGACGGCGTGCTGCCCTACGCCGTGCAGGACAGCTACGGCGGGCCGGAGGGGCTGAAGCGGCTGGTCGACGCGTGCCACGCGCGCGGTGTGGCGGTGTGCCTGGACGTGGTCTACAACCACCTCGGTCCCGAGGGCAACTACCTGCGGGAGTTCGGGCCGTACTTCACGTCGACGTACCACACGCCGTGGGGCGACGCGATCAACTACGACGACGCGGGCAGCGACGAGGTGCGCCGCTTCTTCATCGACAACGCGCTGGAGTGGCTGGACGACTACCATTTCGACGCGCTGCGGCTGGACGCGGTGCACGCGATCCTGGACCGCTCGGCGCGGCATTTCCTGGAACAACTGGCCGAGGAGGTCGCGGAGCTGTCGCGCCGGCGCGGGCGGCCGATGCACCTGATCGCCGAGAGCGATCTGAACGATCCGCGCCTGATACGCGAACGGGATCGCGGTGGCTACGGGCTGGACGCGCAGTGGGCGGACGACTTCCATCACGCGGTGCACGCGCGCATGACGGGCGAGCGGCGCGGCTACTACCGGGACTACGGGCGCATGGAGCACATCGCCCGCGCGCTGGCGCACGGCTACGTTTTCACCGGCCAGCGCAGCGAGTTCCGCGGGCGGTCGCATGGCGCGGACCCGTCGGACCTGCCGGGCGAGCGGTTCGTGGTCGCGATCCAGAACCACGATCAGGTCGGCAACCGCATGGCCGGCGAGCGACTGAGCGAACTGATCGATGCCGCGTCGTACCGCGCCGCCGCGGCCACCCATCTGCTGTCGCCCTTTCTGCCGCTGCTGTGGATGGGGGAGGAGTACGCGGAGCGGGCGCCGTTCCCGTACTTCGTCAGCCACTCGGATCCCGGTCTGGTCGAGGCGGTGCGCAAGGGGCGGCGCGAGGAGTTCAGCGGCTTCGACTGGCAAGGCGAGCCGCCCGATCCGCAGGCCGAGTCGACGTTCGCCTCGGCGCGGATCGATCCGGCACAGGCGCAGGCAGGCGAGCAGGCCGGCGTGCTGGCGTTGTATCGCGACGCGCTGCGGCTGCGCCGCGAGCGGCCGGCGCTGGCCGGCGCCGCCGCGGCCGAGCGCGAGGTGGAGCTGCGTGAGGATGCGGACACGCTGCTGATGACCCGGGTGGCGGACGACGGCCGCGAGTCGCTGTTCGTGTTGCGCGCGACCCCGGCGGACGAGCACGGCGCCGCGGTCGGCCGCGGGGCCAGGGACCAGGGCGGCGCAGCGGACCAGGCGGGCTCCGCGCATGTTTCGCTGCCGCCCGGCACCTGGTGCGTGCTGCTGGACAGCGACAGCATCCGCTACGGTGGCGGTGCGCCGGACGACGGCGGCAGCGTGACGGACCGTATCGCGTTGCAGCCGCGTCACGCCATGCTGCTGGAGAGGGAATCGTGAATGGGAGGAGCCCGGTGACGAGGGACCGCCACGAATCACCCGACGCCCGACGCCCGAAGCCCGACACCCGATAATGGACCGCTTCATCTGCATCCACGGCCACTTCTACCAGCCGCCGCGCGAGAACCCGTGGCTGGAATCGATCGAGTGGCAGGAATCCGCCTACCCGTACCACGACTGGAACGAGCGGATCACGGCGGAGTGCTACGCGCCCAACGCCGCGTCGCGCATCCTGGGCGCGCACGATCGCATCGCGCGCATCGTCAACAACTACGGCCGCATCAGCTTCAACTTCGGACCCACGCTGCTGGCGTGGCTGGAGCCGAACGCGCCGGACGTGTACCAGGCGATCCTGCGTGCGGACGTGCGCAGCGCCGAACGATTCGGCGGCCACGGCTCGGCGCTGGCGCAAGCCTACAACCACATGATCATGCCGCTCGCCAACGAGCGGGACCGGCGCACGCAGGTGCGCTGGGGCGTGGCCGACTTCGAGCGGCGCTTCGGCCGCAGGCCGGACGGCATGTGGCTGCCGGAAACGGCGGTCGACATCGATACGCTGGAGGCGCTGGCGGAGGCGGAGATCCGCTTCACGATCCTGGCGCCGTCGCAGGCGGCGCGTTTCCGACCGCTGGTCGAAGCGGAGGCGCAGGCGCAGGCGGATACGGAGGGGCAGGCGGAGGGGCAGGCGGAGGCGGAGGCGGAGGCGGAGGCGGAGGGGCGGGACGGGGGGCGGGCCGCGGGACCGGCGAACGGGCGCGGCGCGCCGTCCGCGGAGGCCGAATGGACCGACGTGTCCGGCGGCCGGATCGACACCACGCGCGCGTACGTGCAGCGGCTGCCGTCCGGCCGTTCGATCGCGCTGTTCTTCTACGACGGTCCGATCTCGCGGGCGGTCGCGTTCGAGCGGCTGCTGAGCAGCGGCGAGCGCTTTGCGCACAGGATCACCAACGCGTTCCACGGGGAGGATCGCCGCTCGCAGCTGGCGCACATCGCGACGGACGGCGAGACGTACGGCCATCACCACGGCGCGGGCGAGATGGCGCTGGCGTACGCGCTGTCGCACATCAAGCAGGCGAGTCTGGGCCGGCTGACCAACTATGCGCAGTACCTGGAGCTGCACCCGCCGCGTCACGAGGTGGAGATCGTCGAGAACACGGCGTGGAGCTGCGTGCACGGCGTCGGTCGCTGGCGCACGGACTGCGGCTGCAACAGCGGCGGCCGCGCGGGCTGGAACCAGGCGTGGCGCGGCCCGCTGCGCGACGCGCTGGACTGGCTGCGTGACGAGCTGGCGCCGCGCTACGCAGCCGCGGCCGCGGAGCTGCTGCGCGAGCCGTGGGCGGCGCGCGACGACTACATCGCGGTGATCCTGGACCGCTCGCCTGCCGCGCGGGATCGTTTCCTGGAGCGGCACGCGCGCCGCGAACTCTCGCCGGAGGAGCGCGTGCGCGTGTGGAAGCTGCTCGAGATGCAGCGGCAGGCGATGCTGATGTACACCAGCTGCGGCTGGTTCTTCGACGAGCTGTCGGGCATCGAGACGGTGCAGGTCATCCAGTACGCGGGTCGTGCCGTGCAGCTGGCCGACCAGCTGTTCGACGAGCCGGTGGAGCCCGGCTTCCTGCAGCGGCTGGAGCGGGCGAAGTCCAACCTGCCCGACCAGGGCGACGGCCGGCGCATCTACGAGAAGCAGGTCGCGGCGGCGCGGCTGGACCTGGAGAAGGTCGCCGCGCACTACGCCGTTTCGTCGCTGTTCGAGACGTACCAGGACCCCGCGCGCGTGCACTGCTATACGGTGCGCGTGCAGGACCGGCGCAGCGGCGAGGCCGGCCGCGCGCGGCTGGTGCTGGGCCGCGCGACCGTCACGTCGGAGATCACGGAGGAGTCGCGCCATTTTCTGATCGGCGCGGTGCGCGTGGTGGACCACACGGTGGGCGGCGGCGCCGCGCCGTTCGAGGACGAGGCGTCATACCGCCGGGTCGCGGACGAGGTCGTGTCCGCGTTCCGCAATGCCGACTTCACGGCCACCATGCGGCTGATGGAGCGGCACTTCAACGCGGAGCAGTACTCGCTGCGCTCGCTGTTCCGCGACGAGCAGCGGCGCGTGATCGAGAAGGCCATGTCCACGTCGATCACGCAGGCGGAGGCGAGCTACCGGCAGATCTACGAGCGCAATGCGCCGCTGATGCGCTTCCTGCGCGGACTGTCGATCCCGCAGCCGGCCGAGTTCGAGGCGGCGGCCGAGCTGGTCATCAATTCGGAGCTGCGGCGCGAGGCGTCGGCCGACCGCGTGGACGTCGAGCGCATGCTATCGCTCATGGGCGAGGCGCAGGAGGGCGACATCCGGCTGGACGACGAGGGCGTGGCGTTCCGTCTGTCGCACACCATGGAGCGCGCGATGCGCCGCTTCTTCGAGCGGCCGGACGACGAGGCGCGCCTGGATCGCATCGCCGAGCTGGTCGGCCTGCTGCCGTCGCTGCCGTTCACGGTCAATGTGTGGACCGTGCAGAACATGTTCTGGGACATGATGAAGCGGGTGCTGCCGGCGCGGCGTGCCCGTGCCGCCACGGGCGATGCGGACGCGGTCGCGTGGGTCGAGCGCTTCACCGCCCTGGGCCGGGCGCTGCAGATCCTGGTCGAGGAGGCGGAGCGCGACGAGCCGCCGGACCCGGTGCCGGTCGGCCGGCCGGAGCCCGAGGCACAGGACGCGGCCGGCGCCGCCGGGGAGCGGAGCCGCAGCGCTGGCGCGGCTCCAGCAGCCAGGCGCGGCTAGCCGATGCGGCGGCCGTCGTCGACCTACCGGCTGCAGCTCTCGCCTGCGTTCGGCTTCGCGGCCACGCGCGAGCGGGTGGACTACCTGCACCGGCTGGGCATCGGCGACGCGTACCTCTCGCCGATCCTGGCCGCGCGGCCGGGCAGCACGCACGGCTACGACTGCGCGGACCCGACGCGGCTGAACCCGGAGCTGGGCGCGCGCGAGGAACTGGACGCGCTGGCCGACGCGCTGCATCGGCGCGGCATGGGCATCCTGCTGGACATCGTGCCCAACCACATGGCCGCGCACACGTGCAACCCGTGGTGGGCCGATGTGCTGCGCAACGGCCCCGGCTCACGCTGGGCCGGTCACTTCGACATCCGCCGGGACGACGACGGCCGCATGCTGCTGCCCGTGCTGGGCGCGCCGCTCGAGCAGGTGCTGCAGAAGGGCGAACTGGTGGTGGAGCCCTCGCCGGGTGGCGGCGAGCTGATCTACTTCGAGCACCACTTCCCGCTGAACGACGCGGGGGTCGAGCTGATGCGCGGCGGCGCGGGCGCGGCCGAGGTGCACGCGGCGCAGCACTACCGCCTGGCGCACTGGCGGCGCGCCGCGGAGGAAGTCGGCTACCGCCGCTTCTTCGACGTTTCGGAGCTGGTCGGCATGCGCGTCGAGGACCCGGCCGTCTTCGACGACACGCACATGTGCATCCGCGAGCTGGTCGAGCAGGGCATCGTCGACGGACTGCGCGTCGACCACGTGGACGGCCTGCTCGAGCCGGGCGCCTACCTGGTGCGGCTGCAGGAGCGGCTGTACGGGGAGCGCGGCGGTCACGGCTACGTGGTGGTCGAGAAGATCCTGGAGGACGGGGAGGAGCTGCCGGGCGACTGGCCCGTGGACGGCACCACCGGTTACGACTTCCTGAACGCGGTGAACGGGCTGTTCGTCGCGACGGGCGGCATCCCGTTCCTGACGCGCGCCTACGCCCGCTTCGCCGGCGCCGACCAGCCCTTCGAGGACGTGGTCTTCCGCAGGAAGCTGCAGGTGCAGGACGAGCTGTTCGGTGGAGAACTGCGCGCTCTGGCGCACTCGATCGCGACGCTGGGCGCGGCGGTCGACGTGCCGACGGCGGACGAGGCGGACGTGGCGCGGGCGCTGGCCGCGGTGACCGCGGCGCTGCCGCGCTACCGCACCTACTTCGCGCGCGACCGCATCCGCGAGCAGGACCGCAGCCTGGTGCGAGAGGCCGTCGCCGACGCGCGACGTCGCGTGCCGGAGCCGGGGGACGCCGCGTACGACGTGGTCGAGCACGTGCTGTCGCTGCGCGGGCACTCGCCGCCCGACGTGCCAGCCGCCGAGCTGGACGCCGTCGCGCGCTGGCAGCAGTACAGCGGCCCCGTCATGGCCAAGGGGCACGAGGACACGGCGCTGTACGTGTACGTGCGGCTGGTCTCCGCCAACGCGGTCGGCGGCAATCCCGCCGATCCGGCATCGCTGATCGAGGATTTCCACGCGTTCTGCCGCAGGCGCGCCCGCTCGCCCGGCACCATGAACGCCACGTCCACGCACGACAGCAAGCGCAGCGAGGACGTGCGCGCGCGCATCGACGTGCTGAGCGAGATGCCCGAGCGCTGGGAGCATGAGCTGACCGCGTGGCGTGAGGCGAACGCACCGCTGCGCCGCGACCTGGACGACGGCAGGACCGTGCCCGACGCGAACACGGAGATGCTGGCGTACCAGACGCTGGTCGGCGCCTGGCCGCTCGAGCCGGACCGGCTGGACGATCTGCGCGGCCGATTCCGCGACTACCTGATCAAGGCCGCGCGCGAGGCCAAGTCGCACACCAGCTGGATCGAGCAGGACAGGGCGTACGAGGACGCGCTGACCTCCTGGGCGGAGGCGGTCCTGCGCCATGCCCCGTTCCTCGAGCGGGCGCGCGCGTTCACACGCATCACCGCCGCGTACGGCGCGCTCACGTCGCTGGCGCAGGTGCTGGTCAAGACCGCCGCGCCCGGCGTGCCCGACTTCTACCAGGGCACGGAGCTGTGGGACCTGAGCCTGGTCGACCCGGACAACCGCCGCCCCGTCGACTGGTCGCTGCGCGAACGGCTGCTCGACCGCATCGAACCGCTGGTGCGCGAGCCCGAGGGAATGGCCGCGCGCGAGCTGTGGGACAACTGGCGCGACGGCCGCGTCAAGCTGTACACGACCACGGTCGCGCTGCGCGACCGCCGCGACAACGCCGACCTGTACCGCGCCGGCGAGTACCTGCCGCTACGCGTGCGCGGCCCGCTCGAGCGGCACGTGCTGGCCTTCGCCCGCCGCACGGGCGAGAGCTGGCGCATCATCGCCGTGCCCATGCGCCTGGCTTCTGTACAGCAGGACCGATCGGCCGAGCCGGCACCCGGCTGGCCGATCGGTGCGGAGATCTGGGAAGGCACCAGCATCGAACTGCCGCCAGGCGCCCCGCGCGAATGGCTGGACGCCTACACCGGCACGCAGCTCACGGCAGTGACGGCGGGGACGGCAGTTGCGGCAGGTGCGGCCGTTGCCGCCCTCCCCGCCGAACAGGTATTCGCTTCGTTCCCGGTCTCCCTGCTCCGCCCCTCGCCATGACCGCCGCGCCATGACCCCATTACTGCTTCTGCACGGCTACCTGCTCGAGGGTTCGGGCTCCAACCTGTGGACCCGCGCGATCGTGCGGGCGCTGTGCCGGGCGGGGCAGGACGTGCACCTGGTCTGCCAGGAGCCGCACCCGGAGGACTACGACTTCGTCGCGTCCTACGTGCGCTGGGACGAGGCGGCCGAGCCGGAGCGCGTGTTCGATCGCGACACCGGTTTCGACGGGCGCTGCACGCTGCACAAGCCGTGGATCGGCCGGACGCTGCCCGTCTACGTGCCCGACCGCTACGAGGAGTACGAGCGCGTCGTGCCGATGACCGAGTTGCCGACCGACGTGATTGAGGCGTACGTCGAGCGCAACGTGGCCGTCGTGCGGCGCGTGCTACGCGAGAGCGGCGCGGTCGCGGCGCACGCGAACCACGCGGTGCTGATGCCCAACGTGGCGCGGCGCGCGTGCGCGGCGGAGGGCGCGCCGTTCACCATCATGCCGCATGGCAGCGCGCTGGAGTACGCGGTGCGGCCGGACGAACGGCTGCGCGAGTACGCCGCACTGGCGATGCGCGATGCCGCGCGCGTCTTCACGATCGGTGAGGAGATGCGCGGGCGCGTCACGTCGATCCTGGGCGACGACGTGCCGGGGCTGGCGGACAAGCTGACCGACCTGAACCTGGGCGTGGACACGTCGCTGTTCGACGTGGTCGCGCGCGGCGAGCGATCCGCCGAGGTGCGGGCGCTGACCGACGCGCTCGCCGAACTGAGTCGCGGCCGCACGCCGGCGCAGCGTCGCGCGCAGCGCGACCACCTGCACACGCTGCGCGACGGTGCAGCCGAAGGCGGCAATGGCGACGAGGCTCGCGACCGCACACCTGATCTCGCCGCGTTCCGCGCGGCGATCGCCCCTGATGTGGACTACGACCTGAAGTCGCCGGACGACGGGCTGGAGGACCGGCTCGCCGCGATCGACTGGACGCACGCCCCGACCGTGCTGTTCGTCGGTCGTCTGATCGCCAACAAGGGCCCGCAATCGGTGCTCATGGCCGCCCCCGCCGTGCTGCAACGGCAGCCGGACGCGCGCTTCCTGTTCGTCGGGCACGGCCCGCTGCGCGAGCCGCTGGAGGCGATGGTGTGGGCGATGGAGCACGGCGACATCGAGCTGCTGCGCGCCATCGCCGAGTGGGGCACGGCGTTGGAGGACGCGGACGAGCCCGAGCCGTTCGAGGACGTGGTCGCGCACCTGGACCGGCTCGAGGCCGTGGGTCGGCTGGACGACTGGCTGGAGTCCGCGCGTCGGCACGTGTCCGACGACAGCATCGTCTTCACCGGCTACCTGACGCACACGGAGCTGCGCCACGTTTTCGCCTGCTCGGACGCGGCGGTGTTCCCGTCGCTGATCCGCGAGGCGGGACCGCTGGTGTTCCTGGAGGCGCTGGCCAGCGGCTGCCATCCGCTGGGCACGGACTTCGGTGGCATGGCGGCCAGCATCGGCGTGATCGAGGAAGCGCTGGGGGAGGACGTCGCTGCGCGCATGCGCCTCTCGCCCGAGCGCGCGCGGCTGGTCGCGGACATCGAGGCCAGCCTGCCGGACGCGCTCGCGGCTGCGCCCGACGTCGCCGCGGACTTGCGGCGGCTGGCCGTCGAGCGATATGACTGGCGCAGCGTGGCGGAAACGTTCGCCACGACCCTCCGCTCGCTCCCGCGCGCATGAGCGACTGGCTCAACGACATCCTCGAATCGGTCGAGCAGTGGACCGGCGTCAGCGACGCTACGCAGGGCCGCCTCCTCGAGACGGCCATCGTCGTGCTCGTGCTGATGGTGCTGCGCAACGTCGCGCTGCGCGTGCTGCGCCGCAGCACGGACGACGTGCGCACGCGCTACCACTGGCGCAAGGTCATCACGTACACGGCGGCCGTGATCGGCATCTTCGCCGTGTCGCGGATCTGGCTGGGCTGGCTGGACAACCTCGGCACCTTCCTGGGCCTGCTCTCCGCCGGTCTCGCCATCGCGCTCAAGGACCCGATCGTCAACGTGGCGGGCTGGCTGTTCATCCTGTGGCGCAGGCCGTTCCTGGTCGGCGACCGCATCCAGGTCGGGGATCAGGCGGGCGACGTCATCGACCAGCGCATCTTCCAGTTCACGCTGCTCGAGATCGGCAACTGGGTGGACGCCGACCAGAGCACCGGTCGCATCATCCACGTGCCGAACGGCAAGGTCTTCACCGAGCCGCAGGCCAACTACACGCGCGGCTTCAGCTACATCTGGAACGAGCTGCCCGTGCTGGTCACGTTCGAGAGCGACTGGAAGAAGGCCAAGGGGATCCTGCAGGACATCGCGAACAAGCATGCCGAGGAGATCAGCAGCGAAGCCGAGCGGCGCATCCTGGAGGCCAGCCGCAACTTCATGATCTTCTACTCGTCACTGACGCCCATCGTCTACACCAGCGTGAAGGACAGCGGCGTGATGCTGACGCTGCGCTACCTGACCGACCCGCGCCGCCGCCGCGGCACCGCGCAGGCGATCTGGGAGGACATCCTGGCCGCATTCCACGAGCACGACGACATCGACTTCGCGTACCCGACCACGCGGTTCTACGACAACATGGCGGAGGGGAAACCGGGGGCGCGGGCGGCGCCGTAGGCGCCGGCCTCCAGCTTACAGTTTCCGCTTCCCGCTTCCCGCTTCCCGCTTCCGCTCCATCGCATGACCGATCTCGACGCTGCCCGCCGCCTGCTGCGCGACGCCTCGCGCATCGTCGTCTTCACCGGCGCGGGCGTGAGCGCGGAGTCGGGGGTGGCGACGTTCCGCGATGCGGGCGGGGTCTGGGCGCGCTTCCGGCCGGAGGAGGTGGCGACGCCGGAGGCGTTCGCGCGCGATCCGCGCTTCGTGTGGGAGTGGTACGGCCTCCGGCGCGAGGCGGTGGCGCGCTGCGAGCCCAATGCCGCGCACCGCGCCATCGCCAGGCTCGCGGCCGCGCGCGACGGCGTGACGATCGTCACGCAGAACGTGGACGGGCTGCATCAGCGCGCCGCCACCGAAGTCGGCGCGGATGCGGGTGACGTCATCGAGCTGCACGGCTCGCTGGTGCGCGTGCGCTGCTCGGGCTGCGGCCAGCGGCGCGACGACAGCGGGGCCATCGACGCCACATCGCACGAAACACTGCCGCGCTGCGATCGCTGCGACGCGCTGTTGCGGCCCGACGTGGTCTGGTTCGGCGAGATGCTGCCGGCGCACGCGCTGGAAACCGCACAGCGCCGCGCGACGGAGGCCGATGCGTGCCTGATCGTCGGCACCAGCGCCGTGGTCTACCCGGCCGCGTCCATACCGCTGGCGACCGCCGACGCGGGCGGGGCGCTCATCGAGGTCAACCCGGAGCCGACGCCGCTCTCCCCGCTGTGCGCCGCGTCACTGCGCGGCACGGCGGCGTCGCTCGTGCCGGCGCTGCTCGCGGTCGACTAGTCGCGCAGCCAGACCGCGCCGTCGATCGTGATGCGGTCGCCCGACCACGTGCCGTCCTCCTCGCCGCCGTCCACGGAGAACAGTTCGATCTCGCCGTCGCCGTACGTGTAGCTGCCGCTGTGCACGATCTCCTGCGCGGCCCAGGTCGAGTCGTCGGGGACAGTGCGGGTGCGGCGCCAGACGCCGCGCACCCAGTCGCCGTTGCGCAGCACCAGCTTGCCGCTGTCGACCGCGACCTCGAGCGTGCTGATCGTGTCGATCGGCGTCTCGACGACGTAGGGGACGCTGCGGCCGTCGTCGCTGCTCAGCACCCAGTTGCCGTTGGGGTTCTCGGGCGTGTCCAGCGCGTCACAGGCGGGCGCGAATGCGAGCAGCGCGAGCGGCAGCGCCCGCGTGATCCGGTTCGGCATCGATTCAGTGTCCCTTCGCTTCGGGGAAATTGGCTCTCAGGTTCTGCGCGGCCAGGCGCACGATCTCGGCGATGCGGCGCTCGCGCGTGGGCGCCGTCTTCGCCATGACCAGCCAGCCGAGGTGGCTCTTGCGCGACGACCGCGCGAACGCGTGCCAGTTCGCTTCGGCCGTCGGGTCCGCGGCGAGCGCGGCGGCCAGATCGTCGGGGACGATCATCGCCTCGACCTCGTCCAGCAGTGACCACGAGCCGTCCGACTTCGCAGCGTCCAGCTTCTCCAGGCCGGCGGGCGCGAAGGCGTCCTCGGCCAGCAGCTCCTCGACGCGCCGCTTGTTGCTGGCCGACCAGCCGCTGCCGGCCTTGCGCGGCGTGAACAGCTGCATGTAGCGCTCGTCGTCCAGCGACCGCGTCGTGCTGTCGATCCAGCCGAAGCACAGCGCCTCGCGCACGGCGTCCTCGTACGACACCGAGCTGCCGTCCGTTCCCTTCTTGTAGTAGATCAGCCAGACGCCGTCGCTCGATTCGTGGTGCTCCGCCAGCCACGCACGCCACGCAGCCCGGTCGGGCGCGTGGTACTGAGGCAGGTCGGAAAGGGCTCGGCGCGGCATGGCGGGAAGGTAGTGACGGACTGCTGCGGTCGGCACCCTCGCCCCGTGCCCGATTCCTGCACCACGATCGAACCCATGAATCGACCGACCACGACGCCCACCCGCCGCCGCCCCGACGTGGAGCGGCTGGCGCGCGTGCTGGACGAGCTGATCCCGATCCCCGGCACGCGCATCCGCGTGGGGCTGGATTCGCTGTTGGGGCTGCTGCCCGCGGGCGGCGACGTGGCGGCCGGGCTGCTGTCCACCTGGATCATCGTGGTGGCGATGCGCGCGGGCGCGCCGCCCGCCGTGCTGCTGCGCATGGGCAGCAACGTGCTGCTGGACACGCTGGTCGGTGCGGTGCCCCTGCTCGGCGATCTGTTCGACGTCGCGTTCAAGGCCAACCGCCGCAACGTGGACCTGCTGGGCAAGTACCTGGACACCCCGCGCCCCGTGACGACCCGCAGCCGCGTGGTACTGGGGCTGGTCGTCCTGACCATCCTGCTGGCCCTGGCGTTCGTGGTCGTGGCCCTGGTTCAGCTCATCGGCCTGGTCTTCTGATCAGCTCAAGTCCCAAGCCCCAAGCAACAAGCCCCAAGCCCCAAGCCCCAAGCCCCACTAGCCGATCCTGCCGTCCCCGTCCAGATCCTTGCCGAAGTGCTCCTCGAGGAGCTGGAGCAGCCGGATCACCGTCTTGTTGGTCGTCCGCACGTCCTCCTCGAGCTGCTCGACGCGCTCCTCGAGCGAGCGGGTGCGCTGTTTGGTCGAGTGGATCTCGCCGTGCTGGATCAGGTCCCAGAACATGCCCATCGTCGTGCGTCTCCTGCGGGTCAGGGGTCAGAGCCAGCGCTTGCGGCGGAAGTAGATCAGCATCGCCACGGTCACCATGATCATGATCGCCCAGATGAGCGGGTAGGCCCAGCGCTCGTTCAGCTCCGGCATGTATTCGAAGTTCATGCCGTACACGCCGACGATGAAGGTGAGCGGGACGAAGATGGTGGCGATGATGGTCAGCACCTTCATCACCTCGTTCATGCGGTTGCTGACGTTGGTCAGGTGCACGTCCAGCATGCCGCTGATCAGGTCGCGGATGGTTTCGACCGTGTCGATCACCTCGATGGCGTGATCGTAGACGTCGCGGATGTAGACGCGGGTCTCGGCGGCGATGAACGCGTTCTCGCGCCGCTCCAGCTGGACCAGCATCTCGCGCAGCGGCCAGACCGCGCGCCGCAGCAGCAGCGACTCCTGCTTGAGCACGTGGATCGTGCCCAGCACGTCCGGATCGTCGTCGGCGCGCAGCAGCTCCGTCTCCAACTCGGCCACCTGGTCGCCCAGCCGCTCCAGCACCACGAAGTAGTAGTCCACCGTCGTGTCGACCAGGCGGTACATCAGGTAGTCGATGCCGGCCGCGCGGATCTTGGACTGCGGGCTCTGCATGCGCTGCCGGATCGCGTCGAACACGTCGCCCTGCCGCTCCTGGAAGCTCAGCAGCCAGCCTTCCCCCAGCACCAAGCCGATCTGCTCGTAGTCGACGCGGTCGTCCTCGTCGGCGTAGCGCAGCATCGACATGACCAGGAACAGGTACTCGTCGTACTCCTCGGTCTTGGCGCGCTGGCCGGAGCGGGCGATGTCCTCCAGCGTGAGCGGGTGGATCCCGAACTCCTCACCGATCGCCTCGATTAGCGGGATGTCGTGGATGCCGTCCACGTCCACCCAGATCTTCCTGCCGCTGGCGCGCAGGCGTCGGATCTCGGCGATGTCGCGCGTCTCGACCACGTCGCAGCCGTCGGCGTCGAAGACGTGGATGCGGACGTTGACCGCGTGCCGCTCCTCGAGCGGCTGCTCCCCGGTGTAGACCAGCGTGCCGGGCGGCAGGCCGGTCTTGTGGGTCGAACCCGTACGCACCAGCCGGCGCAGCCGCCGCTGCGACTTGCGCAGGCCGAGGGACGCCAGGCGCATGGTGTCGGCGGCGAGGCCGACGCCCTGGACCACGCCGCCGGCGGCCATCTTCACGCCCTCCGTCACGCCGCCCGCGGCCATGCGAACGCCGTCGCTCGCGACGCGCAGCGGATCGATGCCGTTCTGCGGCGTCTGCTGCTCCTGGTCCCTGTCGTCCTTCCCTTCGCGGCGGTCGATGCCCATCGCTCCGGTCCCGGCTGGATTCGCGTGCTGGATCGTCCCCGATTCTAGCCGATGATGCGCCGCGTGACGACCGTGGCCACCGCCATGATCGTCTCCTGCGGGTTCACGCCGGGCGCGCTGGGCAGCAGCGAGCCGTCCACGACGTCGATGCCGGACACGCCGCGCAGCGCGCCGTCGGGCCCGCACGCGCTGGTGTGCGGATCGGTGCCCATGCGGCAGCTGCCCATGACGTGCGCGGAGAAGACGCCCAGCTGGTTGGGCCCGTCCGGCCAGCCTTCGATGCGGGCGAGGTCGGCCTCGCTGCGGATCGGCTGGCCGTGCACGTGCAGCGTGCGCACCTCGTCCGCGCCCACGGCCAGTTGCAGCCGCGCGGCGGCGATCGTGCCCTCGCGCAGCGCGGCCCGCTCGCGCCGGCCGACGCGGTAGCGGATCAGTGGGCGCCCGTGCGCGTCCGGCCGCACGTCGCCCTGCGACGCGTCCGTGCCGCCGCCGTCTCGCGTGAGCACGATGTTGGTGGCCAGCCGCGGGTAGCTGGCCATGAGGCGGCGGTGCGGCGCGCCGAAGCCGGGCAGCGCGGCGGCCGCCAGCGCGGGCGGCATGGGCGGCGTCTCCAGCCACCAGTCGGCGGGATGCCGCGGCCGCGCCACCACGCTGAGCGGGATGCCCGCGCCGCCGTAGACGATGCCCGGGTGCAGCGCGCCGATGGCCGTGGTCGGGTGCAGCCGCAGCCAGCGGCCGACCGCGCCGCCGCCCAGCGCCGAGCGCTGCAGCAGCAGCGGCGTGCCGATTGCGCCCGCGGCCAGCAGCACGAGCGGCGTCTCGACGATGGCCTCGCCGATCGGCCGGCCGCCGCGGTCCAGCCGCTGCACGTGCAGCCGGTGGTCCGCGCCGGCGTGGTGCTCGATGCGCGTGACGCGGGCGCGCTCGTAGACGCGCGCGCCCGCCGCCGCCGCGCGCGGCAGCCAGGTCTGCGCGGCGTCCTGCTTGGCCGCGTAGGGGCAGCCCAGGCCGCACACGCCCGCGCGTACACAATCGTGCGCGTTGATCGTGGCCGGTCGCGCGTCGAGGCCGATGCGCGCCGCGCCCTCGAGCAGCAGCTGATTGCCCGGCGAGTGCGCGACCGCCGGCACGGGCGCGGCCCGGACCGCGCGCTCCACCTCGTCGAAGACGGGCGCCATCGACGACGCGTCGAAGCCATCCAGCCCGTGGCGGCGCACCCACTCGTCCAGCACGTAGGCGGGCGTGCGCAGCATCACCATCCAGTTGACCAGCGTGCTGCCGCCCACCGCGCGGCCCTGCAGCAGCGTGACGGCCAGGTCCGTCGTCGCGCGGGCCGCGCCCTCCTCGTACAGCTCGCGCGTCAGCTCCTCCTCGTCGACGCCCAACTCGGCGGGCGCCCACAGCCGGCCGGCCTCCAGCACGGCGACCTCGCGGCCCGCCTCGGCCAGCAGCGCGGCCGCGACCGCGCCGCCCGCGCCCGAGCCGATGACGACGGCTTCGACGCGCAGCGACGACGACGGCAGCTCGTGCACGCGCAGCGGCGGGTGCGACCCGTTGCGGGCGTTGCCCGCGTTGGCCGAGGCCCTCGCGAAGCCCGCCGCGCCCGCCGCCCGCACGTCGTGAGCGTGATCGCCCGGGTGGCCGACAGCCACGGGGCCTGCCGCATCGCCGCCCAGCCGCTCGGGCGCCAGCGGCCCCTCCCACGGGAATGCGGCGGGGCGCGCCGGCATCGGCTCCAGGTAGCCGACGGACGCGCGGCCCTCCGGCAGCGAGTAGTAGCTGGAGAGCACCAGCCGCCGCAGCGCCTGGAACGCGGTGCGCAGCAGCGGCACGCGCGAGGTCTCCATGCGGCGCAGCAGCGCGCCGCGCGCGGCAGGAGAGAGATCGCAGAAGGGGAGCGGGCGCGCGGTCAGCGCACCCATGGCCAGCGGGTTGTCCAGCAGCGCGAAGAGCCGCAGCAGCTCGTGGCGCAGGTGCGCGTCCAGCGAGTCGATGCGCCGCAGCGTCGCGGCCACCACGTCCGCGCGCGCGTCCGTCTCCTCGTAGGCGTGGGGCAGCAGCGTCCGGCAGAGCGCGTCCAGCGTCTCCTGCCGGACCCCGCTCACGCGCCGATCCGGTAGAAGCCGCGCTGGTCCGGCTGCGCCGCCGGCAGCGCGCGCTCGACCTCGAAATGGTCGTACGCGGCCTTCAGGCTCAGCCAGAAGCGCCATGTGGACCAGTCGCCCTCGACCTGCCGCCAGAGCTCGTTCATCAGCACGTCGTCCATGCGCGATGGGAAGATGTGGATCGGGATCGCGCGCTGACCGCTGGCGCGCGCCTCCACCGCCAGCCAGTAGACCTGCTCGATCACCTCGTCGGTCATCGGCACGCAGCCGATGGTCTCACAGCCGCCGTGCACGAAGATGTCGCCGCCCAGCCGCTCCGCGCGACCCAGCGCCAGGTCCACCGCGTTCGGGTAATCCACCCGCAAGGATAGATGGTACGCGCTCAGGGGGTTGAACAGGTCGATCTCGTACAGACCCTCCGGGATCTGGCCGTCGCCCTCCACCCGCTTCGGACCCAGCTCGCCCGACAGCGCACACACCGGCCACTCGGCCAGCCGCACCCAGCGGCCGCTGGCCGCGTCCAGCGCCCACGCCTGGAACAGCCGCTCCCGCTTGAACACGCGGAAGTACACGTCCGACGGGAAAGCCACACCCGCCTCCTCGAACAGCCGCCGCACCTCCGCGCCGGCGTTCTGGCGCGCCTGCCGCACCCGCGGCTGCGACAGCTGCTCCCCCAGGAAACGGTCCGCTTCCGACGGCGTCAGCCGCACCGGCAGCGCCGCCGAGGCCACCGGCCGCGACAGCGGACCCGCCTCCAGCACGGATGCGGGGGAGGCCGGCGCAGCCAGCGCCATCATCGAATTGGTCGGTGCGGGAGCGGCGGCCAGCGCCATCTCCAGGTCCGCCAGCGAAAAGGTCTGGGCACGGGCCTCTCCACCCGCGGCGCATATGGACGCCACGACCAGCCCGGACACGAGCAGTGCGCGGATGTGCACGACGGATTGCCTGTCGGACGGTACTTCGGGGAGGGTCCGGGTCGGGGGACTCCCAAGCTACCCGCCCGCCGCCCGGCCGCCAAGGAAAAATTTCCCGCGACCGCATCGCGGCGATCCGTACTGCATCGGACCGTTACGGGAGTGCCGGGTGCAGCCGGGTGGCTCCGCAGCGGCCCGCGCTGCTACGCGGCCAGTTCCCGCAGCCAGCGCTCCATCTGGTCGCCCCAGCCGGCGGCGCCGATGCGGCGGAAGCCGTCGCGGGCGCGGTCGAGCTCGTCGGTCGCCGCACCGGGATCCAGGACGGCCAGGGCGAGGCGGCACTCGGCCTCGAGAAGCGGGTTGCCCACGTCGCGGGCGAGTTGAACGCCCCGCGCGACCAGTTCGCGTCCGTCCGCCTCGCCGCCGGCGAGCGCGATCACGCCCGCAGCGCGTGCAGCCTCCCCCGCTCCGCCGGGGTCGCGGTCGGCGGGCATTTCGTCGACGGCGCGCCGGGCGGTGGCGCGGGCGAGTTCGGCGTCGCCACGTCGCAGCAGGAGCAGAGCGCGCTCTGCGTCGATGCGGCCGACCAGGCGGGCGTCGCCGACCTCGGCGGCCAGCGAGCGGGCGGTACGGAACCGCTCGTCCGCGTCGGCGTGGCGGCGCTTCTCGCGCAGCGCGATGCCCAGGTTCTGGTTGGCCTGCGCCATGCCCTGCCGCTCGTCGAGCGTGTGGTACGCGGCCAGCGCGCGCTCGTAGCCGGTCAGCGCCTCATCGCCGCGGGCCTGGACGGTGTAGACCACGCCCAGGTTGTTGCAGGCGTGGGCAACGTACTCTGCATCGGCGGCGGCCGTGGCGTTTTCGAGCAGCCGCAGCCAGGCCGTTTCCGCCTCGGCGGTGCGGCCGCCTTCCAGGTGGAGCATGCCTTCCAGGTTGAGGCGGCGGCGCGCCAGCCGTGGCGACCCACGCAGCACGCAGGGTTCCTCGAGTCGGCGCGTCAGCTCCAGTGCCTCGCCGCCGCGCCCCAGCTGCCGCCAGCTTGCGGCCAGGATGAAGCCGATCTCCGGCACGTCCAGGCGCAGCGAGGCCGACGCCGGCTCCAGCAGCGCGGCGGCGTCGTCATAGCGGCGCGCCTCGTAGGCGCCCCGTGCCTCCGTGAGGAGAGGCGGTTCCGACCAGGGCCGATCGGCCGTCACTCGACCTCCATCGGGATGGGCGGGCTCAGTTGCCCGCCAGTGCGAACCCGGTGAAGCTGGTGATGTCGGCCTCGGCCTCCTCGAGGTCTTCCAGCTTCAGGGTGCCCAGCCGCTCCCAGGGGCCGCCGGGCGTCTCCTGCTTCCAGATCGCCATCTCGGTCTCGAAATCGTCGTCGTCCGGATCGATCGAGCCGTCGCGGTTCAGGTCGTCGTCCGCATAACTCCAGTCCAGCTTCAGCTCGGCCGGCTCGTCGGGATCGAAGACCAGGCCGGACGGCTCCATGATGAAGACGAACTGCGAGTCGTTCGGCATGCTGATCGAGATCTGGATCGAATCGCCGTCCTGGAACAGCGAGCCGTCCGGCCGTCGCAGCAGCGACTCCTCGCCCAGTTCGAACTCGAAATAGGCCTCGTCCACCGTACCGGTGAGGGGGCGGAGGCGGATATCCGTCTCCTGCCCCTTCACGGCCCAGAACGTCGTGTCCACCGGGCCTGGCAGGACGCCGCCGGCGAACGCGACGAAGGTCAGGTCGGACTCCGGGACCACCACGGTGCCGCCCGGACCGGAGGGGTCGTCGGAGCAGGCGAGGAACAGGGCCGCGGCCACGATGCCGGCGGCGAGCTTGGAACGGTGCATCATTCAGTCGTCTCCATCCTGGGGGTGAGCTGCCCCTACGCAGGGGCAGTCCACGTGCCCGTCCGCGCCTCTCGCGCACGGGCGGCGCGTCCGTCGCGTTTCGCTACACCCGTCCCGCAGCCGGTCACGATTCCGCCTCGTCCAGCAGGCGATACAGACGCGAGCGGCTGATGCCGAGCGCGTCCGCGGCCGCCGATTTGTTGCCGTCGAACCGGTCCACCATCGCACGCGCGGCGGCCGCCTCGATCGTGTCCATCGACGCGGGGAAGGGCAGCGGGCCGGCCGTGCCCGGCACGGCGGCCGCGGCCTCCACGAAGAGGTCGTCCGCCCGCAGTTCGCCGCCGCCCAGCAGCAGCGCCCGCTCGAGCGCGTTGCGCAGCTCGCGCACGTTGCCCGGCCACGCGTGCTGCAACAGCGCACGCGCCACCTCCGGCGGCAGTCCCGGCGTGCCGAGTCCGTACTCCCTGGCGAACGATTCGAGGAAGTGGCGCGCCAGCAGCAGCACGTCGTCGCCCCGTTCGCGCAGCGGCGGCAGCGAGATGGGCAGGACGTTCAGGCGGTAGTACAGGTCCTCGCGGAACAGCCGCTCCCGCACCGCGCCGGCCAGGTCCCGGTGCGTGGCCGCGATCACGCGCACGTCCAGCGTCAGCGTGCGCACACTGCCGACGCGACGGACAGCCTTGCTCTCCAGCGCGCGCAGCAGCTTGGCCTGCAGCTCCAGCGGCAGCTCGCCCACCTCGTCCAGGAACAGCGTACCGCCGTCCGCCGCCTCGAACAGACCCGGCTTGGAGGCCACCGCGCCCGTGAATGCGCCCTTCTCGTAGCCGAACAGCTCGGCCTCCAGCAGGTTGGCCGGCAGCGCCGAACAGTTCACCTCCACCAGCGGCCGACGCGCACGCGGGCCGTTGCTGTGGATGGCCTGCGCCAGCAGCTCCTTGCCCGTGCCCGTCTCGCCGGTGATCAGGATGGTGGCGCTGCCGTGCGGGATCAGGCGAGCGGCGCGCTCCAGCGCGGCCTTCAGTTCCGGACTCTCGCCCACCAGCGCCGAGAAGTCGTAGCGCTCACGCTGCGCCGTCGCGGCTCCCGCGTCCCGGACCGCACAGCGCTCCGCCAGCCACTCCCGCAGCAGTCCGATGTCGCCCGGGAGGGCGAAGTATTCGGAGGCGCCGCCACCCAGCGCCGATACCGCCGCCCGGTGACCGTCGTCCGCGCCCACCACCGCCGGGTCCGGCGCGCCCAGCGACCTCAGCTCCCGCACCCACTCCGCCGCACGCCCCTCCTCCCCCGCCGCCACCACGAGCACCGCCGCAGCCGCGGCCAGCGGCGAGAGCTCGGCCCCCTCCGCCGACAGGCGCAACTCCGCTCCGGCCTCCTCGGCCAGCCGCGCCCACACCTCCTCGAACGCATCGCTCCTGCGCAGCACCGCCAGCACGGGCCGCGTCGCTTCGCTTCCGCTCATGGCGCGCTGAAGCTAAGCGACGGACGGCCCGCGGACACGGGCGCACCGTCCCGCCCGGCCACACGTCGTCCCGAAACGCTACAACCCGGGCGGCCCGTCCAGGTGGGCTGGAGTCGGCCTAAGTAGTTGCTGTAGGGTGATTTACGGGTGCCGTTCCACGACCCGGGCCGGCGGAGCGGGCATTGCTCCATCCTCGGCGAGCAGGCGGGCCGGAGCGACCGGCCCGAGCGAGTCCGAGACGACGGGGGCGAGAGATGAGGAACATGAAATGGGCGGCGGGCGTGGCTGGTGCCGCGCTGCTGCTGGGCGGTTGCGATGACGGGACGGGACCGGGCGGCACCGGGCGCGCGACGCTGTCGTTCACGCTGGCGCAGCCGCAGGCCGCTGCGACCGGGAGCTTCGCGGCGCTGCGCGTACCGATCGCGGACGGCAGCGGGCGTGTGGTGGACGTGCAGCGCGTGCAGGTGGTGCTGGAGGAGGCGCAGCTGAAGCGGCTGAACCACGACGAGTGCGAAGACGACGACGACTGCGAGTACTTCTCGGTGGGCTACCAGCTGATCGACCTGCCGCTGCAGGGCGGGGTGATCACGCCGTTCAGCATGCCGATCCTGCCGGACACGTACGAGGAACTGGAGATCGAGATCGACGATCCGGAGGACGACGAGGAGGCCGCCGACTTCCGCGCTGCGCACCCGGGCTGGCCGCGCGACGCCAGCATCCGCATCGTCGGCACCTTCGATGCGAACGACGGCAACGGGCCGCAGGCGTTCGACGTGTTCCTGGACATCGACGCCGAGATCGAGAAGGACCTGGTCCCGCCGCTGGTGGTGGATGACAGCACGGACCCGGCATCGGTCAACGTGACGCTGTCGATAGATCTGGCGCAGTGGTTCATGAGCGGCGGCGCGGTGATCGACCCGCGCGCGCTGACTGCGGACGACAGCGAGCTGGACCGTTTCGAGGAGCGCATCGAGCAGTCGATCGAGGCCTTCGGCGACGACGACCGCGACGGCGATCACGACGATGATGACGACGACCACGACGACGACGACGACAGCAGCGACGACGACTGATCAGCGCGTCCGTGACGTGGTCGAAAAAAAGCGAGGGTCCGGCTCCGGCCGGACCCTCGCTTCGTTTGGTGCGTGTCCGGGGCCTAGAAGGCGGCCCCGCTGCCCACCAGCTGCGGCGTCGGTTCCAGCTTCGCGCCGGCCACGGTGTAGGCGTTCTCGACGTACTGCACCATCATGCGCTGGGCGTTGAAGAAGGAGCCGTTCAGCGCAATGGAATAGCGCATCACGCGCGCCCAGCCGTCGGGATCGTCGTAGAAAAGCGGCGCGATGACGTGGCGCAGCTTGTCGTAGAGGCTGACGGTCTCGGTGGCGTCGTCGGTGCCCTCCATCCAGTCGCCGCCGATGGACCAGCCGGTCACGTTCTCGACGTGCCCCTCGACCCACCAGCCGTCCAGCACCGAGAAGCTGGGCACGCCGTTGAGGGCCGCCTTCATGCCGCTGGTGCCGGAAGCCTCCTGCGGCTTGCGCGGCGTGTTGAGCCACACGTCCACGCCGGAGGTGATCAGGGCGCCCAGCGTCATGTCGTACTCCTCGAGGTAGACCACCTTGAGCGAGCCTTCGAGCTGGTGAGACGCCTCGACGATGCGGCGGATCAGTGCCTTGCCGGTCTCGTCGTGCGGGTGCGCCTTGCCGCCGTATACGATCTGGATCGGACCGACGTCCTGGACGATGGCGCGCAGCCGGTCCAGGTCGCTGAACAGCAGGTCGGCGCGCTTGTAGGCCGTCGCGCGGCGGGCGAAGCCGATCGTGAGCGCGTGCGGGTCCAGCTGCACGTCGGTGCGGCGCGCGATCTCGTCGATCAGCGCCTGCTTGGCCCGGCCATGCGCCGCCCGGATCTCTTCCAGCGGGATCGACACGGCGTAGCGCAGGTACGCGTTGTCGTAGCGCCAGTCGGGGATGTGCCGGTCCAGCAGCTCGCGCACGGCCGGTGCGGTCCAGGTCACGGCGTGCACGCCGTTGGTGATCGAATCGATCGGGTGGTCCGGGAACATCGACGCGGACACCTGGCCGTGCCGCATGGCGACGCCGTTGACATAGCGCGACAGCGCGAGACCGAGGTGCGTCATGTTGAGCTGCTCGGCGTCCTCCCCGATCACGCCACGCAGCAGACCCAGCGGCTTCTCCTCCAGCACCTCCTCGACCATCTCCATCGGGAAGCGGTCGTGGCCGGCGGGCACGGGCGTATGGGTGGTGAAGACGCAGTGGCGACGCACGTGCTCCATCGCCGCGGACAACGCGCGCTCGGGATCGGCGCCGTCCACCTCCATCTGCCGCGCCAGCTCCGCCTCGAGCAGCGCCAGCGTCAGCAGCGAGCTGTGCCCCTCGTTCATGTGGTAGCAGTCGCACGGCGCGTGACCCAGCTCCGACAGCATGGCGATGCCGCCCAGGCCGAGCAGCGTCTCCTGCCGCAGCCGGTGCCGCTCGTCGCCCTGGTAGAGCCGGTCCGTCAGGCGACGGTCCGCCGCCGCGTTCTCCGGCAGGTCGGTGTCCAGGAAGTAGAGCGGCAGCACTCCGCCGCTCACCCCGGCCACCTCGTAGCGCCACGCGCGCACGCGCACCGGCCGGCCGTCCATCCGGATCGTCGCGCGCGCGTCCTCCGGCTTCATGAAGCGCGACGGGTCCCACGTGATGGCCTGCTCGCTCTGCCGGCCCTGGTCGTCCAGCACCTGACGGAAGTAGCCGCGGCGATGCAGCAGCGTCACCGCGACCAGCGGCAGACGCAGGTCGGCCGCCGCGCGCAGCGTATCGCCCGCCAGCACGCCCAGGCCGCCGCTGTACGTCGGCATCTCGGCCTGCAGACCGACTTCCATGGAGAAATACGCGATCGAACTCGGGCGCATGGGCACCTGTGATTCGGACATGTCTGTGGGGGTGTGGGTACTGAGGCCGGAGTCGGCACCGTCACCGCTCCGGATCACGCCACTCGGGGGGCGCCAAAGATAGGAGGTTGTCCGGTTTTACGGAACCGGGAGGGGTTTGGGTCCATCCTGGCGCTTGGGGCTTGGGGCTTGGGGCTTGGGGCTGGCTTTCGAACAACCCCATGACGAGAGGGCCGGCGCGAATCAGCGCCGGCCCTCTCTGATCCTCACGGTCTACGCCCGCGGGCCCAGCCTGGAGCCGGAAGGCCTGGACCCAAGCCCCAGGCCCCAAGCCCGAAGCCCGAAATCAGAACGTCGTCGTCACGTTCGGCGAGCAGACGCTGGTGCCGGCTTCGCAGACGCGGTGCGTGTAGCTGGCGCCGCCGCGGTTGCCGGTGGCGTCGCTGTAGGCACCATCATTGGCGGTGGTCGCGATGACGCTGCCGTTGCGGTACACGTCCACCTGACCGCTCGTGGCGCCGGACCAGCTCAGGTCGATCACGTGCCGGCCCTTGGCCTTGGTGCCGCTCGTGCTGAGCGTGATGCCGCCGCTGGACGGCTCGGTCACCGTGACGCTGACGCTGTGGCTGTCGCTCGCGCCGTCGTCGTCGGTCACGGTCAGCGTCACCGTGTAGGTGCCGCCCGCCGCGTACGTGTGCGACGGGTTCGTCGCCGTCGACGTCGAGCCGTCGCCGAAGCTCCAGCTGCGCGAGGCGATCGTGCCGTCGCTGTCGCTGCTGCCATCCGTGAACGAGCAGGACAGGTCGCTGCACGCGTGCGAGAAGCCGGCCGTCGGCGGGCTGTTGGTCGGCGTGCCGCCGCCCGAGCCGATGAAGCCGCTGTACAGGAACAGGTTCGGCGTGCCGCCGCTCGAGCTGCTCGAGTGCAGGCTGATGGTGTTCGGCGTGCCGTTGCTCTTGAGCGCGTTGTCGACCTGCGACGGACTGGCCGTCGGGTTCGCGCTCAGGTACAGCGCCGCGACGCCCGCGACGTGCGGCGTGGCCATCGACGTGCCGCTCATGCCGGCCGCACCGCCCGTGTAGTTCGCCGAGGTGATGCTCACGCCCGGCGCCAGGATGTCGACGCAGGTGCCGTAGTTGGAGAACGACGCCTCCCGGTCCTGCGAATCGGTCGCGCCGACCGTGATCGCCAGCGCCTCCCCTGCCGGCGCCTCGGCGCAGGCGTCGAGCGGGTAGCCGAACAGCCAGTGGCCGTTGCCGGCCGCGACCGCGTAGACCACGCCCGACTGCACCGAGTTGCGCACGGCGTCGCGCATCGACTGCACGTCGCCGTAGCCAAGGCTCATGTTGACCACGGCGGGACGCGGCGCGTTCGCGGTCACCCAGTCCACCGCGGCGATGGCCATGCTGACGTCGCCGCTGCCCTGACAGTCGACCACGCGTGCGGCCCACAGGTTGACGGCCTTGGCCACGCCGTACGTCGCGCCGCCGATCGTACCGGCGACGTGCGTGCCGTGGCCGTGGCAGTCGCTGGCGTTGCCGCGGCCGTCGCCCACGAAGTCGCCGTTGGCGCCGTTGGGCACGTAGCTGGCCCGGCCGCCGAACTCCGCGTGCGACAGGTTGATGCCCGTGTCCAGCACGTAGGCGTTCACGCCGCTGCCGGTGTTGTTGTAGACGTACGTGCCGCTGAGCGGCAGGTCGCGCTGGTCGACCCGGTCGATCCCCCACGTCGCGTTGTTCTGCGTGTCGAACAGCCGCGCCGGCCGGTTCGGCTCGACGTAGGCGACGCGCGGGCTGCTGGCCATCGCCTGGGCCGCCTGCGCCGGCATGCGCACCGCGAAGCCGCGCAGCGCATGGCCGTACGTGCGCAGCACCTGTCCGCCATTACGGCGCGCCAGGTCCGCTGCCACGGCCGGCACTGCCGCTGCGCTCGGCGCGGCCGACGGCCTCAGCACGACGATGTACTCGTCCGGGATCACCTCGCCCGCCTGGAGCGCGGACATCTGCGGGGCCGCGCGCTCCGGCGCGGTGGGCTCGGGCGCATCGTCCGCGCACGCCGCGAAAACGGCGAGCAGCGGCAGCACGGCCCAGCGTTGCATCTTCATCGTTGGATCTCCTGCTGAATTGAACGGAGAGGGCCGCGCGGCCGCGGGTGCCGCGACGGCCTGCCTGAACGGAATGGGGCCGGCGCGAGCGCGCCGACCCCATCGTCATCCGTGGATCAGCGGCCGCCGATCGGGTCCGGGTTGCCGTCCCGATCGCCGCAGGCGCTGCCGATGGTGGAGATGTTGCCGAGCAGCAGCAGACCCGCCGCGTGCGGCGCGGCCATCGACGTGCCGCTCATGGTCGTGGTGCCGCCACCCTTCCGTGTCGACAGGATGCTCGAGCCGGGCTCGGCGTAGTCGACCGGCGGGCTGCCGTAGTTCGACCACGAGGTGAGGCAACCGTTGCTGGCGATCGCCGAGATCGTGTAGATGTTGCTGCCGTTCACGCGGGCAGGCGAGTGGTTGCCCGCGAAGTCGCCGTCGTTGCCGGCCGCCAGTACGAACCTGATGCCCCGGCTGGCTGCGCTCGCGACCGCGTTGTCCAGCGCGGTGGAGACCGGGCCGCCCAGGCTCATGTTGGCCACGTCGCCCGACGCACCGTTCGCCGCCACGTGGTCCACGCCGCCGATGACCCACGAGTACTGGCCGGAGCCGCTGTTCGACAGCACGCGCACCGCGACGATCGTCGCGCCCGCGGCCACGCCCACCACGTCGATGCCGTTGTTCAATGCGCCGATCGTTCCGGCCACGTGCGTGCCATGACCGTTGCCGTCGTCCGGGCTGCTCTGGCCCTGCGTCACGAAGTTGACGCTGCGCGCCAAGTCCACGTTCAGATCAGGGTGGTCCAGGTCCACGCCGCTGTCGATGACCCACGCCGTCCGACCACTGCCGTCGAAGGGGCCGCCCACGTAGGAAACGCCCCAGGGCGTGACCTGGCCGCCACCACCACCGCCACCACCCTTGCCGGGGGGCGGCGCGAGCGTGACCAGCTGATCGCCTTCGATGTAGGCGACGTTGGGATTGTGGCGCAGCGCGGTCAGCTGCCCATGGTTCAGGTCGGCCGAGAAACCGTTCAGCGCGGCTTCATAGACCAGGTTCGGCCGGATTCCCGCGATCGCTGCGACCGACCGCGGATTCGCCCCCTCTTCCAGCACCACGATGTACGAACCGTAGGCTGCTGTCGGACCGAGCTTCGCGAAGTACGGGGCCGCTTCCGTGGATTCGGGCCCGAGTGGCGCCTCGCCTTCGGCACAGGCGGCGATGACCGCCAGCACGGCGAGGGCCGTGATGCTGCGTACCTGCTTCAATGGAACCTCCGGGGATGGAGTGATGCGGTGGGCACCGCGCTTGACCACCCGGCCCGCGCGGCTTACGGCGCGGCCCACGCGCTCTGGAAGGGACTGAGGGTGCGCGTGGGCCGAACGTTCGTTCGAATCGGCATGGTAGGGCAGGCGTCCCGGCCGTGCAACCATCTCGTTCGAGCACGCAGTACGCAGTACGCAGTGAGGGATGAGGGATGGGGGATGGGGGATGGGGGATGGGGGATGGGGGATGGGGGATGGGGGATGGGGAGGCCGGACTGCTGGTTTACTGGCGACTGGAAGCTGGCGCCCACGAAATTGCCAGCCTGCGCGCGCTGGACTTATCGTTCCGGGCAGCCAGCACCCAAACGCCAACCGACCCGACGCATGACCCAGTCGACCGACGCCGCACATCGCACCGCCGAGTCCTACGAGCATCTGACGCCGCCGTCCGCGGGTGAGCCGATCCTGCTGGAGGAGGGCAACCTGATCGTGCCGTCGCACCCGATCATCCCGTTCATCGAAGGGGACGGCACGGGCCCGGACATCTGGGCGGCGGCGAAGCGTGTTCTGGATGCGGCGGTCGAGAAGGCGTACGGCGGCGAGCGGCGCATCGAGTGGTTCGAGGTGCTGGCGGGCGAGAAGGCCAACGACCGCATCGGCTCGTGGCTGCCGCTGGACACGCTGAAGGCGATCGAGACGCACCTGGTCGCGATCAAGGGGCCGCTGACCACGCCGGTCGGTGGCGGCATCCGTTCACTGAACGTGGCGCTGCGTCAGCAGCTGGACCTGTACGCGTGCGTGCGCCCGGTGCGGTGGTTCGAGGGCGTGCCCTCCCCGGTCAAGGATCCGAGCGCCGTCGACATGGTGATCTTCCGGGAGAACACGGAGGACATCTACGCGGGCATCGAGTGGCGCGCGGGCAGCGACGAGGCGAACAGTCTGATCGAACTGCTGCAGGAGCAGTTCGGCGTGAAGTCGATCCGTTTCCCGGCGACCAGCGGCATCGGCATCAAGCCGGTGTCGGAGGAGGGGACCAAGCGGCTGGTGCGCGCGGCGATCGATTACGCGATCCGCAACGGTCGCGAGAGCGTGACGCTGGTCCACAAGGGCAACATCATGAAGTACACGGAGGGCGCGTTCCGCGACTGGGGCTACGAGGTCGCTCGCGAGGAGTACGGCGGCGAGCCGATCGACGGCGGCCCCTGGACGCGGCTGCCGCAGGGCATCGTGGTGAAGGACGTGATCGCCGACGCCTTCCTGCAGCAGATCCTGACCCGGCCCGGGGAGTACGACGTGATCGCCACGCTGAACCTGAACGGCGACTACGTGTCCGACGCGCTGGCCGCGCAGGTCGGCGGCATCGGCATCGCGCCGGGCGCCAACATCAACTACCTGACCGGCCACGCCATCTTCGAGGCGACGCACGGCACGGCGCCGAAGTACGCGGGGCAGGACAAGGTCAACCCGGGCTCGGTGATCCTGTCGGGCGAGATGATGCTGCGCTACATGGGCTGGGACGAGGCCGCCGACCTGGTGGTGAAGGGCATCGAGGGTGCGATCGCGCAGAAGCGCGTGACCTACGACTTCGAGCGGCTCATGGACGGCGCGACGCTGCTGCGCACCAGTGAGTTCGGGGAGGCCGTGGTCGAAAACATGTAGCGACCGCCGCGTCGCCCGGTCGTGACCCACGGCCGCCATCGTTCCGGCGATGGCGGCCGTCGATGTCTCGGCGGTGCAAGTCTTTCCGTGGTGGGGAGCCGGGTGCATGGGCGGGCGGGCGCGCCCCTTGCACCCTGCCGGTCCGGAACCTCTACCGGAGTACGGCGATGCCGCTGATCCCGTCCGTGCCCCACGTTCCCGGCGCCCTGCGCGCCGGTTCCTCGAGCCTGCTGCTCGCCGTCCTGGCGAGCGGGCTGCTCCATGCCGATGCGGCCGCGCAGGCCACCATCGCCGACGCCAACCGCTGGGGCGACTACCTGGCCGGCGTGCGCGCTGCCGAACAGCACGTGGCGGCCGCGATCGTCGCGGGCCGGGGCCAGGACCGCACCGCCGCGGCGGCGCGCGCGGAGGCCGCCGCGCGCCAGGCGCTCGCCATCGCGCCGGACGGCGTGGATGCGCGCGTCTGGCTGGCCGTCGCGCTGGGCCTGAAGGCTGAAGCCATGGGCGGTCGCGACCAGCTGCGCATGGGCAGGGAGGCGCACGAGCTGGCGCTGGCCGCGCTGGCCGCCGATCCGGAGCACGCCTGCGCGCACCACGTGGTCGGCCGTGTGCACGGCGCGGCCATGCGCATGAGCGGCATGGCCCGCTTCCTGGCCGGCCGCATCCTGGGCAGTGACCTGGCGCGCCACGCGTCGTGGGACCAGGCGGAGCAGCACCTTCGTCGTGCGGCCGAGCTGGAGCCGGACGCGATCCAGCACCCGCTGGAGCTGGCCAAGGTGCTCAAGGATCGCGGGCGGGCGGACGAAGCCCGCACGCTGCTGTTGCCGCTGATCGACCGGCACCCGCAGACCGAGCTGGACCGCTACCTGATCGCCGAGGCGGCCGAGGAGCTGGAGGAGCTCGCCGGCTAGGGCGCCGCGACCTTCGGCTTGGGGAGATCGCCGGTCCCCTGGCCAGGCGATCGCAGGGGCCGCGGCCTTCGCGAGCGCTAGACCCTCAGCGCAGCGCGGAAGCCGCGCGCCGCGTAGTAGGACTCCGCGCCGTTGTGGTAGACGAAGACGGTGTCGTAGCGGCGATCGCAGAACAGCGCGCCGCCCAGCTCCCGGATGCGCGCCGGCGTCTGCACCCAGCTGGACGTCTTCGTGTCGAACTCGCCCAGCTCCTGCAGCCGACGATACTGCGCCTCCGTCAGCAGTTCGACGCCCAGGGCGGACGCCAGGTTCATCGCGCTGTCCTCCGGCTTGTGCTTCTTGCGCGACTCCAGCGCCTCGGCGTCGAAGCACAGGCTGCGACGGCCGTTCGGGCTCTGCACCGAGCAGTCCACGAAGAAGTACCCGTCCGCGTCCTCGTCGAGCGCGACCACGTCCGGCTGGCCGCCGGTGCGTTCCATCTCGGCGAGTGTCCACAGCTTGCCCGGCTGACCGTCGAGCCTGGCGAGCACGTCTGCCCACTCGATGCCCGGGTGCCGGTCGGGATTCGCCGCGAAGCGCTCCTGCAGCGTCTCGATCAGCGCGTCCCGCGCCTGCGCCGACAGCTTCTTCGTCGCCATGGCCGTCCTCGTCTCGATCGGGGCGCGATTACCAGTTCAGCACCAGCGCGAACACCAGCGGCGCGACGATGGTCGCGTCCGATTCGATCACGAACTTGGGCGTGTCGATGCCCAGCTTGCCCCACGTGATCTTCTCGTTCGGCACCGCGCCCGAGTAGGAGCCGTAGCTGGTTGTCGAGTCGCTGATCTGGCAGAAGTAGCCCCAGAGCGGCACCTCCGGCCGCTGCAGGTCCTGGTGCAGCATGGGCACGACGCAGATGGGGAAGTCCCCCGCGATGCCGCCGCCGATCTGGAAGAAGCCGACCTTGCTGCCGCCCGTCGTCTCCGTGTACCAGTCGGCCAGCTCGATCATGTACTCGATGCCGGTGCGCACCGTGTGGACGTCCTTCACGTCCCCGGTGATGCAATGCCCTGCGTACATGTTGCCGAGCGTGGAGTCCTCCCAGCCGGGCACGAAGATGGGGAGTTCGGCCTCGGCGGCCGCGATCAGCCACGAGTCGGCCGGGTCGATCTGGTAGCTCTCCTCCAGCACGCCCGAGCGCAGGATCTTGTACATGAACTCGTGCGGGAAATGCCGCTCACCGGCCTGGTCGGCGCGCACCCACTCGTCCAGCACCGCCTTCTCGATGCGGCGCATCGCCTCGTGCTCGGGGATGCAGGTGTCGGTGACGCGGTTCAGGTGCCGGTCCAGCAGCTCCTGCTCCTGCTGTGCGGACAGCTCCCGATAGTGCGGCACGCGCACGTAGTGGTCGTGCGCCACCAGGTTGAAGACGTCCTCCTCCAGGTTCGCGCCCGTGCACGTGATCGCGTGGACCTTGCCCTGCCGGATCATCTCGGCCAGCGACTTGCCCAGCTCGGCCGTGCTCATCGCGCCGGCCAGCGTGACCATCATGCGGCCGTCCTCCTCGAGCAGGTCGATCCAGCCCTGCGCCGCGTCGATCAGCGCCGCCGCGTTGAAGTGCCGGAAGTGATCGCGCAGGAACTCCGAAATGGCGCCGTCGCCCGCACCGCCCGTGCGCGTGCCGGCCGTCGCCGTCCGCTTCTCCACACCAGTATTGGCCATCGTGGGTCTCCTTCACCGTGCCCGATTCTGCGCCGCGTCGAAGGTGGCCGGAGCGGGCTCGCTCCGCAATCGACCCGCCCCATCCCTCCTCCCCCATCCCCCATCCCTCATCCCTCATCCCTCATCCCCCCCGTTCGAACGCGCGGCGCCTTGCGGTGTACCCGACGCCGCGTCCACTATCGACGCCACACGGTACAGGAGACGAGGCATGTTGACGTTTACAGACGCGGCGCGCGAGAAGGTCTTCGCGTTCATGGAGCAGGGCATCGTCGAGGATGCGGCACTGCGCATCTCGGTCGGCGGCAGCCCGCTCGCGCCGCACTACGACATCGCGCTGGTCGAGTACGAGGACCGCGCGGACGAGGACCGGGTGTTCACCGCGGGCGGCTTCAAGCTGCTGGTCGATCCCGCCAGCGCCGAGCGGCTGGACGGCGTGACCGTCGACTACGTCGAGCGCGAGGACGCGGTCGGCTTCGAGGTGCGCGCGGCGAAGCCATCGGCGAACGGCGGCTCGACCGACGGCCCCCTGGCCGAGCGGGTGCGGCGCGTGATCGAGGAGGAGGTCAACCCCGCCATCGCATCGCACGGCGGACACATCACGCTGCGCGACGTGCGCGACGACGTGGCCTACGTCGAGATGAGCGGCGGCTGCCAGGGCTGCGGCATGGCGCGCGTCACGCTGACCCAGGGCGTGGAGCGAATGATCCGGCGCAGCGTGCCCGACATCATGGGCGTGGTGGACGTGACGGACCACGCCGCGGGCGAGAAGCCGTACTACCAGCCCGCCTGACGGCGGGCAGGCGGAGGCGGAGGCGGAGGCACAGCAGAGGCAGGAGCAAAGGCAAAGGCACGGGCACAGCGGGTTGATCCGCGTGCCTGTGCCTTTCCCGTTCGGCGTACAGCCCGTCTCTGGCCGGCCTCTGCCTCTGCCTCTGCCTCTGCCTCAGCCTCAGCCTCAGCCTCAGCCTCAGCCTTCGCGCGCTTCGCGCGCTTCGCGCGCGAGCCGCACGCCCGTGAACTGCCAGGTGGCGGCCGGGTGGAAGAAGTTGCGGTAGGTCGGCCGCGCGTGCGTCGCGCTGGTCGCGACCGATGCGCCGCGCAGCACGAACTGGTTGCACATGAACTTGCCGTTGTACTCGCCCAGCGCGCCGGGCGCCGGCCTGTAGCCGGGATACGGCGAGTACTGGCTGCGCGTCCACTGCCACACCTCGCCGTACATCTGGCGCAGCCCGTTCGGTGCCGCGTCGCTCTCGCTGGCCGGCGCGGGGTGGAAGCGGCCGGACTCGACGAAGCTGCCGTCCAGCGGGACGTCGGCGGCAGCGACCTCCCACTCCTGCTCGGTCGGCAGCCGCGCATCGGCCCAGCGGGCGTAGGCATCCGCTTCGAAGTAGCTGAGGTGCGTGACCGGCTCATTGGGATCGACGCGGCGCATGCCGGCCAGCGTGTAGTGCCACCACTCGCCGTCGCGGCGCTCCCAGTAGAACGGCTCGCTCCACTCGTTCTCCTGCGCGGTGGCGAAGCCTTCGGACAGCCACAGCTCGGGGCGCTCGTAGCCGCCGTCCTCCATGAAGCGGAGGTACTCGCCGCAGGTCACCAGCCGGTCGGCCAGCTCGAACGCCTGCACGTACGTCTTGTGGCGCGGGCCCTCGTTGTCGTAGTGGAAGCCGGCCCCGTCGTGGCCGACCTGGTACAGCCCCTCCTCGAAGCCGACCCAGCGGATCGGTGCGGCCTCGGGCGCAGACTCGGCCGCGGCCTCGCGGTAGACGGGCCGGAGCGGGTTCACCGAGAAGACGTGCTTGATGTCGGTGACCATGAGCTCCTGGTGCTGCTGCTCGTGGTTCAGTCCGATCTCGATCAGCGGCCGGATCGTGGCAAGCCGGTCGGCATCCGAGCCGCGGATCAGGCGGTCCATGTGCTGGTCCACGTGGCGGCGGAACGCCCTTACCTCCGCCACGGTCGGCCGCGAGAGATAGCCGCGCTGGTCGCGGCAGTGCCGCTCGCCAGCCTGCGTGTAGTAGCTGTTGAACAGGTACGGGTAGCTGGGATGGAACAGTTCGTAGCCGGGCAGGTGCTCCCGCAGCACGAAGGTCTCGAAGAACCAGCTGGTGTGGGCCAGGTGCCACTTGGTCGGGCTCACGTCGACCATGGTCTGGACGACGTAGTCCTCCGGCTGCAGCGGCTCGACCAGCCGCTCGCTGAACGAGCGCACCTGCCGGTAGCGGTGGGCCAGACCGTCGGCCGTCGTGAGGTCCGGCACCGCCGCGGACGCGGGCGCGGTGCGGCTCAGTGTATCGGTGGTCATGCTTCCTCCAGTCACGATTCTCGGGGGGCGCACTCCCTGTAATGCAACCCGTGCGCCGCACGGTTCCGCGCCCGGCTCGAAACGTGCGCGGGACGTACGCGCGCGACGGCTGCGGTTGTCACAACCGCCAGCCGTGTCTAGGTTTGTGGGCCCGCGCGCCGTGCGCCAATGGCCAGATTCACGAGGTAAGAGATGCCCTTCACACCGCCGCTCGCCGATGCGCCCTGGTGGGTGCCCGTGCTATTCGTCGTCGTCATGGGTCACATCACCAATGTCTGCATCACGCTCTATCTGCACCGGAGCGCCACGCATGGCGGCGTGAAGTTCCACCCCATCTCCGAGCACTTCATGCGCTTCTGGCTCTGGCTGACGACGGGCGTCGTCACGAAGGAGTGGGTGGCGGTGCACCGGAAGCACCACGCGTTCTCGGACCGCGAGGGCGACCCGCACTCGCCGCACGAGGAGGGCCTCGCCGCGATCCTGTTCGGCGGCCTGTTCTTCTACCGCGAGGCGGCCAAGGACCAGGAGCTGCTCGACAAGTACGGCAAGGGCTGCCCGGAGGACTGGGTGGAGCGCAACGTCTACTCGCGCTTCAACGCCGTCGGCATCCTGAGCATGCTGGTCGTGGACATGCTGCTGTTCGGCCCGCTGGTCGGGCTGCTGGTCTGGGCCGGCATGGCGCTCTGGCTGCCGACGTTCGGCCAGATCATCAACGCGATCGGCCACGCGCTCGGCTACCGGAACTTCGACACCAAGGACCACAGCCACAACATCTACCCGTTCGGCATCTGGATCGTCGGGGAGGAGCTGCACAACAACCACCACGCCGACCCGCGTTCGGCCAAGTTCCAGGCGCACTGGTGGGAGTTCGACATCGGCTGGATGTACATCAAGCTGCTCTCCTTCGTGAAGCTGGCCGACGTGGTCTACGCGCGTTCCGCGTCGGTGAAGGAGTTCGCGTCGAAGTACTACGAGAAGTCCGGTGTGCCCGAGCAGATCGAGGACGTGCGGACCCGTTTCGACGAGGCGCTGAACGAGGCGCGCCGCGAGCTGGACAACGCGCGCGAGCGGGTCGAGCGGCTGATGGCGGAGGCGCGCACGGCCTCGGGCGATGCGCGGGCGCGGCTGGAGGCCGCGGCCGTGGACGCGCGCGCGGCGGTCGATAGGGCGCGCCGTCGCGTGGAGGAGGTCGTCACGGAGGCGCGTGAGGCCGCGGGCGAGGCGGGCGAGCGGATGAGCGGTCGGGCGCTGGGCCGCGAGCGCAGCTGAGACGGACGCGGACGAGCCCCCGGATCGCACGCCAGGGAAGGGGCCGGTCGCAACGCGCGACCGGCCCTTTTTTCGTGCACTGCAACCTCACCGCCTGCGCGGTCGTAGAGGGCTGCGTGCCGCCGCCGTTCCAACCCTTCGGGCGCGGTCGGCATCCCAGAACGGGCTCTACTCGGAAAGCGTGCGGAGGAAGATCATGGGATTGGAGACGCCGAAGCGGGACGGTTACCTGTCGGTCGCGCTGATCGCCGGAGCGCTGGCGCTGCCTCTGACGGGCGGCGCCGGCTCATTGCAGGCCATCTCGACGGGCGGTCTGATCGAGATGCAGTGCGAGCACGAGGCGCAGCGCGACGGTCGGATCGCCGTGTCGGGCGCCAGCCGTCTGATCGTGGACGCCGGCTCCGGCTCGCTGCGGGTCACGGGTCGGCAGGGCGCGACGGAGGTGAGCGCATCGGGTCGAGCCTGCGCCTCCTCGGAGGAGCTGCTGCGCCAGGTCCGGCTGGAGGTCTCGCGCGAGGGTGACGCGGTGGTCGTGCGGGCGCACTACCCCGAGGGTTACCGGCGCGGCTACGCCTCGCTGGACCTGGAGGTGGACGTGCCGATGGGCATCGCCGCGCGCATCGAGGACGGCAGCGGTGACGCGACCGTGACCGGGCTGGGCGCGCTGCGTGTGGACGACGGTTCCGGCTCGATCACGATCACCGACATCCGCGGCGACGTGGACATCGAGGACGGCTCGGGCGATCTCGAGCTGCGGCGCATCGCCGGTTCGGTGACGGTCGATGACGGCTCGGGCTCGGCCACGGTGGACGAGATCGCGGGCAGCGTCGAGATCGAGGACGGCAGCGGCGACCTGGACATCACCGGCATCGGCGGCAGCGTGTCGATCCGCGACGGCTCCGGCACCATCACGGTGGCGCGGGTGAGGCGCGATGTGATCGTGCGCGACGACGGGTCCGGCTCGATCCGCGTCAGCGACGTGGACGGCGACTTCACGGTGGACGACGACGGTTCGGGCGGCATCAGCTTCACGCGCGTGAGCGGGCGCGTGGACGTGCCCGAGGACGACTAGCTGGCCCCGACCGCCGCGGCGGGTGCGCCCAGCGCGACGGGCGGCGCCTCGCGCAGCGCCCGTTCCAGCGCCTCGTCGCGGCGGTAGATGTCGTTCCGGAACTGGATCACGCCGTCCTCGTCCACCCAGGCGGTCCAGTAGAGGATGTGGATCGGCACTGTGTCCCCGACCGTTGCCGTCTGCTCGGTCTCACCTGCCATCGCCGCGGCGATCCGCTGCTCGTTCCAGCCGCGCACACCGCGCAGCAGCCAGCGCGCCAGCTGCTCCGGCTGCTCGACGCGGATGCAGCCGGAACTGAACGCGCGCTCGGCCTCCTCGAACATCTCGCGCGCTGGCGTATCGTGCACGTACACGTCGTGCGCGTTGGGGAAGAGGAACTTCACGCGGCCGAGCGGGTTGGTCGCGCCCGGCTCCTGCCGGAACCGGTAGGCGAAGCGGGTCGTGTCCACGGAGCCCCAGGGCACCGAAAGCGGGTCCAGCCGCTCGGCGTTCGCGCCCCAGCCGCGCCATACCTGGATGTGGTTGCGGACCAGGTAGCCAGGATCCTCCGCGGCCTGGGGCACGATGTCCTGCACGGCGATCGTGCGCGGCACGTTCCAGTAGGGAGCGAAGACCACGTAGCGCACGGTGTCGCTGAAGACCGGCGTCTTCCTGTACTGGTGCCCGACCATGGCGCGCATGTCCAGCTCGACGCGGTCGCCGTCGTGCGCGGTGAGGCCGAAGCCGGCGATGTTGACGCGCAGGTGCCGTTCGCCCAGCTCCTCGGGCAGCCAGCGCCAGCGCTCCATGTTGAGCGCGACCTGCTCGATGCGGCGCTCGACGGGCGCGCTCAGTTCGGCCAGCGTCTGGATCTCGACGATGCCGGTGACCGGGAGCCCGTGCCGATCCTGGAAGCGGCGCACCGCCCGCTCCACCTCGTCGTCGAAGCGGTCGCCGCCCGCGGAGCGCGGGCTCAGGTCCCAGTCGGCGGCGAGCCGCGCGCGCAGCGCCGCCACGGCCTCCCCGCTGTCGCCCGGGCGCAAGGTGCCGCCCTGGACCGCCGGGAAGCCACCCGCGCGCTGGATCGCGCGGTAACGCGCGAGCGCGTCGCGCAGCAGGCCGTACTCGCGGTGCTCCGGCAGCAGGCCGGCCAGCGTCCGCTCGACCTGCCCCGACTCCAGCGCCTGCTCGAGCAGCGCGACCATGTCCACGCCGTCGCGCACCGCTCGCCACTCCGGGTCGACCGTGGTCGGGTCGACGCGGCCGTGGCGGAGATGCGTGCCGTAGAGCAGGAACGCGTCGGTCAGCAGCAGGTCCAGGTCGACCAGCACGTACGGATCGGGCGCCTCGCGCGCGTCGCGCGCCGCCTCGACCAGCGCCAGCAGGGCCTGGATCTGGTTCGCGTGATAGTCCGCGGGCCGCAGCCCTTCGCGCTCGGCGGCCTGCACAGCGCGCAGCAGCGCACGCGGCCGCTCCAGGCCGCGCTCCGTCCACACCGGGCGGAACCCGTTCCGCTCGTAGAACGTCGGCAGCGCATGCACCGCCAGCACGGCGTCCTCGCCGATCGATACGCTGGCCGGCCCGCTCAAGGCCTCCCCCGCGGCGGCCTCCAGCCAGTTGCGCAGGATCTCGACGGCGTAGCGGCGAGCGGTGGCCTCCGTCATCGCGCCACCGGCACGCTCGATCAGGCGCCTGGCCGCGCGCTCGGCCACCGGGGTCGCGGGGGCTGAGGGGTCGGCGTCGGTCTGCGCGGCCACGGCCGGCGGCGCGGACAGGAGCAGCACGAAAGGCAGGAGCAGTCGTCGTCGATGCACGGGTCGTCCGCGGAATGGTGATCGGGGCAGGTCCGGGAGCTACCCGCGCCGGGGCACGCGGGTTCACCGACTCCGGAACACCGCTTGCGCCTCCCTGTGGGAAAACAGGAAGAGAAGGAGAGGAGCATGATCGGGCAGGCAAGACTGGCACTCGGGGCTGCGCTGTTCGTCGCGGCCTGCGTCGGCGGCGATGCGGATACGGAGTCGGAAGCGGCTGATGTGACCGCGGAACGGTCGGCGGCAGCCCCCGCGCCGTCGGACGGCGCGACCACCATCGGCGCCGCGGACGACACGATTTCGCAGGCGACCATCGAGAGGGGCCGCAACGACGCAGGCTGGCGCACCTATCTGACCGGCGTCGGCGCGCGCGGCAGCCGTGACACCGCCGCGCGAGCCGGACAGCCGCCCGCCGACTCGGTGGCGCTGCGCATCCAGATCCTGCTCGACCGCGCGCACTTCTCGCCCGGCATCATCGACGGACTGTGGGGCAAGAACACCGAGAAGGCGCTGTACTGGTTCCAGCAGAGCAACGGCCTGGACGCGACGGGCATGCCCGACGCCGCGACGAATCGTCGGCTGGCACAGGCCGCGGGCCAGCCGCAGGCGCTGGTGGTCGAGCATACGCTGACGCAGGAGGACGTGGCGGGTCCCTTCGTCGACCTGCCGGAGGACGTGTACGAGCGCGCGGCGATGGACTGCCTGTGCTACGAGTCGCTGGCCGAGCAGCTGGGCGAGCGGTTCCACACCTCCCCCGAGCGGCTGAGCCAGCTGAACGACGGCGTGGACCTGAACGGACTCCAACAGGGCGACGTGCTGCGCGTGCCGAACGTGCGCGACGGCGGGCCCATGCCGCAGGGGCAGGTGCAGACGGTGCGCATCTCGGACGGCGGCCACTGGGTCCACGCGCTGGATGCGCAGGGCAACATCCTCTACCACTTCCCGTCCACGCTCGGCTCCGACTATGCGCCATCACCTCAGGGTGAGTGGTCCATCACAGGCATCCACTGGGATCCCGTCTGGAACTACAAGCCGGACCTGCTCACCGGCGTGGACGACTCGCGCGAGCCGGCCGCGCTGCCGCCCGGGCCGAACAACGCCGTCGGCATCGTGTGGATGCAGCTCAGCAAGGACCACTACGGCATCCACGGCACCAAGGCACCAGAGACGATCGGTTACGTCACGTCGCACGGCTGCGTGCGCCTCACCAACTGGGACGCGCGCTTCCTGGGCGAGCACGTTTCGGCGGGCACCGCGGTCGAGTTCACCGACGCCTCCCGCGGCTGACCGCCGGAGTGCGGAGTGCGGAGTGCGGAGTGCGGAGTGCGGAGTGCGCCGGTCCTGCTGTATGCTTGAGGCTGGTGGTTGAAAGCTGGTAGCTGGAGGCTGGTAGCGGGCAGCCGAAGGCTGGTAGCTGATTCGCCGACACCCAGAGCCCCAAGCCCAGAGCCCAAGGCCCAGAAGCATGTCCGACGACCGAGCCACCCCCACCATCCGCACCGGCACGAGCGGCTTCTCGTACAAGGAGTGGAAGGGCGCGTTCTATCCGGACGACCTCAAGGCCGCCGACATGCTGCCGTACTACGCGGAGCGGCTGCCGGCGTGCGAGATCAACAACACCTTCTACCGGATGCCGTCCGACAGCACGCTGGAAGGGTGGGCGGCGCAGGTGCCGGAGTCGTTCCGCTTCGTGCTCAAGGCCAACAAGCAGATCACGCATGTGAAGCGGCTGAAGGAGGAGGCGGCGGAGCCGCTGGCCCATTTCGCGAAGATCGCCGCCACGCTCGGTGCGCGGCAGGGCCCGACGCTGGTGCAGCTGCCGCCCAACATGAAGGTCGACGTTGGTCGCCTGCGCGCGTTCCTGGCCGCCGTGCCGGAGGCCGTGCGCCCCGCGTTCGAGTTCCGGCACGAGTCCTGGCACGACGATGCCGTCTACGACACGCTGGCGGAGCGGGACGCGGCGCTGGTGATCGCGGACACGGACGATCTGTCCACGCCGCGTCGCGCGACGGCGTCGTGGGGCTACCTGCGGCTGCGCCGCGTGGAGTACGACGAGCGGGACGTCTCCGACTGGGTTGCGTGGACCAATGCGCAGCCGTGGTCGGAGGCGTACGTCTTCTTCAAGCACGAGGACGGCGCGACCGGTCCTCGGCTGGCCACGCGCTTCCTGGAGCTGGCGCGGTCGTGAGGCACCGCCGCCAACGCCCTGCTCGCGTGCGCGAGCGCGCGTCCGCATGAGCATCCGCATCCCCACCGACCGCGACGGCGCGACGCTGCGGCTGGGCGGACGCGATGTCTCGCTCACCAACCTGAACAAGCCGTTCTGGCCCGACCGCGGCTACGCCAAGCGCGACCTGATCCAGTACTACGCCGACGTGGCGGACGCGCTGCTGCCGCACCTGCTGGACCGGCCGATGGTGATGAAGCGCTACCCGCACGGCTGGCGCGGCGAGTTCTTCTTCATGAAGCGGACGCCGTCGCACGCGCCGGCCTGGCTGGCCACCTGCGCCATCGAGCACGGCTCGGGCAGCGTGATCGACTTCCCCGTCGTGGACCACGTGGCGACGCTGCTCTGGCTGATCAACCTCGGCTGCATCGACCTGAATCCGTGGTACTCGCGCTGCGACGACACGGACCGGCCGGACTTCCTGCACTTCGACCTGGACCCGGTCGAGCCGGCGCCGTTCGAGGCGGTGCGCGAGACGGCGCTGCTGCTGAAGGAGGCGCTGGACGCGCTGGGCATGCCGTCGTATCCGAAGACCACCGGCTCGTCCGGCATCCACGTCTACGTCCCGATCGTGCGCGGCCCGACGCAGAAGCAGGTCTGGACCTTCGCCAAGTCGCTGGCGCAGGTCATGGAGCAGCGGCACCCGAAGGTCATCACGGCGGAGTACCGCATCGCCAACCGTCCGCCCGGGCGAGTGCTGGTGGACTACAACCAGAACGCGTGGGGGCGTACGCTCGCGTCCGTCTACTCGGTGCGGCCCAACGAGCACGCCGCCGTCAGCGCGCCTGTCACCTGGGACGAAGTCGAGGCGGGCATCGCGATCGAGGATTTCCGCCTGGACAACATGCCCGCCCGGGTCGCGGAGGCCGGTGACCTGTGGCGGCCGCTGGCATGGCCGAAGCGGGGGCGGGTGGATCTCGCGGCGAGGCTCGGCTGAGCGTCGCGCGAGCGGCGGCGCGCGTGGTTGCGGGGCACAGCGGCTGAGGTGGGCGACGATTCCCGCGCTCGCGTCACTCCCGCGTCAGGGTGGCGATGCGGGTACGGGCGGCGCGGACCTGCGGCTGCAGTTCCGGGTCGGCGTTGCGCCACTGGTCGGCGAACTCGGCGTAGTAGCGGACGGCCAGCGAATCCTCGCCGCGGTCGTCGTGGTAGCCGGCCAGGAATCGCAGCGCCGGAGCACGGTCGTAGGCGTGCTCATCCAGCATCTGCACGCCCGGCTCCTCCAGGAACCGGCGGTAGTACGCGGCGGCCGAATCCGCCTGACCCAGCAGCGCGAAGACCTCGGCCATCTCATCCAGCGCACAGCGGCAGTGCGAGGGCAGCGCGTCCATCTCTCTCAGTGTGGCGAGTGCCTGCTCCGGATGCCCCTGCGCGATCTCGACGCGCGCTCGGGCCTGCAGCAGCTGCAGTCGTGCGCCGCCTCGTTCACCGGGTTCCGTCTGCCGCTCCCACGCGGAGATGAACTCGCGGGCCAGGTCGGTCGCGCCGACGCGCGCGACCGTCTCCGCCATCCGGAGCGGCCGCTGCGGGTCCATGCGCAGGGCCGCCGGGTCGATGGACCGTGCAGCGGCCACGACGCGGCGCGCCGAGTCCACGGTATCGATGCCCACCACCCAGCGGGTGTACGCGGCGTCCATCTCCGTCCCCACGTCGCGCATGCCCTCCGCCCAGGGTGCGCTGCGAAAACCCAGTGCGGCCTCCCGGTTCGCCTCGCGAACCCGTCCCTGCAGCAGCGCGAGGCTGGCGAGCAACATGTGGCCGTTGCTCTTCCAGAGCGGATTGGCGGGGGTGGCCGCGAGCCGGCGGGCGAGGTCGGTCAGGTCGTCCGGGCGACCCAGCCTGTACGAGAGGCCCGCCCGCACGAAGCGGTGCCAGAGCGAATCGGCGGGAAAGAGCCGCGCCTCGCGCTCGAGGGCGGCCAGCGCTTCCTGGTATCGGCCGCGGGAGGCGAGGCTGTTGACGAGCACGTCGTGGTTGAGCGCGTTCAGACTGTCCAGCTCGACGGCGCGGCGCGCGTGTCGCTCAGCGGCTTCCCGCTGACGCAGGTCTGCGTAGGTGGCGGCCAGTTCGCGATGCGCCTCCGCGTCGTCGGGTCGCTGCTCGACCAGGGTGCGCAGCACCTCATGCGCGCCCTGCACGTCACCCTCGAACATGCGCAGGTAGTCGGCGGTGGTGAGCAGCCGTTCGCGGTCCGTGAGGCGGTCGCGGTGCCGGTAGGCGATGCGCAGCGCCTCCTGCGCGGGGGGGCCAGGCTCGCCCGTCATGCCATAGCTGATCGCCAGCAGTCGGTGCGCCATCGCGAAGGTCGAGTCGATGGCGACGGCCTGCCGGAGCAGCGTCGTCGCCTGCCGGGACTCGGGCTCGACGGCGATGATGCGAGCCGCTTGCGAGTACTTCTCGAGCGCCTCGAGCGAGTGCGTCGTCACACGCTCCAGCGGGGGCGACTGCCGGATCGAGCGCAGCGACTCGCCGACGCGTTCGCGCAGCTGCTCCGACAGCCGGTCGACCGCGTCGACCACGCCAGCCGCGTCGTCGGCACTCTCCCGGAAGCTGGCCAGCGCGACCTCGTCCGCCGCGCTGAGCAGCCGCGCCGTCACGACGTACGCCTCGCCCAGCCGGTTGACCTGCCCGACCAGGACCGCCTCGATGCCCTCGCGCACGGCCAGTTCGCGGGCCAGATTCGCGTACAGTGGCACGCCCGGCTCGCGGCCCATCAGTTCCAGGCCGCGCCGGACCGCGGCCGGCTCCACCGTCTGCACGACGTCGGACCGCTCCAGGTCCACCCGCAGCGCCTCGGTCACGGCGCGCGCGATCAGCGAGTCGTCGGCAGCGGACGCGAAGTCGGCCAGCAGCACGCGGTCGCTCTCCGTCATCACGCCGCGCGCAAGCAGCGTCCCGACCGGCCCGATGCCGGCCTGCCGCATCACCGCCCACAGCGCGGTTGCCGTCGCCAGCAGGATGAAGGCGGCAAGCCCCGCGAGCAGCGAGCGGCGCCAGGTCAGGTGCCGCTCGAGGAACGGCGCACGCGACCCGGCGCGCTGTGCCTGCGCGGACGCCGCATCCGGCATCGGGGCGCCGCGCTGCGCGCCGGGCGCGGCGGCCGGCTCCGGATCGAAGGCCGCCTCGGTGGTGCTCTGCAGGCCGGGCACGCCCTCCGATGAGCGCCGGAAATCGTCCCGGTCCGGTGCACCCTCCTGCACGAACGCGGTGGCCAGCACGATCGGCAAGCCGAGGATGAACAGGATCAGCGCGGCCGCCGGTACCCAGTCCGGCAGGCCGAACACATCGTTGACGTTGCCGATCACCTCCAGCGCGACGTAGCTGCCCACCAGGTAGACGGCAAGCACCTGCCACAGCGAACGTCGATGAGCCTCGTGGACCAGCTGCCGTAGGCGATTCATGCGGGAGTGGTGCGGGGGGCGCACTGCCGTCCCAAGATGGGGCGGCGCCGATACGGGGATCAAGCGCGTCGGCGCGCCCCGGCATCGCCCCTGCGGGCGTGGCGCCGCGTAGCTGCCGGATCCGATGAGGCCAACGCCCCGAGCCCAGAGCCCGTATGCTGCCGATCGCACAGCCGTTCCCGCCCATGGAAGCCTCCAGCGCCGATGAGCTGCCGGAAGGCGCGGACTGGCAGTACGAGCCGAAGTGGGACGGCTTCCGCTGCGTGGTCTTCCGGGACGGTGCGGAGGTGGCGCTGCAGAGCAAGTCGTGCAAGCCGCTGGAGCGGTACTTCCCGGAAGTGGTCGCGATGGTCTCGTCGCTGCGACCGCGCGCGTTCGTGCTCGACGCGGAGCTGGTGGTGCCGGTCGACGGACGGCTCAGCTTCGACGCGCTGCTGCAGCGCATCCATCCGGCGGAGTCGCGCATCGTGCGTCTGTCGAACGAGACGCCGGCGCAGCTCATCGTCTTCGACCTGCTGGCGACGGGCGAGAAGACGTCGCTGCTGGAGCGGCCGCTCGAGGAGCGCCGGCCGAAGCTCGAGGAGTGGGCGACGTCGTACCTGGACGGTCAGCCGTCGATCCACCTGTCCCCGGCGACGACCGACAGGTCGATCGCGCGGAAGTGGCTCCACGAGCTGAGCGGCGTGGACGGCGTGGTCGCCAAGCCGCTCGCGGACCCGTACCGCTCGGGCGAGCGGGCGATGACCAAGGTCAAGCGGCTGCGCACGGCCGACTGCGTGATCGGTGGATTCCGCTGGAGCAAGAACGAAGGGGTCGGCTCCCTGCTGCTCGGGCTGTACGACGACGACGGCCTGCTGCACCACGTCGGCTTCTGCTCCAGCTTCGATCGGCGGCAGAAGGCCGAGCTGCCCGAGATCCTGGAGCCGCATCGCGGGCCGCCCGGCTTCACCGGCAACGCGCCGGGCGGGCCCAGCCGCTGGGCCAGCGAGGAGTCGCGCGAGTGGGAGCCGATGAAGCACGAGCTGGTCGTGGAGGTGCAGTACGACCACTTCACCAACGGCCGCTTCCGCCACGGCACCTCGTTCCAGCGCTGGCGCCCGGACAAGGCGCCGCGCCAGTGCGGCTTCGACCAGCTCGGCGCGGAGGGGGAGGGCTGGACCAGGGTGATCGGCAGCGGCTAGCGTGCGGTCGTGCCGATGAGCCCCGTGAGGTGTGCATGGAACTGAAGATCGACGTCGACGGATCCGGCAGCGTCTCCGCACTGCTTGACCGGCCGGACGACGCGCGCTGGCTGCTCGTGCTGGCGCACGGCGCGGGCGCGGGCATGCGTCACCGCTTCATGGGCGACATCGTCCGGCGTCTCAACGACGTCGGCTTCGCCGTGCTGCGCTACCAGTTCCCGTACATGGAGGCAGGCGGCAAGCGCGTGGATCGGCCGCCGGTCGCGCACGCCGCGGTGCGCGCGGCCGTGTCGAAGGCAAGGGAGCTGGAGTCGGCGCTGCCGCTGTTCGCCGGTGGCAAGTCGTTCGGCGGACGCATGACGTCGCAGGCGATGGCCGGCGCGGCGACGGCCGACTCGGCGATGGAAGCCGTGCGCGGCCTGGTCTTCTTCGGTTTCCCGCTGCACCCCGCCGGCAAGCCCGGCAGCGAGCGCGCCGAGCACCTGGCCGACGTGAAGGTGCCGATGCTGTTCCTGCAGGGCACCCGTGACGCGCTGGCCGACCTGGAACTGATCCGCGGCGTCACCGACGATCTGTCCGAGGCCACCCTGCACGTGGAGCCCGACGCCGACCACTCCTTCGCCGTACGCAAGAGCTCGGGCCGCGACAACCAGCAGGTCCTCGATTCACTCGCCGCCGCGACGGCGGATTGGGCGCAGAGCCTGGGATAGCCCCACGCCCCAAGCCCCAAGCCCCAAGCCCCAAGCCCCAAGCCCCAAGCCCCAAGCCCCAAGCCCCAAGCCCCAAGCCCGCTTCTAGATCAGTCGCCCCAGCGCCCCGACCAGATCCGGCTTCGCCTCGAGCAGCCCCTGCCACGGGTCCTTGCGCATGCGGGCCAGGCGCGGCGGCACGGTGCGGATGCTGTAGTCGCGCAGGTCGAGCCCGCGCTTCACCTCGGACCAGCGCAGTGGCGTCGACACCAGCGCGCCGGGCACGGGCCGGACGCTGAACGGCGCGACCAGCAGCTTGCCGTGGCCGTTCTGCAGGTAGTCCACGTAGACGCGCCCCTTCCGCTTCGAGACCACGCGCTCGACCGTCGCGATCTCGGGCACTTCCGCCACCACCTTCGTGGCCAGCACCTCGCCCAGCTGCTTTGCCTGGTCGTGCGTGAGCTGCCGGCCGAGCGGGATCAGCACGTGCAGGCCGCTGGACCCCGTCGTCTTGACGAAGCAGGGCAGCCCGATGCGGTCGCACAGCGCCTTCACGCCCTTCGCGATCTCGATCACGTGCTCGAAGGGTGCATCCTTGGGATCCAGGTCCAGGCTGCACCAGTCCGGCTTCTCGAGCGCGCTCACGCGGCTGGCCCAGACGTGCAGCGGGATGGACGCCGAGTTGGCCACGTACTCGAGCGACGCCACGTCGTCCAGCACGAAGTAAGACAGCTCGCGCTCGGACTGATCGCTCCAGATGCGGACTCGGCGCAGCCACTCGGGCGCGAAGCCCGGTGCGTCCTTCTGGTAGAACGACTTGCCGTCGATGCCGTCGGGGAATCGCGTCAGCACGACGGGCCGGTCGCGCAGCCAGGGCAGCATCCAGCCGGCGACCGAACGGTAGAAGTCGATCAGGTCACCCTTGGTGTAGCCCGCGTCCGGCCAGAAGACCTTGTCCGGGTTGGTGAAGTGGACCGTGCGCGGGGCGGCCTGCGCGGAGGATGCGTCGCCCCCGGAGCTGCCGGGCGCGCCTGCATCCCCGTCCACGGGGCTCCCGGCAACGTCCGGCTCGGGTGCATGTCCATCGTCCGCCAGCTCGATCTCGTGGTGATCGGTGTCCGCGGCGGCGATGTCGTCCAGGTCCCGGTCGTCGCGCAGGGCGAGGAAGCTGGGCTGCCGCAGGAGTCCTTCGGCCGTCCACTCCTTGAAGCGGACCTCGACCACCATTTCCGGCTCGACCCAGGTGATGTCGCCCGTCGGCAGCGACCCTGTGCAGGGCGGCGCGTCCCGTACGCGCTCGTCCAGCCGGGCGCTGATCTGCTTCAGCTGCTTCTGCGAGAAGCCGCCGCCCACGCTGCCGGCATAGACCAGCGTTACACCTGTGCCTTCGCCTGTGCCTTCGCCTGTGCCTTCCCGTGCGCGCGCGGCCAGCTGCAGCCCGCCGAAGCCGGTGCGTGAGCCGGACGGCGCGGACCAACCGACCACGGCGAACAGCGCGACCCGGTCGATGCGAATCTTGAACCAGTCCTTCGACCGGCCGGCGCGGTAGGCGGAGTCGGCGCGCTTGGCGACCACGCCCTCGAGGCCGAGTCGCGCCACGCTTTCGTGGAAGGCGAGGCCGCGGCCGACCACGTGCTCGGAGAAGCGCAGCGTGCCGACGCTGGGCAGCACGTCGCGCAGCAGGTCCTTGCGATCGACCAGCGGCAGTGGCCGCGTGTCGCGCCCGCACAGCTCCAGCAGGTCGAAAACGTAGAGCGTGGCCGGCAGTTCGGCCGCGGCGCGGCGGACGTCGGGCGTACGTCGCAGCTGCGCCCGCCGCTGCAGCAGCCCGAAGCTGGGCAGGCCGCGCCCGTCGTGCACGACCACCTCGCCGTCCAGCACCACGCGGTCGTAGGGCAGGCGCGCGACGGCGGCGGCGATGTCGGGGAAGGTGGCGGTGGCGTCGCGTCCGCCGCGCGTGCGCAGCAGCACGTCGTCGCCGTGCTTCAGCGCGATCAGGCGATAGCCGTCGTACTTCAGCTCGAACAGCCAGCCGTCGTCGTCGAACGCGTCCTCGCGCGCGGTGGCTAGCATGGGCTCCGCGTCGCGCGGCCGCAGCTCGCGCGCGGTCGCCTCCAGCTCGTCCAGCCGCTCGAGCAGCGGCGCGGCCGGATCGCCCTCGAGCAGCTCGTCGACGGTGAGGCCGGAGAAGACGGAGTCCTCGCCGAGCTGGTCGGGGCCGTCGCGTTCGGCGCCGTCCCGCTCCTTGATCAGCAGCCACTCCTTCTCGGCCTTCCTGATCTTGACCAGCGTCCAGCGGCCGCGCAGCCGGTGGCCGCGCAGGTCGAAGAGCAGCTTGCCCTTCTCGAGGCCGGCATCGATGTCCTCGACGGCCTGGTAGGTGCCCGTGTCCCAGACGATGACGGGACCCGCGCCGTAGTTGCCCTTCGGGATGACGCCCTCGAAGTCGGCGTACTCCAGCGGGTGGTCCTCCGTCATCACGGCCAGCCGCTTCTCCGCGACGTCGTAGGACGGACCCTTGGGCACGGCCCAGGACAGCAGCACGCCGTCGTGCTCCAGGCGGAAATCCCAGTGCAGGCGCGTGGCGTCGTGCATCTGCACCACGAAGCGACGCCCCGCGCCGGCGCCGGCGGCGACGGTGCCGGCCGGTTCGGGCGTCGCGCCGGCGGAGCGCTTCGCGTGGTACTCCCCGAGGTCACGGCGCGAAATTTTCATTGCCGCTCGTGCGGGGCACGCCGTATCGTGAGGTTTCAACCATTTTCTGAAGGTACATGCCCTAAGTCGCGCTCCGCGCGGGCGAGTAGCAGATCGCCGCCGGGGCCTCTTCGCCTGACGGAGGGAGTGATGAGCGCTCGCGCCATCGGCACGGCCAGCATCTCGTTCGGGCTGGTATCCGTTCCGGTCAAGATGTACTCGGCCGCGGATACGTCCAGTTCGGTCAGCTTCAACTGGATCCACAAGGACTGCGGCTCCAGGCTGAAGCAGAAGTACGTCTGCGCGCAGGAGGGCATCGAGGTCGAGCGCTCGGACATGGTCAAGGGCTACGAGTTCGCGAAGAACCAGTACGTCCTGTTCAGCGACGAGGAGCTGAAGGCGCTGGAGGCCAAGAGCGACAGTGCGATCGAGATCGTGGAGTTCGTGCCGGAGGACAAGGTGGACCCGGTCTACCTGGACCGCACCTACTACCTCGGCCCGGACAAGGGCGGCGACCGCGCCTACCGGCTGCTGGGCCATGCCATGCGCGAAACCGGCCTGTCCGCGCTGGGCCGCTACAACGCGCGCGGCAAACAGTACCTGGTGCTGCTCACCCCGATGAAGGACGGCATCGCGCTGCACCAGCTGCACTACGCGGACGAGATCCGCTCGATGGACGAGGTGCCGATCCCGGAAGGGGAGGTCAAGAAGGACGAGCTGAAGCTGGCGATCCAGCTGATCGAGCAGATCAAGGCGGACGATTTCCGGCCGCAGCAGTACGAGGACGAGGTCCGCAAGCGGGTGCTCGAGCTGATCGAGATGAAGGTCGCCGGGGAGGACATCACGCAGGCCCCGGCCGAGGCGCCGCAGACGCAGATCATCGACCTGATGGAGGCGCTCAAGGCCAGCCTCGAGGGCAAGGGCGGCGAGCGCAAGCCGGCGAAGCGCTCGGGCACCACGACCAAGAAGGCAGCGTCGCGCAAGAAGAAGGCGGCGAGCTCTTGAGGTGAAGCAGGGCTACACCACCCGTGAGGTCGCGGAGCTGCTCGGCTTCGACGAGCGCCGCATCCGCGAGTTGGCGCGTGCCGGCGTGGTCGCACCGGAGCGCATCGGGCAGTCCTACCTGTTCGGCTTCCGGGACCTGGTGCTGCTGCGCTCGGCCAAGGCGCTGACGGACGCGCGCGTGCCGCACGCCCGTATCGTCCGTTCGCTGGAGCGGCTGCGCGCGCAACTGCCCGCCGACCGTTCGCTCACCGAACTGGGCGTGCGCGCCGAGGGCGGGGAGGTGCTGGCGGTGGAGGGGGACGCGGCGTGGAACCCGGAGTCCGGCCAGCTCCAGCTCGCGTTCGATGCCGCCGGGCCGCAGGCCGTCGTGCAAGGACCGGCCGGTGCGGCGTCGGACAACGTCACGCCGCTGGCCAGGCGCGGCGCGCGTGCCGCCCGGCCGGGCGACATCCCGATGGACGCGGAGGACTGGTTCGAGCTGGGCCTCGAACTGGAGAGCGTCTCGCCCGTGGAGTCGCGCCGCGCCTACGAGCGCGCGCTCGAGGCGAATCCGTCACACGTCAACGCGCACGTGAACCTGGGCCGCCTGCTGCACGAGGCCGGTGAGGCGCGCGCGGCGGCGGTGCACTACCGCGCCGCGCTGGACATCGCGCGCGATCACCCGACCGCATGGTTCAACCTGGGCGTGGCGCTGGAGGACTACGACGGCCGGCGCGAGGCGGTGCGCGCCTATCTGGAGGCGCTGCGTCTCGACCCGGGGCTGGCCGACGCGCACTACAACCTGGCGCGCCTGTACGAGGCGATGGGCGACGGGGCGTCGGCGCTGCGCCATCTCAACGCGTACCGTCGCATCGTGCAGCAGACCGGATGAGCGGCGCGCGACGCTGGCTCGGGCTGGCCGGATGGCTGGCGGTGTCCTTCGTGCCCGGCGTCCTGGGCGGCACGCTGTGGCAGGCGGGCGCGTGGTACGACACGCTGGCCAAGCCGCCGTGGACACCGCCGTCCTGGACCTTCGGCGTGGTCTGGCCGCTGCTCTACCTGACCATGGGCATCGCCGCCTGGCTGGTCTGGCAGCGCGCCGGCTGGCGGAACGCCCGCACGGCGTTGACGGTCTTCCTCGTCCAGCTGATCCCCAACACGATGTGGTCGTGGCTGTTCTTCGGGGAGCAGCGCATCGGCTGGGCGCTGGTCGACATCGTCGTGCTCTGGCTGCTGATCGTGGCCGCGATCCTCCTCTTCCGCCGTCACCGCCGCCTGGCCGCGGCGCTGCTGCTGCCCTACCTGGCGTGGGTCGGCTACGCCACCACGCTGAACGCGGCGATCTGGCTGATGAACTGAGCCTTCGCGGGTCGCGCCGTTCGGGGTGGCCGCCCGGGCGCGGTCGTGCGATCTTCCCACTTCAGCCAGGCAGTCGCTGGAGACCTTCCGCAGCATCCCAGACTAGTCAGATGAATTCGATGAACCCGGTGCGGCGGCCCGGCCGCGCAGGCGCGACCATGCTGCTCCTCGCCGTCCTGTCGGCCGCGGCCTGCGAGGACGATCCGTCCGGCCCGCGCGACGACGGCAGTCTCTCGCGGGTCGCCTCCGCGCACGTCGTGGACACGGCGGGCCCGCTCGTGCGCTCGCTTTCGGTGGAGCTGGACGGCCCGTCCGGCGTCGAGGTTTTCTACGAGCCGATCGATGGTGGCCGCGTGCTGCGCATGCGCAGCGAGCAGCGCGTACGGAGCCACGACGTGCTCATGCCCCGTCTGCGTGCCGACACCACCTACCGCTACGTGGTGCGGACCTGGACCGCCACCGAGACCAGCGATTCCGTCTTGAGCGGCACCTTCACCACCGGGCCGCTGCCGCCCGAGATCGCAGGGCTGCAGTTCAACGTGCAGGGCGACGCGACGTTCCCCGTGGTGATGATCTCCATGCGTACCACGGCCACCGGCTGGGTCGGCCAGCTGGGCATCGACACCGACGGCTACGTCACGTGGTACCATACGGTCTCCCAGACGGCCCTGGCCGCAACGCGCATCCCCGACAGCCCGGACGTGCTCTTCATCGAGAACGGTCTGACGGTGGACACCGAGCCGGACGGGCTCACGCGGGTGGCACCGGACGGACAGGTCGTGCAGCGGCTCGACCGGGCAGGCACGGCGGTCGGCAAGATCCATCACGACGTGACCGCGCGCGATGCCGAGCGGATCCTCTTCATCGCCAACGAGACGCAAGCCGTCGGTGACACGATGGTCACCGGCGAGGCGATCTGGGAGTGGAACATGAGGACCGGCGCACTGACCCAGCGCTGGAGCGCGTTCGATTTCCTCGACTGGAATACCGACCGCATCGGCACGCCCAATCCGACCAACTGGCTGCATGCGAACTCGATCTCCGTGGGTCCACGCGGCAACGTGGTGGTGTCGTTCCGATCGCTGAACCAGGTGATCTCGATCGCGCCGGACTACCAGTCCCTCGAGTGGCGCATCGGCGGGCCCAACGCCACGCACGCCATCGCCAACGACGATCGGTTCATCGGCCAGCACTCGGCCTGGGAGCTGGACGGCGGACGGCTGCTGGTGTTCGACAACCGCGGAGCCGGGCCGGATGGCGCCGACCTCGCCCGTGCACTCGAACTGGAGATCGGCGCCGATTCCGTCGAGTTCGCCTGGGAATACGCTCCCGGAATCCAGGCTTTCCTCCGCGGCAGCGTCTATCGGCTCGACAACGGCAACAGCGTCGTCACCTTTCCCGCGTTCAGCTTCGTGATCGACGAGGTGGACGCCGACGGCCAGCTCGTGTGGCGGCTGTCCGGCGACAACAGCTTCACCCCGGCGTATCGCGGCGTGCCCTGGCCCAGCATCGCAGGCGAGGAGGAAGTCGCGGCGATGCCGTGAACGGCGGCCTGCGGCCGCGGGGAGGCTCGCTGCGCTCGCGGAGAGGCTCGCTGCGCTCGCGGGGAGGCTCGCTGCGCTCGCGGGGAGGCTCGCTGACGCTCGCGGGGAGGCTCACTTCGTTCGCGGGTGGTTGCGACCAGGATCCGAATAGGGGGCCGCGCTCGTCGAGCGGGCCCCCTATTCATTGCTGCTGCAGTTCCCGCGAGCGAAGCGAGCCTCCCCGCGCCGTCAGGCGCCTCCCCGCGCCGTCAGGCGCCTCCCCGCGCCATCAGGCGCCTCCCCGCGCCGCCAGGCGGCTCCCCGCGCCGCCAGGCGCCTTCCCGCGCGCGCAGCGAGCCGTGGCAAGCCGCTACTTCACGAACAGCATCTCGCGGTAGGTCGGCAGCGGCCAGAGGTCGTCGGGGATGACCTTCTCCAGGCGGTCGGCGACGCTGCGTACGGCGGCCATGGCGGGCACGATGTTCTCGCGCATGTGGTGCGCCTTCGATACCACGTCCTCGCCGCCGAGCTCGGCGTTCTGTTTGACCAGCCTGGCGGTGGCCTCCGTCAGCTCGTCGATCAGTTCGTTCAGCTCCTGGATCGTGCGCTTGACGCCGGCCGGCTCGATGCCGAGGCCGCTGGAGCGCTCGGCCGCGGCGACCAGGTCGTTCAGGTAGCGGACGGCGGCGGGTAGCACCATCGCGCGGGCCATGTCGGCCGTGGTCTCGCCCTCGATGTTGATGGTCTTGAAGTACTGATCGACCCAGATCTCCTCACGCGATTCCAACTCGCGGTGGGTCAGCACACCGTACTTCTCGAACAGCGCCTTGTTCTTCTCGGCCGTGACCTCTTCGATGGCGTCCAGCGAGTTGGTCAGGTTGAGCAGGCCGCGGCGCTCCGCCTCCTGGCGCCACGCCTCGGAGTAGCCGTCGCCGTTGAAGATGATGCGCTTGAACCCGGGGATCTCGCGCGCCAGCACGTTGTGCAGCGCGTCCTCCAGCGAGGCGCCGCCCTCCAGCTCCTTCTCCAGCGCGCCGGCCATCTCGTCGATCGACTCGGCGACGATCGTGTTCAGCACCGTGGCCGGCCAGGAGATGGACTGCGACGAGCCCAGCGCACGGAACTCGAACTTGTTGCCGGTGAACGCGAAGGGTGATGTGCGGTTGCGGTCGCCCGCGTGTTTGGGCAGGCGCGGCAGGACCGGGGAGCCGAGACCCATCAGCCCGCCCTGCTTGCTGTCCCTGGCCTTGCCGTGCTTCTCGATCTGCTCGAAGACGTCCGACAGCTGATCGCCCAGGAACGCCGAGATGATCGCCGGCGGCGCCTCGTTGGCGCCCAGGCGGTGGTCGTTGCCGGCGAACGCGACGCTGGAGCGCATCAGGTCCTGGTGGCGCTCCACCGCGCGCAGCACCGCCGCGCAGAAGAAGAGGAACTGCAGGTTGTCGTGCGGGTTGTCGCCCGGCTCGAGAAGGTTCTGGTCGTCCGTGCCCATCGACCAGTTCAGGTGCTTGCCGCTGCCGTTCACCCCCGCGAACGGCTTCTCGTGCAGCACGGCGACCAGCCCGTAGTCCCGCGCCGTCTTGCGCAGCGTCATCATCATGAGCTGCTGGTGGTCGGCCGCCAGGTTCGCGTTCTCGTAGATCGGCGCCATCTCGTACTGGCCGGGCGCGACCTCGTTGTGGCGCGTCTTCACCGGTACGCCCAGCTGATACAGCTCGCGCTCCACATCCATCATGAAAGCGAGCACGCGCTCCGGGATCGAGCCGAAGTAGTGGTCCTCCAGCTCCTGCCCGCGCGGGGGCTTGGCGCCGAAGAGCGTGCGGCCCGTGGTCAGCAGGTCGGGGCGCCGGAACACGAACTCCTGGTCGACCAGGAAGAACTCCTGCTCCGGACCGCACGTCGCCGTGACGCGCTCCACGTCCACGTCGAACAGCTTCAGCGCCCGACGCGCCTGCTCGTCCAGCGCGTGCATCGAGCGCAGCAGCGGGATCTTCGTGTCCAGCGCCTCTCCCGTCCACGACGTGAAGCCCGTCGGGATCGCCAGGTACGGGCCGGACGGACTCTCCACGATGAACGCGGGTGACGTCGGATCCCACGCGGTGTAGCCGCGCGCCTCGAACGTCGCGCGCAGACCGCCCGACGGGAATGACGACGCGTCCGGCTCGCCCTGCACCAGGTCCTGCCCGCTGAACGCCGCCACCGCGCCGCCCCCCTCGTTCGGCGTGATGAACGAGTCGTGCTTCTCCGCCGTCAGCCCCGTCAGCGGCTGGAACCAGTGCGTGAAATGCGTCGCCCCATGCTCCACCGCCCACTCCTTCATCGCCAGCGCCACCGCCTCCGCGACCTCCGGATCCAGCTCCTTGCCCCGCTCGATCGTTGCGCACAGCGCCTTGTAGGCCGACTTGGGCAGCCGCGCCTTCATCTCCTTCAGACCAAAGGTCCGCTCCCCGAAGATCTCCTCGATGTCCATGCGGCGCGTCGTGGCGCCGTTCGCGGCACCGCCGGCGGACGGGGCGGGCGTCCAGGACTTGGCGGCGGCGAGCGCGTCGAAGCGGGTCGTGCGGGTCGGCATCGGCTGCTTTCTCCATGGGTCGGGGGCTCGCGGTCGTGCGTCGACGGCGTCGTCCGCCTCAACCGCAAAAGCGATACGCGCGCGTGCGTCCCGTGCGTGGAGCGCCCGCGCGCGCTGAAGGACGGCCCAAGCTACGCCGGGATCTGCGAAGCGTCAATCAAAAAGGTGCCAGATGCACCAAACCCGATGTACGGTACGCACGCCATGATGTGGTCCAAAGCGATTATTCAGTGCAAGCGGCCCCAGCGTAAAAAAAGCGTCGCACGCTGGCGCGGGTGCGCCGGGGGGGGCGGCCGAGGCGATGTGGCCTGCCCCGAAGGTTCGCCGACGGCCCCGACCCTGCATCCCACGACCGTTCACGAGCGAACGAAAACGAACCGAGGAGCGGCGGATGAGCGTGGCGATGGCGAAGGGCGAGCTGGACGAGCTCTACGAGCTGATCGAGGACATGGAGATCGCGATCCTGACGACGCGGCGGGCGGACGGTCGGCTGGTCTCGCGGCCGATGGACACGCAGGACGTGGACGACCAGTTCGACCTGTGGTTCATGACGACGAACGAGACGGAGAAGCTGGACGAGCTGGAGCAGGATCCGAACGTGAACGTCGCGTACTACGACGCGGACAGCTACGAGTGGGTCTCGGTGAGCGGTCGCGCGCGCCCGGTACGCGATCGTGACGCGATCCACCGACTCTACGACGCGAGCTGGAAGGTCTGGCTGGAGGACAAGGGCGACGAGCGGGACGGCGGTCCGGACGATCCTCGCATCGTGCTGATCGAGGTGGAGGTGGACAGCGTGGTCTACATGAAGCGGAAGGCGTCGAAGCCGCGTGCGGCGTTCGAGATCGTGAAGGGCTTCGTCACGGGTGAGCGGCCGGACCTGGGCGAGGTGAAGCGGGTGGAGAAGCCGGGCGGCGGCGCCTGATGGAGCAGGTCGGCTGGGCGGCGGTCGGTCTGGGCTGGATCACGCAGGCGGCGTTTCTGCCCGCGTTCCGGAACGCCGGCCGCGACGCCCGGCTGGTCGCGCTGGTCTCGGGCAGCGATCGGAAGCGGAACGCGGTCGCGGATCGTCACGGCGTCGCGCGCGACGCGCGCTACGCGTACGACGACTTCGAGGCGTGTCTGGAGCGCGACGACGTGCAGGCGATCTACATCGGTCTGCCGAACGATCGCCATCGGGAGTACGCCGTGCGTGCGGCGGAGCGCGGCGTCCACGTGCTGTGCGAGAAGCCGATGGCGCCGTCCGCCGAGGACTGCGATAGGATGATCGACGCGGCGCGCGCGAACGACGTGAAGCTGATGGTGGCGTATCGGCTGCACTTCGATCCGGCGAACCTGCGCGCGGTGGAGCTGGTCACGGGCGGCGCGCTGGGTGAGCCGCGCTACTTCTCGTCGGTCTTCTCGCAGCAGGTGAAGCCGGGCGACATCCGGCTGCACCCGCAGGAGCGAGGCGGCGGTCCGCTGTACGACATCGGCATCTACTGTCTGAACGCGACACGCTACCTGTTCCGTGCCGAGCCGGAGTCGGTGTGGTGCACGAGCGCGACGGGCGCGGACGAGAAGGGTCGCTTCGACGAATCGCCGGAAGCGACGACGACGGTGCTGCGTTTCGACGGCGGCCGACTCGCGCAGTTCACGTGCAGCTTCGGCGCGTCCGACGTGGCCGACTACCGAGTGGTCGGCAGCGACGGCGATCTGCTTGTGCGCAATGCCTACCATTTCCGCGGCGAGCGCGTGCTCGAGTGGGGCGATGGCGATCATCGGCGTGAGGAGCGTTTCCCGGACGCGGACCAGTTCGGCCCGCAGATCCGCCATTTCTCGCGCTCTATCCGCGAGGATGCGGATGTCGGCAGCGTGTCCGGGCAGGAGGGTCGGACCGACGTCGCGCTGATCGAGGCGATGCGCGAATCGATGCGCACGGGCGAGTGGGTGGACGTGCACATCAGCGCGCGCGACGAACGTCCGCAGTCTTCGCAGGCGATGCATTGCGACGCGATCGAGGCGCCGGAGCTGATCGAAGCGTCGACGCCCTGAGAAAAAAACTATGGCGCGCATCAACGCACCGCGTAATCATTTGTTCCCGAGCGGGACGTAACCATGACAACATTGTTCGGAGGTGCGACGATGCCCGGTCCGAAGAAGAGCTCGAAGTCGACGTCCCGGTCGACGACGAAGAAGAAGACGATGAAGAAGAAGGCAACGACGAGAACGGCCGCCAAGAAGGCGCCGGCTCGGAAGAAGGCGGCCAAGAAGGGCGCCGCCAAGAAGGGCGCCGCCAGGAAGGGCGCGAAGAAGGCGACGCGGAAGACCGCGGCGAAGAAGGCGCCCGCCAAGAAGGGGGCGAAGAAGGGCGCGGCCAAGAAGCGCGCCGCGAAGAAGGGCGCCGCCAAGAAGCGCGCGGCGAAGAAGTAGTCGCAGTCGCTGGACGGCGTCGCGGTTTCTGTCCCGCCCCGCGACGCCCTGCTTCGAAAAACACCGGGCCCTTCGGGGCCCGGTTGTTTTTTATGTGTCTCCGTCGCGGGTGAGCGGTCTACCGACGAACACGCTGAGCAGCGTGCTCACGATGGACACGACCAGCGCGCCGAGGAACGCGGCCCAGAAGCCGTCGACCCGGAACGCGATCTCGAGCGCGCCGGCCAGCACGGCGGTGAGCCAGAGCATCAGTGCGTTCAGCACCAGCACGAACAGCCCGAGCGTGAAGACGATGAGCGGGCAGGTCAGCATGTAGAGCAGCGGCCGGATCAGTGCGTTGACGAAGCCGAACACCAGCGCGACCAGCAGCAGGTGCCACCACGGCCCGGCGTGCGAGATGCCGGGGATCAGCCAGACGGCCGCCCAGAGCGCGGCGGCGGTGATGGCGAGTCGCAGCAGGAATTTCATGGGTGCGCGTGATCGGGTGAGTGCTGATGCGTCGGCGTGGCCGGCGCGGGCTGCGTGTCGTCGCCGTCCGCGCCGTGGTAGCCTCTCAGTTCCTGGTACCGCGCCACCTGCGCGGGCGAGAGCACGTCCATCATCTCGAAGTGCGCGGTGAGGTGGATCGCGCGCAGCCGCCCCCACATGCCGCCGAGAACGGACGCGTGCGCCTCGAGCTCGGCGGGACGCAGCCGCCGCTCGCGCACGTTCTCGTCGAACGCCGCCTCGGCCTCCACGATGCGCCGGCCCAGTTCGGTCGCGGCGTCGAGCATGCGCGCGCGGATGCGCGCCACCCGCTCGCGCTGCGCGGCCGAGAGGCCGAGCGAGTCTGCCAGCTCGATCGCGTGAAGCGGGCCGGGCAGACCATTCAGCTCGGCGGTGAGAGCCAGGCCCATGCCGCCGCCGGCGAGCAGATCGTCCACCTGCGCCTGCGACAGCGCCTTGATGGGCCGGTCGCGGTAGCTGGCGTACGGGGAGGCTGCGTCCTGCGCCGACGCGGCCGCGGGCGCGGCGGCGAGCGCGCTGATGGCAGCAGCTGAGCGGAGCACGCCGCCCAGACTGCGTGGCATGAGCCTCCCGCGACGTCCGCTCGGTGGGTGCGCCATACGCACCCGCCGCCCGGCGCTCATGAGCCGGGCTCCGCGCGCACCGCGACCATCAGCCCGTCGCGGATCGGGACGATCGAAGGGATCCATGAATCGGACTCCGTGATGCGGCGCGTGAACTCGCGTACGCCGCGCGTGGCGTCGGAGCGGTCGCGCTCGTCGAAGATGCGGCCGTGCCAGAGCACGTTGTCGGTGATGAGCACGCCGCCCGGGCGCAGCTTGCGCTCGACCACGTCCAGCGCCTGCGGGTAGTGCTGCTTGTCGATGTCGTTGAAGATCAGGTCGAACTGCCCTTCCGCCGCGCCCAGCGCCGTGATCGCCTCCCCGACCGTGTACTCGACGATGTCGTCGTAGCCGAGCGCGGCCAGCGACTCGCGCGCTTCCCGCGAGAGGCCCGCGTCCCAAACCACGTGATGCACGCGGCCGCCGCCGTTCTCACGCACCGCGCGCGCGAACCAAGCGGTGGAATAGCCGAAGCCGCTGCCCAGCTCGAAGACGCGGCGCGCCTCGATCATGCGCGCGACCAGGTAGCAGAACTGGCCGGACGCGGGCCCGATGATCGGGAAGTTGGTCTCCTCGGCGCGGGCTTCCATCGCCCGCAGCTCGGGCGGTCGTGCGGGCACGAACGTCTCGAGGTGCCGGGCGACGCGGGGGTCGATCAGCGGCATCGGATGAGGTCGAGAGTGGAGCGGAGTCGGGGCAATGCGTCGCGCCGATGCGCCGGGCGCGACCGGACTACGTTGCGGCCTGAGCGGCGCCCGGGCAACGTCGACGCGTCGGCGACTCAGGCGGGCGGCGTCGACGCTCCGCCCGGCTGTGGCGCGGCGGCGAGGGCCGCGGCGGCCTGCTCCGCCTGCCACAGGTGCCGGTGCTGATGCACGGCGAGGATCGCAAAGGCGGAGTAGACGCTGTAGCGCGAGCTCGGCACGAAGGGCGAGGGGATCTTGACCTCGTCGATGGCGAGACCGTCGGCGTCGCGCAGCCAGCCGCGCAGTGCATCGTTGCCCGCGTGGAACCGCTCGACGAGCTCGGCCGAGGGGGCGAGCACCGTCGGCTCGAACTCGGGGTTGGTGCGCGAGCGGAAGCGGGCGGGCGGCTTCAGCACGCCGCACAGCAGCCAGCCGAGGAAGTCGCGGCGGTACTTCCGGTCGGGGTCGTGCGGCGGCAGCTCGCGCGCCCGCTCGAGTCCGTCCGCGATCAGGTCGCGGTAGGCGTCGGTGGAGCGGTTCAGGTGGTCGACGCATTCCATGATCGACCAGCGGCCAGGCTCCGGCGGCCGCGTCCAGTGCGCTTCGGGCGTCGAGTCGAGGAGGCGGCGCAGCCGCTCGTCGGCCGCGTCCAGCTGCTCGCTGATCGTGTTCAGTTCGGGTCGCATCGTCAGATCTCCGGTCCGCCCGCCCGCGTCGCCGAGTACGTCGCGGGCTCGACGGGTCCGCTGCCGGCGACGAGTCGGATCGCGCTGTACTTGAACTCGGGGATCTTGCCGTACGGGTCGAGGCGCGGGCTGGTGAGGAGGTTGGCGGCGGCCTCGGCGTAGCAGAAGGGCAGGAACACGGCGTCCCCGGGCACGCTCGGGTCCATGCGCGCGAGCGCTTCCAGCCGGCCGCGCCGCGACTCGGCCACAATCGGGTCGCCGGCGTCCACGCCCAGCCGCTCCAGCGTGGCCGGGTGCACGCTCAGCATGGGCAGCGGCTCGATCGCCTCGAGCACGCTGGCACGCCGCGTCATCGCGCCCGTGTGCCAGTGCTCCAGGATGCGGCCGGTGATCAGCACGAACGGGTAGTCGTCGTCGGGCGACTCGGCGGGTCCGAGGTGATCGACCGCGACCAGCTTCGCGCGGCCTGTAGGCGTGGGGAAGTCTTCGGTGAACAGCACTTCGGTGCCGGGGTCGCCCTCGGCGCGGCAGGGGTAGGTGACCGAATGCTCGCGTTCGAGCCGGTCCCAGGTGATGCCGCGGCAGCTGGGCACGGCCTCGCGGATCTCCTCCCACACGGCGGCCGCGTCGGCGTAGCGCCAGGGCAAGCCGATGCGGCGCGCCAGCTCCTGGATGATGTCCAGGTCCTGGCGCGCCTGGCCAGGCAGCGGCAGCGCGCGCCGGCCGAGCTGCACGCGACGGTCGGTGTTGGTAAACGTGCCGTCCTTTTCGGCGAACGCGGACGCGGGCAGCACCACGTCGGCCAGGCACGCGGTCTCGGTCAGGAAGATCTCCTGCACGACCAGGTGCTCGAGCGACGCGATCGCCTCGCGCGCGTGTTCGAGGTCGGGGTCGGACATCGCGGGGTTCTCGCCCATGATGTACATGCCGCGGATCTCGCCGCGCCGGGCCGCGTGCATGATCTCGACGACGGTGAGCCCCTCCTGCGTGTCGAGCTTCGCGTCCCACAGCTTCTCGAAGCGCGCGATGTTGGTGGCGTCCTCGACGCCGCCGTAGTCGGGGAAGACCATGGGGATCAGCCCCATGTCGCTGGCGCCCTGCACGTTGTTCTGGCCGCGCAGCGGGTGCAGCCCGGCCCCGCGCCGGCCGACGTGGCCGGTGATCAGCGCGAGGTCGATGAGCGCGCGGGCGTTGTCGGTGCCGTGCGTGTGCTGGGCGATGCCCATGCCCCAGAAGATCATCGCGTTCTCCGCGGTCGCGTACAGGCGCGCGACGTCGCGGATCGTGGCGGCGGGCACGCCGGTGACCTCGGCCATCGCCTCGGGGGGGTACGCCTGCACCTTGCGGCGCAGCTCGTCCCAGCCGTCGCAGCGCGCGTGGATGAAGGCCTGGTCGTACAGCTCCTCGTGCACGACCACGTGCATCATCGCGTTGAGCAGCGCGACGTCGGAGCCGGGCCGGAACTGCAGCGAGTGCTCGGCCAGCCGCGCGAGCTCGGTGGCGCGCGGGTCGATCAGGATCATCTTCGCGCCGCGCTCGACCGCGTTCTTCATGAACGTGGCCGCGACCGGGTGGTTCACGGTCGGATTCGCGCCGATGACGATGAAGACGTCGGCGTACTTCACGTCGGCGACCGGGTTGGACACAGCGCCCGAGCCGATCATCTCCATCAGCGCGGCGACGGACGACGCGTGGCAGAGGCGGGTGCAGTGGTCGACGTTGTTGGTGCCGAATCCCGCGCGCACCAGCTTCTGGAAGAGGTACGCCTCCTCGTTGGAGCCCTTGGCCGAGCCGAAGCCGGCCAGCGCGCGGCCGCCGTGCTCGTCGCGGATGCGGCGCAGCCCGTCGGCCGCGCGGTCCAGCGCCTCGTCCCACGACGCGACGCGGAAGTGCCGCTCCCAGTCGCTCGGCTCGAAGATGGTCTTGGGCGCGCCGTCGCGGCGGACGAGCGGCTGCGTCAGCCGCTGGCCGGACATCGCGTAGTCGTAGCCGAAGCGCCCCTTCACGCACAGCCGCCCTTCGTTGGACGGACCCCAGCGCCCGAGCGTGTACAGGATGCGGCCGTCGCGCACCTGGTACTCGACCTGGCAGCCGACGCCGCAGTAGGGACAGAGCGACGGGACGCCGCGCGTGCCGTCGGGACTGGGACTGGGGCTTGGGGCTTGGGGCTTGGGGCTTGGGGCCTGGGTATCCGCGTGCGCGGCGGGGCCGCCTTCGGCGTTGAGCGGGCGCGCGGCGGCCCAGGGGTGCGGCGGCGGGCCGGCGGGTTTGCGGCCGGGGTCGCCGCCGGCGCCGCGCGCGGCGGTCTCGGGATGGCGCGCGGCGTAGTGGCCGGCGCGTCGGCCGCGCGTGCCGGCGAGGTCGCGCTCAGCGCCGTTGCCGCCGTTGCCGCGGTTGCCGTCGTTGCCGCCGTTGCCGCCGTTGCCGCCGTTGCCGTCGTTGCCGCCGTTGCCGCCAAAGATGCTCATCGGGGCGCTCCTGGAATTCGGTGCCGCGTTTCCGGTAGAGCGGTCGGCGTGACGTCGCTAGACTGGAATCATGACGACGACGATCCAGCTGCCGAGCCGCGACGAGATGTGGGCCGCGTTCGTGTCCCGGGACGCGAGCTACGATGGGGTATTCTATACCGGAGTCACCACCACGGGCATCTTCTGCCGGCCGACGTGCAGCGCGCGCAAGCCGAAGCGGGAGAACGTGACGTTCCACGCGACGGCGGCCGACGCGCTCTACGACGGCTACCGCCCGTGCCTGCGCTGCCGGCCGACGAAGGCGGCGGGGGAGACGCCGGCGTGGATCCGGCCGCTGCTGGAGCGGCTGGACGCGGAGCCGGAGCGGCGCCGGAAGGCGGCCGACCTGCGCGCGCTGGAGCTGGACCCCGACCGCGTGCGGCGCTGGTTCCAGCGCACGCACGGCGTGACCTTCCACAGATGGCAGCGGGCGCGGCGAGTGGGCCGCGCGCTGGGCCACATCCGCAACGGAGGCGACGTGACGCAGGCGGCATACGACAACGGCTTCGACTCGCTGAGCGGCTTCTACGACGCGTTCCGCGACATCGTGGGCGAGTCCCCGGCGCGTAGCCGCGACGCGACGCCGCTGCACGTGACGCGCATCGCCACACCGCTCGGCGCGATGCTGGCCGCGGCGACCGACGACGCGCTGGTGCTGCTCGAGTTCACCGACCGGCGCATGCTGGAGACGCAGCTCCGGCGCCTTTCGAAGGCGCTGGAGTTCACGCCGGTGCCCGGCGACAACACGATTCTCGAGGCGACGCGCGCGCAGCTGGACGAGTACTTCGCGGGCGAGCGCCTCACGTTCGACCTGCCGCTGCTCACGCCGGGCAGCGCGTTCCAGCGCGACGTGTGGCGGGCGCTATGCGCGATCCCGTACGGCGAGACGCGCAGCTACGGCGAGCAGGCGCGCATGATCGAGCGGCCGGACGCGGTGCGCGCGGTGGCGCGCGCCAACGGCGACAACCGCATCGCCATCGTCATCCCCTGTCACCGCGTGATCGGCGCGGATGGCAAGCTGACGGGCTACGGCGGCGGGATGTGGCGGAAGCAGCGGCTGCTGGAGCTGGAGCGCGGGGCGCGCGGGTTGTTCGACTGAGGTGTGAGTTTCCGGGACCAGGTGACACTTCTGCCTAGCTCGACGTGAGCAAGGGCCCGGTGTCACACAGGCAGCCGGGCTCCTGTTTAAAGCCGCACTGCCTCAAGCCGCACTGCCGCCACTGCCAAAGCCCGTGTCAGCAAACCAACCAGGGCTGAACGTGCTCGACGCGCCAGTTGTCGCCGGTCCGCGTGAGATCCACGAACAATTCCATCGGGCATGGGACCTTGGGGCGGCGCCGGTTCGGCTGAGTGACCAGAGACCTGACCCGCAGCCGGATGTGGTCTGCGTCTATCTCGACGAAGTCGAGGAGCCTGAGATAGATCCCGTTGCCGCGGACTACTTCATCTCGGCCGCGGGTTTCGATCGGATCCTCTTCGGAGTCGGCAAACCGCGCGGCGCTCCATCTTTCGCTATCTACGCTCGGGACGAGCAGGGCGAGCTGTGCGAACGACGCTCGATCGACCACGACAGGGGCTTCCGGCGTGGTTTGCCAGCCGTCCGTGATCAGCAGGCAGTGAATTGCATCAGAGATCTCGCGCACCAGGAGGCGCGGGCCGGGCACGGTGTCGCAAGGCGAGGCTGCCAGTGCTGTGGCAACGCTCATTGCGGCGATGAACATCTTCAGCCCTCGGTTCGAGCGTTCAGAGCTACAGCCCCGTGGCGGCGGGGCATTCTAATGTCGACCCTGCCTCACCGCACCGGGCCGTACCACGCCGACGGCCCGTCCTCGAGCGCGGGCGTGTCGTCGAGGTCGACGCTGGCGGGCAGCAGCGCGCCGGTGGGGCAGGCCTGGACGCACTCGCCGCAGGCGACGCACGTCGACGTGCCCATGGGATCGTCGAAGTCGAAGACGATCTTCGCGCCGGCGCCGCGGTAGGCGTAGCCGATCACGTCGTTGACCTGGACCTCGCGGCAGGCGCGCACGCAGCGGGTGCACTGGATGCACGCGTCCAGGCGCACGGCGATGCCGGGGTGCGACAGGTCGTGGGCGGGCTGCTCGCGCCGCGGGTAGCGGCTGTCCTCGACGCCGAGCGCGTCGCACCAGTGTTCCAGTTCGGAGTCCAGCCGGTAGCGCAGGCGCGGCATGTCGGCCAGCAGCAGTTCCAGCACCATGCGCTGCGCGTTCAGCGACCGCTCGTTGGCCGCGTGCACCTTCATGCTGTCGGTCGGCTCGCGGAAGCAGGAGGGCGCGAGCACGCGCTCGCCCTCGATCTCGACCACGCACGCGCGGCAGTTGCCGTCGGGGCGCATGCCGTCCGAGTAGCAGAGGTGCGGGATCTCGGTGCCGTGGCGACGCGCGGCCTGCAGGATGGTCTCGCCGGGGCGCGCGTCGACGTCGCGGCCGTCCAGCGAGAAACGGATGGTGGCTGACGCGTCCGCGCCACCCGCGACCGCGGCCGACTCGGCAACGCTGCCCGCCGACTCCGCCACGTCCCCCGCCTCGCCGCCACCGGTGCCGCCGGGCGCGACGCGGGCGTCGTCCTCCGCGCGCGCGTCGCCCGCTTCCTTACGGGCGGCCTCGTCGTCGCGAGGCGCGGGGCCGTAGCCGTCGGCCTTGGGATCGTCGGTCATTGCGAGAGCAGCGAGTCGTGGGTGGACGTGCGGGCATTGGCCGCGTCCCGTGACTCCATCGCGCGGCCGACGCCCGCCGCGCCCGGCAGGCCGGAGCGTGCGGCGATGCTGTCGCGCTGCGCGCGCGTGAGGTCGTCGTCATCGGGGGCGGCCTCGCCACCAGCGCCGCCGCATGCCATGCAGGCCAGAAGCACTGCGGACCCCATCAGAACGAACGAGCGCGATCGCTTCATACCCGATCTCCAGTCTCTGTGCCTGCGCCTTCGCCTTCGCCTCCAAAGAATCGCTCGACGCAACGGACCGGGTTCGGCGCGGCCTGGCCCAGCCCGCAGATGGACGCGTCGGCCATGACGTCGCACAGGTCGCGCAGGTCGTCGCCCCACTCGCCGCGCTCGAGCAGGCCGACCGCCTTGTCGGTGCCGACGCGGCAGGGCGTACACTTGCCGCACGACTCGTGGGCAAAGAAGCGCATCAGGTTGAGCGCGGTGTCCCGAACGTCGTCGTGCTGCGACAGGATGACGACGGCGGCGGAGCCGACGAAGCAGCCGTGCTCGCTGAGCGGCGCGCCGAAATCGAGCGGCAGGTCGGCCAGCCGCTCGGGCAGGATGCCGCCGCTCGCGCCGCCGGGCAGGTACGCGAACAGCTGGTGCCCTTCGCGCATGCCGCCGGCGAACTCCTCGACCAGCTCGCGCGCGGTCACGCCGTTGGGCGCCAGGTAGACGCCGGGGTTGCGCACGCGGCCGCTGACCGACCAGAGCCGCTGTCCCCTGTGGCCGCGGCGGCCCGCGCCGGCGAACCAGTCGGCGCCACGCTCCAGGATCGCGGGCAGCCAGTACAGCGTCTCGACGTTGTGGACCAGCGTGGGCAGGCCGAACGCGCCGTACTGCGCGGGGAAGGGCGGCCGCAGCCGCGGCTCGCCGCGCTTGCCCTCCACCGACTCGATCAGCGCGGTCTCCTCGCCGCAGATGTACGCGCCCGCGCCGCGCCGCAGGTGGATCGCGGGCAGCTCGCAGGGCGGGTCGGCGCGCAGCGCGTCCAGCTCCCGCTCGAGGATCGCGCGCGCGGCGGGATACTCGTCGCGCAGGTAGAAGAAGACGTCGCCCGCGCCGACCGCCCACGCGGCGATCAGCATGCCCTCCAGCACGCGGTGCGGATCGGTCTCCATGCACCAGCGGTCCTTGAACGTGCCGGGCTCGCCCTCGTCGGCGTTGACGCACATCACGCGCGGGCCGGGCTCGTTGCGCACGAACTCCCATTTCTTCGACGCGGGGAAGCCGGCGCCGCCCAGGCCGCGTAGCCCGGACGCGGCGACGTCGGCCATGACCCGCTCGACGTCGCGCTCGCGGCGCACGCACTCGGCCAGGCGGGCGTAGCCGCCGTCGGCGCGGTACGCGGCGTAGTCGCGATGATCCGTCGATGCGGGGTCGACGCGACCGGCTGAGACGGCGGCGCGCACGGCCCACGCGGCGCCGTCCACGCGCGCGGCGGTCGCCAGCGCGGGCGACGAGCGGGCGGTGCTCGCGCGGCCGTCGGCGTCCTCCGCGCTGACCACGCGGCGGCCCACCAGCGCGGCCGGCGCGCGATCGCACTGGCCGATGCACGGCGCGCGCACCACGCGGACGCCGCGGCCGAGCGTCGCCTTCAGCTCGCGGATCAGCCCGTCCGCGCCCGCCATCTCGCACGCGATCGACTCGCACACGCGCACGGTCAGCTTCGGCGGCGGCGACTCACCGTCCTCGACGACGTCGAAATGGTGGTAGAAGGTGGCCACCTCGTAGACCTCGGCCATCGCCAGCCGCATCTCCTGCGCGAGCGCGGCCAGGTGCGCGGTGGGGATGTGGCCGAGCGCATCCTGGATACGGTGGAGATGCTCGATCAGCAGATCGCGGCGACGCGGCGCGTCGCCCAGCAGCCGGCGCACCTCCTCCAGCGCGTCCGCCGAGACGGGACGCCCCTTCGGGATGGGCCGCATGCGGAGCACGGGCAGACCCGCCTCCGTCCGTCGGCGAGGTGACATGGGGGGTATGGTGCGTCGGGGGGGTGGGGGATGTCAAAGGAGGTTGGGCTGGTTCGGCGATCCGGTCGGGGGGGATGAGGGATGGGGGATGGGGGATGGGGATGGGGGTCAGGGTCGGGGGGCTGTTCGATCTGCGGATCGGGGTGGGGTTCGAGCGGTGGCATCGGGACGCGGCGGCGGGCGCAGCATCCCGGCGATGAGCAGGGTGCCGAGGGCGAGGCCGGCGAGCATGGCGGTGGTGGCGGTGAGGCGGAGTGTAGCGCTGAGGGTGCGGTCGTGCTCGAGCAGGCCGGCGGCGCCGAGCAGGTGGTACCAGTCGTGGACGGGGTCGCCGCCGAGCGAGAAGAGCAGCAGCTGCTGGGCGCGGGCATCGCCGGCGTAGGTGGCGACGTCGAACAGGTTGGTGCCGAGCCAGCAGAGCGCGACGGCGATGGCGAACCAGTCGCCCTGGCGGCGGAACATCCACAGCGCGACCAGCGGCGCGGCCAGCTGGAGGATCGTGCCGCCGGCGATGCCTGTGCTGAAGCCGAGCGGCACGAGGAGCAGGTGTCCGAGTTCGTGCAGGCCCAGGTTCAGCGGGCCGAACAGGCTGTGGTAGAACGGGTTGCGCAGGTGGTTCAGCAGCACCCACGCGAGCCAGGCCAGCAGCGGCAGCCGCACCCAGGCGTTGCGTCCGGCCGCCCAGCCGCGAGCGAAGTCGAGCATGTCGGCGCTCAGCCGGCCGCGGCGATGGCGCGGTCGCGCCGGCCGCGCGTCCAGCTGCGCCCGCGCAGCCATTGCAGCGGTCCGATGAGGAAGTAGATGAAGCCGGCGAGCGCGGCGGCCCAGGCATCGGGCAGGGTGAGCGCGAGTACGATGGAGAGCGCGCCGACGCCGATCATGATCACGCAGCCGAGCACTTCCTCGCGGGCGAGCGCGGCGTCCTCGGGAGTCAGCCGCAGCTGAGCGCGCTGCTTCCACGCGTGTCGGAACAGCAGCGCGAACACGGCGAAGACGGCGACGAAGCCGCCGCCGTAGATCGCCATCATGAGCGGCACCTGCTCGGCGGCGGTGAAGATGTCGCCGTGCGACGGGTTGAGCCACGACGAGAAGACGAACTTCAGCGGGTAGACGTAGAACAGCACGACGAAGAGCAGGACGGAGTTGAGAAAGATGGTCCAGCCGTCGTCGAGGGGGTAGCGCGTGAAGAGGCGGTAGTGGTAGTACCAGACCAGGATCAGCAGCGCGAAGCTGCACGCGAAGGCGCCGAACCCGCGCATCGTCGCCATCAGGTCCTCGAAGGTGACGGGCACCTCCAGGCTGACGACGAGCAGTGTGATCGCGAAGCCGAAGACGGCGTCCGTCAGGGCTTCGACCCGGGTCGGTTGACCGCTGCGCCACGGCATGGCCGCTCCTGGTTGGGTGGTGTCTCCCCGCGGCAATGCGTGCGCGGGTCCTGCTAGCTGCCGCTCTCCGAAAGCGACGCCGCCGCGGCCCGTCCCGCGGCGCGGCCGGTGGACCAGGCCCAGGCGAAGTTGTAGCCGCCGATGGGGCCGAACGCGTCCAGGATCTCGCCGCAGAGGTGCAGCCCGGGGTGGATGCGGCTCTCCAGAGTATGCGGGTCGAGCTCGCGCAGGTCCACGCCGCCGCCGGTGACCTCGGCCTTCTTGTAGCCCTCGTCGCCGGTGTGCGGCAGTGGGTAGCGCGCGAGCGTGTTCACCAGCCTGCGCCGCTCGTCGCGCCGCAGCTCGGCCAGCGAGCGGTCGAGCGGCACGCCGGCCTCCTGGAGCAGCGCATCGGCCAGCCGCGTGGGCAGCCTGCGGCGCAGCAGCGATGCGGCGGTGCCGGCGGCCGCCTGCTGCAGCTCCCGGTCCCAGGCCTCGGCGTCGTCACCGGTCCAGCGCACGTGCAGCGGCTGCGCGGTGTCCAGCACGGCCAGGTGCGAGACGTTGAGGACGGCAGGGCCGCTGTAGCCGCGGTGCGTGAACAGGAACCCGCCGGCCGTGCTGAAGCGGCCCTTGCGCAGCGGCGCGTCGATGGCGACGTCCAGCGAGACGCCGGCCAGGTGCGCGTGGCGCGGCGGGTCGCACAGCAGCGGCGTGAGCGCAGGGTAGGTCGGGTTCAGCGTGTGGCCCAGCCTTTCGACGATGCGGAGCCCGGTCCCGTCGCTGCCGGTCTGCGGCACGGACAGCCCTCCGGTCGCGACGATCACGGCGCGCGCGGCGATCGCGTCGCCCGAGTCGAGCCGCACCTGCCAGCTGCCGTCGCCGATCGGCTCGAGGCCGACCACGCGTGTGGAGAAGAGGAGCTGCGCGCCCAGCTTGCGCGTCTCGCCGACCAGCGCGTTGCGCACGTCGCTCGCGCGCTCGGAGCGCGGGAACAGCTTGCCCGTCTCCGGTTCCAGCTCGAGCGGCAGGTTGAGGCGCCGCTCGAAGAACGCGCGCTGCTCGTCGAGCGGCCAGGCCAGCAGCATGCGCCGCATGGTGTTGGCGGAGGAGGCGGTGACGTACTGGCGCGGGTCCAGCCGCGACGGCAGCACGTTGCAGCGGCCGCCGCCGCTGATCAGGATCTTCCGACCGCCATCGCGCGTGCGCTCGATCAGCACGGTCGGCGCGCCCGCCTCGGTGGCGTGGAACGCGGCCATCAGACCGGCGGCGCCCGCGCCGATCACGACGACGGGGGCGTCCCTGCTAGGATCCGGTATGGTCCAACTCCGGTGTGGCGGCGGTCAGGTGGCGAGTCCCACGCGCGTGCGAATGTAGTGCGGCCGCTCGACCTCGCGCAGCAGGAACGCCGCGACGTCGCCGATGGGGATGCGCCGCTGCCCGCCCTCGGGGCGGCGGTCGCGTTCCTCGAGCCATTCCCCCGTGGCCGGCTCGTCCACGATGTCCGGGCACGCCGCGATGACCCAGTCCAGGCTGCTGCCTTCGAGGATCTTCCAGACGCGGTGGTGCTCGTCGCTGACGTGGCGGAACGTGGCGGGGAAGCCGGGCTGCTCCTGGCGCAGCCCGCCGTCCGGGTGATCCAGGATGCCGCCGCCGCCGACCACCGCGATGCGGCGCACGCCCAGCGCCTCCATCGCGTCCACGATGGTGCGCATCGCGTCCGACTGCGTCGTGAACGGCTGCGAGATGTCGTTCACGCCGATGGAGCTGACCACGGCATCGGCGCCGCCGATCGCGTCGCGCACGGGCTCCGCGTCGCGCGCGTCGCCGACCACCGCGCGCACGTCGCAGTCCGGATCCAGTCGCGAGGGGTCGCGCACCAGCGCCGACATGACATGCCCGGCGTCGCAAGCCAGGCGCAGGAACTCGCTGCCGACGCGGCCGGTCGCGCCGAAGACGGTGATCTTCATGCGCGCAGGCTACGCCCTCGGCAGGACCCCGCGCCAGTGCCGCGGCTGCTGGGCCGACCCGCGCGGGGGAGGGACGAACGACGTGCCCGCGGCGCGGCGCGGGGCTAGCTTGGAAGGTGAGTCGCCGTCTCCCCCGACGGCGCGCCCCCTCCCAACCCATCGGATCATGGTACGCCACGCATCCCTGCGCGCCGCGCTGGTCGGCGCGCTGCTCCTGTCCGGCTGCGCCACGGCCGCCGCGCCGAACGCGCCGCGCCCGCAGCAGAGCCGCAGCAACGGCGACAGCGTCAAGACCATCGCGGAAGCGACCAGGAGCAGTCGCCGCGTCGACGGCCTGTTCACGCTGTTCCAGGACACGATCACCGGCGAGACGCACATGCTGGTGCGGCCGGAGCAGGTCGGCCGCGAGTACATCTACTTCGCGCACACGCAGGACGGCGTGGTGGACGTCGGCCATTTCCGCGGCAACTTCCGCGACAACAAGGTGGTCATGGTCGAGCGCGACCATAACCGCGTGCGGCTGGTCACGGTGCCGACGCAGTTCTGGTTCGACCCTGACAACGCGCTGGCGCGTGCGTCGGCGGCGAACGTCAGCCCGGCGGTGCTGGCCAGCGTCGAGATCGTCGCGCGGGACACCGCGTCCGGCGAGGTGCTGGTCAAGGCGGACCCCATCTTCCGCACGGAGGCGCTGCACCAGGTCAAGCCGTCGCCGAACCCGAACGCGGGGCCGAACAGCTTCTCGCTGGGGTCGCTGAGCCGCGACAAGTCGACGGTCGTCGAGATGCGCAGCTATCCGCTGAACACCGACGTCGTCGTCGACTACGTCTACGAGAACGACACGCCGCGCAACGGCGGCAGCAACGGCGTGACCGACGCGCGCTACGTGACCATCCGGCTGCAGCACTCGCTGATCGAGATGCCGGAGAACGGTTTCCGGCCGCGCTTCGACGACCCGCGCGTGGGCTACTTCACCGATCGCCAGACCGACATGCTGTCGACCAGCGCCACACCGTACCGCGACCTGGTCAACCGCTGGAACCTCGTCAAGCGCGACCCGTCGGCCGCGATCAGCGAGCCGGTCGAGCCGATCGTCTGGTGGATCGAGAACACCACGCCCGAGGAGTTCCGCGGGACGATCCGCACCGCGGTGCTGGAGTGGAACAAGGCCTTCGAGCAGGCCGGTTTCCGCAACGCGGTCGAGGTGCGCGTGCAGCCGGACGACGCCGACTGGGATGCGGGCGACATCCGCTACAACGTGCTGCGCTGGACGTCCTCCCCGAACCCGCCGTTCGGCGGCTACGGCCCGAGCTTCACCAACCCGCGCACCGGCCAGATCCTGGGCGCGGACATCATGCTCGAGTACGTGTTCGTGACCAACCGCGTCGCGCAGGACCGGCTGTTCGGTGAGGCCGCGCTGGCGCCGATCGCGCCGTTCGAAGCGCAGGCCATCCAGGACGCCGAGCTGCTCGGCCACTGCACGCTGGGCATGCACCTGCACAACAACGCGCTGTTCGGGCTGCACGCGCTGCGCGCCGGCGGCGCCAGCGAGGTCGAGGTCAACGAGTACATCCGCAGCTCGCTGCACTATCTGCTGCTGCACGAGGTCGGCCATACGCTCGGCCTGAACCACAACATGAAGGCGTCGCAGTCGCGGCCGATGTCCGAGCTGAACGACGCGGCACTCACGTCGCGCGACGGGCTATACGGCTCGGTGATGGACTATCCGGACGTGAACCTGGCGCCACGCGGCACGCCGCAGGGCGAGTACTTCATGACGACCGTCGGCGCGTACGACCGCTGGGCCATCGAGTTCGGCTACTCGCCTGCGCTGGAGAGCGACGAGGCGGAGGCCGCGCGGCTGGAGCGGATCCTGTCGCGGTCGACGGACCCGCGCCTGGTCTTCGGCAACGATGCCGACGACATGCGCTCGCCCGGCAAGGCGATCGATCCGCGCGTCAACATCAACGACCTGTCGTCGAACGCGATCGACTACGCCATCCACAAGATGGAGCTGACGCGGGACCTGATGGGCGGGCTGCTCGAGCAGTACGACGATCCGGGCGCGTCGTACCACGAGGTGCGCAACGCGTACCTGATCCTGACGGGTCATCAGTCGACGGCCGCGTCCACCATTTCGCGCTACATCGGCGGCGTCTACGTCGATCGGGCGATGCGGGGCCAGCAGGGCGGCACGCAGCCGTTCCGCCCGGTCGCGCAGGCCGACCAGGAGCGGGCGATGGACGCGCTGGCGCGGTACGTCTTCGCGCCCGACGCGTTCGAGGCCTCCCCGGAGCTGATCGCGCACCTGGCGGCGCAGCGTCGTGGCTTCGACCACTTCGTGGACACGGAGGATCCGAAGATCCACGACCGTGCGCTGAACATCCAGCGCGGCGTGCTGGCGCACGTGCTGCACCCGACGGTGCTGACGCGCATGACGGACGCACGGCTGTACGGCAACGGCTACTCGGTCGCCGCGATGGTCGGCGATCTGACCGATGCCGTGTTCCAGGCCGACGCGCGCGGCAACGTCAACACGTTCCGCCAGAACCTGCAGCTGGAGTACGTGAACGCGCTGGCGCGCATCGTGGACGAGGAGCGGGGCGACGATTACGACTACGTCGCGAAGTCCGCCGCACTGGCCAACCTGCGCCGCATCGACCGCATGCTCGCGGGCAAGGGCGGCAACGCGGAGACGCAGGCGCACACCGCGCACGTCCGCTACGCCATCGAGCGCGCGCTGGAGACGGAGTAGATCCGGCGCAGCAGTTGAATGGCCGGTAGCCCGATCCGGGCGCCGGTCCGCCGGACCCGAAGGGGCCGCCCGCTCGCGGGCGGCCCTTTTCGTTTCAGGAGCGGAAGCCAGACGCAGCCCGCAGACCGTGGCCCCGGCCCGTAGCTCGCAGCCCGCAGCCCGTTGTCCGCACCCCGCATTAGCCCGAAGCTTGCGCCCTTGCAGTCCGATGGCGGAACCGGGTGGCAGGATCGAACGCAGGCAGCTGATCATGGCGGTGTTGTGGCCGCTGGGCTTCGTGGCCTTTAGCGTTCTGCTGCTGTGGCTGCTGCTGGTGTACCTGGCCGCCGCGCTGCCGTGGCTGGTTGCCGCCGTCCTGCTGCTCTGCCTGGCTGCCGTGCTGGCCAGCCTGGCGCGCCGCCGCTGGATGCGCCGCAGGCTGCTGCGTCGCAGTGCGCGGCTGGCCGCGGATGCGCCGGCCGCGGTCGCGCGGGACCTGGCGCAGTCGCGCCGCTACGGCGAGCTGCGGGAGACCATCGCCGCGTTGCCCGATCACGACCGCGCGGCCGTCCGTGCGGCGCTGCTGGAGGCGGGCATGGCATCGCGGCTCGCGGTCCGGGCACTCGGCGAGCCGCGCCGCTGGCGCCGCGTCGACGCGCTGGACCTGCTCGGCTTCGTCGCCGACCCGGCGACGCTGTACGCGGTGATCGAGGCGACGCGTTCGGACGACGCGCACGTGGCGCACGCGGCGGTCGAGGCGCTGGCCGGCTACGACGATCCGCGCGCGTTCGCCGCGCTGCTGGACGGGCTGGGTCGCGTGCCGCTGCCGCCGTCGCGAGTGGCGGACATCGCCCGGCGCTCGCGGGCGAGCGGCCGCATCGCGGCGCTTCGCGCGCACGCCGATTCCGACGATCCGCTGGCCCGCTTCTGGACGGCGTTCCTGCTGGGCGTGGTGGGCTCGGACGCGGCGGTCCCGCCGCTGATCCGCCTGTCCGGGGACGACGACGCGAACGTGCGCGCCAATGCCGTCGAGGCGCTCGGCGGCTGGTCCGGCGCGGACGCGGTCGCCGCGATCGCGGCGCGGTTGGACGATCCGATCTGGTTCGTGCGCGCGCACGCCGTCCGGGCGCTGGGTCGCGCCCGGCCGCGTGGCGGTGCGGAACGCATCGCGCCGCTGCTGCGCGACCCGCAGTGGTGGGTGCGCAGCAACGCGGCCGGCGCGCTGGAGGAGTATGGCCGGGCGGCCCTGCCGATCCTGGAGCGGATGCTGGAGGATCCCGACCGTTTCGCGCGCAACAAGGCCGCCGAGGTGCTGGTGCGGCTGGACTGGCTGGACCAGCGGCGCGCGGACGCGGCGGCCCACGCCTTCGAGCGGGCGCGGCAGCGATGACGGTCCAGGGCGTGATCGCGGCGATCTACGTGGTGCTGCTCGCGCACTTCCTGACCGTGCAGCTGATCTACTTCCTGCTGCTGCTCACGTCGCTCGCGGGCGCGGCGCGGCGCTGGCGCGAAAGCCGTGAGACCGACCTGGACCGGCTGGCCGAGTCGTCACTCACCATGCCGGTCAGCGTGATCGTGCCGGCGTGGAACGAGGAGGCGGGCGTCGTCCATACCGTGCAGTCGGTGCTTCGCTCGCGGCACCCGCAGTTCGAGGTGCTGGTCGTGGACGACGGCTCCACGGACGCGACGGTCCGGCGCCTGGTCGATGCGTTCGACCTCACGAGCGACGAGGCGTTCTATCCGGAGCCGCTGGAGACCGAGCCGGTGGAGCAGGTGCTGCGCTCCCGCGTGGATGCGCGGCTGCGTGTGCTGCGCAAGCGGAACGGCGGCAAGGCCGACGCCGTCAACGCGGGCGTCAACATCGCGCGCTACCGCTGGCTGGCGCTCACCGACGCCGACTGCGTCTTCCATCCGGAGGCGCTGCTGCGCGTCTGCCGCGCGATCGGTCGCGATCCCGAGCACGTCGTCGCCGCCGGCGGACAGCTGCGCCTGCTGAACGGCATGCGCGTCCGCGACGGCGAGATCGTGGAGATGCGGCAGCCGCGCTCGCTGGTCGCGCGATTCCAGGTCGTGGAGTATCTGGGCGCGTTCATCGGCAACCGCATCGGCTGGAGCGTGCTGAACGGCGTGCCGGTACTGTCCGGCGGCTTCAGCGCCTGGCGACGCGACGTGGTGCTGGAGCTGGACGGCTTCACCGAGGAGACCACGCACGAGGACATCGAGATGACGCTGCGCATCCACGAGGCGATGCGACGGCGTCGCGAGCCGTACCGCATCGTCAGTCTGCCGGACCCCATCGTGTGGACGGAGGGCCCGGAGCGTTGGCGCGACCTGTACATGCAGCGCAAGCGATGGCAGCGCGTGGTCTTCGAGTGCGTCTGGCGCTTCCGGCGCATGCTGTTCAACCCGCGCTACGGCGTGGTCGGCACGATGACCATGCCGCACCTGCTGCTCTACGAGGCGCTCGGCCCTTTCCTCGAACTGGCCGCGTGGGGGCTCACGATCTGGCTGGCGATCGCGGGGCTGCTCGACTGGTCGCTGCTGGGTCTGTTCCTGCTGCTGCTGGTCGCGCTGAACGCGGCGACGCGCATCCTCAGCCTGGCGACGGATGCGTGGCACTACGGCGCCTATCCGCCGCGCGCGCTGATCACGCTGCCGCTGCTCGCGCTGCTCGAGTACCCGATCTACCGCCCCACCATCCTCGCCGCGCGCGTCGTCGCCTTCCTCGAGTTCCTGACGGGGCGGCGCACGTGGGAGCGCGTGCAGCGCAGCGAGCGGGCGACCGCATGAAGAACACGAACCCGGAAGGCATCGAGTGACGGAAGCAGACGATCGCCGCGTGCTGGTCACGGGCGCGGCAGGTTTCATCGGCTCGCACCTGTGCGAGCGGCTGGTGGGCGACGGCTGGAGCGTGGTCGGCCTGGACGACCTGAGCGCCGGCCGGCGCGAGAACCTGGCCGCGCTGAATGACACGGACGGGTTCGAGCTGGTGGTCGGCGACGCGTGCGAGGAGGACGTGGTGCGGCCGCTGGTCGAGCGGGTGGACGCGGTGGTGCACCTGGCCGCAGTGGTGGGCGTGCGCCTGACCATGGACGAGCCGCTGCGCGTCATCGACAACAACATCCGCAGCACGCACCGGGTGCTGGACGCATGCGACCGTTACGGCCGGCGCGTGATCATCGCGTCGTCGTCCGAGGTCTACGGCCGCAACCGCGACGTGCCGCTGGACGAGACCAGCGACTGCGTGATGGGTCCGCCGCAGCGCAGCCGCTGGAGCTACGCCACGGCCAAGGCGCTGGACGAGCACTACGCGCAGGCGTACCACGCGCGCCACGGCCTGGAGGTGATGACCGTGCGCTTCTTCAACACCATCGGCCCGCGTCAGACCGGCGAGTACGGCATGGTCGTGCCGACCTTCGTGGAGCAGGCGCTGCGCCGGGAAGAGATGACCGTGTACGGCGACGGCAGCCAGAGCCGCTGCTTCTGCGACGTGCGCGACGTGACGCGCGCGCTGGCCGCGCTGCTGGAGTCGGACGGCGGTGCCGGTGAGGTCTACAACATCGGCGCGACGCGCGAGATCACCATCCTCGAGCTGGCGCGGCTGGTACACAGCACCGTGCGACCGGACGCGGACGATGCACCGATCCGGCTGGTGCCCTACGAGGAGGCGTACGGCGACACCTACGAGGACATCCCGCGCCGCGTGCCGGGCATCGACCGCGTCCGCGACGCGATCGGCTGGCAGCCGGAGATCGCGCTGGAGGAGACGATCCGCAGCATCGCGGAGGCGCGCGGCGGCGGGTGAGGCGAGGCCGGCCGGCGCCGGCCCTGCCCCGACTCAGTTCAGCGGTCCGCTGGAGTCGTAGCGGTAGCCCGTGGTGATCACGGTGAAACGGCCCGTGTGTTCGCGCCCCTCGGGCGTGGACACGTGGTAGAAGTACACGCCGCTGGCCACGAGCAGACCGGTGCGGTTGGCCAGGTTCCAACTGGCCACGCCGCCGTAGGTCGGGCTCTCGTGGTTGATCACGTCCACCAGCGTGCCCGCGACCGTGTAGATGCGGATGGACGCCTGCGGCGGCAGGTTCATGAAGCGCAGCTGCCGCTCGGCCGGGCTGACGTCGTACGCGCTGCGGCCGTAGTACGGGTCGGGCACCACGCGGATCTCGCTCAGGTCCATCGCGTCCGCGAAGAAGACCTGGTCGCGCGTCACGTCCACGGCCACGCGCAGGCCGGGCACGCCGGGGGTCGCAACGATGTTGATGGTATCCGGCTCGTTGTGCGGGCCAGTCCACTGGTACGGCCCGGCCGGGCCAGCGGCGGTGACGACGCCGGCGTGCGTGCGCAGCGTCCAGGTGATGTTGGTCGGGATCGCCGGCGTGCGGAAGATGTAGGGCTCGCCCGCGATGTAGAGTGCGAAGCCGGTGCCGTCCGCGATCAGGTCGCCGTCGACGTCCACGGGACCGAGCGCGGGCGTCGTCGCGAGCGGCACGTCGGTCAGTCCGGCCCAGTCGATGCCGACGAAGCCGGGGATGCGCCAGAAGTCGCCCCAGGTCACGACGCCGTCGCCGTCTGCATCCCTGCGGAAGCCCCAGCTGGCGCGCACGTGCGTGCTGAATGGCAGGGGCAGCCGGTGCGTGACGTCGAACACCTCGGGCGCGGTGCCCGCGGCGCCCCAGCGCACCTCGATGTCGGCTGCGCGGCGCACCGGCCAGGTGACCTGGTAGAAGCGCCGCATCAGGTCGCCGTTGTAGCCGGCGTAGGAGGGCAACCCGCTGTACGGCTGCGGGCTGAAGATGGAATCCACGCCGGACAGCTGGCCGTGGCGATAGCCGAGCGTGGGATGGCTCCGGCTCTCATTGACGCCGGTGAACCAGCGGCTTCCGCCGGCAGTGGCGCTGGCCGGCAGCGGGTCCAGCCAGAAGCCCGGGACCAGCGGTGCCCAGTCCGCGTCGCCGGAGTGCCACTGGGGATTCTCGTATTCGAGCGTCACGTCTGCCTGGCCGGCGGCGCCGCCGAGCGAGGCGCCTTGCGCACGCAGCGAGTCCAGCCGCGCCGAGTCCGCCGGCAGCGCGACCGTGAAGACATCGTCCCAGGTGCTGGGTGAGAGGTTCGGCGCCGTGAGACCGCTCAGCGGGATGTCCGTGCCGAACGCATCGCTGAACCAGTAGGTCCCGCCGTAGTAGGCGGGGACGATGCTATCCAGGCGAGCGACCACGATGGGTCCACTCGCCGCGTTCAGCAGCTGCGGTACGAGCGGCTCGAACGTCGCGCTCAGCGCCGCCGTCGGCGCGGCCGGCCCGCTGAAGCGGCCCTGTGCATCGATGGTCGGCTGGGGTTGGCCACCGATCGGCGTGCCGTCACCGAGGATCACGAACACGTCCGCATCGATGCTGTCGCTGCCGACATAGCCGGCGCCCGGTCGGTGCGGCACGACCTTCTGCGCCGGCAGCGACTCCGACTCCTGCGACGCGGGCGCCGAGCGCACGCTCTGCACGTCGAACGCGGTCACGCGGTACCAGTAGTCGAAGCCGCTGCGCACCTGCGTGTCCACCCACGCGTACGGCACGCCGCTGTCCCACACTTCGACGGTGTCGGCCTCCTGCACCACGAGGTATCCGTTCGCCGCGCGATAGACGGCGCCGGGCGGGTACTGCACCACGCGGCGGTCGAGCGGGACGGCGACCGTGTCCGTGCACGGCTCCCATGACGGCTGGAGTCGTGTGGCGCAGGTGCGGTCGATCAGCTGCGTGCCGCGCTTGTCGAACGTGGCCACCCGCTCGAAATGCACGCCGTCGGTGGAGCGGTGGATGTGGTAGCCCTCGACGTCGTCGACCCGGTAGTTCGGGTCGTACAGCGGGCTGGCCGGATCGGTGGCGAGCACGGCGTACGGATCGGGAGAGGATTCGGACGGACTCGGCTCCCACAGGACCGTGACCTGGTTCTCGCCCGGCAGAAGGCTGAACGGCGGCGGCTCCGGCGGCGCGGAGGTCAGGAAGCCATTCTCGACCATGGCCAAGGCGACCTGCGCCTTGAACAGCAGCGACGCCTCCACCGTTTCCACGTGCTCGGGCTCCACGTCCGCGCTGGCGGAAGCGGGGCACGTCTCCGTCGAGACCCAGCCCGCGGCCCGTTCGATGGTGGTGATCGCGGCGCCGTGGCAGCCCGGGTGGATCGAGGGCTCGGTCGGGGTGTTGGGCGGCGCATTGGCGAAGCTGCCCTGCACGACGCCCGAGCCGGCCACGATCGGCGCGGCGAAGATCGCCATCACGACGGTGCGGGTCTCGCCCGGCGGCAGGCTGAAGGGCCCGCTCGACTGGAAGTACTTCACGTCGCGGTAGGTCGGCGGCAGCCAGCAGGTGCGCCTGTCCTGAGGAGCACCGCCGGCGATGTTACAGCCTGGATCTCCCAGGTCCGGCCGGAGGTTCATCGACAGGTAGCGCCAGAGCTGCTGCGTGCCGCGGTCGGCCGGGAAGGGCCCGCCGCCGGTGAACACGCTGCTCATGGTCAGCCCGGGACCGTCGGGAGCGGCTGTGGTGCCAGGGGTCGACAGGAACATGCTGCCGACCATGCCCGGCGCGTCCTCCAGGAACGGCGGATGGAAGAGCCAGGGGAAGTACTGGAAATCGGCTGCTGCGAAGTCGGCGTCGTAGCTCACCATCATGTCGAAGGGCAGGATCGGCGTCGTGAAGTTGCGGCTCGTGGCCACCGTCACGTCCATGTCGGCGGCGTAGCCGAAGTACACGTCGCGGAACATCCAGCCCCCGTCCGGCAGCGCATTCGCGCCGCCGAAGAAGTACTCCTCGCTCTTGCGCTGGAAGTACTGGTTGTCGGTGATGTTGGTGATCTGCCAGACCAGGTAGAGCGTGCCCTCGTTACCGTACGGGTGGTTCCAGGCGAGCGTGCGCTGCTCCACCAGGAGGCCCATCGGGTGATCGCGTCCGTGCGTGATCGAGGGGTTGCCGTCCCAGTAGATCTGCCAGCTGTCCTGGTCCGAAGCAGCGGCACGACCCAGCAGCCTGTCATTGAACAGGTCGGCGTCCTCCACGAACGCGCTGAGCCAGGGGAACTGCGGGATCTGCCGGTCGGGCCACGCCGCCCGGTCATCTGTATCGGTGGAGACCCAGATGTCGGTGATCGGCTCCGTCACCGTCTGGATGTCGGAGATATCGTAGAAGTAGGCGCCCACCGTGTCGCCCGACCACGGATTGCCCGTCTGGTGCTCGACGATGCCGGCCAGCTGGATGCCGGAGCTGTAGACGTACCGATTCGGCGAGCCGGCGGGCCAGAAGCCGCCGTGGTCGTAGGTCGAGCAGATGTCGCCGTAGTTCTGCAGGACGCACTGGAAGTCGTTGCCGCGCAGTTCGACGACGAAGTCGCCGCCGGGAAGCAGCGTCTGGGCCGCACCCGGTTCGGTGGCGAACGAGATTGCCAGCAGTGTGGCAGCCAGGAGCGACGGAACGTTCGTACGGAAAGGACTCATGCTTCCTCCTCTGGCTCGACTGCGGAAGCCGGGACGGGAATGCGCAACGGGAGCAGCGGGCGATCGTCGACACACGTGCGTGCGCGACCCGCATCGCGGATTCGCGGGGCGGGAAGGGCACTCCGGATTGTGGAGGGATCGAACCGAAAAGCCCCCATGCACGCATGCCTGCGCCGGATGGTCAGACGAGTCGGCGCGGTGCGCGTCGGCCTCGCCCGGCCCGGCGCGCGTCCAGCGAGCGCGCGCCTGCCGGGGACCGGCCCGTGGATGGTGCCGGTCCGCTTGTGGGGGTAGGGCATAGATAGGCCCGCGCGGCGAGGGCGCGCAATGTCCGCAACGGCCAGCGGCCGCGCCTACCGCACCGCCGCGTATCCTTCCGGCCAGCCCCCCTTGGAGAACACGATCTGCCAGAGCCGGCCGACGTTGGCGCGGAAGCCGCCGGCGCAGGAGAGCAGGTAGAAGCGCCACATGCGGCGGAACCGCTCGTCGTAGCGATGGCGCAGGCGCGGCCAGGCGTTCCCGAAGCGCTCGTTCCAGGCCATCAGCGTGCGCTCGTAGTGGCGTGCGCCGAACTGGTGCAGGTCCTCGGTGACGAACAGCCGCTCGGCCGCGCGGAACAGCTGCGCCAGCGATGGCGCCATGCCGTTGGGGAAGATGTACTTCTCGACCCAGCGGTGCGTGGTGATGGTGGTGACCGACTCGTCGCGGCCGATGGTGTGCAGCAGGAACAGGCCGCGCTCGCGCAGCGCGTGGGCGGCGGACTCCATGAGCGCGCGGTAGTTGCGCCAGCCGACGTGCTCGATCATGCCGCAGACGAGCACCGCGTCGTAGGACCCGTGCTCCAGCCGTTCGGGGATGTCGCGGTAGTCGGTTGCGACGATGTCGACGTCGAGCCCGGCCGCGGCGCGGCGCGCGTACGCCGCCTGCGACGCGGAGATGGTGATGCCGGTGACGGCCGCGCCGAAGCGTTCGGCGGCGAATCGCGCGAAGCCGCCCCAGCCGCAGCCGATGTCCAGCACGCGCGTGCCGCGGCCGAGCCGCAGCTTACGGCAGATCAGGTCGAGCTTGCGCTCCTGCGCTCGCTCCAGCGTGTCGTCCTCCCCGTCCCAGTACGCGCAGGTGTACTGGTCATACGGGTCGAGGAACGACATGTAGAGGTCGGCGTCCAGGTCGTAGTGCCGCTCGGCCACGTGGCGGCTGCGCCGGCGGGTCTGCAGGTTGCCGAGCCGCGAGCGCAGCACGTGCAGGACCGTGCGTGGGTCGCGGCGCGCGTGGCGGTGCAGCTCCGCCCGGACCAGTCGCGCGACCAGCTCGTCCACGGCATCGGCGTCCCACGCGCCGTCCATGTAGCTCTCGCCGAGGCCGATCGATCCTTCGGCGGGAAAACGGCGGAAGAAGTCGGCGTCGTGGACCACGATGTCCCAGGGCCGATCGCCGCCCACGCGCACGTCGGCCTGCTCCAGCAGCGATGCGACGGCGGCCGGGGCGGCCACGCCGCGCGGGGTGGTGGTGCGTACGTCGGCAAGCGCCTGCGGGGTCATGCACACCTCCTGTCGAAGGTCCGATGGCCTCGCGGCGCGCCGTCACGCCGGGGTCCGGCGATTCTGCTAGAGCCTGGACGCCTCCCGCACCCGGGCGGAAGGTTCCGGCTCGCCCCTGAAGATGGAGCGATCGACGCCGTCTGTCAGCGCCCATCTGTGCAGCCAGCTGATGCCCCAGGGTCCGACGTAGTCGTCCTCGCGCCCGTACGCCGGGTCTTCCAGCGCCCGCTCCAGCGGCACGATGGAGTAGCCGCGGCGCCGCATCAGCGCGATCAGCTCGTCCATCGTCTCGGCGTTGATGCGGTTCGCGTGCAGCAGCAGCGTCTGCGCGATCTCGCGTCCGACGATCGCGCGGGACTGCGCCTCCCAGAAGCCGAAGACGGTGTCCATGTACTGGAGGTAGTCGTCGGCGATGCGGCGCGCCGCATCGCTGTCACCGTCGTCCAGCGCCAGGTCGTATGCGCGCGCGTAGACGTAGTCGCCGTTGTCGATCGTGACCGGCGCGACGCGGTAGCCGCGTCGGTCCAGGAAGGCGCGCAGCCCCGCGTGCTTGGCGCTGTCGTCGCCCGCGTGCAGGAACGGGTGGCGGAACCAGTCCGGCCGCGCGCCGCGCAGCCGCGCCGTTACCTCCTCCCCGCGCACGAGGTCCGCCGTGTACCCGGCCAGCGGCGTGTCGTTCAGGTCGGGGTGCGAATAGGTGTGGTTGCCGAGCTCCAGCCCCGCGTCCAGCCACGCCTGGAGCATGCGCACCCGCGCGTCCCGCGCCGAACCCGCCCCCAGCTTGTCCTCGTTGACGAAGCCCGTCGCGTGCACCCCCGCATCGCGCAGCGCCCCGACGATCCCACGCGTGACCGCCCACTGCGTCACGGTATCGCGCTGCGTGGACTGCACCGGCAGATCGTCGATCGTGATCGCCACCGTGCGCGAGACCGACTGGCCGCGCGACGCCGCAGCGCCGGAATCAGGCGAGGTGGCGGAATCCGCCGCCGACCGCACCTCCGCCCCCGGCCGCTCCGCGCCCCCACAAGCCGCCAGCGTCAGAACCCCGAGAAGCAGCCCGACTCTCAATTGCACCCTTTCATCCTTCCATCCCGATACCCTCATCCCCCATCCCCCATCCCTCATCCCCAATCCCCTCATCCCGCACCTCCTCGAGCCTCACCCCGTCTTCTCGGGATACACCCTCACCGCCCACCAGTCGCGGATCCGCACCTGCCCGGCCGGCGCGCCACGCGCCTTGGACACGTCCGCGGCGCGGCACACGTGCACTTCCACCTTGCCGCCCGCGTTGCGCGCCTTGCTGTGGTGGATGGCCAGCCGCGCCGCGCGCTCGACCACCTCGCGCGGCGGCTCCTCGCCGTCCGGGCAGCGGATGACGACGTGGCTGCCGGCGAAGCCCGCCGCGTGCAGCCACAGGTCGCGCGGGCGGGCGTCGCGCAGGCTGAGCCGGTCGTTGGCCTTCGCGCTGCGGCCGACCAGCACCTCCCAGCCGTCGACGTCGACGGTGTCGATGCCGGTCACGGCCGCGCGCGCTGCGGCGCGTCGCCGCCGTCCATGCGCCAGATCACGTCGCGCCCCTGCGGGTCGCGGGCGATGACCAGCCGCGCCGGCGCGCCGACGGCGATCTGCGTGCCCGCGTCGCCGCGCTCCAGCGCATCGGCCGCCGGGATGACGTAGAGCCCGGATGCGTCCAGCGTGTCGCGCGCCTCGCGCTCGAGCAGGTCGCCGACGTCGATGATGCGGCCGCCCGTGCGGCGCGGCGCGTCGCCGTACTCGACCAGCAGGTCGCCGCGCAGCGGCGGCAGGTCGGGCAGCACCAGCGTGCCACCGGCGATCTTGAGGTCGGCCACGCGCCGGCCGTTCTCCGGCAGGCCGCGGTACAGCGACGGGTCGACGCGCTCGTACGACCCGGTCGCGATCGACTCCAGCGCGGTCAGCAGCGCCACGAAGTTGACCATGCGCAGGTGCTGCTTCTCCGGATCGTCGTCCCAGCCGCCCGACTCGATCAGGATCGTGCTCGTTCCCCACGCCGTCATCAGATCGCCGAACGCGCGCGGGTTGAACGTGTCGTCGTAGCGGGCGACGCGGCCGTCGACCAGCGGCTCGACGGCGCGGCGCAGCAGGCCGGACAGCCGGATCGCGCGCATGCGCACGTCGTCCACCGTGCCCGAGCCGTCGGGCGGCGGCGCGAGCAGCGCGATGGCAACGCCGCGGTCCGTGTCGGCCAGCCTCGTGCGCACGTCCTGGTCGTGCAGGTTGAAGCCGAAGACGGGGTCGACGCGCTCGCGCACCGCCTTTAGCGTGCGACCCTCCGGCGTGGCCAGCACGCGCGCGTCGCGGTTGATGTCCACGCCCTGCGCGTTGCGGCGCTGGAAGCGCGCCGCGCCGTCCGGGTTCAGCACCGGCAGCGCGTACACGGTCAGCCGCTCGCGGATCGTGCGCACCAGCGGATGGTCGGGCCGCGTGGCGAACAGGGCGAACAGGTCCGCCAGCGCCATGCTCGCCGTCGGCTCGTCGCCGTGCATCTGCGACCAGAGCAGCACCGGCGTGGGGCCGGCGCCGAACGTCACCAGCCGCAGCGGCCGCCCCTCCGCGCTCTCGCCCACCTGCTCCACGCGCAGCGACGACGAGGACGACAGCACCGGCGACACCGCGCGCCAGTACGCGTCCGGATGGAAGGTGCGCGACTCCAGCCCCGCCACGCGCACCGCGCGATGCAGCTCCGACAGCTCCGCGACGGCGGGCGCAGGCCCGGGCCCCGGCGCGGGTCGGTTGTCGGGCGCGGGCGAGGCGCAGGACGCCACGGCGAAGGCTGAGGCAAAGGCGAAGGCGAAGGCTTTCATGGGCTCTGGGCTCTGGGCTCTGGGCTTCGGGCGTTGGGTATCGGGCTGCTGCTCACTCGCCGGCCCGCGTCAACCAACTCACTCGCTACTCACTACTCACTACTGCTACTGCTACTGCCCCACCGCCCATTCCCGGCCGAAGCGGTCGAGCAGGATGTCGTCGTAGAAGTCGGCGACCACGGCGGCGTGGGCGACCAGCTCCTCGATCTCGCCGGCGTCCAGGCCGCCGAGGGCGCGGCCGGCGCTGATCCAGGCGATGCCGTCGCCGTCGACGGAGAAGGCGCTGCGGCCGCCGAGCGAGTGGTTGATCTCCAGCAGGCGCCGGTAGAAGGTCGCGGCATCGCCGGGCACGCGCATGACGGGGAAGCGGACGTAGATCGTGCCGCCGTCCGGGTGCCGCTCGTCGGGCACGAGCGAGATCAGGCCGCGCGCGCTGCCGTTGAAGACCTCCCAGCTGTCGGCGTCCAGGCGCACCCCGTACGCCGCGCCGCCGCGCGCCTGCACGACGTCCTCGATCAGGTCGCGCGTGTGCTGGAGGGGGTTCATCGACTGACGTGACTGACGTGACTGACGTGACTGACGTTCACGCGGTGTAGCCTCCGTCTACCGTCATCTGTGCGCCTGTGATGTACGAGGCATCGGGCGAGAGCAGGAACGCGATGGTCGCGGCGACCTCCTCGGGCTTCGCGAAGCGGCCCAGCGGTGTGTCGCCGGACAGTGCCTGCCAGGCTCCTCGCTCCCCGCGCTCGTCGACCAGTTGCTGGAAGAAGGGCATCGTGCTCCACATCGGCGTTTCGACGCCGGCGGGTACGACGGCGTTGATGCGGATGCCGTCGGCGGCGTACTCCCTGGCCGCCGCGCGCGTGAGCGCCAAGGCGCCCGCCTTGCTGGAAGAATAGGCCGCGGCGCCGGGCTGCGCCCGCACCCCCGATGCGGAGGACACGATGACGACCGCGCCGCCGCCGGCCCGCCGCAGCGCGGGGATGCCGTGCTTCAGGCCGAGGAAGACGCCGTCCAGGTTCACAGCGTGCACGCGCCGCCAGTCCTCCACCGACGTCTCCGTGATCGGCGCGCCGAACGACACACCGGCGTTGAGCACCAGCGCGTCCAGTCGCCCGAACGCTTCCAGCGCCCTCGCGATCGCGGCCCGCCACGACGGCTCGGAGGTGACGTCCAGTTCGAGCGCCAGCGCCCGCTCGCCCAGCTCGTCGGCGAGGGCCCGCACGGCGTCGGGGTTCCGATCGGTCACCACGACCCGCCCGCCGCCCGCCACCAGCCGCCGGGCGGTGGCCGCGCCGATGCCAGAGGCTGCGCCGGTAACTGCCGTCACGGACGTCACTGCCGTGACTGCCGTGACTGCCGTGACTGCGGCAACTGCGGCGACTGCATTGACTGTCGTGACTGCCGTGACTGCGTCCAGTCCGTGACGTCCGTGACGTCCGTGACGTCCGTGACGTCCCTCATCGCCTTTCCCACAGGTACGCCATCGGCTCCATGCGCGCGCCGCTCGCGTCGCACACGGCGTAGCGGCCCTCGCCGTAGATGCGCGCGCCGCCGTGCCGGCCGTCCTTGGCCAGCGCGTAGTACTCCAGGTTGAAGAGCGGACGGCCGTCGCGCAGCAGCCGGTCCTCCGTCATTTCGACCACGCGGCGCAGCGCCCGCAGGCAGGCTTCCTCGGGCGCGGCGCCGAGCCGCATCTGCTCGACCACGTAGAACGCGCCGCACGCCTTGATGTTGGCCTCGCCGCGGCCGGTCGAGCCGGCGGCGCCGACGCGGTTGTCGCAGTACTGGCCGGCGCCGATGATCGGGCTGTCGCCCACGCGGCCGGGCAGCTTCCAGGACAGGCCGCTGGTCGTGGTGACGGAGCCGAGATCGCCGTTGGCGTCCACCGCGCACATGTTGATCGTGCCGGTGGTGAAGCGGATCTCGACGTCGGCGTCGTGGTCCAGCCAGTTGTCGCCCGGGTTCTGGCGCGCCTTCCAGCGCAGCCACATCTGGCGCGCCTCCTCGGTCAGCAGCTCCGTCTCCTCGAAGCCCATCGCCAGCGCGAACGCCCTGGCGCCCTGGCCGACCAGCATGATGTGGTCGGTGTAGTCCATGACCGCCTTGGCGACCAGCGACGGCGTCGCGATGTCCTCCAGCGCGCCGACCGCGCCGGCGCGATTGGTCGGGCCGTGCATGCACGACGCGTCCAGCTGCACGACGCCGTGCTCGTTCGGCAGCCCGCCGATGCCGACGCTGTGGTCGCTCGGGTCCAGCTCCTGGATGTTCACGCCCGCGATGGCCGCGTCCAGCGGGTCCAGGCTTTCCGTCGTCATGAGCCGGTGCGCGCGCTCCACGCCGCGCAGCCCGTTGCCCGACGCGATGGCGACGGGTCCGTTCGCCGGTATTCGGCCGGGCGCCGCGCCGTGCGGCTCACGCGCGAGCAGTTCGGGGCTGTGCGCTACGGCGGCGGCGCCGGCGGCGAGGGTGGTGACGAAGCTGCGGCGGTCGATGGTCATGGGGTTCGTGGTTGCAATGGAATCTGGATCGCGCGGCTGCGGCGCTGGTCACCGTGTGGCGCTTTCGCAGCCACGAAGGTTGTGGCGGTGGCCGCCGGCTGCGAAGTGCATGGATTACCGGTCTCTTTGCAGCCACCAAGATCGCGGCCGCCGTCCCCGGCTACGAAGTGCATGGATTACCGGTCTCTTTGCCGCCACCAAGATCGCGGCCACCGTCCCCGGCTGCGAAGTGCACGGGTCAGCGACCAGGCTTTACGGGAATTCCGGCCACACCGACTCCCAGTCCGCTTCCGACGGGTCGAATACCGCGCCGATCAAGCCGCCGACCACCGCGCCCATCCCGGCCGCTCCGATGAGCACCGGGGCGACGAGATCGGCGTCGCCGCCTGGAATGGAAAGGATGGCCACGCCAACGAGCGCCGTCAGCGCACCGCTGCCGATGAGCGCGCCCCGCGTGCCGCCACCGCCCCGGCGCACCTCGCGCTCGATGCGGTCGACGTCGGCGAGGTGCACGTCGACGCCTTCGATTGACGCGCTCGCCGATGAAGCCGCCGTAACGCGTCCTTCCAGCACCGTATCCGTCGTGGTCACGCGCACGTGCCAGGCGTAGGTGTCCGCTGAGCGGAACAGGTGGGCGATCGGCTCGACATCCTGGGTCGACGTCCCCAGGTACTCCGACGGGATCGGCAGCTCGTCGCTCTCGCCGGTCCACATCGCCGACGTGATCCACCAGCGGATGCCGTCGTGGAACAGCTCGATGCTGTTGATGCCGCGGCCGCCGACCGGCCCGTCCTCGGTGGTGCTCCACTCGTACGTGCTCCACACGTTGGCCATCGGCCCCCATCGTCGCGTTTCTCGATGGACCTCGCGCTCGAAGAAGCCGCTGCGCTCGAGGCCGGCGGCTTCGCGCGCGAACGTGTCGTGATCGATCGTGCGGGCGACGGCGCGGTCGTCCACGACGTCGATGATCGTGAAGCGCGCACCGTCCAGGTACAGCGTGCTGTCGCGCGCCCAGTCGCGCGGCTGGCCGGCGGGCCCCGAGACGATGTCGTAGAACGCGGCGACGATGGCTTCGATCGACTCGACATCCGCGGGGTCTGCCGGGCGATCGGTCAGCCCCTGCGCCGCGGCCGGCGCTGCGAACAGCGCGATGACGAGCCCGGCCGAGAGCGCGGCGACGAGCCCGTTCGATCCCGCGGCGACGAGCGCCGTCCGGCACGCGGCGACAACGTTGGCGACGAGCCCGGTGACGGAGCCGGCGGCGATCGATCTCACGAGCCCTCCTCGAGTCGGCGGATCGCGTCGCGCACGCGATCGGGCAGCGGCGCCTTGGCCTTTGCGCCGTAGTCGTAGCTCACCACCACGCCGCCCCCTTCCGCCGCGACCTCGCCCAGCCGCTCACTGACGATGCGGTACTCCATCGTGAAGCGGTCGTCGGCGACTTCGCTGACGCGCGCGCCGGTGCGCACCGTGTCGGGGAACTCGACGGGGCGGCGGAACCGGCAGTGCGTCGAGGCCAGGATCGGTCCGACGCCGCCGTCGCGCAGGTCGCCCGTCAGCTCGATCGCGGCGAGGTACGCGATGCGCGCGTCCTCGAAGCGGCGGAAGTAGACGGTGTTGTTGACGTGGCCCAGCGCATCCAGGTCGCCCCACGCGACGGGCATGGTGACCACGATCGGGTAGCCGGCCAGCAGGTCGGAAGGTGGCATGGCCGGTAGTATGGGACGACTGCGGGCAACGGGCTACCGCCTCAGCCGCAGCCCTCATCGTCCATCTGCTGCCACAGCGCGTCGTCGATGGGCGGTGTATCGCGTACGTATTCGAGCCAGTTCCGCTCCAGTTCGGGCAGGGTGCCACCGGTGGCGGTGCTCAGGGCGGGGAGGCCGTCGCGCCAGGCGGCGCGGAGTGCGCCGGGGTGCGTCGACTGGAGCCACTCGACCAGCGACGCGGCCTGCAGGTAGGTGATCAGGTCGGGGTGGGCGAACCAGTTGCCGAACAGTTCGTCCAGCGGCAGCAGCCGGCCGCGCTGCAACATGTGCGCGGCGATGGCGTGGAAGTTCGCGCGCTGGCAGTCGCCCGCGGCCCAGGTCGCGATGCCCTCGCGCAGCCATTCGGACGGCGCGGCGGGCGGGCCCCACGCGTGCATCGACAGCACGTGCATGATCTCGTGTCGCATGACACCGGTGGAGCGGCCGTGGTCCGTGAGCACGACCGTGCCCGACATCGGATCGGCGTATCCGCCGGACGGTCGGCCCAGCAGTTCGCGCATCGCTTCGCGATTCGGGATGACGAAGACGTGCAGCGTGCGGGCGACGTTTTCGGCCTCGAGCAGGGCGAGGTCGTGCGCGCGGGCCTGCTCCACGCGCCGGGCGAGCTCGCGGACGTCGACGCGGCCGGTGTCGGCGCGGGGCGCGTACACCATGGCGAGCGCGGACGCCTCGCGCTGCCACTCGCCGCGCGCGATCGCCTGAATGGCGAGCCCGGTCGGCTCGGCCTCACGCGCCGGCGGCAGCATGCGCATGCGCCAGTCGTCCACACCCTCCGCGCCGCAGATGCCGACCAGCGCACCGCCGTCCTGCCGCTCCAGCACGCACGTGCGTTCCGCGCGCTGGGGCTGCCAGCGGAAGCGCAGCGTGCGGCCGTCCCACGACACGTGGCGGCCGGGCGCGGGCGGCAGTCCGGCGAAGTCGAGCGAGCGCACCGCGATCGCGCCCGATTCCCTGGTCGTGCCCGAACGCGCCACCTCGTACTCGACGCCGATCGGGTGCAGCGCGCCCGGCGCCTCGACCTCGCCCGTCCAGCGTCCGGCCTCGAGCGAGGCCGACGCCGCGTCCGCACCGGGCGAGCAGGCCAGCGGGGCGATCGCCACCAGCGCAGTGGCGAGCGACATCGAGGTGTCCAGTCGAGCCGTCGTCGGCATCCATTCGGTGAGGGAGATCGCGGCCGCGGACGTGTTCGACGTGGGGTGCGCGGCGAGGGTTGCCGCGCCGGCGCGGCCCGCGGTCGCACGTGCTCCTGCCGGTCGCACCGCGATGGATTCAGCTCCAAGGGCGCGGTGTCAGTCGCCCCTCGCGACCGCGTCGCAGAACCAGCGGTCGAACGCCGTCGGGCGCACATCGTGATCGCGTTCGAACTCGCCGCGCAGATCGGTGAGCGTGGGCGCGGCGCCGGTCGGGGAGTCGTCCGGGCAGATGGTGGCGTCGCTCCCGGCCGCGGCAAGGGCCGCCGCGAACAGGCGCCGCTGCGCGTCCAGCAGCCGGCCGTCGGTGAGCGTGGTCCCGTGCGCGGGCAGGATCGTGGCTGCGTCCAGCGTCGCGAGCCAGTGCAGCGCCCGGGCCCAGCCGGCCAGATCCGACTCGTCGGCCAGGTAGGGCAGCCCGGCCTCGAGCAGGTCGCCCGCGGCCAGGATGCCGTCGGCGGGCAGGTGCACGACCACGTCGCCGGCCGTGTGCGCGGGGCCGGGGTGCAGCAGCACGACCGTGCGCTCGCCAACGCGCAGATCCATGCGCCGCGTGAACGTGATGGTCGGCGGCACGAGCTCGGTGCCGGCCAGGTCCGCGAGCTGCGCCTCGCGCAGCGCCAGCGAGCGTTCGGCGGCGGCGCGGCCGGCCGCGTCCAGCGAATCGCCCGACGGGCCGACGCCGGTGCGCAGCCAGTCGCGGCGTGCCTCGATCGACGGCGGCAGCTCGGCCAGCTCCCGCTCGCGCGCGGCGCGCACGCCATCGAAGCCGTCGCGCAGCGACTGGTGCGCGATGATCTGGATGTCGGGGAACGCGTCGCGCCAGACGACGTTGCCGTACAGGTGGTCGCCGTGCGCGTGCGTGTTGACCAGCCAGCGCACGGGCGCATCGGTGCGCGACAGCACCTCGGCCAGCAGCGCCCGCGACGCCGCGCGCGACGCCTGCGCGTCCACCACCAGCACGCCGTCCGCCCCGATCACGACCAGTGAGTTGGCGAACGCGTAGACCGGCGGCGCGTCCACCACCTCCGCCGCCCACACCCCCTCGGCCAGCTGCCGCATCGCGAAGACGGGCTCGTCCGGATCGGGCGCCTGCGCGAGCAAAGCGGCGGGAACGCCGGTCAGCAGGATCGCTCCGGACAACGCACTCCGCACTCCGCACACCGCACTCCGGCAGTTCAAGGGGTGACCCGCACGTAGCGCCCGTCGAAGATGGTGTTCCAGCTCGCGCCGTCGTCCGACGAGACTTCCCAGAGCTGGCGCACGTCGCCCGACTCCAGGGGTGTCCAGGTGATGCGGTTGCGCACGGGCGCGCCGTCGCGGCCGAGCGTGGTGCCCTCCATGACCATGGCGTCGCCCTGCAGCCCGCCGTCCAGCTGCAGCAGCATGCCGTTGCTGTCCACCCAGGTCTGGTGCCAGCCGCGCCGGGTGCGGTCCCAGATGTTGAAGCTGGTGCCCGCCACGCCGCCCGCGCCCGTCCAGCGCTCGCGCAGCGCGCAGCCGTCCAGGATCGGCTCGATCACATTGCGGCCGGCCAGCCGATCGTCCGGCGTGCGCACCTCCCACGCGCCGACCCAGAAGTCGAACTGGCGATGCTCCGGCGCCGAGCAGCGCGGCTGCTGTTGCTGCGCGGCTGCCGGCGCGGCCGAAGCGATCAGCGCGAGCGCGACGGCGAGGAAGGAGCGCGCGGACGAATGGGCAAGGTGCATCGGAGGCCTCCGGCTGATGGTGCGTCGGACCCTGCTGAAATGGCGGACCTCGCCACCTCGGCGCCAGACGCCCGTGCCGATCCGCCCGGGGCGCGGGCCGGATCGCGCGCTCGCGGGGCGCGGAACCGACGGGCGGCAACGGGAGCCCGCTCTCCGACCTGGACGCTACGTCCGACTACGGCGCCACTGTCCGCTTCCGGGACGCCGGAATCCCGCGGCCGAACGATCGGCGGGCCGCAGCGACGGCGCTCCGAGTGCTCAAGACGATGGGCCGCAATCACTTGCGTCCGAGCGCGCGATCGGCTCGGCTCTCGCCACCCGGCGGGCCATGAACCCGATCCTGTCCGACGTGCTGGTCGAGCTGTTCGGCCTGCTGATCACGCTGCTGTTCGTGCAGCGCTTCCTGGAGCGGCAGGAGCGCGCGCGGCGCCTGCGCGGCTCGGTGGGCGCGGTGCGTCGTGCCGGGCGCGCGCTCGCGGCCCTGGCCGGCGTCGCCGCGGACCTGGTCAAGGGCTCGCTGGACCGGGCGCCGCACGACCGGCCGACCGCGCTGCCGGACCTGCTGGCCGGCGACCTGACCGCGGCGCTGGTGCGCTGCGACGCGGCGGCCGCGTGCGAGCGGCTGGCCGTGCTGGCCGAGGCGCGCCGCACGCTGCGCGAGGTGGTGGCCCGCGCGGCGACCGTGGACCCGCTCTACCTGGGCGCGCTGGACGACCTGATCGACGACCCGTTCCTGACCGGTCTGATCGCCGCGGCCGAGGGCGAGGGCGCCGTGTTCGGCGGCCCGCGCCCGCAGCGCGAGTCGTTCGTCGACCGGCTGCTGCTCGCGATCGAGCTGCACAACGAGATCGCGGCGGAGGCGGCGCGGCTGCGCGATCGGCGCACGGCGCCGCGCGCCCGCGCGTTCACCGCCGAGATCGCGCCGGATGCCGACCTGCGCGTGCCGACCACGGTACCGGCGGAGTGGTGGAGCGTGGCGCCGCGGCCGGGCAGCCTGCGTGTCCGATTCCGGGACGCCGGAATCCCGGTGGCGGACGGTATCGCGTCGGTCGCAGCGGGCGTCGACGCGCGCAAGTCTTTGCCGGAGAACGACATACCCGCGAACGCGCAGCTGGTGCGCAACTTCCCTTCAGCACGTGCGGCCGTCGTCCCGGCGAGCCGCTGAATCGATACGGAGACCGATCGTGGACATCCCGCGCGATACGAGGAAGAGCACGCGCCGCTGGCTGGCAGGGGCGGCGGGTCTCGTCGCCGTGGCCACCGTGACCGTGGCGCTGGCCGGCCTGGACCCGGCGGTGCCGGTGGTGGACCGGGCGGTGATCTGGACCGACACGGTGCGGCTGGGCGACATGGTGCGCGAGGTGAGCGGCACGGGCACGCTGGTGCCGGAGCAGGCGCGCTGGGTCGTCGCGATGACGGGCGGGCGGGTCGAGCGGCTGGACGTGCAGCCCGGCCAGAGCGTCACCGCGGACCAGGTGCTGGTGGTTCTGGGCAACCCGGACGTGCAGGTCGAGGGGCTGAACGCGGAGCGGCAGCTGGCCGCGGCGGAGGCGGAGCTGGCCAGCCTGCGCACCACGCTGGAGACGCAGCTGATCGACCAGCAGTCATCGATCGCGACGGTGCGCACGGAGCAGCGCGAGGCGCAGCGGCAGGTCGAGGCGTACCGGGAGCTGGCGTCGCGCAACCTGATCGCGCGCAACGAGCTGACTGCGGCGGAGGACCGGGCGCAGGAGCTGGCCACCCGCCTGTCGCTGGAGGAGCGGCGGCTGGACGTGCTGCGCGCGTCGCTGGAAGAGCGGCTGTCGGCGCAGCGCTCGCAGCTGGAGCGGCTGACGGCGATCTCGCGTTTCCAGCGCGAGCGGGCATCCTCGATGGCGGTGCGCGCGGGCGCCAGCGGCGTCGTGCAGGATCTGCGGCTGGAGATCGGCCAGTGGGTCATGCCCGGCCAGACGCTGGCCCGTGTGGCGGAGCCCGGCCGCCTGATGGCGGTGCTGCGCATCCCCGAAACGCAGGCGCGCGACGTGACGGTCGGTCAGCGCGCGCGCATCGACACGCGCAACGGCATCGTGCCGGGCACCGTGCGGCGCGTCGACCCGAGCGTGCTGAACGGGACCGTGGAGGTGGAGGTCGCGCTGGACGAGACGCCGGCCGGCGCGCGCCCCGACCTGAGCGTGGAGGGCGCGATCGAGATCGAGCGGCTGGACGGGGTGCTGCACGTCGGCCGGCCCGCCGCCGCACCCGCCGACGCGCTGGTCGGCCTGTGGAAGCTGGACGGTCCGGACGCGGCGACGCGCGTGCCGGTCCGGCTGGGCCGCGCCTCGGTCAGCCTGATCGAGGTCGTGGACGGCCTGGAGCGCGGCGACACGGTCGTGCTGACCGACGTGCGCGTGCCGAACGACGCGGAGCGGATCCGCATCCGCTGATCCCTGACCCACGACGAGATACGGAGACGAACCGCGATGAACTCCTCGATTGCAATGACGATGGACGGCGAGTCGAAGCCGCTGCTGGCCACGGCCGAGCGGCTGGTCGAGATGCGCAACCTGTCGAAGGTGTTCGTGACAGACGAGGTCGAGACGCACGCGCTGTCCGGCGTCGAGCTGTCGATCCGTGAGGGCGAGTTCCTGGCCATCGCCGGGCCGTCAGGCTGCGGCAAGACCACGCTGCTCTCCATCCTCGGCCTGCTCGACTCGCCCAGCGGCGGCGAGTACCGGCTGGCCGGTCAGTCGGTCGCCAACCTGAGCGCGTCGCAGCGCGCGCACATCAGGAACCGCGAGGTCGGCTTCATCTTCCAGGCGTTCAACCTGATCGGCGACCTGACCGTGGCCGAGAACGTCGAGCTGCCGCTGACCTACCGCGACATGCCGGCCAGCGAGCGGCGGCGGCGCGTGCAGGACGCGCTGGAGCGCGTCGGCATGAGCCACCGCGTGCGCCACTACCCCGGCCAGCTGTCCGGCGGCCAGCAGCAGCGCGTCGCGGTCGCGCGCGCCATCGCCGGTGGCCCGTCGCTGATCCTGGCCGACGAGCCCACCGGCAACCTGGACTCGAGCAACGGGGAGGCGGTCATGGAGCTGCTGCGCGAGCTGCACCGCGGCGGCGCGACCGTCTGCATCGTCACGCACGACCCCCGCTACGCGCTGTACGCAGAGCGCACCGTGCACCTCTTCGACGGCCAGGTCGTGCGCGACGAGCGCAGCGATCCGGTCGCCGCGGAGGAGCTGGTCGAGAGCGGATTCCACGTCGCCCACTGAGTCGAGAGGAGCCCGAATTCCATGGACAAGCTGCTCCAGGACGTGCGGTACGGCCTGCGCTCGCTGGGGCGCAGCCCCGGCTTCGCGTTCACGGCGATCCTGACGCTGGCGCTCGGCATCGCGGCGACCACCATCGTCTTCAGCCTGGTCAACGCGCTGATGCTGCGGCCGGTGCCGGCGGCCGAGCCGGACCGGCTCTTCATGCTGAACGAGTCGCGCGAAGGGCCGGTGATGACGATCAACGGCTACATGGCCATGCCGCCCAGCCGCCTGGCCACCTACGCGGAGGCGGGCGACGCGCTGCTGGTCGGCGTCGCGGGCGAGCGCGGCCGCGACATGGTGCTGCGCCGCGGTGATTCGGCGGCCGAGATGATCGACGCGACGGTCGTCACCGCCAACTGGTTCGAGATCGTGGGCGTGGACGCGTCGATGGGTCGCACGCTGACCGCCGCGGCCGACGGCGGTGGCCAGCCGTCGGTGGTGCTGAGCCATGCCGCCTGGCGCGACCGCTTCGGCTCCGACCCGTCCGTCCTCGGCTCGATCATCCGGCTGGACGGGCAGGCGTACACCGTCGTCGGCATCGGACCCGAGGGTTTCGGTGGCCTGCACTTCGGCAGCGAGATCGAGGCGTGGGTGCCGGTCGAGGCGTACACGCGGCTGCACCCCAACGTCGAGGATCCGTTCGGCGATGGTGAGCTGTGGATGTTCGCGCTGGCGCGGCTGGAGAACGGCGTCGACCCGGAGGCCGCGGCCGCGGCGCTCTCGCCGATCGGCGAGCGCACGCCGCTGCCGCTGCCCGAGATGGCGTCCACCGCGACGCTGCTCGAGCCGATCACGCGCATCCCCGGCGGCACGCGCACGGAGGCGACGCGCTTCATGACCATGTTCTTCGTCACCGCGCTGCTCGTGCTGCTGATCGCCGGCACCAACGTGACGGGCATGCTGCTGGCGCGGGCGACCGGTCGTCGTCGCGAGATCGCGATCCGGGTCGCGGTCGGCGCCGACCGCGCGCGCGTGGTTCGCCAGCTGGTCACCGAGGGGCTGCTGCTGTTCGTGCTCGGCGCGGCAGCCGCGCTGCTGCTCTCGCACTGGTCGCTGGACGCGCTGCCGGGCCTGCTGCCGTCGGGCGCGGGCAACGCACTGTCGGACGTCGGACTGGACGGCCGCGTTCTGGGCTTTGCGCTGCTGATGGCGCTGCTGGCCGGCGTCAGCTTCACGATCCTGCCGGCCATGCAGGTGTCGCGGACGGACCTGGTGCCCGCGCTCAAGGACGGCACCACGGGCGCGGGCAGCGGCCGGATGCGCATGCGGCGCACCTTCGTCGTCACGCAGGTGGCCGTGTCGTTCCTGCTGCTGATCGTGGCCGGCCTGTTCGTGCGCACGCTGCAGCGCAGCTTCTCGACGGACGTGGGCTTCGAAGCGGAGGGCGTCGTGGTCGCGCTGGTGGATCCGGCGGCCCAGGGGTACGACGTGGCGGCCGGCCGCGACCTGGCGCGGCGGCTGCTCGAGCGCGTGAGCACGCTGCCCGGCGTCGAGTCGGCCGCGCTCGCGCAGTTCCCGCCGATGTCCGGCTGGACCACCAACACCTCGTACGTGCCGAGCGAACTGGCGGGCGACTCCGCGGCCCATCGGCTGTCCGACTACACGGTGATCGGCGCCGGCTACTTCGACGCGCTGCGTGTGCCCTTCCTGGCCGGCCGCGACTTCGACGGTCGCGACACCCCGGAATCGCCGCGCGTGGCCATCGTGAACCAGGCGTTCGTCGACAGCGTCTTCGGCGGCGGCAGCGGCGTAGGCCGGCGCGTGCAGGCGGACGACGGCGCGGTCTTCGAAGTCGTCGGCGTGGTCGCCACGACCAAGTACCGCGACATGCGGGACGACCAGCGGCCGTTCCTGTTCCAGGCCTACACGCAGGTGGAGCCGGAGCGCTACACACTGGTCGCGCGCGCCGCGGGTGATCCCGCCGTGGTGCTGACCGGCATGCGCGACGCGCTGCGAGAGGTGGACCCCGAGCTGGCGCTGCAGCGGCCGCAGCGGCTGGCCGAGGCCATCCAGGAGCAGCTGTTCCCGCAGCGCTTCGCCGCGATCATGGTCGGCATGTTCGGCGTGCTGGGGATGCTGCTGGCCGCGATCGGGCTGTACGGCGTGCTGGCCTACCACGTCGGCCAGCGCACCCGCGAGATCGGTGTGCGCATCGCGCTGGGGGCCCGCGCCGAGCACGTGCTGCGCATGGTGCTGCGCCACGGCATGCTCGTGGCCGTCGCGGGCGTGCTGTTCGGCCTGATCGCGGCGGTCGCGGCCACGCGCCTGATCGGCTCCATGCTGATCGGCGTCAGCGCGACCGACCCGCTGACGTTCCTGATCGTGCCGCTGGTGCTGCTTACCGTCGCCTTCGCGGCGAGCTGGGTGCCGGCGCGCCGCGCCACGCGCGTCGACCCGACGATCGCGCTGAGGTCGGAGTGATGCGCATGCGCGGCCCGACGCGCACCGGCGGCGCGGCGCGCTTCGGTGGGCCGGCACGCAGCGGCGGTGCGGAGCAGAGCGGGGCGCCTGCGCGGGCGGTTCGAGTGCTGCGCTGGCTGGCGCTGCGAGCGCCGGCGCCGCTGGCGGCGGCCGCGCTGGCCGCTGCGCCGCTGCTCGCCCAGGAGACGCATGCGGCAGGGGTGCAGGTCACGGCGAGGGCGCAGGAGACCCTGACCCTGCAGCAGGCGCGTCGCATCGCGCTGGAGCGCAGCCCCGCCCTGGCCGCCGCGGCCGCGCGCGCCGACGCGGGCGATGCCGGCCGCTGGGAGGCCTGGGGCGCGCTGGTGCCGACCGTGCGCGTCTCGGTCGGCGCGGAGCAGTCCGGCGTGCTCCAGCGCACGGCCACCGATCCGGTCACGGGTGGCATCGTCTCGCTGCCCGACTCGCTGGTACGCGAGCACCAGTCGTTCGGCACCACCGCAGCGCTGACGCTGGGCTGGACCGTGTTCGACGGCGGCCGTCGCATCGCCGGCATCCGCCAGGCAGGCGACGAGTCGCGCGCGCTGGACCTGGCGCTGAGCGCGGCCGCCGTGCGCGCGCAGGCCGGCGCGACCATCGCCTTCCTGGACGCGCTGGAGGCGGAGGCGCAGCTCGAGGTGCGCCGCGCCGAGGTCGAGCGGGCCCGCGCGCTGTCACAGGCCGCCGCCACCCGCTTCGAGCTGGGAGAGGCGCCGGAGATCGACGCGCTGCAGGCGGCCATCGCGCTGAGCGACGCCGAGCTGGCGCTCGAGGAGGCCGCGATCGACGCCGATGCGGCGCGGCTCGCGCTCATGGAATACCTTGGTGCCGAGGACGACGGCGTCGCGCTCGTCGCCGGCGCGGACGACGTGCCGCCGGCCAGCGCCGAGGAGCTGCGCGCGTGCGTCATGCGGCGCAGTCCGGAGATCGCATCGCTGGAGGCGACGCTGCACGCGGCCGAGCGCCGCGCGGGCGCGTGGAAGCTGTCGCTGCTGCCGACCGTCGGCGTGGGCGCGACGTGGGCGCGCAGCGAGTTCGGCCAGTCGCGCGACGCGTTCACGGCCGACCCGCGCAACACGCAGGCGTACTACAGCCTGTCGCTCTCGTGGTCGCCGCTGGCGCAGCCCGGCCAGTGGGCCGGGGAGCGGACGCGCGCACGGGCCGCCGCGGCCGAGGCGCGCGCGCGGCTGGACGAGCGCCGCTACGAGATAACACGCGAGGTCGAGGAAGCGCTCGGCCGGCTGGAGCGCGCCGAGTCGATGCAGCGGCGCGTGGAGTTGAACACCGAACTGGCGCGTCGCCAGCGCGAGCAGGCCGCCGAGCGCTACCGCCTGGGCCTCAGCACGCTGGCCGAGGCGCTGCAGGCCGAGAGCCTGGCCCGCACCGCCGAGCACCACGCGCTGCAGGCCCGCTGGGCGCGCCAGCGCGCCATCGCACAGCTGGAAGCGGCCGGGGGCCTGGCGGCCGGGGACTGCGGCAACGGCGGCAACGGCGGCAACGGCGGCAACGGCAGCAACTGAGCAACAGCAGCAACTGAGCAACAGCAGCAACAGCGGCAACTGAGCAACAGCGGCAACTGAGCAACAGCGGCAACTGAGCAACAGCGGCAACTGAGCAACAGCGGTTGCCGTGGTTGCTGTGGTTGCTGTGGTTGCTGCAGTTGCTGCAGTTGCCGCCGTTGCCGCGCCATCGCTCCGAGCGCGAAACCGCCCGATCAACCACACGCATGGACCAACACCCGAGCCAGCTGCGCATCCTGGTCGCCGACGACCAGCCCGACATCCTCCAGGCCCTCCGCCTCCTGCTCAAGGCGGAGGGCTTCGACGTGCGTACGGCCGCATCCCCGCGCGACGTCGCCGCGGCGGTCGGTGAGACGGACTTCGATGCGCTGCTGATCGACCTGAACTACACGCGCGACACGACGTCCGGGAAGGAGGGGCTGGACCTGCTCGCGCGGCTGCAGGCGGTGCATCCGGACCTGCCGGTCGTCGTCATGACCGCGTGGGGCAGCATCGAAGGTGCGGTGGAGGCGGTGCGGCGCGGCGCGCGCGACTACGTCGAGAAGCCGTGGGACAACACGCGGCTGCTGGCCACGCTGCGCGCGCAGGTGGAGCTGCGCCGCGCACTGCGCGCGGCGTCGCGGGACGGCGGTCCCGACCACACCGCGCGCCCCGCCTTCATCGCCGAGTCGCGCGGCATGCGCGACGTGATCGCGATCCTGGAGCGCGTCGCGCCGTCGGACGCCAACGTGCTGATCACGGGGGAGCACGGCACGGGCAAGGAAGTGGTCGCGCGCACGATCCACGCTAAGTCGCTGCGCGCCCGCAAGCCGCTCGTCACGGTGAACGCGAGCGGGCTCTCGCCGGGCGTCTTCGAGAGCGAGCTGTTCGGCCACGTGAAGGGCGCGTTCACGGACGCGAAGACCGACCGCATCGGCTACTTCGAGATGGCCGACGGCGGCACGCTGTTCCTGGACGAGATCGGCGACATGCCGGTCGGGCTGCAGGCCAAGCTGCTGCGCGTGCTGCAGACGGGCGAGTTCCAGCGCGTCGGCTCGGGCACGCCGCGTCGCGCGGACGTGCGTGTGATCGCGGCGACCAACGTCGACATCGCCGGGGAGGTGCGCGCCGGCCGCTTCCGCGAGGACCTGCTTTACCGCCTGAACACCGTCGAGCTGCGCCTGCCGCCGCTGCGCGAGCGCCGCGAGGACATTGCGCCGCTGGCGCGCCACTTCCTCGAGCGCAGCGCGTCGCGCTACGGCCGCGACATCGTCGGCTTCGACGCCGACGCGATGCAGGCGCTGCTCGGCTACCGCTGGCCGGGCAACGTGCGGGAGCTCGAGCACGCGATCGAACGGGCCGTGCTGCTGGCTCGCGGCCAGCGCATCGCCGCGGGCGACCTGTCGCTCGGTCAGAGTGCCGCCGCGCCGACCACCGCCGCCGACGAGCTGGAGGCGCTGCCGCTCGAGGAGGCGGAGCGCTACCTGATCCGTCGCGCGCTCGAGCGGCACGACGGCAACGTCAGCGCCGCCGCCGAGGCGCTCGGCCTGAGCCGCAGCGCCTTGTATCGCCGCCTCCAGCGCTACGGTTTGTGAACCACGACCGCCGCGTCCTGCTGCTCGCGCTGGCCGGCGGTGCGCCCGCGCTCGCGCTCGCCGCTTGGTACGTGTGGAGCGATGACGGCATCGCGCCCGTCACGCGCATGGTCGTGCTCGGCCTGCTGCTGGCCGCCTGGATCGGCGCCGCGCTGGCCGTGCGCGCAACGGTCGTCCGGCCGCTGCAGACGCTGGCCAACGTGCTGGCCGCGCTGCGCGCCGAGGACTACTCGACCGACCCGCGCGGCGCGGACCGCAGCCACGCGCTCGGCCTCGTGCTGCACGAGGCGCACGCGCTGCGCGAAGTTCTGCGCGACCGCCGGCTGCGCGCGCTCGAGGCCACGGCGCTGCTGCGTACGGTCATGGCCGAGATCGACGTCGCCGTGCTCGCGTTCGACGAGGCCGGCGAGCTCCGCCTGCTGAACCGTGCGGCCGAGGAACTGCTCGGCCGGCCGTCGTCCCGTGCGGTAGGCGCATCCGCCGCCGAGCTCGGCCTCGACTTCGCGCTGGCCGGGGAGGCGCCGCGCGTGCTGGAGCACGACATCGCCGGACACCCCGGCCGCTGGGAGCTGCGCCGCGGCGAGTTCCGGCAGGGCGGCCGCAGCCACACTCTGGTCGTGCTGACAGACCTGACACGCGCCCTGCGCGAGGAGGAGCGCGAGGCGTGGAAGCGGCTGATCCGCGTGCTCAGTCACGAGATCAACAACAGCCTGGCCCCCATCCGCAGCCTGGCCGACTCGCTGCGCGCGCTGCTCGAGAAGCAGCCGCCGCCCCCAGACCGCGACGACGATCTGCGCCACGGCCTCGAGATCGTCGGCCGCCGCGCCGAATCGCTGCAGCGCTTCATGACCTCCTACGCCCGCCTCGCACACCTGCCGCCGCCGAAGATGGAGGAGGTGGACGTCGGCCCGATGGTGGAACGCGTCGCACGCCTGGAGACGCGTCGCAAGGTCGATATCGAGATGGGCGAACCCGTGACCATCCGCGCCGATCGCGACCAGCTCGAACAAGCCCTGATCAACCTCGTCCGCAACGCCGTCGATGCCATGGATGAGGCGGGTGGCAACGGCGGCAACGGCGGCAACAGCGGCAACAGCGGCAACAGCGGCAACGGCGGTGACGGCAGTGACGGCAGTGACGGCAGTGACGGCAGTGACGTGGTAATCGGCTGGAGCCGCACCGGGTCCGTGGTCGAAATTCGAGTGGTCGACGGCGGCACGGGGCTGCCGGACAGCGGTAATGTCTTCGTGCCATTCTTTACGACCAAGCCGAACGGCACCGGTATCGGGCTGGCCCTCAGCCGCCAGATCGCGGAAGCGCACGGCGGCTCGCTGTCGCTCGAGAACCGCGGCAACGGCGCCCCGGGCTGCATGGCGAGGCTCGTGCTTCCGGTGGGCTGAGCTTGCTGCGCGGCCGGAGCGGCTGTCGGATTCGACCTCCGCCATCCCGGCGCTCGAACGCGATGCCGGCGCGACATTGGTAGTGTCACCGGCGATCCGCCCGCGGCTCGAGCTTCGTTGCCGTCGAAGCTCGGCTCAAGCCATTGCTGACCTGCAACCGGGCAGACGTTTCAGCGCGGCGGCCCGACGGATCGAACAGGAGCCGACCCGCGCCGACCGCGAAGCTCGAACAGTCGGTCGAGCGCCGCGAGCAGTACCAATGTCCCGCTGGAGAGGAGTTCGGGCGCCGGCAAGCCGCAGGCCACAGGACCAGGAACAACATGAAACCCCGCCGCCAGACGGTCAGAACGAAGCCACCTCGCGCAGGTATCGGTCGTACGACGTGACGCCCGGCGCGTCCGGCGTCCAGCCGCGGAACGGGCGGTCGGACCAGAAGCACTCGGTCGCGTCGGCCTCCGGCGCGCCCGGCACGGCGCGGCCGCCTACGCAGCCGTCGCCGCCGATCGGGCGGGCGCGGCTGCCGAGGTCGCCCTCGGCGCGGACGGGGAAGCGCACGCGCACGGACTGGCCGTCGCAGCTGTCGATCGCGCCGTGGCCGCGGTCGCAGGCGGCGCGCGACGGGTAGTTCGCGTTGCGGCCGGCGGCCACCCACACCACCGGCGCGCCGCGCGCGCGGCCGTCCAGCCACTCGAACGGGTCCAGATCGTTGCCGCGGAACCAGCGGCAGCCGCGCGGGCGAAAGCCGAAGCAGTGCGCGGACAGGAACACGCCGACGGTGCGCCATGCGCCCGCAGCCGCGGGCTCCACGTCGATCAGCACCAGCTCCGAATCGCCCGCGTGCGGGTCGCAGTTCACCCACGGCAGCAGGCATTTCGCGCCGCGCCACCCGCAGTCCATGAAGTACGCCGGCAGGTACGCGATGCGCACCGCGCCGTCCCCGACCGGCTGCACCGCGTGCAGCCAGCCGCCGCCCGGGAGACCGTCCAGCGGCTGCCCCTCGCAGCCGCGCCGCTGCACCACCATCAGCGGCGCGAACGCACGCGCCAGCTCCAGCTCACAGCCGTCCGCCAACCCGTCCTCGTCGGCATCGGATCCGGAGGAGCAGTCCGCAACGCCGAACTCGAGCCGCACGCCCGCGTCCTGCGCCGCCGCATCGGGAGCCGCCAACAGTGATGCAAGGCAGGTGGTCAGGAGTAGCAGTCGTGTGAACATGACAGCAGGATAGAACCCGATCGCCGCTTTCGTCGACAATGCCCACCCGTAAATCCCGGTGCGGCACGCGTCGGACGCCGCGAACCCCGCGGCTGCGCAACTCGCGCCGCGTCCGCAGCCGCCACACCTTCCGCCATGCTCGACCTCGCCATCGTGCTCGCCTTCGTCGCGTATGCGATCAGCAACGGGCTTCGCTCGAGAAGACGCGCGTCCGAGTCTCTCGACGAGTACTTCCTCGCCGGCAAGTCGCTGAAGGGCTGGCAGGCGGGCACCAGCATGGCCGCCACGCAGTTCGCGGCCGATACGCCGCTGCTCGTGACCGGGCTGATCGCGACTGCGGGCGTGTTCGCGGTGTGGCGGCTGTGGATCTACGGCATCGCGTTCCTGCTCATGGCGTTCGTCTTCGCCGCGCACTGGCGCCGCGCGGGCGTGCTGACCGACGCGGAACTGACCGAGATCCGCTACTCCGGCCGCGGCGTGCTGCCGCTGCGCGTGCTCAAGGCGGTCTACTACGGCACGGTCATCAACTGCGTGGTGCTGGCGATGGTGCTGGTCGCCGCCGTGCGCATCGCCGAGGTGTTCCTGCCCTGGCACACCTGGCTGCCCGCCGGGCTGTTCGCGCCCGTGCGCGCGTTCGTCGAGTGGAGCGGCGTCGTCATCGCGTCGGGCGTGACCGGCATCGAGCCCGTCGTCGCGACGACGAACAACTTCATCAGCATCGTCGTCATCGTCGCGTTCACCGCGCTGTACTCGATGACGGGCGGGCTGCGCTCCGTGGTCGCGACCGACGTGGTGCAGTTCGCGCTGGCGATGGTCGGCACCGCGGTCTACGCCTGGGTCGCGGTCGACGCCGCGGGCGGAGTCGGCGGCCTGTTCGGCGGCCTGGCGACGCTGTACGGCGATGCGCGCGCGAGCGGCATGACGTCCTTCGTGCCGCCCGCCGACGAGGCGATCGGCGCGTTCCTCGTGCTGATCGGGCTGCAGTGGCTGTTCCAGATGAACAGCGACGGCACCGGCTACCTGGCGCAGCGGATGATGGCGTGCGAGACGATCGACGACGCCAAGACCGCGGGCGTCGTGTTCGCGTGGCTGCAGATCGTGTTGCGCAGCCTGTTCTGGCTGGCGATCGCCGTCGCGCTGCTCGTGCTCTACCCGTTCGCCGCGGGCGATGCGGCCGCGGCCGACTTCGCCGCGCGGCGCGAGATCCTGTTCGTGATCGGCATCGACGAGATGCTGCCCGCCGGCGTGCGCGGCCTGATGCTGACCGGCCTGCTCGCCGCGCTGGCGTCGACCGTGGACACGCACCTGAACTGGGGCGCCAGCTACTGGAGCAACGACGTCTACCGCGAGCTGCTCGCGCGCCGCTGGCTGGGCCGCGAGCCCGGACGGCGCGAGCTGGTCGTGGTCGCGCGGCTGTCGAACCTGCTGATCGCGTTCGTGGTCATGGCCAACCTCGGCTCCATCCAGACCGCGTGGTTCGTGTCGCTGCTGTTCGGCGCGGGCATGGGTTCGGTGCTGGTCATGCGCTGGCTGTGGGAGCGCATCAACCTGTGGTCGGAGCTGGCCGCGATCGCCGTCTCGCTCGCGCTGGCGCCCGTGCTGCTGCTCGCCACCGACGACGAGTGGCTGCGCCTCGCCGCGATGGCCGCGGCTTCGACGATCGCGGCGATCGCCGTGACGTGGTTCACGCCGCGCACGCGCGACGACGTGCTGCAGACGTTCTACCGCCGCGTCGAGCCCGACGGCTGGTGGCCACGCACCGCCGCAGCCGTGGGCGAGCCGCCGCGCGCGCCGCTGGCGCGACTGAAGCACGGCCTGCTCATGACCGGCGTATGCGCCGCGTCGCTGTTCCTGACGCTGGTCGGCCTCGGCCGCCTGCTGCTCGCCGCGCCCGGTGACTCCGTCGCGCTGTCACTGGCCATGGCCGGCGCCGGCGTGGCGCTGGTGCCCTGGTGGTGGCGCGAAGGCGTGCGCCGCCGCTGGCGGCCGGAGGCCGGGCGGCTGGAGCGGGAGCCGGGGGACGGAACCTGATCCGCCGGCTCAGTCGATCGGCTCGAGCGTGACCCGGAACGGCTCCGACCGCGTCAGCTCCGCTGGCACCATGTCGTTGCAGTCGCGGCAGTAGCTGACCGGCAGGACGAGGTACATCGCGCCTTCCAGCGCCCCGAGGACCTGACCCGTCCCGTGCTCGCGGGCCTGGGGTCCTCGAATGCGCAGTGTCCACGTGCGCGACGCCCGGGGTAGAACGGCGAAATGCTCGTCGTGTCCCACGCAACCCCACGCGGCATTGAATGCGGACTCGAGCGCCTCGTCCGGCTGCGGCGGGCGATATACGCCGTAGATCGGCGTATCCCACTCGGGCGTGCACCGGTGGACGAAGACCACCCGGTTCGTGCGATTCACGAACGTCGCCTCGACCTCCAGTTCGTACTCCGCCCAGATGCCGGCGCCGCCGACGTGCCGCGCGACGTAGGTCGCCCGGTCCGTCAGCACGCCCGGCTCCGTCGACGGCTCCGACGGCGATCCGTCGCACGCGCCCGACGCCAGCATCGAAGCAAAGGTCACCGCAGCGAACGCTGAACGCGTCATCGCTCCTCCTGGATCTGAATGCTCAAAGCCCAACGCCTACAGCCGTATCCCGAGCGTGATGCCCAGCACCGACACGGGCTGCTCGAGATCCGTCAGCAGCACACCGCCCGTCGCCTCGCCGTCGATCTCCATCTCGCCGAACGGGTAGTAGCGCGCCGCCAGCTCCCAGCGGTCGAACGCGACGATGCCGCCGCCGAACGCGAAGGCCAGACCGGTCGCCAGATCGAACTCGGCGCCGCCGCCGCCGCTCAGCTCCATGTCGCCGGGCTGGAAAAACACCGCGCCGAGCTGCGCCGCGGCGAACACGCCCAGCCCCGGCACCGTCGCCGGCAGGTCGTAGCGCAGGCCGGCCAGGACCGGCACGATCCAGTAGCCGTCCCGCTCCAGCGTGATGGGCCCGCCCGGTCCGGCCAGACGGGTGTCCTCCGCGCCGTTGACGAACAGGTCCACGGAAGCGATGCCGGACAGCCCTGCCGCGGGCAGCCCCAGCCCGCCCTCGAGCCCGACCGTGAAGCCGGTCTCGGCGAAGCCCGCACGCTCGCCCTCCTCGCTGCCGAAGTCGTCGGTCGGCAGCGCGAGGCCGCCGCGTACGCCGAAGTCGATCTGCGCCGCCACCGTGGCGGGCGCCGCGGCAACCAGCACTGCTGCGATCAGGGCTCTCATCATGCTCCGGGGTTCTGCATCGACACCGACGGCCGTCACGTCACTCGCTCGTACACGTACGCGCCGCGACACGTACGCGCCCCGACACGTTCTCACCCCAGCAGCTCCGACACCAGCCCGAAGGCAAGGGCGGCGAGGGTGAAGCCGGCCAGGATGCGCGGCAGCGTGTGCGTGCGCTGCACCAGCAGGTAGAACGTCAGCACGCCGCCGACCGGCGCGGCGAGCAGGTAGACCAGCACGAACGTGGTCACCGCCTCGCCCAGCCAGTCGTCCAGCAGCGCGTCGAGCGAAAACGCCTCGCCGGCCGAGAACAGCGGGCCGACCAGGGCCGGCACGACGTCGAGCAGCAGGAAGATCGCGCTGAAGACGGCGCCCAGCTCCACGTACATGCGCACCTCCGCGCGGTCCTTCGCGCGGAACGGCGCCCAGAACAGGCCGAACAGGCCGCGCAGCATCAGCACGGGCGGCGAGCCGGGCTCGTTCTGCCAGTAGAACAGCCGCAGTCGGTGCGTCCAGCGGGTCAGCGCGTTGAAGCCGGGCACGTCGTCCAGCCAGTCGGGGCCGGCGCCCAGTGCGATCATGATCGACAGCAGCGCCACGGCCGCGACCGCCTCCAGCGCGCCCTCGGAAACGCTGACCGCGCCGAGGCCCACGCCGGCGATGGCCAGCACGAGCAGGTCGCCCACCAGCCGAAGCGCCTTGCGCGCCCGCCCCTGCGCATGCCGCCGCTCGACCCAGGCGGGCGCGTGCTCCAGCTCCCCGGCGCGCAGCGGCGGCATGAACTTCAGCTCGATCGGCGGCTCGCCCGCCGCCTCGCGCCGCGCCTGCTCGTCGTTGTGCTCGCGCACCAGCCGGCCGACACGGAAGCCGTCCGTCAGCCACCAGACCAGCAGGCCGCCGCCCGTCATCAGCTGCGCGATGCCCGTGAACGGCCGCTCCAGGTAGAAGCGATGCACGCCCAGCCAGCCCAGCGCCGCCCACAGCAGGTACGCCAGCCAGCGCCGCTTGCGACCGTAGCGATACAGATCCGCCAGCACGTCGGCGGAGAAGTCGGGCTGAAGTGGCGGCGAGTGCGGGAGCTGGGGGGACGTTCCCACCATCAGGCCACCGCGATCACCAGCGCCGCGCCGGCCAGGGCCACGCCAGCCACCACGAGGCCGAAGGTGGTGATGATCCGCTTCGTCCAGTTGTGGCCACCGCCCGCCCGTCGTTCCGGATCCACCCAGCGGGAGGTGTAGCCCGCCGCGTCCTCGAGATCGCGATCGATCCCGAGGATCCTCCTTTCCGCGGCGTACTCCGCCGCGTAGACGCCGTATCTCTCGTTGTCCTTGTCGATCTTGGCGTTCGTCGCGGCCACGATCGCAGCAACCGCAACGACGACGAGGGCGAGGAACAGCAGAGCCAGCCAGGGGTCGGCGCTGGTCTCGGAACGCAGGCCGAGCAGCGCGCCGAACCCGACCACCACGCCGGAGAGCAGCGCGGTCAGCAGCTTGAATGCGTGGTCCGTGTGCGCGATCTCGGACTGATGGTAGGCGCGCATCCCGTCGAACGCCTCGCGCTTGTTCTGCTCATGGCTCGATCGACGTGCCGAATCGATCGTGCGGTCCCGCTCACTTCGGGCGTCTCGGTGACTTCCGTTCATGATCGCGCCAGTTCAGCTGTCTCGCAGCGCCGCCGTCAGCGTCCGGTCCAGCGCCGCGGCGAACGCCTGCTTCTCCTTCGTGCCATACGGCTTGGGGCCGCTGGTCTCGACGCCCGCGCTGCGCAGAGACTCCATGAAGTCGCGCATGGACAGCCGCTCGCGCACGTTCTCCTCCGTGAACCGCTCGCCGCGCGGGTCCAGCACCAGCAAGCCCTTGTCGACCAGATCGGCGGCCAGCGGGATGTCGGCGGTGATGGCCAGGTCGCCGGGCTCGGCGTGCTCGGCGATGAACCGGTCGGCCACGTCCGGCCCGCCCGGCACCCACTCGGCGCGCACGTGCGGGTTGTCCAGCGGCGTCGCCAGCCGCTGGTTCGCCACCAGCACGGTCTCCAGTTCCAGCCGTTTCGCCGCGCGGAACACGATCTCCTTCACGTCGCGCGGCGCGGCGTCCGCGTCGATCCAGATCCTCACTCCGCCCCCTCGGCCCGCGCCACGCGCACGCAGGCCAGCTGCCGCACCCAGCGCCCGTGGCGGAGATCGCCCTCGACGACGAGCTGCAACGGGCCCGCCTCCGCTTCCAGCGCCTCGCCGTCGACCGTGTGGGCCACGATCACGCGGCGCTCCGTGTACGCGGGATGCACTTCCGGCAGGGCGAGGACCACGGCGTAGCCGTCCGCGGCTTCGGCGACCAGGTACTCCAGCAGCCTTCCGCCGCGGGGGTGGCCCTCGTCCAGTACGCCCGCGCGAATCAGCAGGGTGTCCAGCCGCACGCCGGCGTACCGGTGCATGACGCCGTCGTGGCCCCGTTCCATGACGCTGTCCCAGGTCGAGGCCCGCAGCTCTTCCGCCTCGAAACGCCGCGGCTCGATGCCATGGCCGTAGACCAGCAGCGAGCCCGTGCCGCTCGGGGCGCAACCCTCGGGCGACTGCGCGGCCACTGGCGCGGGGGAGGCGAGAAGCAGGGACGCGGCGGCCAGCGCCATCGGCAGGTTCCTCAAATCGATTCCACCTCGTCCACCGTTCTCTCGTTGCGCAGATTGCCGGTATTCAGCGTGCCGGCCGGCTCGATCAGCATCACGTGCGTCTCCTCCGGCGCGACGGGCCGGTGCTCGACGCCGCGCGGCACCAGGATCGCCTGCCCCGGCCCCAGCCACACCTCCCGATCGCGGAACTGCATGAGCAGCCGCCCTTCGAGCACGATGAACAGCTCGTCCTCCGCCTCGTGCCGGTGCCAGACGAACTCGCCGCTCAGCTTGGCCAGCTTGACGTCGGTGTCGTTCACGCGCGCGATGCGCTTCGGCGTCCAGTGCTCGTCGAACGAGGCGAGCTTGCCGGCGAGGTCGATCGGTTCGTGGTCGGGCATTGCGATGACGGGGAAGGGGGGTGACCCAGTATCGGCCCGGCTCGGCCCGCCCGCCAGCGCTCCGCCGCCCCGGCCCGAAGCTTGAAGCGGATTCGTGGGTCTGTAATCCGGACTGCCGTGGTGGTGCGATGGCGCCGCTGCGTGCATTCTGGTGGGGCGGCCGACGGCGGCCCGCTTCGTACCCGAACGCGACGACGATGCCTCGGGAGCTGAGACCGAGAGAAACGCAGGAACTGCTGCGCCTGCTGATCGAGGCCGTACGGGACTACGCGATCTTCGCGCTGGACCCGGAAGGCTACATCCTGACGTGGAACCCGGGCGCACAGCGCTTCAAGGGCTACACGGCGGACGAGATCGTCGGCCAGCACTTCTCGATCTTCTATCCGCCGGAAGACATCGAGTGGGGCAAGCCCGCCTGGGAGCTGGTCGTCGCCGCGCGCGAGGGCCGCTTCGAGGACGAGGGCTGGCGCCTGCGCAAGGACGGCACGCGCTTCTGGGCCAACGTCGTCATCACCGCGCTGCGCGACGAGACCGGCGAAGTGGTCGGCTTCGGCAAGGTCACGCGCGACCTGACGGAGCGGCGCGCCAACGAGAAGCGCGCGATCGAGGACGCGCGCCGCCTGGCCGAGGTCGAGGCCGCCAACCGCGCCAAGGCCGAGTTCCTGGCCGCGATGTCGCACGAGCTGCGCACACCGCTCAACGCCATCGGCGGCTACGTCGAGCTGCTCGAGAACGGGCTGCGCGGCCCGCTGAACGAGCAGCAGGTGGAGGACCTGCGCCGCATCCGCCGCAGCCAGCAGCACCTGCTCTCCATCATCAACGACCTGCTCAACTTCAGCCGTCTCGAGGCCGGCTCGGTCAGCTACCGCATGGAGGACTTCGACCTGTCCACGGCGATCGAGGCGGTGCGCGTCATGATCGAGCCCATGGCGGCCCCCAAGGGGCTGGCCGTGAAGTGGCGCTCCGAAGACGGCGATCTGGTCGCGCACGCCGACCTGGCCAAGGTCGAGCAGATCCTGCTCAACCTGGTCGGCAATGCGGTGAAGTTCACGGCGGCCGGCGGCACCATCACGGTGTCGCACGGGCCCGCGGGCGAGCGGCGGGTGTTCATCACCGTCGCCGACACGGGCGTCGGCATCCCCCCCGAGCAGCTGGAGACGATCTTCGAGCCGTTCGTGCAGGTGGGCCGCTCGCTCACATCGCAGCACGAGGGCGCGGGTCTGGGGCTGGCCATCTCGCGCGACCTGGCCCGTGCCATGGGCGGCGACCTGTCGGCGGAGAGCCGCGTCGGGGAAGGCTCGGCGTTCACGCTGTGGTTGCCGCGCCCCTAGTCCTTTACAGCCCGAACTGTCGCAGGTGGTGGTCCGCGTGCCGGTAGGCGTAGCGGCCCACCTCCCCCGGCCGCATCGGCCCCCAGAGGTGGTGCGGCCTGAGCCCCGCGCCGTCCGTCGCCGCGACCCGCTCCAGCAGCGCCTTCAGCTCCGCGCGGTCCCGCTCGAAGTCCACCGGCGGCGTGCCGTCCCGCTGCTGGTCCAGCTCCGGCGCCGTACGCACGCCGTGCGGCCAGCGGAACGGCAGCGTGAACGCCACGAAGCGCACCACGCGCCGCTGCATCGTCTCGCGCCGGGCCGGGCCCGTGCGCTCGCCCAGCGTCGCCCGCAGCGCGTCGCTCAGATGGCAGACCGCCTGGTGCGGCGTCATCCGCCCCCACTGCCGAGGCGAGCCCGCTTCCAGCCGGTCGATGCGAGCGAGCAGCCGCTCGCGCTGGGCGGGGTCGAAGACCGTCTTCAGGATCGCCATGGGCCAGCCGCTACTCCTCGCCGAGCAGGATGCGCGCGACCCGGCCGGCGATGCCGCCGTGGCCCACGCCACCGGTGTTGCCCAGCACCGCCACGGCGATGCCTTCGTCGGGCAGCAGGATCAGCATCGCGGTCGCGCCCATGGAGCCGCCGCTGTGCGAGACGGCGCGCCGGCCGGCCAGCTCGCCGACGCCCCAGCCGAGACCGTAGGACGGTCCCCCCTCCGGCGTCTGCCGCGACCACATCTCGGCGCGCGTCGAGTCGGCCAGCACGTCGCCGCGTGCGAGGCCGAGCGCGAAGCGGACCAGGTCGGCCGTCGTCGCGACCAGCCCGCCGCCCGCCCACTTGTTGCTGTTGTCCACGACCGGCGCCGGGCGCACCGAGCCGTCGTCGTCGCGATCGTAGAAGCGAGCCAGGTGCGCGATGCTGGAGTCGCGCCACTCCGGCTGCATCCGCTCGAGGCCGAGCGGCCGCACCACCTCGTCGCGCAGGATGCGCACCCAGTCACGCGCCGGGTCCGCCGCGTCCGTCACCGCGCTGACCACCGTCCAGCCGTACGTCGAGTAGCCGTATGCGCTGCCCGGCTCGAACAGCAGCGAGTCCGCCCAGAACACGGCCATCGGCGCGAACACGTCGTCGTAGCGCACGTCGCTGGCGAACTCGTTGCCGCGGTAGTGCCGCACGCCAGCCGTGTGCGACATCAGCTGCCGCGTGGTGATGTGCGCGTTGTGCGAAGGGTAGTCCGGCAGGTACGTCGAGATCGGCGCGTCCAGGTCGATCAGCCCGCGCTCGACCAGCGCCATCGCCATCACCGCCGCCACCGGCTTGGAGATCGAGCCGATGCGCGAGACCATGCGCTCGTCCGCCGGCACGCCGTTCTCCCGGTCCGCCATGCCGAAGCCGCCCGCCCACGCCAGCTCGCCGTCCATCGCGAACGCCGCCGACAGTCCCACCACACCCGACGTGTCCTCATGCACGCGCAGCGCCTCGATCGCACGCTCGATACGCGACGCGCGGTCGTCGCCGAGCGACACCCCGAGCGGGACCTGCTGGGCGGAAATCGGCGCGGCGAGCAGCAGCGTCAGCGCGAACGCCGACAGGGAACCGCACGGCCGGGGCATACGGGTCATGGTCATCTCCCGGAGGAAGGTACGACGACGGGGAGCAGACCGGCGCCGTACGCCAGCCTGCTCCCCGTACAATCTGCGTCATCCGGCCGGGCGGCGCCCGGTCGGGATCAGCAGTCGATCGACTCGTTGGTCACGCACTCCTGCCGCGGGATCGGCAGGTAGTCGATGATCGGCACCACCGTGATCACGCTGCCCAGTCTGCGCACGTCCTCCCAGCGCAGCCCCTGCAGGTACAGCTCGTAGTGCCGCTCGTAGGCGATCTGCGCCAGCAGCTCCGCCTCCGAGTCCAGCGCCGTGGCCGGCAGCGCCGGCAGCGCGGCGACCGGCTCGTCCAGCGCGGACGTGGTCTGCGTGCGCACCTCGTTGATCAGGTCGGCCGCCTCCGGGTAGTCCATCAGGCGCGTGTACGCCTCCGCCTTGATCAGCTTCATCTCGTCCGGCAGGTAGACCGGGATCGAGGCGTCCGGATCGTTGTAGCGGCCGAACGGCAGCAGCAGCGAGTCGGGGTTGCCCGTGGTCGGCGTCGCGCTCACGTCCACCCAGTACGCCAGCCGGCCGTCGCCCGCCTCGGCATCCGTCACGTAGCTGGCCAGCGGCTGCACGTAGATGCCCAGGTTGAAGATCGGGTTGATGTCCGGGCTGGGGTACGTGAAGAACGACATCCGGTTCAGGTCCACACGGTCCGCCGCCGTGATCGCCTCGGCGTAGTTGCCGTCGAACAGGTTGTAGCGCGCCAGCATGGCGTTGATCACGTCCTCGGTGTGGAACGAGGACGGCACCACGCGGTTCATGTAGATGGTGGACGCGCCCGCACCCGGGAAATCCAGCCGCGCCGCCTCCAGCAGCGCGAGCACCGAGTCCATCACCACGGCGCGCGGCTCGAGCGGCGGGTTCTCCGCGTCCAGGTCCAGCACCGCCTCCCCGTAGTGCAGCACGGCGGAGCCCAGCGCCATGCCCATGTAGAGCCGCGCCAGCGCCGAAATCGATGCCTCGGTCGCCGCGTCGAAGCCCACGTCGTCCACGCGGTCCAGGATCGTGCTGGCCGTGCGCAGCACGAGGTACGTGTTCTCGAACGGCTCCTCGACCACGCCGTAGTCGTCCAGGATGTCCGCGGCCGGGCCGGTGAACAGCGCCCGGTACGACAGCAGCGAGCCGGTGGTCGTGCCCAGTTCGTCCGTCACCAGCGCGGGCGCCTGGATCAGCTCGTCGAACTCGCCTGCATAGAGATCCTGCATGCCGACGGCGAGGGCGATGACGCCGGCCTGATCGGCCAGCACCTCCTCCTCCGTCAGCGCGTTGGGGTTCTCCACGTCCAGGTCGCACGCCGCCAGCGGCAGCAGGACCAGGGGCAGCATACGCATCAGTCGTGACTTCATGACGATCGCTCCCGATCGGAGTCCATTCCAGTTATGCCGGTGTCCCATCGCGAGGCCCATCACAGCGACAGGTCCAGGCCCACGATGAACGTCCGCGGGATCGGCGTGGTCGCGAAGTCGACGCCGCGCGCGACCGTGTTGCTGGAGAACAGGTTGACCTCCGGATCGACGCCGCTGTAGTCGGTCCACGTGTACAGGTTGCGACCGGCCAGCCGCACGGCCGCCTCACTGGCGAAGCCGCCCAGCCAGCTCGGGTCCAGTTCGTAGCGGATCGCGACCTCGCGCAGCTTCACGAAGCTGCCGTCCTCGACGTACTCCTCGTAGTTCGAGATGCGGCCCGCGTTCAGCGCGTACTGGATCGGCGGCAGGCTGGGGTCGTTCTTGCGCTCGATCGCACGCCGGATCTCGTCCTCCAGCACCGCGTCCGAGCCGAAGTACTCGGTGATGCGGCGCGTGAAGTTGGCCACGTCGTTGCCGAAGCGGCCTTCCAGCAGCACGTCGAACTGCAGCCGCTCACCCACGTGCAGCGTGTTGCCGAACGCCGCGACGTAGTCGGGGTTCGGATCGCCCAGGATGCTGAACTGGCTGCTGCGCGCGCCTAGCCCGGTGGCCGGGTCGATCACGATGTCGCCGCTCGCGTCGCGCTCGTAGCCGCGGCCGTAGAACACGCCGATCGGCTGACCCTCGACCACCACGTTCAGGTAGCGGGTCTGCAGCGTGTCGGCGTCGGTCAGCAGCTCCTCGACGTTGTTCTCGTTGTGGCCGAGCGACAGGCGCGACGTCCACATGAAGTCGCCGCGGTCCAGGTTGACCGTGTTCAGCGCCAGCTCGAAGCCCTTGTTGCTGACCTCGGCCACGTTCTGGAACTGCTGCTCCGCGCCCGAGCTCAGCGGCTGCGGCACGCTCAGCACCAGGTCGGTGGTCAGGCGGTCGTAGTAGGAGAAGACCACCTCCAGCCGGTCGTCCAGCAGGCCGGCGTCGAAGCCCAGCTCCCACTCGCGCTGCCGCTCCGGCTTCAGGTCCGGATTGCCCAGCGTCACGCTCGGCACGTAGCCCGGCCGGCCCGCGTACACCACGTCGAAGTAGTTGTCGAAGCGCAGGTACGCGCCCGGCGGCTGGCCGCCCGTCTCGCCGTACGCCGCGCGCAGGCGCAGCGTGCTGAACACGTCGCCGACCACGGACTCCGTGAAGTACGGCTCCTGATGCAGCAGGTACGACGTGTTGACCTTGGGGAACAGCTGCCAGCGCTGGTCGGCGCCGAACGCGGAGGAGCCCTCCACGTTCAGGCCCGCCGTCAGGAACAGCTTGTCGCTGAAGCCCAGCTGCTCCTGGATGAAGCCGCCCACCGTGCGGAACTCGGAGACGGACTCGCTGGCGAACTGGTTGGCGCCACCCACGATGTCCTGCCCCGGCGCCAGGTCGGTCGCGCTGGCGACCACCACGTTGGCCTCGTTGCTGGTGTAGCGGAAGCCGAGCGTGGTGCGCGTGTCGAACATGCCGCCCAGCATCCGGCCGTAATCGGCGGTCAGGTCGTGGTTCATCTGCCGCGACAGCCGGATCGGGTTCGTGATGTAGCCCGTGTCCTCCGGCCGCAGCGAGAACGGCGGCCGGTAGAACTCCGTCTCCTGACGGTAGTCGTCGATGCCGAAGAGGTAGTGGATCGTCAGGTCCTCGGCCGGCAGCGGCGTCCAGTCCGCGCTGGCGCTGCCGATGAAGCGCAGCACGTCCTCCGGCGCGCGCCAGTTGGCCAGCACGTCCAGCGGGTTGGAGTGGCCCGAGCCGACCAGCGGGCTGATCGGGAAGCGGCCCAGCACCGGATCGTAGCTGAAGTCGAACGACGTCGGGATGAAGATCGCCGCCGTCAGCACGCCGCCCGTGCCCTGCTCACCCTCCGGCACGAACGCGGCCTCCGTCTGCATCACGCTCAGGTTGATGTTGGCCGTCAGCTGCTCGGACATGATCTGCGTCAGCTTCAGCCGGCCCGTCAGCTTCTGGTAGTCCGAGCTCTCGATGATGCCCTGCTCGTCGTCCCAGCCGCCCGACACGTAGAACAGCGTGCCGCCCTGGCCGCCCGAGACCGACAGCTGGCTGGTCGTGCCGAAACCCGTGCGGTAGATCTCGTCCTGGATGTCGAAGCGCTCCACCGGCTGGCCGATCGAGTCGGCCGGCCCGAACGCCACGTCGGCCGCGCCCGCGAACGGGTAGTCCAGCAGGTCGTACGTGTCCGGCGTCTGGCTCCACGACAGCGCCGTCTTGAAGCGCACGCGCGTCTCGCCCTGCTGGCCGCGCTTGGTCGTGATGACGATCACGCCGTTGTTCGCGCGCGAACCGTACAGCGCCGCCGCCGCCGCACCCTTCAGCACCTCGATGCTCTCGATGTCGTCCGGATCGATGTCGGCCACACGGTTCGACAGTGCGGCGCCGCTCGTCGTCGCGTTCGCACCCAGCGAGACCAGCGCCGCGTCGTTGTTGTCCACCAGCACGCCGTCGATCACGTAGAGCGGCTCCGCACCGCCCAGGATCGAGTTGGTGCCGCGCAGCCGCACGCTGACGCCGCCGCCCGGCTGGCCCGAGTTCTCGCTGATCACCGCGCCCGTGACCTTGCCCTGCAGCGCCTGGTCGATCGCGATCGCGCCCGGCGCCTCCGCCACCGCCTCGCCGCGCACGCTCTCCACCGCGTTGCCCACGCGGCGCCGCTCGGAGACCACGCCCGCGCCCGTCACGACGAGCGCCTCCAGCGCGATCGCCGACGTTTCCAGCTCGATGGTGCCCAGGTCCACGAACCGCTGCGCGCCCAGCGCGATGTTGCGCGTGGCCGTGCGGTAGCCCAGCGAGCTGAACTCCAGCACGTAGCTGCCGGCATCCACCGGCGCCGCCAGCTGGAAGCCGCCATCGTCGCCGCTCACCGTGCCGAGCTGCGTGCCGCGCAGCACGATCTGCGCGCCCGGCACGGCCTCGCCACTGGACGCGTCGACCACCACGCCCCGCATCTGGTAGGGCTGGTCCTGCGCGGTTGCCGGCGCGGCGGCGAACAGCATGCCGCAGAGCGCGAGCAGCGCGCGCAGTCCCGCGCGACGGGATCGAAGTCCTTGCATCGACTTTGCTCCTGGGATGGAATGAATCCGGGCGGGGAAGTAGCAGGTACTCGGGCCAGAGTGGCCGCCGGCGAGGAGTTTTGTCAACCGGCATGTTGCGGCGATCGAACGCCGTTCGGCCGCTCGGCTATGGCGGGCGACTCCGGTTTCTCATTGCGACGCCGGCTCCAGCGCCGCGATCAGCCGCATGATCCGCATCGCCGTTTCCGCCTCCGGCCACGGCTGATCGGACGGGTTGTCGTACATGTACGTGTGATGCCGCCCGGCCTCCAGTGCCTCGACCTGTATCGAGATGCCGTCCAGAACCAGGGTCGGCGCGGGACTCAGCGTCGACGGATCGGGCAGGTCGTAGGCGCCCATCGCGCGCAGTCGCGACCGCACCTCGCCCCAGTCCGGCGCGCGGTCGTCGAAATCGATGCGGCACGCGAACAGCCACGAGCGGCCGTGCGTCGTGCCGTCGCTGTCGTGCGAGGTCCACTCCATTCCGGTGTGGGACTCGATGCAGCCGGCGCCGCCGGTTGCCCGCACCATTTCCTGGTGGAAGGAGGTCCACACGCTGTCCGCCGACGGATGCTCGCTCAGGTCGTACCAGTAGATCAGTTCGCCGAGCACCGCTTCGCCATCGTCGGTCAGGCGCAGCAGCGTGTTCGGAATGAAAACGCCGAACCCGATCCACGCGCGCAGCTCGTCCATCCCGGCAGGCAGCGTCGCCTCGCGCAGAGGTGGCAGCCCCATCGCGGCGACGAAGGGATCGGTCGCGAACGCGAAATCGGCTTCACCGCGCGGCGCGCCGGCCACGCCGTACGGCATCGCTCGCGGCGTCCATGCCGGGGCCTCGACGCCGCCGGAGACCTCGGTCGCCTGCGACACGTGCGCCGGTGGCGTCGCGCAGCCGGCAGCGATGACGATCGCGGCGCAGAGGGCGCCGGCCGCCTTGCCGCTCGACCACGTCGTCCGGAACTCGCGGCCGCCGAACGCGTGGTGCGTCCGGCGGAAGCGCGGGTCGCCGGTCAGGAACGCGAACGCACGCTCCATCGTCTCCACGTGCGTGCGGAACGCCGGCGATTCCCGGACCGAAGACCCGCGCGACTCCGTCGGCATCAGCGAACGACCAGCCGCCCCTCGTACGAGCCGCCCACGGCCACGATCGCGTCCGCGTCCAGCACGCCGGCGACGCCGTTCGAGAAGTGCACGTGCCCGGTGATCGCGCCGCCCACGTGCGTGACGCCCTGGTAGAGCCCCTTCGCCTCCGCCGGCTCGCCGTTCACCGTGCCGACGAAGTGCAGCTCCGACGTGAACACGTCGCGGTACGTGCCCGGCGGCGTCGTCGCGACCTGGTCGCACGGCGCGAAGATCAGCGCGGTCGTCGTGCCCGTCGCGGTGCCCTCGACGTCGCCCGAGAAGACCAGCATGCCGTCCACGACCAGGCGGCAGTTCCGCCCGACCGGCGTGAGCCGCAGCGTCGAGAAGTCGACGACCGCGTCGTAGGTGCCCGCGACCTCGGCGGGCACCGCCATCGCGAGCTGCACCGCGTGTGATTCCGGCGCCATCGGCTCGGCCACGCCGTCGGCGCAGGCGAGGGGGAGCAGGGTGAGAGGGAGCAGTACGGCCATGCGCGTGCGCTTCATGACGACCTCCTGGAAGGGGATGAGCCGGGGGCACCCCCAGTATCGGCGGTCGCGGCGCCGCGCACCATGCCGCCGCGACCCCCGGGGCACGCGTACCACGGACAGGGCTCCCTCGCGGGTTGATCTCCCCTCTCCGCCGCGCGGCGAGCACGGCGGCATCGCGGTTGCGGCCGCTGCCCGCTCGCAACGAGAGAGCCCTCATCCGAACACGACGACCACCATACACGACCTGACCATCTACCTCGCCGGCGAGATCCACAGCGCCTGGCGCGACGAGCTGCGCGCGCTGCTCGACGCGAAGGAGCTGCCCGCCGACATCGACTTCGTCGGCCCGCAGGAGGCGCACGAGCGTTCCGACGACGTGGGGGAGGCCGTGCTCGGCGAGCAGCCGAACGCGCGCTACCGCGACCTGGTCGGCGGCCAGATCAACAACCTGCGCCGACGCGTGCAGATGAGCCGCGCCGATCTGGCCGTCGTCTACTTCGGCCCCAAGTACAAGCAGTGGAACACCGCCGCGGACGCCGGCGCCGCCGCCGCGCTGGACCTGCCCGTGATCCTGGTGCGCGATCCCGAGCACCTGCACGCGCTCAAGGACCTGGACGCGTTCGCGGCGGTCACGGTCGAGACGCTGGAGCAGGCGGCGGAGGTCATCGCGTACGTGTTCGAGTGAGTCGACCGTCCGGAACTATCGCACCTGATCAACCCGCCCGTCGGGCCGTCACGATCGGCTGGAAGAACCCGCTCTCCGCGGGCATCCTCCAGCGCACCGACTCCGCACCCAGCTCCCGCAGCAGCGTCGTGAGTTCCGCCCGCGGCATGGCGCGGTAGGCCGCCCGCCGCGATTCGGTCGTCCAGCGGCCGGGAGAGGTCTCGCGCATGAGGAACATCTCGAGTTCGTAGCGCCGGCCGTCGTCGCTCCACTCCCAGAGCTGGAAGGTCACGCGCCGTTCATCGCCGTGCATGGAGCACGTGGGCGGTGTGGCGCTCGGCCGTTCCGCCAGGATCGCGTCGTAGTCCCGCATGCTGGCCAGGAGCAGGCCGTGCGGTGCGACCTGGTCGATCATCCGCTCCAGGCCGCGGCGGAGGTCGGCCCGGTCCACCAGATGCGGCAGAGCGTTGTCGGCGCTGAGCACGACGTCGAAAGCCGGCTCGCCGGGTAGCGACAGGGTGCGCAGATCGGCGACGCGGAAGTCAACCTCCAGGCCGCGCCGCTCCGCCTCGGCACGCGCGCGCCCGATCGACTCGCTGCTGATGTCGGTACCGACCACGACATGCCCCAGCCCGGCCAGCCCCAGCGCCTGCGTGCCGATGCCGCAGGTGCAGTCCAGCACGCGGTGAGGCCCGGGCCCCAGCTCCTCCGCGATCAGACGGTCCAGCACCTCCGCCTGTCGCTGGAGCGACGCCTCCCAGTCGGCGTAAACGGCCTGATACTCACTCGCCAGCCAGTCGTAGAAGCGCTGCGCGGGATCACTCAAGGGAGCTTCGCACAGGAGCAGCCGTGGGCAGGGGCGCGGGCGCGTCGTCGCCCCGCTCCCGGCTCGACCACCGTGCCACCCTCGACGTAGGGGCAGGCCGACATGGCTATCCCTGCTCCAGCCACGCCGCCCACTCGTCGGGCGCGTAGCCGATGGTCAGCTTCTGCTTCGCGCGCACGAGCGGCGTGCGCAGCAGCTGCGGGTCGTCGGCCAGGCGCTCCAGCCAGCGCTCCTCGCTGTAGCTGACCTGCCGCAGCCCCTGGTCCTGGAAGCGCTTCCCCTCGCGGTCGATCAGCGCGTCCACGCCGAAGCGCTGCGCGAAGCGGCGCAGCTCGCCCGGTGACGCCGCGCGCTGCTGCAGGTCGACGAAGTGCGCCTTCACGCGCCGCTCCTTGAAGTAGCGCTGCGCCTTGCGCGTGTCCGCGCACTTCTTCGTGCCGAAGATCTGGACTTCCATGCTCACGTCGATGGGGTCGCGTTGCGCGCGACGATCCGGTTGACCGGGTGGCGGTGCCGGATCCCGCCCGGGTGCTCGTCCTCCAGCGTATACGCCGCCCAATCGGTCCCCGTCCAGTCGGCGTACCGCTCGCGCAGCTCCCCTTCGCGGAACAGCCCGCGCATGTGCGGCGCGAGATCCGGCGGCGGCGGCAACCGGTCCGTGAACACCGCCACCACGTGCCAGCCGCCGGGCCGGGTGTGGCGGCGCGCCGAATCCAGCAGCGCGTCGCGCGCCTCACGCTCCAGCAGGTGCAGCAGCCCGTGCATCACGATCAGGTCGTAGTCCCGCGGGAAGGCAAACGTCGTCGCGTCCTGCACCCACGCGCGCAGCCGTGACCCCGCCGGCGCCCGCGCGCGCAGCTTGCGCACTCCGGCTGGCGACGCGTCGAACGCGTCCACGTCCAGCCCGCGCCGCGCCAGGTGCAGCGCGTTACGACCATCGCCGCAGCCGATGTCCAGCACGCGCGCGCCCGCGGGCAGCGCCGCGCACAGCTCCACGATCTCCGCCGACGCCGGGCCGAACGCGTCCGCGGCCGGGTCCTCGTACGCGGCCTCCCAGAAGGGGCGCGGACCGGTCACCGCTGCCCGCCCGACCCGACGCTAGAACGGCAGGTCGTCGTCGCCGGCGTCCCCGGGCGCGGAGGCCGGCCACGGCTCGTCGGCCGTATCCGGCGCGCCCGCGCCGCCGCCCGACTCCGGCCGCTCCACGCGCCACGCCTTCACGTCCGTGTACCAGCGGCCGTTGTACTCGCGGCTCTGGATGTCGATCGTCGCGGTCACCGTCTCGCCCTGCCGGATGCCGAACGACTCGATGTTGTCGCCCCACTGCGTCACGCAGACCTGCTTCGGGTACTGCCCTTCCGTCTCGAGGATGAAGTCCTGCTTCCGCCACGGCCCGTTCCGGCTCTCGCCCGACTGCTCGTCGAGGATCTGCAGCACGCGACCGGTGATCTTGAGGTCCATCGTGAAGTCGGCTGGTTGGAGTGAAGTCGATGGGATCGCCGGGCGGCAGCGCGCCGCCGAGCGGCGACCTCGATCCCGCCAACCGATGTATCCCGAACGATGACGGGGACACAAGTCCCGAGGACAGCGACGTCACACCCGCAGGCTCCACCCCTTGCGGTACAGCGCCAGCATGATCGCCACCCAGATCGCCGTGAACGTGAGCGCGAACGCAAGCGACGCGTTCGCGGGCGAGAGCCAGCCGGCGAACAGCTCCCGATGCAGCCACGGCTTGAGCGCGCCCGTGCCGTCCGGCGCCGGCACCATGTTCAGCACGCGCGCGGCGATGCCCGACAGGAAGAACGCCGCCAGCGCGTTCACGCCGAACGCGACGAACGGCACCGCCCAGCGCCGCAGCCCGCGCACGTCGATCACGAAGTGGCAGGCCGCCAGCGTCATCGCCGCCATGCCCGCCGCGAACAGCGCGTACGAGCTGGTCCACAGCGGCTTGTTGATCGGGAACACCAGCCCCCACAGCAGACCCGCCGCCGTCGCCAGCGCGCCCGCCGCGGCCAGCCGCGCCGACGTCGACGCCGTGCGCGCGCGACCGCGCAGCCAGTCGCCCACGAGCAGCCCCAGCAGGATCGACGCGACCGCCGGCAGCGTGCCCAGCAGCCCCTCCGGATCCCAGGTGCGCGTCTGCGACCACAGGTGGTCCGTGCCGAACACAGCGCGGTCCAGCCACGCGCCCAGGTCGCGACCCGGCTCCAGCACGCCCGCCGCGCCGCCCGGCACCGGCACCAGCGTCAGCAGCGCCCAGTAGCCCAGCAGCAGCGCCGCCGCAACCATCGCGCGCCCGCGTGTGCCCAGCCACAGCGCCGCCGGCACCGCCAGCACGTACGCCAGCCCGATGCGCTGCAGCACGCCCGGCAGCCGCAGCCGGCCGTAGTCCGTGGTCACCCACGGGAACGCGTGCAGCGCCAGCCCCAGCGCGATCAGGACCACGCCGCGCCGCACCGCGTGCCGCAGCAGGTCGCGCCGGTCGTCCCCCCGCGCCAGCCGCTTCGCGAACGACAGGCTCATCGCCACGCCCACGATGAACAGGAAGTACGGAAAGATCAGGTCCGTCGGCGTCCAGCCGTGCCACGCCGCGTGGCGCAGCGGCGCATGGATCGCCGACCACGTCCCCGGATTGTTCACCACCAGCATCGCCGCGATCGTCAGCCCGCGGAACGCGTCCAGGGATTCGAGGCGTGACGGCGGGAGCGCGTCGCGCTGCGCGGCTGAACGGCGTTTCGGCGCCTCGGCGCTCGCGCCGGCGTCGCCTTCGGTCGCTACCGTGATGCCGCCGGTGCCGGGAGGGGTCGAAGTCACGCCGGCCCGCTCGTGGCGGTCGGGTTTACAGGGCGGCTTCTACCCATCACGCCTGGGCACGCCGTGGGGCTGCTCGTCCAGGGACTGCCGGTGACTTTCACACCCTCGCCCATTTTCGACCTCCCGGATTGCCGCGGCCGCGCCTCCATGAGCCGCGGGCCACGGAGGCGCCTCGCCTCGTGAGCCTGCGAATTCGTCTATTGGCCCGGAAGCTTCCTGCGGATCCTCAGCCAGGCCCGCCCGAGGGGACCACTTTCCCACAGCCTCTGTTCCGCGCTCACCCGATTCCAGTCGATCCCGTGCGCGGCTCTCCACGCTCCGACGGCCAGGCAGCCGCCGGCCAGCAGCAGTGCCGCGGCACCTGCCGTCGCAAGGCTTCCACTGCGTCGTGTGATCGCGAGCCAGGCCGCCACGCCTCCGATCAGAAACAGCACCATGCCCAGGACCACCCACAGGCCTCCGGCGGCTCGATCTCGTGGAGAACGATCAGGCGCAGAGGGTTCGTGTTCCGGGTTACCGCCGAAGCGTTCCATGCTCATGCGCCAGTTTCCAGCCGTCCCCGGTCCGAACGAACACGAACGTCTGGCGGCCGTCGATCGACCGCCGTTCTCCGTCCATGGTGAAGGACGCGTGGGGGTAGTAGGTCGCGACGGCAGCCGACCCGAAAACATCCACCTTTAGGTCGCGAACCTCGTACTCGACATCCGTGATGGAACTGAAGAAACGCGCCTCCGACTCGTTCGTCTCCGAGAGATCCTGCCGCTCGAAGCTCCGCGGTCCGAACTTCGAGAACCCTCCGCTGTTCAGATGAGCGGCCTGGAGCGCTTCGATGTCCTGCTCCGCGATGTCCTCGGCAATCGATTGCACCGCTTGCCGGATCTCGGCCCGCGCCGCGGCAAGCGAGCCGGGTGCGGGGTCGTCGGATCCGGAGAATCCGGAGCAGGCCGCCAGCAGCATCAGCATGACAGCGGGAATGAGCCGCCTGCGAATGTGTCGCATCCGTCCTCCTGTTCCGTGGTTCGACATCGGCACCCTCGGCCAGGTCCGAGGGCCCCCTTCCAGGTGGCAACCGCTCCTCCCGACGGTCTCCGGAACGGCCGGGGCCGGTTCGCCGCCGACGCGCCGGACGCTCAACCCCGCGGGCCCGCGCTGCGCGCAGCCGGCTCGAGCAGCTCGACCAGATTGCCCGCCGGGTCCTGCGCGAGAATCTGCCTGCCCCCGTTCCCGACCACGATCTCGCTGCGGAACGAGATGCCCCTGCCTTTCAGCTCGCGGACCGTGGCGTCCAGATCCTCCACCGCGAGCTGGATCCGGTTCCAGCCGCCCGGCGCCGGCGCCTCGCCGTCCGGCATCGCCTGTCCGGCGCCGCCGGCACCCGGCTGATTCAGCAGCAGCCTGAGCGCGCCCCGCTCCAGCGCAGCGAAGCCGGGCGCCGGATGCATCACCACCACGAAGCCGAGCGCTTCGTAGAAGGGGATCGCCGCGTCGACGCTGTCGACGATGTAGCGGACGTTCACGGAGCTCATGCGGACCCTCCCGTCGACGCGCCGATCCTCGGTCCCACCCTCTGCCGCTCCACGAACGACACCACCAGGTCGGCACGGAGCACGAACAGCGCCGCCAGCAGCAGCGGGACGGCCTCGACCAGCATCAGAATCGGCGTCCGACCGCTTCGACCCAGCGGACCTCCGTCCAGCCAGAGCCCGACCTCCTGGAGCGCGCCACCGAGGCGGGTGACGAAGACGTACAGGCCGATCAGCACGACACCCGTGCGCAGGATCTCCCGCGCGTCCCACCCGGCGGCCGGCGCGGCTTCCCCGTCGGGTATCCGCGCGACCCGGGTGACCAGCTCGGTGCGGAACAGCAGGACGAAGCCGAACGCGAACGCTACGGCCGCGCTGGACAGCTGCAGCAGGATCACCGACGCCCCCTCCCGCCGCAGCAGCAGGGCCGTCAGAGCGTAGGTCAGCCCCACGTAGAGCAGGAACAGTCCGAGCAGCTTGCAGGATACGACGAACGCACGCACGGCTCTCTCCGTTGTCGCGGAATCGAGATCAGCGAACGCCCCGAAGTCCATGCCCGACGCTCCGGAACGGGCGGATACAACAGCGCGGCGAACCGCGGTCCAGGCTCACTTCCATTGCGCTCGCACGAACAACCCCATCGGGAAGCCAAGCAGCGTGAACGCCATCACCATCGACGGCAGACTCGCCCACGCCTCCGCCACGGAGCCGGAGTCCAGCATGTCCACGCCCGTGTACTGGAACAGCAGCGCACCGGCGAGGCCGATCGAGCCGTAGGCTGCGCCGGCCACCACCATGCCCGTGAGCCCCCAGCCCCACCAGCGTTCGGGGAACCGCTGTAGCGCCCAGGCCCCGGTCCCCGAAGAGCGGCCGCACGAGGCGCTCGATCTCGAGACGCCGGCGTCGCGCTACCAGCGGTCGGCCAGGCCATACCCGGAGCGACTCACCGCTCCCGAGTATCCGGACCACTTCGAGATCCGGCGCGTCAGCCACCCCGGCACCATGCGCTTCAGGGGTCAGCTCGTTCCCGTCAGCCACCTACTCCGAGGCGAGGACGTCGGACTCGAGGAAATCGCCGACGGCGTCTGGGCGACGTTCTATGGCGCCGTGCAGCTCGGCTGGCTCGATGAACGCGACTTTCGCATCATGGACGTGCGTGGACGACGCAGACGCCGCTGACTGTTAACGATCAGTCCGGTACGGTATGTAAACGATCACGTGCGTCGTTCACGAACCCCGAATACGCCTACGCCTCTAAGATAGTCTGGCGCATTTCCGCTAGGGACCAGATCCGCGTACATGGCAACATGGGGGGCATGGGCCTGCGCATCGCTTCGGACTCTTTCGCTTTCGTGAGTCCGCCTGCGTCAACTACGCCCTCGCGATGCAAGAGCTTCGAAGCCGAGAACTGCGGCGGGGGTTGGCGACCCTGTACGTCGTTACGCAAGACGGCTGCAAGGCGCCGCTCGGTAAAGAAGTCGCGGCAGTACGGCGATGCGATCGCGTGTCCGATGTCATGGAAATCATTCAGCTCGATCTTGCCCGTGCCGCTCTTTACGTACCAGAAGTAGTATGCGTACTCGTAAACGAAGAAGGACGGGAAGTTGTCGCTCCTGCAGTCCGCGACCGGAAGGTCGATTCTGAACATCTCCTTAACCAGTCGACTGGCGCGGGACCAGATCACCGGCAGGAGCTTACGCTCATCAAGATCAGCGCTAAGGTCAGGCTGTACCCTCGCCTCGTACTCTCGGCGGACCCGTGCCTCCGAATCTTCACACGCCCTTATGAAACCGGGATGGCTCGCAACCTGTTCGAAGAATGCATCTGGAAGGGGATAAGCCTCCAACACGTTACGAGGGTGCTTGTCGACATTCATGAAGTGCCAGGCATCGCATTCCCAGAATTTCGTGGTGTGCGAAAGGAGGTAGAGGTTTGCTCCGCGAAGCGCACTGGGGATTTCCGGAATCAAATCCGGAGCGTGCCGCATTTCCTGGACAACGCTGCTAGCGATCAGAACGTCACGGCCCTTCATGAAACGTCCAACTCTTGTGTCGTGGCCAGCTCACGCAAGCTTTACAAGTTCCGAGAGGCAGTTCGTGTCCAAGAACGTCCAACCTCGGTAGGAAGCGTCCTTGCCTCGGGCGGCGCCCTCGCGCCATGCAGATAAGAGTCTTGAAAGCATCCTGTTCGCGTGGCGCCTAACGATTCACAGGGTACCGAACCGGCCGCAGCGATGCGGTCGGGTTCGCAGGTCTCTCCAAAAGAACCGATTTCTCACTAGCACACCTCGCCCGCGGTCGGTTGCCGTAGGCGCGAGGCGCGAAGCGCCGAAGCCGGCACCCGGACGTTAGGCGCCGTCACTCCGCGGCCTTACGACCAACCTCTGACATGCTAGCAAAATAGTACGTCATTTGCCCGCGATCCCTCATGTAATCAACGGCGGACAGATCCAGGTGGCCATCATCCTGGCGTAGTCGCGCTACATACTGCTGGAGCGCCGGAATCGAGTCGGCAGCGTGGAGTTCGAACCACCAGTCCGTGATCACGTAGAACCAGGCCAATAGCGTTTCAAGCTCCCGATCGTGAGGCGCGGAGATGGCTGACTGAAGGACCTTGACGATTCGCCTCGAGTAGTGAGAACCGAACTCAGGCAGGCCGGAAAGGTGACGGGGCTCCGAAACCGAATACCACCACAGAAACGACGCCCGCTTGAGTGCTTCGAGATCGCCCTCCTCTGCCAGTGTCAGATACTCCTGCGCAATCTCGTCGTAAGCTGCCAGGATCCCCTCTTCCTTGCCTGGATCGTTTCCAAAGGGGAGTTGCTCGATGATTCGGCGTTCTGCGAGCGCCAAGGTCTTCAAATCCGCCAATGCTGTCCTCTGAAGGAGTGATGGCGCCTAACGATTCACAGGGTACCGAACCGGCGCACCCAGCGCCGACCGACATCGTTCTCTCCCCACTGCCCTCAACATAACGAGCGACTGGATCTCGACGCCGGTTCCGCGCAGCGGCCGAGGCGCGCAGCGCCGAAGGCGGCACCTGGACGTTAGCCGCCGTCGAAACAGCCTGAGCCAACCGGCACTTCGAACTACCGATCCGCCTGTTGCTGGACCTTCCCAACCTCAGTGAGCTGGAATCCGGTGAGACCGGACGCCGCTACTCTGTCAGCAAACGCTGACGTGACAAGGACCACAACTCTGCTCTGCGGTACCTTGAAGACAGCAGCGTTACCCGCTCCGTCTCGAAACGCCCACGAGCGTATATGCATGACGCGTCCGTCTTTGAATCGGACTAGTTCCGATCGATCCTCGTCCAAAACGTCCCGCATCGTTGTGACGTTGTAGACAAAGAACCGCCCCTCGCTGCATTCGAGCGGAAGCAGTTCGCCATTGGGGACTAGCACATCGAGGAGCGCGTCCACCGCCCGTTGGCTGAAACAGGGGGTAGATCCAAGTACCGGGAAATCACTCAGAGACTTCGACCAGTCCTTGGCCTTCTCCCTAATAGGTTCGGCCCTTAACGGCGTCCAACCACGAACGACCGGCACCCCATTGAAGTCGTGAAGGACGCTGAAGTCAGCTTCATTGACCAGGTTGAGCCAAAGAAATCGCTCTGGCTCGGCGCGTAAGCTGAAGACCGCGTCTCTACCCATCCAGTGTTTCGATGGCGTCTAACGATTCAAAGGGTGCCGAACCGGCGCACGACGCAGCCGTTCGGTGCTTCCTGGTCCCAGTCCAGCGATCCACTCACGAGCATCAGCATCTCAGCGCCGGTTACCGCAGGTGCGAGGCGCGAAGCGCCGAAGCCGGCACCCGCACGTTAGGCGTAGGTGGCGCTCTTGAGCGAGCCAGTGACCTCCTGCAACCGGTCGGCTCGTGGTCGCATCATGCCGCGCACGAACGGCCGCTCCAGGCCGACTCAAAAAATGTCCTGATAGATCTTGAGTGGTCTGGGACGCAGTGAAACACTCGCTCGGATGCCACCCAATTCCGGTGGATGCACCCAGAACACCTGGTCGAAGTAGCCGATCCCTAACACCCGAACTTCAACCGAGTCCGCCTGAGGAAGCTCGATATGATACGCCCCAGTCGGGCCGGTGATCGTGTGTCGGTTATGTCCGACCAGCTCTACCCAAGTATCAGCGAGAGGAGCGCCGGTTGAATCGTCAAAGACCTGACCCTCCATCACCCCATGGGCGAGCGTCGAGTCCGGCGCGAGCCTGAGCCCGGAATCTTGCTGGGCACCTGCTGCACATCCACCCAGAACAAAAATGCTCGCTAACAACCCCCGCCTTACCATAGCGCCACTTACGCCTAACGATTCAAAGGGTGCCGAACCGGCCGCGGCGATGCGGCGTTCGCGGCATTCTCTTCAAAACTGCGTGCCTCTCACCAGTTCCACTCGCTCGCGGCCGGTTACCGAAGGTGCGAGGCGGCGAAGCCGCCGAAGCCGGCACCCGGACGTTAGCCGCCGTCCACTCTTGCCAGCGTCACCCTAATCCACGCGCCGTGAACGTCCTTCGTAGTCCAGAGATAAGCGGCACGTTGCTGGACTCACGATCGTAGCTCATCCGGTGCTCCTCCACCCAACCTTCCCGCAAGGTCTCAAGAACCAGATCGCATCGGCGCGGTCCGACCACCTGGTGAATCCGCGTCTCACGCGAAACCACGTCCAGGATCCACTGCTCGGCGTCTGCTGCGGCTTGGTCCCTGAACTCGCGGTACCAGAAATCGTACTGCCGGGCCATAGAGACTGACGCAGAAATGTCTGCCTGCAGGACCAGCGCATCTACTTCTGGCTCTAGTACAACCCAGCGGAAGTCGTCACCATCGCGAAGCGGGAAACGCAGTTCCGGACAGATCACGTTCGCCTCGGCCATCCAGACGCGCGGATGCCGCTCCCTGATCTTCGAGGCAAGGCGATGGAGTTTGCCCGGCCGCGCCTTCACGCCCTCATTCACAATTCTGTCTCACGTGGATGGCGGCTAACGATTAACAGGGTGCCGAACCGGCGCGCCAAGCGCCGACCGACAGCGTACACTCTGAACTGCGTTACTACCGAGTAGCGACTGGCATCTCGAAGCCGGTTCCGCGAAGCGGCCGAGGCGCGCAGCGCCGAAGGCGGTACCCGGACGTTAGGCGGCGTAGCTATGCCGACGAAGCGTCTATTGGTTGAGCCAAACGGCCAGACGCTGAAACCACCTCGGGAAATCGCTTTCCTCGATGACGCGCTGGTGACGCCTCTTTGCGTCCATCCACCAAGCCGCGTCCCAAGCTTTGGTCAAATGGCCAACGTAGAATCCGTAGTCGGGCAACCGCCGCGCAAAGGCTAGTTGCTCTTCGAACGCCAGACGAAGCCGCCTCATCTGGGTCCCCCGTCCGCGTCGCCGTCTCACCCGAAGCAGCGCGCCGTAATACACAAGCTGAAGTGCGATCCAGTCTGGTTCGTTCTCCTCCAGCATCTTAAATGGGAGGAGGATTGTTCGACCGGACGTGCGGCTCGTCCGGCCGGTGATAAAGATGCACGAAGCATTGCGGCGAAGATGAGCGAGGCGCCATGGCGCCGTCGATTCCAGCCGATTTAGCGCTTCCCTGATCTTAGGAAGCACTTCCTCCTTGTGATCATCGACAAGGTAAAGCACGTCAATGCCGGCGATGCGGTCCTTGAGCGCGACGGTATGAGCAAGCCGCGTCAGCACCAAGTCGACAGGTTTGAGAACCGCCCGTAGTCCGGACCGGACCATTTCTACCTTGCCGATGAGCTATGCCGCCTAACGATTCAGAGGGTGCCGAACCGGCGCGCGACGCGGCCGTTCGGTGCTTCCTGGTCCCAGTCCAGCGATCCACTCACCAGCTGCAGCATCTCAGTGCCGGTTACCGCAGGTGCGAGGCGCGAAGCGCCGAAGCCGGCACCCGCACGTTAGGCGTCGTGATCCGTCCGGTCACGCGCGAAGCCGGTATCCTGCCTCATCCACGGCAAGGCGATGAGAGCGACGAGCATCACGACCGCTCCCGCAGCCAGCAGCCACCGGATACCGGTGAAGCCGCCTGCGATCGCCGCGAGAGCGGCGAGCCCGGCCACGACCAGGAGCGGCTTCACGAGGGCAGAGGGATCATGTCGCCTAACGATTCAAAGGGTGCCGAACCGGCGCGCCAAGCGCCGACCGACATCGTTCTTTTCAACTGCAATCAACTCGACAAGCGGCTGCATCTCGACGCCGGTTCCGCGAAGCGGCCGAGGCGCGACAGCGCCGAAGGCGGCACCCGGACGTTAGGCGTAGTGTGAACGCGTGCCGGCCCCGCCTTCACTCGGACAAACCGATCACAAACCCTGCTAGTTCCTGTGCCTGAGCCGCGTCTTCAGATGTACGGCTGCCGGGGGCGTTGTACCACCGCTGCCTGTAAGCGCGACCACGGCGTGTTTCTACCCAAACATCCAGGGCGTCCCTCGTAAGCCGGCATTCACGCTCGCCGGTTGTAGGGTCCCTCGGTCCACACGTGCCGTCGTCTGCTTCACCTGAAGCCAGGCGGTCAATGCCGAGTGAGTCGAGAACAACGCCGATTCGGTCCGCATCCAAACGCGTCTCCAACCGCCTGATGACGTTTGCGGGGGTGCCGTAATCGATCTCGAAGAGCTCAGCCTCGGGGCTACCGTTCTCTACATAGCGCAGCAAGAGCGACGGAGAGCCCCAGTACCGATAGACCCTGATCCTCACTTCTTCACCCTGCGGCGAGGTCATTGATGCCAATGGCTCCAGAACGGGCAGCCGATTCTCGGGCAGGGTCCCGGCTCGAGAACATCCGACGAGGAAAAACAGGATGGGCAGGGAGACCAAACTAGGCGCCTGCATCCTGAGCTGCCTCCCGAGAGTTCCCGCAATCCTTGTCGCGTTCACATTGCGCCTAACGATTCAGAGGGTGCCGAACCGGCGCGCGACGCAGCCGTTCGGTGCTTCTTGGTCCCAGTGCAGCGATCCACTCACGAGCATCAGCATCTCAGCGCCGGTTACCGCAGGTGCGAGGCGCGAAGCGCCGAAGCCGGCACCCGCACGTTAGGCGTCGTGATCCGTCCGGTCACGCGCGAAGCCGGTATCCTGCCTCATCCACGGCAAGGCGATGAGAGCGACGAGCATCACGACCGCTCCCGCAGCCAGCAGCCACCGGATACCGGTGAAGCCGCCTGCGATCGCCGCGAGAGCGGCGAGCCCGGCCACGACCAGAAGCGGCTTCATGATGGCAGAGGGATCATGGCGCCTAACGATTAACAGGGTGCCGAACCGGCGCAGCCGAGCGCCGACCGACAGCGTTCTCTTCGAAACTGCGGACTCACTGAGCAGCGGCTGCATCTCGACGCCGGTTCCGCGAAGCGGCCGAGGCGCGCAGCGCCGAAGGCGGCACCCGGACGTTAGGCGCCGTCAGTACCGCGACCTCGTTACTTCGGCCACGCGGTTCGATCGAAAGGCAGCGTAAAACCCGCCTCTCGTATGACGCGCTCGTAGTGGCCCAGATAGCCCCAGATGAGATCCCGAATCTCGACTGCCTCGTCTTCGACATCAGATAGAGACAGGTCGCGAGTCCTATCGACCAGACTTTGCGCCAAGTGGAACAGGTTTGCCAACGAATCTCCTTGGATCACGATGCCTGGAAACGCGCGGCCTGGCAGTCGGACTACGGCAGCGTTTGTAGCGCCGGAGAACTGTTCGACTTCGATCTTTTCCATCTGCTTGCCTGATGGCGCCTAACGATTCACAGGGTGCCGAACCGGCGCGCAACGCAGCGGTTCGGTGCTTCCTGGTCCCAATCCAGCGATCCGCTCACGAGCATCATCACCTCAGCGCCGGTTACCGCAGGTGCGAGGCGCGAAGCGCCGAAGCCGGCACCCGCACGTTAGGCGTCGTGATCCGTCCGGTCACGCGCGAAGCCGGTATCCTGCCTCATCCACGGCAAGGCGATGAGAGCGACGAGCATCACGACCGCTCCCGCAGCCAGCAGCCACCGGATACCGGTGAAGCCGCCTGCGATCGCCGCGAGAGCGGCGAGCCCGGCCACGATCAGAAGCGGCTTCATGATGGCAGAGGGATCATGGCGCCTAACGATTCACAGGGTGCCGAACTGGCCGCTGCGAAGCGGCTGTTAGCGCGATTCTCTTGAAAACGGCCTGAACTTTACCAGCTCAACTCGCTCGCGGCCGGTTACCGAAGGTGCGAGGCGGCGAAGCCGCCGAAGCCGGCACCCGCACGTTAGACGGCGTTGCTCCCCTGGAGCGGTCCTGCATCCTGAACGTGCCGCACCGCTCTGGACGTCTACCTCTGGGAAAGGTGACGATCATCTGGTCAACGCGCGCGGTATCGGCCGCCGTGCGGGCAGTAGCGTACGCCTCCGCGCATTCAGTATGGGTGCCAACTCCTTCGCCCCGAGCGTAGTACCAAGTGATCCCGATCCCGATGGTCAGCGCCATCACACCTGCACCGATCCACCATCCCTCAATGGGACCGTACCTGTCGAACCACCAGCGTCGTATCCCCATTGGAGCAATGCCGTCTAACGATTCACAGGGTGCCGAACCGGCGCGCGACGCAGCCGTTCGGTGCTTCGTGGTACCAGTCCAGCGATCCACTCACGAGCATCAACATCGCTGCGCCGGTTACCGAAGGTGCGAGGCGCGAAGCGCCGAAGCCGGCACCCGGACGTTAGGCGCAGTAGAGGCTCTTGCCATCCCCCGCCTATCTACAGGTCCGGAAGCCCTTCCGTGATCCATGTTACGTTGTGGTGATCCAAACCGAGCGCCGCGAGGGCTTGGTCCGCCATCTCTTCTATCCCGTGGCGCCGCAGGTCTCCGTAGTCGGCCTGAATGTCGAACCCTTCCCCACCGAGATGCTCGAGGTAGTGAGCGAGTTCACGGACCAGGAACAGATGATCTGCGTAGATGAACTCGAATCCTACAGCGGGACCCAGCCCATCTTCATCCCAACTCTCGAGCTCGAACCCAAACCGGTCGGCCAAGATATGTGCTCGAACGTTGGTTTGAAGTATCGGAATCCCGAAGCCGCTCGGGAAGTAGACCCCCGTAACCTGAACCGGCTGCACTTGCCTCTATTGCGCCTAACGATTAACAGGGTGCCGAACCGGCGGACTGAGCGCCGACCGACATCGGTCTCCTTGAACTGCGAACTCACCAACGAGCGGCTGCATCTCGACGCCGGTTCCGCGAGCGGCCGAGGCGCGCAGCGCCGAAGGCGGCACCCGGACGTTAGGTGCCGTGGTCCTGCCGAGGATTGCTATCCCTCGATCTTCGCCCGCCATCGCGAAACGCGGATCCCGTCTTCGTTGATGTCGATTTGCGGCCCCACATGAGAGTACGGGTCTCTTTCATCGAAGGGGCCGGTCAATTGATCAAGGAAGAGGAGCTGGTTCTGCAGCTGGATCCACTCCCTCTCTAACCAGGCAGGCCACCACTCGATAAACGCGGACTTGGCCGGATCGTACATCCTCGTAATGAACGCGCTGACGGGCTGCCGGTCCGCTATCCGCTGGGCTCCTTCACGCCACTGCTGTTGGTATCTCTCCGGAGTCCAGTAGCCGATTGGAGCGAAAAAGGTCTCCGCATAGGACGCGATCGATATCCGACCTGGCTTCACGAGTTCACCATCATGGTCCTCGACATCACCGATGAACTCAACTTGGACCATGGCACCTAACGATTCAGAGGGTGCCGAACCGGCGCGCGACGCAGCCGTTCGGTGCTTCCTGGTACCAGTGCAACGATCCGCTCACAAGCATCAACACGTCAGCGCCGGTTACCGCAGGTGCGAGGCGCGAAGCGCCGAAGCCGGCACCCGCACGTTAGGCGGCGCGGGCGCTTCATTCAGTTGTCGTTGAATCGCCCTGCTCACGCCGGTGACTGTCCGGACGGTGGGGAAGCCTGTTGCCCCGCCGCGTACCGGGCCTGCGAATCCAAATGGTCGCAGCGTGGCTGCGCTCACGCCAGCAAGGGGCGGGGCGGGGCAACCCACCGCGAACCCACTGCGCCCGCGACCGCCTAACGATTCAGAGGGTGCCGAACCGGCGCACGACGCAGCCGTTCGGTGCTTCTTGGTCCCAGTCCAGCGATCGACTCACCAGCACCACCATCTCAGCGCCGGTTACCGCAGGTGCGAGGCGCGAAGCGCCGAAGCCGGCACCCGGACGTTAGACGCAGTAGAGGCTCCTTCCAGGGGCTAGACTCACCTCTCTCAAAGATCCGGCAGCCCCTCCGCGATCCACGTCACGTGCTGAGAGGAATTCAAGCCTAGCGCCGACAGGGCTTGGTCGGCCATACGTTCTATCCCGTGCTTGCGGAGATCCCCATAGTCCGCCTGGATATCGACCCCCTCACCACCCAGATGCTCCAGAAAATGAGCGAGTTCACGGACCAGGAAAAGGTGACCCGCATGGACGAATTCGAAGCCCACAGCAGGTCCAAGCCCATCTTCGACCCAACGCTGGAGGGCGAAGCCGAAGCAGTTGGCCAGTTCTTCCGCACGAACGTTGGTTTGTAGGAAAGGTATCCCGTTTCCGCTCGGGAAATAGACATCCCAAACCTGGACCGGCTTCAACTCGCCTCTATTGCGTCTAACGATTCACAGGGTGCCGAACCGGCGCGCGACGCGGCCGTTCGGTGCTTCCTGGTACCAGTCCAGCGATCCACTCACGAGCATCAGCATCTCAGCGCCGGTTACCGTAGGTGCGAGGCGCGAAGCGCCGAAGCCGGCACCCGCACGTTAGGCGTAGGAACGACGGTGTCATTGTCGATCGGTTTGGGATCGCGATGACGCAGTGAATCCCGCTGCTCTTGAGGCGTACGTGTGGGGCAATCCGCCTGACAGCCGTCCGGAATCTGCGAACTAGGAGGAAACTCCAATCCGTGATAGCAGCCGCCGACCAGCACAGCCGCAGTCATTACCGATAGAGCCCACCGGGTTCTGTTCATCTCGTTCTTGCGCCTAACGATTAACAGGGTGCCGAACCGGCGCACCTGGCGCCGACCGACAGCGTTCTCTCTGAACTGCGATAATCTCGAGTAGCAGCTGCATCTCGACGCCGGTTCCGCGAAGCGGCCGAGGCGCGCAGCGCCGAAGGCGGCACCCGGACGTTAGGCGCTGCGCAACCTGGTGGCCCTGCTACATCCTTCAGTGAAGCCCACTCGGATACCATGCGAATCCCGGCTTAACCCGCGGCGGTCGCTCATCGATCCTCTGCACCTCCTCGCATTCGAGCGCCGGCGCAGAGCTTCCCGGAACCACCTTTGTGGCGACTTCCGCAGCCACCTCCATGCGTGCCTGAACCTCAGCGTCATCCGCCGTCTTCGCAGAAACCACCCGCTCGACGTAAAAGCCCATCCGCTGCTTCGTGCCGTCCAGTTCGATTTCCGCGTTTTCACCGCGGATTATGACGCGGTAGAACGAGCCCTTCCCGAACATTGGTTGCGTGGCGCCTAACGATTCACAGGGTACCGAACCGGCGACGACCCGGCCGCCGACGCGGCTTCGATCAAAACCGCAGATCCTCTCAAGAGCATCCTCGTCTCCATCCGCCGGTTCCGCGAAGCGGCCGAGGCGCGCAGCGCCGAAGGCGGTACCCGGACGTTAGCTGCAGTGCCCCTGGCGGGGTCACCCTCGCGTCTGTGTTACGCGTTCGACGATCGCGCGGTCGCGAATGGTGTTCACGTTATTCGCTCGAGCGATGCTCTGGATCTCCGCGCAGTCGTTCACGCCGACCTTCAGGCGCCAAACCAGGTTGACCGAGTTCGGAAACACGGCGTCGATCACGCATTCCCCCTCGAGCAAAGTCGGCGCTCCGTAGGCTTGAATCAACGATTCGAGCTGCGATCCCGGTCCCAATCCCTCCGGAGTTCTCGCAGCGGTGTCGGCCACCGCAACCGAGATGATGTCACTCCAAGGAAAAGTGTCCGCGACCGTAGCGATGACCAGCGCGTTGCCAACGCGGGCCGCAATGGCTGGTTGCGGAATGCCTTCGTCTCCCCAGTCCCATCCTAGACGATGAGGACAGTCTTCGGTCAGCTGCGCCGCTGTGTTGCCCGCGGAAATCCCTCCGATCCCGTTCGGAGTGATCACGGCCCCGCGGTCACCGCACCCTTCGACGTCGAGGTCCGAATCCAGATAGATCTGGACGTCCTGGTCGGGCCAGGATGGCAGGGCAGGAACTTCCGGCAAACACGCAGCAATCATGATCGACAGCAGAACGGCCTGCCGACCCAAGCTGCTGAAGCGCTGTTGGGGCATTGCAGCTAACGATTAGCAGGGTGCCGAACCGGCCGCAGCGATGCGGCCGTCGGCGCGATTCTCTTCGAAACTGCGTGCAGCTCACCAGCTCCGTACGCTCGCGGCCGGTTACCGAAGGTGCGAGGCGGCGAAGCCGCCGAAGCCGGCACCCGGACGTTAGACGGCGTTGCTCCTTTCAAGCGGTCCTGCATGCGGAAGGTGCCGCAACGTTCTGCGCGCCGACCCCGAGGAAAGGTGACGAGCATTTGATCGACGCGCGCAGTATCGGCGGCAGTCTCCGCGGTGGCGTAGGCTTCGGCGCACTCCGTATGGGTCGCTACGCCCTCGACACGAGCGAAGTACCAGGTAACGCCGATACCAAGGCCCAGTGCCATCAGACCCGCCCCGATCCACCATCCTTCGATAGGGCCATACCGCTCAAACCACCAGCGCCTGATCCCCATTGGAGCAATGCCGTCTAACGATTCACAGGGTACCGAACCGGCGACGACCCGCTCGCCGACGGGCTTCGATCAAAACAGCAGATCCACTCAAGAGCATCCTCATCTTCATCCGCCGGTTCCGCGAAGCGGCCGAGGCGCGCAGCGCCGAAGGCGGTACCCGGACGTTAGACGCCGCGGGCCTCTTGCACCGCCGAATTGCCGACTGTTACGCCGACTTCTCGACATAGCCAGCGTTCTCGAAGTCAGCTCGCGCAGACTCGATGAGACCTTGGTCCTGCGCCCGGATTTCGAACCACTCGTCATGAGAGAAGAAGATCCCGGCGCGGTCCCAATCCGTTAAGACGTAGCCTTCCCATCCGAACAGAACCGCCAACTGGAGGAAGCTGGCGAGGTCATCCACCTCATCCTTTGAGAACAAGTGGCCTGGCGCCTCCGCAAGATCTCCTTGATCCCCAAAGCTCGCTCGGAGCCGCCGGTACAGCGGCCAGTTCTCGCTACTCGGCCACACACCCCATTGCGTGATCCAAAGCAGCCGCTCCGACTTCGACGGAAGAATCCCTGCCAAATACTGCATCAGCCACGACGGAGCACAGTTCTCGCCGGGGAAGGCGTATCTACACCCGGCCTCTTTCCGAAGAAACGCGAACGGCGGCTGACCGCTCTCGACCTTGAAGTGCCCGGTTGAGTTCGCCCACTCGGCACTCTTGTCTGCCTCTAGAAAGCGCACGCTGTTGGCCCGTGGCGTCTAACGATTCACAGGGTGCCGAACCGGCGTAGCTGCTGGACGTCCGGCGCGATTCAGTTCGAAACCGCAAATCCTCCGACCAGCACCAGCCCACGAGCGCCGGTTACCGAAGGTGCGAGGCGGCGAAGCCGCCGAAGCCGGCACCCGGACGTTAGGCGAAGGCGCCCTCTTTCACCGCCTAGGCTTCAACCGCTCGCGGGCGCTGCTGAGAAGATCGGCGTAGTCCGGGCTCAGCGGCTCGGCGAGCTGTTCCTCCAGGCCTCCTAGGACGGCGGAAAGTGCCATCCATTCCGCGGAGTCTTCAGCCGGTGCAACGAAGCGGCCTTCTTGGATGAACTCCGCTAACAAGTCGAACAACACCAGTCCCTCATCGGCAGACAGCTGAATGGAAACCGGTCCGCTCTTCATGGACGCTTTCGCCTAACGTTCGGTTTACCGGGAAGGGTGCGCATTATCTGCCCGCCCGGAGTGATTTACCGGAAAAGGGTCGCGCTTCATGCCCTGCCGGCTGTGATTTACGGCTGAAGGTCGTGAAAGAGCGACCTTGGGAATCTGCCTTCAAAGCCTCCAGCAGGCGAGCCTTGAGATTCAGGAACGTGAGGCCGACCAGCGTTCCGCTCTCCTCATCGATCCGGACCACAAGGCCTTCGCCGAGGTCGACGCTCAAGGCAGGACGCGGTTCCGGGACTGAAATGTACAGGGCGTCCGCTCCGTCATCGTAGGTCCAGGAAGCCGTAGCCTCGCGACTCGGGATCATGACCATGCGTCCACCAGTGGCCCCGCAGAAACCTCGCCGACCGACGGGTAAGCCGCGAGCCAGTCGCGGAGGAAGGTCCGGTCGCTCTCCGAGGCACCGGGCGGCGCGGGTCGCGTGACGAAGCCACCACCTCGCACGCCGTCGCCACCGCCACCGATCGACAGTCCTCGGGCCTCGATCGTGTCGATGAAGTCGTCCCAGAAGGCGTCGAGTTCGTCGTCTCCGTGCAGCCGGGCGAATCGCCAGCCCACCTCGAAACCGAGTTCGGTGAACTCTCCCATGTGTCGCTTCTTCCGCAGTCGCTTCCTCATGATCGCCTTCCGGGTTCACAGTCCTTGCTGAGCCGGCACCCGATCATCATCCAGCTCCCGCGCGCGCTCGATGCGGTCGAGGTCGCCCTGCGCGCGGTCGCCATGCTGTGCGTCCCACAGGTCACAGGCCAGCTGGAGGTTCATCCAGAACTCCGGCGTCGTGTCGAAGAGCTTCGACAGGCGAAGCGCCGTGTCCGGCGTCATCTGACGCTTGCCGTTTGTCAACTCGTTCACCCGCGGAAACGACACGAAGATGCGCCGGGCCAGCTCGCTCTGACTGATGCCGAGCGGGTCCAGGAACTCCTCCTGGAGAATCGCGCCCGGGTGTGTGGGCCGGCGGTGTCGTGGAATGCGCATGGCGTTCAGTGGTAGTCGGTACTCTCGACTTGGGCCGAGGGCCCCTCGTGGAGAGGCGCCCCCGCAGTCATTTATAACGAGGGGCATTATAGCCATCAAGTGTGGCGACGTCGATCGGGCCGCTCCCGCCCCCCCGTCAGCGGTGGTGCCATGTCCAGCGGGTTGGGGATGCGGCGCAACTCGCCGCGGCTGACGTGGGTGTAGATCTCGGTGGTCTTGGGGGAGGAGTGGCCGAGCAGGGTCTGGATGTGGCGCAGGCTGGTGCCGTTCTCCAGCAGGTGGGTGGCGAAGCTGTGGCGCAGGGTGTGGACGGTGGCGTGACGTCGCACGCCCGACCGCTTCAGCCCGCGCGCGAACGCCTTCTGGATGCTGCGCGCGGTGAGGTGACGGTCCACGCGCTGGCCGGGGAAGAGCCAGGCGCGCGGGTCGCGCGGCACGGGGTAGCGCGCCAGCATGTCGACCACGCGCTCGGACAGCAGCGTGATGCGGTCCTTCCTGCCCTTGGCGGCGCGGATGCGCAGCAGTCGCCGCTCCACGTCCACGTCCTCCACCCGCAGCCGCACCACCTCGCCCACGCGCAGGCCGCCGCCGTAGACCAGCGCCAGGGCGAGGCGATGCTTGGCGTTTTCGACGGCGGACAGGATGCGCGTGACGTCCTCCAGCGCCAGCACGCCCGGCAGCTTGCGCTCGCTCCGCGGCCGCGGCAGGTCGCGCAGCGGGTCGGCCTCGCCCAGCACGTCGCGGAACAGGAAGGACAGCGCGGCGATGATCTGTCGGTGATACGACAGCGAGATGCGCTCGCCCTCGATGCGCTCCAGCACGTACGGCCGCACGCGCGCCCGATCGGCCGGCGGCCCGCCCGTCGCCTCGAGGAACCGTCGCGCGTGGCCGAGGTACACCTTGCGCGTGCGCGGACTGTAGCGCCGCAGCTTCAGCGTCTCCTGCATGCGACGGAGCAGCGCGTCGCGCTCGTCGATGCGCTCGTCCTGGCGTACGACCTCGCGCTCGTCCTGGCGCGCGGCCGGCGGCGGCGGGTGCTTCGACGCCGGCGGGTGCTTCGACGCCGGCGGGTGCTTCGACGCCGGCGCCTCCGGCGCGACGCGGATCAGACGACGTGTGGAGCGGCCGGTCATGCGCCACGGTGGCGCGCCCGGCGGGGCAAAGCGATGGCGGGATGGGTCGCAGACGGAGCCTAGGCTGGCTGGATCGTCTGTCGCGGCGGCGCTGCGAGCAGGGAGCGCGGAGGAGCCGGCCCGCGATCGATCAGGAGCGCGGCCGGTCCGACGTATCGCTACGTCGGCCGACCAGCATCCGGCGCGCCCACTCGATCAGGATCCAGCCGAGGAAGGCCAGGATCGCGAGCAACACGAGCAGTCCGACGAAGATGAAGACCAGTTCGACCGGACCGATTCCGAAGGGCATGGTCGATCTCCCGGCTCAGTCCGCCAGGCCGTGCCCGCCCAGCGGCTCCGTCACCTGACGCCTGTCGAACCCTGCGATCAGCGGGCGGCCGCGTCGGATCGCCTCCTGCACGGACGGCAGCGACAGCGACGCCTGGTGGCTGGCCTCCGAGTCCCACACCTCGGTGACCCAGAGCGCGTCGCCGTTTTCGGGATCGTTGGCGACGACGTAGCTCAGGCAGCCGGGCATGCCGCTCACCCCCTCGAGCAGGATGTCCGCCAGCTCCCGTCGCCTGCCGCTCACCGCCACGATCCGCCCGATCAGCCGTACACAAGTGCCTCCGGTCCACGCCCGCAGTCAACGCACTCCGCACTTCGCAATCCGATCAGTACTCGCCGAAGACCGCCGCCGCCGGCAGCGCGTCGCCCGTCGCGCCGAACAGAGCGATGGCGCCGTCGCCGTAGACGGCCAGTCCCTGCACGTTCACCGCCTCGGGGTACCACCAGACCACGCCCTTGCCGCGGTCGTCGGGCACGGCTTCGACGGCGTCGATCACGTCGCGTAGGAAGGCGGCCTGGCCGGCGGGCGAGAGCGGCCAGGCCTGCCAGCCGGTGCCGGAGGAGCCGGGCGGCGTCCAGCCGCCGCGCCAGGGGTAGTGCGTCTCGACGACCATGACGTCCTTGTCGTAGCGCGCGGCGGTCGCGGCCAGGTTCGCCTCCAGCGCGGACAGGCTGCCGTGCCACCACGGGTAGTAGCTGAGGCCGATGATGTCGTAGTCCACGTTCTGCGCCTGCACGTGGTCGAAGAACCAGCGTGTGCCGCTCTGGTTGCCGCCGCCCGAGTAGTGGATCAGGATGCGGACGGAGTCGCCGGGCACGGTGGCGTTGCGAACGCCGCGCACGCCGGCGCGCAGCAGGCGGCCGAAGTTGTCGTAGTTGACCTGCGCGTCGTAGCTGCCGCCGATGCGGCCGATCGGCCAGAGCAGCCCGCTGTCGATCTCGTTGCCGATCTGCACGACGTCGGGCAGCGCGCCCGCGGCCTTCAGTTGCGCGATCACGTGCTCGGTGTAGTCCTCCACCTGCTGCTCCAGCTCGGCGATGCCCATGCCGACCCACGCGGCGGGGATGTACTGCTTGCCGGGGTCGGCCCAGGTGTCGGAGTAGTGGAAGTCGAGCATCAGTTCCGCGCCCGCGTCCACGACCCGCTGCGCCAGCGCGACGGTGTAGGGCAGGTCGTTGACCTGCACCTCGGTGTGGTTCGGGTCGACGAAGATGCGCAGCCGGAACCCGTTCGACCCGCGCGCCATCAGCGCCTGGATCGCGCCTTCGGTCGACCCCGCGCGCAGGTTCACGCCCGACTGCTCGACGCGCGCGAGCGCGGAGATGTCGCCGCCCAGGAACAGGTCGCTGCCCGCGGGCCCGCCGCCGGACGGCCCGGTCGAGTCGCCGCCGCACGCGGCGAGGAGCAGCAGGGGCAGGGCGCGGCGATGGCGGAAGGGCTTCCGATGCATGGGCTCAGGTTCGGAACGAGTCGTTGCCTGGGTCGGCGTGCGTCACTCGAGCAGCTTCACCCGCTGCCGGATCTGCCTGCGATGCCGCGCCAGGTGCGCTTCGAGCAGCTCGAGCGACTGGGCGGCGGTGAGCACGCCGCTGACGGGATGCCGCGCGAACGGCGCGCGCAGCCCGCGCTCGTCCAGCGCGGCGATGCGCCGGCGCAGTTCACGATGGTTCTCGCGCCACTGGCGGCGCAACCCGGGCAGGTCTACGCCGCCGCTCGGCAGCATCGCGTCCGCGGGCGCGCGCACGTCGATGCCGAAGCGCAGCACGCCCAGCACCACGTGATAGGACAGCCGGCGCCGTAGGCGGCGCCCGAGCGACGCCGGTCGCGTCGGCGGCCGCAGCTCCGCGTCCAGCACAACGCGCTCGGCGCGCACCAGGTGCTCCACGATCTCGCGGATGGTCCACTTGCCGGCCAGCGGCCGCGCGCCCTGCGCGTCGGCAGGCAGCGCGTCGACCTCGTCCAGCAGCGCGTCGCGCGACCGCTCGATGCGGTCCATTCGCCGCAGCAGCGCGCCCGTCGGGCCGGCCGTGGTCACGTCGACACCGCGCGGTCGATCGCGGCCAGCTCGTCGTCGTCGAACTCGAGGTTCTCGAGCGCGCCCAGGTTCTGCTCGAGCTGCTCCACGCGGCTGGCGCCGACCAGCGCCGAGGTCACGACGGGGTCGCGCAGCGTCCAGGCGATGGCCAGCTGGGCCACGGTCTGCCCGCGCGGTCTCGCGATGTCGCGCAGGCGCCTGGCCATCTCGACCACGCGCGGCGTGACCGCGTCCCGCTTCAGCGCGCCGTGCTCGCTGGCCGCGCGCGAGTCGGACGGCAGGCCGTCCACGTAGCGGTCGGTGAGCAGCCCCTGCGCCAGCGGCGAGAAGACGATGCAGCCGAGGCCGGTCTCGCGCAGCGCGTCGAACAGCCCCTGCTCGGGCGCGCGCTGCAGCATGCTGTACTTCGGCTGGTGGATCACGAACGGCGTGCCCATCCGGGTCAGCATCGCATGCGCCGCGCGGGTGCGTTCCGCGTCGTAGTTGGAGACGCCGGCGTACAGCGCGCGGCCGGAGCGCACCGCCTGGTCCAGCGCGCCCATGGTCTCCTCCAGCGGCGTGTGCGGGTCGGGGCGGTGGTGGTAGAACACGTCCACGTAGTCCAACCTCAGCCGCTCCAGGCTCTGGTCCAGGCTGGCCAGCAGGTACTTGCGCGAGCCGCCGTCGCCGTACGGCCCCTCCCACATCGGGTAGCCGGCCTTGGTCGAGACGATCATGCGGTCCCGCTCGCCGGCCAGGTCGTCGCGCAGGATGCGGCCGAAGGTGCGCTCGGCGCTGCCGGGCGGCGGGCCGTAGTTGTTGGCCAGGTCGAAGTGCGTGACGCCGCGCTTCCACGCGCGCAGCACCAGCGCCCGTGCGACCTCGTGATCGTCGTCCGCGCCGAAGTTGTGCCAGAGGCCCAGCGAGATCGCGGGCAGCACGAGGCCGCTCCGGCCGCAGCGTCGGTAGATCACGAGGCGTTCCGCGGCGCCGGCGCCCGGTTCACGACGGTTGCATCGATCCTCATTCGCGCTCCTCCATCAGGAGACCCTGCGCCGGAGTATCCGTCGCGGCTCAGCGCTCCGGCAACCGTCGCAGCACGATCTCGCCCGCCGGCGCGGCGTCGGTCGGCCGCAGCCTCACCAGCGCGGAATCCCGCACCCAGCGCCCCTGGTACAGCAGCTCGCCGCGGTCCAGCCACTCCGCCCAGATCCGCACGCTGTCGGCCGGACCCACCTCGAAGTGCCGCTGCGTGTACTCGCCCGTCGTGTCGCGCAGCACGACCATGTGCGCGCGCTGGTACTCGAAGAAGACGCGGTCGATGCCGCCGGGCGTTACGCCGCCGACCGGCTGCCACACGCCGTCGATCGGCGTGGGCGCCCGGTTGTTGTAGCGCGCGGTACGCCACGTGAACACGAACAGCCACGCCACCAGCAGGACGCGGCCGGCCCACGCCAGCCAGCCCAGCCAGCGGTGCCAGCGCGGCGCGACGTCGGCCGGCGCGGCGGGCGGCAGCACGATCGCGTGCCAGAGCCGGTGGGCGTGCGGCGCGACGATCCAGAGCAGCAGCCCCAGCAGCACCAGGGCCGCGACCAGCCCGCCGATGTCGACGCGGTAGAACACGTCGACCAGCACGATGTTGACCGCGACCGGCAGCAGGAGCAGCGCCCCGCCCAGCGCCAGGCGCGGAAAGGTGAGCAGCACGCCGCCCACCACCTGCACCAGCGCGATCAGGTTGCCGTAGACCTTGGAGTACCCGAAATAGTACCACGTCAGCCAGAAGCCGCTGACCTCGCCCATCGGCCGGTCCAGCTCCGAGTCCAGCACGGTGAACTGCGCGCCGTTCAGCTTGGCGAGGCCGTACATGATCGCGATCGCCGCTGCGAACCAGTGGACGATGCGCGGCGCGCGGGCCGGCGCGTCGCGGTGGGCGGACGGCGACTGCGCGGACGGGCGGCGGGCGGAAGCGCCGCTCACGGCCCCACCGGCCCGCGGTCCAGCACCGGCAGGTACGCGCGCCACGGCCCGACGTCGTCCCGATAGTGCTTGGCCATGACGCGCGCGGTCTGGGCGATGTGACCCAGGTCGTGCGCGACCCACGCGGCCAGCAGCTGGCGCAGCGTGACCTCGCCCAGCTCGGGATGCTCGCCGGTCAGCGCCAGCTTGCGATCGGTCAGCCTCCAGCCGCGCAGCGCCTCGATGTTGTCGGCACGCAGCGACGCGAACTCGTCCAGAAGCTCGGCCACGCCGCGCCCCGCACTCTCGCGCCGCTGCGCGAAGCGGTCGTACGGGTCGAAGCGGCGCCGTTCGCCCCCCTCCAGGATGATGCGCGCGCGGGGGATCCAGTCGGCGCGCTCGCCGTGGACCAGGTGCGCCAGGTTCTCCCACGGGCTGAAGGTGTCCCGGCCCTCGTCGCATTCCGTCCAGTCACGCGGCAGGCCGGCGAGCAGCGCGCGGAAGACGGACGGCGTCCGCTCGAGGACCCGAGTCGCGCGCTCGAGTTCGAAGTTCATCACGCGTCCGGCCGCCAGTCGCGGAAGGCCTCGTACGCGGGCGGCGGGCTGGCCGCCGACGCACGGTACTCCTCAAGCCGTTCGGCCAGCCACTGGAACCACTCGCCTGCGCTGGACGCGTCGTTGTCGCGCCTGAACTCCAGGAACCACGGCTCCAGGTTGCGCCACGACGTGATGATGCCGATGCCGAAGAAATCGTCCACCATGGCCAGGTCCAGGTCGCCCTGGTGCACCAGGATGCCGATGCTCTCGAACGTCTGCGCCAGCAGCAGCAGCTCCGGCATGTCGGCGCCGTAGAGCGACTCGATGGTGGCGGCGCTGGGCGCGCCGATGCCCGCGCGCTCCAGCGAGTCCGGCATCGCCAGCACCAGCGCGTACGCGTCGTGGAAGTCGGGCGTCATGAAGCTGCGCGCCATCTCCAGCTTGGACTGGCGGCGCTGCTCGGAGCGGAACTGCGTGAGCTGGATGGCGCCGTAGACCAGGCCGACGACGATCGCCAGCGTCTGCAGCAGGTTCAGCAGCAGCGCCGCGCGATCCTTCGGCGGTGCGCGGCGCTCGGGGGGAACCGGTTCGGGGTCGGGCGGCATGCGACCAACGCTACGCGCCCGACCCCCGCGCCGCTACGTCGATTCCCGGCCGTTGACCAGCAGGACCGGTACGTCCGCGGCGCGCAGCACCTTGTCCGCGGCGCTGCCCAGCAGCATGCGGGACGCGCGGCCGCGGCCGTGCGTGCCCAGCGCGATCACGTCGGCGCGGCTCTCGCGCGCGTAGCGCAGGATGCCGTCCGCGGCGCCCGTCGCCTCACGCACCGCCACGCGCACCTCGACGCCCTCGCTGTGCAGCCAGCGGGCCGTGCGCTCCAGGTAGCGCTCCGCTTCCGCCGTCTCCCGCTCCAGCGCCTCGCGGTTCAGCGCGGCGGCGTGCGGGATGTAGGACGATGTCGGCAGGATCGGCGGCTCGACGATGCGCAGCAGCGTGAGCGCGCCGCCCGTCGTGCGAGCCAGCGCCAATGCGTGCTCCAGCACGGACTCCGCCTCGGGGGAGCCGTCCAGCGCGACCACGATCTCGCGCAGCGCGACGTGGCGGTCCAGGTCCGGCTCGCGGTCGTCCAGCGGACGCAGCACCAGCACCGGGATGTGCGTCGAGCGGATCAGCGAGTCCGTGGTGCTGCCCAGCCACGCCCGGCTGAGCGGACCGCGGCCGTGCGTGGCCATGACGATCAGATCGACATCGCGCTCATGCGCGTGCCGCAGCAGCGACTGCGCGGGCCGCCCCTTCAGGATGCGACGGCACACGGGCGCGCCCAGGCGGTCCGTGACCTGCTCGGCCACCACCTCCAGGTAGCCCCTCATCCAGGTCGGCGCCTCGGGCAGCCCCCAGTCGGTGATGCGCTCCGAGCCTTCCGCGTGCACCCAGACCAGGTCGATGCCACCGCCCGTGCGACGCGCGACCGACAGCGCCGCCGGGATCGCCTGCTCGCTGCGCGCCGAGCCGTCCACCGGTACCAGGATCCGTGCGAACGGCCCCTCCGGCAGCGCTTCGGGACGGTCGCACGCGAGTTCGGGGTCGAAACGCGCCGCGGTCGATTTCGGCGTCTGCAGCATGATCACCTCCTGTTGGCGTACATCCACAGGATGCGCGATCGCGCGCCGGATCGAAGTCGGGAGGGGGTGGAAACCGCGTAGTCGAACGACCTACGCTCAGTTGCCGCTCAGCGCGCGCTGCCGCTGCGCCGCTTCCTGCTCCAGCCGGCCGCACACGATGTCGCACAGCTGGAACACGTCGTCACCGGCCAGGCTGTAGTGCACGTACAGCCCCTCCTTGCGGCGATCCACGTAGCCGAGCGCGTGCAGCAGCTGGAGGTGCTTCGAGGCGTTGGCCTGCGTGAGCCCCGTCGCCTCCATCAGTTCGGTGACGGAACGCTCACCTTCGCGCAGCGCGTTCAGGATGGACAGCCGGCTGGGCTCGCCGAGCGCCTTGAAGCGCTCGGCGACCAGCTCCAGCAGTTCCGGCGTCATCGGGTAGTTGGCCATCAGACGGCGGCCGGCTCGGCCTCCGCCTTCTCGACCGGATGGCCGTCGGCCGCCCAGGCGCGGAACCCGCCCGACAGGTTGGCCACGTTCTGGATACCGTGCGCCTGCAGCACGCTCGCGGCGATGGCCGAGCGCCCGCCGGCCTCGCACTGCACCACCACGGGCCGGTCGCGCGGGATCTCGTCCAGCCGCTCCGACAGGTAGCCGAGCGGGATGTTGGGCACGCCGGGCAGGTGACCGGCCTCCCACTCCGCCGCGCCGCGCACGTCCACGACCGCCACCTCCCCGCGCTCCATCATCCCGACCAGTTCGCCCGGCCGGATGTGGCGCACCGTGTCGATCTGACGGTGCTCGGTGGCCCAGGTCTCGATCGCGCCCGCGGTGAAGTAGCCGCCCACGCGGTCCAGCCCGATCATGGCCAGGTCGCGCACCGCCTCGTCGATCAGCGCGTGCGAGTCGTCCGAGACGATCAGCCAGAAGTCACGGTCGTAGTCCAGCAGCCAGCCGGCCCACGTGTTGAACGACCGGTTGAGCGGGATGTTGATCGTGCCCGGCACGTGCTCCAGCGCGTACTGCGCCGCGGGCCGCGTGTCCACCACGGTCTCGCCCGCCTCGACCAGGCGCGCCAGCTTCTCCTCGTCCAGGTGCCGCGGCCGCGTGAAGCCGCCCAGGATGCGCGGACCCTCGCGGTTGATGCGCTTCATCTCCGCGAAATACTTCGGCGGCTCCGGCTGACCCGCCAGCACCTGCTTCACGAACAGCGCCTCGTCGTCCGCGGCCACGCCCCAGTTGAACAGCTTCTCGTAGCCCAGCGTGGTGGACGGCACGGCGCCCAGCGACTTGCCGCACGCGCTGCCTGCGCCGTGGCCCGGCCAGATCTGCACCCAGTCCGGCACCTCGCGCTTGAAGCGCTGCAGCGAGGCGAACAGCGTGCGCGCGCCGGCCTCCATCGTGCCCGCGATCTTGGCGGCCTTCTCCAGCAGGTCCGGCCGGCCGACATCGCCCACGAAGATGAAGTCGCCCGTGAACACGCCCATCGGCCGGTCCGCGCCCGCCGTGTCCGTGATCTCGAAGGACAGGTGCTCCGGCGTGTGACCCGGCGTGTGCAGCGCACGCACGCGGATGTTGCCGACCATGAAGTGCTCGCCGTCGCGCAGCAGCGTGGCGCCCGCCTCCTCCGCGAAGGCGTACTGCCAGTCCGAGCCGCCCTCGGCCGAGAGGTACAGCCGCGCACCCGTGCGGCCCGCCAGCTCCCGCGCGCCGCTCACGAAGTCCGCGTGGATGTGCGTCTCCGTCACGTGCGTGATGCGCAGGTTGTGCTTCTCCGCCAGCGCGACGTACTCGTCCGCGTCGCGATGCGGGTCCACCACCAGCGCCTCACCCGTCGCCGCGCAGCCCACCAGATAGCTGGCCTGCGCCAGCTTGTCGTCGTATACCCGCTCGAGGATCATCGCTCCTCCAATGTCGTAGCCTCTGTCGTCGCCCCGACCGAATCGGGCAGCAGCACCCCCCGATTCTGATACAGGATGAAGCCGCTCATCACCACCAGGAACACCGCGAACGCCTGCTGCAGTGCCCGCTGCGGCACCCAGCGGATCAGCCAGGTGCCGGCCAGGATGCCGACCACCGCCACCGCCGAGAATCCCGCCATGAAGCCCCAGTCCGGATCGACCTGACCCAGATACCCCACGAAGCCGGCCGCCGACTTCATCGCGATCACCAGCAGGCTGGTGCCCACCGCCCGCTTCATCGGCAGTCCGCCCAGCAGCACCAGCGCCGGCACGATCATGAAGCCGCCGCCCACGCCGACCAGCCCGGTCAGCACGCCGACGGCCAGCCCCTCCAGCACGATCAGCGGCCAGCCGTGCGGCCGCGCCGGCTCTCGATCCGGCTGGCCGCCCGGCGCGACGCCGTCGCTCATGCCGACCGCGCCGCCCACCCTCTCCGCGGACCCCGCGCCGTCCACGGCGCCCGCCACCTCGCCGCCGCCCTTCCGCCCCCGGAACATCATCACCGCCGCCACCAGCATCACCGCCGCGAACAGCACCAGCTGCGCAGCGCCGCTGAAGAACACCGCCAGCCGCGCGCCGCCGTACGTGCCCACCATCGCCACCGCGCCGAACAGCAGCGCGACCCGCACGTCCACGTTGCCCGCCCGCCAGTGGCTCACCGCGCCGAACAGGCTCACCGCGCCCACCACGGCCAGGCTCATCGCGATCGACTCCTTCGCGCCGAAGCCCAGCACGTACACGAAGATCGGCACGGTCAGGATCGAACCGCCGCCGCCCAGCAGGCCGAGCGACAACCCGATCAGCGCCGCCAGCGCCAGGCCCAGGATCATGCGGCCGGCGCTCCCGTCTTCAGCGCCGCGACCATCGCGTCCACGTCGCACGTCGCCGCGCGATTGTGCGGCAGCCGCGCCAGCAGCATGCCCATCATGCACGTGTCCGTCACGCCCGCGAAGACCAGCCCGCTGCCCACGCCCAGCGGCAGCAGCGCCCACAGCGGCGAGACCAGCAGCGCCAGCGCCGCGCCCGTCGCCACCAGCGAACCCGCCGCGATGCGCACCTGCCGCTCCAGCGACATGCGCTCCGCACCACGGTTCACGCCGCGACCCGACGAGATCCAGCCGCTCACGCCGCCCTCCAGCACGTGCAGGTTCGGCATGCCCGCACTCCGCAGCGCCTCCTCCGCACGCCGCGCCCGGCCGCCCGTCTGGCACACCAGCACCACCGGCTCGTCCACGTGCGCCCGGATCTCCTCCGCGTGCTCGCCCAGCGTGTCCAGCGGCACGTTGTACGACCCGCGCAGGTGCGCCGCCTCGTACTCGCCCGGCGTCCGCACGTCCAGCAGCCGCACCCCCGGCTCCTCGCGCAGCAGCGCCTCCAGTTCGTCCGCCCTCAGCACGGGCGGGATGAACGTCCTATCCATGTCGTTCCGACTCCCTCGTTTCGCATCCCCATCCGGGCACCCCGTCCCGGCGACCGAACAACTATATAGTTGAGTAGTGGGGAGGTCAAGGCCGGCCCCGATCAGTCCGCGCCGTAGTACTTCCAGCCGCGGACGCCCGCGCCGACGCCGACGATCAGGTCCAGCGGGTCGGGGACCAGGTCGGGGCGCAGCAGCCAGGCCGTGAGCCGCGTGTGCCCCTCGAGCAGCACGGGCGCCTCCGCCTCGTCCGCAGCGACCGCGATGATCGGCGGCAGCGTTTCGCCCGCCTCCATGCGCGCGATCACGCCCGCGAACCGTTCCGCCATGTGCCCCGCGTCCGCCGCGCCCGCCCGCATCCGTTCCGCGGCGACGGCGGGCGAGCGCGTGCCGCCGGACAGCTCGTTCCAGAACGGGTAGTCGATGTAGCGCAGCGACCCGAGCCGATCGCGCGGGATGGTGCGGCGCGTCCACTCGATCTCGTCCGGGAACCCCGTGAGCAGCTCCGCCGCCGCCCCCGTCCCGCGGTAGTCGCGCAGCAGCGTACGGCGGTAGCGGTTCTGCTCCGCGTCGTCCGTATCCGGCCGCGCGAGCACGGCCGCATCCACCCCATCGCGGTCCAGCCGCTGACGGATCCGCTCCGCAAAGCGCGGCGACTCCAGCTCCGCGCGCAGGAACTCCGCCACCATCTCCGCCTCCGCGATCAACCGCCGCGCCCCGCCCTCCCCCCACCCGTTCTCAGTCACCAGTCCCCAGTCTCCAGTCTCCAGTCGCCAGAAAGCAGCTCTCAGCTGGCAGCGATCAGCCCCAAGCCCCAAGCCCCAAGCCCCAAGCCCCAAGCCCCAAGCCCCTCATCCCCAACATCCATCCAAGGATCGCCAACCATACGGGTCGCCCCCGGCATCGTACAGAAGCAAGCAGCCCCGTGTCCGCTGAAACCTCGATCGCTCGCAGTCGTAGGGCGCACGGACACTCGCACCGAGGGAGACGAAAATGCATGCCGACCCGACCCCCATCCTGGAAGACTCGCTGATGCGGCGGGTGCTGCTGCGCCTGCCGGCGATCCTGATGGCGATGATGCTGGCCGCCGCTCCGCTGCTCGCTTGACAGCGGCGCGGCCGCCGCGCTACTCCTTCCGCACATGATCGAGCACACGCTCCGCTTCGACGCCCGGGCCGCCCATGCGCCCGCGATCGCCGGCCACTGGTGGTGGTGGCACGGAGGGGAGAGGTGTGCTCGCGCCGGGCGGACGTGATCTGATCCACTAGGACCCGGCGACGTCGAACGACGGCGGGCGCGCTTCTCTCGAACGAGAGGGGCGCGCCCGCCTTTTTTCGTCCCCGTCGGCGACGGCGGGTCGGAGGAGGCAGGGTGATCGCAACGGAAGGGCAACGGGCGGCAGCGGCCGCGGGAGCGGCGCGCCGGCCCGCAGGCGAGGAGTCGGCGCTTCACGACGACGTCGTCGCGCGCGCGCCGCTGGACCGCGTGGTGCCGGTACACCGCGAGATCGTCGCGGACACGGAGACGCCGGTCTCGGCGTTCCTGAAGCTGCGCCGGGGTGGCGCGGGCTTCCTGCTGGAGAGCGGCGAGCGGGACGGCCGGCTGGGCCGCTACTCGTTCATCGGCGTGGAGCCCGAGGCCATCCTGCGCGCCGACCTGGACCGCGGCACGGTGGCCACGGCGTCGGAGGTGCGCGCCTATCGCGGCGCGCCGCTGGACGCGGTGCGCGCGCTGGCCGGGGAGGCGCCCGTGTGGCGCGATCCGGAGTCGGAAGACGCGGCGCACGGCTTCCTGGGCCTGGTCGGCGCGTTCGGCTGGGACCTGGCGCGCACGCTGGAGCGGCTGCCCGAGCCGCCGCCCGACGACGTGCGCTTCCCGGCCGCGCTGTTCGCGCGCTTCCACACCACGCTGATGTTCGACCATGCGCGCCAGCGGCTGCGCGTGGTGTCGCTGCTGCCGCCCGCCGACAGCCACGCCGCCCGCGCGGACGACCTGCGGCGGGCGCACGCGCGCATCGACGGCGTGCTGGACGCGCTGCGGCGCGGCGGCGCGCCGGAGTCGCGCATCGACGCGTCGGCGCGCGCGTCGGCGGACGACGTGCTGCGCGGCTCGGCGCGCACTCCGGACGACGCGGCGTTCCGCGCCTCGGTCGCCCGCGCGGTGCGCGACATCCACGACGGCGAGGCGATCCAGGTGGTGCTGTCGCGCCGGCTCGAGGTGCCGCACGACGGCGACCCGTTCGAGCTCTACCGCGCGCTGCGCACGCTGTCGCCCTCGCCGTACATGTTCTTCCTCGAGTTCCCCGAGGTCGCGCTGGTCGGCGCGAGTCCGGAGATGCTGCTGCGCGTGGAGGGCGACGCCGCGCAGCTCTCGCCCATCGCCGGTACGCGCCGGCGCGGCGCCGACCCGGACGAGGACGCGGCGCTGGAGCGCGAGCTGGCCGCCGACCCGAAGGAGCGCGCCGAGCACGTCATGCTGGTCGATCTCGGCCGCAACGACCTGGGCCGCGTGTGCAGGCCCGGTTCCGTGCACGTGCCGCGGCTGATGCAGGTCGAGCGCTTCAGCCACGTCATGCACCTGGTCTCGGTGGTGACCGGCCGGCTGCGCGAGGACGTCGACGCGCTCGACGCGTTCGCCGCCTCGTTCCCGGCCGGCACGGTCAGCGGCGCGCCCAAGGTACGCGCGATGGAGTTGATCGCCGAGCTGGAGACGACGGCGCGCGGCGCGTACGCCGGCGCGGTCGCGCACGTCGCGCCCGGCGCGCGCGAGCTGGACGCCTGCATCACCATCCGCACCATGGTCGCGCGACGCGGCCGGGTGCTGCTGCAGGCCGGCGCGGGCATCGTCGCCGATTCCGATCCCGACCACGAGCTGGCCGAGACCGACGCCAAGCTCCGCTCGCTGGCCGCGGCGGTGGCGATGGTGAAGGGGGAGGGGGGCGCCCGATGATCCTCGTCGTCGACAACTACGACAGCTTCACGTACAACCTGGTCCAGCTGCTCCAGCAGCTCGGCGCCGACGTGGAAGTGCGCCGCAACGACCGGATCACGCCCGACGAGCTGGACGAACTGCGCCCGCGCGGCATCGTCGTCTCACCCGGCCCCTCGCACCCCGACCGCGCCGGCCACAGCGCCGCACTGATCCGGCGAGCGCTGCAGTTGGACGCGGAGGGCGGGGATGGCGCGACGAAGGCGGCTCACGCCGCGTCGCTGGAAGCCCCCCGCGAATCACCCAGGCCCCAAGCCCCAAGCCCCAAGCCCGCGGCCGCGGCCGCGGCCGCGGCCGAGGGCCGCCCGACGCCCGTACTGGGTGTCTGCCTGGGCCACCAGGTCATCGCCCGCGTCTTCGGCGCGGAGGTCCGCCGCGCGCCCTCCCCGGTGCACGGCAAGCCGGCCGCGGTCGAGCACGACGGGCTGGGCGTCTTCGTCAACGTGCCGGCGCCCGCGCGCGTCGCGCGCTACCACTCGCTGGCGATCGTCGAGAGCACGCTGCCCGCCGACCTGCGCGTCACCGCGCGCGCCGAGGACGGCGTGATCATGGGCGTGCGGCACCAGCGGCTGCCCGTCGAGGGCGTGCAGTTCCATCCCGAATCGATCCTGACCGGTGACGGCGCGACCATGCTGTCCAACTTCCTGAACACGACCGAGGCGATGCGATGAGCGACCGCACGACGAATCCCGCGCTGCGTGACGCGCTCGCGCGGCTGGCGCGAGGCCAAGGGATCGACGAGGCCGGCGCCGCCGCGGCGTTCGGGGAGGTGATGGAGGGTGGCGCGCCGCCGCAGCTGGTCGCCGCGCTGCTCATGGGCCTGCGCGCCCGCGGCGAGACCGTGGACGAGATCGTCGGCGCCGCGCGCGCCATCCGCGAACGCGCGCTGCCGTTCCCGGTGCCGGGCGCCGGGCTCGTCGACACCTGCGGCACCGGCGGCGACGGCGCCGGCACGTTCAACATCTCGACGGCCGCCGCGTTCGTCGCGGCCGGCGGCGGCGCGCGCGTGGCCAAGCACGGCAACCGCGCCGTCAGCGGCCGCACAGGCTCCGCCGACGTGCTGGAAGCGCTGGGCGTGGAGGTCGGGCTGAACGGTCCGGAGGCCGCGGCCGCGCTGGATCACGCTGGCATCACCTTCCTGTTCGCGCCGACCTTCCACGCGGCGATGCGCCACGCTGGGCCGGTGCGGCGCGAGCTGGGCGTGCGCACCGTCTTCAACCTGCTGGGCCCGCTCTGCAACCCGGCCGGCGCGCGCGCGCAGCTGATCGGCGTGTTCGACGGCGAACTGGTCGCGCCGCTGGCCGCCGCGCTCGGCCGGCTCGGCGCGTCGCGCGCGCTGGTCGTGCACGGCCGCGACGGCCTGGACGAGCTCAGCGTGTGCGCGCCCACGCGCGTCGCCGAGTGGGACGGCGAACGGGTGCGCGAGTACGAGGTCGAGCCGGAGTCGCTCGGGCTGCGACTGCGCGACCCCGCCGAGCTGCGCGGCGGCGATGCCGCGACCAACGCCGCGATCCTGCGCGCGATCCTGGGCGGGGAAGCGGGCGCGCCGCGCGACGTGGTGGTGCTCAACGCCGCGGCCGCGCTGCTCGCCGCCGGCATCGCCGACGACCTGGACGAAGGCCTCGAGCGCGCGCGCGCCAGCATCGACACCGGCGCGGCGCGCGCCAGACTGGACGCGCTGGTCGCGTTCGGCCGCGAGCGCGCGGCCGCGCGGCGCCAGCCAGTGGTCGAGCAGCCGGTCGCGGCCAGCAACGCCGGGTGGGCGCGATGAGCGGCGCACGACTCGACGCCGACGCCGACGACTTCCTCGCCCGCAAGTCGCGCGAGGTGCGGGCTGCGCGCGAGTTACGTGCGGCGGGTGCGAAGGTCGCGCGGCAGGCGGAGCACCGTCGATCCACGCCGGAGCGCCGGGAGCAGGGCGAGGCTCGCGGATCGGGGTCGCCGCGGCTCGTTCGCGCATCCTTCCGCGATGCGCTGCTCGCCGGTGACACCGTCGCCGTGATCGCCGAGTTCAAGCGGCGCAGCCCGAGCGCGGGTGCGCTGGTCCGCGACGAGCGGCCGGAGGACGTTGCGCGCCTGTACGCCGGCGCGGGTGCGGCCGCCGTTTCCGTGCTGACCGACGCGACCGATTTCGGCGGCTCGCTGGACGACCTGCACGACGCGCACGCGGCCGGGCTGCCGACGCTGCGCAAGGATTTCATCGTCGACACGCGCGGGCTCGAGGAGGCGCGCGCGGCCGGCGCGTCCGCCGCGCTGCTGATCGTCGCGATGCTGGACGACGTCGAGCTGGCCGCGCTGGTCGCCGCCGCGGCGCCGCTCGGCCTGGGCGCGCTGGTCGAGGTTCACGACGAACGGGAGCTGGATCGCGCGCTGGCCGCGGACGCGACGCTGATCGGCATCAACAACCGCGACCTCCGCTCGCTGCGCACCGACCTCTCGGTGACCGAGCGCGTCGCGCGACGGGTGCCGCCGAACGTGGTGCTGGTCAGCGAGAGCGGCATCCGCGACGCCGACGACGTCGCGCGAGTGCGCGATGCCGGCGCGCACGCCGTGCTGGTCGGCGAGAGCCTGCTGCGCCGCGAACAGACCGCGCGTGCCGTCGCGCTGCGGGCGCTGGCCAGCGTGCCGCGATGAGCGTCTTCGGCGCTGCCGGGGCAGGGGAGCGGGCCCCGGCCAAGATCTGCGGCCTTACCCGCCTCGAGGACGCTGCGCTCGCCGTGCGTCTCGGTGCCGCCGCGCTCGGTGTGGTGCTCGCCGAGAGTCCGCGCCGCGTCGACGTGGACCAGGCCGCGCGCGTGCTCGACGTCGCGCCGCGGGGTGTGGCGCGCGTCGGCGTCTTCGTCGACGCCACCACGGACGAGGTGCTGCGCGCCGTCGACCGCTGCCGCCTGGACTGGGCGCAGCTGTGCGGCCGGGAACCGGACGAGCAGGTCGCGGCGCTGCGCGCGCGAGGCGTGCGGGTGCTGCGCGTCCATCGACCGATCCGCGCGGACCAGGCCGGCGCGGCAGCCCGCCGCGATCTCACGGACGCTCCCGTCGATGACACGACGCGCATCGGCGGCGCAGTGCCGCACCGCGCCGACGCACTGCTGCTCGACGCACCCGGCGGCGCGGGCGGCACCGGCCGCACGTTCGACTGGTCGCTCGCCGCCGCCGTCGACTGGCCGCGCGACCGGCTCGTGCTGGCCGGCGGCCTGGACGCCGACAACGTGCTGCGCGCCATCGCCGCGGTGCGGCCCGCGGCCGTCGACGTGAGCAGTGGCGTCGAGTCGGCGCCCGGCATCAAGGATCCCGCGCGCATGGCGTCGTTCCTCGCCGCCGTGCGCGTCGCATACGAATCGATCGAGGTGGACCTATGACTGCGGCAACTACGGCAACGGCGGCAACGGCGGCAACTGCGGCAACTGCGGCAACGGCGGCGGGGCGGTTCGGACCGTTCGGCGGGCGCTACGTGCCCGAGACGCTGATCCCCGCGCTGGACGCGTTGGAGGCGGCATGGCGTGAATTGCGGGACGACGCCGCCTTCCGTGCCGAACTGGATGATCTTCTGCGCACCTACGTCGGCCGCCCCACGCCGCTGCATCGCGCCAGAGGCCTGGAGCGGGCCCTGGCCGAGGCCGTGGCAGACGACGTCGCGCAGGCCGTCGCGCCCCGGCCCCACGCCTCACGCCCCACGCCCCACGCCCGCATCTATCTCAAGCGCGAGGATCTGGCCCACACCGGCAGCCACAAGCTGAACAACGCGCTGGGTCAGGCGCTGCTCGCCCGCGCGATGGGCCGCACGCGCCTGATCGCCGAGACGGGCGCCGGCCAGCACGGCGTCGCGACCGCGACCGCGGCCGCGCTGCTCGGCCTGCCCTGCGTGGTCTACATGGGCGAGCGCGACATCGAACGGCAGCGCCTCAACGTGGTGCGCATGGAGCTGCTCGGCGCGACGGTCGTCCCCGTCGCCAGCGGCACGCGTACGCTCAAGGACGCCACCGGTGAAGCCATCCGCGACTGGATGGGCAGCTATCGCGAAACGCACTACGTGATCGGCTCTGTCGTCGGGCCGCACCCCTACCCGTCCATGGTGCGCGACTTCCAGCGGGTGATCGGGGACGAGGCGCGTGCGCAGATCCTGGACGCGGAGGGGCGCCTGCCCGACATCGCCGTGGCGTGCGTCGGCGGCGGCAGCAACGCGCTCGGTCTGTTCAGCGCGTTCGTCGGCGACGACGACGTCGAGCTGGTCGGCGTCGAGGCCGGCGGCAGCGGCGGCGCCGCGGGCGCGCACTCGGCCACGCTCGCGCGCGGTCGGCCCGGCGTGCTGCACGGCGCGATGTCGTACCTGCTCCAGGACGACGACGGCCAGATCGTGGACACGCATTCGATCGCCGCGGGGCTGGACTACCCCGGCGTCGGCCCCGAGCACGCGTGGCTGCGCGAGAGCGGCCGCGCGCGCTACCTGCCGTCGTCCGACGACGACGCGCTCAACGCCTACCGGCTGCTCGCCCGCGCCGAGGGCATCATCCCCGCGCTCGAGTCCGCGCATGCGATCGCGCACGCGCTCGAGGAAGCGCGCACGCGCGACGGGAAGGCGATCGTGCTGGTCTGCCTGTCGGGGCGAGGCGATAAGGATGTCGGCCGGGACCTGGGAGGCGAGCGATGAAGCGGGCGTCGGGCGTCGGGCATCGGGCGTCGGTGGAATCTCCGGTGGGTTCTTCCGGAGTCGCGCGTGTTCGTGCCGCGTTCCGCAACGCGCGCGATGACGGGCGCGCGGCGCTGATCCCGTTCCTCGTGGCCGGCGATCCATCGTTCGACGCGACCGTCGAGCTGGCGCGCGCGGCCGTGGACGCGGGCGCGGACGTGATCGAGCTGGGCGTGCCGTTCAGCGATCCGCTCGCGGACGGGCCGGTGATCCAGGCGGCGTACACGCGGGCGCTGGCCGCGGGCGCGACGGTGCGCGGGACACTCCAGTGCGCGGCGCGCGTCGCGGAGCTGGGCGCGCCGGTGGTGCTGATGGTCGCGCTGAATCCCGTGCTCGCTTTCGGCGTCGATGCGTTCTGCGACGCGGCGGCACGCGCGGGGGTGAGCGGCGTGCTGGTGCCCGACCTGCCGCTCGAGGACGCGGACGGGCTGCGCGCCGCGGCGGTGCGCGCCGGCCTGGGCGTCGTCTTTCTCGCCGCGCCCGACAGCGGCGCCGAGCGCGTGCGCGCCGCGGCCGCGGCGTCCACGGGCTTCCTCTACATGGTGCGTCGCCGCGGCGTCACCGGCGCGGGCGGCGCGCCCGAGTCCGATGCCGCGATCGCCATCGCGCGCGATCACGCGGACGTGCCGATCGCGCTCGGCTTCGGCATCGCGACGCCGGCAGACGCGGCCGAGGCGGCGTGCTCGGCCGACGGCGTCATCATCGGCAGCGCGCTGGTCGACGCGGCCGCGCGCGCGCACGAAGCGGGAGAGGACGCCGCGCAGGTGATCAGAGAACGCGTCGCGGCGATGGCCGCCGCGATCAGAAGTGTTCGAATCGAACAAAGGGTCGAGGTGCAGCCGTGATCGTGGTCATGGAGCGGGACGCGACCGAGGGCCAGGTCGCCGACGTGGTGGAGCGGCTCACGCAGGCCGGCGCGCGCGTGCACCGGCTGGACGCGGAGCGGGTCACGCTGGGCGCCAGCGGTGGCTCGATGGGGCGCGAGCACGTCGCCGCGATGGCGGCCGTCGCCGCCGCGCTGGCCGACAGCGACGCGCCGCCGCTCGTTTCACGAGCGTCACCGCCGTCACAGACGTCACCGCCGTCACAGACGTCACAGACGTCACAGACGGCACGGACGTCACCGTCGTCACCGTCGTCACCGTCGTCGTGGCGCGAGGCTCGTGCGATCCAGCTGGGGGAGGCCTCGCATACCGGGCCCATCGTCGTCGCGGGGCCGTGCTCGGTGGAGGACGAGGAGACCATGGAGCGGATCGCGGCGGGCGTGGCGGCGGCGGGCGCGGTCGCGATACGGGCGGGCGCGTACAAGCCGCGCAGCAGCCCGTACAGCTTCCAGGGGCTGGGGGAGGAGGGGCTGGTGCGGCTGCGTCGCGCGGCGGACGCGCACGGGCTGGCCGTGGTCAGCGAGGTGCTGGACGCGACGCACATCGCCGTGGCCGCCCGCTACTGCGACGTGCTGCAGGTCGGCGCGCGCAACATGCACAACACGGCGCTGCTGCGTGAGCTCGGCCGCGCGCGCCGGCCGGTGCTGCTGAAGCGCGGCATGGCCGCGACCGTCGACGAGTGGCTGAACGCCGCCGAGTACCTCGCCTCGACGGGGGCGGAGCACGTGATCCTGTGCGAGCGCGGCATCCGCACCTTCGAGACGTCCACGCGCAACACGCTCGACCTGAACGCGGTGGTGGTGGCACGTGCGCGCACGCATCTGCCCGTCCTGGTCGACCCGAGCCACGCGGTCGGGCTGCGCGAACACGTCGAGCCGCTGTCGTTGGCCGCGCTGGCCGCCGGCGCCGACGGCCTGCTGATCGAGGCGCACGTGGATCCGGACGCGGCCACCAGCGATGCGCGCCAGACGATCGACATGGAGACGCTGGCCAGGATCACGCGGGCGATGCGCGCGGCAGTCGGCCAGCGCGGCGTCGCTGGTGCGACAGCCGATTGACGCGGCAGCCCATCAGTGGGGCAGCCGATCGGTGCGGCGCCGCTGGCGCGCCAGCCGGTTAGCCGCCGCTGGCGCCGCAGCCGGTTAGCCGCCGCTGGCGCCCCGCCGGTTAGCCGCCGCTAGCGCGCCAGCCGCTGCTCCAGCCGCGTCCGCACGCCCGGCCACTCGTCCGCGATGATCGAGAAGTACACCGTGTCGCGGACGCGGCCGTCGTCGGTGATCGCGTGCCGGCGCAGCACGCCTTCCTCGCGTGCGCCGATGCGCAGCATCGCATCACGGGAGCGCTGGTTGAGCACATCGGTCTTGAGCTCGACCCGGTTGCAGCCGAGCACGTCGAACGCGTGGCGCAGCATCAGGTACTTCGCCTCCGTGTTGACGGCGCTGCGCTGCCAGGGCGGCGCGATCCAGGTCCAGCCGATCTCCAGGCGGCGGTGCTCCGGGGCGAGGTTGCCGTAGCGGGTGCTGCCGATCACGCGGCCGCTGCTGCGCTCGATCGTGACGAAGGGGTATGCGCTCTCTTCGTCCCGTGCGGACAGCGCGGCCTGCACGTAGCGGCGCATGCCCGCCTCGTCGGTCGCGCGCGACATGGTCCAGCGCCACAGCTCCGGATCGAGGCCGACCTCGCACAGCGCGCGGGTGTGGTGCCGCTCCATCGGCTCCAGCCGGACGACCTCGCCTTCCAGCACGAGCGGGTGCACGATCCAGTGCTGGTCGCGCGGCGTGACGACCTCGACGTCGGCCTCCTCGCGCGGCGTCGCGGCCTCCTCGACCGCGGCCCGATCCGCGTTCGCGGGATCCGCGGCCTCGCCCTCGCGCGTCGGCTCCGTCACGACCGGCGCGCCTCCAGCACGGCCAGCACGTCGTCCACGCCGACACCCTCCGCCGCGCAGGCGACCAGCGCGTGGTAGACCAGGTCGGCGGCCTCCTCGCCGATGCGGACCCGGTCGCGATCGGCACACGCGACCGCGAGCTCCGCGGCCTCCTCCCCCAGCTTCTTCAGGCGCAGGTTGCGATCGTCCAGTAGCCGGCCGGTGTACCCCTCGCGCGCTCGCGCGCGCGAATCGATCACGTCGGCCAGCGCGCGCAGCGTCGGCGCGTCGCCGAAGCAGGAGCGCTCGCCCGTGTGGCAGGTCGGGCCGGCGGGCAGCACGCGGGCGAGGACCGTGTCGGCGTCACAGTCGGTGGTGAGCGAACGGATGCGCAGCACGTTGCCGCTGCTCTCGCCTTTCCGCCACAGCCGCTCACGGCTGCGCGACCAGAACCACAGCTCGCCCGTGTCCACAGAGCGGCGCAGCGCCTCGGCGTCCGCCCAGCCCAGCATCAGCACCTCCCCCGACAGCGCGTGCTGCGCGACCAGCGGCACCAGCCCGCGCTCGTCGAAAACGACGTCGTCGACGGAGAACGCCGCGATTCGGTCCGCCGACGCTGCGGACGACGTGGCCCCGCTCACCCTTCGCCTTCGCCTTCGCCTTCGCCTTCGCCTTTGCCTTCCACGTCCCCCACCCCAAGCCGCTCCCGGATCGCTTCCGCGATCGCCGCGTTGCTCGCGATCGCGCTGCCGCCCGCGTGCGTGACACGGCCATTGCCGTCCGTGAACACCCCGCCCGCCTCGCGGATGATCGGCAGCAGCGGCGCGGCGTCCCAGACCGCCAGCGACGGGTCGACCATCGCCTCGGCGCGGCCGGTCGCGACCAGCGCGTAGCCCCACGCGTCGCCCCAGGTGCGCGCGAGCGCGACCTCGGAGCGCAGCGCGTCCCACCGCTCGCGCAGCCGCGTCGCCGTCGCCGCGCGCGCGCCGCCCAGCCGCGCGTACGGCCGCACGGCCAGGTCCGTAGTCAGCAGCCGCGCGTCCTCGATGCGGCTGACGTCGGAGACGCGCGCGGACTCGCCGTTCCAGAACGCGCCCAGCCCGACGCCGGCCCAGACCGTCTCGCCCAGGGCGGGGAAGTGCGCCACGCCGAGCACTGGCACGGCCGTCTCGCCCAGCGCCTCCAGCGACACGAGCACGCCCCACGTCGGCACGCCCGATGCGAACGCCGACGTGCCGTCGATCGGGTCGAGCACCCAGCGCACGCCGCTCCGGCCGCGCCGGTCGCCCAGCTCCTCGCCCAGGATGCCGTCATCGCGGTAACGCCGTTCGATCGCCTCGCGCAGCGCGCGCTCCGTGGCGTGGTCGGCCTCCGTCACCGGCGAGCCGTCCTCCTTGCGCTCGACCTCGACGCCGTCGCGGAAGAAGCGCAGCGCCTGCTCGCCCGCCTGGCGCGCGGCCTCGACGGCGAACTCGAGTCGCTCCTCCAGGTCGGACGGCGCGTCCACCGTCGCGGTATCGTCGTACGTCATGCCTCCGCCTCCCGCCGCGCGCGCACCGGCAGGCCCGCGCGCGCCATGCTGTCCTTGATGTCGACGACGCGCACGACGCCGTCGTGGAATATCCCTGCCGCGAGCGCCGCGTCGGCGCCCGCCCGTTCGAAGACCTCCACGAAATGCTCGCCCGACCCCGCACCGCCGCTCGCGACCACCGGCACCCCGACCCGCCCGACCACCGCCGACGTGAGCGCCAGATCGAAGCCCGACCGCGCGCCGTCCCGGTCGATGCTGGTCAGCAGGATCTCCCCCGCCCCCAGCTCCGCCGCCCGCTCCGCCCACTCCAGCGCGTCCAGCGCGGTAGGCCGCCGCCCCCCATGCGTGTGCACCAACCAGCGCCCTGCACTTCCACCCGGCCGCATGCCGCCCTCCACCTCCACCTCCGCCTCCACCTCCGCCTCCACCTCCGCCTCGGCCTCCGCCTCCGCCTCCGCCTCTGCCTCCGCCTCTGCCTCCGACTCCGCCTCCGACTCCGCCTCCGCCTCGGCCGCGCCAGCGGCCGCCGCCGCGTCGATCGACACCACGACGCATTGCCGGCCGAACCGCTCGGCCGCCCGCGTCAGCAGCGACGGGTCGCGCACCGCGGCCGAATTGACCGCCACCTTGTCCGCGCCCGCCCGCAACAGCATGGCGACGTCGTCCACCGTGCGCACGCCCCCGCCCACGGTCAGCGGCACGAACAGCCGCTCCGCGCAGCGGCGCACCGTGTCGTACAGCGTCGCGCGCGCCTCGACCGTGGCGGCCACGTCCAGGATCACGACCTCGTCCGCGCCCTCGGCGCCGTAGCGCTCGGCCAGCTCGACCGGGTCGCCCACGCGGCGCAGGTCGCGGAACCCGACGCCCTTGACCACGCCGCCCGCGTCCACGTCCAGGCAGACCACCACGCGCCGGCTCAACATGCGCCCGCCGCTCCCGTCCCGCCCGCGTGGCGCACCGCCTCCCGCCTCACGACCCGGCCTCCCGGCTCACGCGCACCGCGCCCTTGGTGCTGAAGACTGCGCCGTCCTCGGCCGGCCGGAACGCCTGCCGCAGCGCGAAGCCCGTGGCTTTCACGGCCGCCTCCACGATGTGGTGGCGGTCGCGGCCGCGCAGCACCCGCGTGTGCAGCGTCCAGCGCGCCTCGGTCGCCAGCGAGCGCAGGAAGTGCTCGTAGAGCGGCGACGGCAGCCGGCCGCGGTAGTACGGCCGGTCGCCCGCGTCCAGCGCGGCCTCGACCAGCGCGTCGTCCATCGGCACGACGGCGTGGCCGTAGCGCGCGCGCCCCTCGGGGGCGCGCTCCTTCAGCGCCGCGCCCAGCACGATCGCCACGTCCTCCACCAGGTGGTGGCGCAGGTCGCCGCTCGCCTCCACGCGCAGCGGCATCGCCGCATAGCGAGACAGCGTGGTCAGCATGTGGTCCAGGAACGTGTCGCCGGTCGCGATCGGCCCCGCGTCGCCGCCGAGCCAGAGCCGGATCGTGGTCTCGCGCGTCTCGCGTTCGAGATAGGTCGTCATGATCGGGTATCGTCGTCTTCGAGGAGGTCGCTCCGCTCGAACTCGCGGGCGACGGCTTCGGGATCGATGGCGCCGGTGTAGAGTGACATGCCGAGCACGGCCGCGCGCGCGCCCACGTCGCGCAGCGCGCGCAGATCGTCGATCGAGGCGATGCCGCCCGCGACGATGACCGGCAGCGCCGAGCGCCCGGCCAGGTGCGCGAACAGCCGCACGTCCACGCCGGCCAGCGCGCCCTCACGCGAAACGTCCGTGACCAGCACGCCGGCCAGCGGCGCGTCCGCCACGCGCTCCAGCAGCGTCTCCGCCGACAGCGCCGTCGACTCGGTCCAGCCGCGCCGCAGCACGCGCCCGCCGCGCACGTCCGCGGCCAGCACGACCCGGCCCGGCCAGCGCACCGCCACCCGCTCCAGCCAGTCCGGCTCGTCCACGCCGCGCGTGCCGACGATCGCGCGCCGCGCCCCGGCCTCCAGCACGCGCGCGACAGCGGCCTCGTCGCGCAGTCCGCCGCCCACCTGCACGGGCACCGTCGCCTCGTCCAGCACCGCCCCGATCGCTTCGGCGTTGCCCCCCTCGCCGAGTGCCGCGTCCAGGTCCACCACGTGGATGCCCGCGAACGATCGCGACCAGCGGTGGGCCAGGCCGCGCACGTCGGGATCGCGCACGCGCTCCTGTTCCGTGCGGCCGCCCACCAGCTGCACCGCCGCGCCGCCGCGCAGGTCGATCGCCGCCAGCACGTTCACGGCGACACCGCCGCGTCCGAGCCCGTGCGCGCGAACGCGACGAAGCGGTCCAGCAGCGCGAGCCCCTCCGCGCCGCTCTTCTCCGGGTGGAACTGCACGCCCCACGCTCGGCCGCGCCGCAGCGCGGCCGGGAAGCGCACGCCGTCGTGCTCCGTCCAGGCCAGCACGTCGGCCTGGTCACCCGGCGCGGCGACGTAGCCATTGGCGAAGTAGAACTGCCCCGCGCGCGGCAGCACCGGGTCGCCCGGCCGGGCGACGTCCACGTCGTTCCAGCCCATGTGCGGCACGCGCCGCGCCCGCAGGCGCACCACGCGCCCGGGGATCAGGCCGAGGCCCGCGCCCGTGCCTTCCTCGCTGCCGTCCAGCAGCAGCTGCATGCCCAGGCAGACCCCCAGGCACGGCGTGCCGCCGAGGATCGCCTCGCGCAGCGCGGGGAGCGATGGACCGAGCCGCTCCGCCGCCGCGCCGAACGCGCCGACGCCCGGCAGCACGATCGCGTCCGCGCCGCCGAGCTCGCGCGCCGGCCGGTCGCTGACCCGCACCGTCGCGCCCGACCGCTCCAGCGCCTTGCCGATCGAGTGCAGGTTGCCCGCGCCGTAGTCCACCAGCAGCGCGATCACGGCGCACCCGCCGATGCCGAGCGCGGCGCCGCGAGATCGTCCGCGGCCGCAGGCGACGATCCACTCGCCTCGCCGCCCGGCGCAGCCACCGCGTCCAGTGCGCCCAGGAACCGCGCCATCTCCTGCCACGGCCCCACCGTCACGCGCAGCGCGCCCAGCTCCTCGAACGCGCGTACGCCGATGCCGCGCTCGCGCAGCCCGGCCGCGAGTTCGGTCGGCGACGCCGCGACGTCGAAGAACAGGAAGTTCGCCGACGACGGTCGCACGCCGTAGCCGCGCCCGCGCAGCTCGTCCGCCAGCCGCTCGCGCGCGTCCACCGCCTCCGCCACGCGGGCCGCGACCCAGGTGCCGTCGCGCAACGCCGCCAGCGCCAGCCGCTCGGCCAGGGCGCCAACCTTGTATGGTCCGCGCGACGCCTGCACCGCGTCCACCAGTGCGGGGGCGCCCAGCGCGTAGCCGACCCGTGCGCCCGCCAGCCCCCACGCCTTGCTGAACGTCCCGGTCACCAGCGCGCGTCCCGACGCCAGCACCAGATCCAGCAGCGACTCGCCCGCGTACTCGCCGTACGCCTCGTCGATCAGCACCAGCGCGTCCGTCCGCTCGAGCACGGCCGTCACCGTCTCGCGCGGCAGCATGCCGCCCGTCGGGTTGTTCGGCCGGCACAGGTAGACCACGCGTGGGCCGGCGGCGACCACACGGTCCACGTCCAGGTCGTCCCCCTCGAGGGGGATCGATACGCCGCGCACCGCGTTCATGCGCGCGAACGTCCCCGCCATCGGGAACGTCGGCGCCGGGTGCACCAGCACGTCGCCCGGTTCGCAGAAGGCACGCACCGCCGAGTCGATCACGTCGTCCGAACCGCAGCCGGTCACGACGTTCGTGGCGTCGACACCGCGTGCGGCCGCCAGCGCATCGCGCAGCGCGTCCGCGTACGGCGTCGGATACTCGACCAGCGGTTCGCGCGAGCCGGCCAGCCGCTCCAGTTCCTCACGCACCGACGGCGAGACGCCCCAGCGGTTCGTGTTCGCGCTCAGCTCCAGCTCCACACCGCCGCGCCGCGGCGAGTAGAGCGGGAAGCCGAGATAGGCCTGGCGCGGCCCGACCGACGAGCGACCCCGACGTCCCTGCGCCCGCCCCTCCCGCCCCGCGTCCGCCGGCCGCTCAGCCTCAGCCTCCCCCTCAGCCTCAGCCTCAGCAGGTCGCTGGTCGTCCGCCCCCGCCGCGACAGCCGCCGCAGCCGCATGCCCCGGCAGCCCCTCCAGCTCCGCCAGCGTGCGCGTCGTGCTCGCCAGCGATTCCGCCGCCGGCGCGTCGATGCGCTGCCACGTGGTCCAGCGCACGAAATCGTCGAGCGACAGACCGGAGAATACGCGCGCCATGCCGCCGGTCGGCAGCACGTGGTTCGCGCCCGTCGCGTAGTCGCCGAACGCGACCGACGCGCGATCGCCCAGGAACACCGTACCTGCGTTTCGCAGGCGCGGCAGCACGGACTCGCCATACGCCAGCGCGAGCAGCAGGTGCTCGGGCGCATGCCGCTCGGCGAAGTCGAGCGCACCGGCCAGGTCGTTCGCCTCCAGCAGCGCGCCACGCGCCGCGAGCGCTGCGGCCGCGATGTCGCCGCGCGGCGCACGCTCCAGCTCCCGCTCCAGGGCGGTCGAGACCGCGTCGCACAGCGCCGGCGCATCCACCGTGACCAGCACGCACGCGGCGTCGGGATCGTGCTCGGCCTGCGCGATCAGCTCCAGCGCCAGCCGGCGCGGATCGGCCGACGCGTCCGCCAGGATCAGCAGCTCAGACGGTCCCGCCGGGTTGTCGATGCCGACCACGCGCGCGACCTGTCGCTTGGACTCGTCCACCCACGCATTGCCGGGTCCGACGATGCGGTCGACGCGCGGAACGCTGTCGCTGCCATACGCCATCGCCGCGATGGCCGTGGCGCCGCCCGCCGCGAAGACGCGGTCCACGCCCGCGACCGCGCAGGCCGCCAGCACGGCCGGAGAGGGCCGCCCGCCCGGGCCGCACGGCGAGCAGACCACCACCTTCCCGACGCCCGCCACGCGCGCAGGGACCGCGCCCATCAGCACACTGCTGGGATACGCCGCGCGACCGCCCGGCGCGTAGACGCCCACGCGCGCCAGAGGGTCCGGCCGCCGGCCCAGCGTCAGCCCCGGCCGCGGCGACCACTCCAGCGCGCGCGGCCGCTGCGCCGCGTGGAACGCCGCGATCGCATCCGCCGCCTGCCGCAGCGCCGCCCGCTGCGCCGGCTCCAGCGTGGCCAGCGCCGCGTCCCAATCGCGCCGCGGCACCTCGATCGCGGCCGGCCGCACGCCGTCGTATCGCTCCGCCGCGTCGAACAGCGCGTCGTCGCCGCGCTCCCGCACGTCCTCGATCTGCTCCTCGACGATGTCCTCGATGTCGCTGGTCGCGCCGTCGGCACGTGCGCCGGCCGGCCGCCGCTCGAGCACACCGTCGATCACGTCGCGTCGCAGATCGCCGATCGCCCCGCGCACGCCGACGATCCGACCCGGGTCTTCGCCTGTGCCTTCGCCTCCGCCTGGCCGCTGCGTGGCGCCGCTCATGGCATCAACCGCTCGATCTGCGTGACCAGGATGCCCTCCGCGCCGATCGCCTTGAGCTCGCCGATCACGCGGTAGACGTCGCGCCGATCGACCACCGCGTGCGCCGCCACGTGCTGACCGCCGTCCAGAACGTCCACGATGGTCGGGCCCGAGATGCCCGGCAGGATCTCCTTCACCCGCTCCAGCGAGTCCCGCCGAACGTTGGCCATCAGGTAGCGCTTGCCACGCGCGCGCAGCACCGACTCCAGCGCGGCCATCAGCTCGCGCACCTGCGGCTGTTCCGCCGCCTCCGGCCGACCGATCAGCAGCGCGCTGGACTCCAGGATCGTCTCGACCTCGCGCAGGCCATTGGTCTTCAGCGTCGAGCCCGTGCTGACCAGGTCCACGATCACGTCCGCCACGCCCACGTGCGGCGCCACCTCGGCCGCGCCCGAGACGGGAACGATCGACGCCGCCCGGCCCCGCGCCTCGAACCAGCGCGCCGTCGTGCGCGGAAACGACGTTGCGACGCGCAGCTCGCCGTCCGGCGAAACGTCCCGGTCCTCCCGCGCCGCCACCACCAGACGGCAGCGGCCGAAGCCCAGGTCCAGCAGCTCCACCAGCTCCCGGTCCGACTCGACCAGCAGGTCGCGGCCCGTCACGCCGATGTCCGCGACCCCGTCCGCCACGAACTCCGGGATGTCCCGCGCCCGCGCGAAGATCGCCGCCACGTCGTTGCCCAGGTCCGCCTGCAGCGCGCGGTCCGGCCGCGTGCCCGCGTCCAGACCGGCCCGCTCCAGCAGCTCCAGCGCCGTCTCCGACAGGCGCCCCTTGTTCGGTAGTGCGATGCGTACCACGTGTCCTCGTCTCCGGTCGTTGCCGCGAGCCGAGGACGCATCGTCTGTTCAGGAAATGGTCATCGGTCGCGGGGAAAACAAAAACGGCCCGCCGAATGGGCGAGCCGCTGCGGCCGATGCGCTTCGCGTCCGTCGCTAGATGGACACGCGCCACCGCCGCGGCCCGCCGGGGCCGTGGTGATGATGATGCCGATGCGCGTGCTGCGACGTGCGATTGTCGATCATGGTCGCCCAGTCTAGCGGCGCGCACCGGCACCCGTCAACCCGACCCGCAGACCCTTCCGAATCGCCCTTCGCGGCATCCACCGCCGGCCCTTCCCCTTCGGTTTGTCTTCGGTTACCGTTCGGGCGCAGCCGAAGGAGGGAGGCGATGGAGCTGAAGCGGAAGCTCGCGATCCTGGCGGACGCGGCGAAGTACGACGCGTCGTGCGCCAGCAGCGGGGTGAAGGGCAGGAAGGCGGCGAAGGGCGGCATGGGCAGCGCGGAGGGCACGGGCATCTGCCACGCGTACACGCCGGACGGCCGCTGCGTGTCGCTGCTCAAGATCCTGCTGACCAACTGGTGCATCTTCGACTGCGCCTACTGCGTGAACCGCCGCTCCAGCGACGTGGAGCGGGCGCGCTTCTCGGTGGACGAGGTGGTCCGCCTCACGCTCGAGTTCTATCGCCGCAACTACATCGAGGGGCTGTTCCTGTCGTCGGGCATCATCCGCGACAGCGATTACACGATGGAGCGGCTGATCGAGGTCGCGCGCCGGCTGCGGCTGGACCACGGCTTTGCCGGCTACGTCCATCTGAAGACGATCCCCGAGGCCTCCCCCGAGTTGGTGATCGAGGCAGGGAAGTGGGCGGACCGGCTCAGCATCAACGTCGAGTTGCCGCGGCAGAAGGATCTGGATCGGCTGGCGCCGGACAAGCAGCTGGTGCAGATCCGCGGCGCGATGGAGCGCATCCGCGGCCGCATCGACGAGAGCCGCGAGCGCAGCCGGGTCGGCGTCGGCCGCGCCGCTCCGAAGTTCGCGCCGGCCGGTCAGAGCACGCAGATGATCGTGGGCGCCACCGATGCCAGCGACCGCGACGTGCTGTCCACCTCGACCGAACTGTACTCCACGCAGCGGCTGCGGCGCGTCTATTACTCTGCCTACAGCCCCATCCCGCATGCGTCCGGCGCACTGCCCGCACAGGCGCCGCCGCTGCTGCGCGAGCACCGGCTCTACCAGGCCGACTGGCTGCTGCGCTTCTACGGCTTCACGGTCGACGAGCTGTTCGACGGCGGCGACGGCACGCTGCCCCTGCGCATCGACCCCAAGACCGCGTGGGCGCTGGCGCACCGGGAATTCTTCCCCGTGGATGTGAACGGCGCCGACCGCGAGGCGCTGCTGCGCGTGCCGGGTCTCGGCGTGCGCAACGTGGAGCGCGTGATCGCCGCGCGCCGCCACCGCTCGCTGCGGCGCGCCGACCTGGAGCGGCTCAACGTCGCGCGCCGCGCGCTGCTGTTCCTGACTACGGCCGACGACGTTTCGGCGCGCCGTCGCGTCGACTCCGTCGGCCTCGCCGACCTGGTGCCCACCGCGCACCAGCAGATCGACCTGTTCGCCGCCGCGTCCGCGCGCACGGGAGAGGTCTAGCGTGAGGATCGCGACGCGAGCGCATGCGGAGGACTGGGTCTCCTGGCGTCGAGAGGCCCGACGGCTGCTGGCCGCGCGCGTCGCGCCGGACGACGTCGTCTGGGAGGCCGCGCGGGAGGACGCCGGGACGCTGGACCTGCTGGCGCCCGTGCGCCCGTCCGCAGCCACAGCCGGCGCGGCCCCGTTCGACGAGGCGGCCGGCGCGGCCCCGTCCGCATCCGCGACGATCGCCTCGCCCTTGCTGCCATCGCGCGGATCCGGACGCGCCGCCCGACCCGATGCCGACGCCCCGCCGGCGTCCGCTCCCGCGCGCGTCCCTCGCTGGTTCATCGACCTGGCCGAGGCGGTTGCCTGCCACCGCTCGCGCCCCTGGGCCGAGCTGTACCGCGTGCTCTGGCGCGTGGCCCACGGCGAGCGCGCGCTGAACGAGGACGCCGCCGATCCCGACATGGTGCCGCTGCTGTCGATGGAGCGCGCCGTACGCCGCGACTGCCACAAGATGAAGGCGTTCGTCCGCTTCCGTCGCGTGGACGCGGAAGGCGGGCGCTCGGACGCCGGACCGGGTTCACCCGCGGACACCGGTTCTGCCGCGAGCGCCGATCCCGAGGCTCGCGAGCGATTCGTCGCCTGGTTCGAGCCGAAGCACCTGGTCGTCGAGCGCGTCGCGCCCTTCTTCACCCGCCGCTTCCCGTCCATGCGCTGGTCCATCCTGACGCCCGACCGCTGCGCGCACTGGGACGGCGACTCGCTGAGTTTCAGCGACGGTGTCACCCGCGACGCCGCCCCCGACGGCGACCCGCTCGACGAGATGTGGACCACCTACTACGGCGCCACCTTCAACCCCGCCCGCGTCCGCGTGCGCGCCATGAAGTCCGAGATGCCCGTCCACTACTGGCGCAACCTGCCGGAAGCCAGGTTGATCTCGTCACTGGTTCGCGAGGCGCCCGGCCGGGTCGAGGACATGATCGAGGCGGCAACGGCGGCAACGGACGTCACCGCCGTTACCGCCGTCACCGCCGTCACCGACGTCACCGCCGTGGCGGGAACGACTGACCGCACGCCCACGTCCGTGACGTCCGTGACGTCCGTGACGTCAGTTCCTGCCGTGATCGGCGTCGCCGGCTGGGACTACCCGGACTGGGCGGGCACCGTCTACCCCGAGGACCGGCACGGCACGGACCGGCTGCGCGCGGTCGCGGCGCTGTTCGACGTGATCGAGGTGAACACCACGTTCTACCGGCCGGTCGGGGCGCGCGCGGCGGCGTCGTGGGTGCGGCGAGTGCAGGACCGGCCGCGCTTCCGCTTCGCGGCCAAGCTGTGGCGCCGCTTCACGCACGACCGGTCGCCCTGGCACGAGCGCGACGTGGCGCGTGTGCGCGAGGGGCTGGAGCCGCTCGTCCACGGCGGTCGCATGGGGCCGCTGGTCGTACAGTTCCCCTGGTCGTTCCGCAACCGGCCGGACGAGCGCCGCTGGCTGCAGCGCGTGCTGGACGCCTTCGCCGGTTACGACGTGCGCGTCGAGGTGCGCCACGGCTCGTGGGACCACCAGCCGTTCCGCGACTGGCTGCGCGAGCGCGGCGTCGGCCTGGTCGCGGTCGATCAGCCCATGATCGGCGACTCGCTGGCGCCGGCCGACCACCTCGCCGGACGCGGCGCGTACGTACGGCTGCACGGCCGCAACGCGGCCGACTGGTTCCGCCCGGACGCGGGTCGCGACGCCCGCTACGACTACTCATACGCGGAAGCCGAGCTGGAGCCGTGGGCCGAGCGCGTGCGGCGCATGGCGCGGCAGGAGGCGGAGGGCGGCGGCGACTACGTGATCTTCAACAACCACTACCGCGGGCAGGCGGTGAACAACGCGCTGACGTTCCGGCGCATGCTCACGGAACAGGGATGAGCGCCGCGCGTCCGCTCTACCGGGCGCGCTCCTCGATCACCAGCGGCGCGCTCCGTTGGCTGCTGCTGCCCGCCGCATCGGTGACGGTCACGCGCAGCGTGTACTCGCCGGCCGGGATGCCGGCCGCGTCCACCGTGCGCCGCTCCTGCAGCCCTAGGACGGGGTGCACCGTGCCCGCGGTGGCGTCGAAGCTGAGCCGCAGACCGTCCTCGGCCAGACCGAACAGCCCGCGCAGGCGGTCCAGCAGCGAGCGCGTGCGGGGCTCCAGCACGATCTCGGTACGATATGTCGCGCCCGGCGCGACGCCGTACACCTCGTAGTAGAGTGCAAAGGTCTCGTCCGTACCGTACGTGCGCAGCGGCGCCAGCGGCACGACCACATCGCCGCGGCGCAGCCCGCCCGTCACGTCCACAGGCGCCACCACCAGATCGCTCAGCCCCGGCGTCGATGCGTCCATGGGCTCGACCTCGACGTCGACGTGCCCGACGCCGCCCGCCGCGCCCGCGTCATCGCCCAGCGAAACAACGACGCGCGTGCTGCCGCGGATCGGCGGTCGCGCCGGCAGCGACGCCTCCGTCAGCAGCATGCCGGATCCGCGCAGCCGGGATACGTCGGGCAGCGGCTGGCTCCACTCGGTGCGCGCGACGCCGGGCTGATCCGGCGTCAGCACGCTGTCGGGCGCGACCAGCGCGGCGGCGGCTTCGAGATCCGCCCGGCCCGCGCGCCGCAGCCGGAGCGCCTCCTCCACGGGCAGCCCGATCGACACCGCCACGTCGGTCGCGCCGGCCTCCCCGCGGAAGCGGTAGACGCGGAATGCAAAACGCAGCGGCGCGTCGAACGGCGAGTGCGTCTGACCGCGCGCCAGCGCGACCGACCGCTGCAGCTTGCGCAGCCGCGCCTCCCCGGCGCCGCAGATGATGCCCGTGCCCTGCGTCATGCGCGTGCTGCCCAGGCAGCCCTCGATCTCGCGCAGCCGATGCGGGTCGCCGTGCCGCACCAGCATCAGCCCCTTCAGGCTGAGGTTGAAGCGGCGGCTGTCCAGCCCGGTCATGTACGGTGCCTGGATCTGCACCAGCGACGTGGGATTGCTGCGGTAGTCCCGCCACGCGCCGTGCAGGCGCCGGTAGTGCACGGCCAGCCGTTCCTCCCCTGAGACGCCGACCTCCGCGCCGCGCCGGGCCCAGAAGCCGCGCAGCCACGGCTCGTGCTGCGCCGGTTCCAGCGCCCGCCAGCGCTCGAGCTGCGCCGTGTCCAGCAGCGGCAGCAGGCCGCGCGTGTAGTCCAGCAGCACGTCGCCGCCCGCGCGCACGCCGGCGTAGTACGCGTCGGCGCCCGCACGCTCCGTGGCCGTGTCCTGCAGCAGCGCGACGGCCCGCAGGTAGTGCGCGTGGCCCGGCTCCGCTCCGGCCCGCAGCGCCGCCTCCGCCTCGGGCGCCGCATCCTCCGGTCGCCCCGCGAGCAGCAGCGTGCGCGCTCGCGCGAGTCGCACGGCCGCGTCCGGCTCCAGCCGCGCGAGATGCACCGCGGCCTCGCGCGCCACGCCCGTATCCTGCCGGTCCCACGCCCACCTGGCCAGCTCCAGCGCCGCCGCGCGCAGCTGCGGCTCCCGCTCCAGCACGCTGCGCAGCATGCGCAGCGACCGCAGCGACGCCAGGCTGTACACGTCGTAGACGGCGTCCGTGGGATCGTCGTCGAAGACGATGGCGTGCGAGTCCGGCCCGCGCGCGAGCACGATGGCGGCGGCCAGCTCGCCCCACACACCGTGGCGCGGCGGCACGCGCGCTTCGCGCAGCGCGTGCACCGCCCGGCGGCCGGCCGCCTCGTCGCCCGTCAGCTCGTAGAGGCGCACCAGGCGCAGCGACTCGACCAGCACGTCCGGCGCGTCCACGGGCGGCTGCGATGTCCGCACCACCTGCGGCTGGTCCGATTCCGAGAGCGTGCGCCAGTAGCCGCCCAGGTCCTGCGCGGCGGCCGGCGCGGCCATGCAGAGGACGCCGGTGAGGAGGGCAAGGGAACGGCAGGCTGCTGCGGTCATCCCCGAACGGTACCCGCGGCGCAGGGGCGCCGGCAACGGTGGCGAGGCGGCCGACCGGTGCGGGGCGCCTACTCCAGGCTCTTCCGGAAGCGCAGCGCGCTGAACACCAGCAGCAGCACCGAGAAGCCGATCAGCACACCCGTCTCCTGCCACAGCGACGCCAGCCCGGCGTCGCGCAGGATGATGCCGCGCAGCACGTCCAGGTAGTACGTCAGCGGCAGCAGCAGCCCCAGCCACTGCGCCAGCTCGGGCATCGCCTCGCGCGGGAACATGAACCCGCTCAGCAGGATGTTCGGCAGCAGGAAGAAGTAGCCCAGCATCATCGCCTGCTGCTGGTTGCGCGCCAGCGTGGAGATGAACAGACCCAGCCCCAGGTTCGCCACCACGAACGCGAACGAGATCGCGTAGAACAGCGGCAGGCTGCCGCGCACCGGCACGTCGAAGACCAGGTGACCCAGCAGCAGCACCGCCGTGATCTGCACGTAGCCGAACAGGATGTACGGCGCGACCTTGCCCACCATCAGCTCGCCGCGCGTGATCGGCGTCACGATCAGCTGCTCCAGCGTGCCGCGCTCCCGTTCCCGCACCAGCGCCAGCGCCGTGATCAGCATCATCGTTATCGAGATCAGCACACCGATGATGCCCGGCACGATGTAGACGGGCGCGCGCAGCCCCGGGTTGTAGAGCGGCCGCACCCGCAGATCGATACCCGAGCCCGTGCCTGCGGCCACGCCCGTGCCTGCGCCCGGGCCTGCGCCCGTGCCTGCGCCTAGGCCTTCGCCTATGCCTGCGCCTCCGCCTGCGCCTGCCATCGCCACCGCGCCCGCGGCGGCGATCGCACTCTGCGAGGCGAGCGGGTCCGCCGCGTCGATCAGCAGCTGCGCGCTGGCGGGCTCGCCGCGCGCCAGCCGACGGGCGTAGTCGGACGGGATGACCAGCCCCGCGCGCACGCGCCCCTCGCGCAGCCAGTCGTGCATCTGCTCGTGACCGCTGGCATCGGCCACGCGCACGAAGCTGCCCGTCGCCTCCAGCCGCGCCGCCAGTTCGCGCGACGCCTCCGTGCGCGCGGCGTCGTGCACGGCCAGCGGCAGGTTCTCCACGTCCGTGCGGATGGCGTAGCCGAACAGCAGCAGCTGGATGATCGGCACGCCCAGCAGCATGCCGATCGTGGGCGGGTCGCGCCGCAGCTGGCGCACCTCCTTGCGCGCGATGGCCAGCACGCGCGACGGCTTCACGTCGCCTCCGCCTGCAGCATGACGAACACGTCCTCCAGGTCGCGCGCGCCGGGATGCGCCGCGACCACCCGCTCGGGTGCGTCCACCGCGATCAGGTCGCCGAACGAGATGAACGCCACGCGCGCGAAGCGTTCCGCCTCGTCCATGTAGTGCGTGGTGACCAGCACCGTGGTCGACGTGGTCGCGACCAGCTCGTCGATGATCGACCAGAAGCGCCGTCGCGAGCCGGGGTCCACACCCGCCGTCGGCTCGTCCAGCAGCAGCAGCGCCGGGTCGTGCACGATCGCGCAGCCGAGCGCCAGCCGCTGCTTCCAGCCGCCGGACAGCGTGCCCGCCAGCTGATCGGTGCGCGCCTCCAGCCCCGCCATCGCCACCATCGCCGCGATGCGCTCCTCGCGCCGCGCGCCGGTCAGGCCGTAGACCTGCGCGTAGAACTCCAGGTTCTCGCGCACGGTCAGGTCCTCGTACAGTCCGAAGCGCTGCGACATGTAGCCCACGCGCTCGCGGATCCACTCTGCGCTGTCGCGCACGTCGCGCCCCAGTACGAACGCCGTGCCGCTCGTGGGCTCGAGCAGCCCGCACAGCATGCGCAGCAGCGTGGTCTTGCCCGAGCCGTTCGGCCCCAGCACGCCGAACAGCTCGCCGCGCCGGATCGTCAGCGTCACGTCCCGCACCGCGACCAGCGAGCCGAAGCGCTTGTGCAGCCCCTCGCAGTCGATGACCACGTCACTCATCGCCCGCCGCCTCACCGAAACGCACGTCCACGGGCAGACCCACGCGCAGCGCCGGCGCGGCATCGTCCAGCCGCAGCCGCACCGCGTACATCAGGTCCGCCCGCTCCTCCTCCGTCAGCGCGACACGTGGCGTGAACTCCGCCCGCGTCGCGACCGACGCGACCGTCGCCCGGAACGACGTGTCCGGCAGCGCGTCCAGTCCCACGCGCGCCGTCGAGCCGACCCTCACGTCCGTCAGCCGCGCCTGCGACACCCAGACACGCACCCAGCGCTCATCGTCCACCAGCACCGTCAGCACCGGCCGGCCCGCCGCCACCACCTCGCCGGGCTCCGCGGTCCGCAACAGCACCGGACCCGAGACGGGGGAGAGCAGCGTCAGCTCGCCCGCCGCCGCGCGGGCCGATGCCCAGGCCGCCGCCGCCGCGTCCGCCTCCGCACGCGCCGCCTCCAGCTGCTCCGGGCGCGCGCCCCGCACCAGCCGCGCGACCGCCTCGCGCGCCACGTCCCGCCGGCCCCGCGCCGCCGCGACCGCCGTGCGCGCCTCGTCCAGCTCCTGCTGCGAAACGCCCTCGCCCGCCTCCAGCGCCTCCAGCCGCCCCGCCGTGCGCACCCGGTTCGCCAGATCCGCCTCCGCGGCCGAGAGCTCCGCCCGCGCCGCCGCGACGTCCTCGGACCGCGAGCCGCGCTCCAGCTCCGCCAGCCTGGCCTGCGCCGCCTCCGCCCGCGAGCGCGCCGCCGCTAGCTCCGCCGGTACCTCCGCCCGCGTCAGCAGCGCGACCGTGTCGCCCACCGCCACCGTGTCGCCCTCCTCGAAGCGCACCGTGACCAGCCGCCCCGACGACATCGGCGCCACCACCACCTCGCGCCCCTCCACCCAGCCGCGCGCCACGTCGCCGCCGTCACCGCCGCAGGCAGGAAGGAGGACGGGAACCAGTCCTGACAGCACCCACCGCATGAGCGGTCTCATGGACGCAGCCCCCCCAGGTACAGGTCCACCACGTGGTCCTCCAGTCGACGCGCCGCCACCCGCCGATCCGTGATCAGCGGCGCCAGCGCCACCGGCACCAGCACCGACCCCATCAGCGTGCGCGCCGCCAGCTCCGCGTCCATGCGACGGAACTCGCCCGCCGCCATCCCCTCCTCGATCAGCCCGCACACCAGCTCCAGATTCGGCAGGATCGCCCGCCGCGCCGCGGCCACCACGACGCCATTGCCGTTCAGCACCTCGCGCAGCACCAGCCGCGCGAGCGGCGCGCGACGCCGGATCAGCCGCACCTGCAGCCGGATGAAGCGCTCCAGGCGCTCCCGCGCCCCGCCCGGGCCCGCCACCGCCCGCTCCAGGTTGCTGCGCACCAGCGTCTGCAGCCCGGCCACCAGCGACTCCAGCAGCCCCTGCTTGCTGCCGAAGTAGTAGTAGATCAGCGCGCTGTTGGCCGACGCGCGCTCCGCGATCTGCCGGATCGACGTGCGCGCGAAGCCCCGCTCGGCGAAGAGCTCCGCCGCCGCGTTGGCGATGCGCTCGCGCGTATCGCCGCCCTCGTCTGCGTTCGTGCCCATGCCCTTAATTAAACGTTTGATTAATCGGGCGCAAGGGCCGGCCGCGGCGAGACCATCCCGCGCCGACGCAACTCGTCACACTCCTGTGGAGTACCATGCCCCGCTCGGCCACCTTGCCGTGCAACCCGCGCGGGCGTGTGTACGTCCTATTGCGCGTGGATTTCCCGACGGAAGAGCGGCTCCGGCCGCTGCACGCATAGCGAAGGAACGAACATGAGAAAGTCGACGGTGCTGGGACTGCTCCTGCTGACGGCGGCCGCGCCGCTGTCCGCGCAGACCGGCGGCCCTCCGGGTGCGGGTCGCGGTCAGGGCCCGGCCACGATGATCCAGGGCTCGGTGCAGGACCGGGAGGCGGGCACGTCGCTGGCCGCGGCCAGCGTGGAGCTGTGGTCGGCGGGCGACTCGTCGCTGGTCACCGGCACGCTGTCCGACGATGCCGGTCGTTTCGCGATCCAGGGCGTGCGGCCGGGCAGCTACTACGTGCGCGTCACCTATCTGGGCTACGGCACGCGCGTGGTGGACTCGGTGGCGGTCACGCCGCAGACGCCGCGGGTGGACCTGGGCGTGATCGGCATGGCGCCGCAGGCGATGGAGGTCGAGGGTCTGGTGGTCGAGGGCCAGCGTTCCGCGGTGCAGCTCGCCGTCGATCGCACGATCTACAACACCGACCAGATGCCGGCCACGGCGGGCGGCAATGCGACGGACGTGCTGCGCAACGTGCCGGCCGTGGAGGTCGACATCGACGGCAACGTCAGCCTGCGCGGCAACAGCAACGTGGCGATCCAGATCAACGGCCGCCCGGCGCCGCTGCGCGGGGAGGCGCTGACCAACTTCCTGGGGACCATTCCGGCGAGCATGCTGGAGAAGGTGGAGGTGATCCCGAACCCGTCGGCCAAGCACGACCCGGAGGGGATGGGTGGCATCATCAACATCGTGCTGAAGCAGAACGCCGACCTGGGCTGGAGCGGCGGCCTGACGCTGGGCGCGGGCACGGGCGACCGCTACAACGGTTCGGCCAACGTGGGCTACCAGGGCGGTCCGCTCACGCTGATGGGCAGCTACGGCATCAGCGACGACGTGCGGGACAACGACGGCCTGACCTTCCGTGCCAATCTCTACCAGGACCCCGTCACCTACTTCGACCAGCAGACGCACGGCGCCAACGATTTCCAGGGCCACGTGCTGAACCTGAGCGGCGACTACAAGCTGACCGAGCGCAACTCGGTCTTCGCCAACGTGGTCGGCAACATGCGCGATTTCGACGCGCTGAACCTCAACGAGTACGTCGTGCTGGACGCCGCGCGCGCGCCGATCGACCTGTACGATCGCTTCAGCCACACCGAGGGCGACAACCGCACGCTGGACGTGGCGGGCGGATTCCGCCGGGTGGTCACGCCGCAGCGTGACGAGCTGACCACCGAGCTGCGCTGGACCACGTCCACGGACGAGAACCGCAGCCGCTTCGAGTTGGAGCCGGGCGCCGGCTCGTCCGCGCTGCCGTCGCTGGAGCGCACGGCGGTGGACGAGAGCAACGACCAGTTCGTCGCACAGCTCGACTGGATGCGTCCCTTCGGTGAGACGGTCAAGCTCGAGGCCGGCTACAAGGGCTCGCTGCGCATGCTGGAGAACGGGCAGACCGAGCGCTTCTTCGGCGACGACCAGGTGCAGGACTCGATCTTCACCAACGATTTCGACTACGACGAAAACGTGCAGGCGCTGTACGCGCTGGCATCGAAGGACTTCGGCGACTGGGACGTGCAGGGCGGCGTGCGCGTCGAGCAGACGCTGACGGACTTCCAGCTGCCGGGGCAGGGCGCCAGCTACGAGAACGACTACCTCAGCTGGTTCCCGAGCGGCAGCGTGCTCTACTCGTTCGACGAGTACGGCACGAAGAGCCTGCGCGCGAGCTATGCGCGCCGCATCCAGCGTCCCAACACGCGCTTCCTGAACCCCTTCTCGTTCCGCGAGGACCAGCTCAACCGTTTCGAGGGCAACCCGTACCTGGGTCCCGAGTACACGGACGCGTACGAGCTGACCTACGCGCACTCGGGCACGCTCGGCACGCTGCAGCTCACGCCGTTCTACCGGCGCACCACCGACGTCATCCGCCGCTACAAGAGCGTGGACACGTCGGGCGTTTCGATCACCACGCTGCGCAACCTGGACGAGAGCGATTCGTGGGGCGCGGACATGAACGGCTCGTTCCGTCTCGGCCCGGTCAACGGCTTCGCAGGCCTGAGCGCCTACCAGGTGCAGACCAGCGGCGACAACGTCGAGGCGGGCCTCGGCTCGGAGAGCTTCAGCTGGTCGGCGCGCGTCAGCGCGAGCTACCGCGTCACCGAGTCCACCGAGGTGCAGTGGTTCCAGTTCTACCGCGCGCCGATGGACATCGAGCAGGGCCGCATCTCCGGCTTCTCGATGGCCAACCTGGCCGTGCGCCAGAAGTTCGGTGAGAACGCCAGCTTCACGCTGCGCGTCATGGACCCGTTCGACCAGATGAAGTTCACCTTCGAGACGGCGGACGAGACGCACACGCAGATCACCGAGCGCGAGTTCGACGCGCGCGCGGTCTACCTCCAGTTCAACTACACATGGGGCCAGCAGCCGCGCCTGCGTCCGCGTAATCGTGAGCCGCAGGGTGACGGCGGCACGCCGGACATCGGCATCGGCTGAGTCGGTGCAGGGCCGCCGCGCCGGCTGGACGGGCGGGCGGAGCAGGGACGAGGGCGTCGGTTCGGCGGTCGGGGGCTTTCCGTGTTCACCCCGTCGCCGGGCCGGCGCCCTCGTCGTTCCGGGCCGGCCGCCGGCCAATGCCGGCCAGCAGGACCGCGCGGCTCAGACGCGCAGCAGCCGGCCGCCCGTCCGGGGGTCGTGACGCGCCGCGTCCAGCGGCTCGAAGGCGCCGTGTCCGAGCGCGAAGAGACCGCGGTTGGGCAGCCACAGGTCGCCCAGGCGCGACTGTCGCTCGTGCGTGCCCGTGCGGCCCAGGTCCCTGCCGCCGACCACGGCGGCGCTGGCGCCGACCAGCCAGACCTGGCGCGGCGCGAGGCGGTAGCGCTGCCCGTTCGGCACCAGGCCCTGCAGCGCGAGGCGGCCCGCACCGAGCGCACCGCCCGCCGCGGAGCCGATCGCTACCAGCGCGGACCGCCGTGACCACGCCCGCTCCGGCAGGGCCGCGCCGAGCGCGCTGAGCGTGCGCGTGGCCGGCGAGGCGGTGAGCCGCATCGCCCAGTGCAGCCGCGCCGCCGGCGCGGACAGATTCAGCTCGTGGCTGCCCGTCCACGTCAGCGAAATGTCGGTCACCACCACCTCGTCGATGGCCGCGCCGAAGTAGCGGGGGCAGCCGCGCGACGGCTCTACGTCGAGGTAGAAGCGCCAGCGGCCGCGCGGGTCGCGGTGCCAGATCGACGTGAACGGCGGCCCGATGGTCGTCGCCGTGAAGCGGCGGAACGCCAGCAGATCGCCCGACGCGAAGGGCAGCCCCAGCACGCCGTACCCGACGAACATCTCCTCCTCGCCGTGCGGCAGCGCGCCCAGTCGCTCACTCTCGAGCAGGGCGGCGTGGCTCGCGGGTGTCGCGCGCGCGCTCATGCAGGGACACGCCTCCGAACCACCGTTTCCGGCGGCTGCGGCGCCAGCGTCTCCAGCGAACTCCGCACGACCGTTTCCGGCGGCGACAGCGCCAGCCGCCCCAGGTCGGTCAGCTCGACCGTCGAGCCACCACCGGCAACGGCGCGCTCCACCACCAGCCCGGTCCGCACCAGCGCGTTCATCAGCAGCCGCACCTGATGCCGTGTCCGCGGCCACGTCGTGGGCAGTTCGGCAAGGGGGGTGACCGGCCGGCGCGCGATCTCGAACAGCAGCGCCCGCGCGCGCTCTTCCAGCTCCATCCGTCGCGAATCGCTCATGGCCACCGCCTAGACGAGCAGCGCCCCGATCCCGGTCAGCACCAGCGCCGCCGCCCAGATCAGGTCGAGGTTGATCCACGCGCTGCGCAGCATGCGCAGCCCCAGCCTTCGGTAGACGATCATCGCGACCAGCCCGGTCACCAGCAGGTAGCCGCCCGTATGCGCCAGCGTGGCCAGCACGCCCTCGAGCGCAGGGCCGCCCACACCCGCCGTCAACGGCACCGCGTGCGCAGCGTGTGCGCCGCCCGCCGCGTGCGTGGCATGCGCGCCGCCCGTCGCCGCGCCCTCCGCACCCGCGCCGCCGCCGATCAGCAGCGGTAGCACCATCAGCCCCGCGCCGTGCGCGCTGGCCATCAGGAAGGACCAGATCGTCAGCTGCGCCGGCCCCACACGCATGCCGCCATAGACCGGGTGCGAGTGGCGTAGGAGCTTCCAGGCGCCGAAGCCGATCAGGCTGCCGGCCACCAGCCAGCGCAGGACCTCACCGGGGATTGCCAGCCCGATCAGCGCCGCGACCGCGACCACCGCGCCCACCGCCAGCGCATGCCCCCCGGCGAGCGGGCCGAGGGCGCGCCAGACGGCGCGCCCCCGCTTCTCCTGCAGCCCCAGCGCGACCGCGAACAGCCAGCCCATCGCCGGGTTGATCCCGTGCAGCGCGCCCAGCCCGACCAGGCCGGCCAGCGCGCCCACTCCGATCGCGTCCACGCCGCCCTCCTCAGGCCGGGTAGCAGAACGAGTCGGACGACGCGTCGCCGCCCTCGAGCCGCACCTGGTGCGGCCGCATGCCGTCCTCCATCTCGACGAAGAAGCCGCGGTCCAGCTCGTAGCCGCCGTCCTCCGTGACGACCGCCTTCACCATCCAGCCCTCGATGCCGTCCGGATAGAACTGCGCGTCCCACGGCGAGTAGAGCGAGTTGGTGACGTAGACGCGCCGGCCGTCGCGGCTCACCTCCACCATCTGCGGACCGCCGTTCAGCGGCCGGTCGGGCCGCGCCGGATGCGGCGTGCGGTTCACGATCCCGCCGATGCGGATCGAACCGGTCTCCACCGGATTGAACGGATCCGTCACATCGTAGCGCTTCATCTCGCCCGTGCCCCAGCACGACACGAACAGCGTCGAGTCGTCCAGGCTGAGGTTCAGGTCGGTGATGAGCGGCGGGACCGCCTTGAACGGCTTCAGCGCCGGCGGCAGGTCCTCCTCGGCCGCGGGCTCCGCCGGGATCGTGATCACCTTGCGCGTCTTCCACTCGGCCGTGCCGTTCTGCCCCTCGAGGTACCACAGGAACACCGACGCCGAGAGGTCCTCCAGCGACAGCACGACGCCAGCGAACCCGTACGCCTTCGCGGGGTCGTGCGCCGGCCGCAGCTCCAGCACCATCTGCTCCTTCTCGCCCAGCGGCAGCCGCTTCAGGTGCCGACGCGTCTTCAGATCCCACACGTGCAGCGAGTTGCCGTACTTGCCGGCCAGCAGCAGCTCCGGGTTCAGCCCCTTCGTCACCATCTCGGGCGTGCCCCACTCGCTCGTGATCATCGTGTCGTGGCCCAGGTGCCACCAGAAGTCGTAGGCCAGGTACTGGTCACCGCGGTCCGCCTCCCACGGCCCCTTCACCTCGAACGTGTCGTGGTCGAGGCGGAAGATGCCGCCCGGACCCTTCCCGTCCACGCCGCCCAGCGCGTTCACGTAGATGCCGTCCGGGCCGCAGTGCGTGGTGTGCGGCGCCGAGTAGCCCGTCCTCTCCGCGATCGTCGCGCCGTCGATCAACTTCACGATCTCCGGCCGGCGCGGGTTCGCCTTGGTGTCCATGATCGCGATCCGCGACGTGTGGATGCCCGGCACCACCAGGTAGCGCCGTTCCACGTGCGGATTCGCGCCGTATGCGCACAGATGCGAGCTGCACGCGTTCCAGCCGAAGTGATGCAGCTCGTCGCCCGGCGACGGCATGTCCGTACGACCGACCAGGCGCCCGTACTCCGGCGAGGCCGGATCCACGTCCACCACGCCCATCGCGTCCGGACGCTCCTTCGACGGGTTCAACAGCGCTACGTAGGCCAGCTTCTCCGCCGGCGCTTCCATCGCCTGCTTCGGCGTCGGATAGAACGTGGGATCGGGGGTCAGGCGAGGCATGTGTCGATGTCTCCATCACGGGTCGTCGTTCACTCCATCCGTTCGGGGATGCGCCGACCACCCGACCGACCGGACACGCCGACCAGCCCGTGAGGGATGAGGGATGAGCACCTGTCTTGACAGTCAAGCCTGTTAGGCGTGTGAGGGAGCCCATGCGGAGTTGTTCTTCA